>ENA-USTZ01000002-USTZ01000002.1-human-gut-metagenome-genome-assembly--contig:-NODE-2-length-168303-cov-7.121943_pt1 | contig 168303 bp, 145 predicted proteins | sample MGYA00250049_ERZ773375 | MGnify/ENA primary metagenome ERZ773375 (study PRJEB29103, sample SAMN06111956) | human gut metagenome | biome: human gut; feature: ankylosing spondylitis patient; material...
GAACCTTGTAATTTATGATATGTCTTAAACAAAATGATGGGAATATAAGAAGGAGGTAAGTTTGAGAACCTTGTAATTTATGATATGTCTTAAACATAGTCAGAAGATATGAAACCATAACAGCCGTTTGAGAACCTTGTAATTTATGATATGTCTTAAACTATTTAATTCTGAATCTACATCCATATCTGTTTGAGAACCTTGTAATTTATGATATGTCTTAAACTCCGTAGTGGATAATGTACGAAGGTTAGTGTTTGAGAACCTTGTAATTTATGATATGTCTTAAACTGTTAGTCCGTCGGGCAAATTATCATATTGTTTGAGAACCTTGTAATTTATGATATGTCTTAAACCTGCGAAAGTCCTATTAGACAAGTTCGGCTGTTTGAGAACCTTGTAATTTATGATATGTCTTAAACAGATGGACCAAGGACGGCCAGAACCACGTCGTTTGAGAACCTTGTAATTTATGATATGTCTTAAACACTCCTACTGTCGTAAGGCTGGCACCACCGTTTGAGAACCTTGTAATTTATGATATGTCTTAAACTATTTAAGGTCAGCAGCGACTGGAGTGGGGGGTTTGAGAACCTTGTATGGTTTCTCGATGCAAGAATATTCATGAGAACCTTGTACATTTACAAAAGTGACAAAAAGAGGCATTACTGCCTCTTTTTCTACGTCATGCATTAAACACAATATTAAATCTGTTGCTCAATTTCTTTGACATATTTTTGAACCTCATTCTCGGTCAATTCACATTCTTCAGCTATCTGGAAAATGGATTTTCCCTTTTGAAGTTTCTTTGTAATTTGTTGTTTCAGCGTTTGGGTTATGCCATCGTTTAAACCAGAATTATATCCCTGTGTAATGCCTTGTTCAATGCCTTGTTGTACAAGTCGGTCACTTAATGCTACATAATCTTCATCGCCCATTTCAGACACCCTCTCTCGAATTAGATCATCATTATTCAATAAATTATCTTCTATATTATGTAATGAAGTTATTAATAACTCAACTTCATTTGCATTAAGTATACCATTCTTGTAAAGATTATCCAATTCTGTTTTTGCGTTATGATATTTGCAGTTTTCAATCTCCAGAAACATGTCCATTGACTTTGTGGTAGTCAATTTATGCAGAAATGTACATAAGTGGAGGCGAAAACCAAGATAATACCATGATTAATATGAAATTAATCACAAAAAAGCCTAAAAATCATAATTGATCCCCACTTTTTAATCAAATTGAGATTGATGATAAAATTTGTATACGATTTGTATAATTTGCAGTGCCCTGTCATATCCATCCAAACAAAGCAAATAAGCAGTATCCTATTATTTGCCAACTCCGACAAAAATAAATTGGAACATTTTATCTGCAATGGTATACTTAAGGAAAAGGGAACAGGAGGAACTTATTATGGCATTCAGGAGAGACTTTTTATGGGGAGGCGCGACAGCAGCCAATCAGTATGAAGGCGCGTGGAATGTGGACGGAAAAGGTGCGTCGGTATCGGATCATTGCACCAATGGCTCACACACAACTCCCAAGAGGATAACAAGAGAATTTGAAGAAGGAACATTGTATCCAAGCCATGAGGCAACGGATTTCTATCACCATTATAAGGAAGATATTGCCCTTGCCCACGAGATGGGATTTAAGGTCTTCCGTATGTCCATAAACTGGACCAGGATATTTCCAACGGGAATGGAAGATACTCCTAACGAAAAAGGATTGGAGTTCTACGATAAAGTGTTTGATGAACTTAACAAGTATGGCATAGAGCCATTGGTGACTATATCCCACTACGAAATGCCTTACGCTCTTGTGGAGGAGTGCAACGGCTGGGCGTCAAGACGCTGCATAGATTATTACATGAATTATTGCAAGGCAATATTTGAAAGATACAAAGACAAGGTAAGATACTGGCTTACCTTCAACGAGATAAACTGTATGGCCATGCCCCTTGGTGCTGTGCTTTCACTGGGTACCATAAAGGGCTATGAGGGGCCTGTTACAAATGTTCCGGATAACAAGCAGGAGAGATATCAGGCACTTCATCATCAGCTTGTTGCCAGTGCCCTGGCTGTGAAATATGCCCACGATAATTATCCGCAGTTTAAGATGGGCAATATGAATTTATTTACCACTATGTATCCACTTACCTGTAATCCGGAGGACATAATAGAATGTCAGAAGGGCATGGAGAGAGTGAACTGGTTTACCGCTGACGTGCAGGTAAAGGGTGCATATCCATATTATACAGACAGGATTTTCAGAGAGTATAATATCAGGCTTGAGAAGGCACCGGAGGATGACAGGATACTTAAGGAAGGAACAGTCGATTTCTTCACCTTCAGCTATTATATGTCAAGCTGCGTTACCGTTGCGAAGGATAAGCAGAAGATAGATGGAAATATAGTAAGTGGCGTTAAAAATCCATATCTCAAGTCAAGCGACTGGGGATGGCAGATCGATCCGGCAGGGCTTCGCTATACCTTAAACGAGATATATGCCAGATACGGAATACCTGTGATGGTTGTGGAAAATGGTCTTGGTGCCTTTGATGTCCTTGAGGAGGACGGAAGCATCCATGACGGCTATCGTATAGATTACCTCCGTCAGCATATTGAGGAAATGAAGAAGGCTGTTGACGACGGTGTGGATCTTATTGGATATACTCCATGGGGCTGGATAGATGTTGTATCTGCCTCAACAGGAGAGATGGCGAAGCGATATGGCATGGTGTATGTGGACAAATACGACGATGGAACGGGAGATCTGTCCAGAAAGAAGAAGGACTCGTTCTTCTGGTATAAGAAGGTAATAGAGACAAATGGGGAAGAAATTTAGAGAAAAGGTACCGAAATTAAAATGGAAATATCGGGTATGCCTATATTTGCTGGCAATATTTGCAGGGGTATTTGCAGTTATAGGAAGCCAGCTTGTGGCACTGCCTAAGTGGGCGGGGGTAGTTACCCATGTAGTGGCATTTATTCTGGTGGTCATTTCATTCCTATACCTTTATCTGTATTTTAAGAACAGTGTAAACCTGTTCACTGACAGGATTACCAGAAATCATCCGTTTCTGGACAAGGTTACCCACAATTACAGCGACAGGACGGTTGTGCTGGCGGTGCCGGGAATGTTGTTAAATATCGTGTTCATGGTCTTTAACGGATATGTAGGGATAAGAACTCTGTCAGCCTGGTATATTTCCCTGGCGGTGTATTACGGACTCCTGGGAAGTATGAGGTTCAGATTTGTTGGATATGAGTATTTCAGCCGCAAGGGCAGATATGACCAGAACAAGATACTGGATATATTTACCCAAAGCGGGTATCTGCTTATAGTAATGAGCCTTGCCCTGTTCAGCATGGTGGTAATGATTGTCCATAACGGAAAGGGAAAGAGCTACCCACTGTATGTAACCTATGTTGTAGGAATATATACACTTGTGAAAATGATAATGGCAAGCGTGAATATGGTAAAAGCAAGGCGGCTTCAGTCTCCGGCGGTTATGGGTATCAGAAATATCGGATATGCAGATGCTCTGGTGTCGGTGTTATCAACCCAGACTGCCCTGTTCTCCGCATTTGGCAAGAATGGTTCGGCTCTTGTAATGAGAGTGAACGGAGTTACGGGAATGTTGGTATGTGCTGCGGTTGTTGTTCTTGGCATAACCATGGTAACCGGAGCGAAATAAAATAGAGCAGCTACCATTTGAAATTGTTTTAAGGGTTGCTGCAGCGTAACGATGTCACAGACATCATTACAATAAAAAGATGACTCGGTCATGTAAAATGTGACCGGGTCATCTTTTTACTTTTAAAAATGGAGCAAAAACAGGAAAATGGAATAGAAATTTGTTTTAGGGTATGTTATAACAAACCAGATAGATAGAGCGAACAAAAGTTAGCATAGCATAACAAAACAAAGCAGGAGAGTATATGGACGAGAAAATACAGGAGATAATCAGTAAAAACGCCTATATGCAGCGAATGATAAAGCGTATCCCGGAAGAGATGGTTTCATATTACCTTGAAAAGATAAAGGACAATATAGTGGAGCTTCCCGGTGGGATCATACATTCCAAAATGGGACAAAACGGCGAATATATGAATTTTGCCCTTCCTATGGAGGGGATAGAGCTGCTGGAGTATTACATTGGCTGCTCCAACAGCATACCGGGGCAGGATAAGACCCATACAGTGGCAAATCTGGCGATCATCCATTACTGCACAAAGGGACGTGCGGAGATCATCGTGGGCAGTGGCAGATATGCCTACATGCAGCCGGGGATAATGTGTATTGAGTGGAAACAGGAAGGACGAAAGGATTTTAATTTCTACGACAAAGTATACGGCGGCATGGAGATGATCATAAGTCTTGACTACATCAGCAGGGAAGATGGGGATATGCTGAAACGGTTGGGAATAGATATGGAGGATTTCAGGGAAGCCTATGATAAGGACAATGAGTATTGCATAGGAACCTGTTCCGAGAAGCTCAGATATGCATTTGAAGATCTGGCGGAGATGCTACGGGAAGGTACAGTAAGAAAGGAAAATTATCTGGTATCAACCATAAATCTGCTGAACAAGATACAGACTGAGGAAATCAAGGTTTCAGACAGGCAATATTACCTGACAAAGGGTCAGAGGAAGATAGTCAGGAAAATACATGACATGTGTGAAGAGCATATCGGTGAGGATATCACCATGGCGGAGCTTGAGAAAAAATACGGTATAAGCGGAGTATCCTTAAACAAATATTTTGAGATCGCCTATGGAAGTACCATCAAGCGGTACATGCAGGAAGCAAGAATGCAGGAGGCGGCCCGGCTGTTTGCGGAAACTAACCGGTCGGTGGCGGATATCGCACTTTCTGTAGGCTATGAAAGCCAGAGTAAATTCGGAAATGTATTTAAGAGAAAATACGGTCATACGCCCCTTGAGTACAGAAGGCTTAATTTATCAAAAACAGAGGAGTGATCAGGAAGATCACCTGCTAATAGAAAACTTCTAAAAAGTGGAGGAAGATGAGATGTTTATTCAGATGAAAAATGGAAGAAAAAGCTATGGAAAGGGAGAGAGTGAGGTTCATGCACTGGATGGTGCGGACATATCACTGGAGAAGGGCAAGGTATATGTTATCCTGGGACCTTCAGGTTCGGGAAAGAGTACCATGCTCAACATGCTTGGTGGACTGGACAGCCTTGACGAGGGCTCCATCATTGTAGATGGCAGGGAGATATCGGGACTTAAGGCAGCAGACCTTACAAAGTACCGCAAGACAGATGTGGGCTTTGTGTTCCAGTTCTATAACCTTATCCCTGATCTTACGGTGAAGGAGAATATACAGGTAGTTTCAGATATTGCAGATAAGCCTCTGGATATAGATGAGGTTATGCAGGCACTGGACATAGACAAGTACAAGGACAGATTTTCAAATGAGCTTTCAGGAGGCCAGCAGCAGCGAGTTGCCATAGCAAGAGCACTTATTAAGAATCCAAAGCTCCTGCTCTGTGATGAGCTTACAGGTGCCTTGGATTCCAAGACATCAAGGACAGTTCTTAAGTTCATAGAGAAGGTAAACCAGCAATTTGGAACCACAATAGCCATCATTACTCACAATGAAGCCATCGCAGGCATGGCTGACGCCGTAATAAAGATAAAAGACGGCAAGGTTTCATCTAACACTGCAAATGAAAATAAGCTTCCTGCTTCTGAGCTGGCACTGTAAGGGGTGAGGACATGACATTAAATAAAAGATATTTGAGGAATATAAAGAATAATCTTTCTTTCTACATATGTATAGCAATCCTGAACATAATCATTGTAGTCCTGTATGTGGCACTTATAGGATCATATTATGGACAGAGAAAGTATCTTAAGGGATTTTATAATGATACCAATGTGGAGGACGCACAGTTTGTTACGGTAGCTCCAATAGATACCGCAGACATAGAAAAGCTGGAGAATGAGTATAATGTGGAGCTGGAGCCACAGTACTATGCTGATGTAAATCTTACAGAAGCTGACTGTGATGAAAGAGTGGGATCAGATATTGCCGAGGATTATACCATCCGTATATTCAAGCCGTCGGAGAAGATTGACATTTACAAGGTACTTGACGGCAGGGATGTGGAAAATGATAACGAGATCCTCTTAAATCCCCATTTGATGGACGCAAGAAAGCTGGAGATAGGCGACAGCATAAATATTGACGGCACAGATTACGAGATAGTTGGAACCATGGCGAGACCGGACTATCTGTCAGTATATAAGAACATGACAGATAATCTGTTCCTGTTTGACGCATTTGGATATGGAATTACCACAGATAATGCATTTGCCCGGTTGGATGATGATCGGAAGATCATATACTACACGGTAAGATACAGCGAGGACAGCAAAGAAAAAGAATTTAGGGAAAAGATACACGAGGATCACTATACTCTTTCATACACTGCCGCCTCTGCAAATGTAAGGATAAAGGTTCCCCTACAGGAAACGGATCAGCTCAGTATGTATATCAACCAGGTAATGCCGATGATGATAGTCTTTGTAATGATCATCATAGCAATAATCCTTGGACGTAAGATCAAACAGGAATCAAGGCAGATCGGCGTGCTGTCAGCTCTCGGTTACAGCAGGGGACGGCTCTCCATGTACTATGGAATGTTCGGAGTCATCCCGGGAATAGTTGGCGTTGTCATGGGAATGATAGTGGCAGTCCCAAGCAGGACCTATCTGGCGAAAATGATATATGAATCCAAGACAGAGATACTTCCTGTAACATATGATGTATCCATTCCGACCTATGTGGGCATATTACTTATCCCGGTGATCGCTTACTGGCTGGTGGGCGTTGTAACAGCCTTCAGAGTATTGAGATTTAAGACAGTTGATCTGCTCCACGGAAATGGCAGCAGGAAGAAGCACATGCGTATGCGTATGGCGAAGTCAGGGATGAAGTTTAGCACAAAGTTCAAGATCCGTTCCATACTTGGAAATTGGAGCCGAAGCCTTGTGGTGGTATTTGGCATAGCGGTTGGCGGAATAATGATGGTATTCTGCGATATGTGTATTACTTCCATGAACCACTATTGCGATAAATCTGTAAATGAAGTAGGAAGCTATAATTACGAGTATTTCTTAAACAGTATACATACAGAGCCTGTAGAAGACGGCACCGAGATAATGGTAGGCTCTTTCAGTGTGGATGGCTACGCTACAAATGTCATCTACATGGGCATGGATGATAATGAATACATGGATCTTAAGAGCACGACCGGAGAGAAGCTTACCCTGGACAGCGGAAAGCATTATATTTCTGCAATGGGGGCAATGATATATGGGATCAAGAAGGGAGATACTCTTGATTTCTATGATCAGGCGTCTCTCAAGGAATATAAGATCGTGATAGATGATATCGTGAAGAATGATTCCCAGAGTATCGTGTACGGCAACTGGAAGGATACCTGTGAGCTGCTTGGAGTTCCTGAGGGCAGCTACAACGCAGTGCTCTCTGACAAAAAGCTTGGCTATAAAGAGTCAGAGTACATGTACAAGATCACAAAGGCAGAGCTGTCTGATCAGATAGGTCAGGTTGTTATAAGCATGAAGGGGCTCATGGCACCTTGTATCATACTTGCCATGATCATAATCATCATATGCGTATATCTTATGGTAAATATGTTGGTAAGCGAAAATGCCACATCAGTATCCATGCTCAAGGTTCTGGGCTATGATAACAGAAGGATAAATAAAATGGTCATCAACGTGTACCATTTCCTTGTACCTGTGGGAATACTGCTTGGTTCTGTTCTGGGTGCAGTGCTGTGTAAGGCTAATTTCGAAGCAAGTACTTCCGCATACAACACATACATTGAGACAGTTTACAGTCCATGGAATTTCGTAAGATATGCAGTGGTGGTTATTGTGAGCTATGTGGTATCCCTGTGGATCCTTGGCAGAAAAGTAAAGGGCGTTGACATGGTTGAAAGCCTTAAGGACAACAGAGAGTAAGTCATATAAGATTTTGAAAAATATTGTGACAGGATAAGAGAAAGCTGCAAGTAAATGCATGATCATAAGTACCCTCTTTACCGGGCAAAACGGTAAGGAGGGTATTTTCATGGTTTTATATTCTTGATTTTAAAAGTATACTGTGCTATAAAGTAAACAGTGTTTACCAAAAAGGGAGGGATAGTTATCCGAGAGAGTTCAAAGGAAACAAGGGATATGATACTAAAAAGTGCCAGGGACATATTTCTTGAAGTAGGTTATCAGGAGGCTTCCATGCGAAAGATAGCGGCAAGAGCCGGTATCACAGCAGGAGCCATATATAAGTATTTCTCCGGTAAGGAAGAGATGTTCGGAGAGATATTTGCAGAGAGTGGAAAAAAGCTCATGGAGATCACCCGGTCTATGATGGGAGTGGATTTCACAGCCATGACAGATGAGGAACTGGTAAATGTGCTGTATTCAAGGGTATCGGTGCAGACCTTTAACCTGTTGGAGGGGGACATGAAACTCTTCCATATGCTGCTAAAGAATGATTCGGGAAAATGTATAGAGCAGTTCCGGGACATCTACATAGATCGGGGGGCGGCATTTGCCATGAATTATTATGGGGAGTTGTACAGACGGGGGATCGCTTGTAAGAAGCTGTCGGCGAAGACGGTGTACATGCTCACCCGGTCGGAATTCTCAATGGTGTGTGAGATGATCGCGGATGAATCCTGCCGGGATGGTATCACCGTGGAGATGAAGACAGCGTTTATGGAGGCTATGGATATTCTGCTTCACGGAATCGAGGCAGCGCTTGGGATAGATAAAACAGGAGGAAAGAAATAGTGGATAAAATAGTGATCGAAAAGGGAACGGTGCAGGAGACATTGTTGTTACCTTTATATGGAAGGAAGCGTGCCATGGAGATGTATCCGGGAAACTTCCATGACAATGACTGTCAGGAGATATTCGAGAGAGTGTTAATAACATATGAGAAGAAGGGGATAATGGAGAAGACGGGAGCCATCATGGCGGCTACCAGACAGTACAACATGGCAGCCATATGCAGAGCTTATCTTAAGGAGTACCCAAAGGCCTGTGTTGTCAATTTGGGATGTGGTCTTGACACCACCTTCAGGCAGGTGGACAACGGACAGGCAAGGGCATATAATCTGGATTTCCCTGATGCTATAAAGGTGAGGAATGAGCTGCTTGGTGACAGGGAGCGGGAGACAAATATTGCATGTGATCTTAATGATATATCCTGGTTTGACAAGATTGATTTCCGTCAGGAGGATGGCATAGTATTTTTCGCTTCTGGTGTATTTTATTACTTCAAGACAGAGGAGGTTAAGGCACTGACTGTTGCCATGGCGAAGCACTTTAAGGGCGGTAAGCTGGCATTTGACGCTACAAATAAAAAAGGACTTAAGAACATGCATAAGACATGGCTTGATGGCTACGATGATGTAAGCGTGTATTTCAGTGTGGATGATATCAGTGATATATCCGGATGGAGTGGTGACTTTAAGAATATAGTAAGAAATAAATATCTCTCAGGATACAGACCTCTTGACAAGAGATATGGATTTATCCTTAATACCGTGTTTAGGAATCTGGACAGATCGGGCATGTGCCAGATGATAGAGATAGATTTTGCTTAGGCGGTTTAATGGTCAGATCAGTTGATAAAGGAGAATTGAAATGAAGTACGGATTTACACAGAAATTATTTGGATATTTTTATCACAGTTCATGCATGAAGGAGGCGAAGAAGAGACACATTTCCATAGACAGCCGTGCCATAAAAAAGGAGTACAGGGTGGTGCTTGAACGTGCCGAGGATATCGGAAAGTCCAGACTTATGAGTTCGTATTGCATGGGTGCATATTTCATCGCCTTAAACAGGAAGACAAAATTATCTCCGGAGGAATGTTTTGAGCTGTATAAGGATGGATTATATGGTAATAAATTATTTCACAAGGCGGTTGGAGACGTGGACAGCTATCTTGATGAGAAGAAGATGGCGGGGAGAAAGGAATGGTCAAGACAGTCACATCTTAAGAAGTATAGAAATGACTGGGTAGTGGATATCATAGAAGGGGGACCTCAGGATGATTTCGTGCTGGGATATGATTATCATACCTGCGGTATCTGCAATCTCTGTCGGGACGAGGGTTGCTTTGAGCTGGCAAAATACCTGTGCCGCATGGATTATGTGCTGGCGGACATGATGGGAATGAAGCTTACAAGGACCCAGACCATTGCAGAAGGTGGAAAATATTGCGATTTCCGTTACGGAAGAAAAACACAGTGATTGCTCTAAATAAAAAAATCTGCATTGGATGGTGCAGTTTATGACGACTGTGTTGACATAGTTCCCTTCCGGGTATTAGTATATCACTATGTGTGTATATTCGGCAAAGCACTCTAAAGAGTGTGACGCAAAGCTATAGGGCCTGTAAAATGGTAGCCAGTTGTACTTGTTTGTTGATCTGCTAGCAGCGTAAAGCATTTTTTTACGGGGGATTCATATTATAAGAATATGAGCTTTGTGATAAAGATGAGGAAGGGGAAGCTATGAAAAGCAGAGTAAGAGACAGTTTCGATTCAAAGGGCATTACCATGGTTGAATTGATAATTGTAATCGCCATTATGGCTATTCTGACAGGCGCGCTGGCACCTGCCATAATAAAGTATCTTGAGAAGAGCAGAAGGGCGAAGGATGTTCAGAATGCCACTGATATTGAAAGTGTTTTGGTACATGCATTTGCGTCAGGAGATATAGAACTTCCGGCAGGAATGAGAAAGCAGGGATATGGTCTCTGGGTTATGATGTGCCGGGGATCCAAGGCAAATGCACCGGTTCCGTATCATGGTAAAAATCTTGGAACTGTATGGTGTGGAGCTGATAAGGGTATCTCCTTTGATGGTGTTGTATCAGACAATGACGGGTCATATTGTCAGGCTCTCGACGATTTTCTTAGAAAAGAAGGTATAGATCTGGATAGTGTGAAGACCCTTAGCAATGGCAGTGAAGGTGGTTGGGACTGGATCATCATTCAGATATGTTACGATAAGGATGGATGTCTGTGTTCAAGAATTTATTCGGGCTTTAAAAATCAGGATGGTGGTATCAATAAGACGCCTGTAACCAACATAGAGAAGAGAATAGGTCGAGGCTGGATAGATATTGAATAGTGTGTGAGTAGATATTGATCATAGAGTATGAAAAAGAGAACGTGGTTTTGGAAGAATCACGTTCTCTTTTGTGTTATATTAGTCTAAATGCTTATAAACTTTAACTTATTTTGAAAATATTTGTAACGAAAATCCATAAGTGGCGTCTAATCTATAGGAAGGACCAAAACATGAAAAACAACAGACAAATTATAGGAGGTGACAGTTCTGGATTATGAAAAATTGTACAATTCATATTACCTTCAGGTTTATTCATATGCAATGACCATTGTGAAGAGCCGTAGTGTCGCCGAGGAAGTTACCCAGAATACTTTCTTTAAGGCAATGACAGCCAGGCGGTCATATGAAGGTAAAGCCAGTGAGCTTACATGGCTATGCAGCATAGCAAAAAATCTGGCAATAGATGAATGTCGCAAAAATTCAAAATTTGCAGAGCTGGATGAGGATACTCCTGATAGGTCAGAGGGTATGACGGATACCGTAGAGGACAAGGTAGAAGATCAGGACACGGCACTCAGGATACATCTGGTACTGCATGAACTTCAGGAGCCTTACAAGGAAGTATTTCAGCTCAGGGTATTTGGCGAGTTGCCATTTTCACAGATCGGCATGATATTCGGCAAATCAGAGAACTGGGCAAGGGTAACTTACCATAGGGCGAGACTTAAAATAAAGGAAAGGATGGATGATAATGATTAATACAAATATAGATAAATGTGATATCGTGCAGGATCTTCTGCCATTATATTATGACGATGCTTGCAGTCCTGCCAGCCGTAAAATGGTGGAAGCCCATCTGGCAGAGTGTGAGAAATGCAGATGTACATATGAGGATCTGAAAAATGACACCCTCGATGAGATACTAAAAGAGGACTCCAGGGGGGTGCTTGAAAGGCATGAGAAAAGTGAAAAGACAGCCGCCTACAAGGCGGGAGTTATCATAGCCGGGTTGTTGCTGATCCCGATACTCATAACATTTATAGTGGGGCTTGCCGGCGGAGTAGGGCTTGATGTGTCTGCTGTGGTCACAGCCTCCATGCTGCTTGTTGCGGCATTTACGGTGGTACCTCTTATATCAAAAGAGCGGAGACTTGTGAAGTGTATATTGACAGGAGTTATTGCAATTCTTCTTATTTATTTTTTCGTAGATCGTATGAACGGACAGGGTGAATTTATATTGTGGACGGTTCCTACAATATTTGGATTGTCTGTGGTGCTCTTCCCATTTGTTATCCGCGGAGTGGAATTGCCTGTGGTATTGGCTGACAAGAAAGCACTTATCACTATGCTGTGGGATACCCTGTGGCTCTTTTTTACCATAGTTGAAGTGTGCGGAAATTCAGGAGACCTGGAGGGAATGAGAGAGGGTAGCATAGTTGCCGTGGTTTTGATGGTTCCGGTGTGGCTTATATTCTTAGTTGCCAGATATCTCAATATTGGTGCACTTGCCAAGTCAGGGATTATTGTGTGGATATGCGGCGTCTTCACGGCATTTGCAAATGATATATGCCAGTTCTTCGTATATGGCACGAAGCAGCTCACCATCAGCCACGCTGATCTTTCAGTATGGATCACCGAGGAAAATATCAATTCGAATGTGTATGTGATCACATTGATAGTCAGTGCGATAGTAGGTACGGCATTGCTTGTTGCAGGGCTGGTGAGAAGAACTGTTGAAAGAACTAAAAAAGGAATATCTGGCAATTGAATCCGTGCTACTAAATAGACAAGGGGCTGAACAGCAAAGAATGCCATTCAGCCTAGAAATTAAAATGAAGTAAGAACTGGAAACTTTTTCATTGAGATTTACAGAATATCTCTAAAAATGTTGAAATGATATTTGATTTATTTGATAATAGTGATTGAGACTGTTGATGGCGGACAAGTGGTGAAACGTTATTCAATAAAGGGGGATTTATATGTTCGATTTTCAGCAAATGTATAGAGAAAAGCTGCGTACACCGAAGGCTGCGGTGGAGTGTGTCAAGGATGGAGACTGGGTCGACTACACTTCATCCCTTGGGAAACCTGTACTACTTGACAGGGCACTGGCAAAGCGGAGAGATGAGCTGCACGATGTGAAGATCAGGGGTAATCTGATGGCTGGTCCTATAGAGGTTGCAGAGTGCGATGACAGTCAGGAGCATTTTGTGTATCATAGCTGGCACTGTTCGCAGTACGAGAGAAAGCTGTGCGATGAGGGCAAATGCTACTATATACCGATGGTATTCCACAACAATGCGGCTTACTATGAGTATTTCCTTCATGTGAATGTGGTCATGGTGTCAGTGGGACCTATGGACAAGCATGGCTATTTTAACTTCTCGGTGAATACCGGTGTGGCTGCCCCTATTGCCAGGAAGGCTGACATAGTCATAGTTGAGGTAAATGAGCACATGCCTAAGATACGCGGTGGATATGACGAGTGTATTCACATATCGGATGTGGATATGATCGTGGAGGGGGATCACGAACCATTTGCCGATGTGAAAACACAGGCACCGCGGGAGGTTGACCGGAAGATAGCGGAGCTGCTCATTCCATATATAGTGGACGGTTCAACGCTGCAGCTCGGTATCGGAGGAATGCCAAATGCGGTGGGTGAGATGCTGGCCCAGTCTGATCTCAAGGATCTCGCCATGCATACAGAGCTCTGCTCGGATGCATATCTAGCCCTGTACAAAGCGGGCAAGCTGACAAATAAATACAAGAATATAGACCGAGGAAAGGGCGTATTTGGTTGTGCCATCGGTTCAAATGAATTGTATGAGTGGCTGGACGACAATCCGGGAATCGCCGCATATCCCCTTGAGTATGTGAACAGGCCATATGTCATATCGCAGATAGACAACATGGTATCCATAAACAGCTGCGTGGCGGTGGATCTGTACGGACAGGTTGCGGCAGAGAGCAGCGGTTCACGTCAGATCAGCGGAACTGGCGGACAGCTTGATTTCCTGATCGGAGCATCGGGCTCCCGTGGCGGCAAGGCATTTATATGTATGAGTTCCACCCATACCGACAGGAATGGAGTGAAACACTCCAGGGTAAAGCCACAGTTCAATGGAGATATCATCACATCGCCGAGAAGTCAGGTGTATTTCCTGGCTACAGAGTACGGAGTGATAAATCTTGAGGGACGTTCCACATGGGAGAGAGCGGAGGCACTGATATCCATAGCCCATCCTGATTTCCGGGACATACTGATAAAGGAGGCCCAGGAGAGGAAGATCTGGCGGAGGTCGAATAAGAGATGAGAAGGTTATTTGACATAGACCTAAAGGACTACGAAGCGGACGGGAGCACTATTACAAATTTCCGGGTGGCGGTATTCAAGGCGCATATGAAACTATAGAGACTTTTGACGAGACACCTGATTTTATGTGTGATGATGTCATGGGATAGGGGATGCATGTATAGATGCCCGGTATACTATGTCACAGGCAATCATGAATATTGGCTTGAGAAATCTGCATGGCTCGTAGCGTTCACACAATCTTCACAAAATAATTAGCACTCACCCCTTGTAAGAACATTACGGATTTTGTCCTGTTTTATCATGTTACAAAAACAGTTGAAAACATAGTAAAATCAATGGTTTAGCATCATATATGTGTAAATTGTTATTTTATCTTGTTTTATCATGCTTCACAAAAAATATGTAAAATGTATGTATGCAAAAAGGCATTCCCTCATTTAAGGAATGCCTTTTATAGCGTGTTAAAATAATCTTTTTCTAGCATCTTTTTCTTGATGCTTTATATTATTCTTGATAGTAATAAGGGATTGTTGAAGTTCAAGCATTGTTATGGCAGATTGCCGTTCGTCTTTTTCTTGTATAAATTTCTCTATATTGCCAAATAAATCTTTTAACTCCTTTTCAGAACAATAAGGAATAATTCCTTTTGTTAAGTAGTTTACATAATGCGAAAAATCGGGCAATCGTTGTAGTTCCTTTACCGATACTTCTTCAAGTCGAGTTTGCTTACATATAAAATCTAAGTCGTGTGTTGAGTTATTCAATCTATCCAGTAAATAGTCAGCGTCACAATGTAATAATTCGCATAGATTACATAAGATTGTGCAGGGAGGGACAGATTTGCCTGTTTCCCATGATTGAATAGTTCTTAGCATGCTGTTAGTTTCCTTATCCTTTCTATTTCTTATAGAACCAAATTTCTTTTTGTATGCTTCTGCAAATTCTGTCTGTGTTCTGTATCCTCTTTTAATACGGATTTCTTGCAAACGTGTTCCAAATTGCAATTTTGTATAGTTTGAATATTCCATTTTTAACCTCCATGCACATAACTTTGTGTTTAAATAAGAAAAAGTAAATTAAAATACATACACTATGAATATTGTTGTGTGTTTTTTACTATTATATAATATAAACACAAATTAAACAAGATAAAAAGAAGGAGGTAATAACTATGAGAGCAACACGTAAAGACGGCACAATTTCCGATTGTGATAAATTAGCGGTTGATACTAATGGACTGCAAAATCTTTTGGATTGTGGGAGAGCAACTGCGATTGAAATTGGCGGACAAGCAGGTGCAAGAATTGAAGTGGGGAAAAGGTTACTCTGGAATGTTTCAAAGGTTCAAAAGTATCTTGACACAATAGCGACCGAATAAGAAAGGAGAGCAAGAAAAGGGCATGATTGTAGCAGGATATACGGACAGTTGGGAAAAAAGTATTGATGCAGTGGCACAAGGTAAAAAGGTAGTTGTGCTTGTTTATAACCATAAGCAACCAAGCATAAAATTGTATAACTTTTCGCAGGATGAAGCAAAAGAAATGAAAAGTATTATTGATGAATGGCTGGGGGAAGGGGCATAAGCGGGGGCATAGCAATCCAGGATTTTTAGGTGGATTCAATCATTACGGTTAAAACTGCACAGAGAGCAGCACAAGCGGCAAGGGCTGCGGCAAAAGCCGCCGTGGTTACGGTAAAGGCGATTGCCAAAGCGACCGCACTTGCCATTAAAGCGATTATTGCCGGAACGAAAGCCTTGATTGCCGCTATCGCCGCAGGCGGCTGGGTGGCGGTTTTGGTTATTATCGTGATTTGCCTGATTGGTATGATCCTCGGCTCAGTATTTGGCATTTTCTTCTCAGACGAAGATTCCGGCACTGGAATGAGTATGCAGACCGTTGTGCAGGAAATCAATACCGAATACGATACCAAGCTGCAAGAGGAAAAGAACTCGGTATCCTATGATGTTCTTGAAATGAGTGGCAGCAGAGCCGTTTGGAAAGAGGTGCTTGCCGTTTACTCTGTAAAAACGAATACGGATCAAGATAACCCCCAAGAGGTTGCCACAATGGACGATGGCAAAAAGCAACTCTTAAAAGACATCTTTTGGGAGATGAATCAAATATCTTCCCGAACAGAGAGCAAGACCGAAACAGTTATTACCGAAACCGATGACGGACACGGTAATATCGTGGAAACTGAAAGCACGGTCACACAAACCTATCTGTATATTACCGTCAGCCACAAGACTGCCGAGGAAATGGCGGCGCAATATGGTTTTAACGAAGAACAGAAAGGCTACCTCGCTGAACTGCTTGCAGATGAAAACAATTACCTTTGGTCACAGGTGCTTTACGGCATTACAGGCGGCGACGGACAGATCGTGACCGTTGCACTCTCTCTGGTTGGCAATGTGGGCGGTCAGCCGTATTGGTCGTGGTACGGTTTTAACTCCCGTGTAGAATGGTGTGCTTGCTTTGTATCTTGGTGTGCCAACGAGTGCGGCTATATCGACGCTGGAGTTATCCCAAAATATGCAGGCTGTGTCAACGGAGTACAATGGTTTAAGGATCGTGGACAATGGCTGGATGGCAGCGCCGAGCCTGCCCCCGGAATGATTATTTTCTTCGATTGGGCAGACGAAAGTGGTCAGGATGGATTATCCGACCATACGGGTATTGTTCAAAAGGTCGAAAACGGCAAGGTTTATACGGTCGAGGGCAACTCCGGCGACAGTTGCCGAGTCAATGAGTATTCTATCGGTTATTACGAGATTCTTGGCTACGGCGCACCTGCCTATTAAAATACACAAGCCGCCTGCATTTTGCAGGCGGTTGGATTACATATCAGAAAGATATTGTGCCGGTTTGAAAACTAAAAGTCTCAAAATACAGACTTAATAATTGCGATTTCACTCTCAAAGTGCTATAATACAAACTATATTTGGGTGGAGGTGCGGAAATGAAAGTACGGTACAACAAACTTTGGAAACTTCTGATTGACAAGGGAATGAAAAAGAGTCAATTACGAGAAGCGGTCGGGGCAAGCAAAAGTACATTTGCGAAACTCGGAAAAAATGAAAATGTTACCCTTCCCGTGCTGTTGAATATATGCGAATACTTAGAGTGTGATTTTGGCGACATAATGGAAGCCGTACCCGAAAATGAGGTGTAGGATCAATGAACAAGAAGATTTTAATTGTGGATGACGAAAAAGAAATCGTTGATCTGCTTGAAGTGTATTTGAGTAACGATGGTTATTCAGTATATAAATGTTATAATGGGTTAGAGGCGATGAAATGTATCAAACAGTCGCAGATTGATTTAGCGATACTTGATATTATGCTGCCGGATATTGATGGTTTTCGACTTTGCCAAAAAATTCGGGAAAAGTTTTACTTCCCTATTATTATGCTTACCGCCAAAATTGAGGATAGCGACAAGATTATGGGGCTTACGATTGGTGCGGATGATTATATAACGAAACCGTTTAATCCTTTAGAGGTTGTGGCAAGAGTAAAGACGCAATTAAGGCGTTATCAGAGCTATAACAGTCCTAATTTGAGCCAATCCGAAGAAAAAGACGAGTATGACATCAGAGGTCTACTGATAAACAGAGTCAGCCACAAGTGCTACTTGTATGGCAAAGAAATAGCCTTGACTCCGTTGGAGTTTTCTATTCTGTGGTATCTGTGCGAACATCAGGGTAAAGTTGTCGCCTCGGAGGAATTATTTGAAGCCGTGTGGAAAGAAAAGTATCTTCGCAACAGTAACAATACGGTAATGGCGCACATTGGGCGGCTTCGGGAAAAATTGAATGAACCTTCAAAAAATCCGAAGTTCATTAAAACTGTTTGGGGGGTAGGGTATGAAATTGAATAAAAAAGAAAAAAACTATCTGCTCTCTACCTTGTTCAAAGGGTATGTAATTCAATGTGCGATTTGCTCTGTGCTTATTTTTGGCGGTACTTTTCTTTTAGGAATTATGGCAGAGGAAATTCTCCGCAAGTATGTTTTGTATTATTACTTGTATTACAGAACAGTATATCTTTATATAGTGGCTGTAATCGTGTGGGGTGGCTGTATTATATACATGACATACCTACTTTTGAAAAAAGTAGTCGCCTATGTGTACGAGGTACAGGCTGCGACAGGAAAAATGTTCGATCAGAATGTCAGTTACATTGAAATGTCCCCGGAGTTGAGTGAAATCGCCGCTAACATCAATCAGTTAAAACAAGAGGCTGAAAGTAATGCAAGGCTTGCAAAAGAAAATGAGCAGCGAAAAAATGACCTGATTATGTATCTTGCACACGATTTGAAAACACCGCTTTCTTCTGTAATCGGGTATCTTACTTTACTGCGTGATGAGTCGCAAATCTCAAAGGAACTTCGAGAAAAGTACCTTTCAATCACTCTTGGTAAGGCAGAACGGTTAGAGGATCTGATTAACGAGTTTTTCGAGATAACACGATTCAATATATACGATATTACATTACAATACACGAAAATCAATTTAACTCGCCTGCTGGAGCAACTTGTATATGAATTTAAGCCTATGCTCAAATCAAAGAATTTGCAATGTAATCTTTGTGTTGATGATGATATAATGCTTCGATGTGACGCAGACAAAATTCAGCGTGTTTTTGATAACCTTTTGAGAAATGCGGTTATCTACAGTTTTGAAAATACGGATATCACGATCAGCGCACAATGTCAGGAAGATACGGTCAGCATTATTTTTTGTAACCACGGCGATACTCTGCCGGAAGAAAAGTTAAACAGGATTTTCGAGCAGTTTTATCGGCTTGACGCAGCGAGAAGTACAAGCAGTGGAGGAGCTGGATTAGGTTTGGCGATTGCAAAGCAGATTGTTGAACTACACAATGGTACAATCGTTGCAGAGAGCCAAGAGGATCAAAACAAGTTTTCAATTACTTTGCCGTTGGCGTAGGAAAATTGTAAGAATTTGCATAGAAAAAAAGAGGAATATCTTACGAGCAATCAAGAAAATACGGGCTTCTGTTTTGGTACAATAAAAGTATCAAGATAGAGGCTCGTATTTTTTGTGATACAGCATAAGGAGGAATGATGAAGTTGCTAAGAAAACAAATGCTGCTATGTTCTATTTTGTTTCTTGTATTTACGCTATCTGCCTGCTCTGCAATTGGGCAGACAGACGAAAACAATCTTACAGATAGCGCAACATCCGCAGAAAAAACGGTATCAGTTGTACGAGGGACAATTACTCCAACCGTTTCAACGCAAACGACTATTGTTCCGGCAGTACCGTTTATTATTTTCTCACCCGAAAATGGCATATTTAATACAGCGGTAGAATTAGAAGAAAAAATCACTGCCGGGCAAATTATTGGAACTGTGAACGGCAAAGAATTGAAATCTCCGGTGGATGGTACAATTACCTCTATTGCCCCATCCAATGAAAGCGTACCGAGTAATTATCCCGTAGCGATAGTGCATTATACAGGATTTGCCCTCAATGTAGAGGCAGATAATTTTTTGAGTACCTTACCGGAGTATGCAGAGTTGAAAGCAAAATTTCAAGTATATGATGGTGTAGGACCAACCGATATGATTGCCGTGGTGTCGCCTGCCGCAGATGAAAATGCGTTTACGGGAATCGTGCCGCAAGAGGGCATTCTGCAATGCTTGATCAGTCAAACAGTCGATGTGAAATCGGGGCAAAGTGCAACGGTAGTCATAACGGCGACAACGAGAAATGATGTCCTTATATTGCCGCTGTCGGTAATAGCGGGTAGACAAGGGACGGGATTGGTTACTGTAATTACTCCGAATGGAGAAAGAGTGGAAACAAAAGTGACATTGGGTGTGACAGACGGAGCCAATATAGAAATACTGTCCGGCTTAGAGGAGGGCGATGTAGTTTCTGCTACTCCGCCAAACCTTGATCCGAGGGGGATTTGATAAAATGAAAGGAATTTCCGAAAAGACTTTAATCAAAATAAAGGATTTGAAAGCAAGCGTCAAATTGAATAATGGCGATATGCTGACAACAGTAACCAACGCTAATATGGAATTGCAACGAGGGCGCAGTTATGCCATTGTCGGAAAGTCCGGCTCAGGCAAAACAAGCCTTATATCCATTATTGGCTTGTTAAATCGGGAATATGAGGGCGAGTACCTTTATGATGGTATATCTATTTCTGCTTTGAAAGACCGTGATCTGTCTATACTGCGAGCCAATAATATCGGATTTGTATTTCAGAACTACTCTCTGATTAAGCACTTGCGGGTATGGGAAAATATCGAATTACCCCTACTCTATGCCAAAAAGTCGTTTACCGCCAAACAGCGTCACGAGATAATTACAGGCTTGCTAAAAAGTGTCGGCTTAGAAAGCAAGGAAAATGATTACCCAATCAATTTGTCCGGCGGTGAACAACAAAGAGTTGCAATCGCAAGGGCGCTTGCAGTATCTCCGGAAGCCATTTTATGTGATGAGCCTACGGGAGCGTTGGATAAAAAGACGGGAACGCAGATTATGGAACTGTTGCACAGCGTCGTAAAAGAAAATGGAATTATGCTGCTGTTGGTTACGCACGATCCTGATATTGCAGATACCTGTGATACGATTTTTGAAATGGATGGAGGGAAGATAACTTGTGCTAAAAATGATACTTAAAGACCTTCGTCTGTCTCCACTTAGAAGTATTCTGACAAGTGTTTCAATGCTTGTAGGCATTATCGCAATGCTTGGATCGGTATTAGTTGGTACGCTTGGACGGGAGTATTTGATTTCCGTAAACGCACAGGTATATGGCTGGTCACCTACTTACTCATTCGTGATAACGGAATCCGATTTTCACGATAGAAATAAAATGGAACAATTATTCCAGAGATTTGAAGCCATTGATGATGTAGCCGCTGTTACTTTTTCTATGGGAGAAGATATTCGATTTGCACCAATGAAAGATTTAACGCCAATACCGCCGAATGATGTTTACCAAAACCTGATGGCTTTTGATTTAGTTTGCACCACGGAGGCATATAGTCAAGTCTATAATCTTCCAATGACATCCGGTAGATGGTTAGAGCCTTCGAGTGAGGGCGGATCGCTTGAAGTGGTCATAAACAAAGAAGCTAAAAACTATTTTAATGATTCGCCCTATGCTGCAGGAAATGTAAAAAGCACACTTTCGTTAACCCCATTCAATATTGTCGGAGTAGTAAACGATGGCAGGGATTTTCCGACTATCTATGCGGATTCTGCGGCGATCCTCAATTTCGCACCAGCAATGTGGCAAGTACAAAATGCAAATGTGTATTGGCATCCCACAACAGGACTGACAATCGAACAGATACATTCTGCCCTTGGCGACATTTTGACTGATACCATTGGCGGTTACTGGGAAAGTGCTGGGCGGAGTGATATTGGAGATACCTATGATTCGGTATTGTCCATACTGCAATTAGGGCTTTTGGTTACTTCGCTTTTGTTGCTGTTTGTTTCCGTATTAGGGCAGATCAATATCGGACTATCTTCATTGGAACAGCGCACACATGAGTTGCTGATCCGCAGAGCGATAGGTGCTTCACGAACAAATATTGTGGCATTGGTTTTAGGCTCACAGTTGATTTTATCAATATTCGTTTGCTTTGCAGCTATTTTGATTTCGCTGATTTTGGTGCATTGTATTGGAGCGTTGCTCCCTGTGGATTCCCCGGTGGGAACACCGAGTTATCCAATCAGCGTTGCTGTTGTTGCAGTTGCTGTGTCTGTGCTTACAGCATTATTGGGCGGATTATTACCAGCATTGAAAGCAGCAAAATTAGAGCCTGCATTGGCTCTTAGATAATAAAACTCAATTCAAGGAGGAAACAAAATGAAACGAACAATCTCAAAATCCGAAAGACTGTACAGACTGTTATTGTGTGTTATGATTTCTTTGCTGGTGATTATGCTGGCAGGCTGCTCCACTTCTTCGGACTCCGACACAAACACAAGAGGTTTCACGGACTTTGCTACCATTGAAGAAGAATACCTAACGACCATTGAGAGTTTGAATTGGCCGGAGGGCTTTACGCCGCCTGATGCTTTGGAAGGCGAAGATACGGGAGCGTCTTTTCAGATAGGATATGGCGATACAAGAGCATCTAACCTTTGGGAATATTCTTGGATGCAGGAATGGCTTGATACTTACAATACGGATTCGGAAAGGGCGGCAAAAGCCTTAGCTGAACTCGAAAAAGCCTTTGATATGCCTTATATGGGAACAGATCGCTGTGATGACGCCACACGCAAATATCTTCGTGATAATATTGATAAAGCTAAGTTGGGAGATCCGTCTGGATTTACAGAGTGTATTCAGGCAAATTGTGCCGATTAAAAATGGCACATAGGAGTTTTGGTGTTGGGAGGTGAGCACATATATGCAGAGAAAACGCCGTAAGAAAAAACGATTTGGAGTATTTTTGTTTTTGCTTGTAGTTTGTATCGGCATAGGTATAATGTTTGTGCCGTGGGCAATGCAGCCGGAAAATTTCAGAGAGGTAAAGAATAAAATAAATGGTTTTCTCTACAAAGAAGATTTTCCTGACTCTTATAATGCAAAATCGCTGATTTTGGTGGATTGTTCTGATGATGAAATATTTGTTTCAAAAAACGAGAACGAGCCACAAATTCCTGCAAGTTTAGCCAAGCTGTTTGTTATTGAGTATGCGTCAACTTTAGCAGACCTTGATAGTATCGTTGTTGCAGACTATGGTGCTATTTCACTCACGAAACCTGGCTCGTCTGTTGCTCAAATCAAGGAAAAAGAATACTTTTTACACAATCTATTTGCGGCAATGTTAGTACCGTCAGGGAATGACGCAGCTTATGTGGTTGCTGATTATTGTGGAGGATTACTTTCGCCGCAAGCAGAAAGCTGTCAAGAGCGTGTGAGGATTTTCATGGAGAACTTAAACCTGCATTTGCAACAGCAGGGGTACTTAGACACAGTTTTATATGATCCGAGTGGTTTTGATATGGAGGCACTTACCACCACTTTAGATTTGAAAGAAGTAGTATATCGGTTGTTGGAATACTCGTGGTTTAGAGAAATTGTATCTCAAAACACTTATACGGCAACACTGCCTGATGGCAGTACACAAATATGGCAGAATACAAACGCCTTCCTTGATCCGACATCCGAATATTACAACGAAAATGTATGCGGAATTAAGACTGGCTCTCTGTCTGACGACTATAACTTGATTGTGCTTTATCAGCAGCACGGAAAAGAGTTTTTGATATGCAGTTTAGGCTCTCAGTCCGATTCCTCTCGTTATGACGATGTGAATTTTATTCTGAAAACGATTGATGAATCGTATTATCTCACGCAATAAATCTTATGTTGTCCAAGACAAAAAAACTAACCAAGGGGGGTGATAATATCGGACGAATCGTAATAATGGAGTTCAAAGCACAAGACTCAACAGCCTTTGACGATATGCTGGCTTTTGTAAAACAGCACCCTGATTTTGAAAAATTAGAGATTTCATATGAGCCGACATTATCCCTTTCCGGCTTAGAAATCAATTTGAGCCGGCGCAGAGTTATCAATAACGGTCAGGAAATTGAACTGACCGTCAAAGAGTACGATATACTCTGCTTGCTCGCAGCCAATAAAGGTCGTGTTCTTACATACGAGCAGATTTATGATAAGGTGTGGGGCGAAATATCAGCAGGCAATGAAAAGGATACCGTAGGCTTTCACATTCGGAATCTTCGTAAAAAACTTTGTGATACAAACTCTCACTTTTCCATAGATAGTGTTCGTGAGATCGGCTACCGCTTTAACAGTCAGTAAGCAGTCCCTCGTAGTTCATAATGAATTGCGAGGGATTATTCATTTTCTAAGACGGTATGTCAGAATTTGATAAATCCCTGCAAATGTTGATTTTATACGACTGTTAAGAGCAATATCGTGTCTAAACTTGCGACTGGACTTTGCATTTTCTACGAGTTATCTTCGTAATATCTCGGCATTATACTACTGGAATGTTTATCATAAACAGGGCATGATTTATGGCAGAATGGGCAGTCGTTCTCGTGCCATTTATTAGGTCTTGCTTGGATACGAATATGTTTAACTCCATTCTTATCAGAGTAAAGATTACAATTTTTTATAACTGTGTTCTTGACATTAAGGACACTTTTGCATAATGTATTAACTGAAGCCACTTGTGAATACTCCTTTTGTGTTTTTCTTCGCAGTTAATACATTAAAGGACACAAGTGTTTTTTCAATATGGTGTTGTTAATTTATGGTGTTAGGCTTCCACCATTATGCCAGAAGCCTCATATAAATTTATTGGGAAGAGTTACCGATCAAGTTTTCTCAGAATCCGAAGAATGGGATATTGATACGGTGTCAGAAACTATTGCATCGGAATATGAAAGAGCAACGAATCTTTCGATAAATAAAGAGAAGCAGAATTTGCCAATAGAAGAAAAACGAACGATAGATGTTAAAGAAATACGAGAATGGCTGAACTTTATTATTACGATTATATCAGTTGTTTTGGGAGTTACGAATTCTTCAGCAACAACGATAAATAATTACAATTATACACAACAAGTCAATAATTATTACATCGTTGGAATGGGATATGATGCGAAGGAGCTAAATACGACTAAATATAGAATCGTTAATAGAGAATCTATTGTACGACTGAAGCATGACTGCCATTCGATTGTAATTGAAAAGCTTGAGGAAGGGAAAGTTGTTAGAATTATAGATAAATATAAAAAGTGGCGACAGATAATTTGGGAGAATGAAGATGGTGAAGAATGTATGGGGTGGATTCAAAATTATAGATTAACTGAGTTTAAAGTGCCTAGAAATAAATGATGTATATTTGATGAAATAGAATCTATAAGTGAAGGAAGTATTATGTGTGGTAGATATTATATTGATTCTGATATGGCAGATGAAATCGAAAAAGTAGTGCATGATATAGACCAACGGATCCGGCAGGAACATTTTGCAGGAGATATCTTTCCAACCAATGTAGCACCGATCATTGAAAAATCAGAACATGGATTGAAACTGGATGTTTGCAAGTGGGGATATCCATTGTCACAAGGAAAGAATCTGGTTATAAATGCAAGAGCAGAATCTGTTATGGACAAACCTTCTTTTCGAAATGGAATCCTCTATCACCGCATTTTGATACCGGCAAGTGGGTTCTATGAATGGAATCGGTTAAAAGAGAAAAATACATTTTCCAGATATGATGCACCAGTATTGTATATGGCTGGCTTCTGTGATTGGTTTGAGAATGAACGACGATTTGTGATTATGACTACAGCAGCCAATGAATCTATGATAAAAGTACATGATCGTATGCCGCTGATATTGGAAAAAGGACAGCTGAAAGATTGGTTCGATGACAGGAAAATGGAGCAAATTCTGCATCAGGTACCGGTTCAGCTAAAACGAGAGGCAGAATACGAACAGCAGAGCTTATTCTTATAATGGTTCAGAGGAGAAATAGAAAGATGCAAATATTTGTTGATGCAGATGCCTGCCCAGTGGTTGCGATCATTGAAAAGATTGCAAAAGATAATAGTGCTCCGGTAATGTTGTTGTGTGATACAAACCATGTTCTGTCATCGACTTATAGTAAAGTTGTTGTTGTCGGTGCAGGAGCAGATGCAGTAGATTATAAACTGATTAGTATCTGCCATAAAGGAGATATTGTCGTATCACAGGACTATGGTGTGGCTGCAATGGCATTGGGAAAAGGTGCTTATGCTATTCATCAATCAGGTAAATGGTACACGGATGATAATATTGATCAGATGCTAATGGAACGTCACCTGAGTAAAAAAGCCAGAAGAAGTTCCCGTAAATGTCATGTCAAGGGACCGAAGAAGCGGACGGAGGAAGATGATGAAAGATTCGCTCAGTCTTTTGAAAAAATGCTTTTGATGGCACGGGAGAAAGAAGGCAGATGAGGAATTGTAGATGCAGAGGAACGACAGAAGCTATAAAGACTTAAAACAAAAACAGAAGAGTGCAATAGCAGATAAAACATACAAAATGCACTTGAAGTTTTATCTTGAGAATCAGCGAATGCCGGATGCTACTGAAATGAATGATATATGCAAAAGTTTGTTTACGGCAGTTCAATCGCTTGCTCCTAAAACGGAATATGAAGAATTTTATAAAATTGTTGAAAAGCGTGAAAAGAGTTATGAAGAACGTATCCTGAGAGACATTCAGAATGGAATTATAATAGAAACACTTATGGCAAAAAAACATAAGAAAACGCCGGAAGAAAAAGCAGCTGTTGCGAAACAAAAGAAGCAGCAGAGGCGAGCAAGACGGAAACAAGAAACAAGAGATAATCTGGCTAAAGAAGAAATCTTGCAAGATGACAGATTTTTCGTTATTGCCGGTTATACCTCCGGAGGTGCACCGTATGGTGTCACCTGGGAGGAAATGGGTCTGAAACCTTGGGAAGATTTGGAAGAGAATAATTGAGTTGTCAGTGCAATCTTATTTATCTCTTGTGACAGAAACAGGTTCCCGTTTTGCCGGAAGTAAGTCTGAATTGATTTCAGGAGCATCGAGCAGCACAGAGAAATTTTGCTGAATGATATCCAGTGTTTTCTGCTTTTTCTGTAATTTCTGTTTTTCCCGGATGGTAGCAGCTTGTTCAGATTCAAGATTTTCAATCCGCTTCTGGATTTTTTCAGAGCTAGGGATTTTGGTAACACCGAGATCCTGAAGCTCTTTTTTTAGTGAATCGTGGAGTTGGTATTCTGCCAGATGCTTGGAACGGTATTCTTTTGGATTTTTTGCAGATTTGCAATCTTCTATCACTTTACGGCAGAGCCGGTAAGAATCACAGTGTTTCTGAATGACTTTCTGCGTGCTTAGCTCACTGGTGATGTGTGCTATTCTCTGATCAGCCGCTTTAACAGAAGCATCAACATCAGAAACATGCTGCCTGAAATCCTCATAATTCAGTAGGTTATTTTCTGAAAGATAGTTGAAGGTGCGGGCTGCCTCTTTTAGATTATTGAGTTTTGCCCAATGTTCAAATCCTTCTCGATTGCCAGTCGTTACATACGTGGAGATATTGATATACAGGCGAGCTTCTCTGGACAGATGTTTTGGAGTTTTCACTTTGCTACGATTTTTAGCTAAGCGGATGCGGACGTTTTCTTCCGTATAATAACTTCCCAGAGATTTCATATAAGTGAAATTTTTTTGTTCCGGTGCACGGAAAGAAAGATGCTTTCCCTGCCGGACTTCATATCCAGCTAACTGCATTTTTTGTAGAAATTCCTCATAGTTGATGGAAGTCCAGATTGCTTTATCAACTGCAACACGTAGCTTGGCTTTCCAACTGGTGCCACGATGATATTCCATGTTCTCTTTATAGCTTTTTCCTTTTTCTCCGGTTGGCATACTGGTGGCAAGTCCATTTTCCAGGCAGATACGATTACTGATTCTGCAGAGTTTATGGTAGCTCCGCTTATTGGAAACATACTTGTGATGATCAACAAAGCTTGCAGCGTTGAAGATGATATGGTTATGAATGTGCTTTTTATCAACATGGGTACTGATCACGTATTCATATTTTCCTTTCAGTACTTCGGCTGCAAATTGCTGTCCTAAGCGATGGGCAGTTTCGGCATCAACTTCTCCAGGTTTAAATGACTGGATCAGATGAAATGCCAGGTTATCACCTTTGTCCATTCCATTCTTTTTTGCCATTTCTCTAGTCATGGAAAATTCGAGATCAGCAGTTTCCGGGGAACAGCCAAAACTGGAAACCAGCAGTTTTTCATCAGTCTTGTCTGGATTCGTGATATAGTCCAGAGCTTTCTTGTCTGTTACTTTAATGGGGAAGATCTTAATATATGCCATAGTTCTTTCACCATCTCTTTCAAGGAAGGGTATATGGAAGAACTGGAAAAAACGACTTCCCGTATTTTAGAAATCACTTTGCAGATAGCAGAATTGGAGAATGAGATTGCAGTAGCGAAGAAAAAATGTGATGAAGCAACAGAAAAAGAAATGGAAGTAAATGAGATTGCAGCATTGCAGGATTTTGACAAAATACAGCTGTCAAAGATTATTGAGAAAGTCTTTATTTATGAACCAGGTCGTATGGAGATAAGCTGGAAGATGGATGACATTTTCTACAAAGAAGAAAAAGCATAAACGGAATAAGATTGTTCGCAGGAGCATCACTGGATGAAAACAGTGGTGCTTTTTGCGAATTAAAAGCAAATTTTTTTTAGACTTATATTGACAAAAGCAGAAGTTATTGGAATAACTTGGAATGATATTGACATGAAAAACAAGGAAATCAATATCAATCATCAGTTGATATATAAGAGAAACGCAGAGGGAAAGACAGTGTTTTCTATATCAGAAACAAAGACAGAAGCAGGAAACAGGAAAATCCCAATGACAAAGGAAGTGTATAATGCGTTATGTATGCAGAGAAAATATGCTTTATATATGGGAATACCGAGAGATTATAAAGTTGATGGTTATGATAAGTTTGTATTTGTGACAAAAAGCGGTAAACCTATCGCCCCGAATGGATTTAATAATGTATTAAAGAATTTAGTCAATGCATATAACAAGCGAGAGACTATAATGGCAGAATCGGAAAAGCGGGAGCCTGTATTATTACCGCATATGTCAGCACATACATTTAGACATACTGCTTGTACTAGAATGGCAGAAGCAGGAGTGCAACCAAAAGCATTACAATATATTTTAGGGCATAGTGATATGTCAATTACCATGAATGTATATACCCATGCACAATACGACAATGTGAAAAAAGAAATTGAAAATATGGAACAGCAACAGGCTATGTAATGCATTGAAAATAAGAGGGGATATTTTCCTCTTATTTTTTGTAAACCAGTGCAAAATATGTAAATGATATGTAAATATGGGGAAAATCAAGAGTTAGTATGCAGAGAACATTGTAGTTCACACAATCTTCACAAAAAATTAGCACTCACCCCTTGACAGTGCTAACAACCAGTGCTATAACATAATTAAAGATGAAGGAAGGGATTAGGAAAAGGAAAGAAAGATCCCGGAACTTATCTTAGGAAAACAAAAAGTCTAAGTGCCTTGAGCCATCATAGGATGGCGCAATTTCCGACATTTGACTCAGGTTGAATTTCATTGAGATTGAAAGGAGAAATGACTTATGTTACCTAGTGTTTTTGGAGAAGATTTATTTGATGATTGGATGGACTACTTCCCATTTGGAAGAGATTTTGACAAGGAATTTAGTAAAGCAATGGCTCCTGCAGAGCATGCACTTTACGGTAAGCATGCAAAGAATATGATGAAGACCGATGTTCGTGAGACCGATGATTCTTACGAAGTAGATATTGATCTTCCTGGATTTAAGAAAGACGAAGTTAAGATCCAGCTTGCAGATGGTTATCTGACTATCGAAGCTGCCAAGGGTCTTGATAAGGATGAAAAGGATAAGAAGAGCGGCAAGTACATCAGGCGTGAGCGTTATGCGGGCAGCATGAGCAGGTCCTTCTACGTTGGCGAAGATGTAAAGCAGGAAGAGATACATGCTAAGTATGATAATGGTATCCTGAAGCTCTCAGTTCCTAAGAAGGAAGCTAAAAAGGCTGTCGATAGCAGTAAATACATTGCTATTGAATAGTTAATATAAAAGTCATCATATGATATAAAAGAAAGGAAGCGATTGTTATGGATAAAAATCCAAAACATCCATTAAAGAAAAAGAAAGCTCATGAAAAGGTAAATGTTGCAGATCATAGCTCAGAAGAGCAGGTATCAACAGGAAAGCATAAGAAGCATGTTTATGAATAGCGTGCGGAATATGCTTCAGATATCATGAACAGTATAAATTACTAAGAGAAGGCGTCATGGCATTAGCTGTGGCGCCTTTTATTTATTGTAACGAAGTCATCGTTACGCTGCAGCAACCCTTGCCGCAGTCAGACTGTAGATGGTTGCTGCTCCTATATTTTCTGGCTGTAGAAGTTTAGTTGCCCAATTAATTGAAAAAGTATATACGTTGTTTCTTATTTATGTTACATTTATAGTATATAGGCTTATGTCTGTAATGAAGAGTGAAGAAGAGGGAGATAAACCAGGCATAGGCGTGATCATAAAGCAGGGTGTTACAGGCACACTTATTTTAACATCGAGGACAGAATGGGAAACGACAGTTATAAATATCAGGTTGATGAAAGAAAAAAATATCAGAAGATAGAGGCGGTAGAGGATAAATGGATCAGGATACACAAGGATTTCTCCCCGTATGTGGACGAGCATATCCTGTTTCGCTGCATGAAAGAGGCATTTAACCTTGTGGATATTGTTATGGGCAACAAGATTTATGGTTTCAAGAATGCAAATACTCCTGCGAATACAGAGAAGACCGATAAGGGAGAACTGTATTTCTACGATAACTTAAAGGACCCCATAAATTATACAGAAGCGAGAACCTTCTACGGCAAGGTGACGATCCTGAAAAGACTAGGATATGCCATACCTGATGAGATAAATGAAATAAGGAAGTTCAGAAATTTCATAGAGCATAATACGGAAACCTTCAATCTTCAGTATTTTGCAGAGACTTATAATTATGACAAGGCAATGGAGCTGATCGCCAATCTGGGCTACACTCTTTATGTGCTTGGAATGTTAAGATATGAGTATATAATCCCGGCAGGAGATATACTTCTGGCTCATAAGGGAGACTATATAGGGAATGGAAATGAATATTATCTCCATGAGATTATATCCTCTTCCGTGTTTTGCAATGTTTTTCTTGGCTATGATGTGAAGAAGAAAAAATATGTCGCTATCAAGGAGATAAAGCAGTACGAGACTCTGGACAATGACAAGGATCTCCTTATGCATATGAATTGTGACAATCTGCCACATGTTTTGGATATAATCAATTACAACAGAACATTTTACATTGTAATGGAATACATCGAAGGCGTATCACTTACAAAGGTGTTGAACGAAGGCGTAGTAACTTATGATTGTGCGGTGTACATGATAAGACAGATTGCCAAGGTCATAGATTATCTCCACAGCCAGCACAGAATGGTGCATGTGGAATTAAATCCCGACAATTTCCTGGTGGATATGAACTGGAAGGTGTATCTGGTGGATTTCGGTGTTACAAAGTCCAAAGAATATATAGCGGCCAATGATCCTTCCTCCATATATATTGCTCCTGAGGTGCTTGAGGGGGGAGTGTATGATCAACGGGCGGATATTTATACATTTGGCATGATGGTACAGGTGATACTGAGGAGGGTTCAGGATTCTGCGGAACATGAGGAAGAGATCTCAGGGTTATTTGACATTACTCGCAGGTGTGTCGGCATTAATCCCTACAACAGGTATTCCTCTGCAAATGAAGTATGTGGTATGTTATACGAGATCGGTCACAGCCGTACGGCACAGTATGAGAACATGCAGTACGGAAGAGATCAGAATGGTGGATTTCAGACCGGGAAGCCATGGCATGAAAAGACAAATAGTGGGAATACTAACGTTGAAAACACCGAAGGTGGTCAATATCGGCATATGAAGCAACAGTCCGGAAAGACTGGAGAAGAGGGCGGAAATATGACGGTTCAGCAATCTCAAGGGGCTAAATGTCCAAGAAAGATTATTCTTGGTATAATAGTTTTTCTGGTGGCAGCAGCATTATTTGCAGGAGGCATATTGTTTGGCACATTTTTATAAAAATAGTGTGCAAAAATATATGAAATAAAGATTTTGATATGTGGGAAAAACGGTCGGAACATGCTTCTTTTGGTTGCAGGATCATGCCAAATAAGGTATCATAGATACAGGTATTTTTATTTCTAAAGACTGTATTTTCATGATAGTAGGAGACAGCCGAATGCCTGAATATTACAATAGATTGGGGACACTGAATGGGCATAATTTATTCATCTCTGAAACGAAAAACAGAAGAGGAACAATCACATTTTGATAGAAGAATTTCACAAATGCTTCCGGTTATGGCAGGATACTGCTATTTTGACATAAGAAATTATGACACTTTTTCGGGTGAATATAATCTGTATATCGACTGGGACATGGAGTTGATGGAGTACCTTGCGTACCCACTTCCTTCTGGTGGATATTTTGTTAAGGTAACATCGGAACAGGCTGATGATTTTAATGAGCTTGGAGAAGGCGTGCCTGTATATATGAAGCTTATTGGGAAAAATGGACAGATTTATTCCTACAGAACCTATCTTGTGTACAGAGGAAGACCCTACAGTATCGAGTTCAGCGGTGCAGAGCTTATCCCATTTGAAGAAAAAATACAGAAGTGCGTGGCTTGTGGCAGCCAGAGATTTAATATGGGCGGTAGTCAAAGACTTGGCATGAGCGTAACCGGCAGCCAGAGATTTAATATAGGCGGAAGTCAAAGACCTGGCATGAGCGTAACCGGCAGCCAGAGATTTAGTATAGGCGGCAGCCAGAGACTTGGCATGAGCGTAACCGGCAGCCAGAGATTTAGTATAGGCGGCAGCCAAAGACCTGGCATGGGAGTAAACGGCAGCCAGAGATTTAATATGGGTGGAAGCCAGAGACTTGGCATGAGCGTAACCGGCAGCCAGAGATTTAGTATAGGCGGCAGCCAAAGACTTGGCATGAGCGTAACCGGCAGCCAGAGATTTAGTATAGGCGGAAGCCAGAGACTTGGCATGGGAGTAACTGGCAGCCAGAGACATGTTGGCAGTCAGAGACCTGCAATTATGGGAAAGCTTCCGGATGTGTACACGCCGACAGAGGATTGGACCATGATACCTAAGGAATGGCAGCTTATTAACAGGACAAGAAGACCGGACACGGATAAGGGCGGCAACGCCAGGCTTGGATACGGACTTGATTTAATATAACAAAGAGCGGACGGCAATTCTTATGTGATATGTTGTCTGCTTTTTTTTCGCTGTGTATAATAATATTTTAAGGGATAAGGGCATGCCGGTATTTTGGGGGGGATGCAATAAAAACATGGATGGATGATCATGAGACTCAAAAATAGCTTGATAAGTATATTAAAAAAGGAAACAGTACTGTCAATAGCAGTAATTCTGGCAATGATTTCTATGTTTGCAGTACATCCGGACAAAAGGTATCTGGAGTATATAGATTTCAGAACCATATGCATACTATTTGCACTTATGGTAATAGTTGCCGCATTTAAAAGTGTAGATTTTTTTGTGGCGTTGGCGGATAAGCTTACAGGTGCGGTAAAGAAAAAGTGTACTCTTGCCCTTGTTCTTGTGCTTCTATGTTTTTTCGCGTCAATGCTTATAACGAATGACGTGGCGCTCATTACTTTTGTGCCATTTGGTATTATAGTATTTGGAAAGCTGCCGGAGAGAGAGAAAAGATCCTGGATCATTAGGGTGGTAATCATGGAGACTATTGCAGCAAATCTTGGAAGTATGCTTACACCTATAGGTAATCCTCAGAATTTATATCTGTTTGGCATATCGGGAATGAATATAACAGATTTTCTTGAACTGATGCTTCCTTATGCAGTAGTTTCTCTTGTATTATTGTTAGTCTGGATTGCCATATCCGGGTTAAAAGATAAAAAGAGTAAAGGGGCAAATGCGGAAATAAAGCCGATTGGTTCGGTTGGTAGCATGCAGAAAAACAAAGAAATCCTTATAGTGTATCTGGCGCTATTCATGGTTATGCTTCTGGTGGTGGGAAGGATAGTTCCATATCAGGCGGCATTTATCATGGTTTTGTTGTATACGGCTATAAGGCAGAGAAAGCTGCTTCGAGAGGTTGATTATTCTCTGCTTGGTACATTTGCAGCCTTGTTCATATTCATAGGAAACCTTGGGAGAATACCCGCTTTGGCTGGTTTCATAGAAAAAATAATGGCTGGGCATGAAGTGCAGTGTGCTGTGGCAGCAAGCCAGGTGATGAGTAATGTTCCGGCGGCAATATTGTTGTCAGGATTCACAGGTAATATAAGGGCTCTTATTGTGGGTACAAATCTCGGAGGACTTGGAACACTTATAGCCTCCATGGCAAGCCTTATAAGCTTCAGATATATTGCGAGAGAGGACAGAAGCATGAAAGGTTCGTACTTTCTTTGGTTCACTCTTGCCAATATAATTTTTCTCTTTATACTCATGATTTTCTATATTTGCAAGGAGAAGGGTATATGTTAGGATTTCATACACTTTGGACAGCACCATTTTACGTTAAAAATAGTGAGGATACACCATATTCCATGCAGGATTATGAGGTACTTACCATGATACTTTCTGCAATTATGTGGAGGAAGAACAATGGACCTATTGTTCTTTATGGAGATCGCAAAGCATTGGAATATATTGACAGCCTGGGGCTTAGTTTTATCTGGAACGGAGGAATTAAGGAGATAAAAGTTTCGGAGAAAATAGACCCGGGAGTTTTCTGGGCAGCAGCCAAGTTGTTTGCCCTTAAGGAGGTGGAGACACCGGCAGTGATGGTGGATCTGGACCTTATCATATGGAAGCGGATAGTGGACTATGTTGCCGGAACTGATCTGTGTGCCATACACAGAGAGGGATTGTTCCCGGAGGTTTATCCGGATATACATACCCTGAATATGAAGCCCGGATATTCATTTGACCCGGAGTGGAGCGAAGAAGTCATGCCTGTGAATACCTGTATGCTTTATATGGGGGACGGCGATCTCAAGAAGTATTATGTGGATTCAGCCATAGACTTTATGGAGAACTGTAACGAGCACGAGGATAACCTGCACCATATGGTATTTGCCGAGCAGAGGCTTCTTGCCATGTGTGCGGAGAAATATGGCAAGGTTGTGTCATCATTTTTCCCTGCTTCAATGGATATTGTAAATCAGGATATATTTACCCACCTGTGGGGTTATAAGAATATCCTCAAGTTCAATTACGAGGAGCGGGAGAAGTTCGTGAAGAAAATGAAGGACAGGATCGTGGCTGAGTGCCCGGAGTGTGGCAACATGATCGCAGATATTAAATAGGATGATATACATCATTTTATAAACAAGTGTCTATTAAAATGCAGGCTTTTTATGGAAAATTAATAAAAAAAGCAAAACTTTACTTTTAAACCATTTGCAAATGAGGTATAATCATGCTGTTATACTGTCATTTTAAATACAGATTTGGAAAATGTATTGATGTGGCGGAAAAACGATGAAAGAGATAATCCGTATTTTTTGATATAAAATGTAAGTAGTAAGGAGAAGATGGATGAAAAGAAGAGTAGTTATTACAGGTATAGGCGCAATAACACCTATTGGTAACAATGTGGAGGAGTTCTGGAATGGACTTAAGGAAGGGCGTCATGGATTTGGTCCTGTTACCCAGTTTGACGCTTCAGCTTACAAGTGTAAGGTTGTAGGTGAGGTTAAGGACTTTAAGGCAACAGATTATATGGATCCTAAGTCAGCAAGAAGAATGGCAAGATTTTCACAGTTTGCAGTTAAGGCTTCTAAGGAAGCTATCGAGGATTCAGGACTTGATATGACAAAGGAGGATCCATACAGAGTCGGTACATGTATCGGTTCGGGTGTAGGATCATTACAGGAGCTGGAGAATGCATATGGTACAATCCTCACAAAGGGACCACTTCGTGTAAGACCATTGGTTGTACCTATGATGATCAGTAATATTGCGTCCGGAAATGTTGCGATCCTTTACGGATTGAAGGGCAAGAGTATAGACGTTGTTACTGCATGTGCGTCAGGTACAAACAGTATAGGTGAGGCATTCAGAACAATCCAGTACGGCGACGCAGATGTAATGGTAGCAGGTGGTTGTGAGGCAGCAGTTTCACCTATCGGTATATCAACATTTGACTCACTTACAGCTCTTACATCATCAACAGATCCTGACAGATGTTCAATTCCATTTGACAAGGAAAGGAGCGGCTTCGTTCTTGGAGAGGGTGCAGGTATTGTTATCCTTGAAGAGCTTGAGCATGCTAAGGCAAGAGGTGCCAAGATCTACTGTGAGCTTTCAGGATATGGATGTTCGAGTGACGCTTACCATATCACTGCTCCTGAAGATTCAGGTGCTGCTCCTGCAGTTGCAATGTTAAATGCAGTTAAGGACGCAGGTGTTGCTCCTGAGCAGGTTCAGTACATAAATGCTCACGGTACAAGTACACACCTTAACGACCTTGTGGAGACAAGAGCTATCAAGGCAGCATTTGGCGATCACGCAAAGGATATTAAGATCAATTCAACAAAGTCAATGACAGGACACCTTCTTGGTGCAGCCGGTGGTATTGAGTGTGTTGCATGTGTTAAGACAATAGAGGATGGATACATCCACAGAACAAGGGGACTTCATGAAAGCGAGCCAGAGCTTGATCTGGATTACTGTAAGGAGCCATATGAGATGGAAGTTGACTGTTGTATCAGCAACTCACTTGGTTTCGGTGGACACAATGCATGTATTCTTTTACAGAAGTATAAGGAGCAGTAAAGATGTTATTTATAAAGAAGAAAGCAAAGGACGCTGAGTTGGCTAAGGCCAAGGAGGCAGCCAGATTAAAGGCTGAGAGCGAGGCTCAGAATGTAGCGGAGGAGCCAAAGCCTGAGACAGTCACATGTCCTAAATGTGGCAAGGAATTAGATAAGGCAAGAGTAGTTAAGGATAAATATATCTGTTATGAGTGCGGAAGTTATTTCCGTGTAAAGACCAAGAACAGAATTAAGATGGTAACTGACAGCAAGACATTTGAGCCTTGGTTCGAGGATATGCCATATTCAAATCCGCTTAATACAGAAGGATATGAGGACAAGGTAAAGTCAGCGCAGGTTAAGACAAATTTGCGAGAAGCTGTAACAATAGGAAAGGCACTTATTAATGGTGAGCCGGCAGTTGTAGGTGTATGTGACGCAAGATTTCTTATGAGCAGCATGGGTTATGTTGTAGGTGAGAAGATAGTAAAAGCTGTAGAGAGGGCAACAGAAGAAGAGCTTCCTGTATTTATATTCTGCTGTTCAGGTGGTGCAAGAATGCAGGAGGGTATTGTATCCCTTATGCAGATGGCCAAGACATCGGCAGCCATAAAGAAGCACTCAGATGCAGGACTTCTGTATGTGCCGATCCTTACAGATCCTACTACCGGCGGTGTAACAGCCAGCTTCGCAATGCTTGGTGATATTATTCTCGGTGAGCCGGGTGCACTTGTTGGATTTGCAGGTCCACGAGTTATCAAGCAGACTATCGGACAGGAGCTTCCTGCAGGATTTCAGAGATCAGAGTTCCTTGTGGAGCACGGAATTATCGATGGCATCGTAACAAGGGATAAGCTTAAGGATACAATGTACAGACTTATCGTTACTCATAAGAAGAGAAAGGGCTATGCTAACTTCAATACAAATGAGGAAGAGAAGTTTGATATAAGTGAAGTGCTTAAGGAAAGACTTATTTCCGATGAACCTAAGACTCCATGGGAGAAGCTTAAAGGTGCACGTCAGATGAGCAGACCTTCAGGACTTGATTATGCAAAGTACATTTGTGATGATTTCACAGAGATTCACGGTGACAGAACTATGAACGATGACAGAGCTGTGGTAGGTGGTATCGGTCATATAGATGGTCAGCCTGTAACAGTTATATCACAGGTTAAGGGAGCCAGCAGTGCAGAGTGTATGGAGAGAAACTTCGGTATGCCTCTTCCTGATGGATACAGAAAGGCTCTTCGTCTTATGAAGCAGGCTGAGAAGTTCAACAGACCTATCATAACATTTGTAAATACACCTGGTGCATTCTGTGGACTTGAAGCAGAAGAGAGAGGTATGGGTGAGGCTATCGCAAGAAACCTTTACGAAATGTCATCTCTTAAGGTGCCGGTACTTGCGATCCTTATCGGCGAAGGCGGAAGCGGCGGTGCTCTTGCCCTTGCAGTGGGAAATCAGGTATGGATGCTTGAGAATGCTACATACTCAATCCTTTCACCGGAGGGCTATGCTTCTATATTATGGAAGGACAGCAGCAGAGCCGAGGAGGCAGCAGAGGTTATGAAGATCACTGCTCAGGATCTCAAGGAATTAGGTATCATCGAGCAGATAATACCTGAGTATGGCGGAGCAGATGAGCTTTCAGTTCCATACATCGGAGCTTACCTTAAGAAGAATATCAAGGAATTTCTTGAGAAATACAGCAGCATGACTCCGGAGGAGATTGCTGAGGACAGATACAAGAGATTTCGTGCAATGTAAGACTTGAATTATATAAGACCTGAATGATAAATGAAATATTGGTTTTACGAAAACTGATATGCAGAAATATCCACGCTTCATATAGAGATATATGGGACGTGGATATTTTTATCTGCCCAATTCCCAAAATGCTACGGCGGAAGCTGCGGCAACATTTAATGAGTCTACCTGGTGGGACATTGGTATCATGACTGTATAATCACAGTGGGAAATAGTGTAGTCACACAGACCTTCTCCTTCTGTGCCGAGAATGATAGCCAGTTTTTTCTGGGATGTGATCTCCGGGTCATCAATATTTCTTGAATTGTCCCTGAGAGCCATTGCAACAGTTTTGAAGTCCTCGTGTTTCAGAAATTCCATGCCTGCCTCCGGCCAGCTCGGTTTATTAGCAGCAAATGATGAAGCGGCATGTTCACCAGGGGCATTGGAAATATGGCAAGACGCATGTTCAGCAGAACCAGTGATATTCGGAACATATTTCTGACATTCAGATGTAGTGAGGTATGTCCATGGAATTTGAAATATGGTTCCCATGCTCACCCGTATGGCTCTTCGATACAGAGGATCAGTACAGCCCGGAGTCAGCAGGATCGCGTCTATGTTCAAGGCGGCAGCAGAGCGGACTATGGCACCCATATTTGTAGGATTTACCACATCCTCAAGAACTGCAATTCTTCTTGCACCGGCACACAATTCATGAGCAGTTGGAAGAGGCTTTCGTTTCATGGCACACAACATTCCCCTTGTAAGCTTAAACCCTGTAAGTTTGGTGAGGATATCTGAACTGGCTGTATATATCGGTACATCAGGATATTCAGTCTCAAGTCTATGCACAACAGGAAGCCCCTCGCCCTCAATATCTCTCGTATCAATAAGTGCTGATATAGGTTCGTAAGAAAGATCCAGTGCTCTGGTTATGACCTTTGGGCTTTCTGCAATGAAAAGACCGCCATTCGGCTCGTAATATTTAAGCAACTGTACCTCGGAAAGCCGGGCATATACGTCAAGCTCCGGGGCTGAGAAGTCGCGGATTTCGGTTATATTGTTGAATTTATTTTCGCTCATTGTTTTATCCTTTTATTAGTTGAACTATTAATACACGACTCACAAAGAGATTTCGTGCTTGCATTTTGCGTGCGTCATTTGGAAAATTCATTATAATGATTGTGTTTATTATTTTGACTTTGTGTCCGCATGTCATGGATAAGTTTATATTTAGAGAAGGACATTTGTCAATATGAATTAGACTCTGGAGTTGCCTGGAAAATAAGTTGTCTCATGACTTGAATTTGTATTGCTCTAAAACAGGTCACGGAAAATTGCATGGGAAAATGACTTGAATTTGAAATATTCTTAAACAAGTCAAGAAAAACTGCGTGGAAAAATGACCTGAATTTGAAATATTCCAAAATGAGTCATGAAAAATGACAAGAAAAATTGACCTAAAAATAGCGGAAGACAAAACAAGTCAAAAAAACCAATAAAATAGCGTGCCCTAAAATAGAAAAGTGCAAAAACAAGTCAATTCTCAACCGGGCTACTGGAGTTCATTTGATTTTCGGCTAGTTCCAATCAAAATGTCATCCCCCCATTCCATACTTTACAATCCCCAAATATCTGATATAATAAACAAGATAGACATTTTGATAGAAAATGTCGATTATCTATACTACGTCTCATGGTACAACAAGCTATTACATGTAGTTAATTTAACTATAAGGTGTATTTTTAATGAAATCAACTGGATTTTAAAGTTGAATAGGAAGGTATGGATATAAATTATACACAGAGAATGAGGAGAAAGAGATAAATGGCAGTAAGGATAATCGGAACAGGAAGTTGCCTGGCAGAGAAGGAAGTAACAAATGACGAACTGGCGAAGTATGTTGATACTTCAGATGAGTGGATATCATCAAGGACAGGTATTAAGAAGAGAAGGATAGCCATAGAAGAAACCACAACCAGCATGGCATCGGAGGCAGCCAGAAGAGCACTTGAGATGGCAGGCAGAGATGCATCGGAGGTTGATCTTATTATTGTTGCAACAGTTACACCGGATTACTACACACCATCAGTTGCATGTCAAGTTCAGGCGGAGATCGGCGCAGATAATGCCATTGCCTTTGATGTGAATGCGGCATGTTCTGGTTTTGTATTTGCACTTAACACAGCAAAAATGTACATAGAGACAGGATATACCAGAAACGCTCTGGTCATTGGTGCAGAAACGCTTTCAAAGATCATGGACTGGAATGACAGAGGAACCTGTGTGTTGTTCGGAGATGGAGCAGGTGCAGCATATCTTGAAGAGTCAGATAAGGGTATCATAAATATCGTCCAGGGCTCCATTGGCAAGAAGGGCATGGTGCTTAACTGTCGTGCAAGAAAGACAAATAATGTATTTGTCCAGGGGGAGATTGAGCCGGACTTCCTTCATATGGATGGTCAGGAGGTATATAAATTCGCCGTGAGACAGTGTCCGAAATGTCTTCTTGAAGCGTTAGAGAAGGCGGACATGACTCCGGAAGATATTGATTACTTTGTGCTCCACCAGGCAAATGTAAGGATAATCCAGTCTGTTGCCAAGCGCCTTAAGGCACCGATCGAGAAGTTTCCTATGACCCTCGACTATACAGGAAACATGTCGGCAGCCAGTGTTCCGGTAATGCTTGACGAACTGGTGAGAGAGAGGGGTATAAAGAGAGGCGACAAGGTGGCTGTCTCAGCCTTTGGCGCAGGACTTACATATGCGGCAGCGATAATTGAATGGTAATACATGATCAGTTGATCTGAGAGACTGTATAGACTTAGTGACACATATCAGATGTGGTGATTAAGTCTGTGCAGTCTTTTTTTATTGCAGCTTTTGTAGCAATATATGCTGAAAATCAGCCTTAAATGATAATATTTACCACCAAGCCAAATATCCGTCTTATCTTATTGACAATCATATTAATATGTGCTATTTAATCATATGAACAATTAAGCAAGCGTTTAAATAAATGGGAGGACATATATGGATAATAATGAATTTATCAAGGTAAGTGGCATCAAAAAGAGCTTCGGTAGTGGTGACAGCAGAGCTGAAGTGTTAAAGGGAGTGGATTTCACTATCAGCAAAGGCGAGTTCTGCGTACTTCTCGGAGCGTCAGGTTCAGGTAAATCCACATTGTTAAATATCATCGGAGGCATCGATTCACCAGATGAGGGATACGTGTCAATAGGTGGTGAGAAGACCGGAGACATGGACGAGAAGACACTTACATTATACAGACGTAAGCACCTGGGATATGTGTTCCAGATGTACAATCTGATACCTAATCTTAATGTTAAGGAAAATGTTGAGGTGGGGGCATATTTAAGTGATGACCCGCTGGACGTGGACGACATACTTAAGACACTTGGTCTTTATGAGCATAGACATAAGCTGCCGAACCAGCTGTCAGGTGGTCAGCAGCAGAGAACCTCCATCGGCCGTGCACTGGTAAAAAATCCAGATATCCTTTTATGTGATGAGCCTACAGGTGCTCTTGATTACAAGACATCAAAGGAGATCCTCAAGCTTATTGAAGATGTAAATAAGAAGTATGGCAACACCATCATAATGGTAACACACAACGACGCAATTAAGAATATGGCAGACAGGGTTATCAAGCTTCGTGATGGTGCCGTACGCCACAATGATGTAAATGAACATAAGGTATCTGCCGAAGATCTGGATTGGTAGAGAAAGAAGCACATTGCAGGAGTTTAATAGAATGATAGGAGATTTTAAATGAAAAACCCTTTAAGGAAAAGATTATTTAAAGAATTTAAAGCAGAAATAGGCAAATATCTTGTCATATTCATTTTCATGACTGCAACAATAGGTCTTATATCCGGTTTTACAGTTGCATCATCAAGCATGAAGATAGCCTATGATAACAGCTTTGAAAAATATAATGTGGAATGGGGACATTTTACTGTCGCTAAAGAGCTGTCTGATGAACTTATATCAGATATAGAGAAAGACAACAAGGTCACCATGATCAGTGATTATTACAAGAACCTTGATACCACACCGGAGGCAGGCGGCAAGAGCCCTGATGATAAGATCAGAACCATCAGATTATATAAAAACAGAGATGTGATGAATAAGATATGCATCATGAAGGGACGCCTGGCAGAGACAGATGATGAGATTGCCATAGACAGAATGTATGCTGTCAATAATGAAATCGAGGTTGGTGATACCATAACAGTTGATGGCACTGATTTCAAGGTTACAGGATATACAGCATTTCCTGATTACAGCTGTCTGTTCCAGGACAACAACGATACAATGTTTGATTCACTGCTGTTCACAGTAGGTATTACAACAGAAAATGCCTATGACAGTCTTGATGAGTCCAAGGAAGTATTCAATTATGCATGGCAGTATGAGAATGAGCCGGCTGACAAGAAGGCAGAAAAGGTAATGTCGGATGATTTTCTTGAGAATATAGTAGGAAAGATATATGCCACAGGTAACAGCTTAGATATATATATTCCAAGATATCAGAACAGAGCCATCAATTTCACCGGAGATGATCTTGGCGGCGATACTGTTATGATGTTTACACTGCTTTATATTGTTATGGTTATCATGGCGTTTGTATTTGCAGTGACAACAAACAACACTATCCTTAAGGAGTCTACAGTTATAGGAACCTTAAGAGCATCAGGATACAAGAAAAGTGAGCTTTTAAGGCATTACATGACTCTGCCGGTTCTGGTTGGACTTGCGGCCTGTGTAACTGGAAATGTCCTTGGATATACATGTATGAAAAAGGTGGGCGAAATGGCTTATTATGGAAGCTACAGTCTTACAACATACGTGACTAAATTTAATCTTACTGTATTCCTGCTTACAACCGTTGCACCATTTGCAATGCTTGTGATCATAAATGCACTGGTGATAAGCACAAAGCTTAAGATGAGTCCACTTAAGATGATAAGAAAGGACATGACAAAATCCAAGAGAAAGAAAGCTGTGAAGCTTCCTCATTTTAAATTCATGAACAGGTTCAGGATAAGAATAATACTGCAGAACATATCCAGCTACCTTACATTATTTGCAGGAATATTCTTTGCTGATGTGCTGCTGCTGTTTGGACTTATGATGACACCATTATTAAATCATTATAAGAAAGAAATCGTAGATACCATGATATGTAAGGAGCAGTATCTCCTTAAGACACCGGTTGAAACTAAGAGTGAAGGGGCAGAGAAGTATGCGGCATCATCGGTTGTCATAGACGATGACAATGAGGAAGAAGTTACTGTATATGGAATATCACCTGACAGCAGATATTTCAAGAAGGATATGAAGGAAGGCGATATTTATATTTCAGAAGGATATGCCAAGAAGTATGGAATTGATGTGGGTGACACCATAAAACTTAAGGACGAGTATGAGGATGGCAAGTACAGCTTTAAGGTTTCCGGAACATATTACTATCCTTCAACTATATCAGTATTCATGCCTATCGAAGATTTCAGAAGCGTATTTGATGTTGATGAAGAATACTTTACAGGATATTTTTCAGATAAGCCCCTTGATGATATAGACAGCAGTTATGTGCTCAGTATTATTGACGAAGCAGCCATGACAAAGGCCTCCAGACAGTTAGAGACCTCCATGGGAAGCATGTTCCAGCTGTTTAACGTATTTGCTATGCTGCTGTTTGCACTGATGGTATATCTGCTTACCAAGATAATCATAGAGAAGAATACAAATTCCATCTCCATGACCAAGATATTAGGTTACACCAACCGTGAGATCAATGGTCTGTATATGACTGCAAATGTATGGGTGGTAATAATCTCAACTCTCATTGGAATATTTATATCTGCTGCTACCATCAAGCCTATATTTTCAGCCATGATGGCAAATTATGTAAGTGGTTATATGGACTGCTATATAGCACCATATATATATCCGTTGATGATCGTCATATCTCTTGTAGTATTCCTTCTGGTTCAGCTTACCCAGATGAAGAAGATCAAGAGTATACCTATGGACGAGGCATTGAAGAATGTAGAGTAGACTAAAAGTAAAAAACTGACTGGACAGGACAGAGACTATATAGTCCTGGTGGCGCATATGGAAGTGTGCCGCCATGGATTATATGGTCTTTTTTCGTCATGCAGAAATTGTGCTTGCACAAATTTCTATATGACATTAAAAGCATGCAAAGAAATCCGTTTTAAAAAATTTTTACTGAAATGTTACATAAATATCAGAACAAATTGATAGCCGGAAAAAATCAGAATGATAAACTTTAACAAGTGGTTGAGAAACAGATCATATATAAATGAAGATTCAGAAAGTTGAGGAGAATAAAATGCTGAAACTGGAACATGTGAAGAAATCTTATGACGGTGTGACCATTCTTAATGATATAAATCTCGAAATAGAGGACGGAGAGATCGTATCAATATTGGGACCATCAGGATGTGGCAAGACTACATTGTTAAATCTCATACTGGGACTTACTGATGCAGACAGTGGCAGGATCATATTTAATGGAAAGGATATTACTGACGTATCAATGGAGAAGAGAGGCTTTAACATTGTATTTCAGGACTATGCCCTATTTCCAAATCTTAATGTTGAGAAGAATATTATGTATGGACTTCGCAACAATCCTGACATCTCATCAAAGGAGGAGGTTCAGGATCTTATAGATCTGCTGGGTCTTAGGGAGCATCTGGACAAGAAGATAGATCAATTATCAGGTGGACAGAAGCAGAGGGTTGCACTGGCAAGAACGCTTGTGATGAAACCTAAGATTTTGCTTCTTGATGAACCGTTGAGTGCTCTTGACGGAGTCATCAAGGAATCTATCAAGGAAAAAATAAAAACCGTGGCAAGAGAGTTTCATCTTACTACGATCATAGTAACTCATGATCCTGAGGAGGCGCTTACCCTGTCAGATCATGTAATGATAATAAACGAGGGAATGATCTCCCAGTATGGCAAGCCTGCTGAGATAGTGAAGACACCGGAAAATGAATTTGTAAAGGAATTTATACTTAGGCAGCTGGAGATCAAGAAAAATAATATCTACTCATTATTTGCCGTTTCAGATGTACTGAGAAATCCGGTCAATACTACTGAAAGATACGCAATATAAGAGGATGTGCAGATGAAAGGAAAAAACAAAGAGATCAAACTGATATTCATAGTTATCAGCATGCTGTTCGCTGGATTTCTGATATATCCTGTGGTGAGACTTCTGCTTAAATCAGTGCTCGGTTCCGGCGGGCTTACCATGGAGCATTACAAGACAGTTATGACAGGCAAGGGCTTTTTTACAGCTCTGGGCAACAGCTTCAAGGTTGCTGGTGTCAGTGCGCTGGTAACAACTCTTATAGCCTTTATGCTGGCATACATCATACATTATTCAGATACACCGGGGATCATCAAGAAGCTGATCAGAGCTGTGGCTGCTCTGCCTATGCTTCTTCCGACACTTACATATGGATTTACGATAATATATTCCTTCGGTAAACAGGGCTTTCTTACGAGGCTGTTTGGAAGACAGTTGTTTGATATATATGGATTTAATGGACTGCTGATAGGATATGTCATATACACGCTTCCGGTTTCGTTCATGCTTATAAACAATACTATGGGATATATAGATAAGAAGTTCATGGTTGTGTCAGGGCTTATGGGTGATAATGCATTAAGTAGGTTTTTCATGACAGTATTCCGCCCCCTTATGGGAACTCTTGCTGCATCTTTTGTCCAGTCGTTCTTTTTATGCTTCACGGACTTTGGTATTCCGGCATCTGTAGGAGGCAAATACAATGTAATAGCCAGCGTCCTCTACACCCAGATGTTAGGGAGTGTACCGGATTTCAATAAGGGAAGCGTTGTGGCGATGACCATGCTGATACCATCAGTGTTCAGTATTCTGCTGCTTAGATTTTTAGACAGATACAATATACGATACAACAAAATATCAACAATGGAATTGAAGAGAAACCGGGTGAGAGATGTTATATGTTCCGTCGTTGGAATAGCTGTATGTATGGGTGTTATATCTATATTTGCAGTTATATTCATCATACCATTCGTACAGGACTGGCCTTACAGCCTGAATTTTTCTCTAAATCATGTAAAGGCTGTGTTAGATGACAGCGCACTGTCCATGGTATATAAGAATTCCGTATTTGTGGCATTGATCACTGCCCTGATTGGAACGCTGGTGGCATATGGCGCAGCTATTGTTACTGCCAGAAGCCAGGTGAGCAGCAAGCTGAAGCAGGTCATAGAGGGAATTGCTCTGGTGACCAACACCATACCTGGAATGGTTCTGGGACTTGCTTTTCTGTTCTGCTTTTCAGGAACAGGACTTCAGAGTACATTTGCAATAATAATCATATGCAACGTGATCCACTTTTTCTCAACGCCATACCTGATGATGAAGAGTTCTCTTCAGAAGATGAACGCATCATGGGAGACTACGGCTATGCTGATGGGAGACAGCTGGGTCAAAACTATCGTAAGAGTTGTGACGCCGAATGCATTCTCAAGCCTTATGGAAGTATTCAGCTACTATTTCATAAATTCAATGGTGACTGTAAGCGCTGTAATATTTATTGCAGGTGCAAGAACCATGGTCATAACTACCAAGATAAAGGAATTTCAATATTATAACAAGTTTAACGAGGTGTTTGTGCTTTCGTTGCTGATGCTTGTGACAAATTTACTGGTAAAGGCTGTATTTCAGCTTTTGGCAAATAAAAAACTACTCAAAGGGAGAAGAAAAATGAAGAAGAACAGATTCAGAGGATTTAAGAGAGTGACAGCGATGATGCTTGCAGGTGTGCTTGGAATTTCCATGCTGACAGCAAGTGGATGTGCAGGAAAGAGTGCAAAGAATGAGCAGGTAATAATTTACTCTAATGCAGATGATGAAGCTATTGAGGCTATGAAGAATGCACTTGACAACAATGGTTACAAGGACAAATACATAATACAGACCTTTGGAACCTCAGAGCTTGGAGGAAAGCTGTTAGCTGAGGGAAGCAATATAGAGGCTGACCTTGTTACAATGAGTACCTTCTATGTAGAGAGTGCCCAGGATGAAAAGAAGATGTTCAAGGATCTTGATTTCGACACTAATGCAATTGATGAATATCCATCTTACTGTACACCTATAACAGCCCAGGAAGGAACAATAATTGTAAATACTGAGCTTATGAAGGAGAATAATCTGGATATGCCTACATCTCTCAAGGATCTTGCAGACAGTAAGTACGAGGGACAGATATCAGTTACAGATATTGCATCTTCATCAACAGCATGGCTGTTAGTTCAGGGACTTATATCAGAGTACGGAGAAGACGGAGCCAAGGACGTTCTTAAGGGTATTTACAAGAATGCCGGCGATCATCTTGAGGAGTCAGGTTCAGGTCCTCTTAAGCTGGTCCGTGCCGGAGAGGTTGCTATCGGATTTGGTCTTCGTCAGCAGGCAGTTGCTGACAAGCAGGCAGGACTTCCTATTGACTATGTAGATCCTGAGGAGGGTAACTTCACCCTTACAGAGTCAGTTGCGGTTGTAGATAAGGGCGATAAGAGCAATCCGGAGGCAATGAAGATGGCAGAGTGTATCATCAAGAACGGCAGAGAAGATCTTCTTAAGTACTACCCAATCCCATTGTATAAGGGCGAGGCAGAGGACAGTGCGAACAAGTCAGGAAATCCTAAGACCTTCCCTGAGAAGCTCACAGTCGATCTATTAAAGAAGCACCAGGCATTATCAGAAGAATGTAAATAAAGTCAGTAGTTTCAAAATTTTAATCGGCTGAGGTTAGAGATTGTGTCAAGTTTTATATGAAAACTTGACATGCAGCGTCAGCCCTTTGCCGAAGGCAAATTTTAAATGGGCTGATGTTCAATAGGAAAGAGGAATTATTATGAATACATACAAATTATTAACACCAGGTCCGCTTACGACCACAGATACAGTAAAGCAGGAAATGCTGTTCGATCATTGTACCTGGGACGACGATTACAAGAAGATCACACAGGAGATACGTTCAAAGCTTTTAAAGCTTGCCCATGTATCAGAGGATGAATACACAGCTGTCCTTATGCAGGGCAGCGGTACCTTCGGGGTTGAGTCTGTCATCACCAGTTCGGTAGGTCCGGAGGACAAGCTACTTATCTGTGCAAATGGTGCATACGGGGAAAGAATGGAAGATATAGCCCGTCATGCAGGGATTACCTATAAGATATATCATCAGGCATATGACAAGGTGCCAAGTGCCGACAGGGTTGCCGAGATATTAGACGCAGATCCTGACATAACCCATGTGTCAATGGTGCACAGTGAGACCACCTCAGGCATACTTAACGATATTGAGTCCGTTGCAAAGGTTGTTAAGTCAAAGGGAAGAGTTATGATCGTGGACGCCATGAGCAGCTTCGGAGGAGTAGATATCCCGGTGGCTGACTGGGGCGTTGACTTCATCATCAGCAGTGCAAATAAATGTATCCAGGGTGTTCCGGGATTTTCATTTGTCATTGCAAAGCTTGATGAGCTTGAGAAATGTAAGGGAAAGGCGAGAAGCCTGTCTCTTGATCTGTATGATCAGTGGAAAACCATGAAGATTGATGGAAAGTGGAGATTTACCTCACCTACACATGTGGTACTGGCATTTGCCCAGGCACTCAGGGAGTTGGAGCAGGAGGGCGGAATAGAAGCCCGTAACAGAAGATACACAGAGAACAATAAGCTTCTCATTAAGGAGTTAAAGGAGCTTGGTATCAAGCCATACATTGATGAAACCCATCAGGGACCGATCATCACAACCTTCTATTATCCTGAGGACGCTCACTTCTCATTTAATGAAATGTATGAGTATATCAAGGAACGCGGATATGCCATTTATCCGGGTAAGGTAACTGAGGCAGATACCTTCCGTATAGGAAATATCGGCGAGATCTATCAGGAGGATATCCTCAAAGTGGCAGGGCTTATAAAGGAATTTCTGCAGGGAAAGAGTGGAAGATAATATGAGCTTGCCGGTGAAATGCCGGCAGATGATGTGAGTATGCCGGATAAAAGCCAGATGGTGAAATGCCGGTGGATGATGTAGAGCAGGCGAGGATAAATGATCGCTGGAAGGATAGTGAGATAAAAATGGGAAAATATAAAGCAGTAATTTTGGACTGGGCGGGAACCACAGTGGACTATGGATGTTTCGCCCCGGTGCAGGCATTTGTAGAGGTGTTTAAGCATTTCGGAATAGCTCCAACCATGGATGAGGTTCGTGAGCCGATGGGAATGTTGAAGAAGGATCACATAAGAACAATGCTTAAGATGGACAGGATATCCGGATTATGGAGAGATAAATACGGCAGATACTGGACAGAGGATGATGTTGAAGCACTTTACGCTCAGTTTGAGGGAAAGCTGTTGGCGATCCTGGATGGATATACCCAGGTGAAACCATATGTGCTTGAGACTGTGGACACTTTAAGAAAAAATGGAATACAGATCGGCTCCACCACAGGCTATACCGATAAGATGATGGATATAGTCGTGCCAAAGGCGAAGGAGAACGGATATGCACCGGACTTCTGGTTCAGCCCGGACTCCGTAGAGGGAATGGGAAGACCTTATCCGTACATGATATTTAAGAACATGGCAGCCATGAAGATACAGAGTGTTGACCAGGTGGTGAAGGTAGGTGACACAGTATCAGATATAAAGGAAGGAAAGAACGCCGGAGTGCTGTCTGTAGGGGTCATTGAGGGAAGCTCAGAGCTTGGACTTACACAGGCAGAGTATGAGGCCTTAAGTGATGTGGAAAGAGACATAAGAGCGCACCATGTAAAGGAAAGATTTCTCGCTGCCGGTGCCGATAAGGTTATCATGAATTTAAGTGAGCTGCCGGCTCTCGTGCTTGATTAAAGTTGACAGGAGATTACACAATATATTTGTATACGCCTGCTTCGCTGTGTTTTTAAAATATTGTGAGGCAGAGCTTAAAGTTGTTTTTATATAATATAAAAGAGCCCACATGACGAAGCAAAAATATGTTTCGTTATGTAGGCTCTACTTGCCTTGTCCCCTTATCAGTCAGGAAACTATTTAACAACAACTACGTTTGTTGCACGTGACTTGCTCTCATCCTTAGGATCAGCCTCTACATCATAAGTAACCTTCTGACCTTCTACAAGAGTCTTGTAACCGTCACCAACAATAGCTGAGAAGTGAACGAATACATCATTTCCACCATTGTCATTTGAGATAAAACCATATCCCTTTTCTGCGTTGAACCACTTAACTGTACCGTTATTCATTTCGGGTACCTCCTAAAAAATTAGTTGCATGACAGATATGCCATGTTTATGCATGTACTGGACTTTCATATACCTGCACGATGTACCCAATAAATCAAATCTCCCATGACGATATGTCATCGTTTATATATGCCCCTTGAACAAATAAAAAACTACGATCCCGACATTGAACAAAAGCCTGATTTTATCGGAAAACGTGTTCACAGTAAACTAACCTTGAATACATTCACATAATACTTTTGTTTAGGTCATTTGTCAAGAAAGTAATGAGCTTATATGTGGACTGATTATCATATTTATTTTGTGCCGGAATATACATATATCAGGGTTGTCTAAGTGCAGATAAAAGATAAGGGGGCTGTGGCTTGGAGAGGTTCATGAGAGTCGTTATTCTGCTGGTCAGTCTTATTGCGGTTCCATATATTATGTGGCAGGTAATGAGGATAAAGGGAAATAAAAACATCACTGCCCTGGAGAATGTCCAGACAGGAAAGTCGGTAAGTATATTTGAGGGAAATGATTATGCCCTGATGGATGTGGAGGAATATCTGGTGTATTGTCTTCCGGGGATTGTGGATATGGGCATGGATGACGAAATGCTTAAGACCATGGCAATAATAATGAGGACTTCCATATATGGGGAGATGTACCCGGAGCTGGTGTACCAGAGCCCTTACGCTGAGGAGGGTGGAGAGACAGGCCTTGAGGTAGCCACCGGAACCGACAGTGCAATGTACAATCTTATAAGGAACGGAAGCTGCCTGGTAAATGAGGACAGTCTCACTGAGGTAAGGTATGACAAGTCGGAGCTTATGGACAAATGGGGCGGAAGCTATTATACATATATGAACAGGCTGTGCAGTGCAGTGCTCGCTACCAAGGGACAGGTAATATGCTATGAGGGAATGTTCATAGTGCCGGTATATCATCAGGTCAGTGTGGGACAGACTGTGTCGGCACAGGAGATATATGGCAAGGAAATACCTTATCTTCAGGGCACCGACAGCAAGGAGGACATTACCTGTGATGGATTTTCTGTTACACAGGTGGTTGACGGACTCCGCATAAAGAAGCTGTGTGACCTGTATTGTGAACAGAACCTGGCAGCATATATTGACTACAGCAAGGACTCATCAGGGACAAATGAAGATAGCTCATCTGCAGACGATGAAACAAAAGCAGATAATGGAAGAGAAACAACAGCAGGTGACAAGACTACAGAAAAAGGCAGTGCCGATAACGTGGATAAAAATACCAATAAGGAGAATGAGATAAATATATTAGAAGCCACGGAGCATGGATTTGTAAAATATGTAAATGTATTCGGGAAGACCATGACAGGACAGACATTTGCAGGGGTAATGGGCTTGCAGTCGGCTAATTTCCACATCGATCAGGTGGACGACGGCTACAGGATCATAACCATAGGAAAGGGAAACAGCCTGGGACTGTCCCTGTGGGGCGGCGAAGCCATGGCAAGGCAGGGAAGTACCTGCGACGAGATCATAAAAAAATATTATGCCAATGTGGATATAGTTGATATGGCACAGTAAAGATTCCCGGATTAGACAATAAACATATGTAAAAAAAACACATGAAATAGAAAGCACATGAAAAAAGCACGTGAAACAAAAAGCACATGAAATAGAAAATATATGAAATAAATAATTGCCCGGATAACGTAATAACAAAATAAATTCTCTGCATAAAATAAAATATTGCCGTCAATAATATGACTGAGGTGATAATTTATGAAGAAATTTATTAGTACGGTGCAAAAAAATATATTCTACGTATCTCTCATTGTGGGAATGATCGCCCTTGTGGGGATAGTGGCTATTTTTGCAAAGAAACGTGGGGATGACAAAACCTCAAAAATGATGAGGGATGATACAGGAGTATCAGAGAAGACAACAGATGAAGAGTTCGGAGCTTACGATTTTGGAGACGAGGATACAATGGGAGAAACATCAAGGGACCGAAGAAGCTATATTGCTGAAACTGAGCAGTCAAAGGCAGTGCAGTCGGCAGTAAGCAAGAACACACAGGAAGCCACGGGAAAGACAGAGAATGATTCAGAGTATGTATTGAATTACGATGGAAGCGAAAGTCTTATGTGGCCTCTCAGAGGAAACATCGTGAGAGAATTCTCAATGGATACTACAGTATACTACGAGACACTCAATGAGTATAAGGTAAGCCCTGAAATGCTTATTGAGGGAAATGAAGACGACAAGATAATCGCCTGCTACAGAGGAAAGATCACAGATGTGGGAAGTGACCCGGTTATCGGAAATTATATCACCATTGATCTGGGTGGAGGCTTCCTTGTAACATACGGATCATTAAAGGATATCACGGCACACCTTGGTGAAGCAGTACAGGCAGGAGATGTTGTGGCAACCTTAAGCACACCTACAAAATACAATACAGAAGAAGGCACTGCACTTTATCTTAAGATCACAAAGGATGGCACACCTGTGGATCCTTTAAGTCTTATAAATTAATATATAGCAGAAATACCATTTGCGCTTTTCACATATATTGCATAAACTGACAGGTTTAGTGCATAATTAAGTGAAAAGCGCTATTTTTTTATTTTTTCAGCATGATATAATATGTAAGAAATAAGCGATAAAAAATATTTATAGGCTGATGATTATGTGAGAGGTGAAAGAGATGGTTTATTGTAGTGTGTGTGGAAACAGCTTACAGGGAAATGAAAGAACCTGCCCATGCTGTGGTTCCATATTAAACAGTGGCAATACAATAGAAGATACTAATACTATGATGACAGAGGGAGATTATCTGGGCAGAGGGGTGTTCTTAGATAATGAACAGCAGAACAGATACTATGAGCCGGATGAAACCCAGGGATATTCACGGGACTCGGTGACGGTAGCTGCACAGACATACGGCGCACCTTCAGATCGGTCAAGACTCAGACAGTCATTTGACAGGCAGCCGGCTGGGGGAAATGGATACAACATGCCACCCGAGCCACCGAGACCTGGACAGGGATATAACATACCTGAGCCGCCGAGACCGGGACAGGGATATAACATACCTGAACCGCCAAGACCGGGAAACGGATATAATGGACCGGATAGTTCTGAGATGATATATGATACCCAGCCAACCACACAGGGACGTACATATAATACAAGATCCGAGTACACAAGATCCCAGCGGACATATGATGAACCTACAGGTTCGAGGGACTATGATGAATACGAGCCACCAAGAAAAAATGGCAACAGGAATATGCTCTTATGGTGTATCCTCATGGTGCTGGTTGTTGTGGTGATATCAGGTGGTCTGATCATATATGTGGTCCTTAAAGGTGATAAGAATGGTAACGGAAACAGTGCTTCAACAGAAGAAGCTGCATCAACAGAGGAGTTCCAGGAAGTGGTCGTGAAAGATACTTTTCAGGACGTTAATTTCAGGGAATATGTTATGAACTATGTGGATACAGACGGAAACGGCAGGTTGAACTATGACGAGGTTCAGGCAGTCAAGGAGCTTCAGATAGCCCAGAAGGGAATAAAGGATCTTACAGGGATAAATGTGTTCACTGAGCTTACCAAGCTTGATTGTTCAGGAAACGGTCTAAGGAATATAGATATCAGTGCAAATGAAAATCTCGTGAGCGTGAAGTGTACCGGTAATAATGCTACTACCATATATATAAACGGCAGATATAACATAGGCAGTGACAACGACAATGATGATGTCAAGGAAACCTTCTCTGTAAATGGCAGCAATGAGCTTAAGATAACATATGATACAGGAGTTAAGATTGTCAACGGACAGAGCCAGGAGGTTCTTAATACTGTAGAGAAGCAGACAAAGACAGAGCCAACCACTGAGAAAGCTTCTGAAGAATCCAAGAACAGCGAGCGGAAGAAGGAAAATAAAGAGATAATATCTTACAGCAGTACAAGATATCTTGTGGACACTGATCTTGCAGGCATGAGCGAAAATGATCTCATGTTGGCAAGAAACGAGATATTTGCAAGGCATGGAAGAGGTTTCAAGGATAAGGAAATCCAGGATTATTTCGATGGACAGGAATGGTATAAGAGGATATATGAGCCTGATGAATTTGATACGGGGCTTCTTACAGATGTGGAGATTAAGAATATAGAGTTTATAAAGGTGTATGAAAGTATAATACAGAATGATTATGATGTAACATACTATGAGTGTACCTATGAAACACCGGATACCAACAGAAGATTTATCCTTACGGCCTATGACAGCTATTCGGGAGAACTCACCGAGACTGATCAGGACGGAAATATTATATCAGACGGAGCATTTACCAAGGTGGCAATGAACCACTACAGAGTTGTAATGGGGGGAAGAACCTATGATTTCTACACATATATAGGCTCCCACAATAAAGAGTTATACATAGTGGAGGATGACCACACCACATATTCAGCTTACTAATTACATATACCATAACAGCGATAAAACACGATTTGCGGGTTTTGTCCGCTGATTGGCAGTCATTAAATGCCAATGTTGCATTTTCCTCGGTGCTATAAAAAACCCGGAAAACAGATTTTTAAAATCTGTCTTCCGGGTTTTCCTTTACCTTGAGAAGTTATCTCTTGGCTTTATAGTTCTATATGAGTTTATTAGCCCATTACAACCTCAACACTGTGGGCCTTGCCATCACCGAATACAGGGAGGACATTGCCGTCGATAGCAGCGCCATCAACAGTAACACTCTTAATACCCTTGTTTACGTGATCCGGGTTAGTAACCTTAATGTCATATGTTGCGCCACGGAACTGACGTGTAGCATTAAGTCCATCCCAGGCAGCAGGTATTGAAGGATCGATCTTAAGACCATCGAAGTCTGCTGAGATACCTAAGATGTACTGTGAAATAGCTACCATGTTCCAAGCAGCAGTACCTGTGAGCCATGAGTTCTTACCCTGACCGAAGTGGTTGCCAGGCTTGCCGATATCTGAACCAGCGTCCTTACCACCGATCATCTGACCATATACATATGGCTCAGTCTTGTGGATATCTGATGTCTCCTCAGTGAAAGCAGGAGCGATCTCTGAGTAGTACTTGAATGCCTGATCTCCGGCACCTGCGTAAGCAGCAGCACAGATGATCCATGCATTGTTATGTGTGAATATACCGGCATTCTCCTTGTATCCACCTGGGTATGTTGAGATCTCACCATACTGGATGTAGTACTTTGTAAATGCTGGATTGTTAAGTACAAGTCCGTGCTGTGTATTAAGTCTCTCGTCAATAGCAGCAAGAGTCTTCTTATCGCAGCCCTGATCCTTACCGATGTCAGACATGATAGCGAAGCCCTGTGGCTCGATGAAGATTTGTCCTTCTTCACATTCCTTAGAACCCATCTTCTCGCCGTTTGCGTCGTAAGCTCTTAAGAACCAGTCGCCGTCCCAAGCTGACTCCATGATGTTGGCCTTCATCTTATCGATCTCAGCCTGAGCAGCCTCAGCCTCAGCGTCCATTCCAAGGTGCTTAAGGATTGCAACGTAGTTAGGACCTGCATATGTGAAGAGGGTAGCAACCATAACTGACTCAGCAACCTTTGAGTAGCCGCCCTCAGCAGCGAACTTAGGGTTTGTATATGTCTGGAAGCTTTCACCAGGTGTATCTGAGAAGCATGAAAGGTTGATACAGTCATTCCAGTCAGCTCTCATTGCAAGTGGAAGTCCGTGTGGTCCAAGATTATTAACGATCTTGTAGAATGAAACCTTTAAGTGATCAAGCATTGGCTTAGCAAGTGACATATCATTGTCATATGGAACCATCTCGTCAAGGATTGCCCAGTCACCTGTCTCCTTGATATATGCTGATACTGAAAGGATGAGCCATAATGGATCATCTGAGAAATCACCACCGATATCTGCGTTGCCCTTCTTGGTAAGTGGCTGGTACTGATGGTAACATCCACCGTCAGGGAACTGAGTTGAAGCGATATCTATGATTCTCTGTCTTGCTCTGTCAGGGATCTGATGAACGAAACCAAGAACATCCTGGTTAGAATCTCTGAATCCCATACCACGACCGATACCTGACTCGAAGTATGAAGCTGAACGTGAAAGGTTGAATGTAACCATACACTGATACTGGTTCCAGATATTAACCATACGGTTTACCTTGTCATCAGGAGTATTTACATTGAGGATACTTAAGAGCTTGTCCCAATGTGCCTTGAGCTCTGCGAGACCTGCCGCAACCTTCTCAGGTGTGTTGTACTTCTCCATCATCTCAAGAGCCTTTACCTTGTTGATAGTCTTGCCGTCAGCCTCGAACTTCTGGTCAACAGGCATTTCAACGTAACCAAGGATGAATACAAGAGTCTTTGTCTCGCCCGGAGCAAGAGTGATCTTCTTGTAGTGTGAAGCGATAGGTGACCAGCCATCTGCAAATGAGTTGTTAGCCTTGCCTGCCTCAACTGCCTGTGGATTGTGGAATCCATTGTAGAGACCGATGAATGAGTCTCTGTCTGTATCGTAACCGTCGATTTCGTCATTTACTGTGTAGAATGCGAAATGATCACGTCTGTCTCTGTACTCTGTCTTGTGGTATACAGTTGAACCGACAACCTCTACACGGCCTGTACTGAAGTTTCTCTGGAAGTTTGTGCAGTCATCCTGTGCGTCCCAGAGACACCACTCTGCAAATGAGAAGAATGAGAATGTCTTCTCCTCTGAGCCTTCATTTGTAAGAACAACCTGCTGAACTTCTCCTGCGTAGTTCTGAGGAACGAAGAATGTAACCTCTGCCTTTAAGTCGTTCTTCTTACCGGTGATGACAGTGTAACCCATACCATGACGACACTCATAAGAATCAAGCTCTGTCTTAACTGGTGACCAGCCCGGATTCCAGATTGTTCCGTTCTCATTGATATAGAAATAACGACCACCCATATCTATAGGAACATTGTTGTAACGGTATCTTGTGATTCTACGAAGACGTGCGTCCTTATAGAATGAATAACCTCCCGCAGTATTTGAAATGAGTGAAAAGAAATCCTGAGTTCCAAGGTAGTTGATCCAAGGATAAGGAGTTCTAGGAGATGTGATGACATACTCCTTTTTGGCATCATCAAAATAACCAAATTTCATGTAGCTTATACCTTCCTTTCGCTTAATTATGTACTGTTTAATATTGGCTGAACATGTATCTATCCCTTTTGCATAGCCATATAAATTTATTATACATGATAAAAGTATAAAAAACAACAAAGGAACAGGGAAATTAAGACTGATTTTCGTATTATGCTACAATGGTTATTGGATGATATGCGGTTATTACTGGTAAATTAGTACAAGCAGGATCTTTGATATATGGAATTTTAAAATTTGTGCAATATAGTCAGTGGAGGTTGGTAACTTTGATGTTTTTTATACAGTACTTTATAATGCTTGAATATTCAGACATTTTCTGATAGAATGATATCACCATTCACAAAATTTTCAAGAATTCAAGAATGAGAAGTATATTAATAAAGGATAATCAGGGAGGAGAAATAGGTATGAATTGTCCAAATTGCGGTAATAACATGGATCAGCCAGGTCAGTGCCCGGTGTGCGGCACCATGGTGGGAGGATATAATCTTGCACAGGATACACCTGTACAGCCACAGCCGGATATGCAGAATCAGGGATTTGACCCTTCATTCGGAGGAGATATGGGAGTATATCAGATGGATCCGAGTATGACAACAACACCGGCTAAGAAGTCACCGGTTGGTAAGATAATCGCTATCATTGCTATCATTGCAGTGATTGCTGTGGGTGCATTTCTTGTGATCAAGTTTGTTGGCGGTGGAAACGGTAAGAGCCAGGTTGAGGCATTCTTAAAGGGTCTGTCAGACATGGATGCAGACGCTATTGCCAAGACAGTGGATCCTGATGTGACAGACGATGAGGAGATTGACTCATTAACACAGTCATTTGCCCTTATGGAAGGTATGGGAATTGAACTTGAGATTACATACGATATCGGTGATGCAAAGAAGGGTGATAAGACACTTATAGAGTCTATTAAGGATGAGCTTTATGACGGCGAGGATGTAAAGATCTCAGCAGCTTATGTATATGACTGTACAGTAAATGTAAAGGCAAGCTACATGGGTGAGAGTCAGGATGAAGACGAGAATATGCAGCTTGTTGCCTACAAGAAGGATGGCAAGTGGTATGTAGGCGGAACCGCTGAATAAGCCGGAGCTGGTTCAGACAGGTTGCAAGCTTATACCTGAAAAGGTTTAGAAAAGTTAATAAGATCAATAAAAAGGCACAGCCGCCGGATAATTGTTCCGCAGGCTGTGCCTTTTGTAACGATGTCACAGACATCGTTACATTAATTACATACAGAAAATTCTTTCCTTTAATGTCTTGCTCTCACCCGGAGCCAGTTCCACGTAGCCTGTTACGGCAGGATCAGCATCAAGGTTTGGAGCGTCAATGAGCCAGCTCATTGGTTCGGGACAGAAAAAGCCCTTATCTCCGTTGTAGTTCCACATGATCCAGAACTTCATGACATCGCTTACTTCATAACAGATACGCTTGCCGCTTACCTTATCGGTAACAACAACTCCGTAGAAAGGCTTGCCGTCTAACTCGCCCATCTCGGCAGTGTACATATCGTTGTCGATATCCTGGAGAACAGGAACCATATCGCCCTCCTTGTACATCTGGTCGTAAGCAGTGAAAGGAAGGTGCTTAAGCGTTGGGATACAGTGCTCGTCAAGCTCCCACTTGTCGCCTACAGGAACACGGAGCCTTACATTGGCACCGGCACCATCTGATGTGAAAGGTCCCTTGATGGCTATGTGGTTACATACACCATAAGGCATCTGCTTGTCTGAAAGATTTGTAAGGGTAAATTCATAGTTCATTCCATAAGGGGTGAGAGTGAATGTGAAGTCTGCCCTAAATTTTACTGGGTATGTTTCAAAGAACTCGTCGTTTTCATCATATACATAGAAAGTCTTCGCAACAGCGTTGTCACCATCAGTTGTAACACTGTTTATGTTGTGGGTTCTTAGGTGCAGAAAACCATGAAGGTGGTTGCCAAGCGGATCATTGCATGGAAAATGGTATATTGCATCAGAGGTCTTAAGATTGCCATGAGATAATCTGTTAGGAAGATAAAGAGTAGGCATACCCCATATTTCTGCCTGAGCCTTAAGGACTTCCGGTGTAAGCTCGGGATCATTTCTAAAGAAATCAACATCCATGGCTGTGTTTTCAAGCTTCATTATGTTACTTCCGATAAATGGTGCGATAAGTGCGTGGTAATCACCTGCACGGAGCTCTATGGCTTCAGCACCCTTATAATCAATTACTTCTGCAATAGTTGACATTTCGTTCCTCCTGATTGTGTGTGTTATATATACATAAAAATACTATCACGATATGGTTTTCATGTCTAGTTTATACGGCAGAAAAGGCAGGAAAAATTTCGCATTTTTGGCTGTGTAATTATGTTGTAAAATGTTATATATTTAATGTACCAACCTTGAATTGTTCATAATGGTGTGATAAAATTCATACGTTGATGTATACAAGAATAAATTTGTTTGATATATTGTGTCAAGTTTTATATGGTAAGAGGGAAAAAAGATGGTTGATAAGAAAAATCCCAATTATATCAGGCGGCAGAGAGCGATAGCAAGAAGAAAGAGACAGATAAGGATCCGAGTTGCTACTGTTACGGGAATATTTGTTTTGTTTGCTATAATAATATTTGCAACAAAATACAAAGGTGACTTTAAGAGAATATTTGGGGGCGGAAGTGCTGATAAGACTACAGAAGCCGTAGATAATAAGAAGAGAGATACAACCTCTGAGGCAGCTACAGGCAGTGAGGATACTACAGGAGAAGCTGTAACGGACGGCTCAGACGCTTCCACAGAGGAGCAGACAGCAGGTGTGGATGTTGCTGAAGCTGCCAGGGCTGATAGTATTAATGTGACAAATCCTGACCTTTCATCAAAGGGCAGCGACTGGTATGACGATGCTATATTTGAACCGGGAAATGTAACTGATGATGCATATTTTGACAAGGTTGCTCTTATCGGTGATTCAAGAACAGAGGGATTGGCGTTCTACTGTGATGTGAATAACTGGGCTATCATGGCTGACAAGGGACTTACAGCCAGCAAGGCTCTCGAGAATGATATTGTCAAGCTTGCAAACGGTACCACGGTAACACCTATAGAGGCTTTGGGATACAAGGAATATAAGTATATATATATCGGCTTCGGAATGAATGAGCTGGGATGGTTATATCCTGAGGTGTTTATTGATGACTATAAAACATTCATAGAAGAGGTTAAGAAAGTACAACCGAATGCAGTTATCATGGTTGAGAGTATTCTTCCGGTATCTGCGTCTAAGTCAGCGTCAGATGAGAGCATCAACAATTCCAAGATAACCACATACAACGGAATGCTCCTTGATATGTGTAAGGAGTTTGGAGATGTAATATATCTGGATACGGCATCTGCCGTAACAGTTGATGGTGTACTCCCGGAGGAGGCAAGTACCGATGGAGTACATTGTGATAAGAATTACAATGAGAAGATACTGGAGTATATAAGAAAGAATACTTATGTGCGAAAGACTGCTCAGTAAATATATTTTTAAAGAGGTATAAGAAAGATGAAGAAGAAATTACTTGTTTGCCTTGCTATGGCAATGTGTCTTGCAGGATTTGCAGGCTGTGGATCAAAGGAAGAGAAGAAGACAGAGGATGTTTCAATGGACATTCACTCAGTAGCAAAAGAGATAGTTGATAACGGAAATTTCACAGATATAGCTGAGATCAACAAGGATAAGGGGATTTCCCAGTATTCAGTTGGTGACGCAGATATAGCTGACGCTGTTACGTATTTCTCATCAGGTGCTACAGCAGAGGAAGTCGTTATATTTGAGGGTGCTACAGATGCAGATGCAGATAAGCTCCTTACAGCAGCAGAAGAGAGAAAAGAAGATGATTATAAGACCTGGCAGGATTACAAGCCTGAAGAGGTATCAAGAGTTGACAAGGCAGTCATCAAGAAGAGCGGCAAATACGTGGTATTCTGTATCGCTGATGACAAGGATGCTGTTTCAGCAGTTATAGATAAGTACTTTAAGTAAGTGGATTATACATGATGGGAGTAAAAGGGGGCATATATATACCTCCTTTTACTATTTAATTCAGAAATCATGCTTGCCCATTGATATTTTTGTGACACAAGTGGAAAGATGTGAGTACTATATATAAGAAGTGTGTGCATATTATTTGCCGGCGTGAATAGGATAAAAAACAGAGAGAACCGAATATTTGGGTAATATACCATAGCCGGCACTTGATCATATAGGCCACCGGGGAAGCCTGGGGGCTGTACATACAGGTGCACAATGTAATCGGAATATTAAAAATAAGATCAGGAGGAACTTAAGACATGGGAAAGGAATTATTTAAACCGGGAAATATGTTATATCCATTGCCGGTGGTGATGGTATCATGTAAGAGGGAAAATGAGAAAGCAAATATTGTGACTATTGCCTGGGCAGGAACAGTGTGCAGCTCGCCTGCAATGGTGTCCATATCTGTACGCCCTGAGCGTTATTCATACGATATAATAAAGGAAACAGGAGAGTTCGTTATCAATCTTGTAACTGAAGATCTTGCTTATGCTACAGATTATTGTGGTGTCAAGTCCGGAAGAGATGTAGATAAGTTTAAGGAGATGAAGCTTCATGAGTGTCCTGGCGTGAATGTCAAGGCACCGGGAATTGCTGAAAGTCCTGTAAATATCGAGTGCAAGGTTAAGCAGGTGATCCCTCTTGGAAGTCATGACATGTTCCTTGCCGAGGTTGTGGGCGTCCAGGTCGATGATAAATACATGGATGAGACAGGTAAGTTTAACCTTAATTCCACAGGACTTGTGGCATATTCCCACGGAGAATATTTTAACCTTGGTGAGAAGATCGGAAAGTTTGGTTACTCAGTGAAGAAGAGAGGATAAAGATGAAGCTTGAGTTATATGCACATGGCAAGATAAATCTTGGGTTGGATGTTATAGGCGAAAGACCTGACGGATATCATGAGGTGAAGATGATAATGCAGACCGTGGAGGTCTGTGACAGGCTTGAATTCGAAGACATTGATGAAGATGAGATACAGTTGAAGTCTGACGCTGCATTTCTTCCACTGGATGGGGACAACCTCATCTGTAAGGCATGCAGGCTCATGAAGGATGAGTATGACATAAAAAAAGGTGTCCGCATAAGTCTTGAGAAGCATATTCCTGTTGCTGCCGGTATGGCAGGGGGAAGTGCGGACGCAGCAGCAGCTTTGGTTGCCATGAATGAGATATTTGCCCTGGGATTAAGTCGGGACAGGCTTATGGAGCTTGGAGTGAAGCTTGGAGCAGATGTACCTTATTGTATAATGAAAGGAACTGCTCTTTCAGAGGGAATAGGTGAAAAGCTTACAGAACTTGCACCAATGCCTGACTGCTATATACTTATTGCCAAGCCAGGGATAAGCGTGTCAACTAAGGAAGCCTATGGTGGACTGGTGCTTGATGAGCATACATTACATCCGGATATTGACGGCATGGTGGAAGCCATTAAAGCAGGTGACCTTAAGGGTGTTGCGGACAGAATGGGAAATGTCCTTGAACCGGTGACCGCAGGAAAGCATGAGGAGATAGATATCCTTGAGGCAGCCATGAAGGACAGCGGCGCGTTAAATGCCATGATGACAGGAAGCGGACCTACTGTGTTCGGAATATATGATGATAAGGCTAAAGCAATGGGTACGGTAAGACATATAAAGGAAAATGACCAGGCAAAGCAGATATTCCTTGTGAAGCCGTATAATGTTTAGGTAAGTGTTCTAAGGAGGAAAACGTAGGATGGAATTAAAACTGGATATGAGTAGTTATCTTCCTTTAAGAGAGGTTGTGTTCAGGGCTTTAAGGGACGCCATAGTCCATGGTGAGTTTGAACCGGGAGAAAGGCTGCTGGAAGTAACCCTTGCAAATAAACTGGGAGTCAGCAGAACTCCTGTCAGAGAGGCCATAAGAATGTTGGAGCTTGAGGGCCTCGTGGTAGTAGTGCCGAGACGAGGCGTAGAGGTGGCAAAGATCACAGAAAAAGATCTGTGCGATGCTCTTGAGATAAGAATGGCTCTGGAGGAGCTGGCAGTAGGACTTGCCTGTGACAGGATTACTGAAGAAGGCAGAGAAAAATTACAGGAAGCCTGTGTTCTATTCAAGGAGGCTGTTAATTCCAAGCAGGTTCCGGCTATTGTAGAGAGCGACGAAGCTTTTCATGATGTAATATTCGAGGCTACCAACAATTCAAGACTTGTAAATCTTGCCCAGAATCTCCGTGAGCAGGTGTACAGATACAGAGTTGAGTATGTTAGAGACTTTGATTATCATGATAAGCTGGTGAAAGAGCATGAGGCAATAACCAATGTTGTTCTTACGGGAGACAAGGAGCTGGCAAAGCAGCTTATAAGACAGCATATATACGATCAGGAACAGACGGTAATAAAGAATATAAGCCAGTGAGAATAAAAAGTTTAATAACAGAATAAAAAATATATAAAGACAGATACTAAATTCAGGATTTAGTATCTGTTTTTTAATTTTAATGTAAGGAGGCTTCATATGGAAACATCGATCCGGAAAAATAAAGATACAAGCTCCATAGACGGAGGCTCTCTATATATAAGTAAGGACATCCGGGAGAATGTAGCCAGAATCGAGAGTATATTCTCCGGCTGCGGGGATGTGGTTAAGAAAAAGCTTCATCTTCCCATGGCAGGGGGCGAGGGAGATATCTATATTCTGTATATAGACGGACTCTGCAACAATGAGTTTGTATCGGAGACCATAATAAAGCCCCTTACCTGGGAGTGGCATGATAATGTTTCACCGGACCTTATGAACCTTATATGGGAATACGGTGCCCAGACGGCGGATATAACAAAGGAAGATAATTTTGACAATGCTGTGTGGGCGGCCATGAAGGGGGACACGGCAGTATTTGTATCGGGATCTTCGGAGGCTCTTGTAGTATCTACGAAGAAGCTACCACTTCGTGGAATAGATGAAAGTAGTGTGGAGAGTGGCATGAGAGGTGCCAGAGACAGCTTTAATGAAGGCTTTCGTACCAGTACTGCCCTAATAAGGCGAAGGATAAGGGATACAGGACTTAAGGTGGAGCAGGGGGTTATAGGAAGAAGAAGCAGGACGGACTATGCCCTCATGTATATAGAAGATTTGGCAGAAAAAGAGCTTCTTGATGATATAAGGGAGAGGATATCTGCCTATGAGATAGACGCTATCTACGACAGTGCCATGGCGGAACATCTGATGGAGAAGAAGTGGTATAATCCCTTTCCCGTATTCCAGTCAACTACCAGACCGGATAAGGCGGCGGCAGCTATTGCTGACGGAAGAGTAGCCATAGTCTGCGATAATTCCCCTGAGGTACTGCTTGTTCCTGCCACTATGAATACACTGTTCCAGACTGCCGATGATTATTACAACAGGTGGCCTGTGGCAGTATTTGCCAGGATCATCAGATATGCGGCGGCATTTATAGCTATATTTCTACCGGGTATATATATTGCCCTCACCTGCTTTGAAAGGGAAATGCTTCCGGACAAGCTTTTATATGCCATTGCAAATGCCCGAAGCAATCTTTCCTTTCCTATTGTAATGGAGGTCCTTATTATGGAGCTTTTGTTTGAGCTTCTTCGGGAGGCAGGTATAAGGCTTCCTGAAAAGCTTGGAAATACCATTGGTGTTGTTGGGGGGCTTATTGTGGGGCAGGCTGCTGTAGAAGCTGGGATTGTATCTACCATTGTGGTGATCGTTGTTGCCCTCACTGCCATAGCTTCATTTGCAATTCCCAATGAAGCCTTTGCTTCTATATTCAGATTGTTTAAATTTGTCGCCATAATATTCGGTGCACTGTTCGGTATATTCGGCTGTTACATTCTTATGATGTTCCTCATTGTTTATCTGTCCGGTATTGAGAGCTTCGGTGTACCTTACCTGTCCCCTCTTATATCTGACAGATGTGACACTCAGGCGTACAAGGATTTCGTTCTTCGTGCTCCTATCATCTCTATGTTCTTCAGACCGGAATTCGCAGACGGGCGTCAACGGGTCAGACTGCGTAGACGGTCAAAGGGAGGTAGTAAGTGAGCTATTTTAGAAATAAATCAACTCTTGGGTTTGGATTTGCGGCAACTTTTCCTCTGACAATATATTTTTTTCTCATTTTCTTTGGCAAAAATCATGGAAATTGGTTAATTATATCACTTTTATCAATGCTATGCTTCACATTGATTTATGTGAGTATACAACATATTGTGTATAAAAACCTTGAAAAAATAGAACTTTTAGAAAAGAAAAATAATAACAAAAAAGTAAAAAACAGAATTAAATCACTTATTTGTTGGAATAATGTGACGAGAAGTGTCATAAAAGCTGCATTTTTAATGTACATCCTGAAAAAACTCTTAAATCATATGTTTGAAAATAAAAGCCTCGTATATCCCGGTATGTTGGCTGTATTTTTTCTGGCCGTGTATCTGGCTATGAAGGGAAAGAAGGCGTTTCACAGCTTTAACTCGGTGGTATTTCCCCTTATGGCGATCTGTATAGGAGTTGTAGTTACAGAAATCATCCTGACAACAGAATATAAAGGGGAAAATGACATTCTGGCAATGATGTCCATGAGCCGTGAAAACGGTCTGTGCACCGCAATAATCCAGGCAATAAAGCAAGGGTACGGGTGTTTTTTTGTCTTTTGTATAGGTGAAGCAATTATGTTTATAGGCTACAGAAGCAGGAATGGACTGAAAAGATATGTTAGAAACAGCCTGATCATACCTGTTATTTCCGGGATAATTGTATCTCTTTTGGTGATAAATCTTCTGGGACAGAAAAGCCTGGCAAACGGTACAAAGACACCACTAAATATAGTATCGGCACTTATCCTGCCGGGAAGCAGGAGCACAAACCTTTCGGCATTGTTCATGTATCTTACGGTGGTATGGTGTATAGGGATAATTTCATCCTTCCTGTTGTTCATAAGGGAAAGCATGGATTGGAGGGCTGAAGACGTGAACGACACTGAAATGGCCGCCAACAACAAAGACGTCAGCATGAAGAATGAGAATGTGGCCGCGAACGACAAAGGCGTCAGTATGAAGAATGAGAATGCGGCCGCGAACAACAAAGGCGGCAAGGAAAATAAGAATGTGGTCACAAACGATAGTGAAGAGGATCGCAACAAGAAAAAGGCTGGCTGGGTACCCCTTTTATTGATAGTAGGATTGTGGATAGTTCTGGAGATATCCGGGAATAATTTTGACATAAAGATTTCTTACCTGTTTCTGGTATACCTGGGAATCATAGATCTTCCCATGTCTGTGCTGATACCATGGATAGCCGTGAGAGACAGGCCGGACATGAGAGGCATGGCATCATCCATACTGACAGTATTTATGGTTTGTGTGTTGACGGTGTGTATGGCATTGGTGTTTACCGGCTGCGGCGGTAAATCAGTGGAGCAGGTGGATTATCTGAGAGTTATCGAGATAGATAAGAAGGACGATGAGTACGCACTGACATTTGTATCTGAGGAGCTTGATGACTCGGAGAGCAGATTGGTGAAAGAGTCGGTATATGAAACCACCGGCAAGAGTATCAACAGTGCGGTGGAGAAGTACAACAGGGAGCATGTGAGAAGTCTTGATATGAGCCATATTGAATATATCGTAGTGGCTTCCGAGGATGATGTAGACTACGCGGTCTCCGAGGCACTAAAGGCTATACCCAAGAATTATATGAAGCTTGTGGTGTGCAGTAACCTTAAGGAGAAGGCAGGGGACTCCGGAATAAGGGAGTATCTTGAGAGCCACTATGAGGGAAGAGTTGTGGCAGCAATAAAGAACGACTGACAAAAAAGGCCGAGAGTTAAAATCCGGCATTTTATATGTCGTGGAAAAGCTATGGCATACATTTGCCGATGGTTAGGTTTAGAAAAGATTGATGTTCAATGAAAGGAAGCTGTGATTATGTGGAGAATGATAAGAGCCGGTATATTGGGTGTTTTGTTCGGGGTTGTGGGTGGTGCCCTGGTGGGACAGATAAGTTATGGAAAAAAAGTCTATGATGATCTGAAAAATAAAATGGCAGATACAGTGGGCAGTATAAATAGTGTGAACAGTGCAAACGGCGTGAACAGTGCCGAGGTTTCTTCCTACTATGATAATATAGATGAGATTGCGGGACTTCAGGATATTCTTGACAGCGAGGTGAGATATGAGGAGACCGCAGACCCGGAAGAGCTTAAGCAGTTAGAGCAGAAGAAGGCCATAATGATAAGGGTTCTGGCTGAGGATGGGGATCTGGGACTGGGAGACGATTACAGACAGTTCTGCAGCGGGGCAAGGGAATATGTCATGACCTGCCTTGCATCAGAGCTTGGTACGGATTATCAGGATAGGCTTACCAAGGATGAAATGAGAAAGACACTTATAATGAAGTTCGAGTATCTTGCAAAAAGTGCAGAAGAATATGCAATAGAGTACGGTATAAACGTAGAGTGTAAGCCGGTATTCGAGTATAAGTATATGCCGGCGTGCAGTGTAAATGGTATTCAGTATGAGGCGGGCTACTATGAAACACTTATGTTAAAGCTTGTGCTGTCAAAATAGCTTTGATATACCGTTGACAGTTTCCTGGATGTTATAAATCAGGGCAGTGATGGAACAGAAAAGGAAGTGATGGAACAGAAAAGGAACTTTATTGTATATTTTTCCCTATTGTGGTATAATCCAAGGCAGTTTAGGCAGGTAAGCCGGATGAATATACCATAATTAAAAGGAGCTTGTAAAAATGGCTAAGAAGGAACTATTAGTAATCTTCGGAGGACGCTCATCAGAGCATGATGTAAGCTGTGTATCAGTACAGACCGTTGCAAAGGCATGTGATCTGGAGAAATACAATATGACACTTGTGGGTATTACAAAGGATGGAAGATGGCTTCTTGCTGACAGTATCGACAGTATTGCAGACGGAAGCTGGGAGAACAGTAAGGTATCAGCAATCCTGTCACCTGATACATCAAGAGAATTGTTACTGAGATCAGAGGAGGGTATAATCTCTAAGACTATAGATGTTATTTTCCCTGTGCTTCACGGAATGTTCGGTGAGGACGGTACAATACAGGGATTATTTGAAATGGCACACATACCTTATGTGGGCTGTGGAGTTATGGCGTCAGCGGCGTCAATGGATAAGTTCTTCACAAAGGTTATCGTTGATCATCTTGGAGACGTGGATCAGGCTAAGTTCGTTCCTGTTCTTGCCGATGATTTTGATGATATCGAGGCTGCCATGGACAGAGTTGAGGCAGGAGTTCCATATCCTGTATTTGTAAAGCCATCTAAGGCAGGTTCATCAAAGGGTGTGTCAAAGGCACATAACAGAGAAGAACTTAGGGATGCACTGGATGAGGCTGTGAAGTATGACAGCAAGATTCTTGTGGAGGAAACTATCGTAGGAAGAGAGCTTGAATGCGGAGTACTTGGATATGGCAAGAATACCAAGGCTTCATGCGTAGGAGAGATCCTGGCAGCAGCCTCAGCAGATTTCTATGATTTTGATGCGAAGTACAATAATGCAGACAGTAAGACAGTTATCGGAGCTGATATTCCTGAGGAGAAGGAAGCAGAGATACAGCAGAAGGCTGTAAGGATATTCAATGCCCTTGATGGCTTTGGTCTTTCAAGAGTTGATTTCTTCCTTGAAAATGAAACTAACAGGGTTGTATTTAACGAGATAAATACACTTCCGGGCTTCACATCCATCAGTATGTATCCAATGCTCTGGGACGCAGAGGGATATGATATAGAAACTTTGGTAAGCACTTTAATAGAAATGGCAACAGAAAGATGATAAAGGATGTTAAGATAAGGCTTGTGGGAGTCAGGGAGCTTCCTGACGCAGCGGAGCCGGAGGTAGTTGAGCTTGAGACCACCGGACAGTACTATGTTAAGGATGACATGTGCTATGTGAAGTATGATGAATACTTTGAAGGAGAGGATGAGCCGGCGAAGAATCTTCTGAAGTTTAATAAAAAGAGCATGAATATGGTTAAGAAAGGACCTGTAAGCACCATGATGGAATTCGTCAAGGGCAAGAGTGCGTCTGTTTACTATGATACTCCGGTAGGTCCGGTGAATATGTTCATAACAACAAAAAGCTATAAGGTTAATGAGCATGACAAGGGTGTGAAGGTGGATATTGACTATCTTATAGACTATAAGATGGATTATATAACCAAGAGCAGCCTGGCACTTGAAGTTACATATCTGTAGATATATTGGAATACTTGAAAATGAAAGCCCTTCAATTATAATGTATTTGAAGGGCTGAAATTTTGTAATGATGTCCGTTTGCCGGATGTTTAAGAGAAGGGAATTTATATGGATAAATACGACAAACAGTTTGATGATTTCCTCTGCATAAGGACTATGGAGGATATTGAGCAGAAGCTTGACGAGACCGGGGACAGCCTGTATCAGGCTACATATTATAAGGATCTGGTGAAGCTGTTTAATGAGGTTCCCATGGAGCCGGAGGATACCCTTGTGGATTATGGCTGCGGTCTGGGCAGAGTACTTTTCTATGCAAATAACCGTCATTACTGCAAGACCACCGGTATAGAGGGAAATGCAGATATATACGGAAAGCTTATGGAGAATGTAAAGGGCTATCAGGGAACCTTCCTTGAGCAGGAGGACAGAATGAAGTTCTACAACGTAAGTGCTCTTGACTACCAGATCTCCCCGGAGGACAACTACTTTTATTTCTTTAACCCATTTTCCCATGAAGTGTTCAGGGAAGTAATAGAAAAGATCATGGAGTCGGCGAAGGCACATCCAAGAGATATAAATCTGCTGGTTTATTATCCGACATATCAGTATCTACGGGTCATAAGAGAAAGCAAGATGTTCATACAGAAGAAGTTCATAAAGCTCTCAAACTATGAGAAGGATCATGATGAGAAGGTGATCGTGTACCACCTGTCAAAGGGCTTCCTGGGATTGTAGGGTAGATCAACAGCCTTTGTGAAATTAAAGTGCTCTATATGATTGCCTTAATGCAATGGCCAGAAGTACAAATGAGGTTGCCACGGTGATATATGCGGCCACCGGTGTGTTGAACATAATGTCCGGCATAAGGTATGAGAAGGTATTTATAGATATGTGAAGTATTATGGATGGCAGGATGGAGTTTGACCATATTGCCATAAGAGCAAATATTATGCCCATTGGAAATGCATAACAGAACTGGACCACATTGGCGTGGTAGGCACCGAATAAAAGTGCTGTGAAGATAACTGCTACAAGCTTTGGAGCAGTTATTTTTTTGTCTTTCTTCTCTCCGTTCCATAGCCGTAACATTTCCTCCGGCTTAAGGGTGAAATCAAAGGTCTTAGGGGAGAATATATTAAATGCAAATGCCAGCCCAAGGCCTCGAAATGCCAGCTCTTCACCTACAGGGGCAAGGAGGATGACGGTAAGTACCTGGAAAAAACCATTATCTGCAGCGAAATTGTCGGCAACCATCCTGTTGTAGTCATCCAGGACATGTGGGAAGTTGTACTGGATACAGTATAATATTCCTGTGACAAATGCCTGGAACAGGAAGCCACACATTATAATGGCAAAAAAACGAAGGGGAACCATGACAGGTTCTCCTTCGAATAATAAAAGCTTATGCTTATGTCTGTCGTCGGATATATCCACAGGCTTCACCAGCTTGTAGTAGCCGTATCCGAACAGAGCTATGTATAAGGCATAGGCAAGAAAGGATATGTATGGTGTCAGATGAGTGCTGCTGTCGTTACATATACTGTATACGAGTGCGCTTGAGATAACCTGGAGCATGATACATGCCACAGGAACAAGACACATATATATGAACATAGCAACGTTAAATCTGTACTTCATCATAAATTCTGGATCTTCTTTGCCCTTTCCTTTTCTTTCTTTGCTTTAGCCTTGGCAGCAGCCTTCTCTTCCTTGCTTAACTCTTGAGCCTTAACCTCTTCGTTGTACATGTTCTGGTACTTACGCTGCTTTGCACGCATTTTTGCTCCAAGAGACTTCTTCTCTTTTGGATTTTCTACGATCTTACCACGGACGTTCTTAACTTCAGTAATATATATACCTGAAACCATGGCTTTAACCTCGCCTCTTACAGGCATTACATCGTAAATTCCGTCGTCACAGATAAGGTTCATGATCTGTGGACCGATCTTAGCCTTTACGATAGGAAGCTTGGCCCTCTGGTAACGCTTAGGGGTCTGCTGCATTACCATCTTAGGTAGTCCCGCGTCCTTCATCGGCAGCATTTTTTTATCAATAACCAACATTGTAACTTTCTGAGCCTGTTCTCTTATGGCGTCCTTCTGGATCTGCTGTTTCTTCTGAAGACGTTTGCCTATGAAGTACAGCACACCCATGATGATCATGGCAACAGCCACGATAATGAGCATGATTATCCACCATTTCATAATTTGTGTCCTCCTAAAAATTTACTTCTTTTTCTCTGTCAGAGGAAGATTTTTGTCTCTCGCACTCTGAATAATGCCAGGTATTGTTTCAAGCACCGCTTTCCTTTCCTTTGGTGTGATACCTGTTATGGAGATAGGGTCGCAGATCTCGATCACAACCTTATGACCATGTATAAGATGGTGTTTATTTGCTTCCATCATCTTGTCTGTTCCACATATGGATACAGGAACGATCTTGACGCCCGCCTTCTGGGCGATCTTATATGCACCGTCTTTGAATGGAAGCAGCTCTTCACCTTTGTTTCTTGTTCCCTCAGGAAATATCATCATGGATTGTCCTGATTTCACTACGTCGGCAGACTGGAGAATTGTCTCAAGTCCTTTCTTGATGTCTGTTCTGTCAAGGTATGTACAGCCCATGTCATCCATGTAATGGGTGAGTAAAGGCACCTTCTTGATGTTGTCCTTGGACATGAATGCCAGGGGAACACCGAAAGCGTTGTGGCAGCACAGGATGTCGAACAGTCCCCGGTGGTTTCCTACGAATAGGACAGCCTCATCCCTGGGGATCTTCTCCTTGCCTATAACTGTCATCTTGCAGCCTGACAGGAACAGAACCATACTAAAAAATCTGCGTACAAGTCCGTATGCCTTTAAATATGCCTTCTGAGGATCCTTCTTCGCCACATGACTGATGTACAGATGATATGGGAAGCAGAGGATTATACCCAGTATGGCAGGTATTGCCGCAATAATTGTTCTCATATATAACTCCTTTTACTGGTCTCTGCCGTAGAGGTTTACTGTCTCCGCAAGCCTTGCAGCCAGATGGTCACTTAAGACATCCTTTTTGAAACGCCATGCCCAGTTACCTTCACCTACACCAGGGGTGTTGAGTCTTGCCTCAGAACCCAGACACAGAACATCCTGCATTGGCACGATGGCCATATTTGCAACGGAACCGAAGCAGGCGCGGATCATAACCCAGCATATATCGCTGGCGTCTGTGCTGTAGTATCTTCTGAGCTTATCCTTGGCAGCCTCATGTACCTTTGTGTACCATCCAAGGGTTGTATCGTTGTCGTGAGTTCCTGTATAGCATACACAGTTTTTTATGAAATTGTGTGGCAGGAAATCATTGTCGTTGATATTCTCAAATCCAAACTGGAGTATCTTCATGCCCGGAAGATTGAAGGCGTCACGGAGCTTGATAACAGGCTCGTCGATCTCCCCCAGATCCTCTGCGATAATGTGCATGTCTTTACCTAAGGCAGCCTCCAGATGTTTGAAGAAATCTCTTCCCGGAGCCTTCTTCCATTTACCGTTTACGGCAGTTTCCTCACCGTAAGGGATAGCCCAGTACTTGTCGAAGCCACGGAAGTGGTCGATCCTTAAGAAATCTGTGATGGTGAGCTGGTATTTCACACGCTCTATCCACCATGCATAGCCTGTATCCTTGTGCTTCTTCCAGTTGTAGAGCGGATTGCCCCATAACTGTCCGGTAGCTGAGAAATAATCAGGTGGAACTCCGGCAACCTCTGTTGGATAGCCCTTTGAGTCCAGCAGGAACAGATCCTGGTTGCACCATACATCGGCACTGTCCCATGCAAGGAAGATAGGAGCGTCACCTACTATGCTGATGCCATTTTCATTTGCATATTCCTTGAGAGCGGTCCATTGTCTGTGGAACAGGAACTGTATGAACTCGTAGTACTCAATATCTGTCTTAAGCTCTTTGATCCATTTTGTCTTCTGGGCAGCGGTAGGAGCCTTAAGTGTATCCTCCCACATGTACCATGGCATACCCTTATGGTAGTCCTTGCCTGCCATGAACAGCGCATAATCTGCCAGCCAAAATGTGTTCTTCACGAAGGCTCTGTACTCTGTCATGATCTTCTTGTCAGCGGACATCTTGTCCTCATAGTCCTTATCTGCAAATCTCTCAAAGGCTGTTCTTAACATCTTTGTCTTAAACGGAATGAGATCTCCGTAGGAAACCTTTTCAGGGTTCCATTCCGGCATATCCTTGAAATCCTCTTCTGTAAGAAGTCCAAACTCCATCAGCTCTTCAAGATCTATGATAAGAGGCTGACCTGCAAAGGCAGAGAAAGGCTGATATGGAGAGTCTCCAAAGCCAGTATGTCCAAGCGGAAGAACCTGCCACAGGTTGATCTTGGATTTCTTCAGGAAGTCTATGAAATCGTAGGCACCCTTGCCTAAATCGCCTATACCGTATCTACCCGGAAATGATGTGGGATGGCACAGAATTCCGGCATATTTCTTAGGCTTTTGTTCAACATTGTTTTCCAGCATATTTTTTTCCTCTCTTATGTTATGGCGTTTCTATTGTGCAATTGCCTGCAGAAACACACAATCATCGTATATTATACAAAAAAAACAGGATTATTACAATGTTTATTATTATTCTGAGGACTGTATGCAGGCTGTTGGGTGTAAGTATAAAGAAATCCTAAAAACAGCAAAAATTATTGACATTATACTTATCCTTAATTATGATGAAATTTGTATATATTTTAGAAAATAGAGGAAGAAGAGGTTTTACCTTATGAGCAAGATCAAGATTATAACTGACTCGGCAAGTGATATACTTCCGGAGATAGAGAAGGAACTGGATATAGAGATACTTTCATTTTCAGTGGTAATAGGCAACAGGGAATTTACCAGCAGAGTGGATTTCGACAATGCGGGATTTTATGAGCTTATGCACAGATATGACGAGATTCCTAAGACCTCCCAGATCACAAGCTATAGCTTCTGTGAGGTTTACAAGAGATTTTATGAGGAAGGTTACACTGACATTGTATATGTAAGTATAAACAAGGAAGGTTCAGCCACATATAACAATTCCGTGATGGCTATAGAGGACTTCTATGATGAGGTGCCGGAGGCAAAGGGCAGATTCAATATCTACTGCTATGACGGTATCGGATACACAGGAATGTACGGCTATCCGGTTATGGAGGCAGCCCGTATGGTGAAGGCGGGAGAAGATATTGACAGTATAAATGCCTACCTTAAGGACATACTTGGTAAGAGAAGGATTTATTTCGGTATATATAATCTTAAGTATGCTGCCAAGTCAGGACGTATACCTACGGCGGCAGCACTGGTGGGTGACGCGCTGGGCGTGAAGCCTGTTATGAGGATATGTGACAATACCATAGCAACAGCAGCCAAGTGCCGTGGCGAGAAGAAGCTTGTCTCAAAGATAGTGGAGATGACCATGGCAGATATTAAGCCGGGTTCACCATATCAGCTTGTGTATGGCATGGATACAGCATGCCGCGATGAGCTTGAAGCAAAGATGACAGAGAAGATGGGATACGGCCCTACAGATTATTTCCAGATAGGAGCAGAGATTGCTTCCAATGCCGGTGAGAAAGTTGTCGGTGTGATATTTACCGTGAGGGACGATCTGTAGAAAGTGATCAGAAAAATAAGATATATAAGACGAATACCCTCAGTGGGATATCCCGTTGATGTTCGATCAGTTGTGTCAAGTTTTATATGAAAACTTGACATGCAGCGTCAGCCCTTTGCCAGAGGAAGCACCAAGTGTCGAAGGCACATTTAGAATGGTGCTGACGAACTGCCGCCGAGAGATTGTGCCCATGCGTTGAAAACGCATATTTGAATGGCACAATCGACTTGCCGCCGAGTGTAAACGAGGGGGCGTTACTCATAATGGGAGGGGGCGTTACCCATAAAAGCAAATTTTAAATGGGCTGATGTTCAAATGATGGAGGAACAGTTATGCATCAGATTATAACAAGTCTGCTTGAGACAGATATGTACAAATTCAGTATGGGACAGGCTATATATCACCAGTTCAGTGAGTATAAGACCACCTGGAGTTTCAAGTGCAGGAATACAGATGTGCATTTTACTGATGAAATGGTAGATGAGATAATAAGACAGATAAAGCTTTACTGTAAACTTAATTTCACAGAGGAAGAGCTGGAGTATCTGGACGGTATAAAGTGGATCAAGGGCTCTTATGTGGATTTCTTAAGACTGTGGAAGCCGAGATTCGAGGATTTTGAGATCACAAAAGACGCTGAGTGCGGACTTGCCATAGAGACAAAGGGCACATGGCTCAACACATCAATGTACGAGATACCTACCCTTGCCATAGTCAATGAAGTTTACTTCAGGATGAACTACAATTATGACAGGCTTAAGAGGTCATTTGAAGACAAGCTGAACGAGAAGATAAGAAGAGTCACCACAGGTGAGCTTAATCTTGGGGCTTTCAGTGAGTTCGGTCTCAGAAGAAGGCTCTCTGCCGAAGCACAGGAGATGGCGGTAAAGACACTGGCTGAGCACAGTTACCCTGCTTCCAAGTTCGTAGGTACAAGTAATGTGTACCTGGCGAAGAAGTTCGGGCTTACACCTGTTGGAACCATGGCTCATGAGTGGATAATGTGCGTGGGACAGGGAAATCACAAGCATAATCCCGCTTACTCCAACTGGTATTCTCTTGATGCATGGGTTAAGGAGTACGGCGTGTTAAATGGTACAGCCCTTACAGATGCCATAACCACAGATTGCTTTCTTAAGGACTTCCAGCTTACCTATGCCACACTGTTCAGCGGTGTAAGACATGACAGCGGAGATCCGTATGAATGGGGAAATAAAATGATAGCTCACTATGAGAAGCTTGGAATAGATGCCAGAACCAAGACCCTGTTGTTCAGTGATAACCTGGACTTCGAGAAGGCGTCAGCCATACATGATTATTTTGTAGGAAAGATAAAGGTGGCATTCGGTATAGGAACATATATCTCCAATGATACCGACGAACCACCTCTTAATATAGTAATGAAGACCACAGCCTGCAACGGCATGGATGTGGCGAAGATCTCAGATACGCCGGGAAAGGGAATGTGCAAAAATCCCGATTATGTACACTATCTCAACAGATGTATCAAGTGGCGTATGGAGAATGATAATAATACAGCAAATTAATTAATGAGAGCGTTCAGCTCGTGATAAAGCCTGGAAAGAGGGAGACCTACCACATTGTTGTAGTCTCCTTCTATTTTTTTTATGAACAGACCACCCTGGGTCTGGATGCCATAGCTTCCTGCTTTGTCATCCACATCTCCTGTTGATATGTACCAGGAGATCTCCTCCGGTGTCATAGGATAGAATGTGACCTGAGTGCTTTCATAGAAGGTCCTGCTGTACCCGCTGTGTCCGTCAAAATAAGCAATGCTCACACCGGTATACACGTTGTGGGTCTGACCTGAGAGGCTGCTTAAGGTGTTGTATGCGTCATTATGGTCATGGGGCTTCCCGAGGATACGGCCGTTTAATGAAACAACTGTATCGGCACCGATAACAATAAATGGTGTATCAGAAGTCAGGGGACCGAAGGTGGAGACCGCATCAGGATCATTAAGTAACAGTGATCTGTCCACTGTTATCCTTGCAAATACGTCATCCGCCTTTCTCTTCGCCAGTGTCATGACATATTCTGATGGCGCAAGGACTTCGGTGTCCTCGTCACACATGCTTTTTATAACTATGTATTTATATCCGCCCTGGGACAGCAGCTCCATGCGTCTCGGAGAGCCGGATCCCAGTATTATAGGTATATTTGTTATCATAATATCTATCCTTTTACTTGCACATCCTGATAGCCTTCTCGAAACGAGGAAGAGCTCTTTCAACCATTTCCGTTGTTGTACAGTAAGCCAGTCTCATATGTCCCGGACACATGAAGCTGTCACCCGGAACAAGGATAAGGTCAAGCTCGTGGGCTGTCATGTTACAGAACTCATTTGCATCGGCGATAGGAGTCTTAGGGAACATGTAGAAGGTTCCTCCCGGCTCAACACACTCGTAACCCATGGCTGTAAGCTCCTTGTAGAGGATGTTCTTGTTCTTCTCGTATATTGAAAGATCGGATGTAAGGTCAAGAACCTCAGCAACTGCAAGCTGTATAAGGCTGGCAGGGCAGTTGTGGCCTGTAAATCTTGAAACCTGACCGCACATGTTGATTATAAGCTCTGCGTCCTTGCAGGCAGGATTTACGGCAACGTAGCCTATTCTTTCGCCAGGAAGTGAAAGGGACTTGCTGAATGAGTAACAGCAGATACTGTTGTCGTAGAACTTTGATATGAAAGGTGAATCGGTTCCTGCAAATACAATCTCTCTGTAAGGCTCATCGGAGATGATATAAATATCATGACCGTACTCTTCCTGCTTATTCTTTAGAATCTGGGCAAGTCTTGTGATGGTCTCTGTTGAGTAAACAATACCTGATGGGTTGTTAGGAGAATTGATAAGTACAGCCTGTACATTAGGGTTCAACATCTCCTCGAAAGCATCGAAGTTGATCTGGAATGAGGTGATGTCCGCAGGTACAACCTTAAGAACTGCTCCGGTTCCGTCTACATATGGTATGTATTCAGGGAAGTAAGGGGCAAATGTAATTACCTCATCTCCCGGCTCTGTTACACATCTGATAGCGTGTGCAAGGGCCCCGGCGGCACCAGATGTCATGAAGATATCCTCAAGCTTGTAGTTCATGCCGAATCTTCTGTTGAGGGAGTCAGCAACTGCCTGTCTTACAGATGGGATAGTAAGTGTAGGGCTGTATCCGTGAAGGGCTACAGGATCTGTTTCCTTGATGATCCTTAACATAGCTTCTGTAAATTCCGGTCTTGTAGGTACGGATGGGTTCCCTATGGTGAAATTATATACATTCTCAGCACCTATCTCGGCAGCTCGTCTGCCGGCGTACTGGGCAAATTCTCTTATTATGGATGTGTTCTTGGTCATTGCTGCATATTTTTTTGAAATCATTGTGCGTCCTCTCCTTTATGTAAATGTTAGAAAAAGTATACTTCTATTATTAAGAAAACGCAAGCATGTCGCACTTGGCTCGTTACAATAAAAAGGACGATAAACCGGGGAAAGATTTATCGCCTTTTTGTATGTGCAGTGGTTTCAACAACACCACTGCGTATAAAAAAATGAGGGGAGAGAGGATTCAAATAAATGAAAAACTCTTTACAATGATTACTATACAGATTATTTGTGTACAAATTGTGTTCAAATAATTTAGTATTTATAAAAATACCTGTTAAAATTCTTATAAAAATATTAAGGTATCTTAATATTTGCCTTTGAGTGGTTAAAAAAAGGTATTTGGGCGTGGATATATGTGTGAGTGAAAAACCATGGTGCAGTTGCCAGGGACATTTTTTTCTTGTTTTTCCCGGGGAAATCTATACAATAGGAATGAAGGCCATATTTATAGAGCATATATGGGTGAAAGGAATTTTATCATGATCAAAAACAAAAATAATATAAACAAAGATAAAGCAGTTAACAACAGAATAAACATCAACAGATCCAACTGGAACAAGATGTTGGTGGCAGGTGCCATAGCAGGCTGCGTAATCTCCGGGGCAGCATTTTCAGGAAACGGTTTAAACGGAGTATATGCGGAAGAGAGCATAACCGACAGTGAAAGTACGGCAGCGGAGACCGATGCAAACTGGAATGAAGGTATAACTGCCAAGACCGATGCAAACTGCGATGAAAGTATAACTGCAGAGACCGATGCAATAGGTGATGAAAGTCTGATTGTTGAGGATGATATGTCTCAGGTTCAGGCGTCCGGTATAATTATTGATGCGGCACACTTCGGTGATGAGGAATTTGCCGGGTATCTTAAGGAGAACTTTGATAAGGACGGAAACGGATATTTTGACTCTGCCGAGCTTTCAGAGGTTAAGGCCATAGATGTAAGTGACGTAAGCGGGATAGAAGAGGTACAGGGACTTGACCTGTTTGCCGGTCTTCAGGAGCTGGACGTGAGCAACACGGATATTTCTTATATAGATGTGTCAAAGAACAGTGAATTAAAGAAATTTGACTGCAGCAACACAGGACTTGAGGTTTTAAATGTGAAGAGCAACAGTAAGCTGGAGGTCCTAAGCTGTAACGATATCGGGCTTAACAGCCTTGATGTTACGGCAAATACTTCCCTTTACGAGCTTTGGTGCAGGGGAAATGAATTCAAATACATAGATGTAAGCTACTGTAAGGAGGGCATTAAGGTTTATGCTGACAGTGACTGTCAGGTGTATCGTTCAAAGGAAGGATTGATAAAGGTTGACGGCGTATGGTCATATTATGTGGACAATAAGGTTGACACAGACTATGTAGGGCTGGTAAAGCACAGCTCCGGTTCATGGTATTATGTAAGAAACGGTGTGATAGATTTCGGGTACACAGGCCTTGTGAAGCACAGCTCAGGAACCTGGTACTATGTGGCAAACGGTAAGATGTCAACAACCATGACAGGTCTTGTGAAGCATAGCTCCGGAGCCTGGTATTACGTGGCAAAGGGTAAAATGCAGTCCTCGTACAAGGGCTTTGTAAAGCATACCTCAGGGGCATGGTATTATATTGAAAACGGCAGATGGCAGAGTTCCTTCAAGGGACTTGCAAGGCATACCACCGGAGCCTGGTACTACGCAGTAAACGGCAAGATATTATTCTATTACGAGGGAATAGTAAGACACGGCGGAAGCTCCTATTATGTGAAGAACGGCAAGCTCCAGTCAGGCTTCACCGGAAATGTAATAATAGGCGGACGAGGCTTTCGTGTGGTAAAGGGAAAGGTTATAACAAAATAATACATAAACCGAGGTATATAAAAATGATATTTGAGACCCATGGTCATTATGATGATGAGAAATTTGATGAGGACAGAGAAGAATTATTTGCCAGGTTTAGGGAGGAAGGAGTAGAGCTTGTTATGAATATCGGAGCGGATATGACAAGCTCAAGAAATTCCTGTAAGCTGGCGGAGAAATATCCCTTTGTCTATGCGGCGGTGGGGGTTCATCCAAGCGAGCTTGAGGGACTTACCGAGGCTGACATGGAGGAGCTGCTTGCAATGTCCCGCCTTGACAAGGTTAAGGCAATAGGTGAGATCGGACTTGATTACTACTACGGCAAGGACAACAGGGAAGAACAGATAAAGTGGTTTGAGAGACAGCTTGAGCTGGCGGCCGGGGTGAAGCTTCCGGTGGTGATCCACAGCAGGGACGCGGCAGCAGACACCCTTAACATACTTAAAGCTCACGGTGATATTGAGGGCGGTGTCGTCCACTGTTTCTCCTATGGGACAGAAATGGCAAGAGAGTATCTTGACATGGGATATTATCTTGGCATAGGCGGTGTTGTAACCTTCAAGAACAGCAGGAAGCTCAAGGAGGTTGTTGAGTATGCACCTCTTGACAGACTGGTGCTGGAGACCGACTCCCCATACCTTGCACCGGTGCCTATGAGAGGAAAACGAAACAGTGCCCTTTACATTCCATATATAGCAGAGGAGATTGCAGCTATTAAGGGAGTAGACATTTCAGAGGTGTATGAACAGACATTTGCAAACGGCAAGGCTTTGTACAGGATAAAATAAAACTATAAGATAGGAAGATGTATGAGAAAATTAAGTGATCCACAGGTAACCATAGAAACCATAAAAAAATATGAATTTGCATTTCAGAAGAGATTTGGACAGAATTTCCTGATAGACGAGCATGTGATAAATAAGATCATTGCGGCGGCAGATATAACCAGGGAGGACACAGTACTGGAGATCGGTCCGGGAATAGGAACCATGACCCAATATCTGGCAGAGAGGGCCGGAAGAGTATTTGCAGTGGAGATAGACAAAAATCTTATCCCTATCCTGGGAGAGACCTTAAGTGAGTACGACAATGTTACAATTATAAATGATGATATCCTCAAGGTTGACATTAACAGGATCGTGGAAGAGGAAAATGGCGGCAGACCTTTGAAGGTTGTTGCAAATCTTCCCTACTACATTACAACCCCTATAATTATGGGACTGTTTGAACAGCATGTGCCGCTGCTCAGCATAACGGTAATGGTGCAGAAGGAGGTTGCCGAGAGAATGCAGGCGGGACCGGGAACTAAGGACTATGGCGCACTGTCACTGGCGGTTGCCTACTATGCAAAGCCTTATATTGCTGCAAATGTTCCCCCTAATTGCTTTATTCCGAGACCTAATGTAGGATCTGCGGTCATAAGGCTCACAAGATATAATGAGCCGCCGGTACAGGTTCGTGATGACAGGCTTATGTTCAAGCTTATCAGGGCATCCTTCAGCCAGAGGAGAAAGACCCTGCAGAACGGTATCGCCAATTCCGGTGAGCTGGACTTCACTAAGGAGGATGTTAGAAAGGCTCTGGCTGCCATGGGGTTAAATGAAAATATACGTGGAGAGAATCTGGGGCTTGAGGAATTTGCAAGGTTAAGCAATATGTTGGGAGAAAACTGTCCCGAAAAGTAAATAATCGCGAAATGTTTCAGGGAATATAAAGTCCCCCGGGTCATATATTATCTATATATAGAGCTGTTTTATATAGATTTTAGATGGACTGACGCTCAATGAAAGGGAGATAATTTATGATCAACTGGAACAGATTTATTTCGTATATATATAGATATCACAACGGGAAAAAGTGCGACAACGCAGGTTTTGCAAAGGTTTCAAGGGATGGGGACAGATGCAGCATAAGCATAGGGCTTCGTGACATAATGGATTCCTCAAGATCCTGCTACAATGTGTACCTTTATATGGAGACCCAGAACATGGGGAGCGAGGGACCGGCACGGGCAAATATCGTCTACATACCTAAGCTACAGTATATCGGAAAGATGTGCATGAGCAGAGGAAGAGGTACCGGGCAGTTCCTGAACGACTGGGACAATATAGGGGGAAGCCACAGACCCATAATGGCGTTTAATGGAATATACATATGCCGGGATGACGGTTCCGATATATTCTGCTCCTCCTGGACGGACAATAATTGTGATTATACGGCACCGAGATATGAGGACATGCCGGCACCTGAGCATGCAAGCCATGAGGATATGCCGGCACCTGAGCATGCAAGCCATGAGGATATGCCGGCACCTGAGCATGTAGGACATGAGGATGTGCCAATACCGGGACATGCAGATCGTGGTGACATAGTACACAGTGAAATGGCTCAGAGCGGTTCGGAGCAAATAAAAGATGATGATCACATAGAGGCGGCGGAGAAACTGCGACATGAAGAGGTTGTCGAACATGGAGGGGCTGCCCCAGACATGGCTGGGACTGTGCTTGACAACATGACTTCTGTGAATATGGCACAGATGGACATGGACAACAGGATCTCTGCGGTGGAGAGACTTATGAATACTAAGGATAAACTGCCGGATATCGTGCCTACATTTTTTACCGGGGATACCGGAGATTCGGCAGTGCTTAATTGTGTAAAGATCACTCCTAATGACATAGGGCTTCTGGATATGAATAATTGGAAGCTGGGGATCAACAGTTTTCTGACCCATGGCTATTACAGCTACAGATATATACTGCTTGGCAGGCTCGTATTTGACCAGAACAATATGAATGATAAACGATATGTGATCGGAGTGCCGGGAATATACAGCTCAAGGGAGAAATACCTGGCGGATATATTTGGATTTGGCAGGTTCATTATGGCTGATAAAAATGACAGAAAGACCGGCAGGTTCGGTTACTGGGTCACAGATGTGGCTGTGTGACCGCCGGAGCATACACGAGAGAGGAAATATAAGATATGGACGATAATAATAATCCGGAGCATATAAAATACATGAAGAAAGCTTACGCACAGGCGCTGCATGCCTATGAGAACGGAGATGTGCCAATAGGCTGTGTAATAGTCCATGAGGGCAGGATAATAGCCCGTGGCTATAATAAGAGAAATCTTAAGAAGACCACCCTTGCCCATGCGGAGATACTTGCCATTGAGCAGGCGTCAAGGAAGCTTGGGGACTGGAGACTTGAGGAATGTGTTATGTACGTTACTCTTGAACCCTGCCAGATGTGTGCCGGAGCCATCGTTCAGGCAAGGATACCGGAGGTGGTCATAGGATGTATGAATAAAAAAGCAGGCTGTGCCGGATCCATAATCAATCTCCTGGACATGAAGCAGTTCAATCATCAGGTTAAAACTGTCTACAATGTCATGGAGGACGAGTGCAGTGCACTTATGAAGAGCTTCTTCGCAGACCTGAGAGCCGGACGCATAGGAAAGAAGCCGGACGATGAAAAAAGATTGATATGTCAGCCGGTGAAAAAGATCGATGTGTCAGATGGTGAAAAAGACTGATATGTCGGCGTAGGAAGAGGCAGATGTTTCTGCAGGAAAAAAAGGTTGACGGTTTTTGATCTGTCTTATATAATTCATAGGTAATTTAATTTAATATGTTTTCAAAGTTTCCATGCAACCGGGGAGGTAGCGGCGCCCTGTACCTGCAATCCGCTATAGCGGGGGTGATGGTCTTTTTGAGGGATGTCTATTGTAGAGCTGCCCTAAGTAAGTGATGTTGATGTCTGGGTCTTGCGCAACAGGACTCTTTGAACCGTGTCAGGACGGAGACGTAGCAGCACTAAGAGGAATCTCCTGTGTGCCGTGAGGGTGCCTGGGCTGAGTTAACTGCTGAGGTAACGTTTATGATAGCTTTTCGAGATAAGACCGCATGGATTTTTATATTTCAAAAAAATGCAGTAAATAATTCATAAAAAATGAAAAAAATAATAGTAAAAAAACACAAATGATGTTATGATAGAACATGATACTTTCTGTTAGTGTTTAGTAAATTTTAACAACAGAGAAAAGGTCATGGAAGATTTGACATGATTGAGAAGTAACACCAATATAGGTTCAAGGGGCGACTTTAAAGATGAATTATGCGGAAGTAATAGAGTTTGTTAGAAAACAGACCGCCGAGAACGGCAGACCACCAAACTATCCGTTCAGAAGCAGGTTTGAGCATACTATGAGGGTTTATCGTTGGGCTATTAAACTTCAGTCAAAACTTGGGGGCGACCTGGATATAATAGTTCTTGCCGCATTACTCCACGATATTGGCTGGGACGAAGTCAGACCGCATGGCGAGGTCGGAGCAGAGATTGCTGTTGATTATCTCGACAGCCTGGGCGTAGATCCGGAGAAGATTGCCAAGATCGGAGAAATCATAATGATGCATTCCGATAAGGATACAGAGGCAGAGTTGTCTCTGGAGTGCAGGATCGTGATGGATGCTGACTTGTTAGACGAGGTTGGGGCTGTAGGCATTTTATGGGATGCCATGGCAACAGCTCAGGAAGATGAAGCGAGTTACAAGAGAGCATATTACAGGATTAAGAATTTTTACAGGATCAATAAGCCTAAGATAAAGCGTTGTAAGACTGACGCAGGCCGGGTTGAGTATAACAAGCGCATGCAGCTCATAGAAGAATTTATATTCCAACTGGAAAAGGAATTGTTCTAAATAAAATAGTTAAGAGAATATAGGTGGGTGAAATTATGAACAAGATAATTAAGGTTATTATCGCTATTATTATTGCAGGTGCAATCCTGGCAGGTGTGTATTTTGTTCTTCCTGAAACTTCTCAGATGTATATTAAGGGAATGATACAGTACCACTTTGATGATGATGCCAAGACACATGTGGATAAGATAAAGGCTATCAAGATGCCGGATACAGATGTTACTTTCGGCGATGGTCTTGAGAAGGCTTGCAAGAGTACAGCGTGGTACTATGAGGAGGGGGCCACAGATACATGGGTTGTTACATTCTATGGTTCCAAGATTAATATCAATCTTACAGGAGATGGATATGATAATGTATATACAGAGAAACCTATAAAGATTACATTTTCCGTAAGAAAAGATAAGAATGTTGACATTACCATTAATATTGGTGGTGAAGTGATTACAGACAAAGATAAATGCAAGGCTATATATGGAAGGATTGCCAGAGCTTCTTAGTTGATTTGACTGAAGTCGGTTGTATATGGTTCTGGAAGATTTCGTATGAAAATCGGCAGAATTTGTTTAAAACAGGTTGGTTAAGTTCAAATAATGAGAAATGCATATTGACAAAGTGAAAGTAAAAGGATACCATTTTCTCAAGCTGGTATTGTCATAGTGCGGCTTACATGGAGTATAAGAGACAGATACGATATATGGTTGTATAGAAAGAGGTTGAATATGTCAAAAACAAAAACAATTATGAAAGAATCCATTATCGACGGTGCTTTCGCAGTATTCAGAAAGTATGGCTATGAGAATCTCAATGCAAGAAGCCTTGCTAGAGAAATGAATTGTTCTACTCAGCCAATATATGTCAATTTCAAGGATATGGATCAGGTTAAGAAGATTGCCAGAAAGCTGGCGGCAGAGAGATATCAGGAGATACTCGGAGAAGCTGAGAAGAAGTATAAGAAGCTCACCTACAGTAACTATTATCTGGGAATTGTGAAGCTCGCAGCTTATGAGCCGATGCTGTTCAAGTATTATTACATTGATCATCAGGAGCTTGGAAAAAAGGCCTTCAACGATTATGGCAGAGAGACATTTGTTGAGCTTAATAAAGAGTATGGTTTAAAGGGCAAGGCAGCAGGAAAGGTAAGCAAGAACCTGTTCAACTGTGTTGTTGCCTATGGTATGCTTGTAACTCTTGGATATACAGATTTCGACGAGACAGAAGCATTAGAGGCAGTTAAGAGGTACTTTGTTCAGTCAACAGAGAAGTACGGTTTTACTGAATAAGATCTGGTCAATAAAAAACTCATCCGTAAGGATGAGTTTTTTTATGCTCTATTTTGGTTAATTCCCGGCAAGTTCATTTATCATATTCATTATTATGCCTGTAGAATCCGCAAGCTCGCTCTTGTTCATAGTCTCTATATATTCATTCTTATGTTCATAAACATAAGAAATGCCCTTAAGAAGAGTTTCATTGTTGAGGTTTTCTTCTTCTATTACATAGCTGTAACCGCTCTTCTTAAATGACTCGGCATTTAATATCTGATCACCACGGCTTGCTGCGGCCGACAGCGGAATGAGAATATTCGGTTTTCTCAGTGCAAGAAGCTCACATATTGCATTTGCACCGGCACGGGATACAACAATATCGCTTAAAGCCAGGAGACTTGCAAGCTCCTTCTTAATATATTCATACTGTACATAACCCTTCTTACTCTTAAGGGACTCATCAAGATTTCCTTTTCCGCACAGGTGGATCACATTAAACTTCTCAAGTATGGCGTCAAGATTTTCTCTTATACAGTTGTTGATGGCTACGCTTCCTGTACTGCCGCCGATTATGAGCATTACCGGCTTCATGTCTGTGAAACCACAGAAGGTCAGGGCGAATGCTGAATCTCCGGAGAAAAGTTCTTTTCGGATAGGAGTTCCGGTTACAATAGCCTTTCCCTCAGGGAACAAAGCCTTGGTTTCAGGGAAGTTGCAGCATACTCTTGAAGCCTTTGGCAGCGCAAGCTTATTTGCCAGACCCGGTGTCATATCGGACTCGTGAATGATGACGGGTATATGTCTGCTGTGGGCTGCAAATACTACAGGTACGGTTACGAAACCACCCTTTGAAAATACTACATCAGGCTTAAGCGCCTTCATAAGCTTTTTTGCTTCAGACATTCCCTTAAGTACACGGAAGGGATCAGAAAAGTTCTTCATGCTGAAATATCTTCTTAACTTACCTGAAGATATGCCGTGATAAGATATTCCCATATCCTCTATAAGCTTTTTCTCCATGCCATCATATGATCCTATATACTGGATGTCATATCCGGCAGCCTTAAGCTCAGGAATCAGTGCTATATTAGGCGTTACGTGACCGGCAGTTCCGCCGCCGGTGAGTACTATTCTCTTCATATTGCTATTGCCTCCCTATATTGTTACGCTAGCTTCTGTTCTTTGTACTGCTTAAGAGCCTTTGCAAGCTGGTCAGGACAGGAGGTAGGTCTTGGACCGCATTTTATACCTTCAAGTCTGTCAATGACATCATCAACCTTCATGCCTTCAACAAGCTTTGAAACACCCTGCGTATTGCCGTTGCAGCCGCCTACAAAATGTACGTTGTGTACAGTGTCCTCAACAACATCAAATGAAATTTCCATGGAACATGTTCCTTTTGTCTTGTAATTCATATCAGTACCTCGCTTTTTTTATATTTGTCCGTATGTAAATATGTGATTTTTTGTTTTGAAACAAAGGGATCATCTCTTGCGCTCCCTTTATAATATACAAAATATATCACTAATTAGCGATATTTGTCTATTGAAAAATGTTGATAAATAAAAAACTTCACACATATAATTATCCTAACAAAAGATAAGTGCCCGAAAGGAAATTATATATATAGTATATGCGCAAAACTATATTTTAAAATGGTCGGAATTATAAAGGAGGATATTGTATGTTGGATAATATTTTAAATCATAATTTATTTTTATACATAATATCTGCCACGGGAGTGTTAGGTATTGCGATACGGCTTGTGGTAAATGGATATATGAAGGGGCTCGTCAGAGGGGCGAAGAATATGGAGGCAACCAGAAAGAGACCGCTTATGGATATAAGAAAGAAGTTCGGTGACATGTGTGTACTGGATGTACATATTGCAGACGCAAGATCCTGGGTAAGAACCTATACGGATCGCCTTAAGATAGGACATGTATCTGTTGGGCTGCTGTCATCATTTGCCAGGTCGCTTATAACCATGGCACTTGGCGTGACGGTATTCTCAGGGTTGTACAATTATTACCATGGGACGGGATTTAATGAGACCCTGCTTAATATGATGGCGTGTACTGTTACGGTAACATCGATGCTTGTGGTGGAGAGGCTTACGGATTACAGCATAAGAAAGGATATACTGGATTCGGAGCTGTCTAATTACATTACAAATGTAGCTGTGAAGAGATACAGAAAACGGGACAGAACCGTGGACAGTGTATTTGTTAAGACTGACGAGGAGGCATGCGAGACCATAGACATGACGGAGGATGACAGGGTTCATCAGGTGGACGCCAAGGCAAGGGCGGAAACAGACTCCAACAATGTTGACCGTGAGGAGGTAGCGAAGTGGAAGGACAGAAAGGCGTCGGGAACGGAGATAAACGACGAACTGTTTGAGCAGCTTTTGTCGGGTATCATCGGATGACCGGAATGTTTTATTTGCAAATGATCGCCGGATATGGCAGGGACAGGCAGTGATCCGACAAATACAGAAACATGTACATTTGGCAGGTATAAAAGAAGGTAGTGATGAATATGTAATAAAGAGAATAATTTAAAGAGAAATAAGTTGAAAGGAAAATTATTAAGCAGAAGTATAGGCAGACGTTTAAATAAATATGTGGTGGTCACCAGACATGGTGCCGGTATAAAACCCGGGAGAGACACATATTTTGTAGGTGTTGGTATTGCATTGGTGGTGATACTTCTTGTGGTATGGCTTATAAGCTGTCTTGCGGGATGTGGAAACGGGAACCATCGGGGTGATAACAGCACTGCCACATGTACTGACAGTGACAGAGACGGAGATGACGTCACGTCAGGGGACGAGGGGGAGACTTCAACTGAGGCACTGCCCCGGAAGGATATCCAGGATTACAGGGACTATGACAGTCTGTCCCACAAGAAATATTCCTGGTACATAAAAAGAAATTCTGATCACGGACAGAGCGGTTGTGATGATCAGATACCTATAGAGAAATATGAGGGCTACTATGTGGACAGAGATGTAGATGAGACGGAAAAGATCATGTATTTCACTTTTGACTGCGGCTATGAAAATGGTTACACGGAGCAGATTCTTGATACGTTAAAGAAGCACAATGCAAAGGCGTGTTTCTTTGTCACCCAGACCTATATCAGGGACAATGCCGAGATTGTAAAGAGAATGAAAGAGGAAGGCCATCAGGTGGGAAATCACACGGTTACACATCCGTCCATGCCGGAGATCTCTGTGGAAAAGCAGATAAAGGAATTGCGGGATTGTGAAGAATATATGAAGGAAGCTACGGGCTACGACATGGATCTGTATTTCAGACCGCCGAGTGGAGAGTACAGTGAGCAGTTATTACAACTTGCTTCTGACTTGGGTTACAGAACTATTTTCTGGAGTATTGCGTACCTGGACTACGATGTGAACAAGCAGCCCGGTGCTTCCTATGTTATAGATCATTTCAAAAAATATCATCATAATGGTGCGTTTGTGCTTATGCATAATGTGTCATCTTCGAATGCGGAAGCTCTTGATACGGTTCTTACGGATCTGGAAACCCGGGGATACAGATTTCCTTCTCTTGATGAAATGTTTACCAAATAGGAAATAAACAGTTGATAATAAAGTTTTCATTTGCTAAAATGAAAGCTGGTTGAATTTAATATGCATGAATGCATGCGTATTGTTTATATTAATTGTAAAAAATTATTATAATAAAAATACAAAGGAGATAGGACAAATGGCAAAGACAGTAAGTTTCGATTTTAAGAATGCTGCATCTATGGCTACAGCAGAAGAGATTGCCGCTATGAACGAGTGTGTTACAGCAGCAAAGGCAACTCTCGTAAACAAGACAGGTGAGGGAAATGACTTCCTTGGTTGGATTGATCTTCCGGTTGACTATGATAAGGAAGAGTTTGCCAGAATTAAAAAGGCAGCAGCTAAGATCCAGGCTGATTCAGATGTATTGGTAGTAATCGGTATCGGTGGTTCATACCTTGGCGCAAGAGCAGCTATCGAAGCTTTAAGACATAGCTTTTATAACTCAGTAAGCAAGGAGATCAGAAAGACTCCTGAGATCTATTATGCAGGAAGCAATATCAGCAGCACATACATGGCTCACCTTCTTCAGGTGATCGGCGACAGAGACTTCTCTATCAACATCATCTCAAAGTCAGGTACAACAACAGAGCCTGGTATCGCAGCAAGAATCTTCAAGAAGAAGCTTGTTGAGAAGTATGGCAAGGAAGAGGCTGCCAAGAGAATATATGCAACTACCGATAAGGCAAAGGGAGCATTAAAGACTCTTGCAACAGAGGAAGGCTATGAGACATTTGTAGTTCCTGATGATGTCGGAGGACGTTTCTCAGTTCTTACGGCCGTTGGTCTTCTTCCTATCGCAGTAAGCGGAGCTGACATTGATAAGCTTATGGAAGGTGCTGCTTCAGCAAGAGAGGATTGCCTTGCACAGGACTTTGACGAGTCAGACGCAATGAAGTATGCAGCAGTAAGAAATATCTTATACAACAAGGGTAAGTCAATAGAGATCTTAGCTAACTTCGAGCCTGCACTCCACTATGTATCAGAGTGGTGGAAGCAGTTATACGGAGAGAGTGAGGGTAAGGATGGCAAGGGCTTATTCCCAACAGCTACAGACTTCACAACAGATCTTCACTCACTTGGACAGTTCATCCAGCAGGGTTCACAGAACCACTTTGAGACTGTTATCAATGTTAAGAACCCAACATGCGAGATCGTTATGGAGGCCGAGGACTCAGATCTTGACGGACTTAACTACCTTGCAGGTAAGACTGTTGACTTCGCAAATAAGAGTGCAATGAACGGAACCATCCTTGCACATGCAGATGGCGGAATACCTATCATCCAGGTCGATATAGACAGAATTGACGAGTTCACACTTGGCGAGCTGTTCTACACATTTGAGTTCGCATGTGGTGTAAGTGGATATGTACTTGGTGTAAATCCATTCAACCAGCCGGGTGTTGAGAGCTACAAGAAGAACATGTTTGCATTACTTGGCAAGCCGGGCAGCGAAGAGTTAGGCAAGGAACTCCTGGCAAGAATCAACAAGTAAATTTAAAATATTATTAAAGATATTTAAAGATAGTAGTTAAAAACAGGATTATGTGTCAAAATCATATTATATGACGAAATTGACAGGTAATCCTGTTTTAGTTTATAAAAATTCCCTTCGTTGACACTATATTGAAACTATTATATAATGAAGTGATATTGGGCTTTTCAAAGGAGCATGATTTATAATGGATAAGATTTTATCAGTTATTGTGCCTGCTTATAATTCTGAGGACTATATAGAAAGATGTCTCTCACCATTTGTCAGGGCAGACGCAGAGACCAGAAAGAAGCTGGAGATCATAATTGTAAATGATGGCTCCACAGACGGGACAGAAAAAATGGTTGAAGCCTATGTTGAGAAGTATCCTTATATGTTCAAGCTATGCAATAAGGAAAACGGAGGACATGGATCGGCAATCAATCATGGAGTTAAGTATGTTGCCGGAAAGTATTTCCATGTGGTGGATTCCGATGATTGGATGAATCTTACTGAAATAAAAGGATTTGTCAGATTCTTAGAGGAACATGATGTGGATGTGGTTGCCAATAGTTTCCTGTGCGTTGCAGACGGAAGCTTTAAAGTTATTGACAAGAGACCATGTATAAGTGATGATAGATATGCAAGGAAGGAAATTCTCTGGGAGAAGGTGGCTGCGGAGACAGAGCTTATAAGGATCCACGCCATAACCTTTAAAAGTGAGTTTTATCTGGGACACAATATCTATCTGGACAGTCTCAGGTATTATGATGACTTTGAGTATACCCTGTTCCCGATGGCTTATGCTCGTAAGGTGGCTTTTTATGAGCCTTATGTTACAAGCTACAGGCTGGGAAGATCAGGGCAGAGCGTCAGCATAAGGAGTATGCAGAAGAACAGGGATAACCATATGAAGGTTATTGAGAGTCTGCTTAAATTTTATGACGGCTGCAGTGATGTGCCTGAGAATATCAGGGCTTATCTTGCAATGGGTATCTCCAAGATAGTGGAGAACCAGTTCCAGATATATATAAGCCTTGGGAATAAAAAAGGCATAAAGCAGGAGATGATCACATTTGACAAAATGCTTCTTGACAGATATCCGGATGTATATAATGCGGTGAGCAAGAAGTCCATATGGATGTTGAGACGGACAGGCTACAATATCCTGCAGGTGGGATATCTTGTATATAAGCTGGTAAAGAGAAATCAATAAATTGAAGCAAATTAACTAATACTGATAATATACTATTAATGAAAAGAGGAATGTAACGATGAAACAGTATAAGATCGCAGTTGCGGGAACAGGTTATGTAGGCCTTTCAAATTCTGTACTTCTTTCACAGAACAACAAGGTTACTGCAGTAGATATAATCGAGGAGAAGGTTGCAATGCTCAACGACAGAAAGTCTCCTATCGTAGATAAGGAGATCGAGGAGTATCTGGCAACAAAGGATCTTGATCTTACAGCAACAACAGACGGAAAGAGTGCATACAGTGATGCAGATTATGTAATAATCTCAACACCTACAAACTATGATCCTAAGAAGAATTATTTTGACACTTCATCTGTTGAGGCGGTAATCGACCTGGTTTCAGAGGTTAATAAGAACGCAGTTATAGTAGTAAAGTCTACAGTTCCTGTAGGATACACAGAGGGACTGTGCAAGAGATACCCTGATATGAATATCGTATTCTCACCTGAGTTCCTTCGCGAAGGAAGAGCTTTATACGACAACCTCTATCCTTCAAGAATAATCGTAGGTGTACCTAAGGAGAGAGAAGATCTTAGGGATAAGGCAGTGACATTTGCAGAGCTGTTAAAGCAGGGAGCCATCAAGGAGAACATTGATACACTGTTCCCATCAGCAACAGAGGCTGAGGCTGTTAAGTTGTTTGCAAATACTTACCTTGCCATGAGAGTTTCATTCTTCAATGAGCTTGATACTTATGCAGAGATGAAGGGACTCGATACAAAGTCTATCATCGATGGTGTATGTCTTGACCCAAGAATCGGTTCACACTACAACAACCCTTCATTTGGATATGGCGGATATTGTCTGCCGAAGGATACAAAGCAGCTTCTGGCAAATTACAATGATGTTCCTAACAATATAATGGGTGCTATCGTTGAGTCTAACAGAACAAGAAAGGATTTCGTTGCAGAGAGAGTTCTTGAGAAGGCAGGTTACTACGGAACAGGCACATCAGGAAGAGATGGCACACCTGGCAAGGATTGTGTCATCGGTATCTACAGACTTACAATGAAGGCAAATTCCGATAACTTCCGTCAGAGCTCTATCCAGGGCGTTATGAAGAGGATCAAGGCCAAGGGTGTTGAGGTCGTTATATTCGAGCCGACACTTAAGGAGGATGTATTCTTCGGAAGCAAGGTCATCAGAGATCTTGATGAGTTCAAGAAGATGAGTGATGTTATCATTGCCAACAGAATGGCAGATGAGCTTGATGACGTTGAGGATAAGGTATACACAAGAGACTTATACACAAGGGACTAATTAAAAAGTCCCTGATATAGGATCAGTATACGGATGATTGACAGACCGGTAGGGTTTGTTCAGGTTTCACGGCAGGAGGTTACCATGGCTAAGGTATCAGTAGTTATTCCGGTTTATAATGTGGAAGATTATCTGAGACAGTGTATAGAAAGTGTGTTAAAGCAGACACTTAAGGATATAGAGATAATCTGTGTGGACGATGGTTCCACCGACAGCTCTCTGTCCATCCTTGAGGAATATGCGGCACAGGACAATAGAATAAAGATCATAAAGCAGGCAAATGGCGGTGCCGGTGCTGCAAGAAACAACGGATTAAGGAATGCTACGGGAGATTACCTTTCATTCCTTGATTCTGATGATTTCTTTGAGCCGGATATGCTGGAGGAGGCATACAATAAGGCTGAGAAGTACAAGGCAGATTTCGTGGTATTTAACTCAGACCAGTATCATATGGACACCCAGAAATTTGTGGAGGTTCCATGGGTACTCAGAAAGAAGGATATTCCACCATATATGCCATTTTCATACAGACAGCTTACAGACAATGTATTTAAGACATTTGTAGGCTGGGCATGGGACAAGCTCTACAACAGACAGTTTGTGCTTGAGCATGACCTGTGGTTCCAGGAACAGAGAACATCAAATGATATGCTGTTTGTATTCTCTGCACTGGTGGTGGCCAAGAGGATAGCCATAAATGACAGAGTTCTGGCTCATCAGAGACGAGGCGGCGGTGCTTCACTCTCAGTGACCAGAGAGAAGTCATGGCAGTGCTTCTATGAGGCATTAAAGGCACTTAAGGCAAGACTTGTAAAGGAAGATATTTACTGGGAGCTTGAGAAGGACTATGTGAATTATGCGCTGCATTTTTCGCTGTGGAATCTTAATTCCCTGGCTGAACCTACTCATACAATGCTTGAGAAGAAGCTCAAGGAAGAGTGGTTTGAAGAATTAGGTATAAAGGGTAAGCCGGCGTCATATTTCTACAATAAGAAGGAATATGAACAGTATGCGGCATTGATGAAATTATAAGGAATTAGAATATGTACAAAGGAGCAATGGGGAATGAGTAAGGTTTCGATTATTTTACCTATATATAACGTGTCTGAGTATCTGCACGAGTGTCTTGACAGTGTTGTCAGACAGACATTAAAGGATATAGAGATAATCTGTGTAAATGATGGTTCTACAGATGATTCACTTGATATTATAAATGAATATGCAGCAAAGGATGACAGGATTGTAGTCATCACAGGTCCTAACGGCGGTTATGGCAAGGCTATGAACAAGGGCCTTGATGCTGCTACAGGAGAGTATGTTGGTATAGTTGAGCCTGACGATTATGTGGCTCTTACAATGTTTGAGGATCTCTATAATATTGCAAAGGAGAAGGATCTTGACATTGTAAAGGCTGACTTCTACAGATTTGGAAGAAATGAGAAGGGTGACATGAGCATGACTTATGTTCCTCTTGATTCGAAGAAGGAGAGATATGGCGAGTTGCTTCATCCAAACCAGGATCCAAGTCTCATAAAGTTTGTTATGAACACCTGGAGCGGTATATATAAGAGGGCCATGTTGGAGAAGTACCACATCAGACACAATGAGACTCCCGGAGCTTCATTCCAGGATAACGGCTTCTTCTTCCAGACAACAGTCCGTGCAGAGAGAGCCATGATAATCAACAAGCCTTACTACAGAAACAGAAGGGATAACCCAAATTCTTCCGTAAAGAACAGGGAGAAGGTTTACTGTGTAAATGTTGAGTACGACTTCATCAAGGATTACCTTATGAAGGATAAGGAAATATGGGAGACATTTAAGGATATGTATAGCTGGAAGAAATACCAGAACTGCATATTCACAATAAACAGAATTGGTGATGAGTTTAAGAGAGAGTATGTGCACAGAATGAGCAAGGAGTTCAAGCGTGCATATTCACAGGGTGAGTTCAGCCAGGAGACCTTCAGTCCTCTTGAGTGGAGCAGACTCACAATAATCATGGATAATCCTGACGATTATTATACTCTCTATGTTTTAAACAGCGGTAACGGAGACGCGAAGAAGCTTCAGAAGGAGCTTTCATCAGCAAAAAGAGAGCTTAATGACATTAAGGGCTCCACAACCTACAAGGTTGGACGTGCCATCATGAAGGTTCCATGTGCCATTAAGAGAAGAGTTAAAAGAAATAAATAAGACATTCGATGTTTAATGCTTAAGAGCTGAAGCAGACTATAGATTGCTGATGTAAGAAGAAGGAGTACAAACACATGAAGAAATACGATTATGTAATGGTAGGAAGCGGATTATTTGCCGGTGTATATGCCTATGAGGCAAGAAAAAAAGGAAAGTCAGTACTGGTTGTGGAGAAGAGAGACCACATAGGTGGAAATGTGTACTGTGAGGACGTGGAAGGAATACATGTCCACAAGTATGGAGCACATATCTTCCATACCAGCAATAGAAAGATATGGGACTATGTAAACAGTCTCTGTGAGTTTAACAGATATACAAACAGCCCTGTTGCAAATTACAAGGGTGAAACATACAACCTTCCGTTCAACATGAACACCTTCAGCAAGATGTGGGGAATATCCACACCTGAAGAGGCAAAGGCTATAATCGATGAGCAGAAGAAGGTTATAACAGGTGAGCCTAAGAACCTTGAGGAGCAGGCCATCAGCCTTGTGGGAACTGATATATACGAGAAGCTTGTTAAGGGCTACACAGAGAAGCAGTGGGGAAGAGACTGCAAGGATCTTCCTGCGTTCATAATCAAGAGACTTCCTGTAAGATTTATATATGACAACAACTACTTTAACGATCTGTATCAGGGTATCCCTATCGGAGGCTATAATGTTATTATTGACAAGCTCTTTGAGGGCTGTGACATTGAGACAGGCGTTGATTATCTCGAGAACAAGGCGCACTACGACGAGCTTGGAGAGACCATTGTTTATACAGGCCCTATAGATGAGTACTTCGGCTACAGCCTCGGCAAGCTTGAGTACAGAACAGTAAGATTTGAGACAGAGGTTCTTGACAAGGAGAACTATCAGGGTGTTGCTGTTATGAACTATACGGACAGAGAGACACCATATACAAGAATTATCGAGCACAAGCATTTTGAATTTGGAACGCAGCCTAAGACTGTAATTTCAAAGGAATACTCAACAGAGTGGACAGAGGGCATGGAGCCTTACTACCCTGTAAATGATGAGAAGAATGCTGCTCTTTATAAGAAGTATCAGGAGCTTGGCGAGAAAGAGGCAGATGTAGTATTCGGCGGACGTCTTGCAGAGTACAAGTATTACGATATGGATAAGGTAATAGAATCAGCACTTAAGGCAGCAGAGGCTATTAAGTAATAAACCGGGCTGACGTTTTGTTAAGGAGTATTTTATATGGCTAAGGTTTCTGTAATCCTTCCAATATTTAATGTAGAAAATTATTTAAGAGAAGCTCTGGACAGCGTATGCGGACAGACCCTTTCTGATATAGAGATCATATGTGTAAATGACGGCTCTACAGATTCTTCTCTTGACATTATAAGAGAATATGAAGCCCGTGATAACAGGATAGTGGTGATCACAGGCCCTAACGGCGGTTACGGCAAGGCTATGAACAAGGGACTTGACGCAGCTACAGGCGAGTATATCGGTATACTTGAGCCTGATGATTATGTAGTACCTGAGATGTACGGGGAACTTTATGATATAGCTGTGAAGAATGATCTGGATTTCGTTAAGGCGGATTTCTACAGATTTACCAGGAATGAAAATGGTGAGGAAAATCTTACCCTTGAGAAGATAGGCAAGAACTTCAATAAGTACAACATAATTCTTCATCCATGTGATGATCCTATGTGTGTGAAGTTCACATTGAATACCTGGACCGGAATATATAAGAGAGCTTTCATAGAGGAGTTCCATATAAGACACAATGAGACACCGGGAGCCTCATTCCAGGACAATGGTTTCTTCTTCCAGACATTTGCATATGCAAGAAGAGCCATGATCGTTGACAAGCCATATTACAGAAACAGAAGAGATAATCCTAATTCCTCTGTTATGAGTAAGACCAAGGTATACTGCATGAACATTGAGCATGACTATATCAGGGCACTTCTCATGCGTGACAGAGAGGTATGGGAGAAGTTCAAATATGTTTACTGGTACAAGAAATATATGAACTATATGTTCACCTTCCAGAGAATCGGGGATGAGTACAAGAAGGAATACCTGACCCGTATGCAGTTGGAATTTAAGCGTGCAAGGGATAAGGGCGAGCTGAGCAAGGATGTGTTCAGCGAGCTGGAATGGAACAAGATCAACAGCCTGATAAAGAATGTGAACAGCTACTATGATACCCTTCGTTCGGCGAAGTTCTTCAGAAAGATCGTTCCTTATATTCCGAAGCCTGTTAAACGTGGCATATTGAAGGTTATGTCTTTGAGAAAGGGCAGATAGTATGTATTCTAAGAAAGTGTCAATAATAATTCCTGTGTACAACGTGGTGAAGTACCTTGATAAATGTATTGAGAGCGTATGTGCACAGACAGAAAAGAGTATAGAGATAATACTTGTGGATGACGAGTCGAATGATGGATCCATAGATGTATGCAGACGTTGGGCAGAGAAAGACGACAGGATAGTCCTTATTGAACAGAAAAATGCCGGAGCCGGTGCTGCGAGAAATACAGGACTCCGTGCTGCAAAGGGAGAGTATCTCCTGTTCCTTGATTCCGATGATTTCTTCGAGCCGGACATGGTGGAGGAAGCATTGAAGAGCATTGAGGAAGTAAATGCAGACTTTGTGGTATTTGGATCTGATACCTATTACATGGACAAGGATGAGTTCATCAGAAATCCGTGGGTGCTTAATAAAAAGCATGTGCCACCGTATATGCCATTTACCCACAGAGAGCTTACAGACAATGTATTCAAGGTATTTGTAGGTTGGGCATGGGACAAGTTATACAGGACAGAATTTGTCAAGGCACATGATCTGTACTTCCAGGAGCAGCGTACTACAAATGACCTGTTGTTTGTATTCTCCGCATTGGTTCTTGCCAAGAAGATCACTGTAAATGATAAGGTGCTTGCCCACCAGAGACGTGGCGGCAAGGAGTCATTGTCTGTTACGAGGGAGAAGTCATGGCATTGCTTCTACGACGCACTGACAGCCCTGAGGGACAGGCTTGTGGCTGAGAACATATACTGGGAGCTGGAGCAGGATTATATCAATTATGCCCTGCACTTCTCATTGTGGAACCTGAGGACACTGGCAGAGCCGACCCACACAATGTTAAGGGAGAAGCTGGTGGATGAGTGGTTTGAAAGCCTTGGTATAAAGGGAAAGCCGGAGAGCTATTTCTATAACAAGGGTGAGTATGCTGATTACCTTGAGCTTATTGGAGAGAAGTAGTTCAGTATAACCTGAATGACGTATGAAGATTATTTGCATGAAAATATAATATATATAGATGAGGACAGGGACACATCACGGTATCTGAGGATATGGATATGGTGTATTATTCCATGAATTGTCTTTAACACAAGAGAGCTGCAGCTGATTACTGCGGCTCTCTTGTGCGTTATCTGGAGAATTACAAAAGTTATCTGTAAACCTGTTTATGTCGGGTAACAATCTTTGTAGAATTTCATCTATGGAGGAGAAACGTATGGATAGCACTAATTCAGAAAATTACAGAGTAAAACAAAAATACAGGATCCTTGGATTAAATATTGCTTATTACAGAAAGATGAGAGGTATGACCCAGAGCGATCTTGCAGAGCAGCTGAATATAAGCAGAGAGCATCTTGCAGCCATCGAGGCTCCGAATATTGTAAGAGGAATGTCCATGGACGTGTTGTTTAATATATCAGATGCTCTTGGAGTAGAGGAAACAAGGTTGTTAGAAATGCATATGCTGAATAGCAGGGAGGAACAATAGTCTGTACTGATATGTAAGACATCACGATCCCGGATACTATTAGGGGGAGAAAAAGTGTTTTTTATTGGGATTTGTGATGATGAGCTGTCAACCTGCAGTATGCTTGAGACAGAGATAGCAAGCATATGCTGCCAGTTCGGTAACAGGGTTGATATAGAGGTCTTTTATTCGGGGAGAGATTTAATAAAGTATTTGCAGCAGGGCCATTTAATGGATCTGCTTTTTTTAGATATAATGCTTCCGGATATTGACGGAGTGGAGATCGGGAGCATCATAAGGATGATGAAGTGCAGGACATTACAGATAGCATATATTTCATCGGATGTTGGCAGGACCATGGAGTTATTTGCTGTAAGACCCATGAGGTTTCTTGTGAAGCCACTGGGACGGATGGAATTGGTGAGTACTATATGTGATTCGTACAGTTACTATCTTGAGGACAGGCAGTGCTTTCCCGTCCGGAACAGGGAGGGCAGTTTTAATATACGTTTCGGAGATATTATCTATTTTGAAAGTGATCGGAAGATCGTCAAAGTCTATACTGTGGACAAACTGATCTACAGGTATTATGGCAGACTGGAGGACTCCCTTGTGAGGCTTCCCGGTTCATTCAGCCATATCCACAAATCCTATATAATCAACAGAGAACACATAAAATTTAATAGGGCGGGGCAGGTTACAATGACAAATGAGATCACTCTGCCGGTGAGCCGTTCCAGACGCAGTGCCTTTAAGCGGCAGCTTATGGCAGACGAACTGAGAAGTGCAGGCAGACTGACTACCGGACTGGACGAGCCGGGAAATACAGAAATACTGCCTTCCGGAAGGGAGGTACGATGATAGCAATGGGGTGCGGCTGGTGGATGATATTATATGCCAATATGCTTCTTGATTGCTGTTTCATCATGCATATATTACGGATGAAGATGAAGAACCGGGAATTGAGGCAGAGTAATCATGACCTTAAGGATAATGTGGAGGATTACCGCCGGGAGCTTAAGGATAATGCGGAGCTTCAGGCGGAGATGAGGATAGTAAGGCATGACTTTATCCATCATATAAATGAGATCGAAAGACTGGCATACTGTGGTTCCAGAAATCAGGTGCTTCACTATCTGGAGGGCGTCAGGGAAATGGTGGAGGATACCAGAAAGAGAAATGTAACAGAGTACGCAGGCATAAGCAGTGTGGTGGATATCTTTATAGCCAGAGCCAGGAGGCTAGGGGCGGCGGTTGTCTGTGATATACAGCTTCCAAAGGACTGGGATTATGGGAGACAGGAATTCAACACAGTTATGGGAAATCTTTTTGAAAATGCACTGAGGGCAGTGAAGGACATGGTGGGAGAGAAAAATGCAGCCCTGCCAGATGATGCTGCAGGTAAACAGCCCTGGATAGAGGTCAAGATATTTTATCACAAGGGGGCTCTCTATATCCTTGTTAAAAACAGCTATCTGGGTGACGTGATAAGAGAAGATAATGGGTTTGTTACCACCAAGGAGAGCAGAGCAGGAGCCCGGCATGGACTGGGACTTAAGAGTGTGGGAAGGATAGTAAGGTCTCACTCGGGGGTCATGGATGTGACGGCGGAGAAGGGAGTTTTTTCCGTGAGCATAATGATGTACATGTGAGGAATTTTTATTGTTTAATAATAGTATTTTCTCTTGCCAAATGTTATAATATCAATATCTATGCGTATACATAGTGAGAAGGAGATTTCACAGATATGAATACAAGACAACAGATAGACAGCAGATATGAGACATATTTGAAGATACCTCTGGTGCTTATACCGGTATTTTTGATCATGACAGGATGTATTCTTGCTATAGATGTATTCCCGGGAGTGATCGCAGGTGCATGTACCCTTATCTACATCGTGGTCATAGGAATGGCGTATTTCTGGTACAGATCCACCATAGATGAGGCATTCTTTGAATTTGCCATGGAACATGGAAAGGTTCAGAAGGAGCTGTTAAAGGAGTTCCCTATACCGTATGCTCTTCTTAATAAAAGGGGCAAGTTCATGTGGGTAAATGATGATTTCTCACGCATAACCGGAACCAGTAAGAGAAAGCTTCTAAGGAGTAATATAATGCAGGTGTTTGAGGGAATAGAACTTGACATGCTTCCTCAGGGAGACACCGTGAATGACCTTGATATCGAGTATGATGACAAGGAATATCGTGCAGAGATAAAGACAGTAAAGATCAATACCAACAATGAGAGTCTTGAGGAGATCGGAGACAACAGGGCATCTCAGGAGGGTGAGACCAGGAAGCAGGATACCAGTGATGAGTACATTGCTTTCTATATGTTCGACATGACTGAGATAAATGCGGTTAAGAAGGAGAACACAGAGCAGAAGCTGGTGGCAGGTCTTATCTATATTGACAACTACGACGAGATATTTGACGATCTTGAGGAGGTAAGACATTCACTTCTTATCGCTCTGGTGGACAGAAAGATAAACAAGTACATGGCGAATGTTGACGCCATCGTTAAGTCTCTTGAGAAGGACAAATACATGTTTGTAATGCCTCAGAAGTATCTTCCGCAGCTTAAGGAGAATAAATTCGCACTGCTTGATGAGGTTAAGGCCATCAATATCGGAAATGACCTTCCTCTTACCCTAAGTATAAGTCTTGGAACAGATTACAACAGCTTCATAGAAAACTTTGAGGCCGCCAGGTCTGCAATGGAGCTTGCCCTTGGTCGTGGAGGTGACCAGGCTGTACTTAAGTCAGCAGACAGGATAACATATTACGGTGGCAAGAGCCAGGGAACAGAGAAGTCCACAAGGGTAAAGGCGAGAGTTAAGACTCTGGCGTTCCGTGAGCTTCTTGAAACAAAGGAAGATGTAATAATAATGGCACATCGGGATCCGGATATGGACGCATTTGGCTCGGCCATAGGCGTGTACAGAATGGTAACAGCCATGAACAAGCCGGCTCATATCGTTATAAATGAGGTATCCTCAGCCATAAGTCCTATATTTGGTAATTTCACAGGAAACGGTGTTTACCCGTCGGATATGATAATAGACAGCAGCCAGGCTCTGGAGCTTATCCGACCGGAGACAATGCTTGTTGTAGTTGATGTAAACAATCCGGCCATCACCGAGTGTGAGGAGCTTATAGGCATTGCCAAGACGGTGGTTGTATTCGATCATCACAGACAGGGCAAGAACGTCATAGCAAAGGCAACACTTTCCTACGTGGAGCCTTATGCTTCATCCGCCTGCGAGATGCTGGCGGAAATGCTTCAGTACATGGACGAGAAGATCAAGCTCCGTCCGTCAGAGGCAGACGCAATGTATGCAGGAATACTTATAGACACAGACAATTTCCTTACAAAGACCGGTGTAAGAACCTTCGAGGCAGCAGCATACTTAAGGCGAAGCGGTGCCGATGTTATGCGTGTAAGGAAGATGTTCAGAAGTGATATCGAGACCTACAGACAGAGGGCTGACGGTGTAAGAAACGCAGAGATGGTCCTTGGAGCATTCGCAGTTTCGGTGTATGAGCCTAAGGATGGACCTGAGTCACCTATCGTAATGGTTGCCAAGATTGCAAATGAGCTGCTTAACATCGCCGGTGTGCGTGCTTCATTTGTAGTTGCACAGATGGGAAATGACGTTAAGGTCAGTGCAAGGTCCATAGATGATGTAAATGTCCAGATAATAATGGAGAAAATGGGCGGTGGCGGTCATGCAAATATCGCTGCAGCAGTATTTAAGAATTCCACAACAGCAACAGTCAAGCTGAAGCTGATTCAGATATTGGAAGAGATGTACAAGGAAGGAGATCTTTAAGATGAAAGTAATATTACTTCAGGATGTTAAAGCCCTTGGTAAGAAGGGTGATATGGTAAATGTCAGTGACGGACATGCAAGAAATTATATAATTCCAAGAAAGCTTGGAATGGAGGCAACACCAGCCAACTTAAATGATTACAAGTTAAAAAAGGCTCATGAGGCTAAGGTGGCAGCAGAGAACCTGGCGGCAGCAAAGGCTCTTGCAAAGCAGCTTGAGGAGGAGAAGGTTGAGGTTGCCATTAAGGTAGGCGAGGGCGGAAGAGCCTTCGGTTCAGTTTCCTCAAAGGAAATAGCTGAGGCTATCAAGACACAGCTCCACCATGATATTGACAAGAAGAAGATCGTGTTGAAGGAGCCATTCAAGTCTCTTGGATCATTTTCAGTAAAGATAAAGCTCCATCCTGAGGTGCAGGGCGAGCTGAGAGTAAATGTAGTTGAAGGAAAAGCCTGATGGAAGACGCTTATATAAGAAAAAAGCAGCCTTATAACATGGAGGCTGAGCAGTCAGTTATAGGTTCAATGCTTATGGACAGAGATGCCATAGCAACTGTGAATGATATGCTGACCAAGGATGATTTCTATAATGCCCAGTACGGACTGCTGTTTGAGCATATGTCTGCACTGTTCAAAGAGGGCAAGCCTGTTGATATAGTAACCCTGTCCAACAGACTTAAGGAGAATAACGTGTCAGAGGAGATCGCCGGAATGAAATATATCGGCGATATACTTGATTCTGTTCCTACCTCGGCAAATGCGAAATATTATGCTCAGATCGTAGCTGATAAGTCACTGCTTCGTAAGATGATAAAACTTAATGAAGATATAGAGAAGGATTGTTATCTGGATACAGATGATGTGGACGGACTTCTTGAGAAGGCTGAACAGGGAGTGTTCCAGCTTATAAAGGAGAGGAACGGCGGAAGTGATTTCACCCAGATCGACAAGATCATAATTGATGTTATCGACCAGATAGAGGCGGCTTCCAAGATGAACACCAGAGTTACCGGTATCCCTACAGGATTTATCGATCTGGACAACATGCTTACAGGTCTTCACGGCTCAGAGCTTATTCTTGTGGCAGCGAGACCTGCCATGGGTAAGACAGCATTTGTCCTTAATATCGCCCATGAGGTTGCGGTCAAGAAGAAGAAGACCACGGCAATATTCAGTCTTGAGATGTCAAAGGAACAGCTTGTAACAAGAATGATAGCCATGGATTCGCTGGTCAATTCCCAGAAGATCATGACAGGACAGCTTGCTGAGGACGAGTGGGACAAGATCGCAGACAGTACGGAGACTATTGCAGAGGCACCACTTTTCATAGATGACAATTCAGCCATCACCATTGCGGATCTTCGTTCAAAGTGTCGTAAGCTGAAGCAGAACAATGATCTCAGCCTTATTATAATCGATTACTTGCAGTTGATGAGTACCACAAAGCATGTGGAGTCTAGACAGCAGTTCATCTCAGATATGTCGAGATCCCTAAAGGTTCTGGCAAGGGAGCTGGATGTTCCTGTTATCGCACTGTCACAGCTTAACCGAGCCGTTGACTCAAGACCGGATCACAAGCCTGTGCTGGCGGATCTCCGAGAGTCCGGTGCCATAGAGCAGGACGCCGACGTGGTAATGTTCATTTACAGAGACGATTACTACAATCCGGATACCGAGAAGAAGGGAATTGCGGATATAATCATAGCTAAACAGAGAAAGGGTTCCGTAGGTTCCGTGGAACTGGTATGGCTTCAGGATTACACGAAATTTGCAAATAAAGAGCACTAAACGGCTCATACATAGAACATGAAGTAAGAAGGAGAACAAAAATGGTAGTAGAACCAAGAGTGAAAGATTTTATATGTACAACAGCTCATCCCGTAGGATGTGCCGCAAATGTTAAGAACCAGATTGAATATGTCAAGAGTAAGGGCAAGGCAGAGGGACCTAAGAAGGTACTTGTTATCGGTGCTTCCACAGGTTATGGTCTTGCTTCAAGAATTTCTGTGGCATATGGTTACGGTGCAGATACTCTCGGAGTTATGTTTGAGAAGGAGTCAAACGGACGTCGTACAGCGTCAGCAGGCTTCTACAATACAAGAGCATTTGAGGAGCAGGCACATAAGGATGGTCTCTATGCCAAGTCAATAAACGGCGATGCATTCTCAGTGGAGATCAAGGAGCAGGTTATCAACACCATCAAGGAAGACCTGGGCAAGGTAGATATGATCGTGTACAGTCTTGCAGCACCGAGAAGGACAATGCCTGACGGCACAAGATACACATCAGTTCTTAAGACTGTAGGCGAGGAATATACAAATAAGACGCTTGTGTTAAAGGACAATACCATCACAGAAGCACATATTTCATCAGCTACAGAGGAAGAGATAAATGCTACAATAAAGGTTATGGGTGGTGAGGACTGGATAGACTGGATGAAGGCACTTAACGACGCAGGAGTTCTTGCTGACAAGGTTATCACAGTTGCTTATTCATACATAGGACCAAAGATCACATTCCCTATCTATGCAGAGGGCTCTATCGGACAGGCCAAGAAGGATCTCTACAAGTCCTGCGACATTATAAATGAGAGATGGCCACAGATAAAGGCTAAGGTTGCTATAAATAAGGCACTGGTAACACAGTCAAGTGCAGCCATTCCTATTGTACCTCTTTACATTACACTTCTCTACAAGGTAATGAAGGACAAGGGACTTCATGAGGGCTGTATTGAGCAAATGCAGAGACTCTTCATGGACAAGATCCTTGATGACAGCCAGGTTGATGAGAATGGATTTGTCCGCATGGATGACTGGGAGATGAGAGACGATGTTCAGAGTGTTGTTGCCGAGCGTTGGGATACAGTTTCAAATGACAATGTTAAGGAGATCGCTGATATAGACGGCTACTGGGAGGACTTCTACAACATGTTCGGTTTCAAGATCGACGGTGTGGACTACTCAGCAGATGTGGATATTATGTAGTTAATAAATATAATGAACGAGGGCAGGATGATGTACAGATATTTCTTATTTGACCTGGATGGAACTTTGACTAAATCAGAAAAGGGAATATTTAATTGTATAAAATATGCTTTGGACTGGGCAGGTATTCCATATCCGGATGAGGCGGTATTCAGAAGCTTTATCGGACCTTCACTTTATGATTCATTTACAGATAAATTCAACATGGACAACGACATGGCACTTAAGATGGTAGCCAAGTACAGGGAGCGTTACAATGTCACGGGACTTTTTGAAAATGAAGTCTATGACGGAGTATACGACATGCTTGAAAGCCTTAAGGCTAAGGGCTGTACTCTTGCGGTGGCTACCAGCAAGCCTACGGAACCGACCTTAAGGATACTTGATAAGTTTGACCTTTCAAAGTATTTTGATGTGGTAGTCGGCAGTAATCCTGACGGTACCGGCTCTGAGAAGAAGCTCATAATAAGTGCCGTGGTGGAAAAGCTTCAGAAGCTTGATGGCTTCGACAAGTCGGCAGCGGTAATGGTTGGCGACAGATTTTATGACATAGAGGGCGGAAAAGCCTGTGGAATTGACACGGTGGGGGTTCTCTATGGGTACGGCAGCGAAGAAGAGTTCCGTGGCGCCGGGGCAACACATATTGTGGCAAGGCCTTGTGATGTGGAGAAGCTTGGATAGAAGGAAGTTTTAATTTTAGGGCGGAAGAATTATGTTTACGAGGATGGAAACTTCAGGTGGACGGTACTGCAGGCATTGCGGTGCAAAGAATAAGCCGCACGACCAGTTTTGTAAGGATTGTGGAAAAGAAAAATAAAAAAATCAGCAGTTCGTATTGGACTGCTGATTTTTTATATAAAATGTGTATTCAGTTTTTGTTTTATGAATCATAATCCGGCAGATCGTTGAAGAACATGTACATTGCATTGGTGTTACGCTCTAATGCTGCCATTGTTGACGGCAGTGGAACTGCAATGAGATCGTTGAACTCAAATTCTCCGAGCTCCGGTCTGATCTTGTATCCCAGGTTTCTCTCATTTAAAGAGAAGTCTGCGTTAAATTCATAATTATTGCCTCTTGCGTCAAGGCGGATCCATCTTTTAAGGTTTGGCTCATATACTGCATTAAGAGCATGAAGTGCCAGCTTGTTTGACGAAGAAAAATGCTTGATACGCTGATAGCAGAATCCTGTATAAATTCCATTTGCACGCATAAGTGCAGCAAGAAGATTTGCCTTTGCGTAGCTCATCCCTGTTTTCTTTTCAAGGACATCTGAGGCTGAGATGGTTATGATATCATCCTTTGTGTCCCATGTGTGATAGATCTCGTCTCTCACAAAATAATAAATCTTTTCAATTTTGTCGATTGGTTCAGTTAACCCCTTTGTTAATTCAAAAGCCTTAGCTTTCACAGCAGGGTCATCATAATTCACGTACTTATCGAATTTTAAATAAGATGCGTCCTTGTTGCGTTGAATTAAATCCATTGTTGTAATCCCTCCGGTTTTCAGTATATCTCCCCCAAGTGCAGGTGAAGTATCTGCACTTAATATACAATATCAACTGATATTAAATTATAAATCACTATTTAATGTTCAGACACTACCTGGAATATGTAGAATTTCAAGTAGTAAGATTCGTCCGCAGCCCATAATATAGGGTGATCAGGTGCCTGAGTACGGAACTCGACCTGACGAAGTCTCTTTCGTACATTTGCCGCTGCCTGTCCGATGGTCTTGGTGAACAGCTCATAATCCATAAAATGTGAACATGAACAGGTCGCAAGAAATCCACCTTCCTTTACAAGCTTCATTGCACGAAGATTTATCTCGCGATATCCCTTTATGGCGTTTTTAACAGAGTTTCTTGACTTGGTGAATGCCGGCGGATCGAGAATGACCACGTCAAACTTCTCGCCTTGCTTCTCCAGCTCCGGGAGAAGATCAAATACGTCAGCACACTTAAATGAAACTGTATCACTGAGGTTATTTAGTTCAGCATTTTTAACAGCCTGATCAACTGCAAGCTGTGAAGCGTCCACTCCCAGTACGCTTGCTGCTCCCGCGATCCCGGCATTTAATGCAAATGATCCTGTATGTGTAAAACAGTCAAGAACCTTGGCACCCTTACATAATCTCTGTATGGCCAGTCTGTTATATTTCTGGTCAAGGAAGAAGCCGGTCTTCTGACCATCCTTCACATCAACCATGTAACGGACTCCATTTTCGACGATCTCTACATTGGTGTCGAATTCATCACCGATGAAGCCCTTATATCTTTCCATTCCCTCATTGAGACGTACCTTTGCATCACTTCGCTCATATACACCCTTGATAATTATACCATCATTCTTAAGGATAGTTTTTAAACGATTTATTAACAAAGTTTTAACACGATCCATACCGAGAGATAATGATTCAACTACCAGTACATCCGAGAATTTGTCGATGACTATTCCCGGCAGGAAATCAGCCTCGCCAAAGACTATTCGACAGCTGCTGGTATCCACAGTTTTTTTGCGGTAGTCCCATGCGGCCTGTAGACGTTTTGCGAAAAATTCTTCGTCGATCTCCTGATCCTCGTTGCGGGTCAACATTCTGACGGTGATCCTAGAATTGGTATTTATAAATCCCTTTCCCATGGGATATCCGTCAAAGTCTTTTATGATGACAATGTCCCCATTTTCGAAGCTTCCCATTATGGAAGCAATTTCGTTGTCGTAAATAAAGGCTCCGCCTGCTTTTATGGTGCGGCCTTCACCTTTTTTTAATGTTACTATTGCACTCATTTCGTCATAACCTTTCCTTATGTGGAAATTTAAAAGTTGTGAAGATCCGAAAAAATACACAACAAGGTAATTCTATCACAAATAATGACGGATTTACATACAATTATGCTGTTTTGAAAAAAATTGAGAAAATTTCGCATTCCTTTTCATTTGCGTATAAGGTATAATTTACATAGTGGCTGCCTAGTGAAATTGATTTTTATGACAGGTGAAACTATATCAGAGAAAACGTACATATTACGAAGACGAAAGGAGCGGATCTGATGAGAAAGAATATAATACAAATGACCAAAAAGGGCGTTGTTTATGCGGCAACAGCGGCTACCATAATGAGTTCTACATTGTTCTCAGGAGTAACATTTGCCAAGGAGGGCAGCGGACAGCCGGTGGCAGTTGAAACTCAGGTAACAGCAACTTCAGGCGACGCGGCAAGGAGCAGCGTATCATACTCCGGGCTTGTGAAAGAGGGTTCATATTACTACCTTTATGACGAGTATGGCAAGATGGATCTTGATGGCTGGGTAGAGCTTGACGGCGTTGAATATTATCTGCAGGAAAGCAAGAAGTATGCGGTAATAAGGATATATGACCCTTCAGCGGGAACCTGCTCTGATTATAATGCTAAAACAGGAAAGTTTGATCAGAGAAAGAATGCTCTGGTTAGACTGGTGGATAACCGGTATTATAGATTTGATGGAAACGGCAAGCTGGAAAAGCAGTCCGGCTGGTATACCGTAAATGGTTCAAAGATGGCGTACAGAGGAGCAGATGGTGGTATAAATGCATTTGCAGAGAAGTCTGGGGCAAGATGGGTATACAAGGAGTTCAACAATGCTGTTTTTAACGGCGATTACAAGATTGTCACCAGCCGCTGGAGACAGATAAAGGAGAACTATTATTTCTTCAACAGTGCCGGTGAGAACACAAGAATATACTATCCGTCAGGCAGAAAGTGTTATGATTATTCATCGGGCAGATGGGTGAGACGTAAGAATTCCATATGCACCCTTTACAACAACAAATACTATTATTTTGACGCTTCGGGCACAAGAGTTACCACAGCAGGCTGGAAGCAGCTCAGTGCAAAAGAATATGTGTATGTGTGCAGCAGCAGCCATGTAACATCAAGGATGGCGAAGAGCGGCAGCGTGTGGTCATTTACCAGTTGGAACAACGGCAAATGGGGCAAGGGAAGCTCAGGCTGGAAGACAATATCAGGAAATATATTCAACATAAACAGTGATGGCAAGTCAACCGTTGCATATTACGGTTCCAGCAGAACCTGTTACACCGGGGACGGAACTTCAATGAAGCAGGTGAAGAATGATACTGTTGAGATCATGAGCCGTGTGTACTACTTCATGTCAAATGGCGTGAGAGGAAACAAGGCAGGCTGGTACACCACAAATGACGGAAGAAGGATATACTGTAACGCGTCAGGTGTAGTTACCAAGACAGAAACAGGCATAAAGATCGACCTTGGAAATGGCAGGAGCACCACAGTAAACGGACATTATGATTACGAAATGGCATACGAGCTGGTGGATATGCTTAATGCATACAGAAGGCAGAACGGACTGTCAGCTTTAAGCATTGACGAGGATCTTATGGCGTGTGCAGATGTGAGAAGTGCCGAGATATCGTATTCCTTCAGCCACACAAGACCAAATGGTGAGATTTGTTTAACCGCCAGCGGTAAGATGGGCGGCGAGAATATTGCCGCCGGTTACAGAGGTGCGGACGCAGTAATGGAAGGCTGGAAGAATTCTCCGGGACATAATTCCAACATGCTTGATTCTGATTGGGAAATCATAGGAATTTCAGTATTTATCAGGGATGACGATCCAAACTACTACACATATTACTACGTTCAGAATTTTGGATAATAAGGTTAGGAAATGAAATCTGTATCAGTTTATGCGATCACTAGACAACAGAATATGGAACAGCTACAGAAGCTGGAGCGGCAGTTGTCAGGCAGAGAACATTTTCTGAGGCTTCGGGAATGGGAGCTTGACAGTATGAGGGCACTGGTTAAACAGCTTGAGTTACACATGCAGAAGGTGTCTGCCCTCAGGTTCTTCTATTCATTCCAGATACCGAGACTGGGAAAGGAATTTGACCTGATCCAGATCAAGGACGAGCACATTGTAAATATCGAGCTTAAGAGCGGTGCGGTGTCCGACGAAATGATAAAAAAGCAGTTGATACAGAACAGGTATTATCTGTCAGTTCTCACCAGACCGATATATTCCTACACTTACATAAGCAGTGAAAACAGATTGGTACGCCTTACAAATCATGACCATATTGTGGAGGCGGACTGGGAAAGCCTGTGCGATATCCTGGGCAGGGACAGCAAGGATTATCAAGGTGATATTGAAGAGCTGTTCAAGGCGGAATATTATCTTATATCGCCCCTTACAGATCCGGTGAAATTCCTGAATAAAGAATACTTTCTTACTTCACAGCAGAGGGATATAAGGCGGCAGATACTGAGGAAAATAAGAGCAGAACATTCTGGATATTTCCTGTTTACGGGACTTCCAGGAACAGGAAAAACCCTGCTTTTATACGATATCGCAATGGAGCTTTCTGACAGGCGTAAGGTGTGTATGATACACTGCAGCGAGGCGGGAAAGAAGTGGGAGATATTACATGAGCGATTACATAGGATAGATTTTCTTTCGGACAGTAGGCTTTTGGATGATGGAGAAAGGGATAGAGAAGTACTTAAAGCCGGGATGAAAGATATATTTGCCGAGTATAGTGCCGTATTGGTGGATGAGGCACATTTGCTGTCTGTGGAGAAATTGAGATTTATCTTAAGGTGTGCCGGTGACCGGCCGGTGATATTCTCCAGTGATTCTGAGGACATGATCTCGCCTTATGAGCTTGACCGGGGCAATCTTCATGTGATCGAGGGACTTCCGGGGATTCAGATATTCCGTCTGACTAACCGTATCCGCACAAATGCAGAGCTGTCATCATTTATTCAGAATATTATGCATATTCCTGCCGGAAGACGGCTTAAGGAATATCCTCATATAGAGGTCGTCTATGCAAATGATGATGGTGAGGCAGCCAATCTTCTTGAAGATTATAGGGCACGAGGGTACTGGTATAAGGCTGATGGTGGAAATCCGTATGGCAGCAAAAATGCGGAGCCTTCCGGTGGAGTGGACAGTCTGGTGGTGGTTATGGATGACCATTATTATTATGACGAAGGGGGATATCTTAGGAGCCTGGAAGCGAAAGATAGGGCAAATGTCTTTAATGTAAGAAGCCTGTTCCACTATCTTAACCAGGCAAAGGAGATCCTGGCTATCGTTGTGAAAGGAAATCCGGAGGTGTATGCCGGACTGATGAATGTGCTGCAGGGGAAGAGGGAAAAATATTGATTGAATAAAATAAGAAACTTAAAAGTACAGAACAAACATTCGATTTGCTCTGTACTTTTTTTATTATGAATGATATACTAAATCAGCAACAATACTAATAATAAATTAGAGGTTGAGATATATGGATCATTTTGAATTGGTATCGCCATATGAGCCAACCGGTGACCAGCCCCAGGCAATCGAAGAGCTGGTGCAGGGATTTAAGGAAGGCAATCAGTTCCAGACACTGTTAGGTGTTACCGGATCAGGTAAGACATTTACCATGGCGAATGTTATTAAACAGCTTAATAAGCCAACACTGGTGCTCGCCCATAATAAGACTCTGGCGGCACAGTTGTATTCGGAATTTAAAGAGTTCTTTCCTCATAATGCGGTAGAATATTTCGTTTCTTACTATGATTACTACCAGCCGGAGGCATATGTGGCGTCAACGGATACCTATATAGCCAAGGACTCATCCATAAATGACGACATAGATAAGATGAGACACAGTGCCACAGCCGCCCTTATAGACAGGAAGGACGTAATAGTTGTTTCCTCGGTTTCATGTATATACGGTATCGGTGATCCTGATGAGTACAGAAATCAGATGTTGTCATTCCGTGTGGGCATGATAAAAGACAGGGACATGGTGATAGACGAGCTTACGGATATCCAGTATTCAAGAAACGATATGGATTTTCAGCGAGGAACCTTCAGAGTAAGGGGTGACGTGCTGGAGATCATGCCGGTATCTACATTTGAAGACGGAATAAGGATAGAGTTCTTCGGGGATGAGATTGATAGGATATGCGAATTTGACCCACTCACAGGAGAGGTCAGGAGAAGTCTGAATTTCACCTGTATATTCCCGGCGTCCCATTATGTAGTAGGTCAGGAGAAGCTTAACAAAGCCCTTACCCGTATTGAGGCAGAGCTTGCAGAGCGGGTCAGATATTTCAAGTCACAGGATAAGCTTATCGAGGCACAGAGAATAGAAGAAAGAACCAATTTTGATATAGAGATGATGAGGGAGACAGGATTTTGCTCGGGAATCGAGAACTATTCAGGCCCTTTGTCAGGCAGAGAGACCGGGGAGACACCAAGCACGCTGTTGGACTTCTTCGGTGATGATTTCCTGCTTATTGTGGATGAGTCTCATATAACCATACCTCAGGTGGGAGGCATGTATGCAGGCGACAGATCCAGGAAAATGAATCTGGTGGATTACGGTTTCAGACTTCCGTCCGCCCTGGATAACAGACCGCTCAACTTCCAGGAATTTGAGAGCAAGCTGGATCAGGTTATGTTCGTGTCTGCAACACCTTCAAAATATGAAGAAGAACATGAAATGAAGAGGGTAGAGCAGATAATCCGTCCTACAGGACTTCTGGATCCGCCGGTGGAGGTAAGACCTGTAGAGGGACAGATAGATGACCTTCTTACAGAGGTATTCAAGGAAACCGAGAAGGGTAATAAAGTACTGGTAACTACCCTTACCAAGAGGATGGCAGAGGATCTTACAGATTATATGAGGGAAAATGGCGTTAAGGTCAAATATCTCCACTCTGACATAGATACAATGGAACGAGTTGAGATAGTGAGAGATCTGCGAATGGGTGTATTTGACGTTCTGGTGGGCATAAACCTCTTAAGAGAGGGACTTGATATTCCGGAGATAACCCTTGTGGCTATTCTTGACGCAGATAAGGAGGGCTTCTTAAGATCTGAGACTTCACTGGTACAGACCATAGGACGAGCTGCCAGAAACAGTGAGGGTCACGTTATAATGTATGCGGACAGCATTACCAAGTCCATGAAATATGCATTGGATGAGACAGCCAGAAGACGTGAGATCCAGGACGCTTACAACAAGGAGCATGGCATAACTCCAAAGACCATTGTCAAGGAGATCAGGGATCTCATAAGCAATGAGGTGGCAGAGGATGTTCCACGTAACGACAAGAAGGATATCGAATCCATGACCAGAAAGGAACTGGAGACAGAGATAAAGAAGCTTACCAAGAACATGAACATTGCCGCAGCCGACCTGAACTTTGAGGCGGCAGCAGAGCTTCGTGACAGAATAAGAGAGCTGAAGGTTGCCCTTAGGGACTATGACAAGGGTTAATGTTAAAGAAGGATAGGAAAATGAGCGAAAGAAAGTACATTACAATAGAAGGAGCGAGGGAGCACAACCTTAAGAATATAAGCCTTAAGATACCAAGGGACAAGTTTGTAGTTGTCACAGGACTCTCAGGATCGGGAAAATCTTCGCTGGCGTTTGACACCATATATGCCGAGGGACAGAGAAGATACATGGAATCACTGTCTTCTTACGCAAGACAGTTCTTAGGACAGGCGGAGAAGCCTGATGTGGACAAGATAGAAGGTCTGTCACCTGCCATATCCATAGATCAGAAATCTACAAATAAGAACCCGAGATCCACAGTGGGAACAGTTACAGAGATATATGATTATTTCCGATTATTATTTGCAAGGGTTGGAATACCTCACTGCCCGAAGTGTGGCAAGGTAATAAGCCGCCAGTCCGTAGATCAGATGGTAGATGAGATAGTCAAGCTCCCTGAGAGGACAAAATTTATGGTACTTGCACCTGTGGTAAGGGGCAGAAAGGGAGAGCATGTCAAGCTCCTGGAGCAGATCAAGAAAAGCGGTTTCGTGAGAGTTGTTATAGATGACAGTCAGTATGAGCTGTCGGAGGAGATCAAGCTTGACAAAAACAAGAAGCACAACATAGATGTGGTAATAGACCGTCTTGTTATAAGACCGGACATTGAACGCAGACTTGCAGATTCCGTGGAGACAGCCCTTAAGATGGCAGAGGGACTTATGAAGATCGAGATCATGGAGACAGACGGCAACAACAGAGTCATCAATTTCTCTGACAGCTTCTCATGTCCTGACTGTGGAATAAGCATTGATGAGATAGAGCCGAGAAGCTTCTCATTCAACAATCCGTTTGGCGCATGTCCGTGCTGTGCGGGACTGGGATTTAAGATGAGATTCGACCCGGATCTTATGATACCGGATGACAAATTATCCATAAATGAGGGTGCCATTGTCGTGATGGGATGGCAGTCCTGTAATGATGGCAAGAGCTTCTCAAATGCAATACTTCGTGCTTTGGCGGAAGAGTATGGATTTTCGCTGGATACACCGTTTGGCCAGTACAGCGATGAGATAAAGAACCTGCTTATATACGGCGAGGGTTCAAGGCCGGTGAAGGTCCACTATAAGGGACAGCGTGGAGAAGGAGTCTACGACATTACCTTTGAGGGACTTGTGAAGAATGTTGAGAGAAGATACAGAGAAACCGGTGGCGAGACCATGAAGGCTGAATACGAAACCTTCATGACCATCACTCCATGTGAGGAGTGTCATGGCAAGAGACTTAAGCCTACAGCTCTGGCGGTTACGATAGGTGGCAAGAATATTTCAGAGCTTACGGAGATGTCCATAGAGGATCTTAGCAGATTCATGGATGGACTGGAGCTGGATGAACGTCAGAAGCTTATAGGAAGTGCCATTTTAAAGGAGATCAGATCAAGACTTCATTTCCTTATAAATGTGGGACTTGATTATCTGGCATTGTACCGGGCAACAGGAACCCTTTCAGGCGGTGAAGCCCAGAGAATAAGGCTTGCAACCCAGATAGGTTCAGGACTGGTGGGCGTTGCCTATATACTGGATGAGCCGAGTATCGGACTTCATCAGAGGGACAATGACAAGCTGATCGCAGCTCTTTGTGAGTTGAGAGATCTTGGAAATACCCTTATCGTTGTTGAACATGATGAGGATACCATGCGTGCGGCAGACCACATAATCGATATAGGACCTGAAGCCGGGGAAAATGGTGGATATGTCATTGCCGAGGGAACTGCCGAGGAGATAATGAAATGTGAGAATTCCATCACCGGTGCATACTTAAGCGGAAGAAAGAAGATAGAGGTTCCGGCGGAACGCAGGAAGCCTACAGGATGGCTCACAGTTAAGAATGCATATGAGAATAACCTTAAGCATATAGATGTTGATTTCCCACTGGGAGTCATGACCTGTGTTACAGGAGTGTCAGGTTCAGGAAAGAGCTCATTGGTAAATGAAATATTGTACAAGAAGCTTTCAAGGAGGTTGAACCGAAGCAGGGTCAAGGCGGGAAAGCATGACCATATAATAGGATACGACCAGCTTGATAAGGTTATAAATATTGACCAGTCACCTATAGGAAGAAGTCCAAGATCAAACCCTGCCACATATACAGGAACCTTTGATCTCATAAGAGATTTATTTGCCGGGACAAAGGACGCAAAGGCAAGGGGCTACAAGAAGGGCAGGTTTTCATTTAATGTGTCCGGCGGAAGATGTGAGGCATGTAAAGGCGATGGTATCATCAAGATAGAAATGCATTTCCTCCCCGATGTGTATGTCCCTTGCGAGGTATGTAAGGGCAAGAGATACAATCGTGAGACTCTGGAGGTTAAGTATAAGGGCAAGAGCATATTTGATGTTCTTGATATGACTGTGGATGAGGCTTGTGAGTTCTTTGAAAATGTACCTTCGATCCTCAGGAAGATATCAACCTTAAAGGATGTGGGACTTGGATATATAAAGCTTGGTCAGCCGTCCACAACTCTGTCAGGAGGTGAGGCACAGCGTATCAAGCTGGCAACGGAGCTGTCAAGACGCGGCACAGGAAAGACCATATATATACTGGATGAACCTACCACAGGACTTCATTTTGCTGACGTGGACAGACTGGTTGATATCCTCAGAAGATTAAGTGAAGGTGGAAATACGGTTGTGGTTATTGAGCATAACCTTGATGTCATAAAGACTGCGGACTATATTATTGATATGGGGCCGGAAGGTGGAGCCAAGGGTGGAGCAGTTATCGTCCAGGGAACTCCGGAGGAAGTTGCCAGGTGTAAGAAGTCCTACACAGGTCAGTATCTTAAGAAATATCTTAAAAAGTAGAAGCTGAAGGTGTGCTTTAAAAGTAAAAAACTGAAGAGTACTTAAAAAGGAGAAAACTAAGGGGAGCCTGGAAATAAGGGGGATATCTTAAGAGTAGAAACTTAAACAATATGTCAAAATTAAAAAATTGCAGATAAATAGCATGAATAATGTTATAATGTATTTTTAAGGAAACTACCGGAAGAGGTAAATTACAAATTGCCTGATGTTCAATAAACGGAGGACATGATAAATAATGAAATGTATAAAATGCGGCAAGGAGATAGATAATAAATCCACAGCCTGTGAGTATTGTGGCATGCTGTTTACTCCTGTTATGAAGAGAAAAATGCTTGAAAGAGAGCAGCAGCTTGAGGAATATAACAAGCAGATGGCAGCTTACAATAAGCAGTTGAAGAAGGGAAAGATCAAAGAGGAAATACCAGAAGACATAAACGACACACAGACCTTAAGGCTTGAGGATTGTCCTGTGGTGGGACAGCCGGAGGATGACTATGACGGAGAGAGCAGGACTATTGTCTTAGACAGAGAGGAAGACAAGCCGGCGGCTTCGTATATGCCGAATTTCTTTGGAATTATAGGCAGCATAGCATTTGCAGTGTCATTGTTCCTGCCATACAGCAAAAGCCCGGAAAAGCTTACGGATACAGCGTTGTATGCATTTCTCGCGGCGGCAGTGGTTGTTCTGGTGGCGTCATTTGTCAACAATTTAGTATTTGAGATCATTGAACTTGTTGTCTCTATATTCCTTGGAGGCTGGTGGATAGCCATGGATATAGCCAAGGGCATGATAGGAAGTGAGGGCATGATTCTTAAGTACGGAGGCTATATAAATCTTGCAGCGTCGGTAATACTGGTTCTGTCGGGAATCATCTGGATGCTTATCACACATATCAGCGATGACCAGTGATATTAACCGGGACACAGAGCAGTTAAGAAGAATATACAGATAAGTTAAGAAGAATGTGCATATAACTAAAAATGAACAAATCTTCCCGGATACAAATGTCCGGTTAAAAAATGAAAGTTGATCTATAAAAACAGGAGCCTGATATCACGGAATAAATCTGTGAATATCAGACTCCTGTTTTTATCTGACATCAGGGCGCGTCCACATATATGGAATGCCGATGCCGGAATGTTTGATCAGATAAATTTAATTAGTCGTTAGCCTTACCAACTGATCCGAATAATTCCATCTTCTCCTTAACTGTAGCCTTAATTGCCTCAGCACCTGGAGCAAGAAGCTTTCTAGGGTCGAATCCCTTACCTTCAAGATCCTTACCAGCCTCGATGTACTTTCTTGTAGCTTCCTGGAATGATAACTGGCACTCTGTGTTTACATTGATCTTTGAAACGCCAAGTTCAATAGCCTTCTTGATCATGTCAGCAGGGATACCTGTACCACCGTGAAGAACTAATGGCATGATGCCTGTCTTCTGCTGGATAGCGTCAAGTGTCTCGAATGAAAGACCCTTCCAGTTTGCTGGATACTTACCATGGATGTTACCGATACCTGCAGCAAGCATATCTACACCGAGATCTGCAATGGTCTTGCACTCTTCAGGATCTGCGCACTCGCCCATACCAATAACACCATCTTCTTCACCACCGATAGAACCAACTTCACACTCGATTGAGAGACCAAGCTGATGAGCTACATTAACAAGCTCTGTTGACTTAGCAAGATTCTCCTCGAATGGATAGTGTGAACCATCGAACATGATTGATGTGAAACCAGCCTTGATACACTTGTAACATCCTTCGTATGTTCCGTGATCTAAGTGAAGAGCAACAGGAACTGTAATTCCTAATTCCTCATCCATAGCCTTAACCATAGCTGCTACTGTACCGAATCCTGTCATGTACTTGCCGGCACCCTCTGATACACCTAAGATAACAGGTGACTGAAGCTCCTGTGCTGTTAAGAGGATTGACTTTGTCCACTCAAGGTTGTTGATGTTGAACTGACCTACTGCATAATGACCAGCTTTTGCTTTCTTTAACATTTCTGTTGCTGAAACTAACATTGTAAATGTCCTCCATTTGTTATTAAATTTTCTGAGATGAGGGGATATTGCAGACATTATTTTGCTGCCCACCTCACCACATTCTGCCACAATTATACCTTATAAACCTATAAAATAAAAGTGCTTTTACTAAAAAGATTTCCCCGGTAACAAAAAGAATTATCAAGAACGGCTGCCGCTTTGATATAAAACAAAATCTGCAAATGTGCATTATATTAAACATTTATAAATTAAAAGTCGCTTACATTGAAATGAAAAAATATAAGTGGTATCATTTGCGTGATAGGCTGTCATTTGAAAATTATAACTACGTGGATTTATGAATGACAGGTATATGCAGATAATAGTTTTGTATTTATTTAAGAAAAGGAGACAGCGAATGCTTCAGCTAAAAGAAATTGTTAAAGACTACCGGACCGGCGATGAAGTTGTGAAGGCTCTTAAGTGCATATCCATAAACTTCAGGAAAAATGAGTTTGTGTCCATACTCGGACAGTCGGGATGTGGTAAGACTACCCTTCTTAATATAGTAGGTGGTCTGGATCAATACACCAGCGGAGACCTGGTGATCAATGGCAAATCAACAAAGTCCTTCAAGGCAAGGGACTGGGATTCTTACAGAAACAATTCCATCGGTTTTGTATTCCAGAGTTACAATCTTATACCACACCAGTCAGTTCTCTCAAATGTTGAGCTGGCACTTACACTTTCAGGTGTATCAAAGGCAGAACGCAGAAAGAGAGCAAGGGAGGTTCTGGAGAAGGTAGGTCTTGGAGATCAAATGCATAAGAAGCCTAACCAGATGTCAGGTGGACAGATGCAGCGTGTTGCAATAGCCAGAGCCCTTATAAATAATCCGGATATACTTTTGGCAGATGAGCCTACAGGAGCCCTGGACTCAGAAACCAGTATTCAGATTATGGAGCTTTTAAAGGAGATTGCCAAAGACAAGCTTGTCATAATGGTAACTCATAATCCGGAGCTTGCGGAGACATACTCCACAAGAATAGTAAGGCTTCTTGACGGTAATATAATAGATGACTCAAATCCATTTTCAGATGAGGATGAGGCAAGGGAGGCAGAAGGAGATTACAAGCCGAGAAAGACTTCCATGTCTGTATTTACGGCATTTTCATTGAGTCTTAACAACCTTATGACCAAGAAAGGAAGGACCTTTCTGACAGCATTTGCAGGAAGTATAGGAATAATAGGAATAGCTCTGATCCTGTCTCTGTCATCAGGCTTCCAGGGATATATAAATGATGTTCAGGAGGAGACGCTGGCGTCTTATCCTATACAGATAACCAAGAAGGCCATGGATTACGGCGACATGATAAAGGAAATGACCGGAGATAACGGCGGCGAGGAAGCTAGAAAACACGATGATGACCTGGTACACTCCGGAGATATCATGGGAGATATGCTCATCTCCATGGTGGCAGAGGTCAAGGATAACGATCTTGAGACCTTTAAGGAATATATTGAGGATCCTGCAAATGGCTTCAAGGATCTCACCAGTGACATCAGCTATACCTACGACACCCCAATATATGCATACAATGAAAGTGCAGTGGGTGGTATCAAGCAGGTAAATCCAAGTACCCTTATGAATGATATGGGCTTTGGCGGAATGATGGACGCCCAGGAATCAGTTTCAGGGCTTATGTCAGCATTTACCTATGGCTCGAACTCTTCAGATATGTGGACCCAGATGATGGACAATCAGGAGCTGTTGTCACAGCAGTATGATGTGCTGGCAGGACATTGGCCTGAGAACAAGAACGAGGTAGTCCTTGTTGTAGATAAGAATAACGATATCAGTGATTATGCCCTGTACAACCTTGGTTACAGAGACTCAAGGGAGCTCGGTGACATAGTGGCAGACGTTCTGGCAGGCGGCAAGGTCCCTGATATGGAGGAGATGACATTTACCTATGATGATCTTCTTAAACTTAAGTTCAAGATCGTGCTTCCTACACAGTTCTTCCAGAAGAACGAAGACGGAACATACACAGATATGAGCACAGATGAGGAATTTCTGAAGAATGTGGTGGCAGATGGAATGGAGGTCAAGGTTTCCGCTGTTATCAGACAGTCAGAGAAGGCTTCATCAGCACCTATCCAGCCGGGCTACATCGGATACACCTCAGAGCTTGCAGAGTATATTGTTACAGAAAACGAGAAGGCTGAGATTATTCAGAATCAGCTTGCAGATCCTGACAAGGATGTGATCACAGGTCTTCCATTTGCAGGTGGTGAGGAGATCACCATTGACGATGTGGATATGGATCAGATAATGTCAGAGCTTGCTTCATCAGGTCAGATGACAGATGAAATGCAGCAGATGTTTGCAAATATGACAGAAGACCAGATATTCGATATGTTAAAGCAGTACGGATATTTCAGCCAGTCAACCTCAACCTATGAGGACAATATGACAATGCTTGGATACAGTGAGCTGGCAAAGCCGGCGTCTATCAGTCTGTACTGTACGGAATTTGCCGATAAGGATAAGCTTACAGAGCTCATCGACAAGTACAATGACGAGTATCCGGATAAGGAGATAACCTACACAGATTATATCGGTATTATGCTGTCATCCGTGACCAAGATCATCGATGCCATAACCTATGTGCTCATAGCATTTGTAGCTATTTCCCTTATAGTTTCATCTATCATGATAGGAATTATCACCTATATATCAGTGTTAGAGCGTACAAAGGAGATCGGTATCTTACGAAGTATCGGTGCTTCAAAGAGGGATATCTCACGAGTATTTAATGCGGAGACATTTATCATTGGTCTGTTCTCCGGAATAATAGGTATTGGTGTGACCATGCTGATCAATATTCCTATAAGTATGGTTATTGAGAAGTATATTAATGTGCCGGGAGTTTCATCACTTCCTTGGAAGGGCGGACTTGCACTGGTTATCATCAGTGTGATCCTGACATTGATCGGTGGACTTATACCATCAAAGATGGCAGCCAAGAAGGATCCGGTCATAGCACTCAGAAGTGAATAATACAAGAATTATTTTAATAAGGCTTCCGGCAGGGAAAATTGCCGGGAGCCTTTGGCATTTGCATAGGTTTATATATGGAATTTTTAAAATCGACACTATATGCCGAAAATATCTGATATAATAATCCTATATATCAGAAGGCAGGAGGAAATTATTATGGCAGGAAGTCATATTGCTATACCAACAATTCTTAAGATTGGAAAGGGAGTTCTTAATGATCTGGGAACATATCTTGCAAATGCAGGTATGCACAACGCAGTTGTCTACTTCGGAAACGGACTTATTGACATGTTCGGAGCGGGAGTTATGGAGTCCCTTAAGGAGAAGGATATAAAGGTTCTGGAATACAGGGAGTTGGATACGGTCAATATAAATGACATTATCGAGCTGGCATTTAACATAGATGCAAAGGCACAGGCTATCGTAGGTATCGGTGGGGGAAAGGTTATAGACGCGGCGAAATATGCATCATATTTAAGAAAGCTTCCGTTTATAAGTATTCCTACATCTTCATCATCTGATGGATTTTCCTCTGCCAGTGCTTCCCTTATTGTCAATGGCAGGAGAACTTCAGTGCCTGCAAGAATGGCATACGGTATCATTGCAGATACGGAGATAATAAAGAGTGCACCGGACAGGTTCATATATTCAGGCATAGGTGACATGGTGTCAAAGATCACAGCCCTCTATGACTGGTTATTTGAGTCCGGCAACGGCTACAGCGAGATGAACGACTTCGCTGTTATGATCGCCAAGAAGGCCGTGAACAGCTTTGTCCGTACACCATTTGAAACTATACATGATGATCTGTTTTTGAAGGAGCTGCTGGACTCCCTTGCCATGAGTGGAGTTGCAAATGAGATCGCCGGTGGCAGTACACCTACCTCGGGCAGTGAACATCTCATATCCCATGCACTGGATAAAATGCTTGAGAAACCGCAGCTTCACGGCATCCAGGTGGGCATTGCCACATACATTATGGCAGTGGTTCAGGATCACAGATATGTCAGGGTAAATGCGATATTTGAGAAGACAGGCTTCTGGGATTATGTAAGTACCCTTGATCTTAAGAGAGAGGATTTCGCTGCGGCTATAGATATGGCACCATCCATCAAGCCGCACAGACACACTTATCTCCATGAGCAGCAGTACAGGGATAAGGCAAAAGAAGTCCTTTATAATGACGAAGTGCTTAAGAAGGTTTTTGATTAAAGTTAAAAAAATGTTTGGATCAAATCCACTAATCAGGATACATGATTTTGTATTTGATTGGTAGCCATTTAAGAATAAAATATTGATTTTTTTGAACATTTTTACCGGTATGTGGTGGCACGGCTCATATATAATGTATAAGCACATACATAGTGAATTTTTCGTTATGAGGCTTGACCTTGCTACCGGCACAAAGCCCATGTTTGAGGAGGAGCCTTCACGAACGAAGAGAGTGATTATGCATGGCTCCGACGATATGTCATAGAGAGGGACCCACGAAGTGGGAGAGTTGGCTATGACCTACTATTTGAGGAGGAGCCTTCACGAGCGAAGAGAGTTATTATGTATGGCTCCGACGAGTTTGGGCGACTGCTGGTTAATAAGCTGGTCGAGCCGAGTAGAAAAATGAACAAGTATGGCGTTACATTATATATGAAGCCGTGCATACATACTTCAAGCGTTTAATGATAAATTTTATCTTTTTTAACCATGGGCAGCCGCTACCATAGCAAAATAACAGCTGGTACAGGAGAATTACCAATATTTATTAAGGTATATTATATAGATTTCATCACGAAAATGTGTTATACATAGAGATGATGAGAAAAAGTATCTTTAGGGTGTACAGGGGATACATGGAATAGGAGTTTTTTATGATTACTAATGACGCAACAATACTTACAGTAAAGCATGAGGTTTTGTATGAAGTAGCGAAGCTTGCATACGAGGGGAAGCTTGAGGAGGAGAGAGACAATCTTCCTTATAAGATGATCCCCGGACCACAGCCGCTGTTTCGGTGTTGTATATACAGAGAAAGAGAAAATATAAGACAGAGGATACGTCTTGCAGAAGGTAAGGCTCCGGGACCGGAGGACGACGGAAATATAGTCCAGGTCATCAACTCAGCATGTGAAGGCTGTCCTATCTCAAGATATGTAGTAACAGATAACTGCCAGAAGTGTATGGGAAGAGCCTGTCAGAGAGCCTGTCGTTTCGGTGCCATAAGCATGGGAAGAGACAAGTCCTATATAGACCCTTCAAAGTGTAAGGAGTGTGGACAGTGTGCAAAGGCATGTCCTTACAATGCCATAGCAGAACTTATGAGACCATGTATGAAGAGCTGTCCTGTAAATGCCATATCAGTATCAGACAGCGGTGTTGGTATTGCAGTTATAAACGAAGAAAAATGTATCAGATGTGGAGCATGTATCCATAAATGCCCGTTCGGTGCCATAGGCTCCAAGACATTTATCGTAGATATCATCAAGGCAATGCAGGCAGGAAAGCGCGTGTATGCCATGTTCGCACCGGCTACCATCGGACAGTTTGGTGCAGATATAACCCTTGCAAGCTGGAGAACAGCCCTTAAGAAGATAGGCTTCCATGATGTAGTGGATGTCAGTCTTGGCGGCGATATGACAGCCATGGCAGAGGCAAAGGAATGGATCGAGGCAATAGAGCATGGACAGAGAAAGTCAACCTCATGCTGCCCGGCATTTGTCAATCTTATAAAGAAGCATTACTCAGAGCTTTCTGATATTATTTCAGAGACAGTATCACCGATGTGTGCTGTGTCAAGATGGATAAAAGATAAAGACCCTGAGGCAGTTACAGTATTTGTAGGTCCATGTATTGCCAAGAAGGAGGAGACCACAAGAAAAGAGTCAAATTCAGCAGATTATGCCCTTACCTATGGTGAGATAAGAGCCATGCTGCGTGCAAAGAGCGTGAAGCTTGAGCCGGAGGAGGATACAGAGGCACAGGCGTCAGTATTCGGTAAGAAATTTGCAAATGCAGGTGGTGTTACCGCAGCAGTTGTGGAGAGCATGAAGGAGCTTGGATACGAGGCTGACGTGGATGTATGCAAGTGTAACGGCGTTGAGGAGTGTAAGAAGATGCTGACTCTTATGAAGTTTGGAAGACTTCCACAGAACTTCATGGAAGGTATGATCTGTGAGGGCGGCTGTGTAGGCGGACCTTCAAGACACAGGTCAGAGCAGGAGACCAAGAGAGACAGGAACGCAGTCCTTGATAAGGCTGAAGAGAAGAATATCTCTGACAGCTTAAATACCCATGAGGCGGGAGAAACTTTCATGGTAAGAGCGTAAGGATGGCGTAATATCCACATCAGATTGGATTAAAGTATTGAGGATACCAAGATATGATGTGGTAGATGTGTACAGAAAAAAGCATTTGCAGTAATTATATAGAAATATCAAAATCCCGGAAGATTGATCCGCAGAAGATGGGTCATTTTTCCGGGATTTTTGTTATGGCAACGAAAAAGTGGAACATTATTATATGTGAGAATTTTACAACTGTTGATCCGCAGATAAAGATTTGGCATGTTTTAACATTTTTGTAAAAATTCTTGACAGGAAAGATTTATATGCTATTATAATGCATGTGGTATTGAAAACCACATGTGAAGTTTATTAAAAACTCAAAAAACAGACAACAATACTTTAAAATATAGAGAGAAGAATTACTGGAGGATTTTATATGTCAACAGGTATGAGACCGGAAGAAGGAATAGCAGGAAAGTTCATAAGTGCTTCCCTTGATGACAACAATGTATTAGAGAAGATCGAGTTCACGAATAAGGATGACTTCAACTTTGGATTTGACGTTATGGACGCACTTGCAGAGAAGAAACCGGACGACAGAGCACTTATTTACGTTTCAAAGAATAAGGAAGAAAGAATATTCACCTTTAAGGAGATGAAGGAGTACTCCAACAGAGCTGCAAATTACTTCGTGAAGCACGGAATCAAGAAGGGCGATAAGGTAATGCTGGTCCTTAAGCGTCACTATCAGTACTGGATCACAATGATCGCACTTCATAAGTTAGGCGCTATTGCAATTCCTGCAACAAATATTCTTAAGCCATCTGATTACGCATATAGAATTGAAGCAGCCAATATCAAGGCAGTTATCTGTACATCAGATGACAAGATTCCTGACGCCATGGCTTCAATAGACCCTGATAACAAGCTTATTAAGATGATCGTAAACGGTGAGAGAGAGGGCTTCCTTTCATTTGACCGGGGAATAATGGAAGAGAGCACAGTATTTGAGAGACCTACCGGTGAGGATAAGGTTATGGCTCATGACGTGCTTCTCATGATGTTCACATCAGGAACAACAGAACATCCAAAGCTTGTGTCACACAATCATCTGTACCCACTGGGTCACTACATAACAGCAAAGTACTGGCACACAAACAGAGCAGGCGAGGTTCATCTTACAGTTTCGGATACAGGCTGGGGTAAGGCACTCTGGGGCAAATTATATGGACAGTGGCTTTGCGAGACAACAATATTTGTATATGATTTCGACGTGTTCAGTGCTGACAATATCTTCAAGCTTATTGAGGAGTACCATATCAATACATTCTGTGCACCACCGACACTCTACAGAATTCTGGTTAAGATGGATATGAGCAAATACAATCTGTCTTCTCTCAGATACTGCACAACAGCAGGTGAGGCACTTAACCCTGAGGTATTCTACAAGTTTAAGGAATTAACAGGATTTACAATTTACGAAGGATTTGGACAGACAGAGACAACACTTACAATAGGAAACCTTGAGAACACAACTCCAAGACCGGGTTCAATGGGTAAGGCAAGTCCACTTTACGATGTAAGGATAATGAGACCTGACGGAACATTTGCAGAGGCAGGTGAGACAGGTGAGATTGTTATCAACATTGAAAATGGTGAGCCGGACGGACTCTTCATCAGATACGAGAACGATCTTGAGAGAACTGCCGAGATAAAGAGAGACGGATACTATCACACAGGTGATACAGCATACATGGATGAGGATGGATACTTCTGGTTCGTAGGCCGTGTTGATGATATCATCAAGGTTGCCGGATACAGAGTAGGACCTTTCGAGATTGAAAATGAGATCATGAGGATCCCATATGTACTTGAGTGTGCAGTTACTTCAGTTCCTGACAGCACAAGAGGTCAGGCGATCAAGGCTACAGTTGTACTTACCGAGGGAACAGTAGGAGATGAAGCGTTAAAGCGTGACATGAAGCGTTACTTCAAGGAGAACATTGCAAGCTACAAGAGACCTAGGGTTATTGAGTTTGTTAAGGAAATGCCTAAGACCATCAGTGGTAAGGTGAGAAGAGTCGAGATCAAGGAAAAGGATTGGAAGTAATATTATGATAGCAATAGAGGATATTGATAAGATAGAGCCGTATGTAAGACCGGTATTTTACTATGAAACAGACAGAATGGGTATAGTACACCACTCCAACTATATAAGATGGATGGAAGAAGCCCGTATGGACTGGATGGATAAGATTGGCTGGAATTACAAGCACATTGAGGATGAGGGAATAATCATTCCTGTACTTGGAGTGTCAACCCAGTACAAGACCATGAGCAGATACGGAGATACAATAGAGATCCACACCTATCTGTCAGAGTACACCGGCGTAAGAGTAGGATTTTCCTATGAAATATGCGACAAGGAAACCGGTGAACTGAGATGTCTCGGTACATCATCCCACTGCCTCTTGGACAGTGACAACAAGATCCTGTTCATGAAGAAGCAGTACCCTGAGGAGGATAAGCTGTTCAAGGCACTCTTAAAGGAATATAAGGAAAAGCACGAGAAGAAGAAATAATACGGTTACAACCGAAAATCAACGGTGCGGGCGTGCAGATGATTAAATATCATTAAGATAAGCTTGTACAATGAAAGTCCCGATGACTGGATATGTAATGTATGATACGATATATCAGGTCGTTGGGATTTTTTATTAACTATAAACATATTGTAGTAGAAGGAACAAAGATGAATATCAGAAGGGCAAATGAGAAAGACATACCGAGAATTATTGAATTGTTACAGCAGGTGCTTGAGATACATGCAGGTATCAGACCGGATATCTTTATTTCCGGAACAACAAAGTATACCCATGACGAGCTGCTTAAGATGACATTAGATGATGAAAAGCCCATATATGTTGCGGTAGATGAGGATGACAGATGTATAGGTTATGCCTTCTGCCAGTTGAGAGAGCAGCCATTTTCAAATAATATGGTACCGTTTAAGTCTCTTTTCATTGATGATCTCTGTGTTGACTCGGATATCAGAGGACAGCATGTGGGAGAGCATTTGTTTGAATTTGTGAAGAGCGAGGCGAAGAGGCTTGGCTGTTACGAGGTCACACTTAATGTGTGGACAGGTAACACTTCAGCAGAGCATTTCTATGAGAAGATGGGAATGAAGACAAAGGAAAGACAGATGGAGTACATTTTATAGTGAAAATAATCCGGGTGCAACGGTTCGTTGCACCCGGATCTGATGTAATGGCTTAACTGATTATATGATGGTTAAGCCATTTTCTTGAATGGAAACGGATTGTGAAGATTATCGCTCTGAGGGTCCAGTCAGCGAACATTCCGATCCACACTGCAATAGGACCGAAGCCCCATACACGGCACAGGTATATACACAGGATAACACGGCAGAGCCACATGGTCAGACATGAGGTGATCATGGAGAATTTAACGTCTCCGGCGGCTCTCATGCCGTAGGCAGGGATAAATGAAAGTACCCAGGAAATTGGTTTGGTAATGGTGATAAATACTACCATATTAAAGCAGAGCTGAGCACTTTCGGCTTCCATACCGCCTATCCTTGTTATTGGTTTTGTAAGGGCAAGAACAAGGAGACAGCTAAAGATTATGGCAGCTTCCGCCAGCCATGAAAGCTTCTTAACATAGTATACAGCCTCGTCTTTTCTTCCGGCTCCAAGGCACTGACCTACAACTGTCATAAGCCCGATACCTATTCCCATGGCGGCAACGCCATTTAACATCTCAAGGATATTTGTCATTGCCTGGGCAGCGATGGCTACGGTGCCAAGGGTAGACACGGTGGACTGGATAGCCAGCTTGCCGAACTGGAACATGCTATTCTCGATACCCGAAGGTATACCTATATATAATATCCTTCTTATTGTAGAGAAGTCCGGGCGTATGGACAGGTAGTTACGCACGGCAATAGGTTCTTTTTCATTTCTTAATTTCCATATTACTACAACCGCACAGAAAATACGTGAGAACAGGGTTGATATGGCGGCTCCCGCAACGCCCATGTTAAGGACGAAGATGAGCAGTGCATTTCCCCCGATGTTTAAAAAATTGGAAATAACCGAGATCACCATAGGTCTTCTGCTGTCGTTCTGGGCTCTCATAATGGAAGCACCTGCGTCATACAAACCGATAAATGGGAATGATAACAGGGTGAACAGGAAATAAACCTGTGAATTAGCCATGACATCGGCTTCCACCTTGCCGAATATAAGCTTGAGTAACGGCACCCTGAATACAAGGCAGATAAGGGTTAAGGCAACGGAGAGTACAGTCATTACCAGTAAAACCTGTCTTGCGGAGTGATTGGCACTTTTTTCATTGTGGCTTCCCAGGTAGTGGGAGCAGAGGATGGCACCTCCGGCAGCCAGGGCTGACAGAGCCTGTATTACAAGGACATTTATGGAGTCCACAAGGGATACTGCGGATATGGCAGCAGAGCCTACGTTACTTACCATCATGGTATCTACCGTACCCATGAGGCAGGAGAGAAGCTGTTCCACGATTATGGGTATCAGGAGTTTCTTCAGGTCAGGATTGCTGTATATGTGTGTGGTATTTTTAATCGCATTTTTCGTTTCTTTACTTTTCGAAAATTCTTTGATGCTTCTCATCTGTGTAAGACTTCTTTCCATGTATTTCTTAAATCCAGAGGTATTATATCACTAGCATACGGATAAGTGCAGGGGGGATTTTGTATGTTAAAGGACAAGCCTTCTCCCCGGACGCCTTCAGTCCATTGATATAACGCAGTACACGCTGCGCTTCCTATTCGGTTCGCCCGCATATGAGCCTGCAGTCGCTCAAACTCGCCCGATGGGCTCAGACAAGAGCTTTGTGCAGGCAGCTAGAGCAAACCTCATAACGGAAGCCACGCTATTATACCTGCTTATATATCAAAAGTCTGAAGGCTGAGTAGTGAGAACGGCTGGCACAGCATTGACCTGAATTATAATTCCCTGAATTTGAATTGTGTCTCTGCATGCAAGGTCATGTCGGATACAGATTTGAGATGACATTGCGAGGCTTTCGTCAGGACGAACACACTGGCAGTGACGGCGGGTTCATGTCTGAGCCCGCAGGGCGAGTTTGAACAGAGCCGGAACGAATAAGCCGTGTGTGAGGAGTAGAAAACGCAGCTGGTTACGAAAACTGTATCCGGCAGCCCCGCCCTTCATCTCTTTGATATATATTGACAATATATTTAAAGAAATCTTCATGATGGTTTGACATGCTTTCACCTATTTGTTAGTATTACTGTTGCAGAGTCCTGGGGGATTTTATGCCCAGAAAAAGAGAAGTGCGGTGAGAATCCGTCGCAACAGCCATTACTGTATCTGGTTAAACGTAAAAATGCAGGTGTCACAGACATCCGCAGGCGTTGCAGCCACAAGTCAGATCGCTTGCTCTGCTCTCTCATATAAAATACGAAAGGGGAAATGACCATGAAGAAGAGATTTATTGCAACATGTATGGCGATGTGCATGGTGGCAACAACAGTGGCACCTATATCAGGTGTGAATTTCGGCGTATCATCAGTATATGCCAGTGAGGCAACTCCGGGAGATGCCAGCATCACAGTAAAGGTCGGTGTACATGATTACACAGCCGTAGACGCAGGGATCAAGGACGCTTCCAAGGACGGAAAGATTCTTGAGACAGAAGTAGAGGTGCCAAAGGGTACTTCAACAAAGGATGTTATAGAAAAAGCCTTTGAAGATAATGATATCCAGTATGATATGACAGAAAGCGGCTATGTGTCAGAGATCAACAATCTTTCAGCAGAAGACGCTGGTGGATATTCAGGATGGTGCTTAAGCTATAACAACGACGATTATGCCAATGGTGGGGTGTCAGCAATCACTTTATCAGACGGTGACACATTATCATTTGACTATTCAGTTAATGTGGATACAATGACAGACGACATAGGTAACGGCTGGTATGGAAATCCATATTTCAAAGAAATCTCAGTGGGTGGAAAGACCCATGAAATGACCAAGGAATATTCATATTCTACCGGTGCAGTATATAAGATAGACGGAGAAGTTACAGAAGACAAGGGTACAGCAGATGACCCATTCGAGCTTACATATATACTTCCGGAAGATACAGATATAACAACAGTAGAGACAGATTATGTTACAAGTCTTAACAGTCATTACGCAATAGTAGACGGACTTGAGAACATGAACGACTTCACAGGCGGTATTGATTTCTCAGTATCATCATTAGGTGGTACATACAAGTCATACTACCATGTGAATGTTGTACTTTCAGATGTAGACGCAGAGGCTTCAAATGTATATGAGGATGTACTTGCAGGAGCAGAGAAGTTAGTTTCATCAAGATGTGAGGAAACAAATCCTACATTTGGAAATGAATGGGAGATCATCGATCTTGCCAGATACGGTTATACAAATGTTCCTATGTATGAAACCTACTATGCTTCAGTAGAGGAGAAGGTTAAGGAAACAGGTGCTATTATACATAAGTATAAGGCAACTGAGAATGAGAGAACAATCCTTGCTCTTACAGCACTCGGTGTGGACTGTACAGATGTTGCAGGCTACAATATCCTTGAGCCGTTATATGATGTAAGCTATGTAAAGAAACAGGGCTTAAATGGCAGCGTATTCGGACTTCTTGCACTGGACGCAGCAAAAGCACCTGACAGCCTTGAAGAAGGCGGAGCAAGCATTAGGGAGCAGTTGATTCAGGAGATACTTACAGCAGAGCTTTCTACAGGTGGTTGGACATTCTTTGGAGCGGCAGATCCTGATATGACAGGTATGGCTATTCAGGCACTTGCTCCATATTACAATACAAATACAGACGTTAAGGAAGCAGTAGACAGAGGTCTTGATGTACTTTCAAATATGCAGAGAGACGATGGTGGATTTGCAAGCTGGGGTTCATTAAACTCAGAGAGCGCTGCTCAGGTTGTAACTGCCCTTTCAGCTCTTGGAATTGATGCAGATACAGACCCAAGATTTGTGAAGAACGGCATATCAGTATTAGATAATCTCATCAGCTTCAAGGATGAGGCGACAGGCGGATTCCGTCATATTAAGAAAGATCAAAATGGTAATGTGTATGGTGAAAATGCTATGGCAACACAGCAGGGAACATATGCATTGGTTGCTTACTACAGATATAAGCATGGCATGCCTGCACTTTATGACATGTCAGACGCAGATTGGAAGCTTGGTATGAAGGCTCCTGCCAAGGTAGAAGTTGCAAATGCTTCAAATGGTGTAAAGATCAGCTACAGTGCAGTTGACGGAGCAGAGAGATATAAGATCTACAGAAAGGCTGAGGGCGAGACATCATGGAAGCTCTTCGGTACAACAACAGCTTTAAGTGCAGTAGATAAGACAGTTGTAAGTGGTGTTAAGTACACATACACAGTAAGAGGTGTAAAGGGTTCAGAGCAGGGCAAGTATGATCAGACAGGTGTAAGCGTATTATACCTTGCACAGCCTGTAGTAAAGGCAGAGAACAAGATTTCAGGAATCAATGTTACATGGAACAAGATTAATGGTGCAGAGTCTTATTATGTATATAGAAAGGCAAATGGTGCCAAGAGCTGGACAAGAGTTGCAACTGTTAAGGCAGCCAAGTTAAACTATGCTGATACAAAGGTATCAGATGGCGTAAACTATGTATATACAGTAAGAGCCGTATCAGGAAGCACACTCAGCACATATACATCAGGTCTTTCAATCAACAGAGTAAGCAGAGCTAATATTGCAAAGGTTCAAAATGTTGTTGCCGGAACAGCAAAGGTTACAGTATCAGTTGTTAAGGCATTCTCAGGATATCAGCTCCAGTACGCAACAAAGTCGAACTTCAGTGACGCTAAGACATTAGGTGTATCAAACGGAACAACACAGACAGTTGTAAGAAATATTTCAGGTCTTAAGAAGGGTACTACATATTATGTAAGGATACGTGGTTATAAGAAGTCAGGAAATACTATAAGCTACGGTGCATGGAGTACTGCAAAGACAATAAAGATCAGCAGGTAATATGAATTTTATAAAAAAGAATTTGAAAAAAATTCTTGGGCTTACGGCAGTTGCTGCCATACTGGTATTTGCATTCTGGTATGGCGGTAATGCACCGGGCTCCAGAGGATTTTCAGTAAAACAAAACACTTCGGAAACATCAGATACCGGAAGCGACGAAGCAGAAGCCGTAGATGGCGGGTATTATGATGAACAATATGTGGATAAGGATGGAAATCCGGTAAGGAAGAAGAAAAGCTCCGACGAAGCAGATGATGCCACAGAGAACTTCGCAGGTACCGGTACAGGTGAAGCTGTAGAGGTCGGTGGCGGAAGTAACGGAAACGGCAATGGTTCCGGCAGCGGAGATATTGGTGATGGCTCCGACAAGGGAAAAGGTTCAGATGATGGCAGCGATTCCGGCAATGGATCGGGTAATGGCAGTGGCGATGGTTCCGGTAACGGACCAGGCAAGGGTGACAATACGGCAGATCCGGGCAAGAAGGATGAACCTACAACAGAACCCCCTACAGAGGAACCAACCGAGGATGAGATCATAGGATATTGCAGCATAAGTATAAGCTGTAAGAATATCCTTAATAACATGGATCTTGTGGACGAGAACAAGAAGGCATATGTTCCGACAGACGGAGTGATACTGAAGAAAACAGAAGTCCCTATCAGACATGGGGATACGGTTTTTGATGTGTTAAGAAGGATCACCAAGGAAAAGGGAATACAGATGGAATATTCTTATACGCCGATGTACGGTTCCATGTACATTGAGGGAATAGGCAATCTGTACGAATTTGACTGCGGAAACCTGTCAGGCTGGATGTACTCCGTAAACGGAGTGTTTCCGGGCTTTGGGTGTTCGAAATATGTGCTTAACGGTGGCGAGGTCATTCGGTGGCTGTACACCTGTGATCTGGGCGGAGACGTAGGTAATCCTTACTAAAAGGATTTTTCAAATAAGGATATCAGATGAAGGAAAAGGTAAAGAAAAAAGATACATTTTCAACCTGTCATCCCATTGTTAATCTGATTTATTTCATATGTGTAATAGGATATGCCATGGCATTTACTGATCCAGTATGCCTTGGCATATCTTTTATAGGTATGTTTATTTATCTTGTTATGCTTAAGGGAGGCAGCGGTGTAAAGAAGAATTTAATATATATGCTGTTTCTGGTGGTGATAACCGCCGGGATAAATATGGCATTTTCCCATCAGGGTGTTACCATACTGTGTTATCTTCCTTCTGGAAATCCCCTGACTCTTGAGAGTATCCTCTATGGAATAGGAATAGCCTTCATGATAGTTAGCACCATAGGCTGGTTTTCCTGTTTTAACGAGGTCATAACCTCCAACAAGATGATATATCTGTTTGGAAGTCTTGCCCCTGTATTGTCACTTCTTATTTCTATGGTTCTGAGATTTATCCCCGAATGTGCAGATAGATATAGGGAAGTGTACGGGGTTATAAAGGCGTCCGGTTACGCCGGCTCCGGAAAACATTTTAAGAGACTTAAGACCGGCATAAAGGTAAGCTCCGTGGTAGTAACCTGGGCACTGGAAAGGGCGGTTGTCACGGCAGACAGCATGTTAAGCAGGGGCTACGGACTTAAGAAGAGAACTGCGTATTCAATGTTTGTCTGGGATGGCAGGGACACGGTATCCCTGATATACCTTCTGATAACAGGAATATATGTGTTGGTCGCAGCCGCAAATGGTACCTTCAGGTTCTGGTATTATCCGGCAGTTACAGGCATAAAGCTCACCCCTTACCGCCTGTCGGCATATATTATGTATGCTCTGATGGTGGTCTGCCCACTTATAGTAAAGAAAGGAAAGAAATGGATATTTTAGACGTTCAAAAGCTTACATTTGCATATCCGGACACCACAGTAGAATATGGTGGCGTCTATCTTGAGCCTGCCCTTAAGGAGGCTTCCTTTTGCGTGGCACAGGGTGACTTTCTGGTGATCCTCGGATCTTCAGGTTGTGGAAAGACCACATTGTTGAAGCTCTTAAAGCCTGTGCTTGCTCCCCATGGAAAGAAGTCCGGAAGCATATTCTTTAACGGAGCTGACATAGAGTCGTTGTCTTATGAAGAGCTGGCTTCCCACATAGGCTTTGTAATGCAGGATGTAAATGCCCAGCTTGTAACAGATGAGGTGTGGCATGAGCTGGCATTTGGACTGGAAAGTCTTGGCTGCAGCAATTCTATGATAAAGAGACGTGTTGCCGAGATGACCTCTTTCTTCGGACTATCCGGTATATTCCACAAGAAGGTGTGGGAGCTGTCCGGAGGGCAGAAGCAGATGGTAAATCTGGCATCAGTTATGGCAATGAATCCTAAGCTCCTTATTCTTGATGAGCCTACAAGCCAGCTTGACCCAATAGCTGCGGAGGAATTTGTAGCCTGCCTTACCCGTATCAACAGAGAACTTGGCACCACAATAATCATGACAGAACACAGGCTGGAGGAGGTGCTTCCGGTGTGTACAAAGGTTATGGCTATGGAGGACGGACAGGTTACTGCTTTCGGCCCTTTAAGGGAATGTATGGCGGAGCTGTGCACCGACGGACGCTATATGGGCTTCATGACCGCCGCCACCAGGGTGTATGCAGGTGTTTCTGACAGAGCGTATGCGGGGATTTCTAAGGATCACAAGAAATGTCGTGAAGAAGTGTCCTGTAATGAGGACAAAGCCGGTGCAAATGTAAGTGCAGCAGTAGATCAGATTTATTCTTTGCCGGTTTCTGTGGGGGAAGGCAGAAGTTATCTGGCAGAGCTGTTGAAAAACGGTACATTGCCCGGGGGAAGTTCCGATGAGAGTGAACTATGTGATAAGACCATTGAAGAAGAAAAAACATTTATAAATATTGATAAAAATAAAATGACTGTCGATGAAAAGATAGTTTCGGATAAACATGTTTCGACTGGCAATGATATCCTCGTTTGCAAGAGCCTCTGCTATGCCTACGACAAGGCCGGGGATGACATAGTGAACAAGCTTACCCTTTCGGTTCGTGAGGGGGAGATATTATCCATAAGTGGAGGAAATGGCAGTGGTAAGACCACATTTCTTAAGCTTATAGCAGGCATAATGGAGCCTGACAACGGAAGAATCAGGATGGCTGCCGGAAGAAGAACTGCATTGCTTCCACAGAATCCTACAGACCTGTTTACCAGAAATACAGTGAGGGATGAGCTGGTCTGCACTCAGGACAGCGTGGAAAATGAGATTTCATATGAAGCAGTGGCTGATGTGGTGAGAACATGTATGATGGAAGATCTGCTCCTTCGACATCCCTATGATCTGTCAGGTGGTGAACAGCAGAGGCTGGCACTGGCGAAGCTTATGCTCATTGATCCGGATATCTTCCTGTTGGATGAACCAACCAAGGGGATAGACCCGGAGTTCAAGCTGGAATACGGAGATATTCTTAAGCAGCTTAAAACCAGAGGCAAGACCATTATAATAGTAAGCCACGACATAGAGTGGGAGGCAAGTATCTCGGACAGATGTGCCCTCATGTTTGATGGCAGTATAGCAGCCATAGAACCTGTGAAAGACTTCTTCTCAGGAAATCATTTCTACACCACGGCAGCCGCAAGGATCGCCGGAGGAATGATAGAAAATGCGATAACTGTTGAGGATATATTCAAGGCTCTTGGATGTGAGCCGGATATTTACGAGGAAAAACACAAAAATAGCAGAAATTTCAAAGTCGGTCAAAAAAAAGATGGTAAATCCTATGATGGCGGTGATATAACAAGAACTGATGAAGGCATAAAAGTAAATAAGATTTCCCAATTTGATGATACCGTCAAAATTGATAATGACATTAAACTTGATGATGGGACCCGGCCCGGTGAAGAAGATAAAGACCTTGAAAGCATGAAAAAACTGCTGGAGAAGAAACACAAAAGCCGTGAGAAGATAAGTCCCATAAGGCTTACCTGTATTATCCTGCTTACTGTATTGTGTGGCACATGCTTTTATTTTACGATGAAGCAGGAGGGGCTTAATTACCTTATAGATAATATGAGGGTGACGGCGGAGGGCATCAGATATGCCATAATGTACGGCGTATTTATCCTGGCAGTTATACTGCTGCTGATATGTCTGGCACCGATATCCTCAAGAAAGAATGAGGATATTGAGCTTACGTCAGCAAGAAATCATAGTAAAGCCTGTGCACTGGCAGCATTTGTAGTTATATGCATAATTATTCCCATCACTATATGGGTGGGCATAGCAAAGCTAAATGACAGAAAGTACTATTTCATATCCATTTTGATACTCCTTGAGGCAATAATCCCGTTTTTCTTTCTGTATGAGAAAAGAAAACCGAAAGCAAGGGAACTGGTGACCGTAGCAACAATGTGTGCTCTGGCGGTGGCGGGCAGGGCGGCATTCTTCATGCTGCCAAACTTCAACGCAGCCACGGCAATGGTCATCATAAGCGGCGTGGCGTTTGGCGCAGAGACAGGATTTATCGTAGGGGCTGTCACCATGCTTACCTCCAACTTCATATTCGGACAGGGCCCCTGGACACCCTGGCAGATGTTCGCCATGGGGGTGCTTGGATATCTGGCAGGCGTTATCTACAGAAGGAGAGCCGTGGGAGAAAAAATATTTTCTAAAATTTCCTTATGTATTTTTGGCGGGATATCGTGTATAGTAGTCTATGGTGGTATCATGAATCCGGCATCTGTGCTGATGTATTATAGCGATGTCAGCCTGCATATGATTGCGGCGGCCTATATAACCGGTTTCCCATTTGACGTGGTTCATGGTACGGGAACGGTATTATTCCTTTGGCTTGCTGCAAGACCATTCCTGGAGAAGCTTGACAGGATAAGGACAAAATACGGAATATTAAATGTGTCCCACACAAATTAACACCAAATGAGGTGAGAAATTGCTTAGAAATGTAGATTTATCGGAAATTTCTGATGGACGATTGTATGAATTAAATGATATGGTAAAGGCAGAGTGTAACGACTGCAAGGGCTGCAGTAAATGCTGCCGGGGAATGGGAGACACCATAAAGCTTGATCCCTATGACATAAAGAGACTCACAGAAGCCACAGGCAAAAGCTTCGAGCAGCTCCTGGCAAATGAGGTTGAGCTGAATGTTGTTGATGGAATGATACTTCCAAATATCAAAATGGTGGACGGCCATTGTCCTTTTTTAAATGATGAAGGAAGGTGCGGTATCCATGGCAGCAGACCGGGCTTCTGCCGTTTATTCCCGCTGGGAAGATACTACGAAGAGGATGGAGGTTTCAGATATTTCCTCCAGGTACACGAGTGCGACAGAGCGGGTCATGCAAAGGTCAAGGTCAATAAATGGATCGACACTCCGGAGCCTGCCAGATATGACAGATACATAGCAGACTGGCACAGCTTCCAGCAGGATATCCGTAAAAGGGTCATCGGTGCACTGCTTGAAGCAGAACACTCTGATGTTCAGGAATCTGAGGAGGGTGCCTCAATAGCTGCAATGTCTGATGAAGATAAATCAATCGCTGAAGATACAGCAAAAAATATCAGTATGCTTGTTCTCAATACTCTGTATATAACCAGATACGAAGAAGGAAAAGACTTCTACCGGCAATTCTATGAAAGGCTTGCCCGGATACGGGATATGCTGGGACTCTGATTATTTCAGAATATTAATATATATGGAGCTTAAGGCGAGACTAAAAAAGAAGGAGAAAACGAAATGAGAGGAAAAAAACCATTTATCCCATCACTGGCGTCCATAGCCGGTCACAGAAAAAGATACCTGTTCTTTACACTGGTACTCATATTCTCAATGACCTTTGGAACAATGATGGTGTCATGGGCAAAAGAAGATGAGGATAACTCAGACTCAGGAAAACAAAATGTGGCAGAGGTCTACAGCGTAGATGATCTGCCGGGACATAAGATAGGTGTCCAGCTTGGAACTACAGGTGACATTTATGCGTCAGATTATGAAGGCGACGATGCAGGAACCGAGATAATCAGATATAACAAGGGTGCTGACGCAGTTCAGGCGCTTAAGCAGAACAAAATCGACTGCGTGCTCATTGATGAACAGCCGGCAAAAGCATTCGTGGCAAAGAACCCTGAACTGTATATTCTGGATGAAGAGTTCACCATAGAAGATTACGCCATCTGCGTGCAGAAGGGCAACACAGAGCTTCTTAACCAGATAAATGACAGTATTGAAGCATTACAGCAGGACGGAACCATAGACCAGGTTATAGATTATTACATAAACGGTACAGGTGAAACCTATAAGTCACCTGCCGATATAAAGTATAACGGCAAGATAACCATGGTTACCAATGCAGGCTTCCCACCATATGAATACTATGAAAATGGTGCCCCTACAGGTATCGACATAGACATTGCCACAGCTATAGCAGACAGAATGGGACTTGAGCTTGAGGTCCTTGACGTAGAGTTCGACTCAGTTATCGTATCGGTTCAGACAGGCAAGGCTGACTTCGGTATGGCAGGTATGACAGTAACCGAGGAAAGAAAGAAGAATATTGATTTCACAGAATCATATACAACATCCAAACAGGTTATAATCGTAAACTCAGGTGAAGAGGCAGAAGGAAATACCCTTATGAGCCGTATCAAGCAGTCGTTTGTTGAGGACGGCAGATGGAAGTATATTCCACAGGGTCTTTTAAATACCCTTATAATCACAATATTTGCAGGTATCATAGGCATCGTGCTTGGCTTCCTTATTGCCATGACCCGTGTGGCATATGACAGAAGCGATGAGCGTTCGCCATTACTTAAGGTGGTAAATGCTATAATCAAGCTTTACATTACAGTGTTCAGAGGAACACCTATGATGGTTCAGCTCCTTATCACATACTATGTAATATTTGCCAGTGTAAGTATCAAACCGGTCATAGTTGCGGTTATTGCATTTGGATTGAACTCAGGAGCATATGTTGCCGAGGCCATCAGAGCCGGCATGATGTCAATCCCGATAGGACAGTTTGAAGCAGGACGAAGCCTTGGATTCACCTACGGACAGACAATGAGATATATAATCATGGGACAGGCCATAAAGAATGCCCTTCCTGCAATGTGTAACGAGTTCATAGCACTTCTTAAGGAAAGCTCCATCGTAGGTTACATCGGACTGGTGGATCTTACAAAGGCAGGCGATATCATAAGAAGTACTACATGGGAAGCTATGGTTCCGCTTGTATCAATAGCTCTCATTTACCTTATTATAGTAACAATCCTTACCTATCTTGTAGGACGTCTTGAAAGGAGGCTGAAGAGAGGTGCAAAATAATGGTGAAGTATTAATAGAGATAAAAAATCTTAAGAAATCCTATGGAGACCATGTTGTCCTTGACGGAATTAATACAACTATTAAAAAGGGTGAGGTCATCGCCATTGTAGGACCGTCAGGATGTGGAAAATCAACCTTCCTCCGTTCCCTCAACAAGCTTGAGAGACCTGAGGCAGGCGAGGTTATATTCGAGGGTACAGATATCCTTGATAAGAAGACAAATGTAAATAAAGTCAGACAGAAGATCGGGATGGTATTCCAGCAGTTCAACCTGTTCCCTAACAAGACAGTGCTCCAGAATATTATGCTGGCACCTATGAAACTTAAGGGCGTAAGTGCAGAGGACAGCAAGAACAGAGCAATGGAGCTTCTTAAGAGAGTTGGACTTCTTGAAAAGGCAGAGGCATATCCCGACAGCCTTTCAGGTGGACAGAAGCAGCGTATCGCCATAGCAAGAACTATGGCAATGAACCCGGATGTTATACTTTTTGATGAGCCTACGTCAGCTCTGGATCCGGAGATGGTTGGAGAAGTTCTTGAGATAATGAGGGAACTGGCAAGAGACGGAATGACCATGATAGTTGTAACCCATGAGATGGGATTTGCAAGGGATGTTGCCAGCAGAGTAATCTTCATAGATCAGGGAAATATCCGTGAAGACAGTGCTCCGGAGGAGTTCTTCGAAAATCCTAAGAACGAGAGACTTAAAGAGTTCCTTTCAAAGGTAAGGTAAAATTAAAACAGAAATCATAATAAAACTAAAACAAACTATCAGGCTTAAAAATGACATAGTAGTAAACTTCGGTACAAAACTGATAAAATCTGTATACGAGGTCTGATAGATGGATTAACGTAAAATTATAAAGGCCCCTTGCGGAGATCGGAGGTGCTCATTATGAGCACGCCCGGTGAGCTGCAAGGGGCTTTATCGCTGTTATCATTATTATTGCTGCTGCTATCTTATAACTCATCATCGGGAAGTATATATTCCGGTGGGGTATCCTTCATTGCCTGTTGGCTTGAAAGGGTACGCTTACGCTTGCTTTCCCTGTAGGTTTTTGGGGACATGCCGGTTTCCTTTCTGAATATCTTGTGGAAAGCCTCCGCAGACTGATAGCCGCAGGACAGGGCAATACTTTCAACGGAAAAATCTGTAATGGTCAGCAGATGTTCAGCCTTGGTTATCCTGAAATTCTGAATGTAGCTTATAGGGCTCATTCCCGTGTACTGCTTAAACAGGTCGGAAAAATAACTTCGGTTGATTCCTACATAGTCCGATATTTCCTCTACCTTAAGGGGCATGCTGTAGTGGTTTTGTATGTATGAGATAGCATGGTTCACATACATATTTCCCGATGGCGGCTCGATCTTGTCCTTCTGGGCTGTTGCCAGGGTAGACAGGAACAGATACAGCATTGCCATAAGCCTGTAGCTGTCTCCTTTATCTGATGTATTATGATTTAACATGTCAAATACATATTTCTTCAGACGTTCTCCCTCGTTACAGGTAAATATCGGTTCGCCCGAGGATAACCCGATATCGTGGAGTATCTCCCCGGCTTTTCTTCCGGAGAAGCCTACCCACACATAAGACCAGGGCTTGTCCTTATCCGATATATATGTGGCAGGAATATCAGGCTCAATAAGGAACCCTTGCCCCTTCTTAAGATGAAAATTAAGGTTATTGGTGTAGAAATCCCCTTCCCCATCCACGACAAAATGTACCAGATAGAAGGACTTCACAGAAGGCCCCGCCTTGTGTAACGGCTCTGTCACCGAATGACCGAACACATTCAGATACAGATCCGTGCTGCTCTCCGTAGGAAACTCCATAACAATTTTCTTCTCCATACATACCTCCTGATATTTTAAACGTAGTGGTTTTGAATAAATCAAAAACATAATCTGTGGAAAATTTATCCTTCCCATTTAGAAGTTATACATGAGATACACATATAATATAAAAGTCCGGGACATAGTGAAGTTTTTCGTTATGAGGTTTGACCTTGCTACCGGCACAAAGCCCATGTTTGAGTCGGAGACATAATCAATAAAATAATAATATTACATATCACTCCGACGAGTTTGGGCGGCTGCCGGTTAATAAGCTGGTCGAACCGAATAGGAAAACGAACAAGTCCGGCGTTATATTATATGTGTATCCATATAAACCCCACCAACAAATCTAACAAATGGACATACATATACTACGACATATCATTTCAATAATCAATATTATAGTGTAAAATATCTTATATATTACAGGGAATGCAAACTGCGCAACGATAGAAAGGCGCAAATGCAGGCAACAAAAAAAGGACATTGAAGCAACCGGGAAATAAAATAACAGACAGGAGAAGATTTTATGAAAAGTATTGAAGAATTAAAGAAGGAATTTGCAGAGGGTTTACATGACCAGAGGCTTAAAGAAATCTACGTGGACGAGAAAAGAGTACCTTACAACAGAGAGAGATACATCAAGGCATTAGACAGATTTAAAGAATTGTACGGAGATAAGCCGGTAGTCATATTCAGTGCACCGGGAAGAAGCGAGGTGTGCGGAAACCATACAGACCACCAGAACGGTCAGGTACTTGCCACATCAATAAACCTTGATGCCATCGCGGTAGTATCACCTGAAACAGATAATACCATCAGACTTGTATCAGACAATATGCCGGAAGAAGTGATCGACGTAACAGATATCGACAAGAAGCCTGAAGAAGAAGGAACAACAACAGCCCTTATCAAGGGCGTGGCTGCGGGAATTAAGAGAGACGGCCATGAGATAGGCGGATTTACAGCATTTATCACAAGCGACGTACTGATGGGAGCAGGAATGTCATCATCAGCAGCCTTTGAAAGCCTTATAGGAACGATCCTTTCAGGGCTCTATAACGACATGAAGGTTTCGTCAGTAGACATTGCCAAGATCGGACAGTATGCAGAGAATTACTACTTTGGCAAGCCATGCGGACTTATGGATCAGATGGCATGTGCAGTAGGCGGGCTTATATACATCAATTTCTATGAAAAGGAAAATCCTGTTATCAGGCAGGTGCCATGTGACTTCGAGGCACACCAGTACAGCTTATGTATCGTAGATACAAAGGGTAGCCATGCAGACCTTACAGACGATTATGCTGCAATTCCGGTTGAGATGAAACAGGTTGCAGGGTACTTCGGCAAGGAGCTTTTAAGCAGAGTTACCCCGGAAGAGTTTATTGCAGCAGTGCCTGCCTTGAGAGAGAAGTTAAGCGACAGGGCAGTATTGAGAGCTCTTCACTACTACACAGAGCAGGCCAGAGTGGCAGAGGGTGTCACAGCTCTTGAAGCAGGCGAATTTGACCATTTCCTTGATGTGATAAAGAGAAGCGGAGACTCATCAAGCAAGCTTCTCCAGAACATTTACAGCACAAAGGATGTCCACACACAGAATGTAACAGTTGCCCTTGGACTTTCAGAGTATTTCCTCGGAAAAAATGGTGTGTGCAGAGTACACGGCGGAGGATTTGCAGGAACAATACAGGCATTCGTGAAGAATTCAGCCGTTGCAGATTACAAGAGCAGCATTGAGAAGATCTTCGGTGAGGGTAGCTGCCATGTATTAAAGGTAAGACCTTATGGCGGAATAAAGGTAATGTAAAAAGTGTCAAATGACATATGAAAAAGAAAAGCACGCAAGTCGTGCCAAAAATTGATCAGGTGGTGACAGCTATGATAGATAAGAATATAAAGCAGCTTGTGGAGTATGGTATTGCCCATGAGCTTATTACAGAATACGACAGAATATATGTGACAAACAGGATACTTGAGGTATTAAAGAAGGACGACTACACAGAGCCGGGAGAGGTAGAGAAGATAGAGACTTCCGAGGAGCTTGAGGAAGTCCTTAAGGGAATACTTGATTATGCAGTGGAGAAGGGGCTTATTGAGGAGGACTCAGTAGTCTTAAGGGATTTGTTTGACACCAAGGTCATGAGCACAATGGTTCCTATGCCGGGAGATGTTGTGAAGAAATTCCGTGAGAAGTACGCAGTATCACCAAAGGAAGCTACAGACTTCTACTACGCTTTCAGCAGGGCAACAGATTATATAAGAACCTACAGGGTGAAGAAGGATATCAAGTGGGTCAAGAACACTGAGTACGGTGACATTGATATAACCATCAACCTTTCAAAGCCTGAGAAGGATCCTAAGATGATCGCTCTTGCCAAGACTATGGGAGGCTCATCATATCCTAAGTGCCAGCTTTGTATGGAGAACGAGGGCTATGCCGGAAGGATAAATCATCCTGCAAGACAAAACCACAGGATAATCCCTATAGAGATAAACGGAAATAAGTGGGGCTTCCAGTATTCACCATATGTATATTACAATGAGCACTGTATTGTGTTTAATGGCGAACATGTACCTATGAAGATAGAGAGGGCAACCTTTGAGAAGCTGTTCTCATTTGTAAGCCAGTTCCCGCACTACTTCCTGGGATCAAACGCTGATCTGCCTATAGTGGGCGGCTCAATCCTTTCCCATGACCACTTCCAGGGCGGCAATTATACATTTGCCATGACAAAGGCACCGGTGGAGACTAAGATAAGCTTCAAGGGTTACGAGGATGTGGAAGCAGGAATAGTAAAATGGCCTATGTCAGTAATAAGACTTGACGGCACAGACAAGAATAGGATCATTGATCTGTCAGACAAGATACTCAAGGCATGGAGAGGCTACACCGACGAGGCAGCATACATATATGCCGAGACAGATGGTGAACCACACAACACTATCACACCTATTGCAAGAATGAGGGACGGCAGATATGAGATGGATCTGGTCCTTAGAAATAACATCACAACACCGGAGCACCCAATGGGACTCTACCATCCATGGGAGCAGTACCACAACATCAAGAAAGAAAATATCGGACTTATCGAGGTAATGGGGCTGGCAGTGCTTCCTGCAAGACTTAAGGGCGAGATGGCAGAGCTGGCGGACGCTCTGGTTTCCGGCAAGGATATCTCTGCAAATGAGAATATAGCAAAGCACAAGGAATGGGTAGATACATTCAAGGACAGATATGATAGAATAGATGAGACAAATGTACACCGGATCTTAAGAGATGAGATCGGAGATGTATTTGCAAAGATACTTGAGTGTGCAGGTGTATATAAGAGAGACGAAGCCGGCAAGGCAGCGTTCTTAAGATTTGTGGAATATGTAAATGAAAGGTAATGCCTGGATTTATATGTTATAAAGATTGTATTAAGTTTTATATGAAAGCCTAAAAAGGAGGATAAATATCATGAAGATTTTAGTTACAGGTGGTGCGGGTTATATCGGTAGTCATACATGCGTTGAGCTTTTAAATGCAGGCTATGATGTAGTAGTTGTTGATAACCTTTATAATGCCAGTGCAAAGGCTCTGGACAGAGTAAGAGAGATCACAGGAAAGGATCTTACATTCTACGAGGCAGACATTCTTGATGCTCCAAAGATGGACGAGATATTTAAGAAGGAGCAGGTTGACTGCGTTATACATTTCGCAGGTCTTAAGGCTGTAGGCGAGTCAGTAGTTAAGCCGCTTGAGTACTACAAAAACAACATTAACGGTACTTTGGTACTGTGTGAGGCAATGAGAAAGAACGGATGTAAGAATATCATCTTTTCATCATCGGCTACAGTATACGGAAATCCGGCATTTATCCCGATCACAGAGGAGTGTCCAAAGGGAACACCTACAAATCCATACGGCTGGACAAAGTGGATGATTGAACAGATTCTTACAGACCTCCATACAGCAGATCCTGAGTGGAATGTAATTCTTCTTCGTTACTTCAATCCTATCGGAGCACATAAGAGCGGACTTATGGGTGAGGATCCAAAGGGTATCCCTAACAACCTTCTTCCATATGTGGCTCAGGTTGCCATCGGCAAGCTTAAGTGTCTTGGTGTATTCGGCGATGACTACGATACACCGGACGGAACAGGTGTAAGAGACTACATTCATGTTGTGGATCTGGCAGCAGGACATGTTAAGGCTATAAACAAGATCAAAGAAAATCCGGGTGTTAAGATCTACAATCTTGGTACAGGAAAGGGATACAGCGTTCTTGATGTTGTCAAGGCATTCAGCAAGGCCTGTGGACATGATGTACCATACGAGATCAAGCCAAGACGTGCCGGCGATATATCAACATGCTATTCAGACGCTTCTCTTGCAAAGAAGGAGCTGGGCTGGGAGGCCAAATACGATATAGATGAGATGTGTGAGGATTCATGGAGATGGCAGACAATGAATCCTAACGGATACGAAGACTAAATTGCCTAAAATATACACAAAGCAATATATGAAATATAACTAAATAGTTCCCCGAACAGGTCCTGCGGTCAAATAACTGGTGGCAGGACCTGTTTTTTATGGTAGAATACACATGGGATATACCGCGATGATCAAGACCAGGGGGGACAGGGCTAGATGAAAAGAAAAAATATCGCATTACTTCTCGCTCAGGCAGACGAGAATACGCAGAGAAGATATACAGAAGGATTTTTGAGAGAAGCATTTGCAAGAAATTATGATGTGTGCATATTCTCCATGTTCCTTAAGTATCAGGAATCCACCATGAGAGAAGTGGGGGAGTCTAATATATATAACCTTATACAGTACGACAGGTTTGATGCGGTTGTAGTCATGAAGGATACCATACAGACACCGGGAGTGGCTGAATGTATAGAAGAACACATTAAAGAAAGCTTTAAGGGTCCTGTTATTGTCATAGATGCTGAAAGCAAATATTTCAGAAGCATAATGATGGATCACTACACACCTATATACAGAATGGTAGAACACCTTATTAAAGAACATGGGTACAAAGATATTGCATTTCTGAATGGCAGAAAAAATCATATTCATTCAAGACAGAGACTGGCAGGCTATGTGGACAGTATGACAGATCATGGGCTTACAGTTGACGAAAACAGAATATATGACGGAACCTACTGGTATAACAGCGGTGATGATATGGTGCATGAGCTGTTAAAGAACAGAGAAAATCTTCCTGATGCCATAGTCTGTGCAAATGACTGCATGGCTATAGGTATTGCTTCACTTCTGTCTGCAAATGGTATAAGGATACCTGAAGATATTGCTGTAGTAGGCTATGATTCTACGGAGGATGGAAGAAAGAGTCCGGTTCCGTTGACATCTGCGGTTATACCGGCTTACGAGTGCGGAGAATATACGGCGGAACTGATTGATGCCATAATAAATGGTGATCCGGAGCCTGAATTTAATGTCTGCGCCAAGCCATTTATAAGCAGGAGCTGTGGCTGTGAGATCAACCGGGACTTTATGGTAGATGTGAGAAGAAAGGCGTGGGATACGGATATATCGTCAGTAGGTGTTAACTCATGCTTTAATCACATGACTGAAGAGCTTATCAGCCGGGATGATTACAGAGATTTTTTTAATGTGATCTTTCAGTATGTATATCAGATAAGAGATTTCGACAGCTTTAGTATGTGTCTTAACAGTTATTGGACAGATTTTGAGACCGTAACCGGGGACAAGGCCCTCAGATACGGATATACAAAATACATGAACAGAATAATAAAGTGTGGTGCCGACAGGTTTGTCGGAAACAGTATCTCTTTTGACGAGAAGTTCGGTACTGCCAGTATGATACCTGAGCTTGATCGGGAGAGGGATAAGCCGGCAGCATTCATATTTACCCCATTATATTTTAATGACAGAACCTTTGGATATTCTGTCATAAGCTATGGCAATAAAGCAAGGATATATGGAAGTTCCTACAGGGTGTGGATGAAGAATGTCATGATGTGCATGGAAGCATTCTACAGACAGGCGAGTTATATACAGAGGCTTGGCAGATATGAGGCAGAGCAGATAAGAGATGCTCTTACAGGTCTCTATAACTACAGAGGCTTCCTTAATCAGGGAGCCCATGTGGTCAAGAGGGCTGTATATGAGAGAAAAAGCATTGCCATAACAGCCGTGGATATAAGCGGACTTAAGAAGGTTAATGCCATATATGGCAGAAAAGAAGGCGACGAGGCCATAGTTACGGTGTCCAGGGTCATAAATGATGCCGTAGGTGCAAGAGCCTTGTGTACAAGAATGTGTAATGATGAGTTCCTGGTATGTTCAGCCATAGACAGCGACAAGGAATACGATCACAATATAGAAAAATCCATAAGCAATGGAATGGCTTTCTTAAACAAGCATAGCGGTAAGGATTACGAGCTTTCGGTATTCATGTACACCAAAACAGCCATGGTGACTGAGAAGGCGGGCTTTGACCACCTTGTAAATGATACTGTAAATGAGAAGAACAACCAGAAACAGAAGCTGGCTGACAGACTTAAGGCAGAAGCGGGACTTACAGATGAGGCTATAAGGAATGACAGGCTTGTGGCAGAAATCCTTGACAATAACAATATGGCATATAGGTTTCAGCCTATTGTTTCTGCAGAAACAGGGGATATATATGCTTATGAAGCCCTTATGTATGTTAAGGGCGAGGTAAAGCTTCCGCCACTTGCCATTCTTGAGAGTGCAGACAGACTGGGAAGGCTTTATGATGTTGAGCGGCTTACTTTCTTTAATATTCTTGATTATCTTGATGAGAATCTTGAACAGTTCGGTGATGCCAAGATATTTGTCAACAGTATATCAGGCTGCCAGCTGGAGGATGAAGACAGAGAGAAACTCGAACAGAGACTTTCGAAGTATGAAGGAAGAATAGTTGTGGAGCTTACTGAGGAGACAGAGATAAATGACGCAGAGCTTGACAGCCTCAAGGAGCGCTACAAGAGAATGAACATTGATACAGCCATAGATGATTATGGTGCGGGATATTCCAATATAAACAATCTGCTACGTTATATGCCTAAATATGTGAAGATAGACCGAATGCTTATGGCAGATATACAGGATGAGCTTCAGAAGCGTCATTTTGTTAAGGATATAATAGAATTTGCCCATGATAATGACATACTTGCCCTGGCAGAGGGCGTTGAAACTGTAGATGAGCTTAAGGAAGTTATACATCTAGGAGCAGATCTGATCCAGGGGTACTATACGTGTAAGCCGTCAACTACCATAGTAAAAGCTATAGACAGCAGGATAACAAAGGAAATAATCCAGTTTGGGCAGGGAACTATCGGTAAGTTTAAGAAGAAGATATATGATGTCTCCGATGAAAATGTATTTTCGCTTATCAAGCTTGCCATAAACAAATACTCCGATATAGTGTGCGGTGGTGCAGACTGTGACAGCAGAAAGATAGAGATACTTGGTTCCTCAGGCTTCAAGTCGAATATTGTTGTGAAGCTGAAGGAAGGCTCCTGCCTTACACTGGTGCTCAACAATGCCAGCCTGGCAGGTGAGAAGGGACAGGCGTGTATCGACATAGGCGAGAACTCCGATGTGAGACTTCTGCTTGTGGGAGACAACGAGCTCCGTTCAGGTGGCATATGTGTTCCTGAATCCTCGAGGCTTACCGTAGAGGGTGACGGCAGCTTAAGCATAAACATTGACGCAGGAAAGTACTACGGCATAGGAAATAGTATTGACAAGCACCACGGAGATATAATCTTCAACCAGGACGGAGCCATAAAGTGCTCTGCAAATGGTATGAAGGGCGTATGTATTGGCTCCGGTCTCGGTGGTAACATCAGGATCAACCGGGGAAGCTACGATATAGAAATGAGAGGTCAGGACGGCGTTGCCATCGGAGCCATAGAGGGCGAGTCCGATCTCAGGATAGAGTACTGTGATCTGGATATATTCTTTGGCGTTGCGGGAGGTACAGTAATAGGTTCCATTGCAAATGACGCCCATATCCGTATGGAGAACGACTCCGTAAGGATAGTTACAGGTGGTGTGTCCATGACGGGAATAGGAACATATTCAGGCTCCAGAGCATATGTGAGCATGAGAAACATGAGTGCTTCCATAGATATGAGATCCACAGAGGGCTGTGCCATCGGCGGAATGAGAGCCGATACCCAGGTTCTTATAGAGTATGCTTCGGTAACGGTAATGGCCGAGGGCAAGAGCTGCTTCGGTCTTGGAAATGCAATAAAGACTGCGTACATACAGAGCTCCAACTCAGATCTTAAGGTGGATGTGGTAAATAACACCGGCATGGATGTGGGAGCAAGAGAAGAGGATATACATATCCTCAATGGACGTGCGCAATTCATTGTGAATGATACGGAGATTAAAAGGCAGATAAATGTCGCAGAGCTTTGATCGGGATGCGGCAGAGTGATCTTCAATCTTGCTGTAATCCTGCTCCAGTGTACCTTTAATGAAATATTAAAATTTTATAAATTGCATTAAAATACATGATATGATATAGTGTCGGATGATGATATAGATAGTTAGAGGGAATGAGATATCCATGTAACGCAGGCACGTATTAAATAGTGGTGACGAAATGCCACCGAACGAATGTGGATGGACGATAAAAAGAATTACTTAAGAAGAGAGAGTAGTAGATAAATGGTATTTTCAAGTCTGTTATTTGTATTTTTATTTTTAACGGCTAATCTAATAGTTTACTTTAAATGCGGAGAGAAAAATCAGAATAAGGTGATGCTTATATTCTCTCTGGTTTTCTATGCCTGGGGCGGACCGAAGTATCTTGTGCTTCTTGTAGGCGAGACGTTTGTCAGCTGGTTCACAGCCAAGAAGATGGCAGAGGACAGAGAGCAGTACGGAAGTGATGCATCGGTAAAAAAATATCTTGTGATTGAGTGCGTTGTACTTCTTGTACTTCTGTGTATATTCAAGTATCTTGGTTTTATCCTTGGAAATGTACATGCACTTACGGGCTTTCCCAAGTCTGTACCACAGATAGTGCTTCCTATAGGAATATCCTTTTATACATTCCAGCTTATTTCATATGTTGTGGATGTGTACTGGGGGAAGACAAAAGCACAGCCTGTGTTCTGGAAACTTCTTCTTTACTCAAGTCTGTTCCATCAATGTATAGCAGGTCCTATTGTAAGATACCAGACTGTAGCTGATGAGATAGATCACAGAAAGATCAAGATGAGCGATGTATATACCGGCGTCCGCATGTTCTCGCTGGGGCTTGCCAAGAAAGCTATCCTTGCAAATTCCTGTGCGGCAGCAGCAGACAGCCTTCTTCCTGCAGGTGTCGAGAATCTTAAAATGCAGGCAACCTGTGGAATGTGGCTTGGAATGATATTTTATATGCTCCAGATATATCTGGATTTCTCAGCATATTCGGATATGGCTATAGGAATGGGAAGGATGATTGGCTTCCATTACGATAAGAACTTCAATTATCCTTACATTGCAGGATCGGTTCAGGACTTCTGGAGAAGATGGCACATATCATTAAGCACCTTTTTCAGAGATTATGTATATATACCTCTGGGAGGAAACAGGGTGAGCACAGGCAAATGGGTAAGGAACATGGCGGTAGTATGGTTCCTCACCGGATTGTGGCACGGAGCAAGCTGGAATTATATATTCTGGGGATTGTGGTATCTGTTCTTCCTGCTACTTGAGAAGTTCGTGATAAAGGATAAAATGCCTAAGGCAGTGGGACATGTATATACACTTATGGTTGTATTGTTCGGATGGGTAATATTCAAATTCGAGAGTCTTAAGGAGCTTGGGGTAGTATTCGGAGGAATGTTCGGAATAGGTGCGAATGGCTTCACCAGCATGAACGTCCATACAGTATTCTTAAAGTACATATTCTTCCTTATATTTGCCATTGTGGCATGTACACCGCTCTACAATAATGTGAGAAAGAAGCTGTTTGATGTAGGAAGGGAAAACGATACAGTGTTTATGGTTGCAAATGTGCTTGATATGATAACACCGGCACTCATGCTGATATTGTCAACACTGGCACTTGTCGGCGCCAGCTATAACCCATTCCTGTATTTTCAGTTTTGAGATTGTGCCCATGCGTTGAAAACGCATATTGAAATGGCACAATCGACTTGCCGCCGAGTGTAAACGAGGGGGCGTTACCCGTTTGAGATTGTGTCCATGCGTTGAAAACGCATATTTGTAGAAGGATTTAGCGTATGAAGAGAAAATATACCAAAAAACAAAGACAGATAATAAGAAAATATCATAATTTAGGAATAATACTTTTTGCCGGAGTAATGCTCTTGGGAGCATTTTTAGGTCTTCTCTTCTTCGCAAGACCAAAGACCTCGGAGAAGGAGAAGCGTAGTCTTGCCAAGTATCCGTCATTTACCATGAAGACCTTCTTAAACGGAGAGTACTTCTCCGATGTATCCACATGGTACTCTGACACATACCCGTTCAGGGATGCTCTTGTTTCAGCGGATCAAAAGCTTAAAGGCCTCTATGGAATAGAGAGCAAGACCATGATGGTAGGTGAAGAGAAACAGGCAGATGAGATACCGGATATAAATGATAATACAGAAGTTGTTACCGAGACAACCACAGCAGCCACAACAGAAGCGGCTACCGAGGACACAGAGGCAGGAGCTACAACAGAAGCTACTACAGAAAAGGTAAGAGAAGTCGATCCACCTGACTCGAAGGGGATGGACGAGGAGATACAGAACCAGATCCAGCAGAATCTGTATGTTAAGGGAGATGCAGCCTACAGCGTGTATTATTTTGGCAAGGAAAACTGTACCAACTATGTTGCGGCACTTAACAATGTGGCAGCAGAACTTAAGGGACAGACAACAGTGTATAACATTCTTGTGCCTAACAACTCAGGTGTAATGCTTTCAGAGGATGAGCTTAGCAAGCTTGCAGGCTCCGACCAGGAACAGGCTATAGATTATTACTACAGTATCGAGTCAGACGATGTTAAGACCGTTGACACTATAAAGACCTTAAGGGAGCATAATGACGAGTATCTGTACTTCCGTACAGATCACCACTGGACACAGCTTGCAGCCTACTATGTATATCAGAATTTCTGTAAGGTTAAGGGAATAGAGGCTCATGATCTGACATATTATGACAAGAAGGAGTTCAAGAACTTCCTTGGAACCTTCTACAGTACTCTTGGCAACAGCAACATGGAGGCAAATCCTGACACTGTTGATGCCTATGTTCCAAAGGGAACCAACGATATGACCTTCTGGGATACGGACGGAAAGGAATGGAACTGGAATGTCATCTATGATGTGGATAGCTGGGCAAGCAGCTCCAAGTACATGACCTTCATCGGTGGTGACAGACCTATGGAGGTAATAGAAAATCCACAGATAAAGGACGGAAGCTCCTGTGTAGTATTAAAGGAATCATACGGTAACTGTTTTGTTCCGTTCCTGGTAGACCACTATCAGACAGTTTATGTCCTTGACTATCGTTATACTACAGTAAATGTCCTTGATTTTGTTAAGGAAAAGCAGGCTGATGATCTTATCATCATAAACAATATAACCATCATCGGCAGTACATCTGTTGTAGACCTTATAAGCGGATTGCTTAAGTAGTTATAGAAAAGTGTCAAAAAAAAGAAATCAGGAAAAATATGAAAAAACATAAAAAGGTGATTTTTGAAACATTGTTTTTCATAGGTATATTCTTACTCACTCTTTACAGTGTGTTCTTCGGCGAAGACCTTGGAGCTATTGCAGATGGTCTGGGGCGTTGCAATAAGACGTGGCTTTCACCTGCCATACTGTGTGTTGTGATATTTATATGCGGAGAGGCCGTTATCATATGGCATCTCATGAAGACATATGGAATAAAGACACCTATGAAATACTGCATTCTGTTTTCATCAGTTGGATTTTTCTTCAGCTGTGTAACACCGTCAGCCAGTGGCGGACAGCCTATGCAGGTATATTTTATGAAAAGAAAAAATATTCCCATACCGGTGGCATCGGTGGTACTTATGGTAGTAACCATTGCATATAAGATGGTTCTGGTCATTACCGGTCTGCTGCTGTTGATATTCGGACATGGCTTTATTGTTTCGCACCTTGGTGAAGCCATGTGGATATTCTATCTGGGAATATTCCTTAATGTAGGTTTTATTGTATTGCTGTTGTTTGTAATGTTACATCAGACATTTGCATTAAGACTTACAGTGGGATTTAACAAATTTCTTGAGAAGCTCAGGATAATAAAAAAGAAGCCTGATATGGTCAAGAAAGTAATAAAGTCCATGAGACAGTACAGGGAGTCTGCGGCGTTTATGAAGACCCATCTGGGACTCATGGTAAATGTATTTATAATAACCATAATACAGAGATATGCTATGTTTGCGGTAACGTATTTCGTATATAAAGCCTTTGCGCTTTCAGGCACGCCATGGTACAGGATAATCCTGCTTCAGGCGGTGGTTGCCATATGTGTAGATATGCTTCCTCTTCCGGGAGGAATGGGAATATCAGAGTCACTGTTTAAGATAATGTTTGAAAACATATTCGGAGCGGCACTTTTACTTCCGGGACTTATATTAAGCAGAGGTATAGGATATTACGTTGAACTTATATTCTCAGCATTGCTGACTGTTGTGGCGTTTTTAGTGTTAAAGGATAAATCTGGAGGGGCAGGAATAGAATGATAGGATTTTATAATTATACAGTGATACTTACTTATCTGAGTCTGGCATCATCGGTTATCGGTATGGCATGTGCTATCTGTGGTATGCTTAAGTGGGCAGTGTGTTGTCTGGCAATATCCGGATTGTTCGATGCATTTGACGGCAGGGTAGCAAGAACCAAAAAGGACAGGACAGAGGATGAGAAGAGCTTTGGAATACAGATTGATTCTCTATGTGATATGGTATGCTTCGGTGTATTTCCGGTTATAATATGCTGGAATGCAGGTATGAATACAGCACTGTCATTTGTAATATTATTGTTTTATTGTCTTGCAGGACTTATTAGATTAGCATATTATAATGTTATGGAGATAAATGGCAAGCAGTTCGTGAAGGATGGCAAGAAGTACTACACAGGACTTCCTATAACTTCTGTGGCAGTCGTACTTCCTATAATATTCCTTATATCGCCATTATTTGAAAATTATTTCATTTATGTGATGACCTTCTTCATGTTGCTTATGGGCATATTGTTTATAAGCAACTTCAAGTTGAAGAAGCCTGATACAAAGCACCTTATGATTCTTATCATAATAGTTGCTGTCATTATAGTTTATCTTCTGTATGAATTTAGCTGGAAGGAATACTTTAACTGGAATATAAAGGATTTCTTCATGCATAAGTTCAGAAATCTTAAGGAGGGAGGCTTCCTGTTTTTCTGACAGGAAAATGACTTCTGATGTGGAACGATCTCGGATGAGAGATTGTTGCATTTAGTTGTGGGGACTTTTGTTTCAGAATGTTTGTTTGGCAGAAAAGGAGAATATATGCGTTGTTTGAGAAAATGTAAAGGCAACGTTCCTAAGAAATCCAGCAATAATAAAGTGCTGGATTTTCTTTACAGAACGGAAAGCGGAAGAAGGGTTTTAAAGGTGCTGGTACACCCGGCTGTATCGAATATTGGCAGAGTATTTCTTAATACAAGGCTGTCCTGCGTGTTCATAAATCCATTTATCAGGGCAAATAATATCGACCTGTCGGGCTGCGAGAAGTTCGGCTTTAATTCATATAACGATTTCTTCCACAGAAGATACAGAAAGGGATATCTGGATATCGATATGAACAGGGATGATTTCATCAGCCCTTGTGATGCCAGATTGTCAGTTTATGAGATAGGGGAGGACTCGGTGTTCAACATTAAGAATACGGAGTATGATCTCCATGACCTTCTTAAGGATAAGAAGCTTGCGGAGAGATATAAGGGCGGACATCTGTGGCTGTACAGACTGTGTGTGGACGATTATCACAGGTATATTTACCCGGTAAACGGCATTAAGTCAGGAAATCGCAGGATAAATGGTGTGTATCACACTGTTCAGCCTATTGCAAATGACTACTATCCTATCTATAAGGAGAATACAAGAGAATACTGTCTTATTAAGACAAAGGACGCCGGCACTGTGCTCATGATGGAAGTGGGGGCACTGCTTGTGGGCAGGATTGCAAATGATGAGATCTGTGCTGCCAGAGTGTCAAGAGGCGGAGAGAAGGGGCACTTCGAGTTCGGGGGATCTACAATAATCGTTATGACCCAGAAGGACAAGGTTGTTCCTGACAAGGTATACACCGAAAGTACTGCCTGTGGAATTGAGACTGTGGTGAAGCTTGGACAGAAGGTTGGTGTCATGAAAAACTAATCGATATAAAAATAAGACGGAGAGAAAATCAGCATGTTGGATAGAATAGAAGCAATAAACGGAGTCATTAATAACTTTATCTGGGGAGTACCTGCCATGATATGTATCGTGGGTGTAGGCTTGTTCTTAAGCTTCAGGACAAAGTTTATTCAGATAAGAAAGTTCCCATATGCCATGAAGGTGACATTTGGACGTATGTTCAAGAAAAGAGAGGCGTCAGATGGTGCCCTCACGCCATTTCAGGCTGTGTGTACGGCACTGGCGGCAACAGTAGGAACCGGAAATGTTGCAGGTGTGGCCGGAGCCATAGCCATTGGAGGACCGGGAGCGGTATTCTGGATGTGGATGTCAGCTCTTCTTGGTATGTGTACCAAGTTCTCCGAGGTTACTCTTGCAGTTCATTTCCGTGAAAAGAACAAGGACGGAGATTACGTAGGCGGTCCTATGTACTACATTAAGAACGGTCTTAAGAAGCACTGGCTCTGGCTGGCATATCTGTTTTCCGCCTTTGGTGTTCTTACAGTATTCGGAACAGGAAATGCAACCCAGGTAAATACAATAACTACAGCCATAGATTCAGCATTATTTAATTACAATATTATTTCAGAAGATGCTGCACCTACCTTAAATCTTATCATAGGTATAGTACTTGCTGTTCTTATCGGACTTATCCTTTTAGGAGGTGTCAAGAGAATTGGTCAGGTGGCAGAGAAGCTGGTTCCATTCATGGCTGTGTTCTATATTATTTTGGCAATTGGTGTAGTAGTGATAAATATAAATCATGTACCGGAAGTATTTTCAGACATATTCAAGGGAGCATTTAATCCTGCGTCCGTAACGGGCGGTGTTGTGGGAAGCTTCTTTATGAGTATGAAGAAGGGTGTATCCAGAGGAATATTCTCCAATGAGGCAGGTCTTGGAACAGGATCCATAGCCCATGCCTGTGCGGATACAAGAAAGCCTGTAAAGCAGGGATTCTTCGGAATATTTGAAGTATTTGTGGATACTATTGTTATCTGTACCCTTACAGCTCTTGTAATTCTCTGCAGCGGAGTTCCTGTAGGATACGGACAGGCGGCAGGTGCGGAGCTTACCATCAGCGGATTTACTTCAACCTACGGAGGCTGGGTATCAATATTCACTGCTGTGGCAATGTGTTGTTTCGCATTCTCGACCATCATCGGCTGGGGACTTTACGGTACCCGTTGTATAGAGTTTTTATTTAATTCCCGTGTGAATAAGCCATTTATGCTGGTATATTCCCTTGTGGCAATAGTCGGTGCTACATTAAATCTTGACTTCCTGTGGAGCGTTGCGGAGACTTTTAACGGACTTATGATAATCCCGAACCTTATAGCAGTATTCATGCTGTCGGGAGTGGTGGTTAATATGGTGAAGGAATATTTCGCCGGCAACGACCAATAAATTTCTTGAAAGTATTGTCGACAGCAGGGGTACTCTGATGCAACATAACAGTGTTACTTACTTAAAGGGGTAAGTTTTATGAGACAAATCCTTCCCTGTATGGATGTACATCGGTATATTTGCATTGGTTATCGTGCTGTACTTTATCATAAATCATCTGCTGGTGGGACGTATCAAGAAGATGACACCGGTAGAGGTGCTGAAGAACAGAGAGTAAAGCATTTGTTTTAAAGAGAAGACCCCGGTTCGGGAATTACCCCGGATCAGGGCTTTTTTCTTGTAATCAGGTGCTGATATGCTATAATGTATGGGGTTAGGCAGAACTAACCTGAAAAACACTTTTAGATAAGAAGGAGAATGAAATTCAAATGGCGGTAACAATAGTTGCAATTTTAATGATCATGTTAGGATATTTCCTTATTTTGTACGGAGCGGTTGCATTTATCCAGGATAAGAGATTTTTCTCCTCGGCACCAAAAGAAAATCTTGAGGCTATTCCTGATAAAAAGCAGAGATTTCGTGGTGCAAGCATAGTTGGCTGGATCATAGAGGTGATCGCACTTGCATTATTTGCAGGGGCAGTGATTCTTGCAGCGTGGGATGGCGTCAAGAATAATTTCGGCTTCGGGCTGTTCTTCGCAAGATTTATCGCAATGCTTTATTGCATGGAAATCTACGATATTTGCTTTTTCGACTGGGTTCTTCTGTGCCACTCAAACTTCTTCCCACACTTCTACCCAGAGCTTAAGGGCGTGGTGGGACCACATATGTTTGGCTACAACAAGAAAGCTCATATAATACATTTCATTATCTACATCCCGATCTGTCTTGTGGTCGCATGGGTATGCACACTGTTTTAATGAATGTGGAGTGATGTAGTATGTGTGCCGGTTGGTCAGTGGGTTACACATTAAATACATGATCAATATTTGCGGAGGTAAATGTGACAATGAACATCCATGAATTTGGAAAAGAAAATAAAGAGACAATTTTGCTGATACATCCATCAGTTGTTAAATGGGATTATTTTGAAAATGTAATTCCTCTGTTGCAGAGAAATTACCATTTGCTTGTGCCTGCTCTTCCGGGCTATGATTTTGAGAATAACAGCGATTTCACCAGCGTGGGGCAGATCGCTTCGGAATTAAATGACTGGCTCAAGGAAGAGGGTTATACTGAATTGTATGCTGTGTACGGCTGCTCAATGGGCGGATCCATTTCACTTCTGGTGGCACTGGGACAGAAAATTCCTATAAAGCACTGCATTATGGACGGCGGAATCACGCCTTATCAGTTGCCATGGATCGTGACACGTTTTATAGCTTTGAAGGATTATCTTATGATGATGATCGGAAGAACAGGAGGCGTGGGTCTGCTGGAAAAGGCATTTGCAACTGATGAATACACCAAGGAAGACCTGCAGTACGTGGCGGATGTTTTGAGACATTGCAGCAGCAAGACCCTGTGGCGTACCTTTGAGTCGTGCAACAACTATAAAGTCCCTGCAAATATTCCAAAGCCCGACACTGAGCTTCATTACTGGTATTCAGACGGCGAGGAAAAAGAGCGTAAGCAGGACATAGCCTATATAAGAAATAAATTTCCTCAGACAAAATTTGAAGTTTTGCCTAAACTGGGACATGCGGGGTTGGTGCTCCTCAGGCCGGAATTATTTGTGGAAATGATCGATAGGCTGGGATAGGAAAATCCCGGTCTTGCTATTCCGAAAAAATAGGACTACAATTTCATGCGGAAAAAAATTAGTAAATAGAATATATTTTCTAAAAAGCAGTCAGTCTAAGAAATTAGATTGCCTGCTTTTTTTATTATGGCAAGAGAAGCCGGTTCCATTTACGGCAAAGCTACTTTTATTACCATGCGAATAAAATATAAAAAATATTCGCAAAAGTACTTGACATATCGGTTAGTTAGAACTAACATATATGCGAATGAAATAAATAAAATATTCGCATATGACAGGGAGGACGCAGAATGTTTATCGAAGGAAAAGGTTTAGTAAAGAAATATGGAAAAGGAGAAGCAACGGTATATGCATTAGATCATACAGATTTCGGTATGGAGAAGGGAGAGGTTGTTGTAATCCTTGGCCCCAGCGGAAGTGGTAAGAGTACACTCTTAAATATACTTGGCGGTCTTGACAAGGTGACAGAAGGAAGCATGATAGTGGACGGAGTTGATCTTGAGAAAATGTCTGCCAAGGAGCTTGAAGCATACAGAAGAAACAAGCTTGGATTTGTATTCCAGTCATACAATCTTACACCGGATCTTACAGTAAGAGAGAATATAGAGATGACTGCAGAGCTTGTAAATGATCCCCTCAGTGTAGACACACTTATGGAAAGCCTCGGACTTACCAAGTATGAGAAGCATTTTCCTAAAGAGCTTTCAGGTGGACAGCAGCAGAGATGTGCCATCGCCAGAGCCATGGTGAAGAAGCCTGACATACTTCTCTGTGATGAGCTTACCGGTGCCTTGGATACCAAGTCATCAAAGGACGTTTTAAAGAGAGTCCAGAGCATGAATGATACATACAAGACAACAGTTGTTATCATCACTCATAACCTGAACATTGTCGGTATGGCAGATCGTATCATCAAGATCACAGATGGTAAGGTAGTGTCAAATACAAAGAACACAGACAAGAAAAGAGTAGAGGAGATGGAATTGTAATATGACGATCAACAAGAGAGCCGGACGTAGCGTAAAGAAAAATATATCCTTTTATATTATAAGTATCATCCTTACTGCAATTACATCTATGGTCATAGTGGCTGCTGTGTCAACAGGCCGTACCCTTACCAAGGTTGTAAACGACTTCGTGGATGAATATAAGGCAGAGGACGCAGAATTTGTTACATATAAGCCTCTGACAGATGATGATATAGAGAACCTTGAAAATGAATATGATGTGATCCTTGAGCATAGCAGCTATAAGGATGTCAGTGTAAGGGGCGGAGATCTGGATGGAGTCACCATCAGAGTATTTGCCAAGCCGGAGAAGGTTAACCTGTATGATGTGAGAGAAGGTCATGAACCGGGAGACGGAGAGACACTCCTTACCCAGGACTTCGCAGAAGCCCACAATATAAGGGTTGGGGATGAGATTTCCCTTGGAGACCATTCCTATAAGGTATCAGCATATACAACAAAGGCTGATTACATTTACATGCTCCAGACATTTACAGGATTTATCGACAATGAGAAATTTGCAGTGATGATCGTAGATCGTCAGGAATATGACAAGATCGACGCTGAGGAGACAGCGTACTATTCCATAAAGTACAACAAGGACAACTCAAAGGAAGTCCGCAAGAGATTAAACATGGATTACGTGATCGCAAGCTATATGGCAGCTACTAACAACACCAGGATCTCAATGCCTGTAAATGAAGGTGACGCCGTTTCAAATATGGCTACCATGTTCGCACCTGTTATGTTCATAATTGTACTTACACTTATTGTCATGGTGCTTGGAAGAAATATAAAGAGTGAGCAGTATCTTCTTGGAACATTTATCTCACTGGGATTTTCAAGAAAGCAGATCGTAGGTCATTATGTAAGATACGGTCTGATACCGGGTGTCATCGGAAGCGTCATCGGAGTGCTGACCTCCATACCGCTTACCGGATTACTCTGCACATTCTACATTGAATATGATTTTGAGACACTTATTTACAAACCGACATATAACATTCCTTCTATTATAATCGCCCTGGTGCTTCCTACACTTCTTTACTGTGCAGCTATTGCAATACAGGCGAGAAGACTCCTTAAGAAGGCACCAGTGGATCTCCTGAGAAATACAGGAAAAGAAACAAGGACCATCGGAATAATGAAGAACAGCCATGCAAGGACCCAGATGAAAATGAGAGTGAGAAGCGTCATCGGACATCCGGGAAGAAGTATAGTCACTATCATAGGTGTGGCCATCGCAGCCTTCTGTATAATTGCAGGACTTGTCATGAGCGACAGTATGGATACTCTGCTTAACGGCGGACTTAAAAGCTCCGTTAAATACGAATATCTGTATAGATTAAACACCCTTCAGCAGGGCACACCGGATGAGGGCGAGGCTCTGTTCCAGAATTACTATGAAGTTGACGGCAGTACAGTGCAGCTTTCCGCTCAGGGAATAGTGGACGATTCCAAGTATTTCCCTGACAAGACAGACAGTGGAGATAAGCTTGACCTTGGCAAATATTACCTTACAAGTGCAGCGGCAGAGACATACGGCGTAGAGGCTGGCGACGAGATAATATTTTTTAATATTGCCGATCTTGAAGAGCACAAGGTAAAGATAAGCGGAATTGTAACAGATAATACCCACTGCTACCTGTACACAGGAAGAGATAACGCAACAGAGCTTGCGGGAGTAGACCAGGGAACCTACAACTGTATCATAAGCAAGGATCAGCTTTCACTTGACAAGGAGCTTGTGGCAAGTGAGACAAAGATGACTGTCACAGCAGAGACTATGGATAATCTTATGGGACCTATGAAAGCCATCATTTTCATAATCGAGATCGTGGGAATAGTACTCGGTGTATTTGTGCTGTACCTTATCATCAACATGATCGTGGCAGAAACCTCAACAAATATCTCGGTTATGAAGGTTCTTGGTTTCAGCAAAAAAGAGATCTCCAACAGAGTGCTCAATGTAAACCATATCCTGGTATGCTTAGGATATCTGCTGGGAATACCTGCCGCATATATATTTGTCAAGATAGGATATTCCGACACAATAGAAAATTACGGAATGTTGCTCTCACCTGTTATTACCGTTAAGGCTATAATGATCAGCTTCCTGCTTACCTGGGTTACATACGAACTTTCACTGTTGCTTCAGAAGAGAAAAATATCAAGGATTGACATGGTGGAGGCTTTGAAGGAAAATAGTAGAAACGAATAGTATTATTTGCAAATACTGTTATTTGGAGGAAGCACATGGCTAAGAGGGTATTTACAGAAGAGGAGAGAGCAGAATATAAGGAAAAAATGCTGGCGGCAGGCTTTGATCTGCTGAAGCAGTATGGAATGACACATATGTCCATCGCCAAGATCACAGAGGCGGCGGGCATAGGCGTCAGCACCTTCTACAATTTCTTCCCATCAAAAGAGGCTTATGTGTATGAGGTGCTGCAGTACAGGAGGAGCATAATCCCTGAATTGCTGCGGATGGCACTGAACGGAAAAGAGAAGGCTGGACCTTCCGAGACTAGGACCTACCTGAAATTCATGATCGATGAGAATTACAGCGTATTTCCAAGTCTTTCCCCGGAGGATGAGAAGCGTCTGGTGCAAATGCTTCCGGAACAGGCAGCACCCAACATGCAGAAGGAACTTCAGATTGCAAATAGATTCATAACCCTTATGGAGGGTATCCGTCCGGATGTAAATATGACTCTTGTGGCAAATCTCATAAAGGTCTATGTGCTTGCTGCGGAGGGAAGAGAGATACTTCATGAAGCTGCATATGAGGAGACCATGGAACGGATGAGAGATCTTATATTGTATGAGATATTCGGAAGGACGGAGTAAGAGCCGGAGCAGATCTTGAACAGGTCATGAGAACAAGTGTTCATATTGGGGCAGGCGGATTTTCCAGTGCTTACCCGTGAAGTCGGTCGCATACCCTATGCGCCGCAGATAAATCCTCCATATAGTAGGGGGTTCGGCTGAACTCTATTGCTTCCCGCACATCGGCACGGTAGACATTGTAGTGGGTAGGCTTGCCGCTTTTCTCATCCAGCCAGACCGGACGGGAGGGCGCTTTATGGGGCTTTTCAATGACGGATAAGCCATATTCCCGACACAGTCGGTCGGAGATTTCCATCATTCGCTTTCGCTCAGCCTTGGAGTAGTTATACTTGCCACCGTCCCGAAAAGAAACGGAATTGAAGCAGAAGTGGCAGTGGATATGCTCCTTGTCGAGGTGGGTAGTGACGATGATTTCAAAGCGGTCGCCCCACATTTCCTTTGCCAGTTTTACGCCAATCTCGTGGGCAAGCTGTGGCGTGACCTCATCCGGCTTGAAGCTCTGATACCCGTGCCAAGCAATATAGCCGTCGGTCTTTCCGTAGCGCTTCTTGGTCAAAATCATCTGCCGCAGAGCGGTTTCCCTCAGGCAGTTGAGGGCGGTGACATACTCGCCCTTCTTCGTAGCCTCCGGGCGCTGCACATAGGAAAACACATTGTACAGGTCTTGCAGCTCCGGCGTTTTGGCCTTCGTCTTTTCGGGGTTCTTCACATAGTCGATGAGGTCTTTCAAGCGGCCTTCGATGTGCCAAAGAGAAGTCGTTCCCATCGGGGAGGTCGTGGCAGAGTCATATCCCATTCGGACGGTCATTCAATTGTCAGGTCGACTCATTGTCCTCCCACTAATCAATTGGAAAATTATTTTCGATTTGAACGAAGATTTTTTGTAAATTTTCTGCTAATGAATATGGAACGGCAAAAAGAGCCGGTACACAGCACATCAAATCAGCGGGAGAAAATCTCTCGCTATATCTTCGATGAAACTATGTACCGGCTCTGAAATTTAGAAACCTTCAGTGTCTGCTTTTTCCGTCCCGCAGGCAGACGCTGCAACAGGAACGGCGCAGCCGCAATCTCTTTCGGCGGTTGCCTTGTGTTTCACTCAGATATTCAGTTGTGGCTCTCTAATGAGAGCATATAGATTATATTATACAGAACACTTGTTCGCCAACCTTTTTCGGTATATTGTGATAGGAAAGACTGCTGCCGTTTCCGACAGCCGCCCTTGGATTAAATATTGATTTTACTTTACGCTGCGCTTTTTCTTCCTGCCGTAAACGGTTGTTACGGTTACTGCACCGCCGCTGACAAACAGCAGCGTGATCCATAGAAGCACATTGCTGGTGTCGCCGGTCTGGGGAGATTTTGAATCGTCCTTCAGCTTCGTCGTTACGGTGTCTGCTTTTTTGATTTCCTTTGTACCGTCCTTGTCGCTGAAATACTTGCCACAGCCTTCGCAGTACCAGTACTCGATATTGCCCTCGGTGGTCTTGGTCGCAGCCTTTGCCGGGAAGTGCTTTAAGTTGGTGTGGTTCTTCGGATCAAGCTCACCGTATTCCGCACCGCAGACCTCGCACTTTGCCTTGTCCTTGCAGGTCGCTTTCCCGCCGGTGTGCTCGGTCAGCTTCTTGCCGCAATCATCACATTTGTGGTCTTTGTTTGCATCGATGCAATTCTCGGTTTCCGTATGGCTGGTGTCACGCTTACAGATTCGGGTGTGGGTCTTTTCATCGCTGTTCTGCGTCCAAGCGCCCCAGTCGTGGTCCAGCGCATTGCCGGAGAAGAAGGTCGCCTCATCCGCCGTGCCCTCGGAGCTCAGACCGCAGACTGCGCAGGACTTGTAGTAGACTGCCTTTTCCGTGCAGGTGGCGGCGGATTTCAGGTACTTTGCATCCACGGTCTCCGCCGTGAAGTCGTGGGGCAGCTTTTCGCCATACTCAGCCTTGCAAAACTCACAGACGGCATTTTGGGTGCAGGTCGCTTTGCCGCCGGAGTGCTCCGCGTAGCCTTTCTTTCCCGCGTTATCCGTCACATCGCAGTTTTTATTGTCACATTCATACCAGTGATGCGTTGCATCGGACGTCCAATCGGACTTCCAGCTATGGCCCGTAGCTGGAATCGGCTCTATTTTTGTTGCGTCGCACTTGGTGCAGCTATATGTCTTTTTGCCCGCTTTTGTGCAGGTAGGCGCTGTTGTTATCGTACCGCTGTCCCAAGTATGAGGGCTTACGTCATCCTTTGCATCGCAACGGGAACACTGCTTCCAGTGCTCGTTATCATCATGTGTCCAACTGGTAGTAAAATCATGTCCCAGAGCATCGCCATATTCCGCACCGCAAACTGTGCATGTTGCTCTTTGGGTGCAGGTGGCCGTGCCACCGTGGCAATTCTCGGTTTCCGTATGGCTGGTGTCACGCTTACAGATTCGGGTGTGGGTCTTTTCATCGCTGTTCTGCGTCC
>ENA-USTZ01000005-USTZ01000005.1-human-gut-metagenome-genome-assembly--contig:-NODE-5-length-126928-cov-7.058297_pt1:0-122500 | contig 126928 bp, 118 predicted proteins | sample MGYA00250049_ERZ773375 | MGnify/ENA primary metagenome ERZ773375 (study PRJEB29103, sample SAMN06111956) | human gut metagenome | biome: human gut; feature: ankylosing spondylitis patient...
ACTCATGTCAGCGAAATACTGCTGTACGCTGCCGTAGTTCTGGCAGTATTTCTCACACAAACTGATTGAGGGCGAGAGCGTTCGCAGAGTATAATTGTTTTGTCTTGACGTATATGGAGGACATATATGGATAAAACAGCAGGAATATTGTTCGCAATTTCCAGTTTACCATCAAAGTATGGAATTGGCTGCTTTTCCAAAGAAGCATATAAATTTGTGGATTGGTTAGTGGAAGCTGGTCAGACGTACTGGCAGATTTTACCTTTGGGACCTACCGGATATGGAGATTCTCCATACCAGTCGTTTTCCACATTTGCCGGGAATCCGTACTTCATAGATCTGGAAACTTTAACTAGCGAAGGATTATTAACAAGAGAAGAATGTGATAGTGTTGACTTTGGAGCAGACGAACAGTCTGTTGATTATGAAAAACAATATAATGGACGGTATGTATTGCTTCGCAAGGCTTGTGAGAGAAGCGGGCATAAGAAGAGTACAGAATATAAGGCGTTCTTAGAGAAGAATGAAGCGTGGGTGTATGACTATTGCCTATATATGGCAGTAAAAAATCATTTTGGCGGAATGAACTGGACTGAATGGCCGGAGGCAATTCATAGTCGTACAGAAGAAGGTTTACGTGAGTATAGAGAGAAGCTGGCAGACGAGATTGATTTTCAGTTATTTATACAGTTTCAGTTTTTCAACCAGTGGTATAAGCTTAGAGCTTACGCCAATAAAAAAGGAATTAAAATTATCGGAGATATTCCGATTTATGTATCATTAGATAGTGCAGACGCATGGTCGCATCCGGAATTGTTCCAGTTAGATGAACAATGCACACCAAAGGCTGTTGCCGGATGTCCGCCGGACGGATTCTCGGCTGATGGGCAGTTGTGGGGAAATCCTCTTTATGATTGGGACTACCACAAAAAGACAGAGTATGCATGGTGGATCGAACGACTTTCATTCTGCTTTCAGTTATATGATGTTGTACGTATTGATCATTTCCGTGGTTTCGATGAATATTATTCCATTCCATATGGCGATAAGACTGCGGTAAATGGCAGTTGGAAAAAAGGTCCGGGAATGGATTTGTTCCATGCGATTGAAAAGAAAATTGGCAGGAAATCAGTGATTGCGGAGGACCTTGGTTATATAACGGATACAGTCCGTAAGCTTGTTGCAGATAGCGGGTTCATGGGGACGAAAGTGTTGGAGTTCGCATTTGACACAAGAGATACAGGTTCGGCGAGGGAGTATTTACCTCATAATTATATTGAAAATTGTGTAGCTTATACAGGCACGCATGACAATGAGACACTGGTGGGCTGGTGGCAGGAAATCGATGATGAAGGCAGAAAAAAAGCAAGAGATTATCTGTGTGATTACTATACACCGGAAGATAAAATATATATTCCGCTCATTGGTGCAATCATGAGAAGCAATGCGAAGATCTGTATTGTTCCAATTCAGGATTACCTTGGTTTAGACAACAAGTCGAGAATGAATACGCCTTCTTCGGTTGGCAACAATTGGAGATGGCGGGTAGACAGCAAAGAGTTAAGTAAGACTTTAGCTAAGGAGATAAAAGGGATTACGGTTCGTTATGAACGCTGTGACTAATTTATAACTGAAGATTTTTGAATGCGCCCCGGGTTTTATGCTACCAGGGGCGTTTTTTCATAATTTGATTATTATATAAAATGGGGTGTTTTGATGAAAGTGGGGCTTATGTTGCACATGGAGAACAGAGGTAAACGAAAAACGAGAATGTTGCATGAAGTTTTCTGCTTCCGGCTGACCAGGCAATGCAGTTGCCTATAGAAGATAAAAAAATTCATTGCGGGCATAGCGGTGGTTAACTATAATGAAGATAGCTGACCACCGCTTTTATCAGTGCTTCAGGCAAAAAGATTTGGTTGGCGGTTTGATAATAGTAATAGTAATAGAAGTGAATGGAGGGTTTGTTATGAGAAAGATAATGGTTTTATTTTCATTTGCAGCAATGATGTCATTGGCGGCCTGTGGAACAGGCAGTGCAAAAAATGGTGATAGTACGGCTACTGAACAAATAATAGAAACGACAATGGATACAGAAGAAAGTGAAGAGACAACAGAAGGCATAACAGAAGCAAATGATTCCGGAACAACAGAGACACCCGGCACAGAAGAAGCAACAACGGAGCAAACTCCTGATAATGAACAGGGGGATCCCAATATTTCCATGCCGGTTTTAGATGAAATCGACCAGCTTGTTACAGTTGGGACAGCAGGTTCTTATCTGAAAGCAGTACAGGCTGCAGTGAAGCTTATGGATTGGGGAGTTGGAACCGGTCTGGGAGCAGATGAGATAAAGGACGCTGCATCCGCATGGATGGCAGGTAAGAGTGAGGCAGAGCAGGAAGAATTTGTTCAGAAAATTGAGATGGTTGATGATGCTTATATTAAATTATTAAGTACGAATGAAGATGAGGTTAAGGAGCTGCTTGAATCTGCCGGATGCAGTGATGCGTCATATCCATGGAGTGATGGTCCGATAGATAGCATTGAGGCAGTAATGTCAGGGTTAGGTGTGAGATAGGTAATGTTATAGGGGCTCTCTCCTTTTTCTGTACTGACTAGGGGAGCAGCCCTTTTGTTTATGGAAAAGTCTGCTGAACAGGATCAGCAGGTTCTTAAGCAGAAGTGTCAGCATTTCTTCATAATTTTTCTGGCAACGCTGCAGCTCAAGGATGATCTGCCTGAATATACGTTGATATTCCAGATCTGTTCCCACGTTGTATATTTTCCTGTCTTCTGAAAATCCATAGCTTTTAAGGATATTCTTTACATCACTTCCGGTAAAATGGATCCAGTAAGCTTCAGTCTTGTCAATACCATAATATTCATATTTTTGTAGCTCCCGTGGTCGATACAGCACTATATTTCCCGCAGGCACTATCGCGTCGTTATCAGTACTGTCAAAGTGAAAATGTGCGATTCCGGAGGCAACATATATTATCTGATAATCAACTCTGCCCTTTGAACGGCAGGTAGGCATTTTAGGGCAGGCAGAAAGCCTGTAGGTGCCGCAGCTTCCCACGATCAGAGGACGGCTTTTGTCCTTGAAATCAATATGTGACTGATTAAGATATCTTGTGTTTATATACATTTCATGGCCTCCTTTTTACAATTGGTTATTAGTTTTTCACGTGATCTTAAATCACCGTATATGTAGGTTTAAAATATTTACAGTAGTGCTTTCGTATTACCGGACATCAGTGATTCTATGCTTGGATTAAGCGTATCATTTTGTGCATATTTTGTCTATTCGTGTCCATAGACAATCAGGCCCAGCTGTGATAACTTTTTAATGAAGATATGAGATATAGATTAAAAATATTTGAGATAGCATAACAAGGTATGGCTATGCAAGGTTATGAGAATTATTAATGTAAAGAAAATAAAGGAGGTTGCTTATGATCGTGCCACGTTACTATGAAGACCTGAAGGTTTTACATGAGAATACAATGCCGGCAAGGGCATATTATGTGCCGGCGTCAAGAAAGATGGATTGCCTGGTGGAGAACCGGGAGTGTTCCGACAGGCTTATACTTTTAAATGGACAATGGAAGTTCAGATATTTTGAAAGCATATATGATGTGAAGGACGTCTTTTACGAGAAGGACTATGACCTGACGGAGTTTGGTGAGATACCGGTTCCGGGCGTGTGGCAGATGTATGGCTATGACAGACACCAGTATACGAATATCCGCTATCCGTTTCCGTTTGACCCGCCATATGTGCCACAGGATATTCCCTGTGGGGCTTATGTTCATACATTTGCATATGAGAAGGAAGAGGCGGCACCGAGGGCATATCTGAATTTCGAGGGTGTGGACAGCTGCTTCTACCTGTGGGTAAATGGCTCCTATGTGGGATACAGCCAGGTGTCCCATGCCACCAGTGAGTTCGATGTGACGGAGCTTTTGACAGATGGGAAGAATACGCTGGCGGTTCTGGTGCTCAAGTGGTGTGATGGCTCGTATCTTGAGGATCAGGACAAATTCAGGATGAACGGCATATTCCGTGACGTGTATATCTTAAAGAGACCGGAGAAAGCCATCAGGGATTATCATGTGACAGCGGATGTCTCAGGTGAGGCAGCAGAAGTTAATATAAGCGTTGATTTTTATGAGCCGGTGGAGACAGAGATCACGATAGAGGACGCCAAAGGACAGGTGGTTGCTAAAGAAATTTGTGGGGATACTGCCAGTGTGACACTTAAGATCAATGATCCTGTGCTTTGGAATACAGAAGCTCCATATCTCTACAAGCTGGTATTTGCCACTGCAAATGAAGTGATAACCGACCACCTTGCCTTAAGGAAGGTAGAGATAAGGGACAGGGTAATATACCTTAACGGACAGAAGATCAAGTTCCGTGGAGTGAACAGGCATGACTCGGATCCTGTGACCGGATTTACCGTGGGTGTAGAGCAGATAAAGAAGGATATGTCATTGATGAAGCAGCATAATTTCAATGCCATAAGGTGCAGCCATTATCCAAATGCTCCGTATTTCTATGAAATGTGCGACAGATACGGATTTATGGTGTGTGCGGAGGCGGACATTGAGGCTCATGGCCCTTACATGTTGTATCGCAGGGAGGACACAGATTACAACAGGTTCAAGCGTTGGAATGAAAAGATCGCTGATGATCCGGCATGGCAGGAGGCAATCCTTGACAGAGTGAGGCTGATGGTGGAGCGTGACAAAAACCGCCCTTCAATAGTTATGTGGTCCATGGGAAATGAAAGTGCCTACGGATGTAATTTCGAGGCTGCCCTGGCGTGGACTAAGAAATTCGACCATAGTCGCATAACCCAGTATGAGAGCTCCAGGTATCGTAATTATGATGTGACCTACAACTATGAAGATCTTGATCTCTACAGCCGTATGTATCCGTCCCTTGAGGAGGTACAGGAGTATCTTGACAGGGATGGCAGTAAGCCGTTTCTTCTTGTGGAGTACTGCCACAGCATGGGAAATGGTCCGGGAGATTTCGAGGATTATTTTCAGATGATCCAGGCAAATGACCTTATGTGTGGTGGCTTTGTGTGGGAGTGGTGTGACCATGCGGTTGCACACGGCAAGGCAGAGGATGGCAGGGCAGTATATTATTATGGCGGAGACCACGGCGAGGATATACATGACGGTAATTTCTGTATGGATGGGCTGGTGTATCCTGATAGGAGGCCTCACACAGGACTTCTGGAATATAAAAATGTATATCGTCCGGCAAGGGTTGTTTCATACGATCAGAATACCGGCGAACTGGTTCTCCACAATTACATGGACTTTGATAACCTTGAGGATTATGCAGATGTTACCTACGAACTGACAAAAGATGGTGAGGTTATTGCAGCAGGTAATATAAATGGTATCGGCATAAAGCCACACGGCAACGGGACATGTAAGCTGTTGTTAGATATCCCTGTAGCTGGTAGGGTGTACCTGCGTATATTCTATGCCCTTAAGAAGCCTCTTCCTCTCATGGATAAGGGTCACGTTCTGGGCTTTGATGAGATAAAGCTTGAAAATGCAGATGAGAGAAACCGGACGGCTGTAGCGATACTTGACGGTAGTAAAGAACAGCAGGAGATAAAAATTACCGAAAGTGATACGGAGATGGTGATAAGCTCTGGGGATTTCTCTTATACCCTTGACAAGCGTACAGGATTGTTCAGCCAGCTTGAATACGCAGGCAAGAAGTACCTGAACCGGCCAATGGAATTAAATATCTGGAGAGCGCCAACTGATAATGATATGTATATTAAAGCCCTGTGGCAGCGTGCCCATTATGATAAGGCTTACGCAAGAGCCTATGAGGTGACTGTAGGAGAAGGCATGGAAATCAGCTGCCATGTGGGAATTGTTGCGGCAACGGTTCAGAAGATAATAGATGCCCGGATCACATGGACTATTGATCCTTCAGGAAAGATCAAGGCAGATATCCATGCCGTGAAGGATGAAGAGTTCCCTGAGCTTCCGAGGTTTGGAGTGAGGCTGTTCTTAGATAAGACATTTGCTGGGGTAGATTACTTCGGAATGGGACCACAGGAAAGCTACCGGGATAAGCATAGAGGCTCAAGCCATGGACACTATCATGGTGATGTGATGGATATGCATGAGGATTACATCAGACCTCAGGAGAACGGAAGCCATTACGATTGTGACTATGTGAAGCTTGAGCAGAAAGCTGATAATGAACAGGAAAATGATAAAACGAAAGTGGACAAAGCTGAGAATGTTGTGGAGAAAGCAGGTAATGCTGTGGTGAGTTGTATGGGATTGGCAGTTGCTTCACAGAATACATTTTCCTTTAATGTGTCACCTTACACAGAGGAGCAGTTGGCTGCGGTGGGACATAATTATGAGCTTACAGAGTGTGGCAGTACGGTACTGTGCATAGACTATGCATTAAATGGTATCGGCTCAAATAGCTGCGGTCCGGAGGTGGCAGACAAATACAAATTTAACGAGAACGAATTTGATTTCAGTTTTGTACTGGTTCCTTATAAGTTCTAAATAGTATCTATAAGAGAGGATTACGAGAGAAGGCATAAGTGAACCGGAATTTCACCATTTGCCCTAATGTGATATATTATTGTATAATATATTAAAATACTTACAGCCTTAAATGCATGTAGTGCATATATTATGATGGTGCATACAAGGCTGATAACACGGACTGCTGTCCGGATGATCGAGGTGTAAAATGGGATATCTAATCAGCGAAACCACAAAGGAAGAAAGAGAGAAGATAGTTGCGGACTCCCTCGGATATATTGAGGCAAATTGCGATGGCTGCATGGCTGGACTGGCTGAAATGTATCAGGAGTATATCGATGGCAAGAAAGAACTTCGTGAAATAAATATGGAGTTCAATGCCAGATACGTTAAGGACGACGACATGCCGGGAAGATCAGGTTGTGGCTATGCCAGATAATCACAAATAGTGAAATAATAGTGAAAAATAGTGAAAAAATAATGGAATTATAATGGACGGATGGAAGACTATTATGAAAAAATACAATTTCTGGGGCTTTGAGCATGCAGATGTTCATGCGGTAAATGATGAATATAAAGGGATAGACACACCCTATGACCTTTACGACGCATTGTCAGAGATCTGGTGTGCCGAGACCTGTGCACCGAGAATGAGACAGAACTGGACAAAGGAAAATAAGACATTGGGACAGTGCTCCATCACAGCCTTTCTGGCACAGGACATATTTGGCGGAAAGGTATATGGTATCTTGAGACCCGGTGGAAATTATCATTGCTACAATGTGGTGGGAGATCAGAGCTTTGATCTTACCAGTGAACAGTTCGGGGATGAAGTACTTGATTACGAGAACAACCCGGAGCAGTTCAGGGAGGTTCACTTCGCCAAGGAAGAGAAAAGACTGAGGTATGAGTATCTTAAGGCGGAGTTGAAGAAGAAAACAGAAGGCTTGAAGGAATATCGTGAAAAGCAAAATTAAGCTTTTGGCGGAGAAGATGTGGTGATTTTACAAATTCATAAACATAAGTTTTCAATGACGTAAACTTATTGTATAATTACTACAGTTGTTTGTTTTTTGGTATCCGTATTATAAAAGCTGTTATAATATATGATACACTTAGATGCTTGCGCTGATTTTAAAGAGGAACCGATTATGAAAATGACAACCCTATGCTACATAGAAAAGGATGGATGTTACCTTATGCTCCATCGCACCAAGAAGGAAAAGGACATAAACAAGGGCAAATGGATAGGCGTGGGTGGACACGCAGAGGCTGCAGAGACACCGGAGGAGTGCCTGCTCCGTGAGGTGAAGGAGGAGACCGGACTTACCCTTACTTCCTACAGATTTCGTGGACTTATCACCTTTATAAGCAATGAATGTGAGCCGGAGCAGATGTGTCTGTTTACTGCGGATGATTTCATCGGCGAAGTTAAGATATGTGACGAGGGAGACCTTGCCTGGATAGACAAGAAGAAGGTTCCTAAGCTTCCAACCTGGACAGGAGACGCCATATTCTTAAAGATCATTCTTGAGGATGAACAGAGATTTTTTACTTTGAAGCTCAGATATGAAGGTGATGAGCTGGTGGAGCATGAGGTTAGATATTACTAGTATTATATAGCCTCACCCTATAACCTATAATAAAAAATTCAGATTATACAAATACTGCCTTGAATGGTAGTATTTTTTTATCAGATAAACCTACTAAAATGCTAGGAAGATAAGTAGAAGACATACATATATACAAAGACAGATAGAAGATAGGTATACATGTATTTAAGCACAGAAAGGATACATTATGAGCAAGAAAAACTGGATAAGGCGTTTCGAGCCTATTACCGGAGAGCGGCTTGTTGAGGTTGCTCTGGAATCAGCAGCCTGGCTTGAAACCTACGGACATATAGATAAAAATACAGAATATTGGGATGTGCTGCCGGGAAAGCAGGTGGATGAAGACACTCTGCTTTTGAAATCCACAAGCCTTTATGGCGGGGCGGCGGGTATTGCGTTATTTTACCTGAGACTTTATGTTGCAACCGGTGATGAGGAGTGGCTTAAGAAAGCCAGGGCCGGAGCAGCATACGTTATGAAGAATTACAAAGGAAAAGAAGATTTTACTACCGATCAACCTTATCTGCAGGGGGCTTATATAGGATATCTGAACGGCCCTGCAGGTGGCGGATATCTGGCGTCGGAGTTATACAGGATCACAGGAGACCAGGAGTATAAGACATTTGCCGTCAGGGTTACTGATGATTGTATCCTGTCTGCGAATGAAGAAAATGGAAGATTATTCTGGTACGGCGATTACGGGATTATCGGTGAAGGCGGTCTGATATTGTATCTTGTTGATTCCTATGAACGCTATGGGGATGAGAGATATATACAGGCGGCGGCTAAGGCGGCAGCTTACATACTGGATAAGAAGGAGCCGGCACCTGATGGCGGTTACAGATGGTATGTAATGCCTACAGAGACATTTCCAACTATCGGCAAGCCGGGGGGATATTTTCCGGGATTTGAATATGGGGCTGCAGGTTGTGGATACATTCTTGCGGAGGTATATAAACACGGGACAGGCAACAGGGAGGTTAAGGCACCATTACCTTTGTCAGAATACATAGAAGCTGCAAAAGGGGCTGCAGAGTACATAATGAACATTGCCGATTACTCAGAGGATGGTGAGGCGGCTCTTGTGAGGTACAACGACACATACCTCACAGATCTTTATTACTTGGGAGTGTGTCAGGGACCTGTGGGAACCTCAAGGCTGTTCTACAGCTTATATGAGATCACAGGTGAGGAAAGGTACAAGGATTTTGTGGTGAAGCTTACCAACGGACTTCTTGCCACAGGAGCACCGGCGAAGCATTCGGAGGGATATTGGCGTACCAACTGTTACTGCTGTGGTGCAGCGGGAATGTTGGAGCATTTTCTAAACGTACACAAGCTTACAGGGGATGACCGATACCTGAGTGCGGCTTATGATGCGGCAGAGACCATCATAGGTGAGTCTACTTACAGGAATAAATTAAGAAACTGGTACACGGCATGGAACAGGCACGAGCCGGAGACCTCAGATCCGTACATAGGACTGTATCATGGATCAGCAGGCTGCGCGTCTTCACTTATAGCATTTGCCCGGTATATAAGCGGCGGGGATTACCTTCCGCCATACCTGGAGGATCCATACAAAGACTTATACAGAAAGTAACTAACGAAAGAGAGGATATATCATGAGTAACATTATAAAGAACATTGAAGAACTGGTAGGACATACACCATTATTTGAATTTGTAAAATATCAGGAAAAGAACAACATAGAGGCACATCTTCTTGGCAAGCTGGAGTACTTCAATCCATCAGGCTCCATAAAGGACAGAGCTGCACTTAACATGATCAAGGCGGCAGAGGAGAAGGGAATACTCCATCCGGGAGATACTATTGTAGAGAATACATCAGGAAATACAGGTATCGGACTTGCTGCATTTTCAGCCAGCAGGGGCTACAAGCTTACTGTATTCCTTGAGCCGGGACAATCAGAGGAGAGACAGAAGATGTTGGAGGCATATGGTGCAGAGCTTAAGAGCATGTTTGATGTGCCGGGAGTCCCTGAGGCATTCGCAAATGGAACCTTCTCAACAGGCTTTTATCAGGAAGCAATCCAAAGATACTGCGATGCACAGCCTACACCACATTATTTCATAAACCAGCTTGCAAATGAAGCCAACCCGGGAGTTCATTACACAACCACAGGCCCTGAGATCTGGGAAGATACCGACGGCAAGGTTGACATCCTTGTGGCAACCAGTGGTACTGCCGGAACCATAACAGGTTTATCAAAATATTTCAGAGAAAAAAATCCTGATGTGAAGATTGTTGCCGTTCAGGCAGATGACACATCAAGACCGGGCGGATCTGAGGATCCACAGACTATAGATGGTATTGCACCATTTGGCGATCCGGGATTTCCTGACAGCGCAAAGGCTCCGTTCATCGTTGGATTTGACTATGATGAGTGTGTAGATGTTAAGGGTGAGGACGCCTACGCTGTAGGACGTGAGATTGCCCGGACAGATGGTGTGTTCTTAGGTCAGTCGGCAGCCGCAGCCATATATGCAGCGACAGTGGTAGCTAAGAGACCTGAAAATAAGGGCAAGAATATAATCATTGCCCTTGCCGACAACGGAATGAAATATTTAAGCACAAACATGTACCCACTAAGCCATAAGGTCCAATAGTAATCCTAAGGTTATCATGTGGGTATGCTCCAGGCAGTGTGACAGAGTATAGAACATAAGTCGAGCAAAGCAATTGTGATCCGTTCATAGCTTCATAATTGTAATCCATTCATCGCTTCATAATTGTGATACACTCATAGCTTCTTAAATTGACCATGATACATAATGGTGGTACAATTCATAATAAAAGTTGGTTGCGCCAATAAATAATTTAGGTGATGGGGTATGAAGAGACAGGAAAAAATCAAAAGCAAAATATCATGGAAGCTGATCGTAACGTCAGTGCTTGTGGTGATATTTGCCATGTTGATGGAGTTTGGAATACTGGTTTATATTAATAATAAGAGTTCTGAGAAAACATCCAAGGTACTCCTTGATCAGGTAATAGGTATTATAGACGAGAACCGGAGAAATGAAGAGGAGATGCTGGCTTCGCTTAAGAACGACTATATGATCCGCGCAAGGGCAGTTTCTTATATGATAGATTCAAGGCCGGAGTCGGAGCAGGATATAGGTGAGCTTAACAAGATAGCAACCCTTATGTCAGTTGACGAGATACATATCTTTGATGCAACAGGAACCATATACAGCGGAACTATACCCAAGTACTATGGTTATAGTTTTGATTCGGGAGACCAGATGGGTTTTTTCAAGCCTATGCTTAAGGACAAAGGACTGACCATGTGTCAGGATGTTACCCCGAATACCTCAGAGGGTAAGGAAATGATGTATGCCATTACCTGGAATGAGGAAGGAACACATATGGTGCAGGTTGGCATTAAGCCTGTGAGGCTTCTGGAAGAGGTTAAGCAGAATGAGATTTCTGCAGTTATTGGAAATATGCCAACCTATGAGGGTATGCATATATACGTGGCAGATGCAGATACAGGTATTATACGTGGCGCCACGGAAAGTAGTAAGATAGGTCGTACAATAAGCAAGGCTGATTATATAAATGATGTAATAACAGATGGGAAAACTATCAGTTTCAGCTACCGGTATGAGGGTGAGAGATATAACAGCGTAGTTGAAAAGAGAGGGGATTATCTTATAGGTATCCTGTATGAAACGGCTATAAATGACAAGAGTAATCTGGCAGTTATGGCAGTGATGGCTGCGTACCTGATAATAACAGTGGTAGTCCTGTATCTGGTTGTCAGAAGACTGCTTATGGCGAGGGCTGAGCGTGATGAGCAGATCAGGCTGTCCAACACCGATGAGCTTACAGGCTGCCTCAACAGACGTGCTTACGAGGACGACATAAATAATAAGTTAAGCTGGACAGATACGTTCGTATATGTATCAATGGACGTTGACGGACTTAAGATGGTAAATGATACCATGGGGCATGCTGCAGGTGATGAGCTTATAAAGGGGGCAGCTTCCTGCATGACGCGGTGCTATGGTGAAAACGGTAAGGTGTACAGGATAGGCGGAGACGAGTTCGTTGCCATAGTATTTGCCGGGAATGAGGAATTTGCCCAGTTAAAGAAGAACTTCGATAAGAAGATTGCGTCATGGCATGGCAAGCATGTAAGTTCCATGGTAATATCCTCGGGCTATGTGTTCAGTGACGAGAAGAAGTGGGACTCCGTGTACGATATGGCGAAGGTTGCCGATCGTAAGATGTATGATGAGAAGAATAAGCATTATGAAACAAAGGGACTTGAAAGACGAAGGTAAGCTTCATCGTGAAACTATAAAATATATGGCAGTGGCTGCCATGGTGTTAAACCACATTGCGTATATATTCCTCATACAGGGAAGCTTTCTTTATGAACTATTCACCGATATTGGCTACCTGACAGCCATAACCATGTGCTTCTTTTTGGTGGAAGGATATGGTTATACAAGCTCAAAGAGAAAGTATGGTGTGAGACTCGGAGTATTTGCCCTGGTATCCCAGGTGCCATACATGATGGCATTTTCTGGAGAAGGGGTGATGGAATTCCATAATCTTAACATGATATTCTCTCTGTTTATATGCTATCTCATACTGGTGGCATTTGACTGTATCTATGATGTTAATCTGAGATTTGGTGTGGTGTCGATGCTGGCGTTAGTGTCACTGTTTTGTGACTGGTCATTATTTGCACCGGCATTTGTATTATTATTCATATGGGCAGGAGAGTCTAAGGCACGCAGGAGAATGGCATTTTTGGTGGCGGCGGCGGGCTTTGGCGTGATGAATTTTACCGGCAGGCTGGGACAGTGTCCGGTTCTTTATAATATCTTATATTCCCTTGGAAACAGCGCAGGAATAATCCTTGCAGGAGTAGTGATCGTGTATTGCTATGGGGGAAAGTGTGCCCTTAAGGAAGGTCGTTCTGCCAAATTTTCAAAATATTTTTTCTATATTTTCTACCCGGCTCATCTGTTGGTGCTGGGACTTATCAGGATGGCATTAAAATATTAACAATCCATAAATGGGTTTGCCACATATTAAATAATCATAAAGCTATTGACGGAGTTTTCAGTTAAAAGCTATAATGATAAGGTACACGTTATAAACAGCTTCATTCGGAAGCGTTTTTTTATAGTTCGGTTTGGCACTCACAGACTCGGAGTGCTAACGTTCCCATAAATGTAAGGTAAGAACAATAGAATAACAAAGCTGAATGATTTGATCAAAAAGGGGTGATATGATGGCTGAAGAGAAGAAAGATATATCTATACTTAAACTTGGAAATGAATTTATGATGAGGAGATACCTTTTTAACAAGGCTGGAATGAATAAGGGGTTAAGCATTACGGACTATATTGCACTTCACATAATCGACAATACAGAGAGTGAAAAAGACATATATCAGGGAAAGACATACCTTAAGGATATTGCAGAAAAGATGAGACTTACCATAAGACAGACCTCAAGAATGGTGGGGATACTTAAGGAACGTGGTCTTGTTAAGTGGATGCACGATGGTGACGGAAGCGAAGGCACATATGTTACCATGACTGCCGACGGACACAAGCTTCTTGAGGATAATAGGGAGATCATAAAGGAATATTATGGAAAAGTAATAAACAGGTTCGGCAAGGAAAATCTTATTGAACTTTTAAATCTTATGAAGCAGCTTGAGACGGTTATGGACAGCGAGCTTGAGGAGATGGGAATAGATAGTAAGGAGGCGGCAGGCGACGATGATGGAGAGGCTTAATAAATTCACAGAGTGGGCACAGGATAAGTGCCTTGACAATGACAGTGTTGCACCCTGTCTTTATGATGAGTACGGAGTAAACCTTGGACTTCGTGATGAGAATGGAAACGGCGTCCTTACGGGACTTACAAATATTTCAAAGATTACTTCCACAGCTATAAAGAACGGACAGAAGGTTCCTGCTGATGGTAGACTGTGGTACAGAGGCTATAAGGTTGAGAATCTTATCTCTTCTCTGGGAGAGGATAGGCTGGGATTTGAAAGGATAGCATATCTTCTTCTCATGGGAGATCTTCCGGATGAAAAGACAGAGAAGGAATTTGCCGAGCTTATAGGTGCCTGCAGGACCCTGCCTACCAATTTCACCAGAGACGTAATAATGAAGGCACCATCAGAGGATATAATGAATTCCATGACCAGAAGTATACTTACTCTTGCATCCTATGATGATAAGGCTAAGGACACCGGCATTGCAAATGTCTTAAGACAGAGCATACAGCTTATAAGTGAGTTCCCGCTTCTGGCAGTCTACGGGTACAATGCCTACAATCATTATGAGAAGCAGCAGAGTATGTTCATCCATCATCCGGATCCAACGCTCTCCACAGCGGAGAATCTTCTCATGCTCTTAAGACCTGACAAGAAGTATTCACCTGTAGAGGCGAAGGTTCTTGACACTGCCCTTATTCTTCATATGGAGCATGGCGGTGGTAACAATTCAACATTTACCACAAGAGTTGTAACCTCATCAGGTTCAGACACATATTCTACTATAGCGGCGGCTATGTCATCTCTTAAGGGACCTAAGCACGGCGGTGCGAATATCAAGGTTATGGAGATGATGGATGACATCAGAGACCATGTCCATGACTATGCAGACAAGGACGCCATAGAGGCGTATCTTGACAAATTACTGGAGAAGCAGGCATTTGACCACAAGGGACTTATATATGGTATGGGTCATGCGGTGTACTCACTTTCAGATCCGAGAGAGAGGGTATTCAAGCAGTATGTGGAGAAGCTGGTGGTTGAGAAGAACAGACAGGAGGATATGCTCCTTTACCAGAACATCGAAGAGATCGCACCTAAGCTTATTGCCAAGAAGAGACGTATATACAAGGGCGTAAGTCCTAATATCGACTTCTATAGCGGGTTCGTTTATGAAATGCTCGGAATACCTCAGGAGCTCTACACGGCGATATTTGCCATTGCAAGAATTGTGGGCTGGAGTGCCCACAGAATAGAGGAGCTTATATGTGCCAGCAAGATCATAAGACCGGCGTATATGAGTGTGATGGAAGAGAAAGAATAAAAGACAAGGAATAGAAGACAAGGAATAGAAGACAAAGAAGGGCAACAAATAGGATAAAGAAAATAAATTAAGAAATATAGGTTAAGGAATACAAACAAGGAATTAGATAAGGAATAGAAGACAAGAAATGGGAGATAAGGTGCGGAAGTAGATATTTGATAAAATATCTAAAAAATTTCAATAATTTTATTGAAAATACTCTATTGCATTTCTTTGTTATTTGCGTTATAAATTCATGAGGTTGTAAAGAAAAGATAAATCCGGATAAATTTTGGATAAAATTCCAATGGGCAGCAAACGGAAATTCATATGCTATTGCAGTCGGGAATATAAATTTAAAGCTCCGGATCTGAAGATTGATAGACAATATATGAAAGGACGCAATTATGACAAAAGATTTGACAAATGGAAAACCAATGAAACTGATACTTAATTTTGCCGTTCCGCTTCTGTTCGGACTGTTGTTCCAGCAGTTGTATAATCTGGTGGATACCATGATAGTGGGACTTTATCTTGGTGTAGATGATCTTGCTGCGGTGGGTTCCACCGGATGTATAAATTTCATGGTCATAGGCTTCTGCATGGGCGTATGTAATGGATTCGCAATTCCTGTATCCCATAAATTCGGTGCAAAGGATTACCGGGGCATGCGTAAATACGTGGCAAACTGTGTGTGGCTTGGTATCGTTTTCTCCATTATACTTACTGTAGTGACAGCCCTGTTGTGCAGAGCCATACTTACACTGATGAAGACACCGGACAATATAATCGACGGTGCCTATAATTATATATTTGTCATCTTCCTTGGAATACCAACTGTATTCCTGTATAACATAGTGGCAGGCGTAATAAGGGCAACCGGTGACAGCAAGACTCCCGTCATTTTTCTGGTCCTTTCCTCGGTTATAAATATCGCCCTTGACCTTGTGTTCCTTATCTGCCTTAAGATGGGTGTTGCAGGTGCAGCCTGGGCTACAGTTATATCCCAGGGAGTATCAGGTGTTGCCTGTCTGGTTTATATGGTGAAGAAATTCGAGATACTTCGTATCCGTAAGGGTGAGTGGAAGTTTGAGGGCCATATGGCACTGGAGCTCTGCAACATGGGTGTACCTATGGGATTACAGTATTCCATAACAGCCATCGGAAGTGTTGTTCTCCAGACAGCTGCGAATACTCTGGGATCAAATGCAGTTGCAGCCATGACTGCAGCCAGCAAGCTTGGTAACTTCTTCGCTTGTCCTCTCGATGCCCTTGGTTCAACAATGGCAACCTATGGAGGTCAGAATGTGGGCGCCGGCAAGCTTGAACGTATAGGAAAGGGACTTAAGTCCTGCCTTATACTTGGTATAGGATATTCTGTTATAGCATTTGCCATTGCGGCATTGTTCGGCGGCAAGCTGTCCATGCTCTTTGTAAGCGGCGGCGAAACAGAGATCATAAGAAATTCACATATGTATCTTATTATAAATACAGGATTTTACTTCCTGCTGGCACTGGTGAATATAGTCAGGTTCCTTATCCAGGGAATGGGATTTTCAGGTGTGGCTATATTTGCAGGGGTATTCGAGATGGTGGCAAGATCCATCGCAGGCTTCGGACTGGTGCCAATTATTGGCTTCGTAGGCGTAAGCCTCGGAAGTCCTATTGCATGGCTTATGGCTGATATGTTCCTGATACCGACCTACTTCTACGCCTGCAGAAAGCTCAGATGCCAGATGGGTTACCCGGTAAAGGGAAAGGTAAGTAAGGCCGGGGCGTAGAATAATGATGTAAGATATTAATATGAAATTTTGCTATAAAATCTTGATATAATGTGCGGATATAAGACCTTGCTATGAAATCTTGATATAAGGAATTGATATAAAGAATTGATGTATGGGCTTGATATAAGACCTTGACATAGTAGGCGAGGTTTTGTATATATTGATTATAGAGACGAATTGATCAGATTGGTTGAAATAAGGGGTTATGAATGTATACAATATTTGATTATGTTGAGTATTATAGACATCTTGATACAGCAGATGCTCCATGGAATGTCATGGATTGTCTGCTGTGTTCAGTTTTAGCGTATGTTCCTGCAGCATCATTTGAAGATGAAAAGGACATAGACGAGTTTATATCATACTCTGAAGCCTATTCGGAGAATATGGAGAATGGCCTGGTCACTCAGGTGTATGAGCTGTTAATGCTTATTAAAGGCTCTGTCAGATATGGGAATATGCGTGTGAGCAACTTTATAAATCTCAGGAGTGACAAGACCCAGTTCGGGGCAGTGACCTTCAGAGTGGGAAAGAATGTGACAGTCAGCTACAAGGGAACAGACTATGCCCTGATAGGCTGGATAGAGAACATGCGAGGAGCATACCAGTATCCCACAGCAACCCACAGCCTGGCAATTTCATATCTGGATAATGTCAGCCTTTACCCGGATGATGTGCTCTATGTGTGCGGACATTCAAAGGGGGGCAACCTTGCCATGGCGGCATGTATGGAGGCAGCCAGCTCTCTGTTTGACAGGATTAAGAAGATATATAATTTTGATGGGCCGGGATTTAGAAAAGATGAGTATGATCAGGTGAAATTTGCCTTGATGGCAGAGAAACTCACCACTATAGTTCCGACGGATTCGGTTGTGGGAGTCCTGATGAACAACAACACAGATTATGTGGTTGTGAAGAGCGATTCCATTGCTCTCGGAGAGCATAATCCTACAACATGGGAGGTCTTCGGACAGTGTTTCGTGGAGGGGAGATTATCCAATATCAGCAGACGTCTTCACACTAACACCACCAAGGGCGTAGAGAACATCAGCTATGACACCATGAAGCTTGCTTTTGAAAGCATATTTGAAAATCTCAATCATGAGTATGCCGCAGACTTCAAATTGTCATTTGGCCAGATCGTAACATTCTACCGCAGCATGAAGAACATAGATCCGGAGATCAAGCGGGGCATGGATCAGATAATTGAGGCAGTTCTGAGTCTTGAATTTATGAAGTGATATGAGGTGATGTGACTTAAAAATTGAAGATGACAATATAGGTCACGGAAAGTTGAGGGCAAAAGTGACCTGAAAATTGGAAATGGCAATACAGGTCACGGAAAATTGCAGGCAAAAGTGACCTAAAAATTGGAAATGGCAATATAGGTCATGGAAAATTGCAGGCAAAAGTGACCTGAAAATTGGAAATGGCAATACAGGTCACGGAAAATTGCAGGCAAAAGTGACCTAAAAATTGAAGATGATAATACAGGTCACAAAAACCGGCAGAAAAAAATGACCTAAAATAAAAAACATTAAAACAGGTCAAGAAAATATCCCCAAAAGCATGACTTAAATATGGAAGATAGGAAAACAGGTCAAATATCATGAAAAGCACCGGCACCTCATGATGATTTCAATACTGAAAAATCTAGCAATAAAAGAAAATAAAAAAATACTTACATTTTCAGGAAAAGTATGATATAGTTGTGGCTTCGGTGAATAAAAATATTAATTGGAAACGTACAACCCTTCTTGGATGATAACGAACAACACGAGAAAATGTCAGATGAAGCACGAAAAAATAGAGCACATAGTCGTGCCAATAATAAGAACGTGCTAAATGACACATTAAAAAGAAAACACACGGATCGTGTCAATCATCAAAAGGAGGGTATTTTTATGCCAAAAAACAAATTTCAAGACGCCATATTCACAATCATCATGGCTACAGTTATGGTCTATGGAATGATAGTCTACAATGTAGCATTGAACACAGGAGGTGTGACAGGAAAGACATTTCTTATGGCACTTCATGAAATGCCGATAATGGTACCGGTAGCATTTGTGTTGGAGTTCTTCGTGGTGGGCAAGTTAGCTAGGATGTTAGCTTTCAAGGTTATGCGGCCGGATGACCGCCCACAGTTCATAACATATGCGATCTCCATATGTATCTGCTGTATCATGTGTCCGATCATGAGCCTTATTGCAACTATCTTATTCAAAGAAAACAGATCCTTCGGAACATTTATACAGACATGGGGTATGAACTTCCCTATGGCATTGTTGTATCAGATGTTCTATTGCGGACCGTTTGTACGACTTATTTTCAGAAGCATATTCAGGGAAAAGAAATAATAGCATTTTAATATAGAAAATCATCATGGGCACTTGCAGATAATGTGAGTGTCTTTTTGATTGTGTTTTAGTCAACTATACTTTAGTAAATTATAATTGACTAAATTTTAAGCGGGCGTTAATATACAGATGGCTTAACGAGAGCGTAAAAATGTTTGATTTGATTTAACAGAAAGGCACACCATGATAAAGGCAATAGACGACAGACGAAGTATAAGAAAATATACCTCGGAGGAAATACCTCAGGAGATCATAGAGGAAATGATATACGCGGCGACCCTGGCACCATCAGCCAAGAACAGGCAGCCCTGGAAGTTTATAGTTTTTAAGGGGGCAGCCAAGGATGAGCTGGTTCAGGTTATGCGTCAGGGCATTGAAAATGAGACGGAGACTCACGCCCTTATGCCTGAGTGGGCATTTGCCATACCGGACGCGGAGAATACCGTGAGAGTTATGGATGAGGCACCGTGTCTTATAGTGGTACTTAATACAAACGGAAAGACGCCATTTACAGCCATAGATAATGAGAAGAGGATAGTGGAGATATGCGACTCCCTGTCCATAGGGGCAGCTATTGAGAATATGATACTTGTCGCAACAGAGCATGATCTGGGAACTCTGTGGATCGCAAATACCTGTTTCGCCTATAACGACATCGTGGAATACCTGAACACAGAGGATCAGTTGATAGGCATTGTGGCTGTGGGGCATTCGGCAGAAGCTCCGGCCAAGAGACCAAGAAAGAGAATGACACGGATAGTTGAATACCGTGAATAATAAGAAGAGAACCTGTCTTGTAGAATCTACGAGACAGGTTTTTTTGTTAAGACCGTGGCAGACTTGTCTTTTTATTTGCAAAACCTCTGTAAATAAAGTATTTTTATAGAGAAGGTGTTACCATGTTACCAATAATGATATTTAAGGAGTACATAAATAAAAAAATAAGATGGATAATTCCTTACCGGCTGTAATGGATATTAACCATAAATATATTGTAGTAGAAAGAGGAGAAGCATGAAAATAAAATACGATAAGGCAACTGCACAGACAGCAAAATGTTGTGCAATTATATTTTCTGTGCTTTTACTTATAGGTTTGGTTATGTCAGCTCTGAAGATACTGGGCACAGAGGTGTTGTATATCATGGCAGTTTATTCGGGAGCACTTATTTGTGTTCCTTGTTGGGGAGTATATTTGTTCGCAAGGCTGTATTTTGTCCGACTAAGAGCATATGGTTATGAAATTCCGAAGCATAAAAAGAAGTATGGAGATAAACTGAGTGAGCTTGTAAGGATACAGGACGCAGAAACATCACTTTTTGCAAAACATAGTAAAATAGGAGCATGTATATATATTGCTATTTTTTGTGTGTTCATGGTGATTGATACGGTATATCTGTTTAAATGGAATTTTATGAAGGAAACCTGTTATTTTTGGTATGTTATATGCGTTGTTTTAAATTTACTCTGGATCGTTCTTGCCGGGATTATGAGAAAACAAGAAAATAAAGATAAATATCGCGATGACGTGGAGCCTGATGATGGAAGAAAAGAGCGTTGGAATCTTGAAAATATAATTATATTTGCAATTTGTTTTATGGCAGTATGTGCAATTGCCATTAATCTTGCAGTATCTACAACAAAACATGTCTTTGAAGCTCAGATTGACGGAGATATGCTGCAGGCAGACTCGATCCGAAGAGATGTTCTTTCGGTTATGAAGGAATATGAAAGAGACGGAAAACAAGCATCCTCGGCAAGCTATCGGGCGATCTGTAATGGGGTGGTGCTTACTGAATGGAAAACCCCGGAAGATGAATTACAGTGTTCCTTGGCAGAAAAGTTGCAGATAGCAGACTTCGGTGAACTTGCGAATGATTTTATGATGGCAGATGGACGAGCACGGATTTATGTGCAGTACCGGGATGGAAATGCTATTGTGGAATTGCTAAATCCAATCGGGAAAGTTGAAAAAAATAGCAGAGTTTATAGAAGGATATATGTAGAATCGGATTATTACTCCCATGGTAGATGATGAAATGCCACAGCTTCTGATATGTAAACAGATAAAACTTGCAAAACAAGCTTTATCATTGTCGGGGCTTGGCATATCAAAATTAAATCTTTTTAATATTTTTTTAAAATGATTGGTAACGATACCAAAAGCCTGTTGACAACCCATGAAAATTGAGTATAATGAAACTATATTAGAAATGAAACAGCAGAGGAGATATTTAATTGGCAACGATTTCAGATGTAGCGAAGCTATCCGGTATTTCTGTATCAACAGTGTCAAGGGTCATCAATGACAATCCTCATGTTTCCCCGGAGAAGCGTCAGAAGGTTCTGGAGGCTATGGAGCAGCTTGGATATGCACCAATGCAGGCAGCCAGACAGATGAGAGGCTCGGGTTCACAGAATATAGCAGTTGTGATACCTAATATCACCAATACATTTTTTGCATACCTGGTGAATGCTATAGAAAGAACCTGCAGGGAACACGATTACAAGACATTGATCATCCAGACCTACGGAGAGAAGAAGCTGGAGGAAGCAGCTTTAAACCTGTTAAAACTTCATCATGTAGATGGCGTTATATTATGTGCACTGGAGAATGATCCGGCATTTATACAGTCATATGCCAGATATGGAAGTCTGGTCATATGCAATGAGTATAACAGTGACGAGAGTATTTCAACCATCCAGTGCAGACAGTACGAAGGCTTTTACGAAGCTACAGAGTATCTTATAAATAAAGGATACGAAAGAATCGGCTACTGTGCAGGTACAAGGACTGTAGTGATACAGCCTGTAGGTGTCAATATCAATACTGATCGTTACATGGGTTATGCGGAAGCATTAAGTGCCCACAATATGGTTGCAAACCCAGCATTTGTATATACAAGGATAAAAACCTTCGAGGATGGACAGAAGTTCATTGAGGAATACGCAGATCTGGATGTTCGGCCGGACGCAGTCATAGCGGGCAGTGATCAGGTGGCAGCAGGAATGGTATTTGAAGCAAGAAAGAGAGGAATAAGAATTCCTGAGGATCTTGCAATTATGGGAGTGGATGACCAGCCTATTGCGACTCAGATAGAGATTCCGCTTACAACCATAAGACAGCCTGTAGAGGAAGAAGGAAGGCTTGCTGCTGTTGAATTATTAAGACAACTTGGTGGAGACAAGAAGAAATCAGTTAGAAAAAAACTGAAGCTTGAACTGGCTATCAGACAAACTGCATAGCCAGTAAAAAAATCACAAATATGGTAACGATACCAAAACATGGCAAATGCTCCTGGGGAGGTCAAAGCCCATGCCGATCATGTGACAACTTCAAATGATGATGATGGTGGTGCCAGGGTTCTTGAAAGGCTTGTTGATTGAAACAATAAGAAGAAAAACTATAGAAACAAAGTGACTATGGTGATAAACTATGGATATTGATAAAGCTTAACCAATAACTATCCCATTGATGGTTGGAGGCGTGGATCTAACAGGAGGTAATTATAATGAATGATACATTAAAGGTACTTGAAACAAGAAGAAGCTGCAGAAGCTTCAAGCCTGATATGGTAAAGGAAGAAGATATCCAGGCGGTAATAAAAGCCGGAACCTATGCGGCAACAGGCAGGGGACTCCAGAGCCCTATAATAATTGCAGTGACAAATAAGGAAAAGAGAGACGAGATATCAAGGGCAAACAGAAGCATAAACCCTGCATGGGCAGAGGACTTCGATCCATTCTACGGAGCACCTGTTATCCTTATTGTCCTGGCAGACAGAAATGTGCCTACCTATCTGTATGACGGTTCACTGGTTCTTGGAAATATGATGAATGCAGCAGAGAGTCTTGGACTTGGAAGTATCTGGATCCATCGTGCAAAGGAAGAGTTCGACTCAGACTTTGGCAAGCAGATTCTTAAGGAGCTTGGAATTGAGGGAGACTATGAAGGTATAGGTCACTGTGCATTAGGTTATGCAGCAGAGCCCGCTAAAGCCCCTGCCCCAAGAAAGGAAAATTACGTTTACTATATAAAATAAGTACTATTTATATACTTGGTATTAAGTCGTGGGTCGTGAGATTTTGATAGTTGCATTGTTGTATACCTTATATAAAACCATATAAACAAGAAATAGGTTTGATGGTTAGCATACAATCATTATGTACATAATAAAAGCAGGGAAAATGATTAACTCGTGTTTCGTGTCCATTTTTCTAGTGACTTTACCATCAAGTCATGTTACTATCTAAGATAGTGTTCTTAGAGCTAACGGCAAAATATTACCGTAAAATGATAGATATATGGAGAGGATTATGAGTACACATAAAAATAATAGAAGCACATTCTCAGGTAAGCTGGGATATGTCCTGTCAGCAGCAGGAGCATCGGTAGGTCTGGGAAATATCTGGAGATTTCCATATCTGGCAGCCAAGTACGGAGGAGGAATATTCCTGCTTGTATATATCCTGCTGGCAGTGACATTTGGATATACAATGATAGTTGCAGAGTCTGCACTTGGACGAATGACCAGAAAAAGTCCGGTGGGGGCATTTCAGTCATTTGGCAATAAAAAATGGATGAAATTCGGCGGCTGGATAAATGCCATAATACCGATTCTGATAGTGCCTTATTACTCAGTGATCGGTGGCTGGGTTATCAAGTATCTGATAGAATATATAAAAGGAAACGGAACAGCATTGGCAGAGGATGGATATTTCTCAGGCTTCATATCAAATGGAGTATCCACAGAGACCTGCTTTATAATATTCTGCCTGTTCACCCTGGCAATCATATATGCAGGAGTTCAGAATGGAATAGAAAGAGTGTCAAAAATCATGATGCCGGTGCTTGTAGTGCTGTCTGTCATAGTGGCAGTATATTCAGTTACGAGACCCGGAGCCATGGAGGGCGTCAAGTATTTCCTTGTGCCAAATGTTAAAAACTTCTCGTGGATGACGGTTGTGGCAGCCATGGGGCAGATGTTCTACTCACTGTCCATTGCCATGGGCATTCTCATTACTTTCGGTTCATATATGAAGAAGGACACCGCTATTGAAGACTCCACAAGAAATGTTGAGATATTCGATACTGCCATAGCAATGATGGCTGGACTTATGATAATCCCGGCAGTATTTGCATTTTCAGGGGGCAATCCCGATACACTTAATGCAGGTCCGTCACTTATGTTCATTACCATTCCTAAGGTATTTGCAAATATGGGATTTGGTACAGCCATAGGAATACTTTTCTTTGTGCTGGTTTTATTTGCAGCGGTAACAAGTTCGATAGCACTGACGGAAAGTGCAGTTTCAACCTTCGAGGATGAGCTTGGATGGGGCAGGAAGAAATCCACAGTCATCACAGGTATCATAATGCTGGTGCTTGGAAGTCTGTCATCCCTTGGATATGGACCACTGGCATTTGTGAAAATCATAGGTATGCAGTTCCTTGATTTCTTTGACTTCACGACTAATTCGGTAATGATGCCTATTGCAGCGCTTATGACAAGCCTGCTTATTTCAAGGGTTGTGGGAGTTGAACGCATAGAAGAGGAGATCAGACATGGGGAGAGCAAGTTCCGCAGAAAGAAGATATTTGTGGTTATGATCAAGTACCTGTGCCCTGTGTTCGTATTGATAATATTAATTAGCTCCGTAGCAAATGCTTTTGGATGGATCTCCATGTAAATACCCGGAGAAAACTTGGCACGCCGCCGAGTGTAAAAGAGTTGGCACTACATTACGAGGTGGCGATACGGAACAGGCAAATTTTAAGAGGCTGATGTTCAAAGGGGAGAGATACAGCATGAAAAATCTTGAGACAAATGACTGGCTTATGTTAAACAGCATAATTTACAAGATATACACTGTTGAGGACGTGGATGATATGAGGAAGCAGCTTCTGGAACAGCTTAAAATGCTTCTGGATTTTGACAGTGCGGACTTTTATATGGCGGCAGCAGGTGGAGAAAATCACCTGACCAGACCGGTGTATTTTAATTGCGAGGATGATCACTCTGACATATATGACGAGCTTGATTACAGTAGAGGCATACTATACAGTGGCAAGACCCTGGTATACCGGGAGACAGATATAATCTCTGATGACGCAAGGGTGGAGACCGAGTATTATAAGAAGGTATACAAGCCAAATAACTGGCATTATTCTCTTCAGATGGTACTTGCCATGAAGAAAAAATTCGTAGGAGTTGTGACTTTCTACAGAACCATAGGAAAAGAAAATTTCGAGTATGAGGATATTTTCATGCTGGATCAGCTTAAGGAGCATTTGTCATACAGGCTTTATAAGGAGCTAGAGAAGACTGACAATGCAGGAGACAAGATGACCATAGCAGAAGTGGTGGAGAAATATGATCTGACCAGACGAGAGCACACCATATTAAGGCTTCTTCTTGGTGGAAAGACCAACGCCGATATCTGCGACGAGCTTACCATAACAGATAACACTTTGAAGAAGCATATACTCAATATCTATAGAAAGCTTGGTATAAATAACAGGGTTCAGATGTTCAAACTTATTAAAGAAAAAGAGTAGCAAATGCGGACAAATTCAAGTACATATGCAAATTGCAAGGATGAGCCATGCCGGATCATTATTGATAAAAATACTTAAAAAGTAGTATAAAAATGGTAAAAAATCTGCATTGATAATAACAGTGAATGGAATTATTATTCATATAACAATTTAATTAATGAGAAAAACAAGCAACGGAGCTGTCGGATAGATAGCTCCGTTTTGTTATGGTAAGGCGTGTTTTATCGCTGGCATGGTAACGAAGACAAAGAATAATCCGAAGGAAAGGAAGATGCAGTATGAAGGAAATAATCATGATAATCAGACCGGAGAAGCTTGAAGCCATGAAGAAGATATTAGATGAGATTAACTGTGGTGGTATGACACTTTCAACAGTAATGGGCTGTGGTACTCAGAAGGGTGCAACAGAGGATAAGGGTGTCAATGAGATAAAGGGTCTGAAGACAACCATTAATCTTCTCCCTAAGATAAGAGTTGAGGTGGTTGTAAATGATAAGGATGTTGAACCTATCATCATGAAAACCAGAGAAGCCTGTGCCACAGACCATGTAGGTGATGGTAAGATATTTGTCAGAAATATTGAAGAGGCTGTGAGAATACGAACAGGTGAGAGAGGACTCAAGGCATTATAGATCAATGTTAAGATGTTTGTTCAATGGTCGTATCAAGTTTTGTATAAAACTTGACATGTAGCGTCAGTCCTTTGCCAGAGGAAGCACCAAGTGTCGAAGGCACATTTAGAATGGTGCTGACGAACTGCCGCCGAGAGATTGTGCCCATGCGTTGAAAACGCATATTTGAATGGCACAATCGACTTGCCGCCGAGTGTAAACGAGGGGGCGTTACCCATAATGGGAGGGGGCGTTACCCATAATGGGAGGGGGCGTTACCCGTAAAGGCAAATTTTAATTGCTGATGTTCAATGATGAGAGGTGATCCTATGGAATATATAGTTGAACTTGACGGAGTTAATAAGGTATATGGCAAGAATCACGTCGTCAAGGATTTGGATTTAAAGGTTAAAGAGGGTGAATTCCTCACCCTGTTAGGCTCCTCCGGTTGCGGAAAGACAACAACTCTGAGGATGATAGCAGGATTTGAAGAGCCTACCACCGGAACCATAAAGGTGGAGGGGGAAGCCATAGAAGAGAAGGAACCCTTTGAGAGAAATGTAAATACAGTATTTCAGACCTATGCGTTATTTCCCCATATGACTATAGCCGACAACATAGCATACGGCTTGAAAATTAAGAAGGTGCCAAAGGCGGAGATAAAGACCAGGGTTAAGGAAATGATAGATCTGGTACAGCTGTCAGGCTTTGAGAAGAGATATCCTTCACAGCTTTCCGGTGGACAGAAGCAGAGAGTTGCCATCGCCAGGGCACTTATTAATAAACCAAGGGTACTGCTTCTCGATGAACCGCTGGGAGCACTTGATCTTAAGCTCAGAAAGCAAATGCAGCTCGAGCTTAAGCGATTACAGAGAAAGCTTAATATTACATTTATATATGTAACCCACGATCAGGAGGAAGCCCTTACAATGAGCGACAGGATTGCCATCATGCATGACGGTATCCTGGATCAGCTTGGAACTCCGTCGGAGATATATGAGGCACCTAAGACGAAATTTGTTGCCACATTTATCGGCGAGACGAACATATTTGACGGAACCGTGGGATTCATAAATGGTGATGAGGTTCAGGTCACAGTTGAAAATGGCTTTATTACCGGTAAGGGTGATGACTTTAAATTCGGAGAGTATATCACAGTGTCTGTAAGACCTGAGAAGATGAAGTATTCCGAGACACCGGTGGAGGGCTTTGGTATCAAGGCTGTGGTTAAGGATTACATATATGTGGGTTCTGTTATCAAATGTATAGTAGTACTACCAAATGGTAATGAGCTTAAGATAGAGAGGTTGGCAGGCGAGAGTCTTCCGGAGATCGGAAGTGCCATATATCCATATTGGAACAAAGAGGACGCGGTTCTTATCCACAGCAGGGAGAACAGTATATTCGAGGCATTGGATAATGTAGTGCTTGCGTAGTGGGCTGGAAGCGTCAAATGACACATGAAAAAATGTCGCAGACATTATTACAAGTAATGGAGCACGCTATCACTTTGTGAGCCGTGCCAGTAATCAAAGAAGGTGAACAAATGGAACTGGGTGAAAGAAATGAAAAGCTTATCAAAAAACATAAATGGCGTTCCAATAATCTTCCGGCTATTGCCACTGTAGGCCCCGTGGCGTTGCTGTTGGTATTGCTTGTGGCTGTTCCACTTATATATGTGGCGGTTATGAGCTTCTGCACCACAGATCAGTATTATAATGTGGTATTCAGCTTCAGCCTGGATAATTACAAAAACCTCATGAGTGCGGATTATATGAAGATATACATACAGTCGATAGTTATAGCACTCTTTACAACCATCATTTGCATACTTGTAGGTTATCCGTTTTCTTATCTTATTGCAAGAACAAAGAGCAGATGGAAACAGCTTATGTATATGCTGGTTATCATTCCATTCTGGACAAATTCACTTATAAGGATATATGGCTGGAGAACATTCCTCGGAACAAAGGGATGGCTCAATACCATATTGCAGACCATCGGCATAACCGGCGGTCCCGTAGATTTCCTGTACAAACAGGGGACAACAGTGTTCGGTATGGTTTACTGTCTGATCCCATTTATGATATTGCCGCTTTATACATCCATAGAGAAGCTTGATGGCAGCCTGCTAGAGGCAGCAGCAGATCTTGGAGCAAAGCCCTTTAAGAGATTCCTTACAGTTGTGCTTCCCCTTACCTCCGGTGGTATATTCTCCGGATGTATCATGGTATTTATCCCATGTCTCGGATATTTCTTCGTGTCAAATATCCTTGGCGGAGGAAATTCAGATGTTATTGGAAATCTCATAGAGAGACAGTTTAAGAGTGGAAATAACTGGCCCCTTGGTGCGGCACTGTCCATCATATTGATAATCATAACGCTGCTGCTTGTTAAGCTCTATCAGAAGATAGGCGGCGATATGGATGAACTTGGAGTATGAGGAAGCCCCCATGCATCGAAGATGCATATTGGAATGGGGCTGACGAAATGCCGCCGAACGAAGGTGAGGGGGCGATGCAAGAGGAAGCCCCCATGCATCGAAGATGCATATTGGAATGGGGCTGACGTTCAACAGTAAGGGAGTGAATATATGAGCAGAAAATCAAAAGTTATCGGAAGAAAAGTTGTAAATACCATATTCATGATACTGGTGTATATATTCCTGTTTATGCCGATAGTAGTGGTGATCGTCAATTCCTTTAATGCCACCACCAGAAAGCCATATTTAACCTGGCAGGGATTTTCACTGGACTGGTATGTGAAATTATTTGAAAATGACGCACTGCTTACATCCTTCGGCAACACAATGATAATCGCCGTTGTAAGTACAGTGCTTGCCACAGCCATAGGAACTCTTGGAGCTGTGGGTATGTACAGATACAAATTTAAAGGAAAAGGAATTATAAATGCTCTTTTGTATATACCGGTAGTAATTCCTGAAATCGTACTTGGAATTTCACTTCTTACGATATTTGCCAAGGCAAATGTTCCAAGAGGTATGCTGACACTGATACTTGCCCATGTAACCTTCTGTGTTCCATATGTAATATTCAATGTCCGTGCAAGATTGTCGGGATATGATAATTCGGTAGAGGAGGCCAGCATGGATCTGGGTGCCAACAGGATACAGACATTTTTCAGGGTTACACTTCCTATCCTGGCTCCGGGAATAGGCGGTGGTGCACTTCTGGCATTTACCCTTTCCATAGATGATGTTATCGTCAGCTACTTTGTAAATGGTCAGACAAAGACATATCCACTTAAGGTCATGGAGAGCATTAAGAGTGGTGTTTCCCCTGATGTAAATGCTCTTTCGGCACTGATACTGGTTGGTACGATTGTTCTGGTTGTCCTAACCCAGAGCAATCTGTTCAATAGAAAAAGAAAAAACTAATCATGTAATACCGGCTTATTCTGAATGGTACTCAGATGGTTAAATCGAAGATGTCAGGTAACATATGAAGAATGACAGGGCACCAGTATTTTGTGGGCCGGGCCAATATTAAAGGAGGTAGTAGTATGAAGAGATTTAGAAGATTTATAAGTATTGCCGCTGCAGGTGTTATGATGGTAGGGCTTCTTGGTGGCTGCGGAAGCAGCAAGAAGAATGACGCAGGAAAAAATGGTGAGATCAATGTGTTTGTATGGACAGAGTATGTGCCTGATTCAGTATTTGAAAAGTTCGAGGAAGAGACAGGTATCAAGGTAAATGTTTCAACCTACTCGTCAAATGAGGATATGCTTGCCAAGGTAAAATCAGAAACAGAGGGAACATACGACATAGTACTTCCAAGTGATTACACAGTTGAGCTGATGATAGAGCAGGGAATGCTGGAGGAGCTTGACCAGAGTAAGCTTACTAACCTGTCAAATATAAATGAAGCATATCTGGATCCATCCTACGATCCGGGAAATAAATATTCAGTTCCTTATCAGGGAGGTGTAGCTGCCATAGCAGTTAATACTTCAATGGTTGACAAGGATATTACAAGCTATGATGATCTTTTTGACCCATCTCTTAAGGGGGAGTTGGTTGTGTTGGATGACTACAGAGCAGTTATAGGCATGACTGCCAGAAGCATGGGCTACAGCATGAACGAGACTGATCCTGATAAGCTTGCTGAGATTGAGGATAAGCTTCTGACACTTAAGGATAATGTTGCTCTTTATGACTCAGACAGTCCTAAGAGTGCTCTTATATCCAGTGACTGTTCAGTTGGTATGATATGGGGTGCCGAGATTGCTCTTGCCATGGAAGAGGATCCTAATATCAAGGTAGTATATCCTGAGGAAGGACCATATGTATTCATGGATAACTGGTGTATCCTTAAGGGTTCAAAGAACTATGACAATGCCATGGAGTTCATCAACTTCATGTTAGACGCAGATACAGCCCAGATGGTATCTGAAGAGTTTCCATACCTCTGCCCTAACAAGGCTGCTGTAGAGGCAATGGGAGAGGAGTACAGTGGCAATATAGCAAAGAACCCACCGGAGGATGTTATTGCAGCCGGTGAAAGTGTAAAGAATCTGGACAACGATACACTTGCAATATACAACGATATGTGGACAAAGCTTAAGAAGTAACCATATAAATTAAGCAGCAAAATTCAGCCGTCTTAAATCATCGGATATTTAAGGCGGCTGAATTAATATGAAGGGTGCTAGATTGTCATGTAAGGTTTTGTATGAAAATTTGGCATGCAATGTAATCCTTTTTTGGAAGTCAGATTTTTTATTGGATGAGTTAATAGTGAGGAGGTTACTATAATGAAGATAGATTTCTTATATTTGAATGAAGAGGATATGATAAAGGCGGGAGTTATGGATCCTGCCGGTTGCATAAAGACAATGGAGGATACCATGTCACTGTTTGGCAAGAAGGATTTCCTTCTTGGTGGACCAAAGGGGGATGAGCACGGGCTCCAGATGAACTTTCCCCAGAAGTCTGACATAGAGGATTTCCCGTTAGACGATGGTCCCGACAGACGTTTTATGGCAATGCCGGCTTATCTGGGTGGAAGATTTCATATTGCAGGGCAGAAGTTTTATGGCTCCAACAGCCATAATTCAGCCCTTAAGCTGCCGAGATCTATTCTTATGGTCACACTTTCCGATGTGGATACGGGAGCACCTAAGGCGATCATGTCAGCTAATCTTTTGAGTGCCATGAGAACCGGTGCAATGCCTGCCATGTCTGCAAAGTATCTTGCCAGAAAGGATTCAAGGGTATTGTCCCTTATCGGCCCCGGAGTTATAAACAAATGTGCCCTTATGTGTTATATGGAGGTACTTCCGCACATCGAGAAGATAAAGCTTCGTGGCAGCTCTGTTAATTCAAGAACAGCTCTTGCCATGAAGGAATTTATAGAAGAGAAGTATCCACAGGTTAAGGAGATAGAGATATGTAGTACATTAAGAGAAGCCTGCGAGGACGCAGATGTGGTAAGTGAGGCAATGTCTGTAACCAAGGAGAACATGGAAGAATTTCATCTTGAGTGGTTCAAGAAGGGGGCAACTGTATTCTCCATGGGATCATTCCTGTATCGTCAGTTTGATGATTTCCTTGGTACAAAGATGGTGGTTGACAACTATGGAATGTACGAGAAGTACATGAATAACTTCATCGCCAGAGGACCTGTGGATGCATTTGGAAATAAGCGTGAGTGGGTCATAATGGGTATCCATTTCGTACATCTGGTACAGACCGGCAAGGCGAAGCGGGAGGATGTAATAAATATCAGTGACATTGTAAATGGCATATCAAAGGGACGTACAAGTGATGATGAGATCGTTATGTGCAGCATAGGCGGTATGCCTCTTGAGGATCTGTCCTGGGGCTATGACTGCTACCAGAAAGCTATGGAGCTTGGAATAGGTACGAAGCTTAACCTCTGGAATGAGCCGTATATGTACTAGAATTACGATTTTATACTTATATATAAGTATAAGTGACAAAAAATAAGTACAATAATGGTGAGTAAATGTAATTGAATAAGTATCTGATAAGATTTATCATATATCCATAAATTAAATAAATCACAGAAAAAAGGCAACGGAGCTTAATAAAAGTTTCGTTGCCTTTTGTTTAATGTAAGGATGTCGAAGACATCGTTACACCGCAACAGCCTTGCCGAAGGCAACTAAAAATGCTGTTGCTCAATTAATCGTTATTGATAAGGAGGAATGAATATGGCGTATCCGACAATAGATTTTTTGTTTTTAAGTGAAGAAGACATGATAAAAGCAGGTGTGAAGAACATGCCTGAGTGCATAGAAGCCATGGAAGAGGTGGTTAAGTGCTTAAACTCCGGTGACTATGTTATGGGCGGTGAAAATCATAATTCCCACGGAAGTCAGGTTTCATTTCCCAAGACATCACCATTTCCCAATATGCCTTTAGATGAAGGTGATGACAGAAGATTTATGGCAATGCCGGCATATATCGGCGGGCCCTTTGATCTCATGGGAATGAAGTGGTACGGCTCCAACATGACAAATAAAGAAAAAGGACTTCCGAGATCCATCCTTACAGTAATGTTAAATGACAAGACCACAGGTGCTCCCCTTTGTCTCATGAGCGCGAATATATTAAGTGCCATGAGAACCGGAGCAATCCCGGGTGTGGGAATAAAATATCTGGTGAAGAAGGACGCTAAGGTGTGCGGAGTGTGCGGCCCCGGTGTTATGGGCAAGACATCACTTGAGGCCATCTTAACTATCTGTCCGGATATTGAGGAGATCAAGGTTAAGGGACGTAGTGAAAGATCCTTAAGTGCATTTGTAGAGTATGCAAAAGCCAAATATCCTGATGTGAAGAAAATATATGCTGTGGATACAGTAGAGGAGCTGGTGAGAGGTTCAGATGTTATCTCATTTGCAAATACCGGAGGAACAGACCCTTCCACATATCCATTTGTCAAGGGAGAATGGATAAAGCCCGGAGCTGTGATAGCTGCCTTAAGCTGCTTTGACATGGATAGCCGTGATATGGCGGAAACGGCAACACTGGTGGTTGACAACATGCAGCTCTACGATGCGTGGGCTGAGGAATTTCCTTATCCGTCCTTTGGGGCAAATAACATTATCGGCTCAAAGTTCACGGATATGGTACATGACGGAGTGATAACCAGAGATCAGATATACGATCTTGGGGATATCATATATGGCAAGAGACCGGGAAGAGTTTCAGATGATCAGATATTTATATTCTCCGTAGGCGGTATGCCGGTGGAGGATGTTGCCTGGGGCAGTATCTGCTACAACAAAGCTAAGGAACTGGGGCTTGGAACCAGCCTCAGATTGTGGGATAAGCCGGATATGGCATGATAGTTAAAGGAGGAAGCACCATGCATCGAAGATGCATTTAAAAATGGTGCTGACGAAATGCCGCCGAACGGATGTGAGGGGGGCAATACAAAAAGGAGGAATACTCATGGATACAAGAATTGCAGTTCATCCAATACTTGGAGAGACAACAAAGGGAAGAGAGATAAGCTTTACCTTTGACGGAAAAGAAATGACCGGATACGAAGGAGAACCAATAGCTGCAGCCCTTAAGGCGGCAGGGGTTATGATACACAGATACACCAAGAAGGAGCACAAGCCAAGAGGTATCTTCTGTGCCATAGGAAGATGTACTGACTGCGTTATGGTGGTAGACGGTGTGCCAAATGTAAGAACCTGTATCACCCCGTTAAAAGAAGGAATGGATGTAAGAACCCAGTATGGTGTCTCAGCAGAACCATTTGACAAGCAGTAATCAAAACCATCAAAAAGGAGCGTGTGTTATATGAAGCGATATGATTTGATAATAGTTGGTGCCGGACCTTCAGGCCTGTCTGCTGCAATAGAGGCAGCCAAGAGGGGAATGAAGACAATAATATTTGATGAAAATGAGAAGCCCGGAGGACAGCTCTTTAAACAGATACATAAATTCTTTGGATCAAAGGAGCATAAGGCTAAGATACGAGGCTTTGTGATCGGCGAGCAGCTCTTAAAGGAGGCCGACGAGGCAGGTGTTGAGGTTAAGCTCAACGCCACAGTTATAGGTCTCTATCAGGATAAAGAGGTGGTGGTAAAGATCGGTGAAGAAATCTGCCACTATAAGGGAGACTCCATAATAATCGCCACAGGAGCTGCCGAGAACATGGTTACTTTCCCGGGCTGGACTCTTCCGGGAGTTATCGGAGCCGGAGCCGCCCAGACAATGATGAACCTTCATGGTGTGAAGCCCGGACAGAAGATCCTTATGCTGGGCTCCGGAAATGTAGGTCTGGTTGTTTCCTTCCAGCTTCTCCAGTGCGGCTGTGATGTGGTTGCCCTTGTGGACGCTGCACCAAGGATCGGTGGATACGGTGTACACGCAGCCAAGGTTGCAAGAACCGGAGTTCCTTTTTATCTGTCCCATACCATCGTCAAGGCAGAGGGGGAGGATAAGGTTACAGGCGTTACCATTGCAGAGGTGGACAGCAGTTTTAAATTTATCCCGGGAACGGAGAAGCACTTTGACGTGGATACCATCTGCCTGGCTGTGGGACTTTCACCTATGTCACAGCTTCTTAAGATGGCAGGCTGCGAGATGGAGGACAATCCAAAGCGTGGCGGACAGGTTCCTATCTGTGATGAAAATGGAAGAACCTCAATACCGGGTATATTTGTAGCAGGTGATGTGTCAGGAATCGAAGAGGCGTCAAGTGCCATGATAGAAGGAAGGATGGCAGGTATAACTGCTGCCGAATATCTTGGATACATGGACAAGGAAGAATTAGACAAGGGAATGGGAGAGCTTGATCATGCCTTAAACGGCTTGAGACAGGGCATGTTCGCACCAAAGAACAGAGGAAAGAAGATCACAGAGACAGAGGAAGGAATACCGGTTTCTGAGAATCTTCTCACAAAGGGCTATGTGGCTGATGATGAGATCGAAAGATTTCCGGGTGTTACACATGCCAAGGGTATCCATCCTGTTATTGAATGTACGCAGAATATCCCATGTAACCCATGTCAGGACGCGTGCCCTAAGAAGTGTATAAGCATTGGGGAGAACATAACCTCCCTTCCTACAGTGCCTCACGCAGAGGATTGTATAAATTGCGGAATGTGTGTTGCCTCCTGTTCAGGACAGGCAATATTCCTGGTGGCTGAGGACTGCGGAGACGGTACTGCAACGGTCACATTGCCATATGAGTTTCTTCCGCTTCCGGAGCCGGGAACAAAGGGTGTAGGCCTTGGCAGGAGCGGACAGCCCGTATGCCAGGCTGAGGTTGTGTCGGTGAAAAGTCTTAAGGCATTTGACAAGACAAATCTACTTACCATGAGAGTTCCTAAGGAATATGCCATGAAGGCAAGATTTTTTAAGGCAGAATAAACCGGTAAGAGTTGATCATAGGCAGCATACAATGTCGGCCATACCGAGCAGGTAGATTTTTAATGGCTGACGTTTTACAGGAAGGGAGATGCATTTAATGAATAAGGTAAATGACAGATCAAGAGATATAGGACCATTTGTACCGGGACCGGATGACGATATGCTTATATGCAGATGTGAGGAGATCACTAAGGGTGAGATAAGAAAGGCAGTCCATGACGGCATGTGGACCATGACAGAGATCAGAAGGTACTTAAGAACAGGAATGGGACTCTGCCAGGGACAGACCTGTGGCAAGCTGGTCAAGGGAATAGTAGCAAGGGAGCTTGGAGTATCTCCGGCAGAGCTTGAGCCTGCCACATCAAGAGTTCCAATGAGACCTATAGAGATGTATATATTTGCAAATGAGGCGAAGGAGGCGGATGTCCATGAGTAATAATGCGGAAATTATCATAATCGGTGGGGGCATTATAGGTTGTGCAACAGCCTACTATCTTGCAAAAAACGGTGTTAAGGATGTAATAGTTCTTGAGGGATCTGACTTTATGGGTAACGGAGGCTCATCAAGAAACGGTGGAGGTGTAAGACAGTCCGGAAGAGATGTAAGAGAGTTGCCCCTTGTAATGTACGGAATTAAAAATCTCTGGCCCCATCTTTCGGAGGAGCTGGAGGTTGACTGCGAATATCATCAGGACGGCAACCTTCGTCTTGGCAAGACAGAAGCCCACAGGGCAACTCTTACGAAGCTTGCTGACAATGCCAGAGGTGTAGGCCTTGATGTAAGAATGATAGACGGTGATGAGGTGAGACAGATAAATCCATATCTCTCCCACGAGGTTACATGTGCCAGCTGGTGTCCTACAGACGGACATGCAAATCCTCTGACCACAACCCTTGGCTTCTACAAGATGGCAAGGCGGCTTGGAGTGAGATTTATCACCGGTGAGCCGGTAGTATCTCTTGGAATGGTGAGAGGCAAGATCAGAAAGGTTGTAACCCCCAATAATACATATGAGGGTGAGAAGGTTCTGGTGGCAGCAGGCCTTGACAGCAGACCGATACTTACCAGTGTGGGCATTGATATCCCAATGACAAATTCTCTTCTTGAAGCTCTTGTCACCGAGGCTGAACCCCACATGTTTGACCAGATGCTCGGTACTGCGGAGGCAGACTTCTACGGACATCAGACTAAGCATGGATCATTTGTGTTCGGTGGTTCTTCGGGCCTTGAAAGATATAACAAGGATAATGGCACTCCTGTTACAAACAGCAAGACAGCACCTTGTATATGTCGTGGTATCATGAAGTACTTTCCGGATCTTGCAAAGGCTAAGATCGTAAGAACCTGGGCAGGCTGGATGGACGCTTCATCAGATGGTGTTCCGTCACTTGGTAAGGTAGATGAGGTGCCGGGACTTTATGTGGCATGTGCCTTTAACGGACATGGCTTCGGTATTGCTCCTGCTGCCGGTGAGCAGCTTGCAAAGCTCATGATAACCGGAACCACAGACATATCACTTGATGAACTCAGATATGACAGATACAAAGCAAAGATATAAGGGTAGAGAAAGGAAGCAGCCATGAATAATTTTACATTTAATATTCCCACAGATATAAGATTTGGAAGAAATCAGATACAGTGTCTTCCGGAGGAACTTGCAAAATACGGAAGGAAGGTTCTTCTGGTATATGGAGGCGGCAGTATCAAACGGAACGGAATTTACGATAAAGTATACGAGCTTTTAAAAGATTTTCAGGTGTTCGAGCTTAGCGGTATAGAGCCGAATCCTAAGCTTACATCAGTTGAAAAAGGTGCTGAGATATGTAAGAAAGAGGGCATTGAGGTTATACTTGCCGTGGGCGGCGGCAGTGTTATTGACGCCTCAAAGCATATTGCCTGTTCAGCCTGCTATGAGGGAGAACCATGGGATCTTGTCCTTGACAGAAGCAAGGTGAAGAAGGCACTGCCTATAGCAGTGGTGCTTACCATATGTGCCACCGGCTCGGAGATGAACTCCGGTGCAGTAATAAGCAATGAGAAAACCTGTGAGAAGCTGGAGATAAATACTCCTTTGCTTTATCCGAGACTTTCCATATGTGACCCAACATACCTTTACACTCTTCCCGATAGCCAGACTGCGGCAGGTACGGCAGATATAATCTCCCATATATTTGAACAGTATTTTCAGAAGAATGACGAAGCTTTTGTTACAGACAGAATTTCAGAGGCACTTCTTAAGACCTGTTTCACATATGGTCCCGTGGCAATGAAGGATCCATGTAATTATGAGGCGAGATCAAATCTTATGTGGACCAGTACCCTGGCACTTAACCATCTCATAACAGTAGGCAAGGGTGGTGCCTGGTCAGTGCATCCTATAGAGCATGAGCTCAGTGCCTTTTATGATATTACCCATGGTGTGGGGCTTGCCATCCTCACCCCGGCGTGGATGAAATACGTGCTGTGCGATGAAAACGTGGACAGATTTGCCATGTATGGTAAGAATGTATGGAATATAGAGGTCTCTGATCCATATGAAGCAGCCCATAAGGCCATAGAAAAGACAAAAGACTTCTTTGTATCGCTGGGCTTACCGACAAAATTAAGTGAGGTTGGAATTACAGAGGAAAGATTTGAAGAGATGGCAGCGGAAGCTGTCAGAACCAGTGGCATAAAGACCAGAGCTTACTATCCGCTGGATGTGGAGGATGTAGTTAAGATATTTGAGATGTGCAGATAAGAACATCTAAGGTACAGATGGCGAGGGGCATCGGGAAGAACATTATGTCAGACATTGAGTTGACAGGGTATAGTATCATGTTTATGATATAAAATGTAAGAAATAGCAGAGACAGGAGCAACAGAAAATGTTTGAAGATAACTTGGTGCCTGAGATAACAATAGAAGAGCTGGCAGACATTCATCCCTCACTGTACAGACTTTGTGATGTGAGGGATGAAGTTTCGTTCAGATATGGTTCGATTCCGGGGGCTGTCTGTATGGAGAATATTCTTCAGATGGCAGAGGATGGAGAGCTGGACAAGAGCACAAGCTATGTGCTGTATTGCATGAAGGGCATAGATAGTCTTGGTATTGCCTATGCTTTAAGACGTCTGGGATATGATGCAGTGAGCCTGAAGGATGGATACAGTGAATGGCTTATGTCATCATATGACAGTGATAACGATGAGAAGCAGAAGGAAGTAGAGAAGAGCATAAGGAAGAAATTCCATAAGCAGTTGTTTACCAGATTTGCCAAGGGGATAAATGAGTACGATATGATCCGGGAAGGGGATAAGATCGCCGTATGTATATCCGGTGGCAAGGATTCCATGCTTATGGCGAAGCTGTTTCAGGAGCTGAAGAGGCACAATAAATTCCCGTTTGAACTGGTATTTCTGGTTATGGATCCGGGATACAGCGAGGTGAACCGTAAGGTGATTGAGAAGAATGCAAGAATGCTGGGTGTGCCAATTACAGTATTTGAAACAGAGATATTTGATGCAGTATATGAAGTTGAGAAGTCACCATGTTATCTGTGTGCCAGAATGAGACGAGGATATCTCTACAACAAGGCCAAAGAGCTGGGCTGTAATAAGATAGCCTTGGGACATCATTACGATGATGTTATTGAAACTATTCTCATGGGTATGCTGTATGGAGCACAGGTTCAGACCATGATGCCGAAGCTTCATAGTACAAACTTTGAAGGGATGGAGCTCATCAGACCTATGTATCTGATCAGAGAGGACGACATAATAAAGTGGAGAGATTATAATAATCTGCACTTTATCCAGTGTGCATGCCATTTCACAGATACCTGTTCCTCATGCCGTGACGATGGCACGTCAGCTTCCAAACGAATGGAGACCAAGCAGATCATCGCCAGGATGAAGGAGTTCAATCCGTTTGTTGAGAGCAATATATTTAAGAGCGTCACAAACGTAAACCTGAGCACTATAATCCAGTATAAAGACAAGCAGGGACAGACCCATAATTTTTTGGATGAATATAATTGATGGCTTTTTAATGCTGTTAAAATTATGATATAGATTGATAAAAATAAAATAATGTGAATAAAATACCGGTTCCGGAGTGACATGGATTGAAATCCAATGCCTGGATACCGGTTTTTTTGTGCAATAAATCATCAGTCTATTATATTTTGTTAAAACAATAAAAAGACGTCATAATTTGTCGAAAAAAGGACAATATTGTATATTGAACGGGATGTTTTATTATATTACAATATGTATGTAACAAAGGATATGTTATGTAACATGGGTAAACAAAAGAAATTATGGAGGGATTGCATTATGATCAGAAAGAAATTAGTGATGGGTGTATTGGCACTGACAATGGCAGCTTCAACATTTATTTGTGGGGGAGGAGTTTCAAATGCGGAAAGTGAGCCAAATACAAAGGACACGACGTACACATTTGACAACAGGAACTCTTCGGGAAGCACAGGCTGGAGATTTAAGACAAATAGAACTAAGGTATATGTGTATCCGAAGTCAGGACCTGCCTTGTACTACACTGTATGGGGAAAGAATGCTAAAGACAATGAGACAAATAGGTCATATAGATTTTATATCCCGGTAGGTACTCAGGCAAGTATAACTAATTATGTATATGAACGTGGGGACATTAAAGCTTGTATAAAATATGACAGAAAATCGTATGCATATGAGTATACCAGGGGTGTGTGGAGTCCGGATTCAACCAGAAATTATATTATATACTAGTGATGAGTTGCTTAAGCAAATGGGATGCTTTTGGAATTGATATCATTAATTTAGCCAGAAGAAGGGAGAAGCGTAAGGAAAGGATAACTTCCCTGACGTTATGTGTACTTGATGAAAAAGAAAAAGATTATCAGTATATCAATATGCATACTCGTATGTATCATCTGTGTTTTTGCTATGAAAAGGCTTGAAAGCAGAAAGGAAAAGGACATAAAGCAGCCTGTGGATGATGATCCGATAATTGCAGTGACAGAGGGGGATACTTCTGTGGCTGAATCTACAGGGGAGGACAATTCAGATGGTGGTACATCTACGGAAGAACATATAGAGGAAGCTGATGAGAAAAATACCACATGGATTTATGATGAATATTATGAGAATAAATTAAAAGTGACATTTGTTTCTTACGAGGTGGTACGAAACACGGAACTTAGCAATCTGACGCAGTATTCAAATGAATATTTTTATGATAGTGACAAAGAAACGCTTGCTGCTGATGACAGTGGAAATGATGTTGTATTTTTTGTAAGATGTAAGATAAAGAATATTAATGAGACGAAAAAGGTTACATCGGATATGGTTTTGCAAACCTTTATGGTCTATCGAGATGGAAGGGCAGATTTAGGAGGAAGCAGATGCTATTTTGATAAACCACAGCATACAGAGGGAGAGGACAGGATACATCAGTTTTTCTGGTACACCTTTGATGCAGGGGAGGAACTGGATTGTACTATAGGATTTATTGTAAACGATTATGTCGATGATGGAACCATAAAATATTACGTTGGAAGGTATCCTTCAATATGGAATGAAAAAAAACACTGGGAGGAAGGGGATATCGTAGATTGTGCCATACCTTTTTCAGAGATTAAAGAAGGGAATGATTGAAAGAAATGATAAAAAAGCTTGTATGTATTCTGTTTGCTGGTATTGCATTGTTTTGGTGTTACAGGATATGGAGCATAAATTCAGGCGCAGACGAAGTGAAGAGATTTGAATTCACTATGAATCAGGATATTCAGGGAGAAAAGGTAAAGCTAAAGGCTGTCAAAGCGGGATATATCAGTATGGATGAGGCTCAGGAAATGTTTAGTATAGGCAATAGCCTTGCACTAGATGATAACATAGAGCAAAAAGTAGTGTATGTATGCATTGAGGCTGTCAACACTTCAGATATTGCCATAGACTGGAGTGATCTGATGGAATGGATAGAATGTGGGTTTGAGACTAATGCATGGTCGGGCGTAAGTTTAGGGTTCATAACCCAGAGCTCCAATGTATTTTATACTGAAAGCTTTGAACCTGGGCAGACACAGGATATATGGTTCGCTACACTAGTTGATTCATCGGTATTTAAAGAAAAAAACTGGAAGCAGCTTAATGTGCATGATTTCTATTATGTTCTGTCAATATCACCTGACAGAATGAGAATACGATTGGAGTAGGGATATGTCAATGAAAGCAGTAAAATTTGAATTTAAGAGAATGCTCCATGAGCGTAATCTGAAGATAAGCCTGATAATAAGTATGATTGTAATAATAATGGATATTTTTGAATTTTATATGCAGCGTGTAGAATTTGGAGATATCAGTAACACTAAGCTGATACAGGCGTGGATAGGTACGGATTATCAATTTGCATTTAACAGCCTTTTCTATATCCTGCTTCCGGTTATAGCGTGTCTGCCATATGGTGGAAGTCTGTATCAGGACAGGAATAGTGGCTATGATAAGAACTTATTGATAAATGTCACAAGGAAGCAGTATCTGTTGGCTAAGGCAGTAGTTGTATATATATCAGCTTTCGCAGCTGTAGCGATTCCATTGCTGTTGAATCTGTTCATATCTGCAGGTTTATACAGAAATGAGAGACCTGAGCCTTTTACATATATGTCAGTCGTAGGTATTGATAGAAATATGTTCCCGGTTCTGCTTAATGAACACCCGGCGATATATTGCCTTATATATATTGCCATAGATGGAGTATTTGCCGGGGCTATGGGATTGCTTTCTATGGCTGTTACGGGTTTCTGCCGAAGTGCGTTTACGGTCATAATGTGCCCATTTATATTATACATAGTAACAGGGGCTATGTTGATAAGTGGTGATGGAACTACATCCGGATTATTTGAGGGACTTAATCCGCTTCAGTCATATTGCATAACTTATCAGAAGCTTCTTATCATATATGCACTCATGATGTTTGTGGCAACAGGCTTTATATGGATCTTTAACAGAAAGAGAGATGTATTATGACAGATATAAAAATAGAAAATGTGAGTAAAAAGATAAAATCCAATATGATTCTTAAGAATATAGATATGGAGCTTACCTCGGGACATATATATGGTTTCCGTGGCAAGAATGGTTGTGGCAAGACCATGCTGATGAGATGTATATGTGGTCTGATCATACCAACAGAGGGGAAGATAATTATTAATGGAAAGGAACTCCATAAGGATATAAAGATTCCGGAGAGCATAGGAGCCCTGATCGAGAATCCGGCATTCCTGCCACAGTACACAGGATTTAAAAATCTTAAGATGTTAGCATCTCTTAAGGGCAAGATAAACGATGAAGAAGTGAAGCTTGCCATAAAAAGGGCAGGGCTTGATCCTGATGACAAAAGAACCTATAAGAAATATTCCCTTGGAATGAAACAGAAGCTTGGAATAGCTAATGCCATTATGGGAGAGCCTGATATTATAGTGTTGGATGAGCCTATAAATGCGTTGGATGAGATCAGTGTTGAAAACGTGAAAAAGGTATTCCTTGAACTTAAAGAAAAAGGGAAGCTTATAATAGCAGCCTGCCATGACAGAGAGGAACTTGAATATCTGTGTGATATAATCTATGAGCTTAAGGATGGAGAGATTGCGGGAATGGAGATGATGGATTGAAATTTTTAAGACTTCTGAGACGTGATATAAATCTGGGAACTGTAAGGCGATTGTTTATGTATATCATACCTGTTGTGATTGCATATATGCAGGTGTCGGAATGCCACAAGCTATATGTATCTTTCTTGAATGATGGAACATTTACAGCTCCGGCAACAGTGATTGATTATCTGATGTATTGCACCCAGGGGATGTTTATATTTCATTTTGATCCCAGCCAGCATTTCGTAATACCTGTATATTGGTTCCTGTTTTTTATATCAATATCGTACATAATCGCATACTATGCCCATGATGATTACGAAAGCAATGGAAGAAATATTTATCTTGCAGTGGGAAATCGCAGGAGCTGGTGGAATGCTAAGTGTGTATGGTGCATATTGAGCGTGGTAGTTTATTATATTGCATATTTGGCAGGCATAGCATTATTAACATTGATAAAGGGCGGAACACTAAGTCTTACATGTAACAGGAAGTTTGTTGATATAGTCTTAAGCAATAATGCGTCAGCCCTAAGTATAAAAGAGATAATGATCATTATGGTTCTGCTGCCATTGCTTATTGTATCCGGTATGTGTCTGGTGCAGATGTTTATGGGATTTATTGTAACGCCAATAGCAAGCTTTGCTATAATAAGTGGTGTATATGTTGTATCTGCTTATTACACAGTGTGGTGGCTGCCTGGTAATTATACCATGTGGTTAAGAAGTTCCTTAATAAATGAGGAAGGAGTAAGACCAGTATCCGGCATTGTATACGGATTTATTATGATGTTTATAGCGTGGTATGGTGGGAGAAGCTATTTTGAGAATGCAGATGTAATGTGATAATAAAGTTCAAAAGCCAGTGGCAATCGTGATAAAAGGCCATTGGCTTTTTTATTAATTAAAACTTATATGTGTCAGTGCATGTGTTGTGGTATTACTATAGCCTGCAGCTTACTAAAACAGTTATTCCTAAGGAAATGTCTGTAGAACAGAAATCCAACAGTTGTAGTTATGATCTCTGTTACAGGGTATGTCATCCAGAACCAGCTTAGACCCAGTCTTGAGAACATCCAGCCAAGTGGCACGAAGAGAAATACCGTTCTTACAACAGTAAGCATTGAGCTTTTAAAGCTTTGTCCCACTGCCTGGAAGAATACCGGGAATATAAGTGAGGTTACCATAGGAATGAAGCTTATTCCTACGAAGCGGAAGCCCACTGTGCCGATATCTATAACAGCCTTGTTCGAGGTAAATACTGACAGCATAGGTCCCGGAATTATAACGAAGCACAGTGTTCCGAGAAACATCAGCGCCATGCCGAAGAGCACAGAGGTCGACAGGGTCTTTCTGCAGCGATGTATATTACCTGCTGCATAATTAAAGCTTATGACAGGTACGATACAGGTCTGCATGGCACCGAGTGGAATGAAGAAAAAGGTCTGCCATTTGTAGTATAGTCCCAGTGCCGTTACTGCATCATCAGAGAAGGTGGCAAGTATAAGATTAAGTCCAAGTATGTAGAAGGTATATGCTGACTGCATAAGGATGTTGGGTATTCCCAGATGGAAGATATTTTTAATATACCTTGGATACACATGAATGGCAGGAGATCTGTAGAAGCCCTTTTTAAATACGATGACAGCAGCCACGATCTGACCGGCGACAGTTGATATTGCGGCACCGGCAATTCCAAGTCGTGGAAATAAACCTACACCAAATATCAGTAATGGGTCAAGAATTATATTGGTTACTGCACCCGCTATCTGTGCATACATAGGTATGTTCATGTTGCCCTTTGCCTGTAGAACCTTGGTCCATATGCTCTCAAAGAACAGACCGAAGCTGAATACGCACACGATACGTCCGTAAGTTATGACATCCTTTACGACTTCCGGAGAATCAGTGGACATTCTCGCATAGGCAGGCATTATGAACCAGCATACCACTGCGAATATCACCCACAGGGCAAATGACAGGGGAGTTCCCACACCGGCATACTCGTCTGCCATTTTCTTCTCGCCCACACCAAGCCTTGCAGCCATTACAGTGTTTATGCCAACACCGGTTCCCACCGCCATGGCGATCATAAGTAACTGCAACGGGTACACGATGGACAGGGCGGTAAGTCCCGAATCTGAAAATCTTCCCACAAAAAGACTGTCCACAATATTGTATAAAGCCTGAATAAGCTGGGCCAACATTACAGGTGGCGCCAGCTTAAAAAGTATCTTACTTATTTTCTCACTCTTAAAAAGTTCTGTTGAATCCATTTTCTGCCTCTATATCCGGTTATGTAAAAATCAATATCTGTATACCCTGTCATATCAGGTTCCTTTGTTATTTGAATATCTGACCTGTAGATTTTAACGCAAGAGAGTCATTTCTTCAATAACCCAGTCAAAATATTCCATGTGATATTTTGTGCCACAGTATGGACATACATTCTGTCTTACTGCGTCGAAGCTTCCGCCACAGCGTTCACAGCTTACAGATGTGATAGAGAAGCCGGGACGTTCAATCTCGGAGATATCTCTTGCAAGAACAATATCTATGCAGTCTCCGTGAGTGCGTATCTTTCCATTTTCATAGCAGTGGTTGATCCACCAGGTACGAAGGGAGAGATGAAATATATGATTTTGAATACGAGTACTCTTTACCACCAGTGTCCACAGCATTTATTTCAATAACGGTGATACAGCCACCATGATTGCCAGAAGAAACAGTATATATGTAAGATTAAATAATACTATGCCGAGAATTTTTATTCCTTTGTTCCGGCTTTTACACAGGGGAAACTTCTGCTGCACGTTCAGATAGTTTGAGCTTATGAGTGTTATGCCGATAAGCATGGCAAAACACAGTATCCTGTCAAATACCAGCTCTGCCGGAGAAACATTTTTAACTGTCATCTGGGTGCACAGGGAAAATGCGAGTATGTAGCCGGTGGTGGCAAGAAGCATTTTCCAGGGAATCAATGTCCTAAAGCCCGGTGGGAGAAGTCTGGCTTTATCCGGAGGAATATGCCGGGACAGATGCTTTCCGTCACGACACTCAATGATAGCCGACTTTAATTCGTAGGTACTGTTATATCTGAACTGGGATATGAGGTAAGTGCACTGGGCTATTACCGGCGCATATACGGTGGTGTCAGGGACTATGCCCAGTTCTTCAAAGGATATCTTCATAAGCTTGCCAATGCCGTATATATCTGTCCTTGTGGATGAGGCACCAAAACCATACTGCTCAGGAGCTGCGTAGCCCTCTGTACCCATAAGGATGGTGTCACAGGTCTCATCAGGTGAATACTGCTTTGAAGCATTGAAGTCAATAAGGAACACGCTGTCAGAAGAAGAAATGATGATATTTTGTGGCTTGATATCCCTGTGGATGAGTGGGGGAGTAAGATCGTGAATTCTGCCCACAATGTCACACAATTCCAGAACATACCGTATAACATCATCCATGAGAAGCTTCTTTTCTGCAATAAGCTCCCAAAGACTGACGCCGGATATATATTCCTCTATCAGGGTAAGTTTGTTATCTTCCTCATAATAATCTATGACATTTGGTACGCCATTTATGGGATTATTTTTCAGTTGTTTGTAGACATCACTGTTATAAATTGATAATATCTTCTTGACATATATTTTGCCGGTTTCCCGGTGCCTGACCAGATATACATGATCAGAATCACCGATGCCGGCAAGGTTTTGGTAATAAGATATGGAGAGTCTTTTTTCTATATCCACAAGGGTGCCTCCTTTCAAGGCAGGTATAAAAATTCAATTGTAATATACTGCATGGATTAAACGGCAGACTGTAATCTGACCGACAAAAAATAACATATATATGTTACATTATAGGAGGAAATTGACGTAAATGGAAGAAAAAGTACAAAGGAACTGTCAAATGTTCTGAAAAACACGCATTTGTCAGGATTTAATAAATATTGCAGGGATAATATGGACAGCCTGGATACAGATTCAAGGGCATTTTATACATATGTAAGGGAGCTGATGGCAGAGAAAGAAATTACCCAGCACCTTGTATTTATGCGGGCGGATATCCCGGAGCGGTATGGGTACAAATTACTGTCCGGGGAGCGGCGGACAAGGCAGAGGGATGTAATATTAAGGATATGCTATAGTGCGGAATTTACTCTCCCTGAGACCCAGAGGGCACTTAAGAAGTATGGAATGTCAGAGCTATATGCCAAGATACCCAGAGATGCGCTGATTATGATCGCGTTTAATGAGAGACCCGGAGATATAGAAACGGTTAATGAGGTCTTGATAAAAAACAATATGGAGCCTTTGAGAGCCAGTGGTCACCAGGAATAAGCACTATAAAAGATAAGAATAACTGTGCTGAGGATAGACACAATAAAAAACAATATAAGAATGATAAATTCCCCCTGTGGCGGGGAGAAACATTACCTTCGAATTATGCTAGAATCTTACTGGTTTCATTAATAAACGTAAGGTAGGAGGAATTAAGTTTATGAAGGTATGGAAGCTGGTATCAGGAATTTTATCTATTGTTCTGTTTGTATTTGTAACCTTCCAGTCATGTGCGGCAGGAGTTGCCAATACCCTTTCTGAAAATGGTGAGGTGTCAGGCTCCGCAGGAGTTATGGTGGCAATACTTATGCTGGCAGGTGGAATAGTATCCATCGCCACAAGAAAGTCAGAGAAGAAGGGTGGCAATGTTGCCCTTATAGTTTTATTTGGACTGGCTGCAGTTGTGGGACTTATGAACTACGGCAGTTATTCAGATCTGGTGATCTGGTCGGTATGGTGTATCATCAATGCGGTGCTGGCAGTGGTTGCCATCATAAGATCACGGGTATAATCGGTACTGTGGAGCACAAGGATACTGTAGCTAAGGACATGAACGGACAAAAAATCCCGGAGGATAAGCCTCCGGGATTTTTTTACATGTAATTTACCTGGCCATGGTAATGTATTTTACATTAGACGCCTATCTTTATCATATATAGGAAAGATAGCCGATATATTATATTGGCAGTGGGGCAAAGGTAGGTGTGTGCTATGAAAAATAAAATATGGAATTTACTTGATAAAAATGCATGTGACAAGCCACGCAAGGAAAAAATCTTTCTGGTCTGCTACATGCTTTTTTGCGCGGTTGTGGGAGCGGTGACCTGGCTTGCTGTAGGCAGGTTTATTTTTTCCGGGCTTCCATGGCTTATATGCTTCATAGGATATCCGGGCATATTCATAGGCTTTTTCGGCGGTATACTGTACATTTATCAAAAATAAGTTTTCATAAGCTTTACGCTTAATTTACATTCGGTTGATTGTTGTTTTTACATGAGGTCAATAAGATGTGTTTTGTAAACGAAAGCGCTTAGTGATAAAAAAAGAAAAAGAAAAGAAGAATCGAGGAAAACAAAAATGAAAAAAGGTTTTTTAACAGCAGTTATTGCAGCAGGAATGATGGCAGTGGCACTTACAGGCTGCGGCTCAAAGAAAACAACAAATAATGACAATGGAACTACAGGAGATTCAGCTGCTAAAGGAACAACAGCAAGCAGCCAGGCGTCAGCGGATTTAAGCGGAACCATCAGCCTTGCAGGATCAACATCAATGGAAAAGCTTTGTGAGGCAATGTCAGAGAGCTTCATGGCTAAGTATCCCGGAGTGACAGTTACAGTAGAGTATACAGGTTCAGGTGCCGGCCTTGAATCACTGGCAGCAGGCAGCGTTGATATAGGAGATGCTTCACGTCATCTTAAAGATGATGAGACAGCATCAGGTTCAGTAGAGAATGTTGTAGCACTTGATGGTATTGCGGTTATCACAGATAAGAGCAACACAGTTGCTGATCTTTCATCAGAGGATCTTGCAAAGATCTATACAGGTGAGATAACAAACTGGAAGGATTTAGGCGGAAATGACGAAGCAATCGTTGTACTTGGAAGAGAAGCAGGCTCAGGTACCAGAGATGCATTCGAAGAGCTTCTTGATGTAAAGGATAGTTGTACATATGCCCAGGAGCTTGATTCAACAGGCGCAGTACTTGCCAAGGTTGGTTCAACAACAGGTGCTATTGGTTATGTTTCACTGGATGTTGTTGATGACACAGTAAATGCAGTATCGGTTGACGGTGTAGAGCCAACAGAAGAGCAGATTCTTGCAGGAAAATACAAGTTATCAAGACCATTTGTAATGGCTACAAAGGGTGAGATCAGTGAACAGAACGACCTTGTTAAGGCATGGTTTGATTATATTAAGTCAGATGAAGGTAAGGAAGTTATAAAGGCGGTAGGACTTATCATTTCGGAATAGGAGCAACTTATGAAGAAGAAAGCAATTATAGAGAAAACAGCCAGAATAATATTCCTGGTATGTGCGGTAATAGCTATATTTGCAGTGTGCTCCATTACAGTATATATGTTTATAAAGGGAGCCCCGGCACTGAAAAAGGTTGGGGTTTCTGATTTATTATTCAGTAATAAATGGCAGCCTACGGCAAAGGATCCATCCTATGGAATATTATACATAATCTTATCATCTATAGTGGCAACTGCTGTATCAGTACTGATCGGAGTTCCTATAGGACTACTGACAGCAGTGTTCTTATCAGAGATGGCGGGTAAGAAGGTGGAAAATATAGTCGGAAGCACAATTGAACTTCTTGCAGCTATACCATCAGTAATATATGGTCTCATCGGTATGATGGTGCTTAATCCCTTCATGTACAAGCTGGAGAAAAGCATATTTGCCGGAGACAGCAGCCATCAGTTCACCGGTGGCTCCAATCTTATGTCAGCAATAATAGTACTTGCCATAATGATACTTCCTACAGTAATAAGTATCAGTACTTCATCACTTAAGGCGGTAAATGGCAGCTTAAGATCTGCGTCTCTTGCGCTGGGAGCAACTAAGATACAGACCATATTCAAGGTAGTTATCCCATCAGCCAAGTCGGGAATACTTACCGGTGTGGTTCTCGGAATAGGAAGAGCACTTGGTGAGGCAATGGCAATAAATATGGTTGCCGGTGGAGCAGTAAATCTTCCGTTGCCATTCAACTCGGTAAGAACCCTTACAACTCAGATCGTAAGTGAGATGGGATATTCATCAGGTCTTCACAGACAGGTATTGTTCACAGTAGGACTTGTACTTTACATATTTATAATGATAGTAAATTATCTGTTGCTTAAAGCCAGAAGAAAGGGGTGCATGGATGAATAGCAATAACAGATCCAGAAAGATAAAGGATTATCTCATGTATGCCCTGATATACATTTGTGCGGGATTTTCGGTTATCCTGCTGGTGGGTATCATATTGTATGTATTTGCCAAGGGAATAAAGACCGTTGACTGGTCCTTCCTTACATCAGTAACCAGCGTTCTTAAGGGAACAAAGGGAATAGCGGGAAATATAGTAAATACCCTTATCATAATATTGATAACCATGGTGATAGCTACTCCTATAGGAATCGGTTCCGCCATATATCTTAACGAGTATGCAAAGCCCGGAAAGTTAGTAAGCATAATCGAGTATGCTACAGAGACACTGGCAGGTATACCATCAATCATATTCGGTCTTTTTGGTATGATGTTTTTTGTAGAGAAGTTAAAGCTCGGATATTCTCTTTTGGCAGGCTCATTTACTCTTATTCTTATGATACTGCCGCTTATTACAAGGAATACCCAGGAGGCATTAAAGACTGTGCCTGCAAGCTATAGAAGCGGAGCCATAGGACTTGGATCCGGCAAATGGCACATGATCCGTACCATATTGATACCTAGTGCGATGCCCGGCATTATTACCGGTGTGATCCTTGCCATAGGAAGGATCGTTGGAGAGTCTGCAGCGTTGCTGCTTACAGCAGGAAGTGCCAAGCTTCTTCCGCAGACTTTTGAACAGCTGTTAAAAAAACCTACACAGTCAGGTGGTACACTTACAATACAGATGTATCTCTCGGCTACCAGTGAGGGAGACTTTGATACAGCATTCGGAATTGCTGTGGTGCTTCTGGTGATAGTATTACTTATAAATATAGGTACTAAGGCACTTACAAGACATTTTGATGTCAGCAGAAAGGATTAATTTTATGAATAAGACAAAGATACTTGTGGAGGATCTTCATCTGTATTATGGCGAAAACCATGCGTTAAAGGGCGTAAATATGGATATAAAGGAAAATGCCATCACAGCGTTTATCGGACCTTCAGGATGTGGTAAATCCACTTTCTTAAAGACCTTAAACAGAATGAACGATCTTGTGGACAATGTAAGAATCACAGGAACTGTAAAGCTTGATGGCGAAGATATATATGGAAAAAATATTGATACCACTATTTTAAGGAAGAAGGTAGGCATGGTATTCCAGCAGCCGAACCCATTTCCGATGAGTATATATGACAATATAGCTTATGGTCCCCGTGTCCATGGAATTAAGGATAAGAAGAGCCTTGATAGGATTGTGGAGGATAGCTTACGAGGTGCTGCTATCTGGGATGAAGTTAAGGACAGACTGAAGAAATCAGCGTTGGGCTTGTCAGGAGGCCAGCAACAGAGGATTTGCATTGCAAGAGCGCTTGCAGTAGAGCCGGAGGTGTTATTGATGGATGAGCCTACATCTGCCCTTGACCCTATTTCTACCACAAAGATAGAGGATCTTATGGAGGAGCTTAAGAAAAAATATACTGTTGTGGTGGTTACTCATAATATGCAGCAGGCTGCCAGAGTGTCAGATTACACTGCATTTTTCCTTGTCGGTGAGATGGTTGAGTATGGCGAGACAAATGCCATATTCAAGTTCCCGCAGGACAAGAGGACGGAAGATTATATCACCGGTAGATTCGGTTAAAGTGACTATGAATTTGACGGGGTATATATAAATAGTACGAGGAGGAAAATTCATGCGAAATAAATTTAATGAGCAGCTTGTTGAGCTTAACAACGAGATGATAAGCATGGGCATAATGATAGAAAAGTCTATTTCCAAGACAGTAGAAGCCTTGAATAATGGCAACATAGAACTTGCCGGGAAGATAATGGAAGGAGACGAGCAGGTTGACCGTGCTCAGAAGAAGATAGAGAATATATGCTTTAATCTTATAGTTGAGCAGCAGCCGGTAGCCAAAGATCTAAGGACGATCACTGCAGCACTTAAGATGGTTACCGATATGGAAAGGATTGGAGACCATGCGGCAGACATATCAGAGATAACAGTATTTCTTGCCAGGAACAATATAAAGGTAAACTTCGATCACATAGGCAAGATGGCAACTGAAACAGTTATGATGCTTAATCACAGCATTGAGGCTTATGTTGAAAGAGATAGAGAGAAAGCAAGAAAAGTCATTGAGCATGATGATGTGGTTGATGAACTATTTAATCAGGTAAAGGATGATATTATCGCTCATATCCGCAGTAATCCTGATGCAGGTGAAGAGGCGGCGGATCTTCTTATGGTTGCCAAGTACTTTGAGAGAATCGGAGATCACGCTACTAATATAGCTGAGTGGGTTATATATTCACTACAGACAGTAGATGACAAGCCTGAAATTTAGGTATATTTAATCTAAAGATCTTTCTCACAAATTAAAAATTAAATGAATTCAATGTAAAATTATTTACATAGATTTTACACAAAGACATCCATACTTTTTACTTCACATCATTATCATGGGTCATGATAAATGAGAAAGAAAATTCTATTTTATAGGAGAAGAAAGGTATGGATATTTTTAGTGTGTTGAATTTGTTAGGAGGCCTGGCACTGTTCCTTTACGGAATGAGTACACTGGGAGACGGATTGTCCAAGATGGCAGGCGGTAAGATGGAGAGCATACTCCAGAGACTTACATCAAAGAGACTTGCGGCGGTACTGTTAGGTGCAGGAGTTACCGGTGTTATACAGTCCTCATCAGCCACAACGGTTATGGTGGTGGGATTTGTTAATTCAGGTATTATGAACCTGAGACAGGCGGTAGGTATAATCATGGGTGCTAACATTGGTACAACGATTACCTCATGGATCCTTTCCCTGACAGGAATACAGGGAGACGCCATATGGCTTAAGCTTCTTAAGCCTTCATCCTTTTCGCCGGTTATAGCTATTGTAGCCATCATACTTATTATGGTGACAAAGGAAGGCTCCAGAAAGAAGGATGTTGGAACAATCCTTATCGGATTTGCTGTACTGATGTTCGGAATGGAGATGATGAGCGGCTCTGTTTCAGGATTGTCTGACAACGCAGCCTTCACAAGCTTTCTTACAGCATTCTCAAATCCTGTACTGGGACTTGCAGCAGGTGCCATCCTTACAGCCATAATACAGAGTTCATCAGCATCAGTTGGTATACTTCAGGCATTGTGCATCACAGGAACCGTACCTTATGCGGTGGCACTTCCCATAATTATGGGACAGAATATAGGAACCTGTGTTACTTCAATAATATCCTCCATAGGTGCCACAAAGAATGCCAAGAGAGCAGCTATGATACATCTTTATTTCAACCTTATAGGAACGATCATATTTATGACAGTGTTCTACAGCATTAACGCATTTGTACATTTTACTTTTCTCGGAACAGCGGCAAATGCAGCAGGAATTGCAGTTATACACAGTTTGTTCAATATAGGTGCAACTATTGTATTCTATCCGTTTGCTGACAAGTTAGTAAGACTTGCAGAGCTTACGATCCCTGATGGCAAGCATAAAGATGAAGTTAAGGAGACTGAGATACCTGTAGTTACAATAGATGAAAGATTTCTTGAGCGTCCGGCATTTGCAATGGAATTATGCAGACAGAAGGTACACGACATGGCAGAGGTTACAAAGGAAGGTATCACCGTTGCCCTTGAAGTGTTGAATGAATATGATACGGAGAAGGTGAAACGGGTAATTAATATAGAGAGCCTGGTAGACAACTACGAGGACGTGCTTGGTTCGTATCTTGTTAAGCTGTCCAGCAAGAATATTTCCACCAGAGACAGCCAGAGTCTGTCCATCATACTCCATAGTATAAGCGACCTGGAAAGGATATCGGATCATGCACTGGATATTGTGAAATCCGCAGAAGAGATACATACCAAGGGTCTGTCATTTTCAAAGAATGCCAAGGACGAGGTAGATGTGCTTAGCAGGGCTGTAGGTGATATATGTGCCCTTACCACTGAGTGCTTCTGCAAGGAGGATGTGGAGCTGGCAACCCATGTTGAACCTCTTGAGGAAACCATCGACAGCCTGTTAAAGCGTATTAAGAAACGTCATATCAAGCGTCTCCAGAAGGGCAAATGTACCATCGAGATGGGCTTTATCTTAGAGGATGTGCTGACAGGACTTGAGAGAGTATCGGATCACTGCTCAAACATAGCAGTTGAGATGATAACCATATATGATAATGCCTACAATACCCATGAGTATTTTAAGAATTTCTCTGACAGCGAGAGGAAGGCATTTGATGAGGAGTATCAGGAACTTATAAATAAGTATCAATTTAAGAAGAATGATGGTAATATTATGGCATAGCAGGTTCAAGTCATGAAAGCCATATTTGAAACTTAAAAAAGGAGGAAGCTATGGCACTTATATATATTGTAGAAGATGATGAAAGTATCAGGGAAATAGAGGAATTTGCCCTTAAGAATGCAGGACATAAGGTTCTGGGATTCCCTGATGCCAGGAGCTTCTTTAAGAAGCTTGATGATATAGTACCGGATCTCTGCCTTTTAGATATAATGCTTCCTGATGAAAGCGGAAATGAGATAGTAAGGAAACTTAGAAAGAACGGAGATACCAAGAGGATACCGGTTATCATGGTTACAGCCAAGACCACGGAGCTTGATCTGGTAAAGGGTATAGAGGATGGAGCGGATGATTACATCAAGAAGCCGTTCTCGGTTATGGAGCTTATATCAAGAGTTAAGGCACTGCTTAGAAGGACCGAGCCGGAGGAGGTTAAGGTTCTTACCTTAGATGAACTGGTACTTAACAATAATAAGCACGAGGTTACCATTGCAGATAATACTGTGGAGCTTACCTTTAAGGAATATGAGCTGCTCCAGTATCTTCTTATAAATAAAGGAATCGTTCTTGCCCGTGATACCATAATGGATCACATCTGGGGGATGGCGTATGAGGGTGAGTCAAGAACTCTGGATATGCATATTAAGACCCTTAGGCAGAAGCTTGGTGATTACGGCAGCAGGATAAGGACCATAAGAAATGTTGGATACGTTATAGAGTGATATGTTACCTGGTGATTTTATTCCATGAATAACATGGAACTAAGTATGTGATTAGGCAGGGTAAGGGACAGGATGAAGAAAAAGATAAATCTAAGGCTGGTGGTCATCGCCATACTTGCGATACTTACCACCATGATAGGAATTACAGTTGTATATTATGGTCTGTTCAAGAAGCAGATAAGGCATGATCTGTCTGTCAGTGCCAAGCTGCTTAAGGATACGAAGTATTTTGAGTCAGTAAATATAGATACGGATGATATAGATCTGTCAACAGATATAAATGAACTCCGTGTTACCTGGGTGGCGGCCGATGGAACAGTATTGTATGACAATGACGCAGGAGCGGAGAATCTCGGTAATCACGGTGACAGACCGGAGATAAAGGAAGCCTTTGAGACCGGGATTGGGGAGACAGTGAGACAGTCTGATACCATGAAGAAGAATACCTTCTACTATGCTACGCTTCTTGATAACGGAACGGTACTCAGGGTGGCAACCGACGCTGAGAGTATGTGGGCTGTGTCCACTACAACAGTTCCACTTATATTGATCATCATACTGGTCATAATTGCCATCTGTATTGCTCTGTCACATATGCTTACAAAACAGCTTATCAGTCCTATTGAGGAGATGGCAGAGAATATAGAGGATGTAAGCACAGGAACGCCATATAAGGAGCTTAAGCCATTTGTGGATACCATAAGGAAGCAGCACGCAGATATCCTGTCGGCGGCTAAGGCAAGACAGGATTTCACTGCAAATGTATCCCATGAGCTAAAAACTCCCCTTACTGCCATATCAGGCTACGCCGAGCTGCTTGAAAACGGCATGGTAGGAAAGGAACAGGAGAAGCATTTCTATCAGGAGATCAGAAAGAATTCCGACAGGCTTCTGGCACTTATAAGTGATATCATAAGGCTGTCGGAGCTTGACAGAAGCGAGAAGCAGCCGAAGTACGAGAGCATAGATCTCTATGATGTGGCGGAGGAGTGCATGGACAACCTGTCGGTGAGTGCAGAGCGGAGAAAGGTGAACATCAAGCTTACCGGTGAGCATTGTAACATCCACGGTAACAATGACATGATCAGGGAGCTTATAGAGAACCTTGCCCAGAACGCCATCAGATATAACAACCCCGGTGGTCATGTGACCATAATGGTCTTAAACAGAGAACGGCCTACTCTGCTTGTGAAGGACGACGGAATAGGAATACCGGTATCCGAGCAGGACAGAGTATTTGAAAGATTTTACAGAGTTGATAAGAGCAGGTCAAAGGCAACAGGAGGCACAGGCCTTGGACTTGCCATTGTAAAACATATCGTGGAGCTTCACGATGCCAAGATCTCTCTTGACAGTGCAGTAGGTGTGGGAACCACAATGAAGGTGGAATTTTAAAGAAAACCTGTGGCTGCCTTATGGCAGCCGCAGGTTTTTTGCTATCATGATTTCATATAAAATCAAACACATTTTATGCAAGATCGGTGTCACTGTAGAATTTTACGGATAAGATCACAGACAACAGTAAAATAATACAGGAAGCAGCCAGGGCTGTCATGAATATGAGTAGTGGTGAAAATGAGGTGAGAAAGCTTAAATCCACCCCACTGAGAACTTTAATAAGCCATGGCAGGATGATCGGCGAAGTCATCAGCAATACAAAAAATGTGAATTTGGTCTTCTCGTATCCAAGCTTGTATTGTACGGGCAGATATATGCCGATAAAAACAGATGTAACAAGCAGCATAAGAGAAAATACATTTGTATTTGCCCTGCCAAGTCCCGGAATAATAAAGGTCTCTGCGGCATATATTACGCAGCAGATCACGTAGACGGATATGCAGAAAATGTATTTGGACAGCACCATCATTTTCCGGGAGAAGGGCGCAGCACATAATAATGCTGCGGCATGTGGAAACTGATATTCCTTTAAGGAAATATATTGCAGCAGTATCAAAACACAATAGATAGCCGATAGCATAAATCCAAGTGTTCCCGGGTATTCCGGGGCACGCCAAAGCATAAATGGAGGAATAAGGACAGCTGCGGCAAGCATGATAAGAACATACTTTTTTATTATCAATATATCTTTTTTGATCAGGTTAAATATCATTATTTTTTCCTCCTTGCGTTGCCGCCTTGTATATTTCCAAGCATTATGTCTTCTATGGATGGATGTTCAATGACGATATCCGGAATGTGGGATCGGATTTCCGACAGGTGCTCGGTTATACCGGTAAATCCAAAAGAAGTTTCCTTGAGGGTAAGGAAAAGCTTCCGTACATCGTCGGTCAGCAGCTTTGAGTCACCCTTTACGATCCTGTAGCTGTCAAGCAGAAGATCCTTGTCTTCCTGGAAGATGATACGTCCTTTGTCGATCATGATTATCATGTCAGCGATCTTATCAAGGTCAGAGGTGATGTGGGTTGAGAAGAATACACCCTTTCCACCATTTTCCATATAGCTTGTAAGGACTGCAAGCAGCTGGCTCCTTATGAGTGGATCGAGACCGCTGGTGGGTTCATCCATGATCAGAAGCTCGGCGTTATGGGAGAGGGCGAGAGCCAGGGCATATTTCATCTTTGTTCCCTTGGAGAGTGTGCCTATTTTCTGTTTTGGGTCAAGGGCAAACATATCCATGTAGTGCCTGAAATCCTGCTCGGACCATCTGCTGTATGAAGAGGAAATGATATTTTTCATTTCGTTTAGGGAAAGCTCCTCATAAAAACAGCCGCCGTCCAACACAACACCGATACGATCCTTGATCTGCTTCCCGTTTTTATCCATATCAAGCCCAAAGATATTCACGTTGCCGGAGTCTTTTTTTGCCAGTCCAAGGATAGTACGGAGAGTTGTTGTCTTTCCGGCACCGTTGGTTCCGATAAAACCGGTTATACACCCTTCGGGTATAGAAAATGATATGTCTTTCAATGAGAAATCCTTATAGGACTTGTTTAGATGTTCAACCTTTAAAATATCATTCATATTAATCCTCCTCGTAAAGAATATCCATCATGGCAGTAAGTTCTTTTTTATCGATCTTTAATGATTTTGCCGTCTGAATCATATCAAGCATTTTCTCTTCCACAAGACGGCGTTTAGAGTCCCTTAGTAATTCGAGATTGCCCGGGGATACGAAGGTTCCCACGCCTATCTGGCTTGTAATGAACCCCTCCTCCTCCAACTCGTCGTAGACACGACGTATGGTCAGAACACTGACTTTAAGATCATTTGCAAATGAGCGTATGGAGGGAAGCGGATCCCCCTCATGCAATTCTTCTATAAGTATTGCGTCCTTTATCTGATCCTTGATCTGCTGATACAAAGGAATATCAGATGTATTTGAAATTATTATTTTCAACGTCTTTCTCCTTTTTTTGGTGTGTTGTTCACACATACACAGTATACACACTAATGAAAGTCTTGTCAACAGAAATAATAATGAGGGCATATAAATTATTTATTTATAATAATTTTAGATATAAATGTATACATGAAACTTGTTAATCTGATATATTTGGGTATAATATACTAGTCAGATAATTCGATAAATAACAGATAGGGAGAGATTTTTAAATGCTTGAACTAAGAAACGTGTCATTCAATGTGGATGACGATAAGGGACAGAAGGAGATAATCAGGGACCTGAGTCTTAAGATAGATGATGGTAAGTTTGTTGTGGTGACAGGACCAAACGGAGGCGGCAAATCTACACTTGCCAAGATCATTGCAGGAATAGAGACGCCTACATCGGGACAGATATTGTTTAATGGCGAAGACATAACCCATATGTCCATCACTGACAGGGCAAATGCGGGAATAAGCTACGCATTCCAGCAGCCTGTTCGTTTTAAGGGAATAAGGGTAATAGACCTTTTAAGGATTGCAGCCAAGACCAGACTTTCGGTGGCTGAGGCTTGCAAGTACCTTTCAGAGGTGGGACTTTGTGCCAGGGATTATATTGAGCGTGAGGTCAATGCCAGCCTTTCGGGCGGTGAGCTTAAGAGGATAGAGATTGCAACAGTCCTTGCAAGAGGTACACAGTTATCACTTTTTGATGAGCCGGAGGCAGGAATAGATCTGTGGAGCTTCAAAAATCTCATAAGTGTATTTGAACATATGAGAGAGACTATAAATGGCTCTATAATCATCATCTCCCATCAGGAGAGAATCCTTGATATTGCAGATGAGATCGTGGTCCTGGCAGATGGAAAGATCGTGAAGCATGGCACAAAGGATGAGATACTTCCGACGATCCTCGGAACATCGGCAGCAACGGTCAACTGCTCAGTATTTGACAAGGGAGGTAATCGGTAATGATAGACGAAATTCAGAAGAGAATTCTTGAAGAAGTAGCAGACCTCCATGAGGTTCCAATAGGAGCTTATAACATCCGTGCCAACAGTAAGATGGCAGCAAGAAATACAACAGCAAATATTGACATTGTTTCAAAGGAAGACGGTTCAGGTATAGATGTAAAGATCAAGCCGGGAACAAAGAATGAAAGTGTCCATATCCCTGTTGTTATAAGCAAGACAGGAATAAAGGAAGTGGTATACAATGATTTCTTCATCGGAGAAGATTCAGATGTGGTCATTGTTGCAGGCTGTGGCATACACAACTGCGGCAACCAGGACTCACAGCATGATGGTGTCCACCGCTTCTATGTAGGAAAGAATGCCCACGTCAAGTATGTTGAGAAGCATTACGGCGAGGGTGACGGTACAGGAAAGAGGATACTTAATCCGGGAACCGAGGTTTACATGGAAGAGGGATCATCCATGGAGATGGAGATGGTTCAGATAAAAGGGGTTGACTCAACGGTAAGGGATACCAAGGCAGAGCTTGCAGCCGGAGCGTCACTGGTGGTAAGAGAGCGTCTTATGACTCACGGTGACCAGTCGGCAGTCAGTATATACAAGGTACAATTAAATGGCGAGGGCTCCAGTGCAGACGTGGTTTCACGTTCGGTTGCAAGGGATAATTCATATCAGAAGTTTGATGCCAAGATAGATGGAAATGCGGCCTGCTCAGGTCACTCTGAATGTGACGCTATCATTATGGACAATGCAAAGATACTGGCTGTTCCACAGCTCCAGGCAAATAATATCGACGCAGCCCTTATACATGAGGCAGCCATCGGCAAGATCGCAGGAGAGCAGCTTACAAAGCTTATGACCCTGGGACTTACAGAAGCCGAGGCTGAGGAGCAGATCATCAACGGATTTTTAAAGTGATGATCATATCTGTAATGAAATGACATTTGATAAAAAAATCAGGGAAGAGAGACGGTAACCAATAGATGATATTTGCGGAGAAAAGGAGGAATGAACATGTTTTATCATAGTTTGTTTTACGATTCCACATACATTCTTGTTATAATCGGTGCAATAATAAGTGCTATTGCGTCATGGAATGTAAACAGTACATTTAAAAAGTACAGTAAGGTAAGGAACAGCAGAAATATAACCGGCAGACAGGCGGCAGAGATGATACTCCAGAGTGCAGGTATTTACGACGTGACCATAGAGAGGATAAGCGGTAATCTTACAGACCACTATTCTCCCAACGAGAAGGTGCTTAGACTCTCTGACAGCGTGTATAATGCCACATCCGTTGCGGCTCTTGGAGTTGCAGCTCATGAGTGCGGACACGCCATCCAGCACCAGGTAGATTACGGCCCGCTTACCCTAAGATCCATTTCAGTTCCTGTGGCACGTTTTGGTTCATGGCTTTCATGGCCTCTTATATTACTTGGAATAATATTAGGAAGAATGCCCCTGGCAGAGTTAGGTATAATCCTGTTCATAGGTGTTGTTTTGTTCCAGCTTATCACGCTCCCTGTGGAGTTTGATGCTTCGAAGAGAGCCATAAAGATCCTTGACGGCAACGGAATATTAGGCGGTGAGGAACTTACAGGAGCAAAGAAAGTTCTCTCAGCGGCAGCAATGACATATGTGGCTGCATTGTTCACATCAATCTTACAGCTCTTAAGACTGGTGCTTATCGTTCAGGGTAACGGCAGAAGAAGAAGCTAGGAGGAATGGTCATGGCAGAGGGGAGAAAAGAAAGCGCTGTGAAAGATAACGGTGCCGGAAGAAAAGATGTAAAAAGACCGATGCATGAGCAGAGCAGGGATAACAGATCGGGAAGTACATCAACCCGTGGCAGGGCGGCAAGACTTGCTTCAAGACGTAAAGCCATTCGGAGAAAACGTATCATACTGGCTTTCTCTACTGTTGTTGTTCTTGCGTTGGTGGTATTGACCATTTTTAAGCTCAGTGGCGGCGGCAGTACAAGTGCCGGCAGGAGAACAGAGGACATAGATAACACAACCCACATTGCACAGGCACTTTACAAGGTGTTCCAGAGTGAATCGGGAAATGCCGGCTTCAAGCATGTATCCGGGGCCCAGAGCAAGTACGAGACCACATGGAAGGAGATACTTGACTCTGATACGGAATTTGCCCGTACAGTTAAGGCGAATCTTAAGGATTATGATTATAAGAACTACAGTGTAAGCTACGGAGATCTTAAGGGTGATACCTTCAGTATAGTAGTATATCCTGAGAATAATGTGGTGGAGATATATGCCGGAACCACAACTACGGCAGAATATATGGTGTATCCTGAGCAGGGTACATATTATGACAAATAAATATGGATTTTCATACATGGGAGGAGCAGGAGGCAGTCTGTTCCTCTTATGTTTTATAAGAGAAAAATTGAAATTTAAAGCAGGTTGATGTAAAAAAGGGGTGTTGATTTGGAGAAATTAAAGACGGCTCTGGTTCTTGAGGGTGGTGCCATGAGAGGCATGTATACCGCCGGGGTTCTTGATGTATTTGAAAAGGCAGGACTGGAGTTTGACGGAATAATAGGAGTTTCGGCAGGGGCATTGTTTGGTGTGAATTATCTTTCAAAGCAGCCGGGACGGGTTATAAGATACAACAAAAGATTTAACAGGGACAGGAACTATATGGGACTTCTCCCGCTGTTAAAGACCGGAAACATCATAGATACAAAGTATGCCTATGAGCGGGTTCCGAGAAAGCTGGATCCCTTTGATAATGTAACCTATAAGAAGTCAAAGGTGCCTTTTTATGCGGTTGTTACCAATGTGGAGACAGGCAGGGCGGAATATATCCGGGTAAAGGATGTATTTAAGCAGATGGATGTGCTTCGTGCCTCAGGCTCCATGCCATTTGTATCACTGCCGGTTAAGATCGGAGATAAGCTTTATCTGGATGGTGCCATAGCAGACAGCATACCTTATGAGCACATGTTAAAGCTGGGATACGACAGATTGGTTGTGGTGCTCACCAAGGATCCGGGCTATGTGAAGAAGCCTATCAACAAGCTCCTGGCGGCACTTAAGTACAGAAGAAGATTCCCTGCATTTGCCCGGGCGGTTGCAGACAGGCACATAATGTATAACGATGAGATGGATAGGCTTAACAGGCTTGAGAAGGCAGGAGTTGCCACAATTTTAAGACCTTCAAGGAAGGTTAAGATAAAGAAGACGGAGACTGATCCTGCCAAGCTTCAGGCACTGTACAACGTGGGTGTTGCCGACGGAAAGAATTATTTGAAGAAGCTCAGGGCAGGTATGAAGCTTGATGCAGAAAATAAACTTATGACTGAGAACAGGCTTGTGACTGAGAACAAGCTTATGACAGAGGGTAAGCCTGAGTCTGAGCATAAGCTTATGACAGAAAATAAGATCACAGAGGATTAAGGAGTAGATTACAGGAATGATAAAAGCAGTAATATTTGATCTTGATGATACACTGTATGATTGTCTTCACAATGATCATAAGTCCATAGACGCCACAGCAGAGTATGTGGCGTCGGAGCTTTTGCACATGGACAGGCAGGTGGTAAGAGACGCCTTTTACAAGGGCAGGGAGACCATAAAGGAGCAGCTTTCATCCTGGGATATGGCTGCCCAGCATAACAGGGTACTGTATATACAGAAAATGCTCGAGATACTTGGGGTATCCCCGTTTAAGTATGCCATAGACATATATGATTATTTCTGGAACGACTTCCTTAACAGGATAGAATTGTTTCCGGGGGCATTAGACTTCCTTATGTACCTCAAAAATCTGGGTATAAAGACAGAAATCTGTACAGACATGACAGCCCACATACAGTTTCGTAAGCTTGAGAGGCTTGGCATAAGCAGTTATATAGACTACATGACTACCAGTGAGGAGACAGGAGTTGAGAAACCTGACATAAGGATATTCAACATGGCATTAAACAAGCTTGGGCTGCCGCCTGAGGAGGTCATGTATATTGGGGACAGCTACAGGAAGGATGTTCTTGGAGCGAAGAATGCGGGGATACTTCCGGTGTGGTATCTATCCCTTGCAGACAGAAATTCCGTGGAAGCCGCGGATATCATAGCTGTAGAGAATTACGGAAAACTTAAGGAAATATCAGCAGAATTTTTTACAATTTGATGATATAATGGAAAAGAATTTATGTGATAATAGAATAGTAAATAAAAGGAAAGGCAGGCCGGGTGGAGTCATCCGGCTATATAAAATTATGAGAAAAACTTTGATAGTTGTGGATATGCAGAATGATTTCATAGATGGGGCCCTGGGAACTTCCGAGGCGGCAGCCATCGTGGAGAATGTTAAGAAGAAGATCAAGGAGTACAGTGAGAACGGTGGCGAGATAATATTCACCCGAGACACCCATTACGATGATTACCTTGAGACAAATGAAGGAAAGCATCTTCCTGTTCCCCACTGTATAGAGGGAACAAAGGGCTGGGAGATCAGGGAAGGACTTGAGGTGGAGAACGCCACATACATCAACAAGAACTCCTTTGGGTATACCGGCTGGGGTGACTTTGATCTTGAAGAGGTGGAGCTTGTGGGACTCTGCACTGATATATGTGTGGTTTCAAACGCACTGCTGATCAAGGCTATCTATCCGGAGATAAATGTTACCGTGGATTCATCATGCTGCGCAGGTGTTACCCCTGAAAGACACAGGGCGGCACTTGATACCATGAGAAGCTGCCAGGTAAATGTTATCTGATCCGGATAAATTATATCAGATGTAGAGGAAAATATAAGGAGACAGAACATAATGGAAAATAATGAAAATGGTTTTCAGAGCATAACAGACGCGGATCTTGAAAATGCCAGAACCATAGTCAAGAAGATAATGAGCTACTATAACAGCAAGGTGGTCAACCAGCCGAAGATAGGTATAAGCTTACTTGCTGCCATGATATCAAACGGACATGTGCTTATGGAGTCCGTTCCGGGACTTGCCAAGACCACAGCAGCCAGGGTTATGACCGAGGCTGTGAACGGAAGCTTTTCAAGAGTGCAGTGTACACCTGACCTGCTGCCAAGCGATATAATAGGAACACAGATCTTTAACATGACCACCAACAGCTTTGAGAATAAGCTTGGCCCTGTATACGCCAACTTCGTATTGCTGGATGAGATCAACAGATCCAGTGCCAAGACCCAGAGTGCCATGCTTGAGGCAATGCAGGAAAGAGAGATAACCATAGGCGGTACGAGATATGAGCTGCCGGAGGTATTCGTGGTCATGGCTACCCAGAACCCTATTGAGCAGGAGGGTACATATGTGCTTTCCGAGGCCCAGCAGGATAGGTTTTTACTTAAGTGTAAGATAGATTATCCGGACGCCATGAGTGAGCTGGAGATACTTAACAGGATCGAGGCGGATGTATTTGACAAGCCGCAGGCGGTTGCCAGTATAGAGGAGATACAGTACATGCAGCAGCTCAGGAAGCGCGTGTATATGGATGATTCCATCAAGAAATATATAATTAACATAGTTCAGGCCACAAGACAGGTGAACAAGGTACTCCCGGCTAATCTTGCCCAGTATGTATCAATGGGTGCCAGTACCAGAGCAGCCATAGCATTTATGGAGGCGGCAAAGGCAAGTGCCCTTATAAACGGCAGGAATTACTGTACACCGGATGATGTGAAGCTGTTCAGGCATGAGGTCCTCGGACACAGGATAACCCTTAACTATGCAGCCATAGCAGACGGCATAGAGGAAGAGAAGATAGTAGACGCGATCGTAGGAGCAGTGCAGACACCATGAAAATGAGTTACATGGCAAGAGTCCAGGCGAACCTTACCAGAAGAGAAGTAATAAAAACAGACTATAAAAGCGGAAATGTCTTAGAGGGCACATACGAGTCCCTTTTTAAGGGCAAGAGCATGGAGTTTGATGAGCTTAGGGAATATGTCATGGGCGACGAGGTGAATGATATTGATTGGAAGGCATCAAGCCGCAGCAGAAGGCTTCTTGTGAGACAGTATATAGCTGAGAAGAAGCACAATGTATTGTTCGTATTAGACACCAACAGGCGTATGCTTGCGGCAAGCTCTGCTCTTGAGGAGAAGAAGGACGTGGCTCTCATGTGTGCCGGAACAATGGCATATTTTGTAAATCATAATAATGATTATATAGGTGCCATTTATTCCGGAGGCGGAAGCGTATCCTATATGCCCTTAAAGACAGGCATGGCAAATGTGGAGCGTATCCTTGAGGGCTACGATCATGCCGTTAAGGAGGACAATCGTTCAAGCATGAACGACACCATAGATTACATGGTCAGAAATCTTAAGAAGAGGATGATCGTGGTGATAATAACCGACCTTGAGGGAGCTTATGAGATCTCGGAGCAGAATCTGAAACGGCTTAAGGCAGCCTGTGACGTAATGTTTATCACTGTCAGCGATGTATCCCTTGAGGGAGACAAGCTGTACGATATGCTGCAGGATTCCTATATGGATGATTTCTTCCTTAAGGACAAGAAGCTTAATAAGCTTCTTAAGGAGAAACGTGCCGAGCTTGAGTCGTTAAATGGAAGAAAGCTTAACAGACTTGGAATAACCAACACTATAGTCCACAGTGTATCAGGGCTTGGAGCGACAGTAGGTGAGCTGCTGGAACGTCACCGCCTTGGCGGATGACAAAACTAAAGCCGCGGCCATCATGAGCAAGGGGTATCATGGACAGTGACGCGGAAGCTGAACAGAACAACGAGGAACAGATATGGACGTAACAGTTACATTACAGGAGAATATGGCATATTGGATATGGCCTTACATAGCAGTGGGGCTTATAGTGATCTGCCCCATTATCTTCCTGACAGTAAGAAAGTTGATAGAAAAGAAAAAGGTCGGGGCAGGTACTGTGAGAAAGCTCCTTTCTCCCGCTGAGAAGGAGTCCTTAAGAGGGGAGTATCTGGGCAGGATCGACAGCATATACAGTGAGTACAGGAACGGCAGGCTAAGCATAAGAAAGTGTTATCAGAAGCTGAGCTTATGTGTCAGAGGCTTTGTGACAGCTTATACAGGTGTTCCTGTCATCAGATGTACACTGTCTGATCTTAAACGGATGAATAATATGGTGCCGTTGGCAGAGCTTATAGAAAATTACTATCAGGTAGAATTCCCGATACAGAGTGTCGGGGATGTGGACAGGACAGTAAAAGAAACTAAATGGGTGATACAGAAATGGATATAAAATATTTATTTGTCCTGATGGCCGGAATAGTTATTTCCGTGGCAGCCATAGTTGTGTTCGTGCTGAGCAGGCATAAGAAAGAAAAGTATAACGGCGGACTCAGAAGCTATGGAATGGCATTTATAAAGGACAATGAGTATCTGAAAAAGAGAAAGAGATTATACAAGGCTATAAGTACGGGAGTATTTGTAACTTTGGTGCTGGCCTTCTTAAGTTGTATGGTGCTGGCGTCAAGACCCTATACGGAGACCGAGGTGAATGAGAAACAGTATGCCAGAGATATCATACTGTGTCTTGATATATCAACCTCCGTTGACGACCTTAATAACAGCCTTATAGATGAGCTTATAAACACAGTAAGAAATCTTAAGGGCGAGAGGTTTGGCATAGTGATATTCAATACCTCACCGGTACTGGTGTCTCCCCTTACAGATGATTATGAATTTATCATAGAACAGCTTGAGGGTATTAAGCAGGGGCTGGAGGTAAGGAAAAAATATACCGAAACCTGGATAACACCATGGGAATCAGATTCCTACTACTGGCTGAGCTTCATCTCTGATGGTACACTTATCGGAAATGAAGAGAGAGGAAGTTCATTGGTTGGAGACGGACTGGCAGGTGCGGTCTACAGCTTCTCTGATTCCGAGGCTGACGCAGACAGAGAAAAATTAGTTATATACACCACAGACAATGATGTGTACGGTGATGAGATAGTACCCCTTACCGATGCAGCGCAGCTCTGTAAGAAGAGAAACGTGGTGGTATTCGGAATAGGCACAAAGTTCATGGAGAGTGCAGATAAGGCAGAGATGAAATCGGCGGTGGAGAGCACCGGAGGAAGATTTTATCTTGAAGAGGAATCGGGAACCTTTGAGCAGATCGTTCAGGACATACACAATAGAAGTGTGAACATGCTGGATGGAGATTCCTATGTGGTGGACACAGACAAGCCATTTGCAGCCTTTGTATTGCTTGTGGTGGTGCTTATGCTGTATTTTGGCACTTCAAGGATATTAAGAAAATAAATTATGGATGGACTGATGCTCCATCAGGGAATAACAGACAATGATAATTAATCCGATTATACCTATATGGCTCATGGCTATCCTGTGTGTTGTCATGCTGATCATGAAACGCAGGGGCAGATGGGCATTTGTAAGACAGATAATAATAGTAATACTGGTATTTGCCATAAATTTAAGACCTATGCTTCCGGGAAAGACCTATAAGACCGGAAGACAGGTGAGGGACGTGAACGTGCTGTTTGTGGTGGATGACACCATAAGTATGCTGGCGCTGGATGGCAGGGACGGTGAGGCAAGGCTTGAGGATGTGAAGAAGGACTGCAGCTATATAATAGACAGTCTGGGAGATGCAAATTATTCAGTGCTTTCCTTTAACAACACTCCTATAATCAGCTCCCCGTTTACCAGTGATTCGGGACATATAAAGAACTGTATCGAGGCGTTGTATCCTATAGAGGATTTCTATGCAAGGGGAAGCTCCCTTAATACTCCTAAGGAGATGATGAAGGAGATACTTTCCTCCGCAGAGAGCAAATACGGCAGGAAGACCATCGTGTTCTTCATAAGCGACGGTGAGATCACAGACGACAGTATCCTTGGTTCCTACAGTGATCTTAAGGATTATGTAGGCGGCGGAGCGGTTCTGGGATACGGAACCACAGAAGGTGCTGCCATGAAGATAAAGAACACCTACGATGATACCTATGAATATGTGCAGGATAAGAGTGATTACCCTTACAAGAATGCTATTTCTAAGCTTGACGAGGGAAATCTCAGGCAGCTCTCAGGCGATCTTGGCATAGACTATGTGCACATGGACAGCTCTAAGAGTATCGACAGTGTTCTTGAGGCGGTGAAGAAGGACAGTGCCACAGACAAGAACGCCGTAAGGACAGTTGAGGAGACCATAGAGGGCTCCGTTGACATATATTATTTCTTCGCATTTGCCCTTGCAGCCATGTTGCTTACAGAGGTGATAATTGCCATCATAAATAAGCGGAGACACTAAGGTGACTATAAAAGATATGAGTAATATAAAAGAAGACAGACAGCTTAAGAGAAAAAAACGAATAAGAAAATGGATACTGATAGGCGTGGCGGTTGTGCTGGTGCTTGCCATAGCTGCGGTGAGCATATTCCTTCAATTATACAAATATCACTATAACAAGGGAAATGAGTACTATGACAGCTATAAATACAGTGATGCCGCAGCTGAGTACAACAAGGCTCTGTCATATCCGGTGCCTGACGGTGAGGAGTGTGCCATAAAGGTTAATCTTGTGCTGGCGAAGATAGCACCGGTGAATTTCGATAATGTGCCGGAGGCGGATTTAAGCGACACCATAGATCTGCTAAGTGACTGCATAGACCTTCTCTGCGAGGATGGCTGTGCCCACAAAAATGATGAGAACGGTCATGACAGTACAGCCCAGGAGCTTAAGGATGAGCTGGAACAGATTCTTGAGAAGCTTAAGGAGCAGCAGGAGCAGGGCCAGAGTGGATCGGACAGTGACGAAGACCAGGACAACACCGGTGACGAGACCGAGGAGGATACCCGGTCGGGTGAAGGTGAGGCTACCACTGAGCAGGATCCTTCTGAGAAGCAGATAGAGGATATAATAAGAGACGGCACAAAGGAACATAACAGAAGCCGTGAAGAGGATACAGGAGAGTATAATTATTATGGTGGAAAAAGCTGGTAATAAAAACAGACAGCGTGTGGATAGTATAAGACAGCTCATGAAGGAGCGTGGCATAGACGCATACATTATCAGGTCGGATGATTTTCACGGCTCTGAGTATGTGGGAGATTATTTTATGTGCCGCCGGTATGTGACCGGCTTTGATGGCTCCGCAGGAAGTGTTGTCATAACGGCAGATGAAGCTGTGCTCTGGACTGACGGAAGGTACTTCTTACAGGCTGAGGAACAGCTTAAAGGTACCGGGATTGAACTGTACAGACAGGGAGTGGCAGGGGTTCCTGACATACCTGCATATCTGTCAGAGCATGTAGGGAACGGCGGTTTTATAGCTTATGACGGAAGGACTGTAAGTGTAAGTTTTCGTGATATGATTATGGCAGCCTTTAAGGACAGACATGTAAATATAATAGATGACATAGATCTTGTTGGGATGATATGGGATGATCGGCCTGCCATGAGTGCCGAGAAGCTATGGCTTCTTCCTGAGAAGTACTCAGGCATGAAGACGGCAGACAAGCTGGCAGCCGTAAGGCTGGCCATGAAGGAGGCTGGGGCTGATGTCCATCTGATAGCTTCCCTTGATGATATCGCCTGGATATACAATATCCGTGGAGGGGATATAAGATATAATCCTGTGGCACTGGCATATACCATGATCTATAAGGATAAGGCAGTTCTCTATATCAACAGGAGCATAGTTGATACAGAAGTGGCTGCGGTGCTGGCAGAGGATAATGTGGAATTAAGGGATTACGATCAGGTCTACAGCGACTTAAAGGAGATTCGTAATGACAATGTGATTCTTATGGATAAGGCAACAGTCAACGTGGCTCTTATATCGGCTATAGATAAAAATACCCACATTGTATATCATGACAATCCTTCAAAGCTCCTTAAGGCAGTTAAAAATCCTACAGAAACAGATAATGAGAGAAAGGCACATCTCCTTGATGGTATTGCCCTTACTAAGCTTATATACTGGCTCAAGAAGAATTATGGGTCTGATGAGTTTAACAGAGGTGAGATCACCGAAATGTCCGTGGCGGAGAAGCTTCTTGATTACAGGAAGAAGGGGGAGGGCTTTATAGAAGAAAGCTTCGCACCTATCATAGCCTCCGGTGCCCACGGAGCCATTGTCCACTATGAGGCAACGGAGGAAACCGATATACCTTTGTGCAGGGATAATTTTGTTCTTATGGATACCGGCGGACAGTACCTCTACGGAACCACGGATGTGACCAGAACCGTGGCGCTTGGTGAGCTTACTTATGAACAGAAGCTTAATTATACGGCAGTGTTAAAGGGGCATCTTGCCCTGGGTGCAGCTAAGTTCAAGGCAGGAACCACAGGGGTGAACCTGGATCATCTTGCCAGGGCTCCGCTTCACAGGCTGGGACTTGATTATAACCATGGCACGGGACATGGAGTGGGATATCTTTTGAATGTCCATGAAGGACCTAATGCCATAAGACCGAGAGAGAAGAACAGCTCAGGCACAGCATTTGTTCCGGGCATGATCACCTCCAATGAGCCGGGAGTTTATATTGCCGGTGAGTATGGAATAAGAACAGAGAATATGATATTGTGTAGGAAAGCAATGGAGACAGACATGGGAGAGTTCTATGATTTTGAGACTCTCACACTGGTTCCCTACGACGTATCGGCAATACTGACAGAAAAGCTCAACTCAGATGAACGCTGTCTGCTTAACGATTATCACCGCAGAGTTTATCTTATGCTGTCACCATACCTTGAGGATGATGAGAGGGAGTGGCTTAGGGAGGCTACTGCACCGGTATGAGGGATATAGCTGAAGGTTGTCTGCCGTAAATATATTATTGGGGTCAGAGAAAATATGGAAACAAGAAAACAGATGAAAAAGAATGCCAGAGGCGCCATAAAAAGGCACCACCTGATATATATAATCGCCTGCTTCTTTGCAGCTGTCATAGGTACAGAATTCGCAGGCTCCCTGCAGTTGTTCAGGCAGTCCAGCGAAGATATCAGTATTATTCAGATAAGCTATAACGGTGCCATCATAAACAATCAGAATTTTTATGATATCATGATAAATGATTATCAGGAACGGGCGCAGAACTATGATGAAAGCATTGCCAATAGAGATCCTGACAGCCCGGTGAATAAGATTCTTGACAGGAGGAACGGAGTCCTTGCCACCATGGTAAATGGAGTTTCTTCCGGATCGTTTTTTGCGACAATACTGGTGGCTATAAGGAATGTCACAGGGTCAAAGAGCATAGCGGCAGGAATATTCATCTGTGGGGTTGCCATATTATTGTTTTTCTTCTGGGCATTTATCAAGAATGTCTACAGAGTTGCAATGCGAAGGATATTTCTTGAGGGCGTAAGCTATGATAAGGTTCCCCATCAGAGATTCCTTTATGTATTCCGTATAAAATGTGTGCTGGATATAGCTATAACCATGTTTGTACTGGCGATGTATAAGTTCTTATGGTCGATTACGATCATAGGCATAGCCATAAAGCACTATTCATATCTTATGGTTCCGTATATTGTTGCAGAAAATCCCAAGATACCATCTAAAACTGCAATAAATCTGTCCAGAAAAATGATGAATGGACATAAGCTGCAGTACTTCTGGAATGATATTACCTTCTGGGGCTGGTTTCTCCTTGACGTAGTAACTTTTGGTATGTCCAGGATAGTATTTACAAATGCATATAGAATCGCGTATTTTGCGGAGTGCTATAAGAATCTCAGACAGTATGCAAAGGAACGGGAGTTTGAGGGCTCAGAGTATCTGAACGATAAATATCTGTTTGAAAAGGCAGCTGTGGAGGAGTTAAACAGAGAGTATGCCGCTATCGGCAGGCTTAAGGAATGTACCGGTCATATGCCGGAGGTGTTCACCCATGGCGTTAAGGGCTTTATGGCTAAGTGGTTTGGTATATCCCTTGCCAGTCAGGCTGACAATGATGCCTACGCAGATTACAGGATGAAAAAAGTAAGGGTAGACCGCTACAGGGCAGAGATGGAACAGCTGGCTTATCCCACAAGACTTCATCCTATACCTGAGAAACAGAAAAACTTTAAGGTTACTCAGATAAACTATATGAAACTCTACAGTGTTACATCCATAATATTGTTGTTTTTCTCCTTCTGTATTACCGGATGGGTGTGGGAGGTGCTGCTCCATATCTATTACGATGGACAGATAATAAACAGGGGCTTCACCCATGGACCATGGCTTCCGATATACGGAGTGGGCGGGGTCATAATAATTACGCTTTTAAAGAGATTCAGGGACAGACCTGTGCTTGAATTTCTTGTGGCATTTGTACTCTGCGGATTTATCGAGTACTTTACGGCATGGCTCCTTGAAACTGTAAATGGTGAGAAATGGTGGGACTACTCCGGCTATTTTTTGAATCTTGATGGAAGGATATGCGCGGAAGGATTGCTGGTATTTGCCGTTGGTGGCTGTACAGTCGTGTATCTGATAGCACCATTGCTTGATGCGGTTTATAAGCGTATAGACAGAAGACTTGCAACAGTGATATGCGTAGTGCTTCTGACAGTTTTTTTCGCAGACTGCTGTTATTCGTTTAAACACCCGAATACCGGAAAAGGAATAACCGATTATGAGGAGACATCATATAACAGCCCACAGTGACAATGAGTGGAGGAAATCTATTGGCGGATATGAAGTGAACCTGTAATAAAATTGACGAAAAAACCAGTGAAAATGTCGTATAAATGGTATTTTTTGGATATGTATGGTATACTACAAAAGTATAGTGTGACGTATTTTATGGGTATACAACGGAGAAAATTATGGAAGAGAAGGATAAAAAGAGAGAGTATAAGCCTATAGATCTTAGAACCATGGAGACATTGATATGTATCATGGTTATTCTTGTGCATTTTTTTACTATATTTTTCTATGCCCATTACAGAGTATATGTGATGCTGGTGGCTAACATAATATCCATATCCGCATATATTATACTGTATCTGGGTCTCTGGAGAAAGAATTATGATCTGAGCTTTATTACCCATGTTTATTTTATAAGTCAGGCGCATTCATTATTTTGCTGTGCATATCTGGGGTGGCGTTTCAACTATTATATGTATTGTATAAGTATCATTGCCATATCAGTATTTGTTTTTTACATGTATAAAGGCCCTGACAGGCTGATAAAGATGGTTGCACTTGTGAATATTGGTATTCTGGCAGTGCTTGGAGTCATAAGATATCTGGATATAAAATATCTTGATCATCCTTATGAGAAGAATGAGAAACTGGTTGAAACAGTATCAACTTACAATGTGTTCATGTGTGCTATATTCATTATAATAATAACCCTTATAATGATTCAGAGTATGGTGTATAACAATAAGATAATGGAGCAACAGGCAGAAATGCTTGAGTATATGACGGACTATGACAATCTCACCAAGCTCAAATCCAGAAGAAATCTCGAGCAGTATGTAAGGAATTATATGTATGAAATGAGGAGTGGCAGTAAGAAGATGCTTACACTTGCCCTTGGAGACATAGATGATTTTAAACATGTAAACGATACTTACGGACACCAGTGCGGTGATGAGGTGCTTGTAAAGATAGGCGAGCTGCTTAACGATAATCCCACTGAAGTGTGCAACTGTGGCAGGTGGGGTGGTGAGGAGGTACTTATTGCATTCCCTATGGATTACGAAAGCAGCATTTCAAAGCTTAAGGAGTTGTGTGAAGCGGTGGCTTCCTATACCTTTGAACATGATGGAACAGAGTTTAATGTAACAATGACTTTCGGTGTAGTTAAGGCTGATACAGAGATGACCTATGATGAGCTTCTGGGGTGCGCCGACAAGCTTCTGTATTATGGCAAGACTCATGGCAAGAATCGTGTGTGCATCGTAGATGACCTGGATAACTAGATAAATAAAAAGATATATAAATACTATATGAGAAAGGAACATCATAAAAATGGAAAACAACTATTCAATCAACACAAAATGCGTACAGGGAGGTTATACACCGGGAAATGGTGAGCCAAGGCAGATACCTATATATCAGTCAACAACCTTCAAATATGACACCAGTGAGGATATGGGCAAGCTTTTTGATCTTGAGGCAGACGGATACTTCTATACCAGACTTGCAAATCCTACAAATGATTATGTGGCAGCTAAGATCGCTGAGCTTGAGGGTGGTACAGCAGCAATGCTCACATCATCAGGACAGGCGGCTAACTTCTTCGCACTTTTCAACATTTGTGAGAACGGAAGCCATATAGTATCATCAGCCTCTATCTACGGCGGAACCTTCAATCTTATTGAGGTGACAATGAAAAAGATGGGCATTGACGTGACATTTGTTGAGCCTGACTGTACAGAGGAGGAACTTAACGCAGCATTTAAGGAGAACACGAGAGCGGTGTTTGGCGAGTCCATTGCCAATCCTGCACTTACAGTTCTTGACATAGAAAAGTTCGCTAAGGCAGCCCATGCCCACGGCGTGCCGCTTATAGTAGACAATACATTCCCTACACCTGTGAACCTTCGTCCTATTGAGTGGGGAGCAGATATAGTTACCCATTCCACCACAAAGTATATGGATGGGCACGGCGCAGCAGTAGGCGGAGCCATTGTGGACAGCGGTAAGTTTGACTGGATGGCACATGCAGACAAATTCCCGGGACTCTGTACACCGGATGATTCCTATCATGGTATCACATACGCAGAGAAGTTTGGCAAGGAAGGGGCATTTATCACAAAGTGCACAGCACAGCTTATGAGAGATTTTGGATGTATACAGTCTCCACAGCATGCATTTATACTTAATCTCGGACTTGAGTCATTACATGTGCGTATGCCTAGACATGTGGAGAACGGACAGGCTGTTGCCGAGTTTCTTGAGGCAAATGATAAGGTTCTCTACGTTAATTATCCGGGACTTCCGTCATACAAGTACTATGATGTGGCTAAGAAATATATGCCAAATGGCGGCTGCGGAGTCGTGTCCTTTGAGATAAAGGGCGGACGTGAGGCAGCAGAGAAGTTCATGAAGAATCTTAAGCTGGCAGCAATAGAGACCCATGTGGCTGATGCAAGGACATGCTGTTTAAATCCTGCAACATCAACCCACAGACAGATGAACGATGAGCAGCTTAAGGCAGCAGGCGTTCCTGCAGGACTTATAAGGATCTCCTGTGGTCTTGAGGACAAGAACGATCTTATAGCAGACCTTAAGCAGGCATTGGAGGCTATATAAATAATAGAAACCAATCGGAGATGGAGCAGCAACATATGATACTTATAAAGAACGGCCGGGTTGTTGATCCGGTAACAAATACAGACAAAATAATGGATGTCCTTATAAAGAACAATAAGATAGCAGAGGTTTCAGAGCATATTGAAGCTCCAGGAGCACAGGTTATAGACGCAACAGGGCTGGTGGTGGCACCGGGACTGGTGGATACCCATGTGCATTTCAGGGATCCGGGCTTCACATATAAAGAAGATATTGAGACAGGAGCCAGGGCTGCCGCGAAGGGCGGTTTTACTATGGTGATATGTATGGCGAATACAAAGCCTGCCGTTGATAATATCGAGACTCTGGATTACATCCAGAAAAAGGGAGAGAAGACAGGTATAAACGTACTCCAGACCGCAACAGTCACAAAGGGACTTAAAGGTACGGAGCTGGTGGATATGGAACAGCTTGCAGCTTCCGGAGCCGCAGGCTTCACAGATGACGGAATACCTATAATGGATGAAAGGGTTCTCCTTGAAGCCATGAACAGAGCTAAGGAACTTGACCTTCCAATAAGCCTTCACGAGGAAGACCCACTGTTTATAAAGCAGCCGGGAGTTAATATGGGAGAGGTTTCGGAGAAGCTTTCATACGGCGGAGCTTCAAGGACTGCGGAGGATATAATGGTGGCGAGGGACTCGGTGCTGGCATTACACACAGGAGCGTCAGTATGTATACAGCATATAAGTTCGGGCAATTCCGTGGATATTGTAAGGCTGTTTAAGAGCCTTGGAGCTGACATCCATGCAGAGGCGACACCACATCATTTTACCCTGACTGAGGAGGCTGTTCTTGAATATGGTACAAATGCCAGAATGAACCCGCCTTTAAGAACTGAGGCTGACAGAAAGAAGATAATAGAAGGTATAATTGACGGAACCATAGATATGATAGTCACAGATCATGCACCTCACAGTGTGGAGGAGAAGGCGAAGACTCTTGCCAAGGCACCATCGGGAATAACAGGTCTTGAGACCTCACTGGCACTGGGAATAAGGTCACTTGTGAAGCCGGGGCACATAACTCTTATGAAGCTTATTGAGCTTATGAGCACCAATCCGGCGAAATTCTACAGACTTGAACCGGGAACGGTTGCTGCCGGCTCACCTGCAGATCTGGTGATATTCGGTGAGGATGATACCTGGGTCGCAGATAAATTCGCCTCAAAGGCTGTGAACACACCATTTGCAGGATGGGAGCTTCCGGGCAGGGTACATCATACTATCTGCGGCGGAAAGATAGTATATTCTGCACAATAAAGAGATAATATGCAGATAAATGATAAAAAACTTTAATTATATTGATAATTATTGTATAATAGCAGATTGTAGTGACATTTTAGATGGCCTGTATCAGTTTTTATATTGGGAGAGCTCCTGGTGATGGGTGATACTACGCCTGCAAAAGGTGGTATGTCAACGATGAAAATGTCATGAGGTAATTGTTTTACGATAGAATAATATGATTTGGAAGGAATAGTGAATATGGGCGAGAAGAAGATTATGCTCGGTAATGCGGCTATTGCCAGAGGTGCATATGAAGCAGGTGTAAAGGTATCTGCTGCATACCCTGGCACACCAAGTACAGAGATCAGTGAGAATATGGTACAGTATAAGGATGTGATCTATTCAGAGTGGTCACCTAACGAGAAGGTTGCGACGGAGGTTGCCATTGGTGCCAGCTTTGCAGGTGTAAGATCTATAGTATCTATGAAACATGTAGGTGTCAATGTTGCGTCAGACCCTCTTTTTACTGCTGCTTACACAGGTGTGAACGGTGGTATGGTGCTGGTTGCTGCAGATGATCCGGGAATGTACTCATCACAGAATGAGCAGGATTCAAGGCTTGTAGGCAGAACTGCAATGATACCAGTGTTTGAGCCATCAGACAGTATGGAGGCAAAGGAATTCACAAAGTATGCATTTGAGGCAAGTGAGAAGTATGATACTCCTGTAATGATCCGTACAACCACAAGACTTGCACATTCCCAGGGCGTTGTTGAGCTCTTCGACAGAGAAGAGGTGCCTGACAAGGTTTATGAGAGAAATATAAAGAAGTATGTTATGATGCCGGGAAATGCCATCCCACGTCACGTATTTGTAGAGCAGAGACTCAACCAGATGAGCGATGACGGTGCAGACATGCCTATAAACAGAGTTGAGATGAGAGATACATCTGTAGGTGTCATTACCAGCGGTATCCCATATCAGTATGTAAGAGAGGCTATGCCGGATGCGTCAGTGCTTAAGCTTGGTATGGTCAATCCGCTTCCAAGAAAGATGATAGAAGAATTTGCTTCAAAGGTAGATAAGCTCTATGTAATAGAAGAGCTTGAGCCACATATTGAGACACAGGTAAGAAGCTGGGGTATCAATGCAGTTGGTAAGGAGCTTATGACAGTTCAGGGTGAGTATTCAGCCAACATGATAAGAGAGCGTATACTTGGTGAGAAGATCGAGACAGCAGAGCCTGCAAAGGTTCCTGCAAGACCACCTATTCTCTGTCCCGGATGTCCTCACAGAAGTGTATTCTCAGTATTAAATAAGATGAAGATACATGCTGCCGGAGATATAGGCTGCTACACATTAGGTGCAGTTGCCCCACTTTCAGTAATAGATACAACTGTATGTATGGGCTCTTCAATCTCAACCTTACATGGTATGGAGAAGGCTAAGGGCAAGGATTACATTAAGAACTGGGTTGCAGTTATCGGAGATTCAACATTCCTTCACACAGGTGTTAATTCCCTTATGAACATGGTATATAACCAGGCAACAGGAACAGTCATTATCCTTGACAACTCCACAACAGGTATGACAGGTCATCAGGATCATGCAGCCACAGGCAAGACCCTTATGGGAGATCCTACATATGCAATAGATATCTATAATCTCTGTAAGGCAATAGGCATCAAGAATGTAAATGAGATCGACGCATACGATGTTGAAGGCCTTGAAAAGCTTATTGCATCTGAGGTTGCCAAGGATGAGATATCAGTCATCATCACAAAGGGACCATGTGTGCTCCTTAAGACAACTAAGAGAACTCATGTATGCAAGGCTATACCTGAGAAGTGTAAGAAGTGCGGAATGTGCTTAAAGCCGGGATGTCCTGCTGTAATAAGAAATGAGGACGGAACAATAACAATAGATGAAAATCAGTGTAATGGCTGCGGATTATGTATGAAGCGTTGTCATTTTGACGCTATAGTAAGGGAGGAACTGTAACATGGCTACTAAGAATATTATCATTGTAGGTGTAGGTGGACAGGGAACTCTGCTTACCAGCCGTATACTTGGTGGAATCACAACAATGGCAGGTTATGACGTTAAGCTTTCAGAGGTTCACGGAATGAGCCAGAGAGGCGGAAGCGTTGTTACTTATGTAAGATATGGTGAGAAGGTAGATGAGCCGATCGTAGAGGAAGGTCAGGCAGACGTACTTATTGCATTTGAGAGACTTGAGGCTCTTAGATATGCACACTTCCTTAAGAAGGATGGCGTTATCATAATAAACGACCAGAGGATAGACCCTATAACTGTTGTTACAGGTATGGCGGAATACCCTGAGGGAATAATCGAGACCTTAAAGAGCAAGTACAAGGTTATCTCAGTTGATGCCATGGGCGAGGCTAAGAAGCTTGGTAATCCTAAGGTGTTCAACTCAATAATAATCGGTGTTGCTGCCAGACACATGGACTTTGATCATGAAAAATGGCTTCAGGTAATAAAGGACACAGTACCACCAAAGACCATAGATATAAATACAAAAGCCTTCGAGGTTGGATTTAACCTGTAATGTCACCGAAGGTGGCGTTACGCTGCAGCAACCCTTGCCGCAGGCAACTAAAAATGGTTGCTGCTCATATTAATCTGTAATGTCACCGAATTTTAATAAAAACTATGGTAATTTTGCAGTATTTGTAGTAAAATACCATCATGTGGCACTATATATTGTGTCATAGAAACTATTTCCCGGAAAGGAAAGGGTATGAATTCCACCAGAGTAGAATTAGACAGGAAGTGGCAGCATATATTGTGGAAATGTATGCTGATTACCTATATATGTGTATTAATAATTGAAATAGGTTCCCAGATATTCTGGAGGGGTACCGGTGAGGAAGGCTTGCTTGGAGGTATTGTCGGAGATGCAATCGTAACTGCTGTGGTCAGTGTACTCATACTTGTGATCATGGGGTACAGGTTGAAGAAGAAGCCTGATGAAGTATCCAGGAATACGTGGGGTATATGTATCTTGTATGTGACAATGTTTGGGTGTGTAGCATTGGTACATTATGGAATGTCGTTTATAGCGTTGCTGCCCTTTATTGCGGTTATCGGTACAACGGTATTTGCAGATAATACGTTGACCGGCGTGAGTTCACTGCTGGCAGTGGTGTTTTCCTGTATTTCACAGTTGTTGCTTTACAATCTCTCTGAAGGACCTAAAAGTCGGTTCGGGGAAAACGTAATGCTGTCCCTGGTTGTTGCTGTTGGTGTGTACGTTATGGCGAGCATGTGTAACAGGCATACCAATGAACTTATACAGGCTATAAACGATATACACGTCAAGCAGTTGAACCTTTTGTCCGAATTGAAGAAGGAACCTCTGACAGGTCTTTATAATAGAAAGACCTTCGATGAAAGTCTTCAGGCACAGGTGAGAAATTGTAATGATATGGGAGCTGTAGCAGTTCTTGCTATGTTTGATATTGATCATTTTAAAAATGTAAATGACACCTATGGACATAGTAACGGAGATACAGTTATCAAAGTTTTGTGTAATATAATAAAGAAAAAAATATCGGATTATGGTCTTGGGTTCAGATACGGCGGCGAGGAATTTGCAGTATTGTTTACGGGTATAGATGAAGAAAAGGTACTTAGTATCGTAGAGGATATAAGAACTGAGTTCAGATGCTATTACTTTCAGTTTATGCGTAAAGATGGGCTTACGGTAAGTTGCGGAATTGCCCGGTACAGAAACAATGAGAAGGGAGAAGACTGGTTCAACAGAACGGATGAAGCTCTCTATAAAGCAAAAGAAACAGGAAGAAATAAAACGGTGATAAGCGACAGATAATCGTCGCTTATCACCGTTTTATTTCTTGCAATATGTATTGAGCCAGTCCACAACTGCATCTGCAATGGCAATGGCATATTCCTGGTGATGCTCATTGAACAGATCCAGATCCTCCTGATTGCTCATGAATCCCAGTTCTGCAATAACACTGGTCATATTAGTGTCACGGATAACTGCATAATTATGTTCCGAATCCCCCTGGGTTCCAACCTTAACACCGCGGTCTTCAGATATTCCGACTTTATTGAGTCCTTCAAGTATTGCTGAGGCGATTGCACGGCTGGTATCGGAATTTGTACTGTGTATCCATACCTCAAAGCCCTTGGCGGATTTATCTCCTGCCGTGTAGTTCCTGTGGAGAGAAAGGAAAAGATCTGCATTGGCATCATTTGCAATGGCGGCACGTTCATCAAGCTCTATGTCACTGTCGTCTGTACGGGTCATAACGACCTTTACGCCTCTGTTCTCCAATGCCTTTTTAACTTCCAGAGCTATCTTTAAGGTATCATCCTTTTCGTAGGTGCCGTCAAGTCCCTGGGTTCCGGTGAATCTGCCGCCGTGTCCGGGATCTATGCACACCACATAGTCACTGCTGTTGGCAGTGGCTGCCGGTACATCCTTGACGGTGTCGGTACAGTTCTTCTTATCCTGACCAAACAGCTTTATATTGCTTCTGTTTTTTATGATGATGGCAAGTAGGGCTGCACATATTACAAATAAACATATACATGCGATCCACAGCCTCTTTACCACTACCTGAAGCTGTTTTACGGTAGGTCTTTTTTTTCCTGTTGTACTCATATTTTTTATCTCTTGTTCCTTAATGTTTTCGTATGTTTTATCATTCATGAGCTATGATAACAAAAATGAAACAACGCCGCAACCGGAAAGAGAAAAACTAATAAAAAATTAATGTGGCTATTCAGAGTCAACCTCAAAAATGCTTCGCATTTCATCGGTGTGGTGTATCCACCAGATAAAATTCATGAATCAGCCTTAGAACTGCAGGCATTTCATGTCTCATTTTACAATTTCGCCCGGCTCTGAACCGTTACAATTTAATCAATGATTTTTTTGTGGGCGTTTGCCTAAAATATGTATATTGGTATAAAATAAATGTATGAAGAGTTGACAATGACTGTGAAAAGGGTAATAGACATGGAAAGAAAAGATGACTCAGATATTAATAAACAGAATAAAGTTTCTGCAGGAGAGAGGCAGTATATAGCAATAGATCTGAAATCCTTCTATGCTTCGGTGGAATGTGTGGAGAGGGATCTGGATCCCCTGACCACCAATCTGGTGGTGGCGGACAGAACCAGAACGGACAAGACCATATGTCTTGCCGTTTCACCATCTCTTAAGGCTTATGGAATATCCGGAAGAGCCAGACTATATCAGGCTGTGGCGAAGGTTGATGAACTTAATACTATAAGGAAGCGAAGGCTTAATGGAGGAGAATTTGAAAGGGAGTCATGCATCTCCACGGAGATAGCCCGGGATGAGAAATGCAAGATAGCATTTATAGCAGCACCGCCGAGAATGAGTCTTTACATGGAATACAGCTCCAGGATATATGGAATATATCTCAGATATGTAGCACCTGAGGACATACATGTATATTCAGTTGACGAGGTGTTCATGGATGTGACATCTTATCTTAATACTTATGGGTTGACAGCTTATGAGCTGGCGAAGAAGATGATAAAGGAAGTTCTTAAAGAGACGGGAATCACTGCCACAGCCGGCATAGGGACAAATATGTATCTCTGCAAGGTGGCAATGGATATAGTAGCGAAGCATGTGGAGGCAGACGAAGATGGAAGTCGTATTGCGGTTCTTGATGAGATGGGTTACAGGGAGAAGCTGTGGTCACATACGCCTATAACGGATTTCTGGAGAGTGGGTACAGGTTATGCCAGAAAGCTTAAAGAAGTTGGGCTTATGACCATGGGGGATGTGGCAAGATGCTCACTTGGAACAGAATCTGATTATTATAATGAAGAACTGCTTTACAAGTTATTTGGCATTAATGCAGAGCTTCTCATAGATCATGCCTGGGGCTATGAGCCGTGTACCATAAAGGAGATAAAGTCCTATGTGCCGGAGGCAAATAGCATAAGCAACGGTCAGGTTCTTAAGGAACCCTATGATTATGAACATGGTCTGCTTATTGTGAAGGAAATGACGGAGCTTCTTACCTTAAGCCTTGTGGAAAAGGGATATGTGACTGATCAGCTTGTGCTGACGGTAGGATATGATATAGATAATCTTACAAATGCTTCCATCAAAAATGAGTACAAGGGTGAGATAGTTAAGGACAGATATGGAAGAAGAATACCGAAGCATGCTCATGGAACATGGAATCTGAAGGAGAAGACATCTTCCTCCAGGATAATATGTGATGCTATGGCGAAGCTATATGAGCAGATAGTCAATCCGAAGCTTCTGATAAGAAGAGTATATGTGGTGGCAGGGAAGGTCACACCATATGATATTTATATAGAAGAAAGAGATAAGAAGGAACAGTATGTGCAGTATGATCTCTTCACAGATATGGATGCCGTGTGTGAAGAAGAACTACAGCACCGTGAACAGCTTGACAGGGAACATAAACTTCAAGAGGCAATCATTGGTCTTAAGAAGAAGTATGGAAAGAATGCGGTCCTTAAGGGAATGAACCTCGAAGAGGGAGCCACCACCATAGAGAGAAACGGACAGATAGGAGGTCACAAGGCATGAGTGGTTATGATGACATAATAAATCTTTCACGACCTGTATCTAAGAATCACAGGCCGATGCCAATGAGAGACAGGGCTGCACAGTTTGCACCATTTGCTGCTTTATCGGGCCATGATGAGGTTATAAAACAGGCAGAGTATGAGGAAGAGGAGATATATAAAAATCTCTATAAATCCTAAAAGCCTTTCATGTGGCATAATTGGAGTGTTTTTGGTCTGAATCCGACGGCTGAAAGGAGAAAACCTTATTGACACAGGGAAAATATTGCTGTAAACTCTAGATGTTAATTTAGAAGAGAACTCAATAGGATTAGGAGGGATAAAAATGTTTAAGTTAAGAAAAGGATTAGTTGCAACAGCGGCTATCGTGGCTATGCTTGGAACAGGTATGGTTGTATCAGCAGATTCAACAGTTGGTCCAAATGAGCAGAGTGTTCTTGAGCACATTAAGGAGTATGCTAACGCAGAAGCGAGAGGATTTTATGGACTCGCCGAGTCTCAGTTTGAATACACTACAGGAGATATATCAGCAACGGATGCAGAGACTATCAATGCAAAGATAGATGCGGCTCATGAGCTTTATGTTGTAATGACAGAAGATGAGGCTAACAATACAACAGCTAACCAGATGGAGCTTGTTGGTTATGCTAAGGAAGCTGCTCGGCTTGTAGGTGGAGATGTAATCTCATTTGCAGGTGAAGGCAAGAAGGCTGCAGAGTGTGCTGCATTCGTACAGTTCGCAGAGGCAGGAACAGTAAACCAGATCCAGTTCTATGACGGAACACTTTATACAGCATCAAAGGTTGTTTCAATAAGCGGTAACAGATATGGTATCGTTGAAGGAAAGACACCTGCAGATACAGATGTATATGCATTAGAAGAAGGTAAGTATTTCGTTGATGCAAGCACAGGTCTTGTTGATTCATCAACAGGTTTCAAGAAGACACCAGCAGGTAAGTGGTACTTACTTAACGAAGGTGTTCTCAATGAGAAGACCGGTGTAGTTGTTACAGGTTCAGCTTACTATGTAACAGACGGAGTTCTTGATACTTCAGTTACAACACTTGCTAAGGCTGACAACGGTATATGGTACTACATCAAGAATGGTAAGCAGTGCAATGACAATACTCTTGTTAAGTATGGCAGCACATGGTATCACGTAAATGGTGGTAAGCTTGCCAAGGATACAACACTTGTTAAGTACGGCAGCACATGGTACTACGTTAAGGATGGTAAGATGTGCAAGGACGTAACACTTGTTAAGTACAGCAACAGCTGGTATTACGTAAAGAATGGTAAGATCTGCAAGGATACAACACTTGTTAAGTACGGCAGCAACTGGTACTATGTATCAGGTGGTAAGAAGTGTGTGAACGGAACACCAACGCTGGTTAAGTACAACAAGAAGTGGTACTATGTATCAAAGGGTAAGGTAGACTTCAAGTACACAGGTACTGTTAAGTACAATGGTAAGACATACAAGGTAGTTAAGGGTGTTAAGCAGTAATATCCCAAACTAATGTATTGTGGCATAAAAGAGAGAGAGTTTAGCGTCTCTCTCTTTTTTGTTTGCTTTTTTGCTTTAACTTTGCTATCATCTAGTGGAGTGTGTGCTTATAAAGGTGGCACTTGGGAATACACATAAAAAAGCTTTTTTTTATAAGGAGAATAGAAATATGAATAGTATAAAGAAAGGGATTGTTTACAGTGCCGTGGCACTTGTATGCGTGCTGTTCACCCTGGGCTACGGACATCTGGACAGCTATGCGGATATAAATGGCAATGAGTCCAGGCTTATAGGTGTTGCCAGTAGCACATTCTATTATCAGGGAGCATATTACCGGGTGAAGCAGGCATATATAAACCAGCTTATAAACATGTTGGATTCCAGTTATGATCTTACGGCGGCTCAGGCAGATGCCTGCATAGATTATATATACAATAATGTGGCATCGGGAATTGCCTCGGGATATCTCTACAAGGTAGAGGATGAAAAGAAGGAGGAGGCTGCTGATGACCCGAAGGGAAATGATGACAAAGCGCCGGAGGATGGTAAGAAACCACAGGACAAAGCACCGGATAAGGACATAGGAGCAGACAAGAAGATTGTAGATGTGGGGAAGGATGCCAAGGCGGACAAGACCAAGGAAGAGATGGCAAAGGAAGCGTCAGAGCTTGCTAAGGAGCTTGGTATGAACATAAGCTTCGATTCTGATGACAATGATTTCTCTATTGTTGATGACTCGGGAAATGTTGTTGTATCAACTAAAGCTGCAGTGAAGAACACAGGCTTCAGATTAAACTCACTGGTATATACAGGAATTGCAATTCTTGCGGTTTTTGCAGCTTCGGTTGCTGTGGCAGTCAAGTTCGGATTGTTTAAAAAAGACGATGAATAGAGGCTTTATATGAAAATCAGTAAAAGAAAAAAAAGGATAATATCATATGTATTTGTTCCGGTTATAATGGCTGTGCTGGGGTACGGAATTATATTCGTGGCTGCAAGGCCGGTCATAAGTCTTGCGTCGAGTGTTTTTAACATGGTGCTTTCGAAGACCATGCCTAATTTTAGCAGTGAGCTTGAAAGTGTATATGATGAGAATGCTAAGGTGCAGAAGGACGGAATCATAAATAAGAGTGATATAGTATTTCCCGGATATGAGGTTCGGTACGGAGAACTGATCTGTGACCGGCTGAACATGGATGTAAAGGTGTTCTGGGGAGATACGGACCGGGTATTCAAGGAGGGGGCAGGACAATACATAGGAAGTTTTCTTCCGGGATTTGGACATATGGTGCTTCTGGGAGCCCATGACTCCTTATATTTTGAACCGTTACAGGATGTAAAGAATGGAGATGTATTTGTTCTTAGGACTAATTACGGTGAATTTCAGTACAGAGTAACGGAGACCAAGATTGCGGATGCGAAGGATTCGGAGGTGTTCTTTGATAACAGTGATAAGGAGCAGCTTATATTGTATACCTGTTACCCATTCGGTGCACTTATCGGAATAAAGGATCAGCGTTTCTATGTATGTGCGGAGAAGATCGCAGGACCTGTAATATCTGAAGAGTAGAGGTGAGAGTAATTGGAGAAAAAAACTGAGTCCGGCAAAGTACGGAAAAAAAGTAAAAAGGTAAAAACCATAAGGACTGTAGTAAGTCTTGTGTTATCGTTTATTCTTGCGTTATGTATTACTGCCATCATAGTCTTAACTGCATTTAAGATGTCCTTCTTCAATGCGTCATCTGTCATAGGCGAGTTTAATAAGACAAATTATTACTACAGTGTATGGGACTCTGTATATGAGAAGGCATGCAATACCATCAGGCCGTCGGGACTTCCTGAGGAGGTTCTTGATGGAGTATTTGACAAGAATGTGGTATATATGGAGTCCAAGAATTATATAGAAGCACAGATAAAGCAGCAGGATTACACTGTGAATACCACAGTCATAGAGAATAAAATAAAAGACAATATTTCTTCCTATATTAAGAAGAACAATATAGAAACCACAAAAGAAACAGACCGGGGAATAAGTGATATTACCGGGGAGATCATTAAGGATTATGAGTCGGCGTTGAAGTTCCCTTTTGCGGCACAGTATGTTAAATACATGAATATGTATAATAAGGTATTCGCTCCATTGTGTGCAGTGCTGGTGATATTGTGTATTATCATCTGCTTTGTGCTTGTATCCATGCAGCACTGGGCACACAGAGGCATAAGATATATAAGCTATGCTCTGTTATCCTCCGGTATCATGGGATTTCTGGCACCGGCAGTTATCAGAATATCCGGGGCATATGAGAGACTCAATGTAACACCTCTCAGGTTGTATAATCTTGTGGTTGCAGTTATTGAGAGCAACCTTAACATGTTAATGTATCTTTCCTGTGCAGCCTTTGTGCTGTTCGGATTGAGCCTTGGAGCTATCAATACGCTTAAGCAGAGAGCATCTCACAAGAGGTAGGAGATCACTTATGGTTAATTTATTTGATATGCATTGCCACATCCTTCCGGGAGTAGACGATGGTTCAAGGGATATGGACACCACAAGAAAAATGCTTGCCAGAGCATATGAACAGGGAATAAGAAATATGGTGGCAACTCCCCATTTTATGATGGGGGAGGATAACACCCCTGTGTCGGAACTGGTGAAGATATTTCTCAAGGTCAGACAGGAGGCAAAAGCTATAGCCCCGGATTTTAATATATTTCTTGGAAACGAACTGCTTTATGACAGCGGTCTTCTTGAACAGGTTAAGAAGGGGAATGCGCTGACCATCAATGGCACAAGATACGTGCTTATTGAGTTTCTTGTAGAAACAGAATATGAAAATATATGTACTGCCGTAAGGGAGTTCACCACAGCTGGGTACATTCCTATAATCGCCCATGTGGAGCGGTATATGAAGCTTACAAAGCATATGGGATATATAGGGGAATTGATAGATATGGGAGCACTGATCCAGGTGAATATCTCATCCCTTGAGGGGGGGATTACGGATCAGGTAACAGGCTTTTGCAGGAAATTGCTGAAGGCTGATATGATACATGTATTCGGCACCGATGCCCATGGGGTAAATGTAAGACCGCCGATTGTATCCGGAGGGTTAAAATACATAGAAAAAAAATATGGGGAAGGCAAAGTGGAGGAGCTGTTCAACAGAAATCCGAAGCGTATCCTGAACGATAAGCTAATATGATCAAAGGAGAAATAAAATGGGAACAGATAATGAACAGGAATATGAAATAGATCTGAAGGAGATAGCCATAGTTATTCTCGACAGAATATGGATAGTAATATCTGTGGGAATTGCATGTGCACTGCTGGCAGGTATAATCACCAAGGTGTTTATTACACCGATGTACACATCAACAACCAAGCTGTATGTTATAAACAAGCAGAATTCTGAGAATAATATTACTTACACAGATCTCCAGACCGGTAATCTTTTGACCAATGACTATATTATTCAGGTAAAGGGAACCAAAGTACTATCCCAGGTCATCAGTGAGCTGAATCTTACAGATACAGAGGATGAGCTTGCTTCAAGGATCACAGTAAGCAATCCTGAGAATTCAAGGTTTATAGTTATATCGGTAAGTGATAAGGATCCGGTGGTTGCCCAGCAGATAGCCTCATGTGTTGCCGAGGTGTCATCCGATGTAGTAAAAGAGGTTATGGATCTTGAGAAGGTGAATGTGGCAGAGGAAGCAAATCTTCCACTTGAAAAGAGCAGCCCTAACCTTAAGAAGAATGTACTTTTGGGCGGAGCCGCCGGTGTATTCGTATCATTGCTTCTTATAGTTGTGTTCTATCTTTTAAATGACCGTATCAGAACTCCGGAAGATGTGAAGCGTTATCTGGGACTTAACACACTGGGACAGATTCCGGTACTTGAAAACTCGGGAAATACAAAGAGAAAGCAGAGACATAAAAAGCCTGGTGTTGATGACGAAGATGACGACGAGGATGAAAATGAGCAGGAGCCTGTAGCGGCTGTTCCTGCCGTGGCAGATGCCGGCAAGAAACAGGATGAAATCCCTGTATTTGTACCGGGACTTTCGGTGGAGACCGATAAAACGATGGAAGGGGATACAGAAACTGTTTCATATGCAGAGATTGAAGATGTGAGCAATGAAGCTTATGAGGATGAGACAACAATTCCAGAAGAGGCTGCCAATCCCGAGACTGTAGTATCGGAAGAAGCTGCCAATCCTGAGACTGTAGTATCGGAAGAAACTGCCAATCCTGAGTATGTAGTTTCAGAAGAAAGTGCCAAGCACGAAACAGTGACTTCAGAAGATGCTGTTAAGCCTGTGAAGAAGAAAAAGTCTGACAACTCAAAAAAGAAATCCAAGGATAAGGAAAAGAAGGCCGATAAGTCCGAGAAAGAGGATAAAGAGGATAAACCTGTAAAGGATAAAAAGTCCAAGAAGAAAAAGCCGGGCAAGAAGACCCACCACAAGAAAGATCATGACAAAAATGAAACAGAATATGCGGAAGGAGGAGAAGACAATGAATAAGATAACTTTCGATAAACTGGACAAAATGGATTTCCGTAGCAACGAAGCTTATAAAATTCTCCGAACCAACATACTGTTTTCAGGAAGCAGGATAAAGGCCATAGGACTTACTTCATGTATACCCGGTGAGGGCAAGACCTCAGTATCAATTAATCTTGCCAGAGCATTTGCAGATATAGGCAAAAAGGTTGTGTTCATAAATGCAGACATGAGAAAGTCTGTTATGGCAGGAAGGTATCACATAAAGAACATTGAGAACGGGCTCAGCCATTACCTTTCGGGACAGTGCCTTTACGATGAATGTCTGTGCGAGACAAATATAGAAAATCTTTATTTCATTGACGCAGGACCAGTTCCTCCGAATCCGGCAGAGCTTCTTGGCTCAGAGCAATTTGCAGAGCTGATGGTGAACTGCAGAAGAGACTTTGATTACATTATAATAGATACACCACCTCTTGGCTCAGTTATCGACAGTGCCATAGTGGCGAAGCAGCTTGACGGAGTTGCCCTTGTTATGGAGAACAATAAGATAAGCTACAAGTTCGCCCAGAAGGTTAAGGAACAGCTTGAGCAGAGCAATTGCAGGATTCTTGGTGTCATAATTAATAAGGTTGAGTCAGGCAAGAAGGGTTATTACGGTAAGTATTACGGGAAATACTATGGCAAATATTACGGCGTATATAACAACGGAGATGAAGACTGAAAATGATTATTGACATACACACACATACCTATCCTGAGAAAATTGCGGGGAAGGCTGTTGAACTTCTGGTGGGACGCTCCGGTGCAAAGGCTCATACAGACGGTACCCTTGGGGGGCTTAAGTTATCAACGGCAAATGCAGGTATTGACATATCTGTTGTACTTCCGGTGGTGACGTCACCTAAGCAGACGGAACATATCAATGATGTGGCAGCTGCTGTAAGTGCCCAATTTAACGGAAGGGGAATATTCTCCTTTGGAGGTATTCACCCGGAAAATGATAATTACAAGGGAATCCTTAATTTTGTAAGTAGAGAGGGCCTTAAGGGCATAAAGCTCCATCCGGATTATCAGAATGTGTTCTTTGACGACATAAAGTGTAAACGGATCATAAGCTACGCTACTGAACTGGGTCTGGCGGTTGTGGTACATGCAGGTACAGATATAGGACTGCCCCAGGTGGTGCACTGTACACCTGATATGGTATGTAATGTGCTGGATGATGTTAAGCCTGACAAGCTTATACTTGCCCACATGGGAGGCTGGAATATGTGGGACGAGGTTTATGAGAAGCTGTGTGGCAGGGATGTGTTCTTTGACACGGCATTTTCAGTGGGAGATATTGATTGGGTAGAGGGCAGGAACGGAGACTGGAGACTGCTTGATCCTGGAAAATTCGTAAGGCTTGTAAAAAGGCATGGTGCGGAACATGTATTATTCGGAACTGACAGCCCGTGGGCCGATCAGGAATACTCAGTTAGAATGATACAAAATATAGGGCTTACAAATGACGAAAAAAACATGATCTTGGGAGAAAACGCAAAAAAACTTTTGTTTTTTGATGATTTGGGATTGCAATACATTTAAAAATATGTTACATTTTTGTTACAGGATTTGAAGCTGCTAATAGTCCTTACGCTTCAACTTGTTTTTTTCACAAAATATTTATACAAAGAAGAGCTGTGAGGTTTTCTCATGGCTTTTTTTGTGTGATCTTTTTCTTTTAGATTCAGCAAAGTATTGTCAATATTGTATAGGTTGCTGTTGAATATTCCCCCTTGATTTGTTAAAATTTAAAATGAGTGGGCATTATGTGATGAAAGGTCACAGCCTAAAACGAACGGGCAGCCTGAGATTTAGGCTGGCTGATGTTCAACAGAAAGGGGAAGATTTATGAACAGCAAGACAGGTAAGAGGATTTTGGCATTCCTCATGTCAGTGCTCATGGCACTTACAGTGGTGCTTCAAGGTGACTTTGTCTTCTATAAGGCAGGCAAGGTTGAAGCGGCTTCCATTGTTGACATTGAGAAGGAATGCGCGTTGGACATTATCGGTAAATACACGTTTACCGGTAGTGAGATATATCCAACAGTTAAGCTAAGGGGAGCAGAAGATATAACAGCCACTGCCATATCAGCGGACTGCTATACACTTTCCTACGAGAATAATATTTATGTAGGTACAGGAAAGGTTATAGCCACAGGTATTCCCGAGAAGGGATATACAGGAAGCTGTGAGGCAGAGTTTTCCATCGGAAAGGTATCTCTTTCAAAGGCTAAGTGGTATATAAACGGTGTAGAATATTCTTCATCATCAAAGCCGAATATTCCATATACCAAGAGTGTTGTACATCCTACAGTAACTGCTGTATATAATGATGTGTACAACCTTCAGAAGAGCTATGATTTCTCAATGGGTGAGTACAACAACAACATGGGAGTTAAGTCTTATGTGGGATCAGATAAGGAGAACTGCCCGTATGTTAAGGTATCAGCCCTTGACGGAGGAAATTTCAGCAGCAGCAAGACTATGTATTTTAATATTGTTGCAGCAGACATAGCAAGCCAGGATATCACACTTTCAAAGTACACATATACATATACAGGAAGTGCCTGTACCCCAACTGTAACAGTTAAGGACAGCACAACAAATGTGGCACTGGTTAGTGGGACAGATTATACACTTTCTTATGAAAGCAACACTAATGCCGGAACTGCTTACGCAGTTATTAAAGGAATAAATAATTATACCGGAGAGAAAAAGATACCATTTACAATTACCGGAAGTGGTTCAAGTAAGACAGATATATCAAAGTATGATAGTATCAAGGTCGCTTCCTGCTATTACACAGGTCTTCCTCAGAAGCCTGCGTGTACATTGGTTGTAGGCGGAAAGACCCTTGTCCCGGGAACAGACTATACTGTAACATACAGCAACAATGTTGAGCCGGGTACAGGTAAACTTACCATAAATGCCTGCGGTAGCAGCTATGAAGGAAGCATAGAAAATTATCAATTTACTATCGACAAATGCCCTATTGCAAATGTTGACTGCAGCATAGATGATTACACCTATAACTGGGGTAATCCTATAACACCGGCAGTAAGCATGACCAATAACTTTGGTTCAACATCAAAGACATTGTCAATAAACAAGGACTTCCGGATCAAGTCCATTGCAAATAATACACAAGCAGGTACAGCGTCCCTTGTTATTGAGGGTATCGGAACCTATTATACAGGTACAGCAACAAAGACCTTCAAGATTAATCCTATAAATGCACAGTCAGCTTCAGTATCAGCTTCAGATTGTGAATATGACGGACAGGCTAAGACTCCTGCCGTTACAGTTACTCTGTCAGGAAAGACAATTTCTGCAGACTCCTACTCATTGGTGTATAAGAACAATACCAATCCAGGAACAGCCACAGTAATAGTTACATTTAAGGGAAACTTTACCGGAACAGCCCAGTGTGGATTTAAGATTACCTCTTCGATGATCGACATTGAGGATTGTACAGCTACCTATACCAAGACATTTACATATTCAGGTGAGAGATATACACCTGCCATATCCCTTGAGTACAATGGAACAGCTCTTGTGGAGGGAACAGATTATACTGTTTCATACGGAGAGAATGTAAGATCCGGTAAGGGTACGATCACTGTTACAGGAACAAATAAGACATATACAGGTCAGAAGGTATGCGAATTCACCATATATTCAAAGCAGATGGACAGCCTTACATATGTGGGGATTGAAAGAAGAAATCAGACCTACGAATACACCGGTGAGACAATAATGCCGGATGTCCAGGTAAAGTTCGGTGATTACACTCTTGTAGAGGGTACAGATTATACTGTAAGAAGAACATCAGCCAAGGAGATCGGCGAGACAGGAAGTCTTTACTTTACAGGTGAAGGTAACTACACAGGAGTATGTTACATTACATTTACAATAGTTTCGGGAAAGACAGATTTAAGCAGTGCAGCAGTTTCAGGCATAAGTGCCATGACCTATACAGGCTCACAGCTTAAACCGGATGTAGCCGTTACATATAACGGAACAACACTTACCAAGAACACAGATTACACTGTTTCATACGGACAGAATATAAATGCAGGTACAGACGCAGGTACAGTAACCATTACAGGAACAGGCACCTACTATGGAACAATAACAAAGAAGTTCACCATCAACAGGGCGTCCATAAGCGGCAGTACAGTAACTCTTGATTCATCATCCTGTACCTATGACAGAGCCGCTCATACACCTAAAGTTACATCGGTGGTGTTAGGCAAAAAAACACTTACAGCAGGTACAGATTACACGGTTTCTACAGTGACTGCAACAAACGCGGGCTCATATACAGTTACTGTAACCGGAGCAGGAAATTACACAGGAACAGCAAAGGCAGGATACACAATAAGCAAGAAGAACATCAATGAGCTTTCGATTGCAGATATACCGGATCAGCCATATACAGGTTTACCTGTTACACCTGCGGTTACGGTTAAGCACGGAACATACACACTGGTTCAGGGAACAGATTACACAATGGGCTACGGCAGCAACACAGACGCAGGCAGAGCTACTGCTTATGTATATGGTACAGGAAACTATACCGGATCAAACAGTCGCCTGTTCACTATATGTGGAACAAGTATCAAGAACGCAGTTGTGACGTTAGACAGCAGCAAAGTAACCTATGACAGAAAATCTCATACACCGGTTGTGAAGTCAGTTACTCTCGGCGGAGTGACACTTAAGGAAGGCACAGATTATAAGGTAACAGGTGTAACAGCAACAAATGCAGGAACATATACAGTTACTGTATCAGGAATAAGAAATTACATGGATCAGGCAACTGCAAGCTTTGTAATTGAGCCAAGAAATATTTCAGAGGTGTCTATTGCCAATCTTCAGCCGGTTACATATACAGGCTCAGAGATAAAGCCTGCCATATCAGCTACATATCTCGGAGCTGCTCTCGTGGCAGGAACAGATTATGATGTGGCATACAGCAATAATATAAATGCAGGAACTGCTTCAGCAGTTATAAAGTGTAAGGGCAACTTCGCAGGAAACAAGAACCTCAACTTCACCATCAACAAGCAGAATATAAGCGCTGCAGCAGTTACACTTGCGGAGACCTCTGTTACCTATGACAGGATAGCGCATACACCTGCGGTTAAGTCAGTAACACTTGGTGGTGTGACACTTAAGGCAGGAACGGATTATACAGTAAGCGGCACATCAGCCGTTACAAATGCAGGAAGCTATAATGTGGTCATAACAGGTGCGGGTAACTACACAGGAACAAAGAACGCAGTATACACCATAGCAAAGAGAAATATATCAGACCTTACCATAACAGGAATAAACAACGTAGAATACACAGGATCACCTATAGTACCGGAGCCTGTTGTGAAGTTCGGTGACTATACTCTGGTAAAGGGTACTGAGTATACAGTAAGCTACAGCAACAATACAAATGCAGGGACAGCAACAGTATATATTAATGCTTCAGGCAATTACACAGGAAACAAGAGTGTACAGTTCACTATCAATAAGAAGTCCATTGCTTCTGCAGTGGTTACAGGTGTTCATGATGTAGCCTACACGGGAAGGGACATTGTATTTGACGGTATAAAGGTAACCATTAACGGCATAGTCCTTAAGGAGAACACAGATTACACCATCACCTATGCAGGTAACAGAAATATCACAACTGCAAGCTCAAAGGCTTCAGTGACAATAACAGCAATGGGCAATTACAGCGGATCAGTGGTTAAGTACTTCGAGATCAAGAATATGTCAAGCAATGACATATCAGCTTATATCGAGGGCGAGCCTGCCGAGACAGCAGTATATACGGGCTCACAGATATGTCCTGTACCGGTTATGGACAGCACACTGGTTAAGGATAAGGACTACACCCTTACATATTCGAGAAACACGAATATCGGTAAGGCAAGTGTTACGGTAACAGGTATAAACAGCTACAGTGGAAGCAAGACATATTATTTCGTGATCGTTCCTGCTGACATTACAGCTTCATTTAACACAGCAACAGTTGACAGCATTACAGTAAGCTGGACAGCACAGAATGGTGCAGGCGGCTACAGACTCTACATCAGTGACGTTTCAGGTGAAGAGCTTGCACAGACTGCAACAGTAGGCGGAGAAACTACAACATACACATTTACCGGACTGGAGACAGGCAAGGATTATAAGGTTGGAGTTGCGGCATTTGCAGATGTGGATGGCAGAACCTACGCAGGAGAACCTGTGGCAGCGGATTACGGAACGGCACCGGCCAAGCTTACAGGACTTACAAGCACAGCAAATACCAACAGCACCATCACACTTTCATGGGATGAGGTTGAGAATGCAACAGGATATCTGTTCTACAGATATGACACAACCACAAAGAAGTATGTACAGAGAAAGACTCTTGTATCAGGCAGCACAACAACCCATACAGATATCAATATGAAGCCGGGTACAACATATAAATTCGCTGTGAGAGCATACAGAACCATCGGAGGAAAGAGAGTCCTTGGTGAGTACACTTCATATACAACAACTACAAGACCTGCAAATATTACAGGCCTCAAGGTTTCACTTCGTGGTGCATCAAGCCTTAAGCTTACATGGAATAAGTCAGCGGGAGCTACAGGCTATGTCGTATACACATATGACAGAGCAAAGAAGGCATATGTGAGAACAGCGGATATAAAGAATGCCAACACTACATATTACATAAGCAAGAAGCTTACGGCAGGAACAATATGTTACTACAAGGTATATGCTTACAGGAACTACTACGGAACCTATGTATATTCAGGGGCAACACAGGTTAAGGATATTACCAATCCTGCTACACCTGCCGTATCGGTAAGCAGTGCTTCAAAGCAGTTCACAGTTAAGTGGACAGGTGTTACATCAGCATCGGGCTATGAGGTTTATGTATCATCAACTGCAAACGGAACCTACAGAACTCTTGCAAAAGGCAATTCATCATCAAGATCATATACCTGCAAGAACCTTACAACAGGAAGGAAATATTACATAAAGGTACGTGCATATGTTAATTACAACGGAACCAAGATATACAGTGCATATTCAGCAGCCAAGGCTGTAACAGTGAAGTAATATGCCTGGATTTATAATTCATCTTGCAGAGGCAAGACGTATAGTTGATGTTATGAAAACTGAATACGGAGAAGATGGATTATATGAGTTATATGAACGTTTTGCTCTTGGCTGTATTCTTCCGGATATTACCGATGACAAGGAAAAGACCCACTTCAGACCGGAGTGGCAGAAGAACCTTATAACTAAGTATCCGGATATAGATATGGTCTTAAGGGCATATGAAGGAAAGCAGCTTACACTGGAGGATATGGGGATAATCACCCACCTCCGGATGGATCAGCTCTATGTGGAGCGGCTGTGGCCGGAATATTTCACATTCAGGGATGCGAATGGACGTGAGACGAAGGTGTGGGATGACATTTCATATGTGGATATGAAATGTGGCGGCCAGGTGCCTTTAAATACTTTCTTCTCAGAAGAATATTTTTACGGAGACTATGATGTGTTAAATCCATCCATAATAAAGAACGTGCAGCCTGAGATCCCGAAGGGTGACATATATGTCAGTGATCACATACATATACCGGGCTATGAGAATGTTACCGGAGCTATGATAGATAAGGCACTGGCTGCTTATTGTTTCAACTGCACGGATATGGAAAGAGATACCAGGGTATTTTCCTATGAGGTTATAATGGAATTCATAGACTATTGTGTAAGGGATATGATAGAAATTATAAAAAAGTTAAAAGATAAATAGTTCTATAGCAGACCGAATAATATGAATGGTAAAGGGCAGAAGGATGTGTGTGATGTAGTGGCACGGCTTCTGCCCTTTATTATATGTGACACAGTGATAAAACATGTTTTGCAGGTTTTGTCCGGTGATGGGCAGTCATCAAACGCAAACATACAGGCATATTGCAATAACAAAAAAACCTGAATCATATTGATTCAGGTTTTAGCTGGGCTACAAGGATTCGAACCTTGAAAATGCTGGAGTCAGAGTCCAGTGCCTTACCATTTGGCGATAGCCCAATATTATGTTTTTGTCACAGCTTTTTGTGCTCTGTGCTGTCAACAAATGATATTATACCAAAAAAAAAATAAAATGCAAGCTTTTTTTTGAAAAAAATTTAAAATAACAAACTGAATAAATTTGACAAACAACCTGAATGAAATGTATACTTCAAAAAGCAGGGTTTATACATACAAATAACAAGTACGGATATAGTATATATAAATATGTGCAGATGAAACATATACATAAAGAAAGAGGTTGTTTAAGGTGTACAGTTACGACGCTATTGCCAGGTACACTGAACTGGGCTGCAGCATGACGGCGCGTCCGTCTACCATTGCAAATTATTTTCAGGATTGTGCCATACTCCAGTCTGAGGAGGTGGGCATAGGAATTAAATACTTGAAGGAGAAGCAGAGGGCGTGGTTCCTGCTTTCCTGGCAGATAGTTGTAGACAGGTATCCGGTGCTCATGGAGAAGCTTAAGGTGAGAACCTGGGCATATGACTTCAAGGGCTTTCTCGGATACAGGAACATAGATATCCTAGATGAAGCAGGAAACCGTATCGTATATGGGGCATCAATCTGGAGCTATATGGATACGGCGGTGATGAAGCCTGTGCGTATAGAGCCGGAGGTGTCTGCGGCATACCCAATGGAGCCGGCCATAGATATGGAGTATGCACCAAGAAAGATTGCTCTTACGGGAGAAGGCGTGTTACTTGATGAAAGAAGAGTAATGGCATACCAGATCGACTCCAACGGACACATGAATAATGAGGCTTACATTGCCATGGCAGAGGAGTATGCGGATAACCTTAAGGACATAAAGGAGATCCGGGCAGAGTATAAGAAGCAGCTTATGAAGAATGACGTGGTAAAGGTCAGACAGGTATCCTCTGATGGCAGGTTACAGATAATATTTACCGATGAAAATGACGATATAAGCTGTGTGGTAATGTTTATTTACATATAAATTAGGAGACGAAAATGATAAATATAGGAATGTGGAATGAGCTTACAGTGCTCAGACAGAAGGATTTTGGAATATATCTTGGAGAGAAGGAGCCCGAGAGGGCTTCCCTGTGGAATGGCAGGGGAGATACATCGTCGGTCTTTAAGGAGACAGAGGTATTGCTCCCGGCGAAGCAGGTTCCGGAGGGTACAAAGCCCGGAGATACCCTGAGAGTATTCGTATACAGGGACTCGTCGGACAGGATCATAGCAACTGTCAACGAACCATATATCACTCTTGGAGAGCTAAAAGTATTAAAGTGTGTAGGTGAGACCAAGATCGGTGCATTTATGGACTGGGGTCTGGAGAAGGATATACTGCTTCCTTTTAAGGAGCAGACGACCAAGGTTACCCAGGGAAGATCATACCTGGTCAAGATGTACAAGGACAGATCAGACAGGCTCTGCGTCAGCATGAAGGTGTATGACAGCCTTGAGACTGCGGCAGATCTTAATGCAGGCGATGAGATAACAGGAACAGTAATAGAGTTTAACCCTAAGATGGGAGCATTTGTGGCTGTGGAGAATAAGTACTACGGACTTATTCCGTTAAAGGAGATACACAGCAGGATAAATGTGGGAGACACTGTATCCGGCCGTGTGGCAAAGGTCAGAGAGGACGGCAAGCTGGACATTACCATATCAAAGAATATCAAGCTTCAGATAAATGAAGACAGTGATATGGTATATGATATAATCAAGAGCTACAACGGAGTACTTCCTTTCAATGACAAGGCTCCGAAGGAGACCATAGAGAGAGAATTCGGTCTCAGTAAAAATGCCTTTAAGAGGGCTGTGGGACACCTTCTCAAGGAAGGACTCATAGAGATAACAGATAAGTCTATCATAATAAAATAATAAATCAGTAGGAGGATAAAAAAATGGCAGAAATAATCAGCACAGAAAAGGCACCGGCAGCAATCGGACCATATTCACAGGCAGTTAAGGCAGGGGGATTTATATTTACATCAGGAATGGTTCCTATTGATCCTGAGACAAATACCCTTGTAGAGGGCAACATTGAGGTTCAGGCAAGACGTGCCATCGGCAACCTTGCAAATCTTCTTGAGGCGTCAGGCTCATCCTGTGACAAGGTAGTTAAGACTACAGTATTTATCAAGGATATGAATGATTTCGGTAAGGTAAATGAGATATACAAGGAGTTCTTTAAGACAAACTTCCCTGCACGTTCATGTGTTGAGGTTGCAAGACTCCCTAAGGACGTTCTTATAGAGATAGAGGCAGTGGCAGCAGTTGAGTAAGGAAAAAGGTAAGCATAAAAGGATAAACAGTGCCACCATATTCTTTGCGTGTCTCATGGTGCTCTATATTGCAGTGGAACTGATAGCGGTGTATACGGGATGGCTGGAGCATATAACCATGCTTCAGAACATCCTTATAAGCCAGGGTATAATATTCATACCTACGATCCTGTTCTTTGTTATAACAAAGCAGAATTTCAGGGAGACCGTAAGGCTTAATAAAATGCATGTGGGAACTTACTTTATCATTCCGCTTCTTGTGTTGTGCATAGAGCCCGTAATGACTGTGGTAAATGCCATCTCCATGCTGTTTGTTAAGAATTATATATCCGCCGCGGCCACCCAGGTTGTGACAGGATACAGCTATCTTACGGCAATGGGACTTATGGCACTTACGCCGGCTATAGTTGAGGAATTGGCATACAGGGGTGTGATTCTTGGTAATTACAGAAGAACGGATACTCTTGGCGGTATATTAATGTCAGGCTTTCTGTTTGGGCTTATGCATATGAACTTTAACCAGATGGCATATGCAGTGATCCTTGGTATAATATTTGGAATAGTTGTGGAGGCGTCAGGCAGTATAATTGCCACAATGGAAATGCATTTTCTCATAAATGGTTTATCCGTAAGCCTTTCCTACCTGCTCCAGCTATTTTACAATCTGCCGGGAAGTCAGGGCTACCTTCAGGAAAGTGAAAGTGCCATAACAGATGAGTATCTGTGGCAGGTTATAAGAGTGTACGGCAAGGTGGCAGTGGTGGCTCTGGTATTTGCAGGGCTGTTGGTATATGCCATTGCAGCAATAAACAACCGCAAGGATAATCTTAAGAATATATTCAGGGGAAGATCCCGCAGATCAGAAAAAACTCCGGTTGATGGCGGTGCGTTCACAGATGGTGCGGTTGATGTCGATACCTTTGGCAGCAGTGTATGTGGTGTTGAAGCTTCACCCCGCATAATAAGCCCAATGCTTATTATCGTTATAGTGCTGTGCATAGCCAAGTGCATTTTTGACGAATTTATTATGTGATGAAATTATCATGTGGCGAAATGTGACACCTGTGACAGGAACCTTATAAAGGAGGATAGAGATGGCAGAACATTGTAATTGTGCCCACGAACATATAAACAGTGAGCAGATGGAAAATGCAAATGTAGATGACCTTATAGAACTGGCAGAATTGTTTAAGGTATTTGCCGATTCCACAAGGATACAGATAATGCATGTCCTCATGAAGGAAGAGCTCAGTGTAAGCGATATAGCAGAGAAGCTTGATATGAATGGATCTGCTATATCCCACCAGCTAAGGATATTAAAACAGGCAAAGCTGATAAAAAACAGAAGAGCAGGGAAGAATATATTTTATTCCCTTTCGGACGCCCATGTGCTGACCATCATGCACCAGGGCCTGGAACATATTTTGGAGTGAGGAAGCACCCATGCATAGCAGATGCATATTATTATTTTAATTTTAGGAGACTTATATGAAGATAGAATCTTTAATATTTGATATGGATGGAACTCTCTGGGACAGTGCAAAGAATGTTGCTGATTCCTGGAATATTATCCTGGATAAATATGATGATGTAAAGTTCAGAGTTACCGAGGCAGACATATACGGCGTTATGGGGATGCCTATGGACGCCATAGCAGACAAGTTCTTCGGAGATTTTTCGAAGGCGCGCAGAATGGCACTTCTTGACGAGTGCGGCAACTATGAAAATGAATACCTGGAGCTTCACGGCGGAAAACTTTTTGACGGACTTGAGGACACTCTTAAGAAGCTGTCGGAGGGACACAGGCTGTTTATCGTAAGTAACTGCCAGAGCGGTTATATAGAGGCTTTCCTTAAGCATTACGGCTTTGGGAAATATTTCACCGATATACTCTGCTGGGGTGATACCAAGAAGCCAAAGGGTGACACCATAAGGATACTTATGTATAAGAATGATATAGACGCCGCAAGAGCGGCTTATGTGGGAGACACCCAGGGTGACTGCGACAGTACCTATTATGCAGGCATAAGATTTATCCATGCTGCATACGGCTTTGGTACAGCAGACAGAATGGATGCCAGCATTAATTCCATAACGGAGCTTCCGGATATAGTTAAATAAAAAAAGAGCAGACCGCGATACAAAATGTATTGCAGCCTGCTCTTTTTTTAATCATTTTGATTAATTCTAAATCATTTTAAAACCTTTTGAATTATTTTACTTCCGTGTCATTACCACGTCTAATTTTACTTTATCTTTCTTCCGCATGCTTTAATGAGGCAGAGATAAATCCCCTAAACAGTGGATGTGGCTTGTTTGGTCTTGACTTGAACTCAGGATGTGCCTGGGTTCCTATGAACCAAGGATGATCAGGTATCTCGATCATCTCAACGATATGCCCGTCAGGAGATAGACCGGCAAGCTTCATACCATTTGACGTGAGGGCTGATCTGTAATCATTATTTACCTCATATCTGTGTCTGTGACGTTCATGGATAAGTTCCTTGCCATATAATTTATATGACTTTGATTCAGGATCAAGCTTACATGGGTATGAACCAAGTCTTAAGGTTCCTCCAAGATCAGTAACTGCATGCTGGTCAGGCATGATATGGATCACCTGATGGAATGAGTCAGGATTGAACTCTGAGCTGTGGGCGTCGTTGTAACCAAGTACATTTCTTGCAAATTCCACAATAGTAAGCTGCATACCAAGACAGAGACCAAGGTATGGAACCTTGTTTGTTCTTGCATAGTGTATTGCGGAGATCATGCCCTCAATACCCCTGTCACCGAAGCCGCCCGGAACTATGATACCGTCAACGTCGGCAAGCTCGTCTTTTACATTTTCATCATTTATGGTTTCGGAATCCACCCATTTAATATCAACAACGGCGTCATTTGCAGCACTGGCATGCTTTAATGCTTCAACCACTGAGATATATGCATCGTGAAGGGATACATACTTGCCGACTAAGGCAATACGTACCTTTTTGTGGGCGTTCTTCCATTTATTTATCATATTTGTCCATTCAAGCCAAGCTGACTCCTCAGGTGGAACACATGGAAGATTCATGCACTTGCATACCACATCAGCTAACTTCTCCTTCTCCATGGCAAGAGGTACTTCGTAGAGAACCTCAACGTCAAGGTTCTGGATTACATTCTCACTTGGTACATTACAGAAGAGGGCAATCTTGTCCTTTATATCCTGATCAAGAGGAAGGTCTGAACGGCATACCAGTATATCAGGCTGGATACCCATTCCCTGGAGACTCTTAACACTGGCCTGGGTAGGCTTTGTCTTAAGCTCGCCTGATGCCTTAAGGTAAGGGATGAGAGTAACATGGATCATAATGCAGTTCTCAGAGCCAACCTCATGCTGGAACTGTCTTATAGCCTCAAGGAACGGCTGGCTTTCGATATCGCCTACGGTACCGCCGATCTCGATTATTGCAATTTCAGTTTCTGTTGCATTTGGATTTCTGTAGAATCTTGACTTTATTTCGTTAGTTATATGAGGAACAACCTGAACGGTGTGTCCGCCGAAGTCACCGTGTCTTTCCTTCTGGAGGATGCTCCAGTAAACCTTACCGGTGGTGACATTAGAATTTTTATTAAGACTTTCATCTATGAAACGCTCGTAGTGACCCAGATCAAGGTCTGTTTCAGCTCCGTCATCGGTGACGAATACCTCACCATGCTGGATAGGATTCATGGTTCCCGGATCGATATTTATATAAGGATCAAACTTCTGGCTTGTAACCTTGTAGCCTCTCATCTTTAAAAGACGTCCCAATGAAGCTGCTGTTATGCCTTTTCCCAAGCCTGACACAACTCCACCAGTAACAAATACATACTTAACTGGCATGACTAATTCCTCCTGTATTACTATATATTTACCCATTAAAAAACATTGTCCATTATAGAATAGTGATTTTTAAAAGTCAATGAATTGTAGAGGACAATAATTAAAGGATGATTATGAAAGAAAAATGTGTTAAAATGTTAAAAAAATTAAGCTGGTAAATGAGGATAAGACGTGAGATTTATACACATTTCGGATGTTCATCTGGGCATGGAGCCGGACTATGGCATGTCCTGGAGCGGTGCCAGAAAAGAAGAAATAGAACATTGCCTGTCAAGAATAATCGAATATGCGAATACCCATAAGATAGATTTTATATTCATTTCCGGGGATCTCTTTGACGGCAGGCCTGATATGGACAGGCTTGAATCGGTGGATGAACTGTTTATGAAGCTTCATCACACCTGCGTTCTCTACATAGCGGGAAGCTCTGACTACATGGATCAGTCTTCGGCGTTAAACAGCTATGAGTTTAAGGCTGAGGTTCATGTACTGGGAAGCCCTGTTGATAAGAGGGGGACTTTTTCCTGTGTGAGACAGGACTATGCAGATATCAACACAGACTGTCTTTATTTTCCCGAATACGATCTTGATGTATACGGCGTAAGCTGTTTTAAGAAAACTGCAAATGTTGATCCGCTTGAAGACATAAAGGTCTGGAACAGGAACAGGACAAATGTGCTGCTGGCATACGGAGGCTCCGGCAAAAACCGTCCTTTGGATTTTGCTGCCCTTAAGAAGTCAGACTTTGATTATATCGCCCTTGGCATGCGGCACAGATATGATGTCATATGCCGTGACAAGATCATTTACCCCGGATCTCCGGAGCCTCTTGATGAGTCCGCTACCGGAAGACATGGTTTTGTTCTTGGATATATAGAGAATGGCAGGACAGGGACAGAGTTTGTGTCATTTTCAGACAGGGAGTATAAGACCATAGAATATCCTGTTCATCGCTTCAGTACTAATGATGAGGTAAAGGATGACCTGAAACGTATGCTTTCAAAGGAAGGCAGCGGTAATATATACACCATAAGGCTCGTGCGTCTTGACGGCTGTGAGGAGAATTATGAGCTTTCGGAGGCACTTAGGGATTTCAATATACTCCGCATTGAGGGGGAGGCATTTGTAAGAACCGATTACGACCGGTATATGAAGGCCAACACATATAATGGCTTCGGCAGGCTGCTTGAGGCCATGAACTCAGCAAATCCCCTTGAGAGCGATGGGGTGAAGCTGGCTGTTGATATGGTGATAGAGGAAAGCGGTATAAATTACAACCACAATGCCAGGATGTCGGACCGCCAGTATGATGATTCAAATAATATGGTGAGAGCCAGACTTATGGCAAGGAAGGATAACCTTGAGAACAGCCATGTAATGAAGGATTACAAGGCTGCCGAGGAGGATTACAGGGTAAATCCTGATGTGCTTGATAAGCTGAACAATGCCTGGACTGAGGAGCGTAAGGCGGTGCTGGCATATAAGACTGCGGCTCATGCCGTGGAACAGATAGAGAAGGATCATAAGAGAAAGTGGATCAGGGTAGGGGTGAGAACAGCTCTTATCCCACTTATAATAGTGTGTGTTGTCTGTATTATCTACATGCCGGTTGCATATATGAGGATGACAAAGGGAGCTGTGTCCGGTGCCGCCGGTGTGATTCCTTTTGTGGGCTTTATGATATCGGCACTTTGCTTTGCCATAGGCTATGGAATATCCAGATACCGAGATGTGAGACGTAAGAAGCAGACAGGAAAGTCTCCGCTTAATCAGGAGATAGAGAATGCCAGGGTGCTCCTTGATATGTGGAACAACAAGGTGGATGAGCTTAGAAAGCTTAGAAATGAATATCAGGAAATGGATAGAAAACGTCGTAATGCCTCTGATGTTTATTCTGAGAGCAGACAGAGGGCAGAGACCTGTGCCGGAGAGATCAAGAGGATCGATATTGCCATAAAGATCTTAAACGAGTACAAACAGATATAATAAGTACATAAAGAAAATCGTAAGATAAGTAAATATGATTATAATGGATATACTAAAGAACAGACAGACTAAGAGGTGACAGAAAAAATGAAAAAAACATCAAAGGGAAAGGTGAATCCTGAGGACAAGGTTAATTATCTTACCACAGCAGCTATACCGGGACTTGTTACGAGGATGGCAGTGCCTACCATGATAAGTATGCTGGTAACTACTTTTTATAATCTGATTGATACGCTTTTTGTGGGAAAGCTTGACAATCAGTCCACAGGAGCAGTAGGAATAACCTTTTCTGTAATGGCGATAATGCAGGCCTTCGGCTTTCTCTTCGGACATGGCTCCGGAAACTATATTTCAAGGAAATTAGGGGCGGGAGAGACGGATAATGCCAGGAAGATGGCAGCCACAGGCTTCTTCTCATCCCTGGCGGTGGGAATACTTATTGCAGTGCTTGGTTTCGTTTTTGTGAATCCTCTGGCTAAGCTTCTTGGATCAACGGATACAATGCTTCCCTTTACAAGGAGCTACATGAGCATAATATTTCTTGGAGCACCCTTCATCATGGGCTCCTTTGTACTCAATAACCAGATGAGATTTCAGGGCTGCGCCGGTTCCTCAATGATAGGAATAGTTACAGGAGCAGTTTTAAATACCATTCTTGATCCGGTACTTATATTCGTATTTGACCTTAAGGTGGCGGGAGCGGCCTATGCCACGGTTATCAGTCAGATGGTGAGCTTTATCATACTGCTGATAATGAATAAGAAAATGTGTGGCATAAATGTAAGGCTTAAGGATTTCTCCTTTGAGTTCTCATATTACAAGGATATGTTTAAGGGCGGTGTGCCGTCCCTGTGCAGACAGAGTATAGCCTCCCTTGCCACAATATGTCTTAACATTGCTGCCGGAAGGTATGCCGGTGACATGGCGGACGCAGCCATAGCAGCCATGAGTGTTGTGGGGCGTGTGGCTATGTTTGCCAATTCTGCCCTTATAGGCTTCGGTCAGGGTTTCCAGCCTGTGTGCGGAACCAATTACGGAGCAGGAAAGTATGACAGAGTAAGAGAGGCCTACAGATTCTGCGTGAAGACTGCCACAGTTGCGTTGGTTATCATGTCAGTGGCAGGAATAATATTTGCCGAGCCGCTTATAAGATTGTTCAGAAATGATCCTGATGTAATAAAGATAGGAACTGTAACCCTTATTGCCCAGTTCGCAGCCTTTGTCTTAAATGCAAATACTGTTTTGTGTAACATGCTCATGCAGACCATAGGCATGGCGTTTAAGGCGTCGGTCATAGCCATGGCAAGACAGGGCTTGTTCTTTATACCACTGATATTTATACTGCCAAGGATATTCGGATTGCCGGGAGTTGAATACTGTCAGGCAGTGGCAGACGTATGTGCATTTATAGTTTCGGTGCCTTTCAGTATATCGGTGCTGAAAAATCTCGGAAAAACAGCCGGGAATCCAAGCTAGGATTCCCGGCTCTAAAGGATCGCCTTTACCCGGGAAACCGGGTGGCAGTAAAAACTTACATCTGTTTCTCTTCATTCTCCTTGCACACCGGCTTTACGCAGCTTGCACTGCAGTCAAAGTCAGGGTTCATAGCATAGAAATTCTTCTCGCTTAACTTATCGGTCACAAGTCTTAAGCACTCACCGAATCTCTGGAAGTGAACAACTTCCCTTGCCCTTAAGAACTTAATAGGCTCATACACGTCAGGATAGTCCTTGCAGAGGCGGAGGATGTTGTCGTAGGTAGAGCGTGCCTTCTGCTCAGCTGCCATATCCTCATAGAGATCGGTTAAAGGATCTCCCTTTGACTGGAACTCGCAGGCATTGAAAGGAATACCGCCGGCTGCCATAGGCCAGATGCCCAGAGTGTGATCCACATAATATTTGTCAAAGCCCGAAGCCTTGATCTCCTCTATGGACAGATCTCTCGTGAGCTGGTGTATGATGGCACCGATCATCTCCAGATGGCCTAACTCCTCGGTTGCGATATCCGTAAGGGCAGCCTTTACATTATTATCCTTTACCGCATAACGCTGGGACAGATATCTCATGGAGGCACCCATTTCTCCGTCAGGACCACCGTACTGGCTTATGATGTCCTGTGCAAGCTTTGCGTTGGTTTCCTTTATATTTACAGGAAACTGAAGTCTCTTTTCATATATCCACATTTAACAATCACACTTCCTTTCCCATGGCCATGGACCATCTACCCAGTTGAAATAGTTACTGTCATTTACCTGATACCTGTTTAAAGGACCATACATGTTCACATAGTCCTTCACAGCCTGATTTCTCATGGCCTTGTAGGTCTCGTATTTGCCCAGGGCTTTTTCACAGTGAGGGTGGGTGTCAAGGTACAGTGTCAGGTCATCAAGGGCAAATGTAACCTCGTCGATGAAGGTAAGGAGCTCGCCCTTATTCATTCTGTTCATGCCGTTGCTCATTCGTTGCCCCTCCTTCCGCAGAATATGAGATTTAATTCAGGAAACATAGTTCCCTCTTTAAGTCCCTTACACTGGTCATATAGCTGATCAAATTCCTGCATTTTCACAAAAGCCATTGCAAGGGCGGTGTCACAGGAAGACTTATTTTCGTTGTCAGGAAGGCAAGGCTTAGGTATAGCCGGTTTAGGCTGTCTGCCGTACATAACATTTGCCTGCCGCTGATAGGTAGGACGGTTGCAATTACAAGGTTGATATTGATTCAAAAAAATACCTCCATATCATATACAGACTATATACAAATATCTGAAAATACCTGTATTTAGGCTTTTTTATATAATATGGAGGTTATTATTTTATGTGCAGAAATTATATACTGCAGATTCTGTCATATCGCTGTTACTGGATCCCCTTCATGGTAAGTTGGATACGCTTCTTGTTAAGATCAACACTCATAACCTTGACTGTTACGATATCGCCTACATTTACCACTTCCATAGGATGCTTGATGTACTTGTCGGACATCTGGGAGATGTGTACAAGGCCATCCTGATGGACTCCTATATCTACAAATGCTCCGAAGTCGATTACATTTCTGACGGTTCCCTTAAGCACCATGCCCTCGGTGAGATCCTTCATTTCAAGAACATCACCACGGAGGATAGGCTTAGGCATTTCGTCTCGTGGGTCTCTTGCCGGCTTCTCAAGCTCGTTGATTATATCTGTAAGGGTGATGGCACCTGTGCCGAGCTTTTCTGCCAGCTTCTTAACATCCGCTATGGACTTTCTGATATTCTTTATGCTTCCCGACTTAAGCTCTTCAAGGCTGTGGCCTGTCTCCTTGATAAGGGCAGTGGCAATGTCGTAGCTCTCCGGATGTACTGAGGTAGAATCCAGAGGATTTTTACCATCATTTATACGCATGAAGCCGGCACACTGTAAGAATGCCTTAGGTCCAAGCTTAGGAACCTTTAAAAGCTCCTTTCTTGAGGTGAAACGTCCGTTTGCCTCACGGTATTCAACGATATTCTTAGCCAGGGTTTTATTTATACCTGATATATGCTCCATAAGTGGGGCTGAGGCAGTGTTAAGATCCACACCTACCTTATTTACACAGTCCTCAACAACAGCGTCCAGGGCACTTGTAAGCTTCTTCTGGTTCATGTCGTGCTGGTACTGGCCGACACCTATGGCCTTAGGGTCGATCTTTACAAGCTCTGCCAGTGGATCCTCAAGACGTCTTGCGATAGAAGCGGCACTTCGCTGTCCTACATCAAAATTAGGGAATTCCTCTGTGGCAAGCTTGCTTGCGGAGTAAACAGAGGCTCCGGCCTCGTTTACTATTATGTACTGGACAGGAGTGTCAAGCTCCTTTATAAGGTCTGCGATGATAAGCTCAGACTCCCTTGAAGCTGTACCGTTTCCTACAGATATAAGGGAGATATTGTACTTCTTTATAAGCTGTCTGAGTATCCTCTTGGATTCCTCCACCTTGTTCTGTGGTGCAGTAGGGAAGATGACCTTGGTGTCAAGCACCTTTCCTGTGGCATCCACAACAGCAAGCTTACATCCGGTTCTGAATGCGGGATCCCAGCCAAGGACTGTGTGACCACTGATAGGAGGCTGCATAAGAAGCTGCTTGAGGTTTGTGCCGAATACCTTGATGGCACCGTCCTCGGCCTCTTCTGTAAGCTGGTTTCTGATCTCCCTTTCGATGGCAGGTGCGATAAGCCTGTCATAGCTGTCGGCGATGGCGGCCTTCAATACATCTGTTGTATATTTGTTATCTCTTACGATGTTCTGTTTCTCCAGATACCCGATGATCTCATCCACAGGAGCTTCAAGCTTCACAGTAAGGAATTTCTCCTTCTCACCTCTGTTGATGGCAAGGGTCCTGTGACCGGTCATCTTTGAAACAGGAGAGGAGAAGTCATAGTACATTTCGTATACGGATTCCGCTTCAGGATCCTTTGCGGTAGAGATGAGATTTCCTCTTGCTGATGTCCTTTCTCTTATGGACTTTCTGTAGTCTGCATTGTCAGATATGTTCTCTGCGATTATATCCATGGCCCCGGCTATGGCATCCTCTGTTGTGAGAACCTCCTTCTCTGCATTTATGTATTTGCCGGCTTCCTCCTCAAGAGGATGGCCAAGGAACTGAAGCATGATGATGTCCGCAAGACCCTGGAGCCCCTTTTCCTTTGCCACTGTAGCTCTGGTCTTTCTCTTCGGACGATATGGTCTGTACAGATCATCAAGTGCCACCATGGTCATTGCCTCGTCAATGGCCTTCTTAAGCTCCGGAGTCATTTTCTCCTGCTCGGTGATGGAAGCGATAACCGTTTCCTTCTTCTCCGCAAGATTTCTCAGATATGTAAGACGCTCGTCAAGGTTACGGAGCTGCTCGTCATTTAATGCTCCGGTTGCCTCTTTTCTGTAACGGGCAATGAAAGGGATAGTATTTCCCTCATCAATAAGTTTGATGGCGGCGTCTACCTGCTCCTTTCTGCATTTTAATTCTTCTGTGATTATTAAAGCTATATCCATTATTGTACCTCTTTAGAAAATATATAGATAAGCCTGAAAGCTTACCGGTTTATTGGCGTTTGCAGATATGTGCACTGAATATCTGAAGCCTGTATAAGTATACAGAATTAACACAATCTTTTCAATAGAAGTCCTTGATATGAGACCTGATATGATATAAACTAGGGACATGTTACAGGCATTATTACATAAAGATTACATTATATTTGCGTGAAACTTACATGAAGGTTACATGAAAGGAACAGACAGGGATGGGCGTATCAGACAGAATAAAGACCGCCATGGACATGGCAGAGAGATTTCATGAGGGACAGTACCGCACCGGAGCTACGGGCAGGGTTCCCTATTATCAGGAGCACATCCTTGGTGTGTATGGTATATTGAAGGACGAATTTGATGTGCAGGATGAAGACATTCTTATTATGGCGCTGCTTCATGATACTGTTGAGGATACACAGTGCACATATGATGACATTGAGAAGAACTTTGGTTCAGATATTATGGAACAGGTTAAGCTTCTCACCAGAATAGAAGGAGAACCATTTTCAATCTACGCCAGAAGATTATTTGCAAATGGTGATTACAGAACTTTTCTTGTGAAGCTTGCGGACAGACTGCATAACCTGAGGACTATTGTATACATGCCGGACAGAAGATGGATAATGAAGAAGGTCAGACAGACCTACACAGATATACTTACGCCGATCCATGAGAAGATCAAGGGAGAGAAATCTCCATATAGGGATACAATGAAGAGACTGGCAGACTGCATTGAGGATCAGGCAGAGTATGTGACAAGATATCTTGAGACCCACCAATAAAAAAAGGAGAGACCTGACGTCTCTCCTTTTTGTTGCTTTTATCTGTTGCTTTCGCACTGATAAATCATCCGGATATTACCATACAATGTGTCTCTTATTCTTGAGAAGCTTGCCGCCGCCTGCTATAACAAGAACTCCCGATACGATACCTGTAACAAGGATTATGACACCTACGGCGATATTAAGAGCACCGCATTTCTTCATTGTATTATATGCCTTCTCCATATTGTTTCTCCTTTAAATTAAAATCATATCCTGATCAAATCCCGATACACTATGCCAAGATTATAACATGTGTCAAATCTGCTTTCAATAGTACTTATTAATTATATAATGAGACATATCATACAGGCGGTGATAATGAACATAAATTATCATCGCCTTTTCATATTTTGCTTATAGGGGCTTATGAATCTTTACTTTTTGACAGGATGTGATAAAATTACTTGGTGACATAGGGAGGGGTATTCTGACATATCCCGAAACCGGTGGAAATCTTATATACATAAGGATGGATCATTATGCCTGCAATTTCCAATGACTGGGCGCCGGAGCTGGCACCTGAATACAAAAAAGAATATTATAGAAAGCTCTACAAATTTGTATGTGAGGAGTACTCCACCAGAGAGATATTTCCTCCGGCAGAAGATATCTTCAATGCCTTTCATCTGACCCCACTGGCAGATGTAAAGTGTGTCATAATCGGACAGGATCCCTATCACAATAACGGACAGGCCCATGGCCTTAGCTTCTCGGTAAAGCCGGGAGTTGACATACCGCCGTCTCTTGTGAATATATATAAGGAACTTCATGATGATGTGGGAACATTCATCCCTGATAACGGATATCTTGAGTCCTGGGCGAAGCAGGGAGTGCTTATGCTTAATGCTGTGCTTACCGTAAGAGCCCATCAGGCGAATTCTCATCAGGGCATGGGCTGGGAACAGTTCACCGACGCAGCCATAAGGATACTTAATAAGCAGAATCGACCGATAGTCTTTATCCTGTGGGGCTCATATGCCCAGAAGAAGGCGGCATTTTTGGACAACCCTAATCACCTTATCATAAAATCTGCCCACCCAAGTCCGCTGTCAGCCTACAGAGGTTTTTTTGGCAGCAAGCCTTTCAGCAGGACAAATGATTTCCTGACTGCCCATGGGGTAGAGCCTATAGACTGGCAGATACAGAATATCCGCTGACACAAGAGCTTCCATGTATCAAGCTATGTTGTTGCGGACACAGAAGTATCTTGATGATAAAAAGCTGATAAAGGAAGATTGCTATGGAGATTTATATAGTACGACACGGTGAGACCTTCTGGAATGAGAAGAAACTCCTTCAAGGAAGCACCGATATAGAATTAAATGAAAATGGGAAAAAACTGGCAGTACTTACAGGGGAAGCCCTGAAGGATACCAGGATAGACAGGATATATGCAAGTCCTTTAAAGAGAGCCTACGAGACTGCCTGCCTTATAAGGGGAGACAGGGATATTCCTATAATAAAGAATGATCTTATAAGAGAGATGAACTTCGGAGATTATGAAGGACAGAATGCCTCGGAGCTTCTAAAGGACGAAAGCCAGTCCTTCAAATATTTCTTCAAGAGACCGGAGCTATATACTCCTACAACCAATGGGGAGACTCTGGAGCATCTGTGTGAGAGGGCTGGAAGATTTATGGAGACGGTCATAGAGCCACTGGCTGATGACCCGTCCATGGAGAGAGTTATGATAGTTGCCCATGGTGCCATCAACAAGGCCATGATGATGCATGTAAAGAAGCATGGTATGGAGGATTTTTGGACAGGCGGACTTCAGAAGAACTGCAATGTCATAATACTGGAATATAACAATGGCAACTACAATATTATAGAAGAGACAAAGACATTTTATTAAAATCCGCAGTAAGTAATGGTATATCTGAAAGAATATCATGAAGCAGCATTTTTGATAAAAGGTTTACATAATGCAATTAACAGGAAAGGACAAATTATAATGAAGAATTACGAATATTATAAGAGAGGCTACTACATGCCTCCTGAGAAATCAACAGACTGGGTGAACAAAGAATACATCGACAAGGCTCCTATATGGTGCAGTGTTGATTTGAGAGATGGTAATCAGGCACTTATCGTTCCGATGAACCTTGAAGACAAGCTTGAATTTTTCAAGACCCTTGTTGACATTGGATTTAAGGAGATCGAGATCGGTTTCCCTGCTGCGTCGGAGACAGAGTATGAGTTCTGCCGTACCCTTATAGAGAATGACCTCATTCCTGATGACGTGACCATACAGGTGCTTACCCAGGCGAGACCACATATCATAGAGAAGACCTTTAAGGCAATAGACGGTGCGAAGCATGCTATTGTACATCTATACAATTCCACATCATTTGCCCAGAGGCAGCAGGTATTTAAGAAGTCAAAGGAAGAGATATTAAAGATCGCCGTTGACGGTGCCAAGCTCTTAAATAAGATGGCAGCAGACTACGGGGTGAATTATCCCTTTGAATATTCACCTGAGAGCTTCACAGGTACAGAGATAGACTATGCTCTTGAGGTATGTAACGCAGTTATCGAAGAGTGGAAGCCTACACCTGACAGAAAGGTTATCATCAATCTTCCTGCAACAGTTGAGATGTCACTTCCACATGTATATGCAAGCCAGATCGAGTACATGAGCAAGCATCTTAAGTACAGGGAGAATGTAGTTCTTTCCCTTCATCCACACAACGACAGAGGCTGCGGAGTTGCTGACGCAGAGCTGGGTATCCTTGCAGGTGCGGACAGAATAGAGGGAACATTATTTGGAAATGGTGAGAGAACAGGTAACGTAGATGTTATCACTCTCTGCATGAATATGTTCACCCACGGCGTAGATCCAAAGCTTGACTTAAGCGATATTCCAAAGCTTACAGAGTTATATGAGAGAGTGACCAATATGCATGTTTACGAGCGTTCTCCATATACAGGAAAGCTTGTATTTGCAGCATTCTCAGGCTCACATCAGGATGCTATCGCCAAGGGCATGAAGTTCAGAAAAGAGCAGGGAGACGGCATGTGGACAGTGCCATACCTTCCTCTTAATCCGGAAGATATCGGAAGAAAGTATGATGGCGATGTAATAAGAATAAACAGCCAGTCAGGAAAGGGCGGAATAGGCTACATCCTTCAGACAAAGTACGGCTTCGACCTTCCTGCCAAGTTCAGGGAAGATCTTGGATATACAGTAAAGGATGTATCAGATAAGGCTCATAAGGAGCTTTCACCTAGAGAGGTTCTTGAGATATTCCAGAGCACATATGTTAATATTGAAGCTCCTATCAAGCTCCTTGAGAATCACTTTATCCAGAGAGATGGTATATCCACAGAGATAAGCATTGAGAGAGAAGGCATTAAGAAGGTATATCACGGACATGGTAACGGACGTCTTGACGCTGTAAGTAATGCTATCAAGAAGCATTTTGAGATAGACTTTAAGGTTGTATGCTATGAGGAACATTCCCTCCAGATGGGCTCAAACTCCCAGGCTGTTGCCTATGTTGGAATAGAGACAGAGGATGGCACAGTATTCGGTGCAGGTATAAAGGATGATATCATCGACGCTTCAGTACAGGCGCTTATAAGTGCTGTCAACAGAAGCGGAAAGATATAATAAGTTATATATATTAAAAGAAGTGTAAAAAGGCTGTGGCACTTATATGTGTCGCAGCCTTTAAACTTTTTACCTTTTAAATTTTTAACCTTTGGATCGCGTCCTTTTTTGAACTTTTTTACTTCTTAGTTATCAGCGGTATTGGTGTTCTTTAATTTCTTGTAGCAGTAGCCTATGATATCCTTTCTTGTGACGATACCTATAAATCGTTCGTGGTCATCCACTACAGGGACAAAGGTCTGAGCCATGGCTCTTGCTATAAGATCCTCCATATCGGAATTGATGGATACGGAAGCATATTCGAACTTCTTTGGTATCTCATCCAGATGTATGGTCTCTGCCTCATTGATCTTTCCTATGCCTGCCTTCTTAAGATACCAGAGTATATCACCCTCAGTGATGGTACCCACATATTCTCCGCTTTCTGAGAGGATAGGTATGGCTGAATACTTATGAACCTCCATCTTCTCCAATATCTGTCTTAAGGAATATGTATCCTCAATGTAAGCTACCTCACTCTTAGGTGTAAGAAAAAATAATATATTCATGTTTATAATACCTCCTGGTTTTCTCGGTTGTGTTTTATTGTTTTACCGTTTTAATATCCAATGATCAATATCCCATAATTTATAATCCCATCTGCCAATTATTATAAATGAAAAGGCATCTTACTTCAATTCAAAAGCCCCACTATAATTATTATCTTTTTATTAAGATTTGAGTCAAGTTTTATATAAAACCTGACATGCAGCGTCAGCCCTAATTGTAAATTGGCTGATGTTCAATGAACAGAGAATACAAAACAGAAGTAAAAGCAACAATACATATTGCATGTGAAGCATAATGTTTAAATAAGAAAATTTGTTGAAAAATATTCAAAAATGCTGTTAATTTTCATCAATTAATAAAGTTGTTGAGTAATGTAAAAAAATTTGATATGATTATATAAAAGTGTAGAAGTATGTCTAAAAAGCTATCTGCCCCGAAAAGCAGATAATTAAAATGGAGGAATCGGATTCGATATGGGAAATGTATTTGAAGGAGATGAACAGTATCTTATCAATGCCCGTAAGGCTGTGACTGATCTTGAGGATGCCAAGGATGAGCTTGATACCCTGAAGGGTAATCTAAAGAAAATGCAGAGAATGGCAACCCAGGAAGAAAAATCCATAAACGATGAAGTCGCAGATACTATCAAAGAGAGAAAAGAACAGATAGCCAGTTCTTACGATAAACAGCTGGATGTGAACAGCGCCAAGATAAGGCAGGTGCAGGGCAAGAAGGATAAGAAAAAGAGCCAGCGTATGCAGGCTAGGGTTGCAAATGAAACTGCTGATGTCAGGGACGAGATAAACAGGATAAAGGCTAAGATAAAGACAGTATACAAGCAGAACGGAGTGCCGAGGATATGCAATACCGGTCTCTACTTCTGGCTGTTCTGCCCGAAGGGGGCAGATGAAATGTTAAGACTTCTGTTGGTGCTGATCGGAGCCTGTGTTGCTTTTCCACTGGTGATGATATATGTGTTTAATAAGCTGGTATTTGCACCGGGAGATCATCTGGCGGCAGATATCCTTTTGTGGGCAGTGATCATAATAGTAGAATTTATAATCTACTTCATAATATTCAACCTTACAAAGGTGAGACACAGGGATACTATCCTTGAGGGCCGAAAATACAGAGACAAGATTCGTGCCTGTGAGAAGCAGGTGGACGCTATTACTAACAAGATCTACAAGGACAAGGATGAGAGCGTGTATAATCTCCAGAAATATGATGCCAAGATAGATGCGTTGGAGAAGGATGGCGATAATATAAGCGACCAGAAGCTGGCCGCCCTTAACCAGTTTGAGAACAACACAAGACAGGTTATCGAGGATGAGATAAGGGAACGCAGGAACGGCAAGCTCCAGAACTATCGCACAGAAGTTCAGAAGCTTGAAAATCAGGTGGCTTCCCTTGAAGACGCGATTTCCAAGCTTGAGATGGAGATCACTGACAAGTACGAACAGTTTCTTGGCAAGAAATTTCTTGACGAAGAGAAGCTGTCAGACCTTATCGCTATAATGGAGGATGGCTCAGCTAAAACTGTATCCGGTGCCATTAAGGTATACATGGGTCAGGATGAGGAGTAACTGCCTGGCATATGCCTTCGCAGATGTATTCCACAAGCTTTATAACAAAATATAACCTGGTATTTAACAGGAGGGCGCCGGCGTCTCTGCCGGACACATTAACTATTCCGGTAATAGATATATCACCTATTGCCGGAAGTTTTTTATTTACCCCTATTCCGGGAAATATGTGTGAGTCTGACAGGGTTACAAGCCCCACATCATTTTTCTGCCCAAGGGCAGCGTCTATGGCGATCACCAGAGGGTGTTCATATTTTTCATACAAATGCTTAAGGGAGCTGCGTATATTCAGGGCATGGACCGGCTTCGCAAGAGTGCCGAACACAGGTATGTCCGGGATATTCTGTTTCATAAATGTGCCACACATGGGACCCAGTGAGTCTCCTGTAGCTTTGTCTGTTCCTATACAGAAAAGGACTATACAGTCATAGTACTTGTCTACATGCGCAATCATATCCCTGAGTCTTAGACCGAAGGCTTCGCTTGCGGGATCGGAATTTCTGTCGAAATAATAAGTCTGGCTTAAAGAAAAATCCTTCATCTTATTCTCCTATATAGTCTTATACATTAGAGTATTAACTAAAATTTGGAAGTTTACACATTTCGTATTAAATATTCATACAAAATACAGTGGGGACACACAATATGTCTTATTGTGGAATAAAAAAATATAAAGAAAGCTCTTGCCTGCGACAGGATTTGATAAATAAAAGCCTTGTTCAATGCTATCATCATCCAAAGGAGTGATGGCATGATTGAAATAGTGTATGATAAAAACTCTGCAAATGATGACACAAAGGCAAAAGCAGGATACGTTGTCCCTAAAAATATACGACAGATAGGAAATACCTCAGGCTCTAAGAAGATATACATAGAAGATTATGTTATGACATATCTGAGAAAGATATCCAAGCCGGCAAATACATCCCTTAGGGGAGCCATACTGTTGGGAGAGGTGTACAAGGATGAATATGGAGAGGCAATATTCATCAGCGGAGCAGTGGATGCCCAGAATATAGAATTTGACGTGAACCAGATTGAATTTACAGATCAGATATGGAGCAAGATATACGGAGAGATCAACAAATATTTCGAGAAGCTGAAGGTAGTGGGCTGGTTCCTGTCCAGAATGGGATTTTCCATAGCTGTAAATGAACGGATAGAGAAGCTCCACCGGGAGAATTTTCCCGGAAACGATACAGTTCTTTTTATGATGGACTCGCTGGAGTGTGAAGACGGATTTTATATCTGGAACAAGGGCGGCTTAAGTCTTGCCAAGGGATATTACATATATTATGTAAGAAATGAGCTTATGCAGAATTACATAATAAGCAGGAATTACGGCACAACTGAGAGCAAAGAGGACAAGACCCTTGTTAAGGATGCCACGGTAGTCAGGAACTTTAAGGAGATAAACGAGGGAGTTGAGAATAGGCGAAAGCTTGAGAAGAAGGCGGCAGTAAGCTTTAAATTTCTATTCCGGGGAGTGGCTGCATTTGCCCTGGTGGCTGCGGGAGCATCGGTTGCCGGCGGATACGGAAGAATAAAAGAACTTGAGAACCAGGTGAGTTACTATGAGTCCCGGCAGAGCGGAGACAACGTTGCAGTATCTGCAGAGGATGAAAAAGGAAGTGGCGGTACCGGCCGCGGCACAGCAGGCAATTGGGGTTCAGGGCAGGCAGCAGGTGCGGACGGACAGGCTTCATCCGGTACTGAGATGACGGAGACAGGTAACACCGATGGCATTTCGGAGAACGATGGGAACACAGAAAGTATCACGGGAGAGGCAGTAGAAGAAAATGCAGGCACAGAAAGTAAAGGCAGCTCCGGCAAGGAGGGCACAGAGGGTGTGCCTGCAGCCACTGCGGATGACAGAAGCGTAGTCTATGTAATAGAAGAAGGAGATACACTTATGAGTATATCCATTAAGATGTACAACTCACCGGCATATGTGGACAGGATCATGCAGGCCAATGATTTAAAGGAAAATGACGTCATATATGTTGGACAGAAGATAATCATTCCGGAGCTGTAGCTGCCCGACGGAAATTTTTAGTGGAATGATTTGCACACATATAGTATAATGTACCCTGTGAAGTACCGGCACGAAATGGAAATGATGAATCTGCGTCTGCACAAAAAGGTAAAAATCGTGCCGTGCTATGTCATGTGAGAGGAATTAATATGGAAAAAGATATTGATAAACAGCAGGAAGAGGAAAAAGAACAGCAGCCGTACAGAGGAAAAACAGCAAAGAAAAAGCTTCCTCTGTTACTGGCAGGTTTAAAAAAACGCAGGAAAAATACCTCCGTTGGGCAGGAGACATCACAGGATACAGACGGCAATTCAGATAACAGTGATGGTCAGGATGACAACAAGGTTATAGAGGTGGTTCCTACACTGTCTAAAAAGCTGGTGATTCTTATCACGGTTATTGTTGTGGTTGTGGTTGTGTTTGGGATAATATCCATAAGACATGCCATTGCCAACAGGGAATACAAGGGCTATGAGGTGTTACAGTCGGTTGAGACTTCGGGCGATAATATAGCGGACTATATACAGTATGGCAACAGCGTGCTTAAGATCACAAAGGACGGAACCTCATACATAGATAAAAACGGCAATACCATATGGGACTGCAGTTATGCCATGAAAATGCCTAAGGCAAAGGTCAGTGGTGACTACGCAGTAGTTGCGGACATGAACGGAAGGGATGTGTACCTTTTTGATAAAACCGGCAAGTGCAGCAACCAGACCCTTAATTATGATATATCAAATGTAGATGTGGCAAGCCAGGGAATATATGTTGTGGTGCTGGCAGGGGTTGACTGCAACTATATAAATGCCTATGACAAGAACAGCAACAGTGTATACGAGATGAAGACCTCCATTGAGAATAGTGGATACCCTCTTGACGTGTCACTGTCTGAGGATGGCAAGAAGCTCTTCACCAGCTATGTGCAGATATCGGGGACCGCAATGCCGAATTATCTGGCTGCCTACAACTTCGGTTCCGTAGGTAAGAACGAGAATGCTGACAGACTTATGAGCGGCTTCCAGTTTGACAGTACAGTATTTCCACTGGTGGAGTTCCTTGACAACAATACAGTGGCATGCTTCGGTACAGACAGGATAGAGCTGTATACCATGTCCGAGAAAGCCAGCGAAAAGGCAGAGATAGACCTGGGTGATAAGGAGATGCTGGGGGTATTCTACAACCAGAATTACCTGGGATACATATCAGCAAATAACAGCGGTAAGGACAAGTATACCCTCTATGTATATAATACAAACGGCAAGCTTGAGAGCAAAACGCCGATAAACAACAGCTTTACCAAGATATATGCTACAGAGGAAGAGATAATAATAGTAGGAGACTTTGACTGCAGCATATACAGGATGAACGGAACAAAGAAGTTCCAGACTACATTTAACAAGAGCCTTGTGAATATTGTGCCTGACGGTAACAAGAACGAATATATAGTTATATTTGAAAATGAAACCCAGACAATAAAGCTCAAGGGCTCAGCAAAAGACAGCGGTGACAAATAATGAATATAGTATTTTTAATAGTGGCAGCAACCTTTATATTGTTTATGCTTATAGGCTATAAAAGGGGGCTGTTCAGAAGCGTAGCCAGCACAATAGCTATTGTACTGGCTGTTTTTCTTACCAGTGCCATCTATCCTGTGGTGAACCGGGCTTTATGTGATCACACCAGACTTGATGACACCATAAAAGAAATGATAATAGAAAAGTTCGATCTTAAGGTGGAGGAAGTGGATCTGCCCAAGTCCGTCCAGATGGAGAAGCTGGATGAGATGAACATTCCGGAGAGTGTGAAGGAGCTTATAATAGAAAACAGCAACAAGACCACATATGCGGAAGCCGGGGTAAATGGCTTTTTTGACTTCGCCGCACAGTATCTTACCAATATGGTCATGAAGGGAATAGCCTATGTGCTGACCTTTTTTGTTATAATGTTGTTTTTAAGTATAGGTATAGCTCTGTCCAATATAGCCACAGGTATACCTATTGTAAATGGTATAAACAAGCTTGGAGGTGCACTGTTTGGTATGGCACAGGCATTTCTTGCGGTATGGATATTCTTCGCCCTTATCACTATGATGTCTGCGTTTGACTGGGGCTCATTCCTTATGAAATCAGTGGAGTCAAGCAGCCTTTTAACCTGGATGTACGAAAAAGATATTTTCCTGAAAATAATTGTTGACATTCTAAAGATTGTTTAGTATTATATCACTTGCGCGGTCGAAAGACGCCGATCTTCGAATCAGGCCTGAGACATAAACGCAAAGGAAAATAAAAAAGTTGTTGACAGATGCTTCTGAATGTGATAACCTATATAGGCTGTCGCAAGTGAGAAACACAGACGACAACAAAACAAAATAAAAAAATGTTGACAAA
>ENA-USTZ01000005-USTZ01000005.1-human-gut-metagenome-genome-assembly--contig:-NODE-5-length-126928-cov-7.058297_pt1:125000-126928 | contig 126928 bp, 118 predicted proteins | sample MGYA00250049_ERZ773375 | MGnify/ENA primary metagenome ERZ773375 (study PRJEB29103, sample SAMN06111956) | human gut metagenome | biome: human gut; feature: ankylosing spondylitis...
CGTAAGTAGCGGCGAGCGAACGCGGAGGAGCCTAAACCGGAATGCGTGCATTCCGGGGTTACGGACTGCATTTAAGATTCAGTGATGTTAACAGAACGGTTTTGGGAAAGCCGGCCAGAGAGGGTGAAAGCCCCGTACGTGAAAACCAAGCTGACTGAGCAGGATCCGGAGTACCACGAGACACGAGGAACCTTGTGGGAAGTAAGGGGGACCACCCCCTAAGGCTAAATACTACTTAGTGACCGATAGCGCATAGTACTGTGAAGGAAAGGTGAAAAGGACCCCGGGAGGGGAGTGAAAGAGAACCTGAAACCCTGTGTTTACAAGCTGTGGAAGTTCTTTAAATGAACAACCGCGTACTTTTTGTAGAACGGTCCGGCGAGTTGCGGATACTGGCAAGGTTAAGCACTTAAGGTGCGGAGCCGAAGGGATACCAAGTCTTAACAGGGCGTTAAGTCAGTATACGCAGACCCGAAACCGGGTGATCTATCCATGTCCAGGTTGAAGTTGTCGTAAAAGACAATGGAGGACCGAAGCCACATCCGTTGAAAAGGGTGGGCATGAGGTGTGGATAGGGGAGAAATTCCAATCGAACCCGGAGATAGCTGGTTCTCCTCGAAATAGCTTTAGGGCTAGCCTCGATACAGATTTGCGGAGGTAGAGCACTGAATTTCCTAGGGGGCGTCAAAGCCTACCGAAGAATATCAAACTCCGAATGCCGCGTAATCGATTATCGGGAGTCAGACTGCACGAGATAAGTTGGGCGGTCAAAAGGGAAAGAGCCCAGACCTTCAGTTAAGGTCCCCAAGTGCGCGTTAAGTGGAAAAGGATGTGGGATTTCGAAGACAACCAGGATGTTGGCTCAGAAGCAGCCATCCATTCAAAGAGTGCGTAATAGCTCACTGGTCGAGAGGTCCTGCGCCGAAAATGTCCGGGGCTGAAACGCGCCACCGAAACTAAGGAACCGAAAGGTTGGTAGAGGAGCATTGCATGCGGAACGAAGCAGTACCGTAAGGAGCTGTGGACTGCATGGAAGAGAGAATGCCGGAATGAGTAGCGAGATAGAGGTGGGAATCCACTATGGAATACCTTCCGCGCAAGCTTGCGCTTGTTGAGGGGCTTAAGGAAGGCGAAGCGATACCGGTAAGGGCGGATATGATTGACACTAACAATCATGTCAATAATGGACAGTATATAAATATTGCCATGGCTCTTATGGCACAGGATGAGCCTGAGCTTGCCGGAAAGCCTATAAGACGTGTGTTTGCCGAATATAAGAAATCGGCGGGCATGGGCGATACGTTCCACCCATATATAGGATATGCGGACGGCAGATATTATGTATGCCTTAAGGATGACAATGGCAATATCAATGTGATAGTTGTGTTTGAAATATAGAATGGAGAAAACGATGATTAAAATTGGAGAAATTCAGGATTTAAAGATAGTAAAGAGAACAGACTTCGGCGTATATTTAGGAGATGAGACGGAGAAGGTGCTGCTTCCCGGAAAACAGGTTCCTGAGGATGCCGTTATAGGAGACTCGGTGACTGTATTCATATACAGGGATTCGCAGGATCGCCTTATAGCTACTACGCGTGAGCCTATGCTTGTGCTTGGACAGGTTGCAAGGCTTGAAGTTAAGGATACAGGTAAGATAGGCGCATTTCTTGACTGGGGACTTGAAAAGGATCTTTTCCTGCCGTTTAAGGAGCAGACATACAAGGTGCGTCCGGGTGATGACTGTCTTGTAGCTCTCTATGTTGACAAGACCGGAAGACTTTGCGCGACCATGAATGTCTATAAGTATCTTAAAGGGACAACACAGTACAGACGCGGCGATATGGTGAGCGGAACGGCATACCAGTATATTGAAAAGTTCGGAATGTATGTCGCTGTTGACGACATGTATCAGGGACTTATCCCTA
>ENA-USTZ01000006-USTZ01000006.1-human-gut-metagenome-genome-assembly--contig:-NODE-6-length-120290-cov-6.379194_pt1 | contig 120290 bp, 107 predicted proteins | sample MGYA00250049_ERZ773375 | MGnify/ENA primary metagenome ERZ773375 (study PRJEB29103, sample SAMN06111956) | human gut metagenome | biome: human gut; feature: ankylosing spondylitis patient; material...
GAAACTTTAGGAGGAAAATGATGTTCTTATTTTGTAATGAGGATAAAAAGAAAAAAGAGAGACTAAATAGCGTGTTGAAGACAACACATAATCTCATCAAAAAAAATGATATTAAGGATGTGAGAAAAAATCCTGTTTATTCACTTATAAGAGCAATGTCAAATTATCATTTATATGATATAGTACGTGAATTGTATGAGGATGAAGAAGTTACAGATGTTCAAAGTATATACAAAGATATAGGAGAGTATTTAATTAATAGCGATAAACTTAACAATAGTAAGAGTTTTGAATTAGGAGAGAGCAATATTAATATAGATTTATCAAAAGATGCAATATTGGTATGTGCGTGGAATAAAGAACGATTTGTTAATGCATTATTAAATATAGGGCAAAATGTAGGTAATTTATTTGAATATGACAAAATAAATCATATGGCCACATATATTTATCCTATAGGTTTAACAATTGTTTATAATGGAAATCATTCCACTTTGTCGGGCATTTTAAAGGGAGAAGGAACGATACAAGCAAATCAGACATATGATCTTGTACCAACATATGATTATATGTATTTTGATGGTATTTATTTCAGAAATAAAATGAATGATGAAAAATTATATAAGGTAGCGAGATTTGAAATTGGTGCGTTATATGAAATTGGCAGAATATTAGCAGAAAATGGAATAAGATAAACTTCAATAATCATTTGGGCTAAGTTAAAGAAGTTTATCTTAATATAAGCAGATCGGAACTAATAATTGAACCAATTCATAGCAGCCACATAATTCTGCAATCCGTTTTCTTTCAATGCGAATTTGGCATAAAGCAGAGGTGTTTCCATTGCCAACCGGTATAGATATACAACATCATTCGGGTCATCAAAGATAACAGAGGAATTACATTCCTTACAGCGGATAACAAGAATGGAATTCTTGCCAGTATTAACAATGATGGAGTCCGTAGTAGGATCATACATACCAAATTGGAAATTAAGATTATTTCTCATGATGCTCTCCTTCCCAAAGATATTTCGCACTATCCAACAGGTCAATAATAGCCGTAAGTATATTGGTGTATTCGGTTTGTAATTACTTAATTGTTTCCGAAGAAGGAAGAGTATCGGGAGTGCAGTCTGGTGCGGTAAATGCCTTTTGCATTTCAAGTAATTGCAGATACAAAGCATTTACAGTTTGTACCAAAGGATATATCGTTTCTTTCTTGCCAACAACGCAGATGCGGTTGTAGATGCAGGAACGAACAAAGTAATCTTTCTTCATCATTCCACTGGCAAGAATACGGGCTTCGATTTGTTTTCGTTCAGCGTCAGTAATTCTGAAGTTAATGGTTGGGTTTTTATGTTGATTGCTCATGGTTATACTCCTTTCGTTTTGGTTGTGGCAGCAGGCGTAATATATAACCTGACAGCCACAGAAATTTATTCATTGTGAGTAATAAAAAAGTAGATTATATCAAGCTGATGGAAAAGTTTCGTTGCAGATAATGCAACTACTTTGCTACTAAAAGTTCTAAAAACGATGCGAAATGAGCAATATTTTGCGAAATAGAAGTGCAAAAAATGCAGGAAATATCAGCGTTTATTAGTTATCGATAAAAAACTCGGGAGGAGTTTGAATAACGGACAGAAATGCCGAAAGCTTGTATTTATGCGGGCTTCCGGCATTTGTTTTATCAAATGGCTCTAGTTTGGCTCTATTTGTGGGCGGGATAAGGGTTGCGAAAGCACTGATGGAGAAATAAAGGCATAATGGTAAGGAAAAAGTAATATATGCATCTTGGAAGCACAGGAATACTGAAAATTATAAGTTCAGCTGGAACAAAAAGTATGTTATGTACTGGAGAATTCCGGGGATCTGTGGGGAGTAATTGCGGGAAAAAAGGGAAAAGCGTATAATGCAAGAAAATAATGTTTTCACAGTGTAAAATAGAGGAGAGAACTATCATGCAGAAAATACTGATTGTAGAAGATGATACAAATATCAATAATCTGCTTCAGGAAGCATTATCCAAAGCAGGCTATTCCTGTGAGCAGGCGTTTTCCGGAACTGAGGCAAAGCTGCTTTTGAATATGCAGGAGCATAGCTATGCACTGGTGTTGCTGGATTTGATGTTGCCGGGAATTACAGGAGAAGCAGTTTTGGAGGAAGTACGAAAAAAGGGAAATCTTCCGGTTATTGTTTTGACTGCGAAAGATAGCTTGGATGAAAAGGTAAAGGTTTTAACTAGTGGGGCTGATGATTATATAACGAAACCTTTTGAAATCAGAGAGGTACTGGCAAGAATTCAGGTACAGCTTCGTCATACAGAAGAAAAGGAAATAAAAGAATCTAACCTTTTGTTCAGAGAGATGTTATTGAACAAAGCTACTTTTCAGGTCAGCATTGGTGGAAAAATACTTCCTAAGATAACAAGACAGGAGTTTGCAATTTTAGAATTACTGCTCAGAAATCCGAAGCAGGTTTTCAGTAAAGAGGACATTTTTGAATATGCGTGGGACGAACCATATATGGGTGAAACAAAAACTCTGGATGTACATATAAGCAATATTCGTAAAAAGATAAAAACAGTTACATCTGAGGAATATATTGAAACAGTCTGGGGAATCGGTTATCGTCTTCATCTATAATCTTTACTCTTTTTTTACTATTTATTTGCGTTTGATTAGGATTATTCCTTTATGATAAATGCAGATAAGAAAAAGGAGATGAAAAACTTGAGCGAAATGTTATTGGAAACAAGAAATTTGACTAAGCAATATGGGCACCATAAAGCTGTGGACAGTGTCAATATGCATATTAAAAAAGGTGCTATTTATGGTTTTATCGGTCGGAATGGAGCTGGGAAGACAACTTGTCTGAAGATGATCAGTGGACTTTCCAAGCCATCTTGTGGAGAAATCGAGATGTTCGGATACAAGGGAAAGGATTTGCAAAAAGTTCGATCACGGATAGGATGTCTGATTGAGGCACCGGGACTTTATGGAAATATGACTGCATATGAAAATCTGAATATCAAATGCAAGCTGTTTGGAATAAAGAAAAAAAGTTATATTGAAGAAATATTGAGAATTATCGGTCTGGAGGATGTGGGAAAGAAAAAAACAAAACATTTTTCACTTGGAATGAAACAGCGTTTGGGAATTGGCCTTGCTTTGGTTGGAGAACCAGATTTATTAGTTCTTGATGAGCCAATCAATGGATTGGATCCACAGGGTATTGCAGAGATCCGGGATACGATTCAGAGACTTCAGAAAGAGAAGAATATGACAATATGCATTTCCAGTCATATTCTTGAGGAATTATCGAAGATTGCTACTGATTATGGAATTATTCATAATGGAAGTTTATTACAGGAAATTACAAGAGAAGAATTAATAAGAAGATGCAGTGAACGGATAGAGTTGACATTGGATCATCCGAAACAGGCGATTCCGGTGATGGATTCTATGGGATTTACCAACTATCAGGTAACAGATAAAGAGCATATTCATATTTTTGAACGATTGAATGAAAGTGCAGCGTTGAATATGGAACTTGCAAAGTCAGGAATTCCGGTAAAAGGGATTTCCATAACCAGTGAAGAACTGGAAACTTATTTTCTGAATCTGACGGGAGGTGCGGATCATGCTTAATATAATTAAAATGGATTTATACCGGATGCTTAAAACCAAAAGTATGTATGTAATCTGGATCGTACTGGCAGCAATATTATTGATTACAACATCTTTATGCAAGACAGATTATGAGCTTTTGACTGAAAAGGATGCCATGAAACAGGAGCAGGTTACTGAACCTACTGTGGATAATATTAATGTGGGAATGATGGTAACGCTGCCTACGGAGCCGGGAGAAAAGGTGACGGTATATGATATCTTTTTTGCCAATTCCCAAGGAAAATTGTATGCACTGCTTTTGGTGATTTTTACTGTTCTGTTTTCAACAGCGGATATCAGTAGCGGATATATTAAGAATATAGGAGGTCAGGTTAGAAATAGAGGAACTCTGATTTTTTCCAGGGCAATTGCCTTGGCTGTCTTTACGGTACTGACAATGGCAGGTGCATTCTTATTTCAGGCAGCGGCGAATGGTATTGTTTTCGGGGAATTGGAATGGGGAAATACAAAGGCAATTTTATCTTATTTTGTGACTGAACTGGCTCTTCATTATGCACTTGTGCTGATTTGTATGGCGATTGCAATTATTTTGAAAAATAATGTAATCAGCATGGTCATTGCTGTCTGTCTTAGCATGAATGTAATGACCATTGTGTATGGGGTGATCAATAGTGCCATTCAAAAAATAGGAATTCAGAATTTCCAGATTTATAAGTATACGATAACAGGAAAATTATCACTGCTTCCTATGAATCCGAGTGGAAATGAGTGTTTGGCGGCATTTGATGTGGCAATAGTGTTCATCGTTATGATGATATCAGTAAGCAGCGTTGTTTTTCAAAAGAGGGATATTTAACGGATGTATATCGTAATTGGGATATTAGCAGGAATTATTATCTTACAATTTATTATTATGTGGAAATACCAGCGGCAGGTGAAAGACATCTGCCGCCAATTGGCGTTTATGATGAAACATGACAGTAACATGTTGATTAACCATGAATTTGATGTGGGTGGAATAGGAAAGCTTTCTGACAAGTTGAATGAGCTTCTGGAACTGCGAAGAAAAGAGAAGCAGCATTATCAGGAGAAAGAAGCTCTGATTGCGGACACATATACAAATCTTTCTCATGATATCCGCACACCACTGACATCTTTGGACGGATATTTCCAGCTAATGGAAGAATGTGAAAATATAGAGGATCAGAAACGTTATTTAAGCATTATCCACGAAAGAATTCATAGTCTGAATGAAATGTTGGAAGAACTTTTTATGTTTACAAAGTTAAAAAACGAATCTTACAGTTTGGAATTGAAATTGTGCTGTATGAACCGGATTTTGAAAGAAACAGTTTTTTCATACTATGATGAATGGGTAAGAATGGAAATTCAGCCGGATATTCAGATTACGGAAGAACAGTTGTATATACATGGAAACAGGCAGGGACTCCGCCGTGTTATCCAGAATGTGATAAAAAATGGGCTGGATCATGGAGAAAAGAAGATTAGCATTGTGTTGGAACGTGATCAAAATCAGGCGGTGCTTAGAATCAGCAATCAGGTTACACATCCAGAACAGATTAATATAGATCAAGTATTTGAGCGATTTTATAAAGCAGATGTTGCCAGAAGTAAAACATCTACTGGATTGGGACTATCTATTGCAAAGGAGTTGGTTAGTCGGATGGATGGAGAGATTGAAGCAAAAATAGAAAAAAAAGAGTTTATTGTTGAAATGAACTTTCCGATTGTAACCGATGCTAAATAGTATTTTGCGACGTAGAGGGATAATCAATAATTTTTATTTATCCTTGCAGAAGCATTAGCTCTTATTTTAGGATACTATCTAAGGAAAGTACACATGACAGGGCGTTAAGCGTCCGGGGGACGCTTGTTTAGCACCGACCGAAACAGAGTGTAGAGGTGGCGCCGATGACGACTTATGAGATCATTTCGATTTTCATTGGGATATTAGCATTGCTGATGTCCTTTGGTATGAAAGTTGTTAAAGCGTTGAATGGTAAGGGAAAGGGAAAGTATGTATTCATAGAATAAAAATGAGATATAGAATATTCCTGAATGTAAAAGCTCTATGTGTTGAAGTCATGAGAATGTAAAAACTGAATTGGTTAAAGGCACAAATTTGGTTTAAGTAACTCTTATAATGAAGATGGGGAATGTCATAGAAAATGTCGTAGAAATGTCATAGAAAATGTCATAGAAATTTTGAGAAAAATCAAGTGACTAAAATCAGAATATTCTAAGAAGAAGCTTTCTAAAGCGTGAGAGACGCTTAAAGAGCTTTCTGAAAACGAATGTTTCAAAGTTAGTCTCAACGAAGTCTCACGAGATTTGAGACTGAGGAGGTTCAAAATCATGGACATAATCAAAAAGGATTAGAAACTATTTCTAGAAAGATTATCAGGCTGGCAGGAAAATTATATGGAAGGTCTTGTTAAAGAGTATGCAAATTTTCTGAATGATGATAAAAAGCCTGCATCAGAGAAATTCTGGGAACTTGAAAAACGGATAAAAGAAGATAAGCGTCATCCGGGTGTTATCATGGAGATGAGTAAATCAGAGGCAATATGGGATATTGTTCGTCTCATTAGACTGAAAGTAATTACATATGATGATTTATCAGACGTTAGTGATGAATTACAAAATGAAGTAAAAAGAATACTTGAGATGAACAGGTGATACATATGGAGATTGGTGCAAGGAAAAGACGGATTTTACCCAGGGAAATATACTGGTAAAATTAATACAGTTTATGCTGCCGGAGCTGCCATTGCAACAGTATTTGCCCAGGCGGTAAGTGTAGTGTGTGCCCTGGTCATTCTGCTTAATAGAAATAAGGTGTTTAGGATAACAAGGGAAGATCTCAGGATAAACAGCCAGTGCAGAATCGCCTTGCAGATCGGTCTCAATGGCGTGTGTTGAAGCTCGTTTTCAATGGCGTGGCAATTGACATCGCATTTTCATTTTGCTATATTGTGGGTGATAAGTTTGGAAAGGCGCGGACAGACAACTGGACGGGGCAAGGATCCTGGAGGGTAATATAACCACCGGCGTCAAGAATTCCGAGCAGTTCACAAGAGTCAGACAGAGCAGTAAAGGAAATAGTACTGTTCCTGACCTTGCATGTATATATTCTTCGATTCAGGCAGATTCTCTGTCTGTAAATATCCCTTTTTTATTGGTGGAGTCTGAGCTGACACCAAGGTACTCTGTCATAGTGTATCTTTATCGTTCGGACGGAAAGAAAACCGCACTCATTCAGGCATAGGTAAATTATGCTTTAAAATGAGATGACGGAAAGGAAAATTGAATTATGATAATGGCTTTAAAAGTATTTGGAATAGGTGCACTTATTTCCTATGGTATTGCTGTGCTTATGAAAGTGACCATGGCATGCATTGGAGCATTTACTAAGAAAGGGGATGACAAATAATGAGTATCATTGATCTCTTTCAAGGTATTGCCACAATGTTTGAGCAATCTCCGGAGATAGTTATCGCCAGGATAGTACTTATTTTACTGGGATTTTTGCTTGTGTATCTGGGCATAAAGGGGACTCTTGAGCCTCTTATTATGGTGCCTATGGGACTTGGCATGTCAGCGGTTAATGCCGGTATGCTTTTCCTGGAGAATGACCAGATTGGAAATCTGATCATAAATCCACTGCTTTCAAGCACGGACGATCTGATGAAGTACATGCAGATTGACTTTCTGCAGCCTGTGTACACATTGACCTTCAGTAATGGTCTTATTGCCTGCCTTGTATTTATGGGTATAGGAAGTATGTGCGATATAGGATATGTGCTTGATAGACCATTTACAAGTATGACCATTGCTTTATTTGCCGGCTGTACGAAAAATAAATCCTCAAATATAATAAAATTATATTGATTTATATTAAGAAATGCAGGAAAATAGAAATGTATATTGTTGCAGAAAGATATTTGCAGCAGAAACAACATAAAACATTGTTTTACAGAAGGGTGGGGGAAGGCTTACGGCATTACATGATGAAAATGGTTCCGGATCAGATGGTTCCGGATGGGGAATAGCACTGGTAATCATTGCTGTTATTATTTTGACAATTATAGGTACGGCAAATGCCGATAAAGACCCCGGGTATGCAACTAAGGTACATACATGGGGAGAAAGAACCAGTGAGGTTACGACCCAGGAAAAGGTAAGGTCAACTACGGAATACATAACCACAGAACGAAGAGAGACCACAACAAGAAGTACCTCCCAGCCTACGGAGAAAAATACTACAACGACCGGTCATAAATATAATACTTCAAGTGACTCATATGATGATGGATATGATGATGGCTATGATGATATTTATATGGATGGGGATTATGATTATGACAGGTATGATCACGATAGTGATTATGCAGATGGTGTAGACGATGCATTGGATGAATTCGGTGATGATTACGACGATTGAAAAGGCTGCAAATTTGCTCCGGTACATTGCGGGATATTTCAAGCTGTGTTATCATGGCAATACATATGATGAATCAACGAAAGGTGAATATAGATAATGTTACAAGGGGTAGGAAGTAAAGTTTTTAGATATGAAAGTGCCAATGAAGAAAATATTCAGGCATTTGCAGATGACAGACTTTATTTTGCTGCCCCTGATGTATTTAATGGGCCATTTGAGAAGAGTATGTATGTGGACTTTTCCAGGGCATGGGAGTTGGTGTCCTATGAGCTGGAGCATTATGAGAGAGATTATCTGGGTGGTAAGAATAAGGACAGCTTTCGGATAATAACGCCTTTTAACAGGGAATTTTTCACGAAGACTTCCGAGACTCCCGAAAGCAGGAAAGTCTTTGAGGACAAGGTTTGTCTTGCCATTGGAGATATTACAGGAAAGCTCGGGGCAAATGGCAGGATGGCAGACTTCTACGAGGATTACCTGTCGGACAATGTATGGATGGAGCATGGCGACCATTATAGAGGATTTGCACTTATGTATGATAAGGCAAAACTTGAAAAGGGCGTACTTTATGATCCGGGAGATCAGGAGCTGCTTAAGAAAGCAAGCTTTGGTAAGGTGAACTACAGGGAGGCACGGCATGATTTCGGTGCTGAGCTTTTTAAGCTTTTGTCCCAGAAAAGCCACAATGATATAAAGAACGGACTTAAGCCGGTATTACTGCAGATGCTTACAACCAGAAATAAGAGCCGGGCTTCAGAGAAGGCGTGGAGGCTGTGCAGTTTTCCGGAAGATATCAATACTCCTGATGAGGCTGCATATATGTTCGTGAAGCCTGAGGCGGTATTTGTAGGGGAAGATATTGACCATGACGTGAAACTTGAGCTGTACCGTATTGCAAAGAAAAAGAAGCTTCATGTGTATGAGGTATATGTGGATCCTGCAACACCGTTTTACAGACTGGATTTTAGGAAGATTGATAATAAGGGGCGGTAGATGTAAAACTTCCCCCAACTGCCATTTGACAGTCCATTAAAGTTGTGTTAAATTAGCTGCATAAAACCCATATGGGAGTGGATTTTTCAAGAGAGATCTTTTTTCGCCACACAGTATTTTTACTGTGTGGCATTTTTAATGCAAAAAAATGCTGACCGGAAGTTGTGTCAGGGCAGAAAACGACATTTGCCATAGACATATAGTTTTAGGCACATAGTTATAGAAACACAGTTTTAAGTACAATAAGATAAGGAGCGAGAAGATTTATGGATCAGAATTTCATGAAGGAGAAAAATATACTGCAACTGGTTATTTCCATGTCGCTGCCCATGGTGATCTCCATGGCGGTAAATTCCCTGTATAACATAGTGGATAGTTATTTTGTCGCGAAGATAAGTGAGGAGGCAATGACGGCATTGTCGCTGGTGTATCCGGTGCAGAACCTTATAACCTCCATTGCGGTAGGATTTGGCATAGGAATGAATGCCAGGATCGCATTCTGTCTTGGCGCCGGGGATGAGAAGCAGGCAGATCAGGCAGCCACAACGGGCATGCTCTTAAGCTTCATTCACGGCGTGATACTTATGGCGGTATGTACCCTTGGTATGCCCTGGTTCCTGTCACTGTACACCGACGATCAGGAGATCCTAAGCATGGGACTTACATATGCCAACAGGGCATTTGCATTCTCCATCATCATAATGCTTGGAATATCATTGGAGAAGATATTCCAGTCGGTAGGCCGTATGAAGGTATCCATGATAAGCATGATGTGCGGTTTCATTGCAAATATCGTCCTGGATCCCCTTATGATCTTCGGAATAGGTCCATTTCCGAAGATGGGCATGGCAGGTGCAGCCTACGCGACTGGTATAGGGCAGACCATAACCTTGCTTGTATATATTGCCTTCTGCATATTCAGACCGTTGCCGGTTAACTTCAACAGGAAGAACATATATTTCGGAGGCAATCTGCTCAAGAGACTTTATGCGGTGGGAATACCTGCTTCCCTTAACATGGCACTTCCGTCATTGCTCATATCAGCATTGAACGGCATATTGGCAGCATTTTCCGAGAGCTATGTGCTGGTGCTTGGAGCCTACTACAAGCTTCAGACATTTATCTATCTATCTGCAAATGGTATCATTCAGGGCATACGTCCTATCATCAGCTTCAACTACGGAGCCGGTGAGAAGAAGAGAGTTCGACAGACCTTCAAGGTATCACTTTGCCTGACTGCGGGGGTTATGGCTGTGGGATGGATACTGTCACTGCTGATACCGGGACAAATGATCGGTTTGTTCACCGAGAACATAAGCACCATCAATATAGGGATAAAGGCACTTCATATAATAAGCTTCGGTTTCGTGGTATCTGCCGTGTCAGTTACCTGTTCGGGAGCTCTTGAAGCACTGGAACAGGGCATGGCTTCGCTCATGATATCCTTGTCCAGATATGTGGTGATCATCATTCCGGCAGCGTGGATATTGTCCCGTATATGGGGAGCAGAAGGAGTTTTCTATGCATTTCCGGTTGCAGAGGCCTTGACGGCTGTCATATCAGCTTTCATTATGAAGCATGTTGCCAAAGCCAAGGCTATCACAGTAACTGACTAAATATATGGAAAGCGAATGTGATCATTATAGGGGACCAACAGAAGTCTTACAGACGACAGCAAGAGTCTCATGAACCTTATCGATCGTATGAGGGAACATGACATAGCGGCATTGGGGATAAGACTCGCAGAGCGTGTTTTATCATTGTGTTATAATGTCTGTTAGGACATTAAGATTGTGTAAGGTTTTATATGAGAACCTGACACGCATGATGGAGTAGGCACTCATGAGTTGAATAAAGATTTTAATGGATTTATGTCCAAAGAGGGGGGATAAAAGTATGGCAGGTAACACAAAGAGAAAGAATAAACGCGGACTTGTTTTTGTGAGTATTTTTCTGTTGCTGATATTAGTAGCGGCAGGTGGAGTTTCCTCAGATAAGAATAAGGATAATACCACAGGAACCACAGAGGCTGTAGCTACAAGCGAGATCACCACAGAGGCATTTGCAGGGGATGACCGGGATGTGGCAGGGCGGCCGGCGGATACATTAAGTGGCAAGGGTGATAATCCGGATATTTCCGGTGATGGATCGGGCAGTGATGTTGTGACCCCAACCACCGAGAGCGACAGACCGGCCTTTGTTGCTGTTCCGGCTGATGACAGTGAGGCCTATGCCATTATCAATGACAATATGCCGGGATTTTCCGACGAGGACAAGAAATCCACGGAACCATTTGAAGAGTACAGTGAGCTTGATGAACTTGGAAGATGTGGTGTGGCATATGCAGATATCTGCAAGGAGCTCATGCCGGAGGAAGAGCGTGGAGAGATAGGACAGATCAAGCCCAGCGGATGGCATACGGTTAAATACAATGGCATTGTGGATGGGAATTACCTCTACAACAGATGTCATTTGATCGCATATCAGCTTGCAGGAGAAAATGCAAATGAGAAAAACCTCATAACCGGAACCAGATATCTTAATGTGCAGGGCATGGTGCCATTTGAGGATCAGGTTGCCCAGTATGTGAAGGACACCGGAAACCATGTGCTTTACAGGGTTACACCTTATTTTGAGGGGGATAATCTTGTGGCAAATGGCGTTCAGATCGAGGCATGGTCGGTTGAGGATGAAGGCTCAGGTATATGCTTCAATGTGTTCTGTTATAATGTACAGCCGGGGATAGACATTGATTATGCCACCGGCGACAGCGAGATATCACCTGATTACACAGGAGAAGTGGACAACAGCGGGGATAATTCCGGTTCAGACAGTGGGGATGCCAGTGGGTCATCCCGGGAAAATGCAGATGGAAGGACTTCAAAAAACACGGAGGCAATCACGGAGAATAATAGTGGTAACGAGCAGGAGTATATCTTGAATACCAACACTAAGAAGATACACAGACCATCATGTTCCAGCGTGAAGCAGATGAAGGAGTCAAATAAAAGGAGTTACACAGGTTTACTTGATGACCTGTTAAATCAGGGCTATGAGCCGTGCAAGAAATGCATGTAATTTCTTTTGCAGTAATAATTAAAAAAGCGTTGACATATAATATGCAGTATGATATTAGTAGATTATCAAAAAAGGGAGTAGTTGCATACGCCTATGGTGTGTGTTCTGGTTTTCGTCAGGACGTCTGATTGGACAGTGCCTATAGCTGTTATTCAGACCGGGGATCAGATAGCAATAGATCTGTTAAACAAGACTTTTTGTGTACATTTATTGTGCACAAAAGGTCTTGTTTTTTTGTTATAGCAACGAGGCAAGTGCAACATGCTTGCATGATTGCATTTGACGACTGCTAATCAGCGGATAAAACTCGCAAAGCGTGTTTTATCGCTGGGCAATAAGCCGTCAGGCGAGATGACATATATTGCACAGATCGAGTAGGAGGAGCCTACTCGATTTATAGCAACTGCTTCCTTAACATAAAAACAAGACGGAAAGGAGAAGTCTATGAAAGAAATTTATCAGCAGACAAAAGAGGAATTATTTAAGGAATATGGGGATCCGGGAGGATTGACCACAAGAAGGGCACAGGAGCTGCTTGAGAAATATGGTGAGAACCTGTTAAGGGAGAAGAAAAAGAAAAGTATATTCAGCATATTTCTGGGACAATTTGCCGACCTTTTGGTGGTTATTCTTGTGGCGGCAGCAGTGGTGTCCATGTTCTCGGGAAATGTGGAGAGTACCATAGTAATATTTGCAGTTCTTATAATGAATGCAGTGCTTGGAACCATCCAGTATGTTAAGGCGGAGAAGTCGTTAGCGGCACTTAAGAACCTGTCGGCACCCCACGCCAGAGTCATACGAGACGGAATGAAGCAGGAGATCCCGGCTTCTGAGGTGGTGCCGGGGGACATATTGCTTCTGGAAGCGGGAGACATGGTGGCGGCAGACGGCAGGATAATAAGCAATCATTCCCTCCAGGTAAATGAGAGCTCACTGACGGGAGAATCCACAAATGTTGATAAGCTTGAGGGGGTTATATCAGAAGAAGTTCCCCTTGGAGACCGGGTAAATATGGTGTTTTCAGGAAGCCTTGTCACCTACGGAAGAGCTGAGGTGCTGGTGACTGCTACGGGAATGGCAACGGAGATGGGACGCATAGCATCTCTAATGAATGATACAGAGGACAGAAAGACTCCCCTTCAGGTGAGCCTTGATAATTTCAGCAAGAAGCTTGCCATACTTATAATGGTGATCAGTGGAGTAGTATTTGCACTGAGGATATGGCAGGGAGAGACCATTCTTTCTTCCCTTATGTTTGCTGTAGCACTGGCTGTGGCGGCAATCCCTGAGGCACTGGGTTCCATAGTGACCATTGTTCAGGCTATGGGCACAAGGAAGATGGCTGAGGACAATGCCATAATCAAGGAACTTAAGGCTGTGGAAAGTCTTGGCTGCGTGTCCGTTATCTGCTCGGATAAGACAGGAACCCTAACCCAGAACAGGATGACTGTGAAGGATGTGTATATTGCCGGACAGTGTATTAAGCCGGAGGAGATAAATGAGGGGACAAGGGCACACAGATATCTGTTGTATAATGCCATACTTAACAATGATTCCGGTATATGCAGTGGTGAGGATGTGGGAGATCCAACGGAGACCTGCCTGCTCCATATGGCAAGAAAAACAGATATTTCTTGTGGAAATCCTGGAGAAAATCCGGAGGAAGACATCAGAAAAATGATCCCCAGACTTGAGGAGCTGCCCTTTGATTCTGACAGGAAGCTTATGAGCAGCAAGTATGTCATAGAGGGAACACCTACGGTATTTACCAAGGGAGCGGTTGATGTGCTCCTTGGCAGAGTGGAGAATATCATGGACGGTCAGGAAGAGAGACCGATGACAGATGATGACAGAGAGGCAATAAAGAAACAGAACAGAGCTTTTTCTGAAAATGGCATGAGGGTTCTTGCATTTGCATATAAGGAATGTAACGAAGATGAGAAGCTGTGCATGGACAGCGAATATGGATACACATTTACAGGGCTTGTGGCAATGATAGATCCTCCAAGGGATGAAGCGGTAGAGGCTGTGGCAACTGCTATCGGTGCAGGAATAAAGCCGGTGATGATAACCGGAGACCACAAAGTTACAGCTACTGCCATAGCCAGGCAGATAGGTATATATAGAGATGGAGATGTGGCAGTTACCGGACAGGAGCTTAGCAATATGTCGGATGATGAGCTGGATAGTAAGCTTGCCCACATATCTGTATATGCCAGGGTGTCTCCGTCAGATAAGATCAGGATAGTTGATGCATGGCAGCGGAAGGGCAAGGTTGTGGCCATGACCGGTGACGGTGTTAATGACGCTCCGGCTCTAAAGAAAGCTGATATTGGAGTTGCCATGGGAATTACAGGAACCGAGGTATCCAAGGACGCTTCTGCCATGATACTTTCGGATGATAATTTCGCAACTATTATAAAGGCAGTGTTAAATGGGCGTAATGTCTACAGGAATATTATGAATGCAATACTTTTCCTGTTATCGGGTAATCTTGCAGCTATATTTGTGGTGCTGTTCTGTTCAGTTATGGCGTTACCGACACCTTTTGAACCGGTGCATCTGCTGTTTATAAATCTGCTTACGGACTCACTTCCGGCACTTGCCATAGGCATGGAACCATCAGACAGAAATCTGCTTAAGAACAAGCCAAGGGATCCTAAAAAGGGAATTTTAAACGGAAGATTTTGCGGAAGGCTGGCTTTGTATGGCATTCTTATTGCCATTGCTACACAGACTGCGTTTTATATAGGACGTGGGGAAGCAGCAAGTACAATGGCTTTTGCAACGCTGACTCTTGCAAGGCTGTTCCATGGCTTTACATGCAGAGGGGAGAAGTCAATATTCAAGCTCGGATTAAGGAGCAACAAATGGAGCAACAGGGCATTTGCCGCAGGAGTGGTACTGCTGGCGGCGGTTATATTAATACCTGCAATGGGTGGGCTCTTTATGGTGACGGGGCTTACAGGGACTCAGTTAATGTGGATCGTTGGGCTTGCATTTGCCCCTACATTGGTTATTCAGATGATACGGGTTATCAGGGAAGCCCGGTAAAATATTCCTGAAAATGGAAATAAAAAAGTTACAAAGTATAAAGTTTATGATAAAATCTAGAAGCAGGCCGTGATGAGCTGACATTGATAAAGGATTGTGTCAGGTTTTATATGAAAACCTGACCTGCAGCGTCAGCCCTTTGCCGAAGGAGAATTGATGTTCAAAGGAGGTGGACTCTATGGCAGAAAGGTTAAAAAGAAATGCAGTGATAAAGAGCAAGCGATTTTTGTGCGCAATGCTTTCAATGCTTATAATCATTTCAGGCATATATTTCGGTAATGCAAGAGTAGACAACATGTCTTTAAAAGAGTCCCCTGTAGCTTCAGTTCCGTCTATACATGGAGTAGAGAGCGTGCTTACAGACACTGAGGCATGTACCTCCGAAATGCTTGGAATCAGACTTGATCTGTCTGAGCTTACGGTAAAGTATGCCAGAACCGGCAGGAACGATGAGCTTGCAGATGTACTGTGCTTTGCCGGCATTTCTATGGAGCCTGTATCTATATCAGACTATGATTATGCGGATAAGACCACATATGATTGTCATAGTGAAAAGATTTCTGATTATATTCACAATTCGGACGGGAAGAAACGAATCTCATAAAATTTCCGATTATAACAAGAGCAGTAAATTGAATAGTAATTGATTATGGAGGCATACAGAACCTGTATGTGTGTTTCGTATACGAAAAATTCTGTATGCTTAATATGGAGGTTTATATGGGACAGAATATTTTTGTGGGTTTAATGGCAGTGGCAGCTTTAGTGGCAGGTTTCCTTGGCTGGTGGTTTGAAAGTGGCAGATCTTTAAAGGATGACGATGAAGCGAAGCCGGACACCGAAGATACGGACAAAAAAGCAGCAACAGCAGCTGATGATAGGAAAAATCCCACAATAATGGACTCGGCAAAAAAGGCGGCAACCGTCATGATTTCAGAAGAAAAAAGTCATTCGTTATAAAATAAATTATATAGGGAAAACCTATAACATGTTAAAGAAAAACTGAATTATTCAAAATAGTAACCTACTGGTATACTGGGTAAAAAGACAGCTTTGGAGGTAGATTACTATGGAGAGAGGAATTAACACCCGATGTTTACACTTAGAAGAAACTGAAGGAAAGACAGATAATTACGGAGCACTGACTTTCCCTATATATCAGACAGCTACATATGCTCATCCTGCAGTGGGACAGAGCACAGGATATGATTACAGCAGACTTCAGAACCCTACTAGGGAACATCTGGAGAAGGTGGTTGCAAGCCTTGAAGGCGGTATAGACGCACTGGCACTTTCCACCGGAATAGCTGCCATCACTCTTATGATGGAGCTTTTCAAGCCGGGAGACCATCTTATTGTTGAGTCGGATCTGTATGGCGGCAGTATAAGATTATTTAACAATGTTTCAGAGAAAAATGGTATAGAATTTTCAAGGGTAGCCTGTTCTAATGAAGATGTGGAGTCCCATGTCAAGGACAATACAAAGGCTATATACATTGAAACTCCTACAAATCCTATGATGAATGTTACGGATATAGGAGCACTTGCCGGTATAGCTAAGAAGCATGGAATGTTACTTATAGTAGATAACACATTCCTCTCTCCTTATTTTCAAAATCCTCTTAAGCTGGGAGCAGATATCGTTATCCATAGTGGTACGAAATATCTGGGAGGGCACAATGATACCCTTGCGGGCTTTATAGTGACAAATAATGAGGAAATAAGCGAGAAGCTGAGATTTCTCATTAAGACCACGGGAGCGGGGCTGTCACCATTTGACAGCTTCTTACTTGAAAGGGGCATAAAGACCTTGGGAATAAGAATGGAAAGAGCCCAGGAGAATGCATTTGCCCTGGCAGAATGGCTGAAGAAGCAGGATGTTGTAACCAAGGTCATATATCCGGGACTTCCGGAGCATCCGGGGCATGAGATCATGAAGAAGCAGGCGAGAGGCTTCGGTGCAATGATAACCTTTGATCTTGATACAAAGGAGCATGCCATTGCTTTACTTGAGAAGGTGCATATGATAAAATTCGCCGAGAGTCTTGGAGGAGTGGAGACCCTTATCACATATCCTACCACCCAGACCCACGCAGATGTGCCTGTGGAGATCAGAGAAAAAAACGGTATTACAGACAGCACCCTCAGACTTTCAGTGGGAATCGAAGACAGCAAGGATCTTATAGCAGAGCTTGAAGTAGTGTTTAAGTGCATTTAAGCTAGGCATAAAAGGTCTAAGGATTGTGCAGGTGATTGGTTGTCATTTGCCACTGATATCAAATATCCGGCACCGAGGAGGAGAAAATAATGGCTGAGAGAAATCTTGATTTTGATAAAGTTATAAACAGAAAAAATACAGACTGCCTTAAGTATGACTTTGCAGTTAAACGCGACATGCCTGCGGATGTACTTCCGTTGTGGGTTGCTGACATGGATTTTAAGACCTCATCCTATATAGAGGACGCGGTGATAGAGAGAACAAAACATGGAATATTCGGCTACAGCGAGGTAGGCGAGGATTATTTCAATGCAGTTAAGAACTGGATGAAGAAACATCACAACTGGGATGTGGATGAGAAATGGCTGGTGAAGACGCCGGGTGTGGTGTTTGCCCTGGCAATGTCGGTTAAGGCATATACAGAACCGGGGGACAGCGTGCTTATCCAGCTTCCGGTTTATTATCCATTTTCAGATGTTATCAGGGACAACGGAAGAAAGGTTGTCAGCAATGACCTGGTACTTTCGGAGGATGGCAGATATCATATTGATTTTGATGATTTTGAGAAGAAGATAGTTGAAAATAATATAAAGCTTTTCTTTCTGTGTAATCCCCACAATCCTGTGGGAAGAGTGTGGACTCTTGAGGAGCTTAAGCGTATAGGCAATATATGTCTGGAGCATGGCGTAACTGTTGTCAGTGATGAAATCCATAACGATTTCATATTGAAGGGTGAACATCATGTGTTTGCAGGGATTGATGAGAGATTTGCTGATATATCCGTAACATGTACATCAGCCAGCAAGACCTTCAATATTGCCAGCATGATGATATCCAATATATTCATACCAAGCGAAGCTCTAAGAAGAAAGTTCAGAAGACAGCTTGATGCGGCAGGCGTAAGCCAGCTTGGTATCCTGGGACTTGAGGCAACCAGGGCTGCCTATGAGCACGGCGAGGAGTGGTATCAGGCAATGCTTACCTATGTTAAGGCAAATGTAGAATTTGCCCGGGAATATATCAGGGATAACCTTAAGAATGTCAAGCTTATGGATATTGAGGGAACATACCTTATCTGGCTGGATTTCAGAGAGACCGGGCTTACGGCTAAGGAGCTGGATGACCTCATCATAAATAAGGCGAAATTATGGTTAGACAGCGGCAGGATATTCGGCAAGGTGGGCGAGGGCTTCCAGAGAATAAATGTGGCATGCCCAAGAACCACATTGAAAGAAGCCCTTGATCGTATTAAAATAAGCTTTGAAGGTTAAGGCTTTAAGCAGGAGGAAGAAGTAATGAGTCACATTTCAAGAGAAGAAGCCTTTGAGCTTTTAAAGAAGTATAATAAGGATCATTTTCATATACAGCATGCTCTTACAGTTGAGGCTGTTATGAAGTGGTATGCAAATGAACTGGGTTATGGTGATGAGGCAGAATACTGGGGAATAGTCGGTCTTCTGCATGATATTGATTTTGAACTGTATCCTGAGGAGCACTGCCTTAAGGCACCGGAGCTGTTAAGGGAAGCCGGTGTGGGCGATGACATTATACACGGAGTTGTGTCCCACGGATATGGTATAACCATCGGTTGCGGAGTGACACTTGATGTGGCACCGGAGCATGAGATGGAGAAGGTGTTATTCGCCGCGGATGAGCTTACAGGACTTATCTGGGCAGCGGCACTTATGAGGCCTTCAAAGAGTACGAAGGACATGGAGCTAAAGTCACTTAAGAAAAAATACAAGAGTAAGGGATTCGCCGCAGGATGTTCCCGGGAGGTTATCGAGCGTGGAGCCGAACAGCTTGGCTGGGAGCTGGAGAAATTATTAACTCTTACACTTAAGGCTATGGCTGAGTCCGAGGACGAAATTGTTGCAGAAATGGAACACGTAGAATAAAAATATTATTGAGTTCAGGAGGAAGTGCGTATGAGTTTTGGTATGAGGATCAGACAGATAAGGTTTTTTAACTTGTTAATGCTTACACTGGCGGGGGTAATAAATGCCATTGGTGTTGTGTTGTTCTTAAGTCCGGTGAAGTTATTTGACAGTGGTATATCGGGAACCTCAATGCTGATATCTCAATGTACGCCAAAGAGCATTTCCCTTTCTATTGCGCTTATTGTACTTAACATTCCTCTGTTCCTCTACGGAACGAAGAAACAGGGATGGCTGTTCACCTTCTACGCTATATATGCGGTTGCTGTTTACTCCATATCCGCGTGGCTTATTACGGATGTGATCCCTATTGACGTGAGTATTGCGTCACCCCTTGCGGGAAATGATCTGTTTTTATGTGCACTGTTTGGAGGAATCATCTCCGGTATAGGAAGCGGTCTTGCCATAAGGTTTGGGGGAGCCATGGATGGCATAGAAGTTATGGCGGTGATATTTGCCAAAAAGCTGGGACTTACCGTTGGAACATTTGTCATGGCATACAACGTGCTGCTCTATGTAGTGTGCGGCTTTATCATCAATAGCTGGGTGCTTCCTTTGTACTCTATAGTTACATACATGGCGGCACTTAAGACGGTGGACTTTATCGTTGATGGTCTTGACAGAGCCAAGGCAGCGATGATAGTTACTCATAAGCCTAAGGAGATAAGCAAGGCACTCTCGGAGACCTTTGAGAGCGGTTCCACAATTATAGACGCTGTTGGGGGATATTCCCACACACCTTCATATGTGGTATATTTTGTTATCAACAGATTTCAGGTGGGCAAGATGAAGACCATAGTTCATGAGATTGACCCTATGGCATATATTACTGTAAATGAGGTGGCTGATATCTACAGGGCAAATCAGGAAAAGCTCAGGTAGAGGTCAGGCAGACTCCCTTGATCTGAGAGTTTTTTCAATTTAACAGTATCGTAGAAAAGGCGTAGGTGTTATAATATCTGATATAATGTTTTGCTTTAAAAGGAGGTATTTGGAATGGGATTTTTAACAGGAAAAACAGCAATCATAACAGGTGGCGGAAGAGCGGTTCTTAAGGATGGCGGATGTGGCTCCATTGGGTACGGAATTGCAACTGCGTATGCCAAAGAGGGGGCAAATCTTGTTATTACAGGAAGAAATGTTAAGAAGCTCGAGGACGCCAAAGAGGAACTTGAAAGATTATACGGGATCAAGGTTCTGGCAGTTCAGGCAGATGTATCGGCAGGCTCAGACAATGAGGCGGTAGTTGCAAATGTTGTAAAGCAGGCCATTGATACATTCGGAAGTATTGATGTGCTCATAAACAACGCTCAGGCGTCAGCTTCAGGCGTTACTCTGGCAGATCATACAACAGACCAGTTCAACCTTGCCATGTATTCAGGATTATATGCAGCCTTCTATTATATGAAGGAGTGCTATCCATATCTTAAGGAGGCTAAGGGATCGGTAATAAACTTTGCTTCCGGCGCAGGATTATTTGGAAATTATGGTCAATGTGCTTATGCGGCAGCCAAGGAAGGTATCAGAGGTTTAAGCCGAGTTGCCGCAACTGAGTGGGCAAAGGACGGTATTAATGTAAATGTTGTATGTCCCCTTGCATGGACTTCACAGTTGGAACAGTTTGAGCAGGCATATCCGGATGCCTTCAAGGCAAATGTACATACACCGCCAATGGGACATTTTGGTGACGCAGAAAAGGAGATCGGAAGAGTATGCGTACAGCTTGCTTCTCCGGATTTCAAGTATATGTCCGGTGAGACCATTACTCTTGAGGGAGCTCTTGGCCAGAGACCATAAGACAGTAATTAAAATAAAATAGAACGGCACCCGGTGGCTGTAGTAAGGAAAAGGCATTAACTGTTCATCAGTTAGTGCCTTTCTATTTATTGTAATGATGTCCATGACATCGTTACATTGCAGCAACCCTTGCCGTAGGCAATTTTGAATGAAGATCACTGTTATAGTTTTTGCCTATAACCTGCCATAAGAAACATCAATTATACAATAAATCTTCCCGGTGCTAGAATATATTAACAGAGCAACCTACTATTTTAGTAGGACAAAAGAAATACAAAGGGATTTTCCTGAGAGGAGTAGAGGCAGTGAGTAACATAAGTGCTACAGGAGCTGAATTTGAAGGGAAAAGCGTAGTTGTCACCGGTGCAGGAGCAGGAATGGGAAGAGAGATAACCATTGGGTTTCTGAAGCAGGGAGCGACAGTTATTGCTGTAGATATCAATAAGGGTGCTCTTGATAAGATGAGAGAAGAACTGCAGGAGGAATATAGTACAGAAGTGGTTGACAGATTTGTTCCATTTGCAGGGGATATCTCAAAGCAGGAGACAAATGAAGCCATGATAGACAGGGCTGTGGAGGCAACAGGAAACATAGATGTCCTTGTAAATAATGCAGGAATTGCAGGACACAGTGAGCCTATTACGGAGACCAGCAACGAGGACTGGAACAGGATAATGGAAGTAAACCTGAACGGCCCCATGTATGCAATAAGGGCAGCAGTAAGGAAAATGTTAGATCAGTCAAATGGCGGAAGCATAGTTACCATAGCTTCTGTGGCAGGCATAAAGGGCTGCCGTTCCAGCGTGGCATACAGCGTGGCAAAGCATGGACTTGTGGGACTTTGTGAGCACACGGCATATGCATACATGCACCAGGGAATAAGAAGCAACATTGTGTGTCCCGGTGCCATACGGACAGGAATGTCCAGCAAGCCTGAGCTTGAGAGTGAATTTGGCAGACAGAGGATAATGTCCGGAATGGATCCCCAGTTTGTATTCGGAGAGACCGGAGACATTGCAGAGGCGGTATTGTTTCTGGCAGGAGACAGAGCCAAGTTCGTAAACGGAGCCACATTGGTGGTTGACGGTGGCATATCCTGTAATTAGAGAATTTTAGATGAATGAAAAGATACGGAGGAGAAAAAAATGGCAAAGATATATGGATCAATAACAGAATTAGTAGGACATACACCACTGGTGGAGCTTAAGAATTACGAGAAGAACAACAACCTTAAGGCGAAGCTTATAGGAAAGCTTGAGTACCTTAACCCGACAGGAAGCGTTAAGGATCGTGCAGCCCTTAACATGATCGAAAAAGGCGAGGCAGAGGGAAAGCTTAAGCCGGGTGGAACAATACTTGAGAGTACAAGCGGAAATACAGGTATATCTCTTGTAGCATTTGCAGCGGCAAGGGGATATCATCTTCATATATTCATGGAGCCTGGCTGCACACCTGAGAGAGTCCAGATATTAAAGGCTTACGGTGCAACAGTGCAGTATTATCAGGATATCCCGGGATTTAATGAGATCATGGCGAAGTACGGCTTTGACAAGGAGAGGATCATTGCAGCCATCAAGAAATTCGCTGATGACAACGGCTACTATTATACAAGCCAGTTGACAAATGACGCTAACTGGCAGGCACACATCAAGTCAACAGGCCCTGAGATCGTTGAGGACACTGACGGAGATGTGGATTACGCGGTAATGCTTGCAGGTACGGCAGGAACACTTACAGGTGTGGGCTTATACCTTCAGGAGCATATTAAGGGTATCAAGATCGTAGGCGTACAGCCTAACCTTGAATCCATGTACAAGCCGGGTGAGGACAGAGACACTATTGACGGTGTAGTACATTTTGACAATAATGGACAGGTGGGACATCCATTTATATTAAAGAACAATTTCCATTATGATGAGGTTATAGATGTGGACGGAACAGAGACCTATGCTACAGCAAGAGAGCTGGCAGAAAGCGATGGGATTTTCCTGGGGGCTTCTGCGGCGGCAGCAGTACTGGCAGCTAAGAAGATCGCGGAGCGTCCTGAAAATGAGGGCAAGAAGATCGTGATTATCCTTCCTGATGATGGAATGAAATATCTTTCAACAAATATGTACAAATAAGGAAAATACCATGAAATTCAAAACTACAACAATTACTGGTGCAAATGAATTTCTACAGTATGGATTAAGGGCAGAGGAGTATGTGGCGTCTTTTCTTAAGGAAGATAGTGACGGTATGTATTCTGATGAACTTACAGGTGCGTCCCGGCATAACCTCTATGTAGGTACTGCCGGGATTCTCCATATGTATGTAGAATTGCATCAGGTAACAGATAATGAGGAATATAAAACAAAGATAACGGAGATCGCCAGATATCTGGACAGGCATGTGTTTGCCGGCGTGGAGGCAGCGAAGCGTGACGGTGAATTTGTGCCGGGAATGGCTGAGGCGTTCTACAGTGGTATAGGGGGCATAGGCCTTGCCCTTAATGAGGTGTACAGACTTTACAAGGATGAAAATGCCCGTCACGGAGCCGGACAGATAATAGATTATTACTTCAAACATGCTGTAAAGACCGACGAGGGGATATACTGGAGTGGGAACTGTCCTGTATTCTTTGACGGTGGTATAGCATTGTTCTTGGTGGACAGCTATTATACCTACGGAAGTGCAAAGGATAATACCAAGCAGGATATATCACCGAAAAATGGTGATGGCTGCTCAAAAACTGATACAAGTATAGGTGATAAACTGAGGTCTTATATAACCGGGGCGGCGGACTATATACTGGCTCATGCCATAAAGCATGGGGAGGGAGCCTTGGAATTTGACCGGCTCAATGTGGATTTCAAGCATAAGGAACCAAACTTCGAGTTTGGAACGGCAGGTGTAGGTTATCTTATGGCACAGGTTTATGTGTTGACAGGGGACAGGAAGTATCTTGAGGCTGCATTTGCCGCTGCAAATTATATAAAAAGTATTGCAGTAAAACAGAAAAAAGGATATCTTATACCCTATAAGCTTGGCAGATATGATGACAAATTCTATCTTGGAAACTGTCACGGCCCGGTAGGAACTGCAAAGCTGTTTTATGAGCTGTACTCTATTATGAAAAATCCGGAGTGGTTACAGGAAGTGAGAGAGCTTATAGACGGAGCGGAAAGCCTTGGGGCACCATTTGCAATGTCATGGGGCTTCTGGAACACCACCTGTGTGTGCTGCGGACCGGCAGGATATATGCCTCTGTTCATAGCAATGTACAGGGAGACCGGCGAGGACAAATGGAAGGAGCTTGCCCACAGGGTAGGCGAGGTGCTGGTTGGAAGCGGAAGTGTGAGCGGCACAGTTTCTAGTGAAAGTGGAGCTGCGGAAAATATAAGTGGTACGTTTTCGGATGATAACGGAAGTGGGAAGTTTGCGTGGGAAATCGCCTTTGACAGGACTGCACCGGATAAGCTTACGAGACCGGCAGGATATTTCACCGGAGCGGCAGGAATGATCGTCATGCTTTTAGAGCTGTATTGCCTTGAGACAGGAAAGAGCGGAGTGAGAAGCTTTATTGATGATCCATATAGGAAGTAAAATATAAAAGGAATCTGGAGGACATAGGGGATGACTTTAAATCAGTTGAAATATGTTATCGCAATATCAAAGGAAAATTCATTAAATGATGCGGCGAAGAAGCTGTTTATTTCACAGCCAAGTCTTTCTGCAGCAGTTCGTTCCCTTGAAGAGGAGCTGGGGTTTGATATCTTTATCAGATCCAAGAGCGGAATTTCTCTTACCACAAAGGGAATTGAATTCCTGGGATATGCCAGGTCTGTGGTGGAGCAATACGACATATTAGACGCCAGATATATTTCAAAGACAAATGTCAAGAGAAGCTTCCAGGTTTCCATGCAGCATTATACATTTGCAGTAAATGCATTTGTGGAGCTGATCAAGCAGTACGGAATGGACGAGTACGAATTTGAGGTTCATGAGACTAAGACCTATGAGGTCATAGAGAATGTAAAGAACCAGAAGAGTGAGATCGGCGTTCTCTACATGAATGCTTATAATCAGGATGTCCTTACCAGGATCCTTACAGAGGCGGGGCTGGTGTTCACGCCGTTATTCGAATGTGGAATATATGTTTACATGAGCAAGAGCAATCCCCTGGCTGGGAAGAAGGAGATTGCCATAGAGGAGCTTGACGAGTATCCATGTCTTGCGTTTGCCCAGGGAGATCACAATTCCATGTATTTCGCCGAGGAGGTTTTAAGTACCTATGAGTACAAGAGACGTATCCGGGCAAATGACAGAGCTACCCTCTTAAATCTTATGGTGGGAATAAACGGATATACTTTGTGCTCCGGAATCATCTGCGAGGATTTAAACGGAACCGATTACTGTGCCATAAGATTAAAGACGGATGAGAAGATGACCATAGGTTACATCTCAAGAAAGAACTCCATAATCAGTGAGCTGGGACAGAAGTATATAGAAGAATTATCCAGGTATAAGGAAAAGGTGTTAGATTAATAAGATAGCCGAAAAAACGAGAAAACTATTAAAATGGTGACAAAAATGGCGGCGCGTGATATGATGTTATCGTATGTATGGCAGATGCGGATGGCTGACTTTGCCTATATGTATTAGATGGTAATATAGTGATGATGGTATGAAAGCGATTTAAACGAGATGACGTTTAGGAAAAGGAAAGAAAAAATGAGTGCATCAAGAAAAAATCGTGGATTTACTCTAGTGGAACTAATAGTAGTACTGGTTATTCTGGCAATTCTCGCCGCAATACTTGTGCCGGCTTTATTAGGATATATTGATAAGGCAAAGAAGGAAAAAATATTATTGGAGGCAAAGGATGTATGGACTGCTTCCCAGGCGGCATTGGCAGAGTGCTATGGACTGTATCCGGACAGCTTTGAGGCATCTTGTAAATTCACATCCACAATAGATGGTAAAACAATAAAAAAGTTGGGCAGAATATCAAACGGAGCTTTGGGAGCATTGCAGAAAAATCCAAAGGATACTACAGAAGCCGGAACGTCCAGCAGGATAATTTCCAGACAGGTTCTGAAATATCTGGACAGTGCAGATAAAAACGGGAATCCCAGATATACATTTGGAAGTGGAAAGATTCCGGATGGAAACAGTACACCAAGTAGTTATTTGGGAGATAATCCGAAAGACACTGATGTAATAATTCAGATATTTCATGACAGTAAGGGCAGAATGGTTACATTGAATTTTGCAAAAAACGGATATATGGTAACTATGATTGCCGGAAAAACCCCGGAAATAGTGTATGATGGAAAATGCCTGCCATCCAGGTAGTAACATAGTTGTAGAGAAAACATTGAAAACACAGATCGTAATGTGATATGTACCCTCTTTACTGGATAAACCAGTAAAGAGGGTATTTTTATGCGTTATAGCCTCTGCCTATAACAGCCAATAGAAAATCTGAATGGCTAAACCTATTGACTCGGTAGGCTTTTAATGGTAGCATACAAACATACTAAAAAGGTAGGTAATGGATATGGCAAAGAAATTAGTATTTTTCGTAAGACATAACATTAAATTGGGTCGAATGTGATGTTTCTGACAAGCATTCAGCTTATTAGAGGGAATATTCAAAAATGATGATTTAAAAATGAAATAAGAAAAAATTTTTAATTAAAATATTAAGGAATAAAAGGAGATTAAGATTATGAGCAATTATAGATTTGAGACATTAGCACTTCATGTAGGACAGGAACAGCCGGATCCGGCAACAGATTCAAGAGCGGTACCAATTTACCAGACAACAAGCTACGTATTCAGAAATTCACAGCATGCAGCAGACAGATTTGGACTTGCTGACGCAGGTAACATCTATGGAAGACTTACAAACTCAACCCAGGATGTTCTTGAGAAGAGAGTTGCAGCCCTTGAAGGAGGTTCAGCAGCCCTTGCAGTAGCGTCAGGTGCGGCAGCAATTACATATACAATACAGGCATTAGCTGCCAATGGTGGACATATTGTAGCACAGAAGACAATTTATGGTGGAAGCTACAATCTTCTTGAGCACACACTTCCACAGTACGGAGTAGAGACAACATTCGTTGACGCTCATAACCTTGCAGAGGTTGAAGGTGCTATCAAGGACAATACAAGAGCTATCTACCTTGAGACTCTTGGTAATCCAAACAGTGATATCCCAAACATTGACGCAATCGCAGAGATCGCTCACAAGCATGGACTTCCACTTGTAGTAGATAACACATTCGGTGCAGCTTACTGGGTAAGACCTATCGAGCATGGCGCAGATATCGTAGTACATTCAGCAACAAAGTTCTTCGGAGGACATGGTACAACACTTGGTGGTATTATCGTTGAGGCAGGTACATATGACTGGAAGGCAAGCGGCAAATATCCTGCAATAGCTGATCCAAACCCAAGCTACCACGGAATTTCATTTGCAGATGCAACTGCTCCTGCAGCGTTCGTAACATTCATCAGAGCAATCCTCTTAAGAGATACAGGTGCAACAATTTCACCATTTAACGCATTCTTATTACTTCAGGGAATTGAGACACTGCCGCTGAGACTTGACAGACACGCAGAGAACACAAAGAAGGTTATCGAGTACCTTAAGAGCAACCCACTTGTAGAGAAGGTTAATCATCCATCACTTGAGGATCATCCTGATCATGAGCTTTACAAGAAGTATTTCCATAATGGCGGTGGAAGTATCTTCACATTCGAGATTAAGGGTGGCAAGGAAGCTGCATACAAATTCATCGACAGCCTCAAGATCTTTTCAATCCTTGCAAATGTTGCAGATGTTAAGAGCCTTGTTATACATCCGGCTTCAACAACTCATTCACAGCTTAATGATGAGGAGCTTGCAGATCAGGGTATATCACAGAGTACAATAAGACTTTCAATCGGTACAGAGCATATTGATGATATAATCGAAGATCTTGATCAGGCGTTCAAGGCAGTATAAAAACAGAAAACAAAAGAACATAAGGGGATTTAGGCTGCCGCCAGCCTGTCATAAGGCCGGCGTTTTCCTTATAAGGACTAAGTTGCAGCCGGAAGGTTGAATTCCCTGCCGATTAATGATAGCATGTAAATAGTATATCTTCACGGATATATCAACAAAAAGGATTGTGTGGAGGCATGAAAATGATATCGACAAGAGGCAGGTATGGTCTGAGATTTATGATAGATCTGGCACAGAACCAGGGCAGGGGATATATTCCTATGAAAGATGTTGCGGCAAGACAGGGGATATCCACCAAGTATCTTGAACAGATACTGCCGGTTCTTACTAAGAACAAACTGATTGAGGCAGTGCATGGAAAAGGTGGTGGTTATAGACTGGTTAGAAAACCTGAGGAGTATACCGTGGGTGAGATACTTAGACTTACCGAGAACAGTCTTACTTCCGTTGCGTGTCTTGCAGATGGGGCATCTTCATGTGACAGGGCGGATACATGCATTACCCTGGATTTCTGGAAAGGGCTTGATAATGTGGTTAATCAGTATCTTGATGAGCATACTCTTGCAGATTTTGTTAAATGATTATTGTAAATATTATACAATATATATGACGAATAACAGAACTGTTAAAAACAACTCCCTAAACTATAATATTATCCAGCAATATAAAGGGGAGAAGGAAATGACAGTTAAGGAATTTTTTAAGAGAGTTGAGGAAGCCTACAGTCAGGTGATAGATAATATAGCAAAGCTTGAGTCATAAATACATAATACAGATACATGTCGAGTAGGCGTCAGCCTACTCGATTCTTTTTTGTCCCACTTTTGTCTCATGTGGTTGTTAGTGACGCTTTAATGTGATAAAATCATAAGCTGAGAAAGGTTATCACAATTTCCCATAAAATAAACAATTCAGGAGGCAGATCATGGTAAAGCATGTGATTTTATGGACGTTAAAAGAAGAATATAGCGATGAGCAGAAGAAAGAGATAAAGAAAGATATCAAGGCAGGGCTTGAAGGTCTTAAGGGCAGGATACCGGGGCTTGTGGACATTCAGGTGAATATAGATGGCCTTGCCAGTTCAAATGCTGATCTTATGCTTGATTCTACATTTGAAGATGAGGCAAGTCTTAAGGGATATGCAGTTCACCCGGAGCATGTTGCGGTAGCAGATGGCAAGGTGAGACCTTACACAGCCATAAGGAGCTGCCTTGACTATACCGTTTAGAGAACCCCTGATGGCTGGTGTTGCAGAAAGGCCTGAAAGATGTCAAAGATAAAAAAGAATACACAGAGCATGCTTATAAGATGGCTGTTGTACATAGGCGGCCTCGTGATTCTGGCACTTGGAATAAGTCTTAACACCAGAACCTGCCTGGGAGTGTCTCCCATAATATCAGTGGCATATAGTGTGGCAGATATATTCAGTCTGAATTTTGGAAATGTTACATTTGCCCTGTATGGTTTCTTCGTTCTGGTAGAGGTTATAATACATTTTGTGAGGCGTGAGACGGGAAGGATTCCCAAGGACCTTGCCCAGGTTATCTTAAGTCTGATATTTACAAGGTTTTTAAATCTGTTTAATGCTGTGATACCTGTAATGGGTGAACAGCCAGAGGGAAGCCCTCTTAATTTGATGGTGGTAAGGATACTGTTTCTTATCCTGGCAGTAGTGCTTACAGGAATAGGGGCAGCACTTTCGTTAAACATGAGGCTGATACCGAATCCGGGAGATGGCATAGTGCAGACCATATCAGATTGTGCCGGCAAGGGAACCGGATTCGTCAAGAACTGTGTGGATATAACGTGTGTTGCATTCTCGGTGATCATAGGTCTTGTGCTTAAGGGAAAGCTTGTAGGCATAGGAATAGGAACCATAATAGCAATGATAGGAGTGGGAAGAGTTATAGCAGTATTTAACCACTTCACTCTGAAGAGACAGATACAGCTCATAGAAGATAGCATAATACGGAGCAATATATAAAAGGATTAGTAAGGAGTAATTTATAGATGAAACAGGAATACATAATGGGAAATGGAGCCATTGCCCTGGGAGCCCTTGCCGCAGGGGTAAATGTGGTTGCCGGTTATCCGGGAACTCCGTCATCGGAGATCATTGAGACAATAGCAAAGTACCCGCATGAAGATATTCATGTGGAGTGGTCGGTAAATGAGAAGGCTGCCATGGAGGTGGCTGCCAGTGCATCATATTCAGGAGCGAGAACACTTGTTACCATGAAGCAGGTGGGACTTAATGTAGCAGCGGATCCTATCATGTCCTTGGCATATGTAGGTGTTAAAGGAGGAATGGTGGTTGTATCCGCAGACGATCCGGGTCCTATCTCATCGCAGACTGAGCAGGATACAAGAAAATTTGCTGAGTTCTGCAGGATACCTGTATTTGACCCTTCATCACCGGAGGAAGCATATGAGATGATACAGGACGCATTTGACTATTCAGAGAAATACCACACACCGGTGCTGTTCAGACCAACTACCAGAGTCTGCCATGCATATGCATCCATTCAGGTGCCGGAGGAAATGCAGCCTAAGAAATACGAGGGTTTCGTTAAGGATTCAAAGAAGTGGGTAATATTCCCAAGGCTGTCATTTGCAAATCATGCAATGATAGAAAAGCGTAACCCTGAGATGGGAGAGGACTTCTCCACATACAGATTTAACATACTGCAGGGAGGAGATGCCGGTAAAAAGGCGGTATTTGCATCGGGAGTAAGCTATGCATATGCTATGGAATACCTGAAGGATCACCCTGAGGTGAGACTGGTTAAGATAGGAACTCCGCATCCATTCCCTGAAAGCTTCGCATTAAGGGCTCTTGAGGGAGTTGAAGAGGTAATGTGTATAGAAGAGCTGAGTCCATATGTGGAGGAAGCACTTCTTAAGCTTATAGGAAAGCACAAGCTTAACGTGAATGTATACGGAAAGCTTACAGGTCATGTGGCTGCCAGCGGAGAGAACAATTCAAACAGTGTGGCAGCAGTTCTTGCGGGCTTCCTTGGACTTGATGGAATGAAAGCAGGAATGGACAAAACGGGTGCTCCTGCTCTTCCTGTGAGACCACCTGTGCTCTGTGCCGGATGTCCACATAGGGCTTCATTCTATGCAGTTAAGGCTGCCATGAAGGGTAGAAAGAGTTATTTCTGTGGAGATATAGGCTGCTATACTCTGGGAAATGCAATGCCCCTTGATATGGTTGACACCTGTCTGTGTATGGGGGCCGGAGTTACAATGGCACAGGGCTTCCACTGGGTAGACGAAGAGGGAACCTGCTTTGCATTTATCGGTGACTCGACATTCTTCGCCTCAGGTATAACCGGTGTTGTAAATGCAGTCTACAACGATGCGGATATGATATTGTGTGTTCTTGATAATTCTACAACAGCTATGACAGGACACCAGCCTCATCCGGGTACAGGAATAAATCTTATGGGCAGCTTCGTGGACAAGGTAAGCATACAGAAGGTTCTTGAGGGCGTAGGTGTTAAGAAGATCGTTACAGTTGATCCTCTTGATCTTCCTAAGGCTGTGGCAGCCGTTAAGGAGTGTGCGGACATGAAGGGCGTCAAGGCAATTATATTCAAGTCACCGTGTGTTGCCATAACCAAGCCACAGGGCAGAGCAGTTATAAGTGACAAATGTATCCAGTGTAAGAAGTGTATCAGGGAGATAGGGTGTCCGGCACTTATTATAAATGATGGCAAGGTGGCTATAGACAAGTCACTGTGTACAGGATGTGGACTGTGCAGTCATATCTGTCCGGTATCGGCTATTTCCTGCGGAGACGGAAAAGATAAGGTGTCAGGAGGTGCGGCAAATGAATAAGGATGTCTTAATATGCGGCGTAGGCGGACAGGGAACTGTCCTGGCGTCAAAGCTTCTTGCGGCAGCGGCTATGGAGGAAGGAAATAAAGTCCATTCGGCAGAGACCATAGGAATGGCTCAGCGTGGCGGTTCGGTAACAAGTCATGTAAGGATAGGAGACCGGGCATATTCTCCCCTTATACCTTCAGGAGGTGCCGACATGATAATGGCATTTGAACCATCTGAGGCAGTGAGAAATCTCTCATACCTGAAGCAGGACGGAGTTGTGATAGTAAACAGTGTGCCGGTCAAACCTACTACAGAATCATTAAATGATACAGGCTATGACGGAACAGAAATGATAGCATATCTTAAGAGCAGATGTAAGAAATGCGTAGTTGTAGATGCTGAAGAACTGTGCAGTTCTCTTGGCTCATCAAGGTATTTTAATGTGGCAATCCTGGGTGTGGCAGTTGGCTGCGAAGGTCTGGGACTTCCGGAAGATACGGTACTTGCAGAGATAAAGAAGAGGGTGCCGCAGAAGTTTGTAGAGACAAATGAAAAAGCCTTCCTGATAGGAGTTCAGACCGGAAGGAAGTATATAGATTAAGAGATATATATAATTGTATCAAGAAAATATTATATTATTTGAAAGGACAGGGAAAATGCAATTAAACAGTACACAGCTTGGGCAGGTTGACGCTCAGATCAAACGACTCATAAAGACAGACAGTTACTATGGAAAAATGTACAGGGAGATGGGAATTACAGGAGTCTCAAGCAATGAGGATTTTCAGAAGATACCATTTTCAAGTAAGGCAGATTTAAGAAATGCTTATCCGCTTGGAATACAGGCAGTTCCTGATGAGGAGGTTGTAAGGATACATTCATCCTCAGGAACCACAGGAAAGCCGGTTATCATACCTTATACAGCAAAGGATGTGGATGACTGGGCAACTATGTTTGCAAGGTGTTACGAGACAGCAGGTATAACAAAGAAGGATCGTATCCATATAACTCCGGGCTATGGTCTCTGGACTGCGGGTATTGGTTTCCAGGCAGGGTGTGAGAAGCTTGGAGCTATGGCAATACCAATGGGTCCCGGCAACACAGATAAGCAGCTTCAGATGATGATGGATCTTGAGTCAACAGTAATCTGTGCTACATCTTCATATGCGTTGCTTCTTTCAGAGGAGATCAATAAGCGTGGAATAAAGGACAAGATAAAGCTTAAGAAGGGTGTTATAGGTTCAGAGCGTTGGAGCGATAAAATGCGTAAAACCATAAAGGAAAATCTTGGTATCGAGCTTTATGATATATACGGACTTACCGAAATCTATGGACCAGGTATCGGAATAAATTGTGACAGGCAGCATGGTATGCATTACTGGGATGATTATATATATATAGAGATAATAAATCCTGTTACAGGCGAGCCTGTTCCTGACGGAGAAGAGGGCGAGATCGTCATAACAACTCTTGTAAAGGAAGGAGCACCCCTTATCCGTTTCCGTACCCATGATATATCAAGAATAATCCCGGGTGAGTGTCCATGCGGAAGAAAGTACCCAAGACTTGATATCATCCAGGGCAGAAGTGATGATATGTTCAAGATCCATGGGGTAAATATGTTCCCAAGCCAGGTTGAGGAGATCCTTGGAAGCATAGATGGTGTGTCCAGCGAGTACAATATCAATCTTGCCCATGATGATGAGAAGAACAGGGATGTCATCCTTGTTACAGCAGAGGCAGAGGGAAGAGTGAACTTTGACAAGACTGCGGTAACCATAAAGGAGGCATTCAAGTCAAGAATCGGAGTTACCCCTAAGATCACTGTTGTTCCGGTGGGAACTCTTCCAAGAAGCGAAAAGAAGGCTAAGAGAGTCTTTGACCATCGCCAGCAGTAAAATATATTATCGGTTTGAATGGATATCATGCACCGGCAGATGTCAGACAGGATCCTGTCTGGCATCTGCCGGTGCTTTGTTGTTTATTGTAATGATGTCTGTGACATCGTTACATCAAAAGTTTTCTGAAGATGTGTCTTGTCACCTGTAAACTCAGGTGCTATAATGCCTGTAATGCTCAGACAGAGGTAGTGCATGGGCATTAAAACAATTAAAGAGTGTACAGCGTAAAAGAACTTATTTATGCAAAAAAATACATGGAGTGAAAACGGAGGATAAAATGATTCAGGAAGAAATACTCAGGTTAAAGAAGGAGAAGGACGCAGTAATTCTCGCCCACTATTATGTTGCACCGGAGGTGCAGGAAATGGCAGATTACATCGGTGATTCCTTTTTTTTAAGTAAGAAAGCCGTAGAGCTTAAGGAGAAGATCATTGTGTTCTGTGGCGTAGAGTTCATGGGAGAGAGTGCTAAGATGTTGAATCCTGACAAGAAAGTCCTTATGCCGGATCTGACTGCGGACTGCCCTATGGCACATATGGTCACAAAGGAGACAGTTGATGAGGCAAGGGCGAAATACGATGACCTGGCAGTTGTGTGCTATGTAAATTCCACCGCCGAGATAAAGTCCTGGTCAGATGTGTGCGTAACCTCTGCAAATGCAGTTAAGATCGTGAAAAAGCTTCCTCAGAAAAATATATTATTTATCCCGGACAAGAACCTTGCCCATTTCGTAGCGGCAAATGCTCCGGAGAAAAACTTCATATACAATGATGGCTATTGCCCAAGACATGAATTTATGGATGCTCAGGAGATTGCAGAGCTTAAGGCGGAACATCCGGACGCTGAGGTGCTGGTTCATCCTGAGTGTAACGCAGATATAATCAAGCAGGCAGATTATGTGGGTTCCACCAGCGGCATAATAAATTATGCTGCCGGAAGCAAGAATAAGAAATTCATCATAGGCACAGTTAAAGGCGTTATATATGAGCTTCTTGACAGACGGCCGGACGCCGAATTTTACTTCCCTAAGACAGAGCCTATATGTGTGAATATGGCGAGGATCACCCTTGAGAAATTAAGGGATGTGCTGCTAAGTGAAGACAAAGAAGTCATGCTTCCGCCTGAGGACATAAATGAAAAAGCAAAGCTTACATTGGAACGCATGCTTGAATATGCGAAGTAAATAATGAAGAAAATCTCAGGAAGAAGCTATAGATATAATAAATTTACATCCGGCAGAGATTATAAAAAAACAAAATGATGACGTTGAATGCAAACTTAAATGGATAAGATATTGTTTCAGGTTTCAATGCACGTTTTGGGAAAAGAGACATTTTATGGATAAAGAGAAAAACATGAACAATAAAAAAAATGCAAATAAACCTCATAGCAGACTGGATTGTGATGTGGTCATAGTGGGCTGCGGCGTTGGCGGTCTGTATTCTGCACTCAATCTTGACCATAGTAAAAAAATCCTTATGCTTTCAAAGGATGCAGTGGATATATGTGATTCAATGCTTGCCCAGGGCGGTATATGCGTCCTTCATGATGAGGGGGATTATGATGCTTTCTTTGAGGACACCTTAAGAGCCGGTCACTATGAGAACCGCAGGGAGAGTGTTGATATAATGATCCGCTCAAGCCGTGACGTGATAAACGATCTTATCTCAAAGGGAGTAGAATTTGAGCGTGATGAGAAAGGCGAGCTTACCTATACTAAGGAAGGCGCCCACTCAATCCCAAGAATATGCTTCCACGAAGATATAACCGGCAAGGAGATCACTACAAAACTACTTGCAAATGTGAGGAGGCTTGATAATGTATCTATCATGGAATACACTTGCATGACAGACCTTCTGGAGGATGAGACTGGAAGAATATGTGGAGTGCTGGCAGAAAAAGATAACAGCAGCATAGAGATATATGCAGGTGACGTGATATTTGCTACAGGAGGAATAGGCGGTCAGTATGCATATTCCACAAACTACGGGATATTAACCGGAGATGGCTGCCGGATCGCCAGTGACCATGGGGCAGAGCTTGAGCATATGGATTATGTTCAGATACATCCTACCTGCCTGTACAGGAAGAAGAAAGGACGTAATTTCCTTATTTCTGAGTCAGCAAGGGGAGAAGGTGCTATAATATTAAATCATAAGGGCGAAAGGTTTGTTGATGAGCTGCTTCCAAGAGATGTTGTCACAGAAGCTATCAGGAAGGAAATGGAGAAAGAGGGAGTTGAGTACGAGTTCCTTTCATTTGAAAATGTGCCTGATGAGGTAATAAGAAATCATTTCCCTCACATATGTGAGACCTGCCTTGAGGACGGCTATGATATATTCCGGGAGCCTGTTCCTATAGTTCCTGCCCAGCATTATTTCATGGGAGGAATACATGTGGACAGCAACTCAGAGACAACACTTCCACATCTTTACGCAGTGGGAGAGACGAGCTGCAACGGAGTTCACGGAAAGAACAGACTTGCCAGCAACAGTCTGCTTGAAAGTCTTGTATTTGCAGCAAGGGCAGCAAAGAAGATAAACAGCGAAGAGGTCGTGTAAATACGAGAATTAAAAAAACGGTGAAGCAAGCATGTAAATATGAGAATGTAAAAAATAGTCAAGCCATTGGCATGAACACATAGATTTTATAAAAAGCCTAATACAAAATAAAGGCGGAGATGATCTGAAATACAAACAATTTGCGGAAAAGGAGAAGAAATGGACAGAATAACAATGCTTTTAAATGCGGATAAATTCATAAAACTTGCCCTTGAGGAGGATATCAGTTCTGAGGATGTTACAACAAATTCAGTAATGCCTGATTACAAGAAGGGCGAAGTGCAGCTTATATGTAAGGAAGACGGAATAATTGCCGGACTTTCAGTATTTGAGAGAGTATTTACAATGCTTGATCCTGCCACGGAAGTGAAGTACGCAGAGTACAACGGCAGACCTGTTAAGGATGGTGATAAGGTAACAAAGGGCGAACTTCTTGCAGTTGTTACAGGAGACATCAGGGTTCTCCTCTCCGGTGAGAGAACAGCCCTTAACTACCTTCAGAGAATGAGTGGAATTGCCACATATACAAATAAGGTTGCCGCACTTCTTGAGGGAACAGGCATCAAGCTTCTTGATACAAGAAAGACAGGACCTTGCATGAGGATATTTGAGAAGTATGCAGTAAAGGTAGGAGGTGGAAATAACCACAGATACAACCTTTCAGACGGAGTACTTCTTAAGGATAACCACATTGACGCAGCGGGCGGTGTAAAGGAAGCGATAATGGCTGCCAAAGAATATGCACCGTTTGTCAGAAAGATAGAGGTGGAGACCGAGAACCTTGACATGGTGAAGGAGGCTGTGGAGGCCGGTGCCGACATAATCATGTTAGACAATATGAGCCCTGAGGAGATGGAAGAGGCAGTAAGGTACATAGATGGCAGAGCTGAGACAGAGTGCTCTGGAAATATCACAAAGGAAAATATCGAGAAGATAAAGAATATAGGTATTGATTATGTGTCAAGCGGTGCTCTTACACATTCAGCACCTATTATGGATCTCAGTTTGAAACATCTTAAGGTTATCCAGTAGTTTTTAACAGGTTAATGGATGGTGTCAGGTTTTATATGAAAATCTGACATTCGATGGAAAGAGGTAAATGAATGACAGACGGTGTCTCAAGAAGACAATTTGAAATAGAACAGTTCAGAAACAGTGATGTGCCAATATCGGGAACCGCCATGGGAAAGCTTGCAGGGGTTTCAAGACAGGTGGTGGTACAGGATATAGCACTGCTTAGAACTGCAGGCTACAATATAATCTCCACGCCTAGGGGATATATGCTGTCAGATCACAGCGGCGTTACCAGGATTATAAAGACCTACCATAGCCTTGAGGATACTGCTAAAGAGCTGGAAATAATAGTTGACAATGGTGGCGCGATTGTAGATGTCAGGGTAAATCACAGGGTTTACGGCAAGATGACAGCTCCCCTTAATATAAAGAACAGAAAAGACATAAAGAATTTTATTAAGGATATTGAGACAGGAAAATCCAGTCCGCTTATGAATATCACATCAGGATATCATTTTCACCAGATAAGTGCAGATGATGAGAAGACCCTTGATGAGATAGAGGAGGCTCTAAAGGAAGAGGGATTTCTCACTGAAATACTTCCATATGAGGAAGGAATGTGGTAGAATACACAGGATTGTATTGAGGAATGTGTTGGCTGATAGTTAATGAAAGAAGGATGATTTTATTATGGCAGGAATAACACATGAGATTGATGACAAGAATATTGTTATGGCGATTAAAAGTGACGCTGTAGCCGCAACTAAGGAGCTTGTGGAGGCAGCGGGTCTTAAAAAGGGTCAGATATTGGTTGTTGGTTGCAGTACCAGTGAGACTCTGGGGGAACAGATCGGAAGCTGGTCGGTTCCTGAGGTGGGACAGGCTATCTACGATGGTATCAACAGTGTCCTTGAGCCTCTCGGCATATACCTTGCAGCCCAGTGCTGTGAACATCTGAACAGAGCTATAGTTGTTGCCCGTGAAGCAGTACCATTTGCAGAATATGTAAATGCAGTTCCACAGCCTAAGGCAGGTGGATCATTTGCAACTGCGTGCTACAAGTCTTTAAAGGATCCTGTGGTGCTTGAGGAGATCAAGGCGGATGCAGGCATGGATATAGGAGAGACACTTATAGGCATGCATCTTAAGAAGGTGGCAGTTCCTGTGCGCCTGAAGCAGAAGCACATCGGGAATGCAAATGTAATATGTGCAAGGACCAGGGCAAAATATATCGGCGGCGAAAGGACCATATACAATAAAAGCTGAAAATACCTTAAGGGAGTATTTATTTTATGAAAAATGAACAGTTTAGTTCAAGACTTGGTTTTATCCTGGTTTCTGCAGGATGTGCCATAGGGCTTGGAAATGTATGGAAGTTCCCATATATATGTGGTGAAAACGGTGGCGCGGTATTTATCCTTATATATCTCATATGTCTTTTTTTGATAGGACTTCCCATACTGATATGTGAGTATTCCGTAGGACGTGGAAGCGGATACAGTCTTATGAAGGCTTACAAAAATCTTGAACCGGAGGGAACTCATTGGCACAGATCCGGTGTAGCCAGCTTCGTGGGCAATTATGTTCTCATGATGTTCTACACAATGGTGGCAGGCTGGATGATGTATTATGCCTACAAGACTGCCGGGGGCGAGTTTGTAGGTGCGGATACGGACACAGTTAAGGGAATATTTAACCATATGCTGGGGAATCCGGGAACTATGATATTCTGGACCTTGTTAGTTATAGTGTTGGCATTTGGCGTATGTGCACTCGGTCTTGAAAATGGTGTGGAGAAGATCACCAAAGTTATAATGCTTCTGCTGATAGTTCTTATGATAGTAATGGCAGTCCGTTCGGTAACACTTCCCGGAGCCTCAAAGGGACTTGAATTTTATCTGGTTCCTGACTTTAATAAGCTTCACGAGAGAGGAATGGGAAATGTTATATTTGCAGCACTTACCCATGCATTCTTCACGTTGAGTGTCGGCATCGGTTCCATGGAGATATTCGGAAGCTACCTTTTGAAGGAGAGAAGGCTTACCGGAGAGGCCATAAGTGTAACGCTGTTAGATACATTTGTAGCCATAACAGCGGGACTTATTATTGTTCCGTCATGTTTTGCTTATAATGTCGAGCCGGATGCAGGCCCACCACTTCTTTTCATAACTCTGCCAAGTGTATTCAACCATATGGCAGGAGGGAGAATCTGGGGTACATGTTTCTTCGTATTCATGACATTTGCCGCTATATCAACGGTTATTGCGGTATTTGAGAATATAGTTAAGATGACTATTGATGCAAGGGACTGGGAGAGAAAGAAAGCTGTTGCCGTGAACATGATAGGCGTGGCAGTTCTTTCAATGCCGGCGATCCTTGGATATAATGTGCTTTCAGGAATAAAGCCTTTTGGTGACGGAAGTACCATAATGGATCTTGAGGATTTCCTTGTTTCATATAATCTGCTTCCGCTGGGATCTCTTATTGCTATTCTGTTCTGTGTAAGGAAGAATGGATGGGGATATGATAACTTCATGAACGAGGTCAATACCGGGGAAGGTGTCAGATTTCCGCGGGGACTTAAGTGGTATATGACGTATATAGTGCCGCTCCTTATTGTGGTTGTATATATTAAGGGTTACTATGATTTGTTTGCCCCTAAGGGTACAAAAGTGCTGGCATTCTGGATGGGTGTGGCTGCTCTGTTCCTGATGGGAGTGTTCGCCGTAATATTTGTGGGGAATAAGAAGAGTGATGGTGTGAAAGAAATGTAAACATGTGAAGCTTCCCCAATAAAGACGGATCTGATATAGGCGTAGATTTATTTGAAGCGGCTTATATATAATAAAAAGGAAGTAGCGGGAAATTTATGAGTTTTCCGCTATTTTTTTGCTTAAAACCGGTATATATGGTTACAGGGGAAGCTCAAAACTGTGGCAGCCTGCGGTGTTTCCGGGCTGGTTTTGCTGCTGCTGTGGACTAATGTCTGGTCCATCCATCAATATCCGCACCTTCTATGGCGGAGAAGATACGTTCCTTGATCTCCGGCACTGTTGCCCGGAGCTGGTCTATTATGTCCTTGCTTTCCTGACGCTTGGTCACTCCGTCGGCAGGACATGGATTTTTACATACAGGTAATTCATTTTTCAGTGCAAATGACCTGACTTCCCCTTCGTAAGCGTAGATGAGAGGACGTATCAGCGTAATCTGTGATTTCTCAAGGAAGGTCACAGGGGAAAATGTATGTACTCGCCCTTCATATAACAGTGACATTAAGAAGCTGTCTACCACATCATCCTTATGGTGTGCGTAGGCTATTTTATTGCAACCGAGTCTAATGGCAGCCTGGTTAAAGGCGCCCTTTCTCATTCTTGAACACAGTGAGCATGGATTAGGTTCCTTCCGGTGGTCGAATACGATCTCACCGATCTGAGTATGCTCCACAAAATACGGAACCTCAAGCCTGTTGCAGTATCTTTCAAGCCCGGAAGTATCAAAATCCTTGAAACCAAGGTCTACGGTTATAGCATAAAGAGAGAAACTCTTCGGATAGAATTTCTGAAGCTTCGCCAGTGCGTACAGCAGGGTAAGGCTGTCCTTTCCGCCGGAGATTCCCACGGCGATGGTGTCTCCTTCTTCTATCATGTTGTAATCATCAATAGCTCTTCTTGTATATGATAATAATTTCTGTGATTTCATGTGTTGTCCATTCCTTTTTATAAGTTCCCTATGATCTTTATACCCATGGGTTACAGCGTATTCCATGGCATTTTGCCGGTGCTGCAGTATCGACCATGTATAAATAATATTTCACAATGTGACAGGTGTCAATTATTTGCAGAAATAAGACCAAGACCTGTTGACGTGGGTGGGATTTTAAGCAAAAATAGATATAGGATTAAAAATGAAACATTAAAAAGGAAAGCATGTCATTATTTGGGAAACAGGAATTTTATTCAATGATTGTATGGGAGGAGAAATATGCTGAAAAAAGAGTTCGTATATCAGGAATACACGAGAAGAGAAGAAAATATCTTAAGGGCACCATATAATCCGGAATTGGAATTTTATTCGGTGATAAAGTCCGGCAACATAGAAAAAACAAAAGAACTATGTGGTGTATCATTTGCAGACAAGAAAGGACTTGGAAAGCTGTCTGAAAATCCCCTCCAAAATCTCAAATATCATTTTGTTATAACCCTTGCTATGCTGGCAAGATATTGCATAGATGGGGGACTTGATATATCAACGGCATTTTCCGTGAGTGATTTTTATATCATGAAGGCAGACAAAGCGAAAAATGTAGCTGAAATAGACACTCTTCATACCAGCGCCTGTATTGATTATGCCCAGAGAATGAAGAAGCTCAGAAATAAGAAGATAACATCCCGACCGGTTGCCAGATGCGTAGATTATATTGCAGATCACCTTCATTGTAAGATATCCCTTGGTGAATTAGCAGATTATGTAGATTTAAATCCATCATATCTTTCACGATTGTTTAAAAAGGAAACAGGCAGTACTATCAGTGAGTATATAATGAGGACAAAGATTGAAACGGCTGGGAACATGCTGATATATTCGGAATACACTTCGACAGAGATAGCTTCAATACTGGCGTTTTCTGATCAGAGTTATTTCACAGAGATGTTCCATAAGTACATGGGAGTTACGCCAAAAAAGTATCAGTCGATGCACTTGAGAGAAATTGAGATGGGCAAAGAAGGGAAAAAGTGACTTTTTTTGTGTGCAAAGTGCACAAAACATAAAGAAGAAAAGACAATATAAAGTAAATTAGCACAAATAGGTAAAAAATGCCATAAAAAAATCAATCTTTTGCCATAATATTAATTTTTTATCTGATATAAATGATACATAGGGTTAAGAACATGCTCATAAATAACAATTTATTAATGGGCGGAATTATGTATTATAAGAGAGGAGAAAAAGTATGGCAAAAGGAAAAAAGTATCTTGCATTATTCCTGGCTGCGGGTTTGGTTATAACTGCAATGCCATTAGGAACTACCCATGCAACAGGAATCATCGGCAATGATCCTGTAACAACAGTTAACAGCGAAGACGTGGTAGATCCGTCAACAGACCTTAGTTATGAGGGTTATGAGGAAGTCTGGGGTGACGAATTTGATGGAACAGAATTAAACAGAGATGTGTGGAATGTTGAAACACATGAGAAGGGATGGGTTAATTCAGAACTTCAGGCATATGTGGATAATGATGAGGTATTACAGGTAAAGGATGGCTACCTTAACATTAATCCGGTTAAGACGGTAGAACATAGCAGCGAGGCGGCTGCAATCGTTAAAAATGCTGATTTCTCGTCAGGAAAAGATGACTGGGTGGAGACAATAGCAAACTGGGGTGATCCTTATCATACGGTTGCATCGAGCACAGTTGTTGACAATGGAATAAAGTATACAATCACAGATCCGGGTGATGAAGATTGGCATGTGCAGTTAAAGCAGGATAATTTAAATCTTAAAGAAGGACATACATACAAGGTTGCATATAATGTAACATCCACAGCAGCAAGGCAGATAAAGTCAGGAGTACAGAGCGCAGCCTATACATGGTATGGCGGAGCGAATCCTGTACTTGAGGCAAATGTAGTGACTCCGGTTGAGTATGAATTTACAATGGAGGCAGACGATGATACAGCAACTGTTTACTTTTCATTAGGAAAGATTGCTGATGTTGAAACACCTGCTTCTGATATTACAATTACAGATATTACATTTACAGATCTGTCAGATGATGGTGAAGGCGAAGATGTGGTGAACTATACATCAGGTCGTATAAGCACCCAGAATAAGCAGACATTTACTTATGGTCTCTTTGAGTGCAGGGCAAAGGTTCCTGCAGGTAAGGGATATCTTCCTGCATTCTGGCTTATGGCAAATGATGAGAATGTGTATGGTCAGTGGCCAAGATGTGGCGAGATTGACTGTATGGAGGTCATGGGACAGGATCCTGATAAATTATACGGAACTATCCACTATGGTAATCCTCATGCTGAAAGCCAGGGAACGTATGAGATAACAGATGGTGCTTCATTTGCAGACGAGTTCCATACATTTGCATGTGAATGGCTTCCGGGAAAGATAAACTGGTATGTGGATGGCAAATTATACCATACAGAAAGCAACTGGCATTCAACAACAGTTGGCCAGGGAACACTTACATATCCTGCACCATTTGATCAGCCTTTTTATATTATCTTAAATCTTGCAGTAGGTGGAAGCTGGGTTGGAAATCCTGATGACACAACAAACTTTGATAATAATCCATATGTGATTGATTATGTGAAGGTTTATCAGAAGGACAGCTATGATGAGAATGTGCAGAAGCCGGAGAATAATGTGGAACTTCGTGATCCGGATGTGACAGGAAACTATGTTAATAATGGGGATTTTTCAGTGGAAGAAGATCTTACAGATGATACAGACTGGAAGTTCCTTACTGCGCTTGGTGGTGAGGCAGCAGCAACAATTTCTGGCAATGAGATTAACATTGATACAACAAATGAGGGAACTGTTGATTACAGTGTACAGCTTGTGCAGGCTGGTGTGCCATTACTTAAGGGCGCAACATACAAAGTTTCATTTGATGCATGCGCAGCAGAAGCCAGAACAATGCATGTTGATATAAAGGCACCTGATCACGGATATATTAATTACATGAACGGAACCGGTGCAGAGGTTGCTCTTGATACAGAGTATAATCATTATGAGTATGAATTTAAGATGAAGTCTGATTCAGATGCAAATGGACGTCTTGAGTATAATATGGGAGCGACAGGTTCAAATGCACAGATCAAGCTTAAGAACGTGCGTATTGAGAAGATTGCTGATCCTGATCCTAATGAGAAGGAAGAGAAGACAGTCCTTGCAAATGGTAACTATGTCTATAATGGTGGTTTCCAGGAAGGAACAGGACATTTAGGATATTGGGATATAGCTAAGTCAGAAGGTTCAAGTGTAAGTGTAACAGATTATAAGGATGGCAGAAGATTTAAGGCAGTTGTTCCTGAGGGAGCATCAGAGTATGTGTTCCTTTCACAGGATGACATGACATTTAATGAAGGAACTCCATATCTCTTCAGCTTTGATCTTGAGGCAGATACAGATGCAAATGTAAAGGCAGTTATAGCAGGTGTTGAGTGTGAGGCACAGGCTGTTAAGGGTGATAAGAAGACTTATAGATTTGAGATACCATCAACAACAGAATTCAGTGACAAGGCTGTGTCATTCACATTCGATGCTGCAGGTACATATTATCTTGACAATGTAAAGATGGTAGAGAATGCCATGATCAAGAATGGCTCATTTAACGATGGCGAAACAGGATATACAATCTATATTGATTCATCAGCCAAGGCAAGCCATGTTGTAGATAGCATAAAGGAAGATAATGCACTGAGTCTTACAATCGATAAGACCGGTGATGCAGATTGGAAGATTCAGGTTAAGCAGGAAGATGTTAAACTTGAAGCAGGTAAGACATACAGATTTAAGTTAAAGGCCAAGTCATCTGTTGACCGTGATATCCGTGTAGTAATGCAGGGCGGAGAAAAGCTTGGATGGCCGGTATACTCAAATGACAATGTAATATCACTTACAAGTGAGTATACAGAGATTGAAGATGTATTTACAATGAATGAAGATACAGATCCTTCCGCATTTTTAAGTATCTGTTTAGGTAAGGTTGACAGAGAGATCACAGATCAGCATGTAGTATGCATTGATGATATTTCTCTTGAGGAAGTAAAGGCTGAAAAGGAAATTCCGGAGTATGAGGTTCCGGAAAACCAGACTATACATTGCGGACAGACCCTTGCTGATATTACTCTTCCGGAGGGCTTTAGCTTTGAGGAGCCAGGACTTGAGCTTGCACCCGGTATAAGCAAGGTGACACTTAAGTACACACCGGCAGATACAGATAAGTATGAAATTGTTACAGGAATAGAAATAACAATTACAGTAGAACATGATCACAAGGATGGCGTATGTGTATGTGGAGACATTGCTGATGGATTTGCCAAGGTAAATGGCAAGTGGGGCTTCTATAAGGATCAGAAGATAGTTTCAAATTACACAGGTGTAGTTAAGGGAGTTATTGATGGTAAGTCAAACTGGTACTATGTAAAGAATGGAGTATACACCAAGGCAAGTGGTATTACCAAGAGGGTGGATGGTAAAGGAAACTGGTACTATGTGAAGAATGGAGTATACACCAAGGCAAGTGGTATTGCCAAGAAGGTAGATGGCACAGGAAACTGGTACTATGTGAAGAATGGTGTGCTCACCAGAACTAACGGTATCACTAAGAAGGCAGACGGTTCAAGTGCAACCTGGTTCTATGTAAAGAATGGAGTGTTCACAAAGGCTACAGGTATTGCCAAGAAGGCAGATGGTTCAGGTGCAACCTGGTATTATGTGAAGAACGGAGCGTATACCAAGGCTACATGTATTGCCAAGAAGGCAGATGGTTCAAGTAAAACTCAGTATTATGTGAAGGCCGGTTCATGGGCAAATAAATTCACAGGTACAATTAAGATTGGCAAAAAGAACTATAAGATAGTTAATGGTGTTGTGAAGTAATACCTTTAACAAGCTGACGAATTTACATTAAAGCAATAATATAAATGAAAGGGAAGTGGTCTCTTGAAGAGGGCGCTTCTCTTTTTTGTTCATCGAGCTGGCAGTCTAGATGACAATTATAAAAAATAAGATCAAGACCTGTTGACGCAGGTGGGATTTTAGGGGAAAATAAACATAATTGGGGACGACACAGGATGATATAACCAAGAGCAAAGCAAGTAATACCAAAGCTGACAATGGCTATAAAAAGATGATCAGGAGGAACATGGAATGGAATACAGAAGATTTGCAAATAAAATAGTGGCGAGGATTGACAAGGGGGAGGTGTTTGGCGGTCACCTGAACAAAGCCATTGTAAGTGCAGTCTGTGAGATGGTAATAGACGTGATAGAAGGAACCGTCGACAGGATTTATGACGAGGAAATCGGCTTGAATGTATTCAGTTTTTCATAGGATTGTATACTAAAAATATAATCTGAAAGTAGAATTTGAAAAGACAAGTCGTTGATATAATGCAGGGGGAGCATATGTTTTGTGAAGCAGACTATAGATTGAATATATTGACAAATGAAGACGCAGCCCAGGTTGTGTTGTATATTTCAAACACCTGTCTGTCGGATGAAGCACAGAATGTTTACAGGCAGGTGTGCCGCATGTCAGATGTGAAGTTTGATTTCTGCGAACTTCTTGTGAAGGATTGGGATAGCTGGCTCACTCCATGGAGTGCTGACGCGGGTATGAAGGACAGGAAATTTGCAGGAAAAGGGAGAGAATTACTGGACGATATCCGGGAGAAGATACTTCCGGAGATAAAGCATCACTTTCCAAATTACAGGCAGCTATATATTGCCGGGTATTCCCTGGCAGGATTATTTTCCCTTTGGGCACTATATGAAAGCGGATTGTTTGACGGAGCAGTGAGCTGTTCCGGTTCCCTGTGGTATCCGGGGGTTGAGGAATATCTGCAGCAGACAGAATTGAACCAGAAGGCAGATGTGTATTTAAGCCTTGGGAAGAAGGAGCCGAAAACTGCCAATCACCTTATGAAGAGAGTTGGGGAGATCACGGAGGCAGAGTACGAGAAGCTGCGGAGTGATATAAATGTGGGCAATGTTATATTTGAATGGAATGACGGAGGACATTTTGCAAATGTGGTGGAGCGTATGGCGATGGGAATACGATGGATCATTTCCTGACTGGATCACGAAGGAAAATGCCCGTATCACATACAGGTGAAAGGAGCTTACTATGGAGGAGTTCATACCTCAGTTAAAGACAGACAAGGAATTTACAAATAAAATAATCAGGAAATATCATTTTGGAGGGGAAAATACAGGTAAGGTTGCAAGCTTATGTGATATATCCCTGCCCCTGGTTTCCTCGGCCTGTTATTATGTATGGAAAAAGGCAGACACCGAAATCACATATGATGAATACGCTGTATGTCTTGTGACATTGGGGACAGCCTTTGACAAACTGGTTGACCTCTATGCAGAGAACAACTGCCTCCTGGAGGCATACATGCTGGACTGCATAGGGCTTGAATTTATGACCCGGAGCTATGAACAACTGGTTAAACATATCCAGACAAAATACTGCAAATGGGGCACAAAGCTTGACTTCCTTGGAGACACCTATCCTGTAGATATGATGGCAAGGCTTATGGAGAACTTCACCGGTACAGGCGTTTTGATAAATGATGAAATGATGTTAAAGCCACTTAAGAGCGTGCTGTTCCTGCTTCCGGTGTCAGATCAGGAACAGAAGGCAGACGCGTGCCGTATATGTACAAATTGTGGGAATGTCAACTGTATGTTCCGGGAGGCTTCCGGTTCAGAGCAGCAGAACAGTATACAGAAGATCAGCAGTATACCTAAAATCAATAGTATGTCGAAGAACAATGGCATACCGGGCGGTTCTTATGGTATCAGACAGATATTTAAAAACGAAGGCGGCAAATAATACATGAAGAAATAAGAAAGCAAAGAAAGAACACCATAGTATGATGAAGCGGATGATACATATACTCTTTTGTATATGAAGAGAGCGGGTGAGTGAAAATGATACAGTTATACACAGGTGACGGTAAGGGAAAAACCACAGCGGCAGTGGGGCAGGCAGTTCGTGCTGTCGGTTCAGGTTATAGGGTTATGTTCTGCCAGTTTATGAAAGGAGGGGAGACAGGGGAGCTTGAGGTATTGAAAGAGCTTTCACAGGTGGAGATCTATAGATGTGAAAGAGAATTTCCTTTTTTTAATGCTATGACCGACCGGGATAAGGAGGAGATCACGGAGATACATAATGCAATTATCAGGAATATAATCCGCAGATTTGACGGCTTGAACAATACCGGAAACATATCAGTGAACGGCAGTGGGGCTGTCGGTCTGATGGTGGTTCTTGATGAGATAACCTATCCATTAAACTGGGGACTTATTGATGTAAGTCTGTTTAAGGATCTGGTTGGGAAAATGAAGGCGTTATATAACGGAAGAAGCGGTGATAGCGGAGAAGAAAGCCTGTCCCGGATAGAGCTTGTACTTACAGGCAGGGAACCTGACAGGTTTATTCTTGAAAATGCAGACTACATAACAGAAATGAAGAAGCTGCGACATCCATTCGACTGTGGGATACAGGCAAGAAAAGGGATAGAGTATTAGAAATAGGGGTGACATTATGGGGAAGAATGAAAATGGGACAACTGTAGCGAAAATAATAATAAGCATTGTGTTCATTGTATGGTTTATGGGTTCGCTCTTTGGCATGATGGTATGTTCAAAGCTTGATGGCGGAACAGGACTTATGCTGGCACTGATAGGACAATATTTCCTTGTGTTTGGAATTATGGGAGTTGTGGGCAGTATAAAGAAACGCCCATTTCCGGCGATCATCCTGCTGTTTCCATTGGTGGGCATTGCACTTATCATATGTGGCGTGATCATGTACATAGATATGCAAAATGCTGCACAAATGATCTACGAGATGGCTCCTTACCTGTTGGCAGGAATATTCCCGGTGACAGGAGTTTTAATGATAATCAGTGCTACCTCAGAAATAAGACATCTTAAGCGTGTGTGCACAGTGGAAGTCCAGGCTAAATGTATCAGCGTGGAGACCCGTTGGACTCAGGGCGGAAAAGGACGGAGGACAAAGCGGGTGCATATGCCTGTCTACAGTGTCTACTATAATGGAAGGGAATACACTGTCCGGAATGATGTGTATACAAACATGAACGATTATCAGGTGGGAAATTATTATCCTATAATGATCAATCCATTAAATCCGGAAGAATTTCTTGACGCAAATAGCAGAAAGGGCAATATAGTCACTCTGGTTCTTGGGATTATATTTGTTGCGGTGTTAATACCGGTCATCGTATACATGTAACAGGAAAATAATACAAAAAAGGAAATGCACAGATGATAAAGAACATTATATTTGACTTGAATGGAACTATGATATTTGACGGAAAATACCACGAAATAGCATGGAAGGAATACTCAGATAAGCTGGCAGGCAGGATACTTACAACAGAAGAGTTTCAGCACCATGTACTGGGGCATACCAACAGGGATATCCTGGAATATCTCATGGGTAAGGGTACGCTTTCCGATGAGCGTATACTTGAGCTGACAGAGGAAAAGGAAGCAGCATATCGTGACCTGTATGTAAAGGACACCGAGAATTTCAAGCTGGTGGACGGACTTGAAGAGTACCTTGACTATATAAAAGAAAAAGGTATAAACATAAATATCGCTACAGGCTCCAACCTTACAAATCTTGACTTTTACTTTGAACAGTTTAAGCTTGACCGCTGGTTTGATAAGTCAAAGGCAGCCTATGACGATGGAACCATGGCAGCAAAACCGGCACCGGATATGTATATAAGAGCCATGGAAAGAATTGGTGCAGCACCGGAAGAAACAATGGTAATAGAAGACGGACCATCCGGAGTAAAAGCCGCTGCCGCCGCAGGAGCAGCCTTCATAGTAGGCATATACGGAGACTCTGACGAGAACCTCTTAAAAAATACCTGCCTCTGCAACCTGCTTATCCACGACTACGTAGATCAACCAAAGCTAAGAACCATATTTTCAAAAAATAAATCTAACTGAGCTATAGGACAGAACGAGTTGATAAAAACCGCCTTCACCCATTATAAATAAAGGACTGAAGACGGTTTAATCTTTTTTGAAAAAATTTTAAAGGCAGACAAAATATGGCTGTTAATTCTGAATAGCATTATATATCTGACAATTAAATTGATTTCCAAACTATAGTTATCTAAATTACTATGATCAAAAATTTCTTGAAAAAATAATAAGGCACAATGATATACATTAAAACCATTGTGAGCACTTCGTTACGAGGTTTACTCTGGTTGTCAGCACAAAGCCCATGTCTGAGCGTATGTAAATACGCGAGTTTGGGCGACTGCTGACTAATAGACGAGTAAACCGAGTAGAAGGCGCAAACAGGTTTTATATGTATATCATGTGCCTACTTAATCATCCGTAAATTTATCCAATGAACCTCCGGGAAACCAATAAAGTTCCAATATCCGGATTGCTTAATTCTTCAAAAACTGCCCCTGCTTCTTCCTGTCAACATAGCTCTTAACCTCAGCCACAACAACACCATTTAACGCAAACAGTGCAATGATATTTGGCAGAGCCATAAGACCATTGAAGATATCAGCGATAGTCCATACAGCCTTAACAGTCATGTAAGGTCCGATGAAGATACATGCAATGTATAACCAACGATAAAACTTAACAACCTTCATCTTACCATTTGTAAGGTACTCAAGACACTTCTCACTGTAATAATCCCAACCAAGGATAGTTGTAAATGCGAAGAATACAAGGCACACCATAAGTAATAATGAAGCAACAACTGATGGGAATGGAAGACATGTCTGGAATGCATGTGTAGTAACGGCAACACCCTCAAGACCTATATCCCATGATCCGGCGATAACAATAGTAAGACCAGTAAGCGTACAGATAACGATAGTATCGATGAATGTAGCGAGCATTGATACAAGACCCTGCTCAACAGGTTCATTTGACTTTGCTGCGGCAGCAGCTATAGGAGCACTACCGAGACCGGCCTCATTTGAGAAGATACCACGGGCAATACCCTTCTGCATGGCAACTATGATGGCACCAAGAGTACCGCCGGCAGCAGCCTTAAGACCGAATGCGTTTTCGATGATTTCTTTGAAAGCTCCCGGTACCTTGTCGATATTGAATATTATTATAAGTAATGCAGTTATAACATAGAGAATAGCCATGAAAGGAACTACAACCTGGGCAACATTTGAAATTCTCTTAAGACCACCGATAAGAACGAGTCCTACACAGATGGTGAGGATAATACCGGATATAACTATAGCCCATGAATAATCAATGTCAAATAATCTGAAAGCTACATGCTTTGTGTCCGGATCAAAGAAGTTCTTAACGGCACTTGAGATACCATTTACCTGGGTAAATGTACCGATACCGAAGAGACCTACACATACTCCGAAGAAGGCAAATATCTTCGCAAGCCATTTCCAGTTCTTACCCATACCATTTTCAATATAGTAGAAAGGACCACCTACAACATGACCGTCTTCAGCAATAGTTCTGTACTTTACTGCAAGCATACACTCTGAGAACTTTGTTGCTGTTCCGAAGAGAGCTGCGATCCACATCCAGAAAAGGGCTCCCGGACCACCTGTAACAATGGCGGTGGCAACACCTACGATATTACCTGTTCCGATGGTTGCAGAAAGGGCTGTACATAAAGCACCAAAGCTGCTGATCTCTCCGTGACCATCCTGTTCCTCCTCGGCGAACATGAGCTTGAAGCCCTTGCCAAGCTTTGTGACCTGAATTCCCTTAAGACGGATTGTAAGGAAGATACCGGCTGCAAGGATCAATACTATAAGCGGTACGCCCCAGACAAAATCATCGATCTTTCCGAGAACTGTGTTGATAGTTTCTAACATTTTTTCTCTCCTCCTGTATTTTTTTGTTGGAAAATGTCTTAAAACAGGAAAATATCAGTCTCTAATACAAGCGAACTTCACATTTTCGTGATAAATAAATTCCCGTGTTGGATTATAAAGTAAAAAGCACAATAATACAAGGAAATTAATGGGATTTCATTGATTAGAACCGACATTTAAAGTATAATTGGAGTAGTGCCGTTGCAGATTATACAGTGAGGGGCAATGACATTTATGTAATGTTTGGAGGAAGATAGATATGTCGTACATGGCATTGTACAGAAAATGGAGACCTGGGGAATTTGACGAGGTAAAGGGTCAGGATCATATTGTAAGGACTCTTAAGAACCAGATAGTCAATGACAGGATAGGCCATGCATATTTGTTTTGCGGAACCAGAGGTACAGGTAAGACTACCATAGCCAAGCTGTATGCCAAGGCAGTGAATTGTGAGCACCCTGTGGACGGAAGTCCTTGTAATGAGTGTGCAAGCTGTAAGGCAATAGCCGCAGGAACAGCTATGAATGTCATAGAGATAGATGCAGCGTCCAACAACGGCGTTGATAATATCAGACAGATAAAGGAAGAGGTGCAGTATCCTCCCACAGAGGGAAAGTACAAGGTTTATATTATCGATGAGGTGCATATGCTTTCTATAGGAGCCTTCAATGCATTGCTTAAGACTCTTGAGGAGCCACCATCATATGTAATATTCATTCTTGCTACAACTGAAGCCCACAAGATACCTATAACTATTTCATCCCGTTGTCAGAAATATGATTTCAGAAGGATTTCCGTTGATACCATTTCAGACAGACTCATGGATCTGCTGTCAAGGGAGAACATAGAGGCTGACAGAAAAGCCGTGGATTATATTGCCAAGGCAGCGGACGGCTCCATGCGAGATGGTCTCAGTATCCTGGATCAGTGTATATCCTTTAATCTGGGACAGAAACTTACTTATGACAAGGTGCTTGAGACTGTAGGTGCGGTGGATATAGATATATTTGCCAAGCTGCTCCGATCCATAATTGATCTTGACGTATCGGCAGCCCTTGATATAGTTGATGAGACCGTATGGCAGGGCAGGGAGCTGTCAAGATTTGTCAGTGATTTTACATGGTTTTTGAGAAATGTACTGCTCATAAAGGTTTCTGTGGATGGCGATAAGAAGTTAGACATGACTGCAGAGAACATTGCAAGAGTAGAGGAGCTGGCAGAGCAGATAGATGAGCAGACACTTATAAGGTATATCAATATATTTGCAGGGGCATCGGCAAATATTAAGAATGCCACCCAGAAAAGGGTTGTTTTAGAGCTTGCTGTCATAAAGCTGTGTAAGCCTGAGATGGAGACAAATTACGACGCTCTTATAGACAGACTGAGGATCCTTGAGAAGAAGGTGGAATCAGGAGCGGTGCTTCCGGCAAATCTGGCAGAGGCATTGAAGAGCGGCAGCGTAGCAGTTGCTCCGGCAGGAGGAAATGGAGTGGATGCCCATGGCACAGCCGGAACATCAGGTGCCGGAACCGGGACTTCGGGAAAGGAAAAGCTTGTGGACAGGATAAACAACCTGCCGGAGGCTGACAGATATGATCTTAAGCAGATAATAGATCTGTGGGATATGGTCCTTGATAAGCAGGGAAGACTCACTGCGGATTTCCTGAGACAGGGAACTGTGGGACTTACCTCGGACAATAAGGGCTTAAGGATCACATTTTTCAAGAAGGATGAATTCAGATCGGCTATCAGATACTTCACAGACAAGGATAAGGTGAAGGCGTTTAAGGAGAGGATAGCGGAGATTACAGGTCGTACATTTCCGGTGGAGTTTGTGGTGGTGGATGATAATCCGGAGACAAGAAGAGAGACCGAGGAGAACGATCTTGGCAAGATCAATTTTGATATAGACATAATTTAATACAGATATAGACATATCCGGAGTATGGATATGGTCTGACATGGCTTGATATGGTGTCAGCTCATGCACAGATACATTTATGGTGATCTATGCCTGATACCAATAAAATAAATATTAAGGAATTTTCAAGGAGGAATTAGAACAAATGGCTAAGAGAGGCGGATTTGGCGCAGGTATGATGCCTGGAAATATGAACAATCTTATGAAGCAGGCCCAGAGAATGCAGAAGCAGATGGAGGAGACCACAAAGGAGCTTGAGGATAAGGTTTATGAGTCATCGGTAGGTGGCGGAGTTGTAACAGCTAAGGTTTCAGGAAGAAAGGAGCTTCTTGAGATCAAGATCGATCCTGAGGCTGTTGATCCTGATGATGTTGAGACTCTTGAGGATCTGGTTATCTCAGCGGTAAATGAAGCACTGAGACAGCAGGATAAGGATTACAATGACAGCATGGCTAAGATTTCAGGCGGCGTAGGACTGGGAGGATTACCTTTCTAATGAATATATATGGTGGAGAAGTAAATAAGCTTATATCAGAGCTTTCACATCTGCCGGGAGTTGGATCCAAGACTGCCCAGAGACTGGCATTTCATATTATAAGTATGCCGGAGGAGAGGGCGGAGGCTCTGGCGTCAGCCATAGTCAATGCCAAGAAGAAGATAAAGTACTGTTCCTGCTGTTATACCATAACAGACAGCGACCTGTGTCCTATATGCAGAGCACCGGGAAGAAACCACAGGATAATAATGGTGGTGGAGACACCGAGGGATATGGCGGCATATGAAAGGACAGGACAGTATGATGGTATATATCATGTGCTTCACGGAGTTATCAACCCTGCCCTTGGTATCGGTCCCGGAGACATAAAGATTGCAGAACTCATGAAGCGGCTGCAGGGGGATGTTGATGAGCTGATCATAGCTACGGGTTCAGGTCCGGAAGGGGAGGCAACCGCCATGTACATATCCAAATTGGTGAAGCCGGCAGGCATTAAGGTAAGTCGTATAGCCAGCGGTGTTCCTGTAGGTGGAGATCTGGAATGTATAGATGAGGTTACTTTACTTCGGGCACTTGAAGGAAGAGTATATCTATAGAATAAAAAGAGAGAAAGAGGTGTTTTGAATGTTAAGAGTTGGATTTTTAACAAGTGGTGGAGATTGCCAGGCACTTAATGCAACTATGAGGGGTGTTGCCAAAGGACTTTATGAGTTATTTGACGAGGTAGAGATCTATGGTTTCCTTGAGGGCTACAAGGGTCTCATGAGAGAGAACTACATCAAGATGAAGCCGGTGGATTTCTCAGGTATCATCACAAAGGGTGGTACTATCCTTGGAAGCTCAAGACAGCCATTCAAATTAATGGGGGAGCCTACAGAGGACGGTATTGATAAGGTAAAGGCAATGAAGGCTACCTACAAGAAGCTTAAGCTTGACTGTCTCTGTGTCCTTGGTGGAAATGGTTCCCAGAAGACAGCTAATCTTTTAAGCGAGGAAGGTCTTAATGTCATCGGTCTTCCGAAGACCATAGACAATGATCTGTGGGGAACAGATATGACATTTGGTTTCCAGAGTGCAGTAGATGTGGCAACCCAGACCATTGACTGTATCCACACAACCGCAGCATCTCATAACAGAATATTCATAGTAGAGGTTATGGGACATAAGGTAGGCTGGATCACTCTTCACGCAGGTATTGCAGGTGGTGCTGATGTTATCCTTATTCCTGAGATACCTTACGATATCGAGAAGGTATATGAGGCCATAGACAAGAGAACAAAGAATAAGAAGGGCTTCACTATCCTTGCGGTGGCAGAGGGAGCAATATCCAAGGAGGTTGCAGAGCTGCCTAAGAAGAAGCGTAAGGAAGCTATAGCTAATTCACCTTATCCATCTGTTGCTTACGAGTTGGCGGACAAGCTCAAGGCATTTACAGATCAGGATATCAGAATAGCAATCCCGGGACATACCCAGAGAGGTGGAAGCCCGGACGCTTACGACAGAGTCATCTCTTCAAGATTTGGTGCAAAGGCTGCACAGCTCATCAAGGAGAAGGATTATGGCAAGCTTGTTGTATACAAGGGCAATCAGGTTACAGCCATTCCTCTTTCAGAGTCAGCAGGCAAGTTAAAGTACGTTTCACCGGATGATGATATAATTGCAGAGGCAAGAACCTTAGGCATTTCATTTGGAGATAAGTAGTATAAGAATATTTCACATGGATCTCCCTATTTGCATATATAGATAATAAAGGTGCAGATAGGGAGATTTGTATGAGCGAAGAATTTAAGTATTTGTCCTTTGAATCCCAAAACAGTGAGATTAAGGACTTGATAAATAGTGGAAATATATATAAGATGAGACAGGGGCTGTCGGGACTTCTGCTTCCGGCGGGGATTGATGACGGACTCCTTGAAAATGAAAGGGACAGAAAGTACCTTAAGGAGCTGTATCCCCAGAGGATAAGTGAGATAAACGGATATATCGAGGACGAATGTGACAAGCTGGAGTATGAGGGAAGTCCGATGTTCGCTGAGTATCCTGACAGGGAAGTGGTGCGGGGCATAGCCAGGGACATCTACAATAAGCTTGATGTAGATGATGACGATTGGGCATACTCAGATGGAGAAATGTCACAGTCTGAGAGCATGGCGGATTCCGGTACAGATGTTTCTGTCGATATGGCGTCCGGTCCCGATTACGATATGGAGGCATCTGCCTCATGGCACCATGGCAGAAATCCGGGGTATCCGGGTGGTTATCCAAGATATCCGGAGCACAATGATCCCCCGTATGTAAGAAGACGCAGAGGCTGTGTTGACTGTCCTTTAAGACAGATAATAGAGGCACTTTTGTGTAACGAATTTTATTGCAGACGTGAAAGATATAGAAACAGGAGAAGAAGGTTTTACTAATTGAATACGATTAAGAATATAATTATTAAGGCAATAGTTATGATCGTGGTGGTGGTCATAACTATGTTCTTTGTAAATAAATATGAAAACAGGGCATACAGCAATCTTGCCATTGAGATGGAAGATTCAACACTGCCATTAATATATATAAATTACGGAGATCAGAACATAAATGTCATGCATGGATATACCTGTGATGTGGATACAACACTTCTCAGGGATTCCATCACTCCTATAGATGAGAATAAGCAGATAAAACTTGTAGTCCAGGATGATACAGGATATGCGAAGAAGTACGCCTATGAGGTAAGAACCCTTGACGGAAGCTCCCTTGTGGAGAATGGAGATCTGGAGTATCAGACTGACGAGAGAGGCTTCAATGATATTCAGATAGATATCAGGATGGACCTTAAGGCAGATGTGGAGTATATGCTCATTGTCAAGGCAATGGCTGATGATGAGCATTACGCCAGATACTATACGAGAATAGTCCTTGGCACAGATTATCATGTGGATGCCATGCTCCATGCAGCCAGAGATTTCAACGACGCAAGCTTTGACTTCACAGCTTACGAGGATGACTCGGTGATAAATACCTACTCGGCATATTACAAGTCAAGGAACAAGAACAAGAAGCTGGATGAGGGATCGTTTGCCCATTCCACCCTTGCTTCATCATACTCACAGCTCACCTGGTATGGCCTGGATCCTACAAAGGTATCCACCATTTATCCGACTATCAAGGAAATTTCAAATAATTACGCAGTGGTGCAGTTTAAGTACACCATAGCGGATGTAGTAGGTGACAGCCACAACTATTATTCTGTTGAGGAGGATTACACCTTAAGCTATGCTGACGGCGAGATCACCATGCTTAATTTCGACAGATATGTGGATGAGATATTCGACAGGGCGGACGTGGATGCCAAGAACAATCTCTATGAGATCGGAGTTGTGTCTTCAGGTAAGGTGAAATACAAGTCCAGTGACAAGAGCAGGAAGGTGGCATTTGTCAGAAATCAGCAGCTGTGGTACTACAATTACAGAGAGAACCAGATCACCCATGTATTCGGCTTCTGGCTTGATGATGTGGAGAACAACAGAAATACCTATGATAACCATGATATAAATATCATATCCCTTGATGATGACGGCAATATGTATTTCTCAGTGTACGGATATATGAACCGTGGAAAGCATGAGGGTAAGCTGGGAGTTGCTCTTTACAAATATATGGCAGCAGAGCAGGAACTCAGTGAGCTGATATTTGTAGAGACAAATGTTCCATATAGCTCCATGAAGCTTCAGACCTCAAGGCTCACTTATTTTAATGGACAGAGATTTTACTATATGCTGGGTGACCAGGTGAACTGTATAGATGTAAATGACAAGAAGGCGTCAACATATGTGTCGGGAATTTCCATGGACAAGGTGTATGTGTCGGATGATATGAGCGTTATTGCATACTGCGGTTCCAATAACCAGGTGGACAACGACATGATAAATGTTGCAAGACTGGACACGGAGACAACTGTTACCGAGAATGCGGGAAGCGGTGAGTGTCTCATAGGCTATGGTTTTAAGGACACGGATTTCATCTACGGAACCGGCGATGTATCCGACAGCTCATATACCGTCAAGGTCTCCTCATTTGACAGTGCCGCTCTTGACTATGCCGCAAGAAAGAGCATACCATCAAAGTCCATAACCATTGTGGACAGGGACGGCAAGCAACTTAAGGATTACAACAAGGGCTATTACATTGCAAATGTCCTGATCGAGACAGATCTTATATACCTTATCCGTGCCCAGAAGATCGGCAGCGAGTTCGTGCAGTATGATGACGATTTCATTACCTATAAGAATGATGAACTTAAGCAGTTTGTTTCAACGGTACTAAAGACTTCCACAGAGGGCATTGACAAGATGTATTTCACACCACCGGCAAATATTTACCTGTCGTATGTACCGAAGCTTCTTATTACCAAGAACAAGAAGAGTGACGATGGAATCTATATGAATACCCAGTTTGAGAATAAATCCTTGTACACGGTATTCACAGGTTCAGGTGTATCGGGAGAATTTGATGTGGCTGGAGACGCCATCAATTATGCTATAGATAACAGTGGAATAGTAGTTGAAAATGACGGGTCCATCATATACAGACAGTCTGATGCCAAGGAATACAATACCATTGCGTCGGCAATATTCCATTATAGCTCAGGTTCCGTTGCAGCGTCCCTTCAGGATTGCCTGTACATGGTACTTAATTATCAGGGAGTTGACATTACCTATGATGAACTGGCTGATTATACCGATCCGGTGGAGGCTCTTACAAGCCTGGGCAAATCCTCAGGCGTAGATATTACAGGACTCAGCCTTAAGCTTCTTGTAGGATACGTCAGTGACGGCATACCGGTAATCAGTAGGATCGATGACGGAAGATATGTTCTTGTGGTAAGCTACAATGAAGAATCCATAAGATATTATGATCCTGTCATAAATGATGAGGTTAAGGTAAGCAGAAAGGCTTATGAGTCTAAGATGAGCCTTGGAAATAATATATTGTACACATATGTGCAGTATTGATGAAGATAGAGGGACAAAAAAAGAAGTGCGAATGCACTTCTTTTTTTGTCTGTAAGTATATTAACTTGATATGCCAATATTACTCCTCTGAGATTGTGCCTACTGGGCATGAACCTGCACAAGCACCACATGAGATGCACTGTGAACCATCTATAACGAATACTCCACCATTCTCTGAGATAGCGCCTACCGGACATGAACCTGCGCATGAACCGCAGCCGATACATGAATCGCCAATAACGAATGCCATACTAGTGTCCTCCTTGTAAAGTAATTATTAATCATATGTGTATTTTAAAACAAAACCGGACACTATTCAAGTAATAATAATATTTTTCATTAAAATATTATATTTGTACCAATATTTGCCATAAACGAAAAATGTAAACATATTGCGGCAAATACCTTAAGAAAACCTAAAGCTTTATAAAAGAATTGTGAAATGTCTTTTTATTGCCTTGAATATGTCAGCCAAATGCATCTATAATGAAAGGCAGGTATGATGTTCGGATAAAAAAATTAATGTTATTCGCATAAAAAATTTGCAGGGTGTGTGGTAATATTCCATATAAAGTCTGCATGTGGATTACGAAAGAAGAGGTGTTTAATTTGGATAATATAGATATGCAGTCTGCCCCCGCGGGGCTTACCATAGCGGAGGTTCGTGAACGGACGGAGGCAGGGCTTACCAATCATACAGATATAACAACAGAGAAAACAGTGGGGCAGATCATCAAGTCAAATGTATTTACATATTTCAACCTGATATTCCTCATACTGGCGGTGCTTCTTTGTATAGTGAGCTCTTACAGAAATCTGACGTTTCTGCCAATAATCATAGGAAATACGGTTATCGGAATATATCAGGAGCTTCGGGCGAAGAAGACTCTTGATAAGATGAACATGCTTAACGCCCCGCATTCGGTTGTGGTGAGAGCGGGTAAGCAGGGCCGTATAGATTCCCAAGCACTGGTTAAAGATGATGTGGTGATACTAAGTGCCGGAAACCAGATCTGTGCCGACGCTACAGTTATAGGCGGCAGCATATCTGTAAATGAATCACTTCTTACCGGTGAGGCTGATGAGATAAAAAAGGAGCAGGGAGACAAGCTCATGTCAGGAAGCTTTGTGGTTTCGGGACAGTGCTATGCCAGACTTGACAAGGTTGGAAATGAATCCTACATATCAAAGCTTACTGCCCAGGCGAAGGCAATGGGAGACGGTGAGCAGTCGGAGATGATAAGATACATCAACAAGCTGGTAAAATGGGTAGGAATAATCATAATCCCGGTGGGTGTCATATTGTTCTGGCAGGCGTATTGGGTGAACCACGAGACATTTGCCAAGAGCGTGGTGTCAATGGTTGCGGCAGTACTTGGAATGATACCGGAGGGATTATACCTTCTCACTACTGTTGCATTGGCACTGAGTACCATAAGGCTTGCCAAGAAGCAGGTGCTCCTCCACGACATGAAGAGTATTGAGACTCTTGCGAGAGTTGATGTGCTGTGCGTTGATAAGACCGGAACCATAACAGAGCCTGGTATGCAGGTGACGGAGCTGGTGATCAGCGGAAGATGTTCAGATGACAAGATGAACGTGGATACCTTTGGAAGGCTGCTTGCGGATTATTCTGCGGTTATTGCAGACAATAACGCCACCATGGAGGCCATCAGGGATTATATAAAGGAAAATAAGATAGATAAGAGCGGCAGGACTGTGGTTGCTACAGAGCCATTCACCTCGGCAAATAAATACAGCAAGGTTTCCTTCCTTGAGGGAGACTACATGCTGGGTGCACCGGAATTTGTCATGAAGGATGAATATGACAGCATATCGGAGGAGATCGAGACATACCAGAAAAAGGGCTACAGAGTCCTCCTTCTGGCAGAGAGAAATTCTGCAAAACAAGAAAAGAAAAACACTGACAAAGTTGCCTATAAAAATTTCGATAAAGCTGTTACGCCTGTGGGTTATATTGTGCTTTCTAACCCTATCAGGGAAAATGCAGTGAGCACCTTCAGGTATTTCAAGGAGCAGGGTGTTGCCATTAAGGTTATATCGGGAGATAATCCTGCCACTGTTTCTGAGGTGGCAAGAAGAGCCGGCATAGACGGAGCGGAGACCTATGTGGACGCTTCCACCCTGGAGTCTCAGGACGACATAAGTGAGGCTGTGGACAAGTACACAGTATTCGGACGAGTTACTCCGAAACAGAAGCAGCTTATAGTCAGGGCACTTCAGAGAAAGAAGCATACGGTTGCCATGACAGGAGACGGTGTAAATGATATCCTTGCCATGAAGGATGCAGATTGCAGTATCGCCATGGCGTCAGGCAGCGAGGCGGCAACTCAGGCAGCCCAGACGGTGCTTCTTGATTCGGATTTTGGACGTATGCCTTATGTGGTATTTGAGGGAAGACAGGTGGTAAATAATATCCAGAGGTCTGCCAGCCTTTTCCTTGTGAAGAACATCTTCTCACTGTGTATGGCTATATTCTCAGCAATATTTGCAATTACATATCCACTTGAACCGGCACAGATATCTCTGATAAGCATGTTTACCATAGGTTTCCCTGGTTTTCTGCTGGCTCTTGAGCCTAACAAAAACCGTATCGAGGGCAATTTCATGGTGAATGTCATGCTCCGGGCACTTCCGGCGGGACTTACGGATGTTCTTTCGGTGGGGGCACTGGTTATATGCGGTAAGGTATTCTCACTGCCGGGCGAAGATATTGCCACAGCCTGTACCATGCTTCTTGCGGTTGTGGGATTTATGATCATAATCAAGCTGAGCCATCCGTTTAACAAGTTCAGGTACGGCATATTGGCGATAAATGTGGTGGGACTTCTGTTCTGCGGAATATTCCTGGGAAAGTTATTTGCCATAGAGTCATTGTCCAATATCTGTTTCCTGCTTATGGTGGTATTTGCATTCGCAGCGGAGTCATTGTTCAGATATCTTACGCTTATGGTTGAGAAGCTTAGCGGCTATTTCGGGGATGGCAAAAATAGAAAGAGACTTAGAAGAAGGTTGCGTAAATACAGCTTTTTAAGATAAAATAAAGTGTAGGCAGAGACATTGATCGTGTCAAACGACACATGAAAAAGAGAACGCACGTCATTACTTTGTGAGCTGTGCCAATAAATGGAGGTGATAAAATGGCCAATATGACCAAGAAGGCTCTTGAGAATTCTCTTAAAAAGCTCCTTAAGGAAAAGCCCTTTGACAAGATAACCATAGCGGATATCACAGAGGATTGCGGTATAAGCAGAATGGCATTTTATTACCATTTTCAGGATATATATGATCTGGCTGAGTGGGTGTGCATAGAGGATGGCAAGCAGGCATTAAAGGACAAGAAGACCTATGATACATGGCAGGAGGGCATGAGCCAGGTATTTGAGGCAGTTATTGAGAATAAGCCCTTTATCATGAACATCTACCATTCTGTCAGCAAGGAGAAGATTGAGAATTATCTGTATAAGCTGTCATATCAGCTTATTGCCGATGTAGTTGAGGAGAAGTGTGTGGGCGATAATATTCCTGAGGAGGGCAAACAGTTTATTGCGGACTTCTATAAATACGGCTTTGTTGGGATCATGCTAAACTGGATAGACAGGGGTATGAAGGAGGATTATCAGCGTATTGTTGAACAGCTTAGCAAGACTCTCCGTGGAAATATAGCAAATTCCATAAGGAACTTTGAGGAACAGTAAAAGAAGACCTTACAGAAATATTTAACGGGTCGGGATCTGCAGAAAGATCATAATATAATATCTTTACAAGAAAAGATTGCATATAGAAACTTTACAAAACAGGCGGAATGATAAAAATTTTATCATTCCGCTTTTTCTGTAAATATACAAATAAAATTGGGCAAGATAATATATGGGTATGATAAAAATAAACGAAAGGGGCAGATCATTATGGCAAAGAAAAATTTAGGATTAAAGATAGCAGCAGTTGCTGCAGCAGGAGTAGGTGTAACAGCACTTGCGGCAAAGAACCAGAAGAAGGTTAAGGAACAGAAGGAAAAGCAGGCAGCCCAAAAGAAGGAATACAGAAATACAGAATTTGGAAAGCATGAGAAGAACAGCAAAGGAATATATTACACCAACGGTAACTACGAAGCGTTTGCAAGACCGAGGAAGCCTGAGGGCGTGGATGACAAACATGCATATATCGTAGGAAGCGGACTTGCTTCCCTTGCAGCAGCTTGTTTCCTTGTCCGTGATGGTCAAATGCCGGGATCACATATCCATATCCTTGAGGCAATGGATATAGCCGGTGGTGCATGTGATGGAATATTTGATCCTACAAGAGGATATATCATGAGAGGCGGACGTGAGATGGAGAACCATTTCGAATGTCTGTGGGATCTCTTCAGAAGTATACCATCAATAGAGACTCCGGGAGTTTCAGTGCTTGATGAATACTACTGGCTGAACAAGGAAGATCCTAACTACTCACTGTGCAGGGCAACGGTCAATCGTGGTGAGGACGCCCACACAGACGGAAAGTTTAACCTGAGCCAGAAGGGCTGTATGGAGATCATGAAGCTGTTCATGACAAAGGATGAGGATCTTTACGACAAGACCATAGAGGATGTATTTGACGAAGAGGTGTTCAATTCTACCTTCTGGCTGTACTGGAGGACAATGTTCGCATTTGAGAACTGGCACAGCGCCCTTGAGATGAAGCTTTATTTCCAAAGGTTCATACATCATATTGCAGGACTTCCTGATTTCTCGGCTCTTAAGTTCACCAAGTATAATCAATACGAGTCACTGATCCTTCCTATGGTGAAGTATCTTGAGGCTGCCGGGGTGACCTTCCAGTATAATACAGAGGTGACAAATGTTATCTTTGATATTAAAGATGGCAAGAAGATCGCCAAGACTATAGAGTGTAAGGTGAATGGCGTTGAGAAGGGTATATCCCTTACAGAGAATGATCTGGTATTTGTTACCAACGGAAGCTGTACAGAGGGTACTATCTACGGAGATCAGAACCATGCACCAAATGGTGACGCAGAGGTAAGAACCAGTGGATGTTGGAGCCTGTGGAAGAATATTGCCGCCCAGGATCCTTCATTTGGACACCCTGAGAAGTTCTGTTCAGACGTTTCAAAGACCAACTGGGAGTCGGCAACAGTTACAACACTGGATGACAAGATCATTCCATATATAGTAGACATCTGTAAGCGTGATCCGAGAACAGGCAAGGTTGTTACCGGCGGTATAGTAAGCTGTCAGGATTCAAGCTGGCTTCTTAGCTGGACGATAAACAGACAGGGACAGTTCAAGAAGCAGGACAAGGATAAGGTCTGTGTATGGGTTTATGGTCTCTTCACAGATGTTCCGGGAGATTATATCAAGAAGCCTATGAAGGATTGTACAGGTAAGGAGATCACAGAGGAGTGGTTGTACCATCTTGGAGTACCGGAGGAGCAGATCGAGGAGCTTGCAACGAACAGTGCAGTATGTGTCCCTACAATGATGCCTTATATCACAGCATTCTTCATGCCAAGAGCCAAGGGGGACAGACCGGATGTAATACCTGATGGATGTACTAACTTCGCATTCCTCGGACAATTTGCAGATACACCTCGTGATACAGTATTTACCACAGAATATTCCGTAAGAACTGCCATGGAGGCCGTATACGGACTCTTAGGAGTAGACAGAGGTGTGCCTGAGGTATGGGGCAGCGTTTATGATATAAGGGAACTGCTTGACAGCAGCGTGAAGCTTATGGACGGCAAGTCACCTCTTGAGATAAACCTTGGACCATTAAATAAGCTTAAGAAGCCGATACTTAAGAAAATCCAGGGAACGGTTATAGAGAAAGTGCTGAGGGATCATGACATTATAAAAGAGGGTATGCTCTAAGGCAAACTGAGACAATATGATCAAAAGGCATAATAAGCCCCAATGTCACATTAATGGCTGGACATTGGGGCATTTCTATAATATAATATTGGGGTGTTTATGGTGAGATTTTTCGGTTTGTGTGAGGTCTTACGCATAGACCTGCAGATGGTACACATAATAGATATGTATTAAATGACAATACACATTACAGGAGGAATAAAAATGGCTAAGAAGATAAGCAGCGATATGCTTATAAATGATATTATTTCCATCGATCCGGGCAATGCAGCGATCCTTATGGCAGCAGGTATGCACTGTGTCAACTGCATGGCAGCAGCAGGAGAGACTCTTGAGGAGGCAGCAGCAGTTCACGGACTTGACCCTAAGGAGCTTGAGGACGAGATAAATGATTACCTTGAGAAGAAGGGTGAGTAATCTGTAACAGGATTATCATAAATACAATTAAAATAAATATGGAGGAACATATGATTAACGAAGGAGCTAATCCTCCCGGGCGAAGTAGTGGTTATGTAGATATTAATTGCCACATTCTTCCTGGTTTGGATGATGGAGCTACAGATTTAAGAACTTCAATAGGAATGTTAAAGATTGCATATGAGGAAGGCATAAGAACAATAATCGCAACACCTGATTACAGACGCCAGTATAAGGAAACCGATATGGATAAGCTTAAGGCTGTGTTTGAGAGGGTGAAGAACGAGGCTGCCAAGATAAGTCCTGATCTCAGGCTTTATTTCGGCAGGGAGATCTTTTATGATAACGACGCCCACGAGAAGATCGTGTCAGGCGAGATATCCTCACTTGCCAAGAGCAGATATGTAATGCTTGAATTTCCGGTTGATATAGATTACGAAACAATAGCAGAAGCTATAAGAGACATTTCCATGGATGGTTACATTCCTATAGTGTCCCATGTTGAGACCTACAGTTGTCTTGACGAGGATGAGGACATGGTTGAGGATCTTATAAAGCTTGGTGCTTATATTCAGGTGGATTCCGGTTCGGTAATGGGGGAAAATGGACATGACATCCGAAACTTTGCCAGAAAGCTGGTGAAGAACGAGATGGTTCATTTCATTGCCACAGATGCCCACGATTGTGATGACAAGGCACCTCTTATGAAGGAGTGTGCGGAATACATTGAACGCAAATGCGGCTTCGACTATATGAATGAGGTTCTGTATATTAATCCTATGGCCATAATTGAGAATGACGATGTAGAGATAATATAGAGATAATATATTTTCAGATGCAGATCTTTCTGAACACGGATCTGTGATCAGTGCATTGCAACTTTATATAAAAAAGCTGGTATCAAATGATACCAGCTTTTTTAGCTTAATTGTTTTTGATTTGAAAGGCTATAAATACGCCGTTTATGATCACAGTGTAGCAAGTGTCTGTACTGCATTTTCCTTTACTATGACCTTGAAGTGTTCTGCCATATGATATCTGAAAGCGTAATTTGACTTATAATATGAACCAAACTCTGCAAATATACCACAGGCTCTCTTAAATTCTCCGTCACTGTTCTCATCACTCTGAGCTATAAGATAAAATCTGTTGTCAGAAGGATTTTTATAAAGTGTATTGGTACTGTTGTAGAAGCCCTTAAGCTGCTTTGATACCTTTATTACTGTATTTAATGAGTCGAAGACGAAGATAGTGTATGCTTTGCTCTTTGAAGGAGCAGGTGTTTCACCGTCGTTTGCCCCGGTATCATCTGTAGCTGCGTCTGATTTCTGGGTACTTCCTGCCTCAGGAGTGTCAAAGCTTATGCCGTCCATTGTGTTTGGAAGGTTCGCCAGACTGCTGATGATGTTGCCAAGGGTCTCAAGAACCTCGGGAGCTTTGCCGGACAATGGGATGTTGGTCTCGACAGACGCTGTAAATCCATCATTGTAGTAATCATCATTGTCATCCTCGTCAGAGAAATCTATATCTTCCTCCATATCATCGTCATCCTCTATGTCGTCATTCTTTGAAAATCTTGAGAACCTGGTATCAAGCTCTTCAGGATCCTCCACCTTGGTAACGATCAGGACTAATGAGTCGGGGGTCATTGGCACCGCTTCGATCATTAAAGGGACATTGTCAATCTCAAACCCAAGTTCGTCAGATGCCTGGAGCATCATTTCTCTGAACAGGGCCTTTGCTTTCGGGGAACCATAAGCCAGCTCGGATAGCTTCAACTGTTTCTCGGCAAGGTCAGCCTTTGAAAGTATGCATCGTATTTGGTTTTCACTTAAGCGTTCAATCTTCAATAAAATCATCCCCTTTTGCTTAACTTTTTGTTACTATAGTTTACCACAATTATTTTACATGTAAATACTTTATTGACCGGCAAAATATAACTTTTTTGTGAAATCTATTATCCTGTAAATACTCCTGGTTTCAAAATCCTATAATATACAGTATGCGTAATTTTCGGTGACGATAACCAACTTTGTGATTGATTTGGCATGTTTTATGTGGTGGGAGTGACGGTTATCTTAGATGTATAGTTATGCCTTGTTTTGTACAGTATCATAGTCATTTTATAAGCTTTTTCTAAACTCTCTTAAGTTAGGGTAAAACCTATTGTAAATGAAACAGAATAGTATATATTAGGCATTAACAAGGATTAAAGCTGTGGACATAAAAGACACCATGTCAAATGCGGAGGTTCTTAAGGGCAATTCTGCCGGATGAAAATATCCTGAATGTAAGATACAGATAATTATTTAAAGGCTGCGGTAAATTTAATAATAAAAAATAAGCGTAAACATAAAGATATTTTAAGGTCTTTCAGGAAAATGAATTAACACATCATATATTTTGTCCGTCGGGGTTGTACAAAGTTATAGGGAGGTGATATGGGACAAGTGAAAAATACTGTAAATAATGAAAATTAGTGAGCCTGTAAGCTTATTGCAGCAGGACGATCAAATGCACGCCGGGGAACCGCCACCATATAAGTGGCGGTTCTTCAATATTACCTAGTTTGCCGGTATTGGTTGAGTGCCGGAATTTAAGAAATAATTTTCGTAGTAAGAATTAATTCCATGAGCGATAGCCGTTGCAATAGTTGTCTGATATTCGGTTCCTGAAAGGCTTGTTCCTTCATTTTCGTTTGTCAGGAAGCCGCATTCGACAATAACCGCGGGACAGGGATTGTTTTTAAGGAGTATATAGTTATCATTTGCCTTGGATTTTCTGGCAGTATCAGGTGAAATGGTGGTGCTGATACCTTCCTCAATGCAATCTGCCAGGGAGCTGCTTTTGTCAGAAGAAAAATAGTAGAACACCTGGGCACCGTGGACACTGCTGTCGGAGAAGCTGTTTTGGTGTATGCTGACGGATATGTCAGACTGATTGGTGCGTATCATTTCGATACGGTTGTGAAGGTCTGAGTTTTTCTTTGATGTAGCCCCGGGAGTGTCCAGGGATACATCACTGTCACGGGTAAGATAAACTGTGAAGCCGGAGTCCGTAAGGATATCCCGGAGTATAAGGGATATGGCTAGATTGACATCCTTTTCCTGTACGTTGTTCACACCCACCTTGCCGGGATCGTATCCGCCATGACCCGGATCTATTGTTATTACAAAATCTTTTTTGGAGGCGGTACTGGGGGTTTTACTTTTTTCGCCATTGCTGCTTGACTTGCAATTATTGTTGCCGGTATTTGAATTCTTTTCGTATTTGCCATCGGAACCTGTAAAATTCTGCGAATCTATACCATCTGAATTATTGATTAAGAAAGTTGACTTGTTTTCAGTCCATGTGAAAACCGATATACCAAGAGTTATCAGCATGGCGGCACATGCGGCAATGATAGAAAGCTTTTTCTTCATAGATGATCACCATGGCAGGAAATATTTGTAGAAATTATATTAGGTAGAAATTGAAAATATGCACACCTTTTATATTTGACACAGCAACTATATTAGATATAAAATACAGACGAGTATGCGTATAAATATGATGGCCGATGTATGTGTCAAGTCAGCCCTTTGCCTTTAATGGGCTGGTGTTTGGTACGTGGGAGGAATAAATGGATAAATATACAGAGATTGTAAAAGAAATACAGCGGGGAAACCGGGAAGCAAGAAATATGCTGGAGAATCAGCTTAAGCAGGATTACCAGTACATGGTCGCAAATGTCAATGACCTGGCTCAGGCAGAAGGGCTATTAAGAAGTGCCATAGCAAGTGCCATGGCGAACATTACTTCTACCTCAAGTCCTGACGGAATAGGCGAGTCCGTAAGAAGAAACCTTGAGTGGAACCTTACAAGGGCTTCCCAGGTAAGAAGAGATTATAACCAGGGAAATAATTATGGTGACGGCACAGTTACATTTTCCAGAAGCGGTACATACAGCATGAATAATAACCCTCAGGGTGGCTATGCAGGTCCCGCAGGATATCGGAACAATGGTTATGGTCAGCAGAACATCTACAACGGCAGGACTAACAATTATAATCAAGCAAATAATTTCAGTGGCAACAACAATGCAGGATACGGACAGCAGAGCAATATAAACAATGGTGCAGGATACGGACAGCGGAGCAATATAAACAATGGTGCAGGATACGGACAGCAGAACAATATAAATAACGCTGCCAGACCACAGACACCTTCAAATACTGCTCCAAAGACCAATAATAAGAAGAATTTTATTAAATACGCTCTGATCGGTGCAGGAATACTTGCGATCATCATAATCGGAATTGTATTGTATAATGTTTTTTTCAATCCCAAGCCGGGTTCTTCATCATCAGGCGGCAATTCTTCAAAAAAGGTAGTGTCGGGTATTGATGATAATACAGGAAACAGCACAGAAGATTACTCATATCAGGATGATACAGAGGATACTTCATACAATGATACAGAAACATCAGATAATAATATTGCCAGCGATACAGGCTATGAGATAGTTATAGAAGATTACTTCTATTATTATTCAAATGAGGACGCAGAGGGAATGAAGCTCTGTTACCTGGATTGTATCAGAGACTCTATGGAGAAGGACATGTACAGCTCGGTTTCCGGGGCAAATTCCATGGACGATTATTGGCAGGTAATGGAAAACGGCTATGGCAGTGGCTTCCAGATAACTGCGGATATCGCATCCACAGAGGAATGTGATGCATCTACAGTTCTGGGACTTGAGAGTCACATACAGACTACCTATGGCGAGAAGGTTACCATAGACAGAGCCATCATAGCAAATCTCCATGAGACATGTTCAGGCTCTCTTACAACCTACTCGTTTGACGAGTCTATATATGTAGCCTACATAAATGGAGCCTGGTACATGATAGGAACAGTATTGCAGTAAATAAATACCAAAAGAGGTGACATAGAATGGAAACCATTCTTAGAAAAGCAGATATAAATGACGAGGAAACATTTGCCATGGCGGGAGATATCCTTAAGGCAGGCGGACTCGTGGCATTTCCTACAGAGACAGTGTATGGTCTTGGGGGAGATGCATTAAACAGCGAGGCGGCGGGCAAGATATATAGTGCCAAGGGCAGACCCTCGGACAATCCATTGATCGTGCATATAGCAGATACAAACAGTGTATATGAGCTGGCGGAGTATGTGCCTGAGGGAGCAAAGCTGTTGATGGAGGCCTTCTGGCCGGGACCTCTTACCATAATATTTAAGAAGAAATCAGTTGTGCCGGATACCACCACCGGCGGACTTAACACGGTGGCAATCCGTATGCCATCCCATCCGGGAGCATTGAAGCTTATAAAAGATTCAGGAGTATTTATCGCGGCTCCAAGTGCCAATCTGTCAGGACGACCATCACCTACCACAGCGGCACATGTTATGGAGGATATGAACGGCAGGATAGATATGGTCCTTGACGGCGGACCGGTAGGAATAGGTATAGAGTCCACTATCGTTGATATGACAGGGGAGAGACCTACCATCTTAAGACCCGGTTATATATCAGGGAAAATGATAAAAGATGTGGTGGGCGACTGTATCATGGATCCGGCTCTTGAGAGCGTGGGAGCAGGCATAAGACCAAAGGCTCCGGGTATGAAATACACCCATTACGCACCTAAGGGCGAGTTGTCCATAGTTGAGAGCGATAATATAGAAAATGTCATCAATAAGATAAATGAACTGGTGCAGGAGAAGAAGGAACAGGGCTTTAAGACAGCGGTTATCTGTGACACGGAAAATGTCGGCAGATATAACTGTGAGCATGTTCTTGACGCCGGCAGCAGGAAGAATGAGATAACAGTGTCGGCGGCACTCTACAGCCTGCTCAGAACCTGCGATGATATAGGTGCAGATTATATCTACACAGAATCATTTGCAGAGGGAGATATGGGATATGCCATAATGAACAGGCTTATCAAGGCAGCAGGACACAGGATAATAGAAGTGTAAAATATAAGTAATAAAGAATATGATTAAAAAGGAGAATTAATTATGATAGCTTTAGGTTGTGATCACGGCGGATATGGTTTAATGCAGGAGGTTATCAGGCACCTTGAGGACAGAGGCCTTGAGTACAAGAATTACGGCTGTTACAGCGAGGAGTCAGTGGACTATCCTGTATATGCCAAGGCTGCTGCAAATGCAGTTGCATCAGGAGAGTGTGAGAAGGGAATACTGATCTGCGGAACAGGTATCGGTATCTCAATAGCTGCAAACAAGGTTCCGGGAATAAGAGCTGCATTATGCCACGACTGTTTCTCGGCAGAGGCGACAAGACAGCACAACGACGCCAATATGCTCGCCATGGGTGCCAGAGTTATAGGCCCGGGACTTGCATTAAAGATAGTCGACATTTTCCTGGATACACCATTTTCAAATGATGAGAGACATATAAGAAGAATAGGAATGATTGAGTAAGATGTCAGTATTTAAACATGTAAAGGATTTTTTATATGCAAACAGAAAACTAATGCTTCTTACTATTCCCTTCTGGACGATGGATCTTGTAATAAGGATACTGGGATATAAGATAGATTACTATCAGGCATACATGCCTATCCCTAACCTTTTTACCCTGATATATGTAATGCTTTTTATGGGCATTGCGTCCTCGGTTAAGGGAAATGCAGGGAAGATAATATACGGTATATTCTTTATACCGTATTTTGTTATGTTTGCTACCAATATCATATATTACAATCTGACGGGATTTTATTTTGATTTTCACCTTACCCAGATGATGGACGAGGGAAGTTCGTATATATGGGAGACCATTACAGGAACACCGGTATGGTATTATATACTTATGGTGGTGATCCTTGCCATGGGTATATATGCCATAGTGAAATTCCCCAAGGGCGAGAAGTTCAGAGGAAAGAGGCTGATAGTGGCTGTAGTGGCATTTGTTGTGGTGCATACTGCCATGCCGCTTTTTATGGGTGGCAACTCAGAGCTTAAGTGGAACAGCTTCAAGAAGGCAAGGAACATATATGAGAACTATAGCGATGTGAATAAGAGCATGAAGCTTTCGGGACTTTATGAGTACACCGTGAGAAATCTGTACATGACCTTTTTAAAGCCTGAGGAGAAGCTCAGTGGAGAGGACGAGGCGTTCCTTAAGACCCAGTATGATCCTGAAGCTTCAAATGAAGAAAATCAGTACACCGGAAAATTCACAGGAAAGAATGTTATATTCCTTCAGCTTGAGGGGATGGACAGCTGGCTGTTAAGTGAGGAGACAACTCCTAATCTTTATAAGTTAAAAAAAGAGTCCATGGATTTCACCGAGCATTATTCCCTGTACACCGGCGGTGGTTCAACATTTAATTCGGAATTTGCCGTGAATACAGGATTTACCACCCCTGTAAGCTATACCCAGAATGTATACACCTTAAATGACCACACCTTTGATCACACAATGGCGAAGCTCTTTAAGGAACAGGGTTACTCAGTAAATGCCTTCCACATGAACAGTTCGGATTTCTACAGCAGAGGCATAAATTACAGAAGCTGGGGCTTTGACAATTACTACGGTCTTGTGGATATTGCAGATTATAAGAATGACGAAGAGGAGCTTGATAGGGAGCTTATACTTAATAAGGATTTCTATGATCTCATGTTTAAGCAGGATGGACCGTTTGTGGATTATATAATCACCTACACACCACACACTCCATTTGAGACTGAGGATGGGGTAGGCAGACTGGTGGCAGAGATGAAGTATGGCAAGGGTAACATTCCGTCCGGTCTTACAGAAGAGGATGTTGTGAAGCTTGAGGCTGCGGAGACCGACTATATGGTGGGACTCCTCATACAGGCATTAAAGGACAATGATCTCTATGACAATACGGTGATCGTTGCATATGCGGATCATTATCTCTACACCATAAGAGACAAATCCATACTTGACAAATACAAGGAAACCGATAATAATCTCATAAATCATACACCGTTCTTCATATGGAGCAGCGATGGCTCTTATGAAGAGGTAAATGCTGTAAATATGCAGATGAATATTCTGCCCACAGTACTTAATCTGTTTGGCATAACCTACAACCCTACAGAGTATCTGGGTAGGGATATCCTTGCTCCGGACTATGAAGGACTGGCATATTTCTCGGATTATTCATGGTACAACGGACAGGTGTATGTGGAGAACGGAAAGGTCACTTCAGGAAGCGGAAATATCTCCGACGCAGAGGTAGAGGCCACACAGCAGAAGGTGAATGACCTCATAAGAAAGAATGACCTTATATTAAAATACGATTATTTCAGACATGAAAGATAGAAGCACGCCATTATTTTGTGGGCTGTGCCAATAAAAAGGAGAATAAAAATGACAGTGTTAGCCACGTCATTATTTGACAGGATAGGCTTGTTTTTAAGTCATATTTACATGCCAAGTATGCTGGTATTTGTGGTTATAGGTGTGCTTTTGAGCTGCCTTTCATTCTACAATACCCCATATATGATACTTGGTCTGTTCTTTACCAGAAAATACAAGCCAGCGAAGAATTATCATAAGTATGCCATATTGATACCGGGACGTAATGAGGAACCGGTTATTGCAAATCTCATAAATAGTATAAAAAAGCAGGATTATCCTCAGGAATACCTTACCATATTCGTGTGCGCGGATAACTGTACAGACAATACCGCAAAGGTTGCCAGGGATAATGGCGCCATCTGCTATGAGCACTTTAATCCTGACGAGAGGACAAAGGGCTTTGCCCTTAAGTACCTGTTTGAGCAGATAGAAAAGGACTATGGAATAGAAAGCTTTGAGGGATATTTTATCTTCGACGCAGATAATCTGTTAAAGAAGGATTACATATCAAGGATGAACGATTCCTTTGACGCGGGAGAGAAGATAATCACATCCTACCGAAGCACCAAGAACCTTACTGAAGGCTGGGTGGCGTCCCTTTATGCCGTGCACTGGCTGGGATCCATCAGGTTCAAGCACAGACCGAGATCCTTTCTTCATCTTGCAACCAATATACAGGGAACCGGATTTTTATTCTCAAATGAGATAGTGAAGGACGGCTGGAAGTACACAAGCCTTACCGAGGACAGAGCACTTACTGCCGACTGTGTGGTAAACGGATATGAGATATCCTACAACAATGATGCCATATTCTACGATGAACAGCCAACAAACCTTAGGGTTGCCCTGAGGCAGAGATTAAGATGGGCAAAGGGTCATCTGCAGGCATTTGCCGAGTCCGGATGGGGATTGTTCAAGAATATATTCGTAGACAGGAATACGAAGCATGAGCCGGGAGACAAATGGTACAGCTATACGCTGCGGACCATAAGACACAGATTTATGTCCCTGGATACCTTCTCACAGCTCCTTCCGAGACAGATCGTAACAGGCTTTAAGTGGCTGTTCTGGAACCTGTTTCTGTTCCCGTTCACCATATACGAGTGCGGCGGTGACATGCAGTTCTTTGGCAGCAGCATAATAGGGAAGTTCATGCATTTCATGCACTGGGACTGGCTCATACACCTTGAGCCGGGCTGGGAATCCTACTTCAAATGCGTGGGCATAGTAATCTGCGTCAGGTTTTTCTATCACCTGGGGGTCTATCTCAAGACCATACTTTACGCCGTATATGTGTTCATTATTGAGCGGAAGCGTATCCAGACGATAAGCCTTGGCAAGAAGATACTTTACTGTATAACCTGGCCACTTTACGACGTCATAGAACGCTGGGTGAAGTACATAGCACTATTCGTCAAGGTAGAGTGGAAGCCGATCCCTCATAACAGTAAGATCACCATCGAGGATATTGAAAACTAGAAATATCCAGTCTGCTATAAGCTTGAGGGAAAACACGTCAAAATCCCTGTAAAATCAGAAAAAGCGGGTATCGTATAATGTACATACCCGCTTTTTTTGAAGGTTAATAAACAAATATCACAAACATGTCAGCATAAAGATATAAAAAAAACATAAAATACACAAATAAGGCTTTTTAGTTGCTTGAAAAATGTTATAAATTTAGATAAAATGTTAATGGTAATTTGTTAAAAAATTACAAATAATGGAGGAGGAAGTGTTAATGCTACAGGAAACAATGAAAACTGTAGAGGCTGCGGAGACTCAGGCAGAAGATATGCTCAAAAAAGCCAGAGTAGAAGCAGACGCTATTGTTGCGAAGGCTAAGCAGGACGCAGAGAAGATCATTGCAGACGCAGGTGCTAAGACCAGGGCGGACATGAAGACTGCCAGGGAAAGCATAAAGGCGGAAGAAGATACAATGACTGAGGAAGCACTTAAGTCTGCCGACGATGAGATAGCCGGGTTAAGGGAGAATGCCCGGAAGAAACAGCAGGAGGCTGCCGATCTTATCATCAGGGAATTAGTCTAAATAACATTAAGAATAAATGAGTGGAAAGGAGGTAATAGTATGGCAGTTTTATCTATGAAAAAGATAAATATCTGTGCCATGAAGAAGGACAGGAAAGCAGTTCTTGAAGAGCTTCAGTCACTGGGGGCAGTGGAGATACAGACTGACGGCGTTGAGGATGATGTGTTTAAGAAGATGAATACGGCAACCCAGCGTGGAAAGTATGAGAAGCGTGTGGCAAATGCTGACAGAGCCTTAGAGATACTTCAGCAGTATGCACCGGAGAGTACTTCAATGCTTGATTCCCTAAAGGGCAGAAGAGAAGTAAAGAACATCAACTATGTCCAACTTGTGGAAGACAGACGCAGATATAACGGAATAGTAAAAAATATCATAGATAAGGACAAAGAAATATCTAATCTCAATTCAGCTATCTCCAAGAGTGAACTTTCTATAGAGAGTCTCAGACCATGGACTGATATGGATATACCTATAAACACATCGGGGACAAAGCATACCGACGTGATACTTGGTTCCATGGCACCGGGACTTACAGAAGATATGATACGTGAAATGATAAGTTCAAGGCAGCCTGATATACAGGGCTACGACGTGAAGGTCATATCAACAGATAAGGATCAGACATGTATATTTGTCATTGCACTTAAAAACATATCCGGTAAGGTTGAAGAAGCGTTACGTTCAGAGGGCTTTACCAGGATGTCGTTTTTTTCAAAACGTACCCCAAAGGACAAGATAGAAAAATATCGTAGGGAAATAAGCGAATATAAGCGGAATATCCAGTCATTAAGCGACGAGATCTCTTCATATGCTGACAACAGAGAGGATATAAAGCTGTTGTCAGATTATTATAGGATCAGAGCAGATAAATATCAGGTATTAGGCGAATTGCTCCAGTCAAAGAGTACATTTGTCATAACCGGATATATACTTGAGCAGGATTCTGCTAAGGTTGAAAAGATTTTAAACGAGAGATTTTCTCTCATGGTGGAGATCACAGACGTGCCCCAGGAGGAGACGGCTCCGGTGAAGCTCCACAACAAGAAGGTATTTGCATCGGCAGAGGGTGTACTTAATTCCTTTGGTCTGCCGGGAAGGGGAGAGATGGATCCTACAGCTCCGATGAGTCTGTTCTACATCTTCCTGTTCGGTCTCATGCTGTCAGACGCAGCATACGGACTTATAATATTCCTGGCATGTGCCATTATACTTAAGAAATTCCCTAAGATGGATGAGGCACTGGCGAAGTCCATCAGGCTGTTCATGTATTGTGGTATATCCACACTGGTATGGGGAGTATTGTTTGGAGGCTATTTCGGAGATCTTATAACGGTAGTGTCCAGAGTGTTCTTCCATCACGAGGTAACAATAAAGCCATTGTGGTTTGCACCACTTGATGACCCGATGAGACTGTTAGTGTTCTCATTGTTGTTTGGTCTTATTCATTTGTTCGGTGGTCTTGCCCTTAAGGGATATATGTGCCTTAAGAAGAAAGATTTTGTAGGTTTTTTCGCAGACGTTATACCATGGTTCCTGCTTATAGGCGGCCTGGTGCTCATGCTCATGCCTACAGAGTTATTTGCCTCTATAGCACAGACAAGCTTTAACTTCCCGGGATGGCTTAAGACTACAAGCTATGCCATGGCTATAGTGGGAGCCGCAGTGATAGTTGTCATGTCCGGAAGGTCACACAAGAATCCTGCATTAAGGCTTGCCCTTGGTCTCTATGACATATATAACCTGACAGGATGGCTGTCAGATTTACTGTCCTACTCAAGACTTCTTGCTCTTGGACTTGCAACGGGAGTTATCGCCCAGGTTGTAAACCAGATGGGAAGCATGGTAGGAGATTCAGTGTTCGGTGTTATCGTGTTTATACTGGTATTCATCATAGGACATACATTTAACCTGGCTATCAATATGCTGGGTGCCTATGTGCATACCTGCCGTCTCCAGTATGTAGAGTTCTTCGGCAAATTCTATGAAGGAGGAGGCATTGCCTTTAATCCTTTCAGAGAGAAGACAAAATACGTTGACATTGTAGATCAGAAATAAAGAATAAAACAAAAAAGATGATAAGTTTAATATTAAGGAGGAAAATTATCATGACAATGGGTACAGTATTAGCATTAACAGGTGCTGCTTTAGCAGTAATATTAGCAGGTATGGGTTCTGCTTACGGTGTAGGTGTTGCAGGTCAGGCAGCCTCAGGAGTAGTAAGTGAGGATCCAAGTAAATTCGCGAAGGTTCTTATTATGCAGCTTCTTCCCGGTACACAGGGTATCTATGGACTTCTGGTAGGATTCATTGCACTTTCAAAGATCGGACTTCTTTCAGGTTCACCTGCAGAGTTAAGCCTGAACACAGGTCTTATGATCCTTGCTGCATGTCTTCCTATCGGTATTGTAGGTCTTGTTTCAGGTATGCACCAGGGTAAGACGGCAGTTTCAGCTATCGGTATCATCGTAAAGAAGCCTGATCAGTTCGGTAAGGCAATGCTTTTCCCTGCAATGGTTGAGACTTACGCTATTCTTGCTCTTCTTGTATCAATCCTTGCAGTAAACGGTGTACCTGTGAACTAATATAGAGAATATATCAAGGAGAGATTTTAAGTATGACAGGATTAGATACAATCGTAGAACAGATTCTTAACGAAGCTCGTGACCAGTCTGCTGAAATCTTAAATAAAGCAAAGAGACAGTCTGAGGACATAATAGCCCAAGCCCAAAAGGAAGCAGAAAAGGTCAAGGCTTCTTCAGACAGCCGGATCCAGCATGAGAAGACCGGCGGAAAGTCCCGTGCAAAGTCTTCTTCAGAGCTTAAGAAGAGACAGGCGATACTTAAGGCAAAGCAGGAGATCATAGGAGAGATGATGGACAAGGCTTATGCAGATATTCTTGCACTGCCGGATGATGAGTATTTCGCAATGGTCACAAAAATGCTTGAGAAGTACGCACTGCCTAAGGCTGGAAGCATAGTATTTTCAGATAAGGATAAGGCAAGACTGCCACAGGGATATGCAGATACTGTGGCCAAGATCGCAGAAGCCCGTGGCGGAAGCCTTAAGGTTTCAGATGACACCTGCGATATAGAGGGCGGATTTGTACTTATATATGGCGGAATAGAAGAAAATTGTTCATTTAAAGCAATGTTTAATGCGGAAAAGGAGCAGCTTGCAGACAAGGTAAATTCATTTTTGTTTGTATAGTCTGTTCTTACCGGATGTGTCAAGTTTTCTATGAAAACTTGATATGTAGCTCCGGCCATTTGCCAGAGGAGGTACCCATGCATCGTAGATGCATATAAAATGGTACCGACGATATGCCGCCGAATGAAATGAGGGGGCAATACTTAAAAAGGCAAATTTTGCATGGCTGGAATTCAATGACAGGAGGTAAAAAATGGCAGACAAATATATATATGCGGTTGCCCGTATCCGTGCATTGGAAATGTCTCTTTTCTCTCAGGCTACAATAGAACAGCTTCTGGCTGCCAGGACCTATAAGGAAGCAGTTTCATTCCTTGTGGAGCATGGCTGGGGAGACGGAGATACAGGCTTAAATGACAGTGATGTGATCTTAAACAGAGAAACCGAGAAGACCTGGGAGGTTATAAGGGAAATGGTGGATGACATGTCGGTATTTGATGTGCTTATCCTTCCGGATTTCTTCCATAATCTCAAGGCGGCTATCAAGACGGTTATTGCCGGTGAGGTAGAGGCGGATATCTTCTACGACAACGTGCCTATAAAGGGCGATGAAATGGTGAAGATAATAAAGGACCGCAACTTCAAGGCTCTTCCTGAGTATATGCAGCAGTGTGCCGAGGAGGCATATGAGTGTATGGCTCATACAGGAGACGGACAGATGTGTGACGTTATAATAGATAACGGAACCCTTAAGGCAATACTTATGGCAGCAGGGGACAGCAAATGCGATATCCTGAGGGAATATGCTGAGACCCAGGTGGCAGTGGCGGACATTAAGATTGCAGTAAGATCATGTAAAACCGCTAAGAATATGGATTTCATGAAGAGAGCAATGGTTCCCTGTGAGACCATCAATACGGACAGACTGGCTAAGGCAGCCCTTTCGGGGATGGAGGATATAGTTAAGTATCTTTCGGAAACCCCGTATTCAGGTGGAGCCGAGGCACTTAATGACAGCTCATCAGTATTTGAGTGCTGGTGTGACAACAGGATAATAGAAACCATAAGACCACAGAAGTTCAATGCATTTACAGTGGGACCACTGGTGGCATATGTTCTGGGCAGGCTAAATGAAATAAAGACAGTAAGGATAATACTTTCAGGAAAACTTAACGGACTTCCTGATAGTGCCATCCGGGAAAGGGTAAGGGAAATGTATGTATAGAATAGCAGTTTTAGGCGATTATGACAGCATATATGGATTTGCAACATTAGGCCTTGAGACATTCCCGGTATCAGATCCCGAGGATGGTGCAGCAATGCTCAGGAGACTGGCAGAGGGTGCTTACGGAGTTATATATATAACAGAGGCACTGGCGGCAGGACTTGAGAAGGAGATTTCCAGGTATAAAACCGGTATAACTCCGGCTATAATTGTTATTCCGGGTGTTTCGGGAAACACAGGAGCAGGCGTAAGCGGAGTGAAGAAATCAGTAGAGCAGGCAGTAGGTTCAGACATACTGTTCAGTGGAAATTAATAGTAAAGGAGAGTGAGTTTTCCGTGGCTATAGGAAAGATAAAGAAGGTCGCAGGACCTCTTGTTATAGCAGAGGGCATGAGAGATGCAAACATGTTCGACGTTGTAAGAGTTAGTGACAGCCGATTGATCGGTGAGATTATAGAAATGCATGGTGATGAGGCTTCTGTTCAGGTATATGAGGAGACATCAGGACTGGGTCCCGGTGAACCTGTTGAATCAACAGGAATGCCTCTTTCGGTAGAACTTGGACCCGGACTTATAAGCAGTATCTATGATGGTATCCAGAGACCGCTGGATGACATTATGAAGATCTGTGGAAATAACCTCGCAAGAGGTGTTGAGGTTCCATCATTAAAGAGAGATATCAAGTGGACGTTTGTCCCTGTTGCCAAGGTCGGCGATAAGGTTACAGCCGGAGACGTAATAGGTACGGTTCAGGAGACTGTGGTTGTTACCCAGAAGATCATGGTTCCTTATGGTGTAGAGGGAACTGTCAAGGAGATCAAGACAGGAGACTTCACCGTTGATGAGGTGGTATGTATAGTTGCCACAGACAAGGGTGACAGAGAGCTTACCCTTATGCAGAAATGGCCGGTTCGTAGAGGGCGTCCATATGTAGAGAAGATCCCACCTGTAATGCCTCTTATTACAGGACAGAGAGTAGTAGATACCTTCTTCCCTATTGCAAAGGGTGGTGTTGCCGCAGTTCCGGGACCTTTCGGAAGCGGTAAGACAGTTATCCAGCACCAGCTTGCCAAGTGGGCAGAGGCAGACATAGTTGTATATATCGGATGTGGAGAGCGTGGAAACGAGATGACAGACGTTCTGAACGAGTTCCCGGAGCTTAAGGATCCTAAGACAGGACATTCCCTCATGCAGAGAACAGTTCTTATTGCGAATACATCAGATATGCCGGTTGCTGCCAGAGAGGCTTCTATATACACAGGTATAACAATAGCAGAGTACTTCAGAGATATGGGATATTCAGTAGCCCTTATGGCTGACTCCACATCAAGATGGGCAGAGGCATTAAGAGAGATGTCAGGACGTCTTCAGGAAATGCCGGGTGAGGAAGGTTATCCTGCATATCTTGGTTCAAGACTTGCACAGTTCTACGAGCGTGCAGGTATGGTAAAGGCCCTTGGATCAGAGGGAAGGACCGGTGCACTTTCAGTTATCGGTGCCGTATCACCTCCAGGTGGTGATATTTCAGAGCCGGTATCCCAGGCAACACTTCGTATTGTAAAGGTATTCTGGGGACTTGATTCAGCTCTCGCATACAAGAGACATTTCCCGGCTATTAACTGGCTTACATCATACTCATTGTATGTTGACAATATGGGCAAATGGTTTGAGGAAAATGTAGATGAGAAGTTCATGACAGACCGTCAGAAGATGATGACACTGCTTCAGGAAGAGGCAGAGCTTGACGAGATCGTAAAGATGGTTGGTATGGACGCCCTCTCAGCAGGTGACCGTCTCAAGATGGAAGCTGCAAGATCTATCCGTGAGGACTTCCTTCATCAGAACTCCTTCCATGAGGTAGATACCTATACTCCGCTTCATAAGCAGTTCCTTATGATGGAGCTTGTTATCGCCTTCTATGAGCAGTCAGCAGAGGCTCTCAGGCAGGGCGCTACAATAAAGCACATTCTTAGCATGGATGTCCGTGAGAAGATCGGACGTTTCAAATATGTGCTTCCGGAGAATGTAGATACCGAATTTGAAAATATCCAGAAAGCACTGGCACAGGAACTTGAGAGTATCAAGGGAAAGGAGGACTAAGAAATGCCAAAGGAATATAAAACAATACAGGAAGTTGCAGGTCCTCTTATGCTTGTTCACGGTGTAGAGAATGTAACTTATGATGAGCTTGGTGAGATCGAGCTTGCAAGTGGAGAGGTAAGAAGATGTAAGGTTCTTGAGATCAACGGCGAGGACGCCCTGGTACAGTTGTTCGAGAACTCAACAGGTATCAACCTTTCAAACAGTAAGGTAAGATTTTTAGGCAGAAGCATGGAGCTTGGTGTATCGGAAGATATGCTTGGCCGAGTATTCGACGGTCTCGGACGTCCTATAGATAACGGACCGGAGATACTTCCGGATGAGAGAAGGGATATCAACGGACTTCCTATGAATCCGGCAGCAAGAAATTACCCTTCAGAGTTCATTCAGACAGGTATATCTGCCATTGACGGACTTAACACACTGGTAAGAGGACAGAAGCTTCCTATTTTTTCAGCTTCAGGTCTTCCACACAGTAATCTGGCAGCCCAGATAGCAAGACAGGCAAAGGTTCGTGGAACAGACGAGCAGTTCGCCGTAGTATTTGCCGCTATGGGTATAACTTTCGAAGAGGCTAACTTCTTCACAGAGAGCTTCAAGGAGACAGGTGCCATAGACAGAACAGTCCTGTTCATCAACCTTGCAAATGATCCCGCTGTTGAGCGTATCGCTACCCCACGTATGGCACTTACCGCAGCAGAATATCTTGCCTTTGAGAAGGATATGCACGTACTGGTCATCCTTACAGATATAACAAACTACGCAGATGCACTCCGAGAGGTATCTGCCGCAAGAAAGGAAGTTCCGGGACGTCGTGGATATCCTGGATATATGTACACTGACCTTGCAACATTATACGAAAGAGCAGGAAGACAGAAGGGCAAGAACGGATCTATCACTATGATACCTATCCTTACAATGCCTGAGGATGATAAGACACATCCAATCCCTGACCTTACAGGATACATTACAGAGGGACAGATAATCCTTTCAAGAGAGTTATACAGAAAGGGTGTTACACCACCTATAGATGTTCTTCCGTCACTGTCACGTCTTAAGGACAAGGGTACAGGTGAGGGAAAGACAAGAGGAGATCATGCAAGTACAATGAACCAGTTATTTGCAGCGTACTCACGAGGAAAGGACGCCAAGGAGCTTATGACTATCCTTGGTGAATCAGCTCTTTCAGATATTGATATCCTTTATGCCAAGTTCGCAGAGGCCTTTGAGAAGGAATATGTATCCCAGGGCTATGACACGGACAGAGACATTGAGGAAACTCTTAACATAGGATGGAAGCTTCTTTCAATCCTTCCTAGAGCAGAACTTAAGCGTATTGATGATAAGTGGCTTGATATGTATTACGGAAAATTCTAACGGATCCGTTAATAAATATTTAAATTATTATTGGACGATTAGGATATGGCGTTATAGGAAAGGAGGAGAAGCATGGCAAATGTAGTTGTGAACCCTACACGAATGGAGCTTACAAGACTTAAGAAAAAGCTTGTGACAGCTTCAAGGGGACATAAGCTATTAAAGGATAAAAGAGATGAGCTCATGCGTCAGTTCCTTGATCTGGCAAGAGAAAATATGGAGCTTAGACTTAAGGTTGAAGCAGGGATAAAAGCAGCGAATACCAACTTCGTAATTGCCAAGGCAGGCATGAGTGAGCAGACTCTTCATACTGCGTTAATGGCTCCAAAGCAGGAGGTTAAGCTTGAGGTGAGTGACAGAAATGTCATGAGCGTTGACATCCCGGTATTTAATTACAGGACCAAGAGTGCAGACGAAAGCGATATTTATTCCTACGGTTTTGCATTTACATCCGGTGATCTGGATGACGCGGTGAAGTCTTTGTCTGATATCCTTCCGGATATGCTGAAGCTTGCTGAGATAGAGAAATCATGTCAGCTTCTTGCCGCAGAAATAGAGAAGACAAGACGTAGAGTTAACGCTCTGGAGCATGTTATAATTCCGGAGACAAAAGAAGGTATAAAATATATAAGCATGAAGCTTGATGAAAATGAGAGAAGTACCCAGGTACGACTTATGAAGGTCAAGGATATGATGCTTGAAGATGCTCATCATTACAAGGAACATCAATTTGAACATGCCAACAGCTGATCATGAACCCAGATGATCGGTTTTATGCAGGCGTGCCATATACCAGAGTGGAGGTAGACGGCACGCCTGCTTTTTTAATGTGATTTTAATTGAAACCGGTATATGTTCCAGGTATAATGGTAATGCGTCGATCGGTACATATTAAAGGGATTAACGGGTGAATAATGTATATATGTCCGGTATTGGTAATGTGTTATAATGGATGATATTAGGAGTGGCGATGCGAAGGCTGTGTGACAGCGCGAAAACATGATGGCAAGAGAATAAGTACAGGGTGAGGGAGATTAGATAATATGAATATTGTGGCGATAGCGATAATAATTTATTTATTCAGGAAGAAGGATACAAGAAAGAGTGATGTGGCAAAGGTGTCGGCATTTCCTATAATTGCATTGATGATATTATCGTTTACTGTAAATGATGGATTTTCGGTACTTGTTACACTTGGAATAATGTCATACATAATCATAAAAGCACTTAAGGGTGGAACACATAATAAAAGAGCAAAGGACTACGGATGGCAGACTAATGACAACAAGTGGGATCCCAGGAGAGATACAGTGCCGGAAGGCACAATGGGTGGATATGAGAAAAGGGTAGAGTATGGTCGTGATGGCAAGCCTTTAAAGCCTGTGTCAAGAAATGCCGGTAAGAGAAGGCGGGTTGTGAATAAGTTCAATGAGGAGTACGGTCTTAATCTTACAGACAACCAGGTACAGTGTATAGTTGACGCCTCCTACATGTCAGCAGGTTGGAAGACAGAGCTTACTGCCATGAACCAGAAATACGAGAATATATATGAGTGGCTGGAGTCGGATACCAGATGGCTTCGTACATATCTGTATGTCCTGAGTATCCAGGATGTGTCTCCTGATTTTGAGGAACAGCACAGGATAGTAACCTCCACATTCCAGGAAATTTTTAATTACAGCGATTCACTCGGTGATATGTCATTGGATGAGAAGATTAAGACGATAAATGAGAAGTACTTTGCTTCATTTAATCGGGTTACTTATATGATCGCTTATAGATTTCTTGAATATCAGGGCTTCAAACATAAGCTTGACAGTGTGGAAGCCTTTAAATATCAGGATGAGATGGACAGGCTTAAGGGCAAGTACGATGACTATTTCAATGAGTTCAGTAAGAGTACCACATACCCCAATATTTAAAACCATATAGTCAGACATATTTAATTCCCATTTATTGAAATAATTCTTCAATAAATGGGAATTTTATGTTAGAATAAGACGATTTGTCCAATGGGCAGATCAGCTTGTGACAGGAGGGATGAGACGGAAGTCTGTTTCCGTACTCTACTTGACAGGGATGGCGACACATTTGCAGAGAAAACTGCGGATCTGCCCAGATATGGACTGGCAAGGTACTAACCGACTGTCATGTCATCAGTCTGGCTATAAACTGGGGTTTTTCTTCAGATATATCAGTAAAGTATTTGATTTCCCCCCCATAGTATCTGTTGGATGATGGAGCAGGGTTATTGCATGTTTCCCTGTCTGCCGAGTATTATAAAGCAACAGGTGCAAGGAGAAGCACAGATAAAATTCTCCGTTATTTGCTCCCCGGATTGATGAAGAGTCATATCGTATATGTCAGAATTGCAAATAATCCTGGCATATGGCGTCAGCAGTATCTGCCGGTGCAGATCATAAAAGCTGATGTTCTAAAGAGGAGGAAATAAAAAATGGAAAAAAACAATTCCAACAACATCATTGAGCTGAAGAACATCTCGCGAGTATTTGAAGATGGATTCGCAGCGGTTGACGGATTCAACCTGGAAGTAAAAAAAGGTGAATTCGTAACCTTCTTAGGCCCTTCGGGATGTGGTAAGACCACAACACTCAGAATGATCGCAGGGTTTGAAATCCCAACGTCAGGTGAAATTCTATTAGACGGCAGAGAGATAAGCAAGCTGCCACCAAATAAGAGACCTATTAATACGGTCTTTCAGAGGTATGCCCTTTTTCCACACCTGAATATTTTCGACAACATTGCATTCGGTTTGAAGCTTAAGAAGCTTCCTAACCAGGAAATCGTAAAAAAGGTTAAGCGAGTACTGGAAATGGTTGACCTTGAGGGATTTGAGAAACGTAAGGTTTCAACTCTGTCAGGTGGACAGCAGCAGCGTATAGCCATAGCCCGTGCCCTGGTAAATGAACCGGAGATACTTCTTCTTGACGAGCCTCTTGGTGCCCTTGATCTTAAGATGAGAAAAGAAATGCAGCTTGAGCTTAAGAATATGCACGAGAAGCTGGGGATTACATTTATCTATGTAACCCATGACCAGGAGGAAGCCCTTACCATGTCCGACAAGATCGTAGTTATGTCAGAGGGTAAGATACAGCAGATCGGAACTCCCGAGGATATATATAATGAGCCGAAGAATGCATTTGTAGCGGACTTTATCGGCGATAGCAATATCTTCAACGGAATAATGACAGGCAAGCTTAAGGTGCGTTTCTGCGGTGCGGAATTTGAGTGCCTTGATGATGTTGCAGAGGGAACTAAGATAGACGCAGTTGTAAGACCTGAGGACGTTGTGATAACAACACCTGATAAGGGTGCCATAAAGGGTGTTGTCACATCAGTGATATTCAAGGGAATACATTACGAGATCACTGTCCAGTCAGGAAAGAATGAGATAGTTATCCAGTCAACCAAGTCAGCCAAAACAGGAGAGGAAGTAGGCCTTAATATAGAGCCTGACGGAATCCATATCATGGTATCAGAGACAGCCATGAACCACATTGAGGCAGGGCTTAACAAGTCATATGAGCTTGATATATTTGACGGCGAACTGGATTTCAATATAACAGATGTGTTAGCAGGCTCAAAGCTTGTGGATGATGTGCTTGTGGATGCCGGCGGAAACGAAATAGATCCGGACAAGCTTAAGATAATCCTTTCGGTTCTTCCTGAGGATATCGAGATGAGCGACGAAGAGGATGCAGGTATTGTAAACGGACATATCATCAACCTTATCTACAAGGGAGATCACTACAGCTATGTTGTCAGGACAGATGACGAGGAGGATTTCATTGTTGATGATGAGGACCTCTGGAACATGGACGACAGAGTCAGCCTTATAATACCACAGGACAAGATTAAATATTCAATAAAGAAATAAAGCGGAGGAAGCCATGAAAGGATTACGTTTTTCAAGAAAACAGCTTGGAATACCCTATGCATTATTTCTTATCTGCTTTGTGGTAGCACCACTGTTTGTAATTATATATTATGCATTTACAAATGGTGAGGGACAGTTTACTCTTGCCAATTTTACAGGATTTTTCACAAATCCCAATACCCTTGGAACTCTTTGCTACAGCTTCGCTCTGGCGGTTGTCACCACCTGCGTGTGTCTGCTTCTGGCGTATCCCATCGGATACATACTTGCGAAGAGTAATCTCAAGAAAAAGGGCGTTATCGTCATGATATTTGTCCTTCCTATGTGGATAAATTTCACCTTGAGGATAACAGCCTTAAAGGAAATATTAACAATGATAGAGGGTAATCTGGCATACCATCCTTTTTTAAATTCCGTGATCGGTATGACCTACGATTTTCTTCCATTCATGATACTGCCATTGTACACAACAATGCTTAAGCTTGATAACAGCCTCCTGGAGGCGGCCAATGATCTTGGGGCAAATGCAGTCCAGACTTTCTTCAAGGTTACGCTTCCCCTTACCATACCGGGCATAATAAGCGGAGTTGTAATGGTATTCCTTCCGTCAATGACCAACTATGTTGTTCTTGACATGCTTTATAACAGCACATACATCATGGGTAGTCTTATCGGAAGCTATTTCTCAGCTTATAACTGGCATGGCGGATCAATGATAGCCCTTATACTTCTGGTGATCATACTTATCTTCACATTGTGTACCAACAGATTTGAGGATGATGATGCCAAGAACAGAGGAGGTGCGTTGTTATAATGAAGAAATTTGGCGGAACAATATTTATAATCATAATGCTGCTGTTACTCTACACACCTATACTGGTGCTGGCAGTGTACAGCTTTACTACTTCAGCAAATATTGGTACCATCCATGGATTTTCCATGGATAACTATGTGACCTTGTTCACAAAGGCAGAGCTTAGATCCATGATAATCGGAACGGTACTTCTGGCAGTGGGATCAGCGGTAATTGCCACAATACTTGGAACCATAGGTGCCGTAGGAGCGTATTATTCAAAGAAAATCTCAGCAGGAGCTATCGGTGCCATGAACCAGATCCCTGTTGTAAATGCGGACGTTGTAACAGGCTTCTCGATCTGCATACTTCTTATCGTTGTGTGCGGAATGAATAAGGAGAGCTTTGTTCCTCTTGTTATCGGACATGTAGTGCTGTCTGCACCATTTGTGTATCTCTCGGTAGTACCGAAGCTTAAGCAGATGGACAGCAGCCTCTATGAGGCAGCCCTGGATCTTGGAGCTTCACCGGCATACGCATTGTTTAAGGTTGTGCTTCCACAGATCGTGCCGGGTATCGTGTCGGGATTTGCCCTTGCAATAACTCTGTCATTGGATGATTATTTCATAGCAACCTACACTAAGCCTGCCACATTTGACACCATAAGCACTTATGTTGTAAATGCCACCAAGGGATCCCAGACAGAGACTAAGACAGCCCTCTGGGCACTGTCCACAGTGATCTTCCTGATAGTTATAATCGTGGTAGTTATCATGAATATAGCAGGCAGGAACGACGACAAAAATAAAGAAAATGCCCACCCACAGAAGGTACGTAGGCAGAGACTGGAAAAGGGGGCGGCAAAATAATGAGAAAAAGTGAGATCAATAACAGACATACATTGATAACCGGAAATAAATGCGGCAGGATCCTTTCACAGATTTCCGAAAAAAACAGAGGCAGTATCGGATCATATGTGAGAAGAGCCACGGCAGTTACTCTTGCGGCTGCCATGCTTGGAGCAAGCCTTCCGGTATATGCCAAAGCACCGGAAACCGGTAATGTAACAAATGTGGTTTCCGATGGGAAAGGTCGGAATATAAATGATGAGGCTGACCCGGCAGAAGGTTCTGTTTCGGCAGATAATAAAGATGGTGATAAGGCTGGAAATACAGCTTCCGATCGTAATGCTGCCGGAAAAGGTGATGATGTTGTAACCCTCAGGGTCTGCAACTGGGAAGAGTATATCGACCTTGGCGGCTGGGACGAAGACGAGGCAATGGAGCTTGAGAATGGTCAGACCATATGTGGCGACAGACCCATATATCAGGAATTTGAGGACTGGTATTATGAGAACTACGGCGTGAAGGTTAAGGTGGAGTACTCCTGCTTCGGTACAAATGAGGAGCTATACAGTATGCTTACCCTTGGTGACAAGTATGATCTTGTATGTCCTTCTGATTATCTTATAATGAAGCTCATGAAGGAGGAGGCGGTAGTGCCTTTCTCAGATGAGTTCTTTGATGAAAGCAAGGAAGACAATTACTATGTTAAGGGAGTGTCTCCTTATATCAGAAATGTATTTGACGAGAACGAGATAAATGGCGAAAGCTGGAGCAAATATGCTGCCGGTTACATGTGGGGACTTACAGGAATACTTTATAATCCTGAATACGTTTCATATGATGAGGCGTCCACATGGGCGATCATAAATAATCCAAAGTTCAGCCGTCAGGTTACGGTTAAGGATAATGTAAGAGACACATATTTCGCAGCCCTTGGTGTTTATAAGCATGATCTTCTTACAAGTGATGAATTTGTAAATGCATCTGATTATAGTAACAGACTTCTTGAGGAAATGAACGATGTAAGCGAGGATACTATTGATGATGTGGGAAATCTTCTTCAGGATGTAAGGGATAATGTGTATGCATTTGAGACGGACAGCGGTAAGGCTGATATTGTGTCAGGAAAGATCGTTGCCAATTACCAGTGGTCAGGAGATGCAGTATATGCCATGGATCAGGCAGAGGAGGACGGTGTAAGCCTTGACTTCGCAATACCTGAGGAGTGTACAAATCTCTGGTTTGATGGCTGGGTAATGCTTAAATCAGGAATTTCTGAGGATTCAAGAAAGCAGCAGGCGGCTGAGGCATTTGTCAATTATGTGTCAAGACCTGACAATGCAGTGAGGAACATGTACTACATCGGTTACACCTCAGTAATATCCGGTGGGGATGACGATACAATAATTGATTATGTGGATTACAATTTCGGTGCAGAGGAAGACGAGGAGGATACATTTGACTATAATCTCGGCTACTTCTTCGCAGGGGATGAAAATTCCGAGGATTACATCGTGACTGCACCTATGGAGCAGATGAACAGACAGCTCACAGCCCAGTACCCTTCGGCGGAGGATATCTCCCACAGTGCCATCATGCTGTGCTTCGATGATGACGCCGCCGCCAACATCAACCAGATGTGGATTGATGTGCGTTGCTACAATATCAAGGATGTGCCTGTAGGCATATGGATATTTGCAGGGGCAGTGGTAGTGTTGATAGTCGCTGCCATTGTGAGAAGGAAAATGCAGATGAGGAAGTACTAAGAATAAGCATTAGCAGCTGATAATCAATAATATAGGGAATAAAAAGTACAGGTAAACATCGGTGAGTGATACTGATGGTTTGCCTGTATTTTTTTGCTATGGCGGCGAGGCGGGTGCAACATGTTTGCATAATTAATACCTTAATTATGTATAATTTTTAAGGGAAAATTGCTGAGGGGAGTTCAGGAAAAAATACTTATTATGTGCGACTGAAATAAACTGTTTTGCATGAACCTTTTTTGAGTACTCTAAAAAGTGCAAATTTCCCACCACCCCATAACCGTATAATCAAGAAAAAGTTGATAAACAAGTTATGGGAGGATGAATGAAATGAGTACTAACGACATTAACAATTCAAACAATACAAACGGACAGGGAGTATCCGGTACATATGGTTCTATACCGACACCGAATACAATGTACCAGAACAGCCAGTATCAGAATACAGGATATGCAAATACTGGATATGCCGCCGGCGATTATCAGGGCTATGGATATCAGAATACATCATATACCGGAGCTGCATATAATAACAGCACAACACAGGATGGCGGATATTCAGGTGCACAGCCATCAAAGGATGTCTTCAAGGATGTATTCGTGGAGGAGACAGAGAGTGTAGTTGCTACACTTGATAACAGCTATGTCAAGAATATGGTGACAGGACAGGGTGTTAAGAAAGATCAGGTAGTGCTGTCGGATAAGAGATTGTATTACAATCACAAAAAGGGGATTATTGATACTTCCGCTTCAAGAGAATGTGTGAATGTAGATGATATTACAGGAACCAAGATTGCGAATACAAGCCGTGTTGGTTTTTTGATCAGCGCGGTGGTGATATTCATAATCGGACTCATTATCAGGTCAGCAGTCCCTAAGAGTATGAATGGCGTGGTATTGGCATTGGCAATAATGATACCATTGGCATATATCATTATTTTTTTCATCACAAAGAATAAGTACCTCTTTGTTGAATATGCAGGTGGCAAAATAGCCTTAAAGGTAAAGCTCTACGGTATGGATAATGTAATCGCATTTCAGAAGGCAATATACAAGACCAAGGCTAAGAATGCTCATAAGTAAATAGAAAATATGCGTAAAACGCATACAGACAAGCAGGGAGATATAACCCGCAGTGACCATAGCGAATGCGTGTCACCAGGGCTATATCTCCCTGTTTGTCGTCAAGTCTATTAGTCTATTGAAACTCTTCTTATCTGACAGTTCTCAATATCTTGTCGGTTCTGCTCATATTAAGCAGTGCCGCGTTACCTGCATCTCCTTACAGCACAGAATATCCATAACTGTTAACAATAGCCTCGATCTTCTGGCCTGCCTTACACATAGGACACTCCTCATGAGGGTATGTCTTGTAATCAGGAAGATCCTTTGAGTTGAACAGTGAATGAACAGGATAACCGTCTACTTTTGCTGTAGCTGAGAATATCGCTGAAATGCCTGAAATAGTACCGCCGTAATACTCAATACACTCAAGGCTCTTCTTGATAGTTTTACCTGTTGTGGCTGAAGCAAGGAGAAGAAGAACATTCTTGCCCTTGATCATAGGCTGGAGGTTGTCACGGAAGATGAGCTGGCCTGAGCTGTGAACCTCAGGAGTTACAATGTATATGGTCTGGTGCTGGTTCATTGACACGATACCATTTGCAGTAAGTGCATCTGCAAGATAAGCACCGATGACCTCTGTGCCATCCATACATACAATAGTATCAACTATTGTAGATGAAATATATTCTGTTGCCATTGCACGGGCAGCAGCCAGAGCCATCTTTCTTCTGACCTTGATGGTTGTCATATCAATGTACTGATTGATGTGTGAGTGGTTGGTGGCGAAATGACCATTTACAACCTTGATGTCTAATGAATTGTTATAAGATGATGTAACTTTGATTGGTTCGAATTGCATGTTATTTACCCCTTTCTTATTTGCACGACTCGTAAAACGAGTTCGTTTTTTTTTTTTTTTTTTTTTTTTATTAATTTCTGTGACTTTGTTACGCTGCAGCAACCCTTGCCGTAGGCAATTTCTAATGGTTGCTGCTCTACTTTACACAATCTCAAGGATTGTATTTACCAGAAGGTCATTCTGCTTAGGATTCATGAAGCAGAAGCGGATGTACTTGTTGCCAAGGCCGGTCATGTCGGCACAGCTTCGTATGTATAATCCCCGGTTTATACAGTGGCTTACCACATCTGCGGCAGTGATGTCCGGCTTCAACAGCTCCACAAGCATAAAGTTCGCCGCAGGCCTTATGAGCCTGATGGATTTTCTTGCAGAGAGAGCAGAGCACACAAGGTTACGCTCGGTGGTTATTACTTCTGCAGAACGGGATATGTAGGAAGCGTCCTTGAACATATCAATTCCGGCTAACTCGGCAAATCTGTTGATTGAATAAGGAAATCCTGCGATCTCCAGAGTTTTCTTGAATACTGCATTTGAAGTTATGGCATATGCAAGGCGGAGCCCCGGCACAGCAAAGAACTTGGTAGTATTTCTCAGGATGATCATGTTGTCGTATTCATTTGCCAGTGGGACGGCTGTCTCATCCTGCCAGTTGGCACAGAAGTCCATGTATTCCTCGTCAACCACCAGGAAGATATCGTTTCCGGTGCAGATCTTGCAAATGAAGTTCATTGATTCCCTGTCAATAAGCTTTGATGTGGTTCCGTTTGGATTGGAGATGAAGACCATATCAAGCTCTTCACTTAAGTTAGATATAAGGTCGGCGATATCAAGGACGAAGTCGTCCTCTGCCTTGGTTTCGTAGTAAATCATCTCACAGCCGTTTAGCTTAAGCAGCTTCTCATAATTGTGAGAACCGGGAGTGATGAGTAATGCCTTTTTAGGCGAATTAAATTCAATAAGCAGCTTGATAAATTCATAGGAACTGCTGCCGATGATAATATTTCCGGCAGGAGCACCCACATAAGAAGAAATGCTGTCCCTAAGCTCCGTGTAATTGTTGTCGGGGTATTCAGACAGTGCGTCAATATGAGCACTTACAACATTCTTCACAGAATCCGGAATCCCCAAAGGATTCATGTTCAGATCGTATCTCACGGTCTCATAGCTCGCAATGAGATTTTCTGTAGACAGATTTGGCGTACCCTTAACCATAAAAAACCCTCTTTCTGCAATGTATCGCATCTTCATGTGAGAAAAGTTGATACATTTCTAATTATAATGTTTAAAAAATTACCTTCTTTTGTTATAATCACTTTATACGTCTGTATGTAATTATACAGATTATAAGGTCTAAAAACAAGTCTAAGACCTGTTTTAATGTAATGGCAACGGAAAAAGTGCGACATGTCTGCATGTCTGCATTGGGCGACTGCCGATATTAAAAAACGGGGTAACATGTTGGTTCAGGAGATTTTGATATGAAGGCGATTGTAGAAGAATATGCCAGGGGCGAGTTCGAGGTCAAGAGACCTGAGGTAGAGATATCCGTGGCAAGACTGGCTCTTGAGGTAGAGGCGGGAACCCTGTACAGGGGTTCATTCACAATTAAATCTGCAAATGACATGAATATAAAGCTTATGGTATTTGACAGCAGATACCTTATAGATTTCAAGAGTCATACCTTTGTGGGCAGGAAGAATGAGATTGCCTTTTCTTTTAATGCGGAAAATATTGAACCGGGAAAGACATTTGTGGGTAATATAAATGTGGTCTCAGACGGCGGTGAGTTCAGGATACCTTATAACATTGAGGTGGTTGAACCGATGATTACCGTGGGAGATAAGAAGATAAAGGATCTGTTCCAATTTGCTGCATTTGCAGAGGAGGCACCGGGCGAAGCCCTTACGGTGTTTCTTGATGATGACTTCAAGAGAGTGTTCTTAAAGGACAAGGACATGGAGGCAAGGGCATACCACAGCCTGAGAAAATGTGTGAACATGGAACAGGCTATGGAAGATTTCCTTGTGTACACCCATAAGAAGAGGGCACTTACACTGCAGGCGGCAGAGAAGGAGATCCTTATCGAAATGCCAACTGAGCTTGTGAGAGCCGGTATCAATATAAGCAAGAATACCTGGGGATATGTGAAGGCTGCCGTAAGGAGCGACTGTGATTTCCTTATGCCGGAGATGAAGGAGATCGATCGTGACAGCTTCACAGGCAATAACTGTAAGCTCACATTCCTTATTAACCCTGACAGGATCAAGGACGGAGTAAATACCGGCAATATCTACGTTGAGAATCCGTATCAGACCATCTGTATCAAGATAGGAATAAAGCTTCCGGATACAGAGAAGGTTGCTCCGAAGGTCAGAGAGATGAACCTGACTGTGAAGAGGGATGAAGAGGCAATAGTCAGGGCATATATAGATTTCAGGACTGACAGGATAGATTTGTCTAAGTACATAGATACCACCAAGATATGTCTTGTTGAACTTCTCAAGTTCAGACCCGAGATGAAGTTATACAGGCTGGGGCTGCTCCATATGAACATCCTTGAGGGAAGGATCGAGTATGCAAAGCATGAGTTTGAGAGGATAGACAGTGAAAATCCCGAGAGAAAAGATGGAGATATGGAGAGGTGCTATTACAGCTACCTTAAGGCACTGGTTACCAGGGATGAAACTGTAATTGAAGAGACTGCAGCTATGACCAGAGAGTGTTTCAGAAGCAACAGGGATAAATTGTTTTACTTCTGGATACTTCTTTTTATAGATATAAGATACACAGAGGACAAATGGACCTTATATGAGGACATACGGACTCTGTACGATATGGGAATCAACAGTCCCGTTATATATTTTGAGATATGTGACATGTTCAACAAGCAGCCTCTTATGTGCAAGCAGGCAGGGCTTCTTGAGATATCGGCCATAAGATGGGGCATGAGGCATGACTTTATTTCCGAAGATGTATTGATGGAGTATATCAAGGCATGTGGAAGACTTAAGAATTTTGATGAACATGCCTTTAAGCTCCTTGAGGAGATCTATGAGGTTCATAGGTTCGCTGAGGCTCTTAATGTGATCTGTGGTATCCTCATAAGAAATCACAGGTATGACATGGCATATCATGAGTATTACAGAAAGGCCTTAGAGGATAATCTTAAGTATATCGGGCTTAACGAGTGCTTCCTTAAGAGCATGGACAAGTCCAGATATGACCTTATACCTGAGGCGATACTCAGATACTTCTTATATAAGAACACCCTTGATGAGAAGGAACTGGCATACCTTTACGCCAACATAATCATGAACAAGGAAGCAAATGGCAGTGTATATAATGAATATACACCATCCATGACTGCCTTCATGGAGAAGATGATAGTTAAGGGAGAGGTGAGCGATGATCTCACAGTGATCTATGATGAGTTCTTAGAGCCTGAGACCGTCAGCGAAGAATTTGCCCCGACCCTGATAAATATAATATTCAGAAGAAAGTTTGTATGCAGGAATAAAAACATAAAGACAGTGGTCGTAAGCCATGGGGAACTTAAGGATGCCCAGGTGGTAAATGTTAAAAACGGTGAAGCCTATGTGGAGATTGTATCAAAGGATGTGGTGCTCACACTCCTTGACGGCAGGGGAGGCAGGTATGCCGGATCTGTGGGATACAGGCTTGAGAGGATCGTGGATGAGAAGAGCTATATGGATATCTGCAAGGAATATAATTTCAAGGATTACAGATATCTGTTATGTGCATACAACAACATTGACAGCTTTGATAATAAGGATTCAGAACATATAAATATTGCCAGAAACATAATTGCCTGTCCTGAGCTTTCAGACAAGATCAGGCAGCAGGCTGTAAGACAGATGATCAGCTACTATCATGAGAATTATGATGGTGAGATACTTGCGAAATACATGCTTAAGCTGGATCTTGACTATGTTAAGCCTTATGACTCCACAGAGCTTACAGAGTATATGGTAGAGCTTGAACTTATGGACATGGCATTTGACATGGTGATGAGGTTCGGCTATATGGATGTGGCAGCCGAGCCGTTGGTGAAGCTTGCGGAGTATGGCATAGGCAGCAAGAAGTACGAGGATACCAGGGAGCTGATATCCATGTGCGTATATCTCTACAAGAGAGGCTACGCAACGAAGAACATTCTTTCTTTCCTTGGAAATAATTTCAACGGTTCCATCACGGACATGGCAGATCTCTTCAAGAGCGTAAGCAATACCTACAGAGATATAGATATGCTGGCAGAGAATATCCTTGCCCAGAGTATGTTCGCAAATGGATATACGGAATCCATATATGATATATTTGATGTGTACTACAAGGGCAGGAGCAGAGGCATGGTCATAAAGGCCTTCCTCAGGTATTGTGCCCACCAGTACCTTATAAAGGAACAGAAGATTCCTGCAAATGTCATGGAGTGCCTGTACTGTGAGATAGAGAAAATGAACATTACAGACGAGATATCCAGAATGGCACTGCTGTGTTTCTTCAGCAATTGCGGAGGACATTACAACAGGGAGCAGAAGGAATGGATCAGAAAGAATGTGAAGGCATTTGTGAGTGCGGGAAAGATACTCCCGTTTTTCCGTGCCTTTGTAAGCTTCGTAACGCTGCCGGGAGACACAGACTTCAAGACCTACATAATATTCAAGGGTGAGAAGGACATGTCGGTATGGATCAGCTACAGCTTCGGAAATGAAAGCGTTAATATGGCGAAGTACAAATCCGAAAGGATGAACGAGATAATACCGGGAGTGTATGTTAAGGAAGTGGTTGTATTTCATGGGGAAAATCTCGTATATTCAATAGATTGTGATGAGAGCGGCAGAAGCTCCATAGTGGAGAGTGAAGCATTAAAGAATAAGCCACTCGACAAGGGAAGCAGCAACAGATTTGAGCTTATAAACCACATGCTCATAAGTCAGGAAACAAGAGATGACCAGGCCCTTATGGAGGCCATGGAGACATATCTTAACAATATACATTTCTTCGAGGAGAACCTGATCATATTGTAGGCAATGTCACGAGACCATAAGGGTAGAATGGTACAGATATTTTAGCAAACAGAAATTTGCAGGAGATAGATAAATGGCGGAATTTTCATTGTATCTCGGCATGGATATAGAGCCGAATCATACACAGCTTAGTTATTACAATATACAGAAGAGAGAACCTGAATCTGTAAGTGATACTGCAGATGAAGCTTCCTACCTCCTGCCTAATACCCTGTATGTGGCAACAAAGACCGAACAGACAGAGGGGGAGGCCGACAGGAAATGGTATGTGGGAAGCCAGGCGGTGAGACGGGGCATAGACGGCTCAGGTATGCTGGTGGATGATATATACAACCGCGTCATGTTGAATGACGATGTATGGATAAATGACAAGAAATACAGGGCCAGGGATTTATTTGTCAAGATGGCAAGGCTCCATCTGGAGGAGTTCTTAAAGAGCTTTGATGAATATACCATTGAGAAGCTGGTGGTCACAGTTGCAGACACAGATCCTTATATAATAGATGCTTTAAGGAAACTGAGGATAGAACTTAAGCTTGATGAGGAACAGTTTGAGATACAGGGACACGAGAGAAGTGCTGTGTATTATATATTCCATCAGCCTGAGGTACTTAGAAACAACAGCGTGGCATTATTTGACTACAGTAAAAAAGGACTGTTCTACTATAGCTTGAGCCAGCAGAGAAACAGATCTCCGTACAGGATAGAGATAAGCGAGGCTGATTTCTCAGACAAGATGTCCGGGGATGGTCAGGCTGCTGACAAGGAGGATCTTGACGATCTCTTTTTAGAGGTGGTTAAGGAGACTGTCACACTGGAGAACATTTCTTCTGTATACCTTACAGGTGTGGGCTTTGATGGTGACTGGATGGAGAGATCCACCAATTTCCTGTGCCAGGGCAGAAGAGTATTTGCCGGACAGAACATGTACGTGAAGGGCGCCTGCTACAGAGCATTTGCAGTACATGAGAAGAGAGATGTGCTGGACAATTACATCATCTGTTCAGATACGGTAGTGATGTATGACGTGGGTATCAACCTTATGGACAATGCCAATTCCCTGTATATCATCTCGGAAGCAGGCAGGGAATGGTTCAATACAAGAAATAAGATCAGCATTTTCTTAGACGATACAGACAGACTTGATATAGTATTCAGAAATATGCTGACAGGAGATAAGACGGTCCAGAGTATGCAGATTGCAGGTCTGCCTAAGAGACCGCCGAAGACTACAAAGATATCACTTGAGGTGGAGTTTTATGACAGCGAAAGCGGAGCCATGATAATAAGGGATGAGGGCTTTGGTATGCTCTATCCTACCACGAACAAGATATACAGGAAGGAATTCGATTTGCATGGGGAAGATAATAGTATGCAAGACTAAAACTGCAGATGATCCTTATATGTTCCTAAACACTAAGGTGTCGGTCTATTCCTATGAAGAGCTGTGTTACTATATATACAACAACATGGTGCTGATCGGCAGGGATGATGTAACGGAACGGCTTGCCATGTGGATAAGGAAGGAACTGGATATGCCAGAGCTTGCGGGAAGGCTTGAAAGTCTCATGGAGAAAGAAGCATTTACCCAGGATATTCTTATTGAAATAATCACCGCCGGCAATTATTATGGAACAGACGAGATACGTGCCTTCATGAAGGAGTGCCAGAAGATAAGGGGATATTCAAAGTACGAGCTTTTAAAGGCTAAGGCTGACGGCTATTATCGCTATAAGCATTACATAAAAGCCGGAGCTATGTATGATGAGATAATAAAGAATTTTCCTGAGTCCCAGGGCACGGAGGTGTTCCTCGGAAATGTATATCACAACAAGGCTGTGGTGTTGTCCGGAAATCTCCAGAGGGAGGAGGCGAGACAGTGCTTCCTTAAGGCATATAAGCTTAACCACAATGAGGAGTCACTGATAGAGTATCTTTATGTGACAGCAGTTACTGTGGATTCTGCCACATTAAAGAGGGAGATCAAGAGACATGGTATGCCGGAGAGCTTCTTCGATGATGTTATGATGGAGATCGCTGACTGCAAGGATGATGTGGCAGAGATGACCATATATAATAAAGTCCAGAAGGCGGTGTATAATAAGCTTCATGGAAATATTTCCGACTATGACAGACGAGTGGACAGCGTTCTTACGGAGCTTAAGGACGATTTCAGAAAACAGCTGGCATAGTGACAATTTGCAGATATAGATTTATAATGCAATATGCATAAATATTAAAGAAGGTGTCACAGACATTATTACAAAGAAAAGCACGCCATAACTTCGTGAGCCGTGCCATTAGATAGAAAGGATGCAGATTATGAAAGAACTAGAAAAAACCTACAATCCGGCGGAGATTGAAGACAGACTGTACAGGAAATGGGAAGAGAAGAAGTATTTCCATGCAGAGGTAGACAGGAGTAAGAAGCCATTTACAATAGTAATGCCACCTCCAAATGTAACAGGACAGCTTCACATGGGACACGCTCTTGACAATACAATGCAGGATATCCTCATCAGATTTAAGAGAATGCAGGGATACTCAGCATTGTGGCAGCCGGGAACCGATCATGCCGCAATAGCAACAGAGGTTAAGGTTACAGAGAAGCTTAAGGCCGAGGGAATAGATAAGAAGGAGATCGGACGTGAGGCATTCTTGAAGCATGCCTGGGCATGGAAGGAAGAGTACGGCAACCGTATCGTCAGCCAGCTTAAGAAGATGGGTTCATCCGCCGACTGGGATCGTGAGAGATTTACCATGGATGAGGGCTGCTCAAAGGCCGTTACAGAGGTGTTCTGTAATCTCTATGAGAAGGGCTATATCTACAAGGGTTCAAGGATCATAAACTGGTGTCCTGTATGTAAGACATCTATCTCAGACGCTGAGGTTATACATGAGGAGCAGGAAGGACATTTCTGGCATATCAACTATCCTGTAGTTGGAGAGCCGGGAAGATTCGTAGAGATTGCTACAACCCGTCCAGAGACACTTCTCGGTGATACAGCCGTAGCTGTGAATCCTGATGATGAGAGATATAAGGATATAGTAGGAAAGATGTTGGAGCTTCCTCTTACCGACAGACAGATCCCTGTTATTGCGGATCCGTATGTTGACAAGGAGTTCGGAACAGGCTGTGTTAAGATTACACCTGCCCACGACCCTAACGACTTCGAGGTAGGAAAGCGTCATAATCTTGAAGAGATAAATATCTTGAATGATGATGCCACCATTAACGAGCTGGGAGGCAGATATGCCGGAATGGATCGTTATGAGGCAAGAAAGCAGATGGTTGCAGACCTTGACGCTCTGGGACTTCTGGTTAAGGTTGTTCCGCACAGCCATAACGTAGGTACTCATGACAGATGTAAGACAACTGTTGAGCCAATGATCAAGCCTCAGTGGTTCGTACGTATGAAGGAAATGGGTGAGGCTGCCCTCAAGGTAGTTAAGACAGATGAGCTTTCATTTGTACCTGAGCAGTTTGACAAGACATATATCCACTGGCTGGAGAACATCAGAGACTGGTGTATATCAAGACAGCTCTGGTGGGGACACAGAATACCTGCATGGTACTGTGCAGACTGTGGTGCAACAACAGTAAGCAGACAGACACCTTGCAAGTGCAGCAAGTGCGGAAGTGCAAATATAACACAGGATGAGGATACCCTTGATACATGGTTCTCATCAGCATTATGGCCATTTTCAACTCTCGGCTGGCCTGACAAGACTCCTGAGTATGATTACTTCTATCCTACAAGTGTGCTTGTAACAGGATATGACATCATCTTCTTCTGGGTAATCCGTATGGTATTCTCAGCACTGGAGCAGACAGGAAAGAGCCCATTCAAGCATGTGCTTATCCACGGCCTTGTCCGTGATGATCAGGGACGTAAGATGAGTAAATCCCTTGGAAATGGTATCGACCCTCTTGAGGTTATCGACAAGTACGGTGCAGACGCACTCCGTCTCACACTTATCACAGGTAATGCACCCGGAAATGATATGCGTTTCTACTGGGAGCGTGTTGAGAACTCAAGAAATTTTGCAAATAAGATATGGAACGCAACTCGTTTCATAATGATGAATATGGAGAAGGCAGACTTCTCACAGGTTAAGTTAAGCGACCTTACCATTGCAGACAGATGGATACTTTCAAAGGTAAATGACCTTGCGGTAGCTGTAACAGAAAACCTTGACAAGTACGAGCTCGGTATTGCTGTTCAGAAGGTATACGACTTCATCTGGGAGGAATTCTGTGACTGGTATATAGAGATGGTTAAGCCAAGACTCTACAACGATGATGACACCACAAAGGCAGCAGCTCTCTGGACGCTCAAGACAGTCCTTATAAATGCATTGAAGCTTCTGCACCCATACATGCCATTTATCACAGAGGAGATCTTCTGTAACATTCAGGATGAGGAGGAGTCTATCATGATCTCCAAGTGGCCTGAGTACAAGGAAGAGTGGAGCTTCAAGGCAGACGAGGAAGCTGTTGATACCATCAAGGCAGCAGTCCGTGCCATCAGAAATCTCCGTACAGGAATGAATGTACCACCAAGCAAGAAGGCCTCGGTTTATGTAGTGTCAGAAAAGTCGGAGATAAGAGACAGGTTCGAGGCTTCAAAGAACTTCTTCGCAACCCTTGGATATGCTAATGCTGTATATGTTCAGGAGGATAAGACAGGAATAGATGCAAATGCTGTATCAACAGTTATCCATGATGCAGTGCTTTACATTCCTCTTGCAGAGCTTGTTGATATCGACAAGGAGATCGAGAGACTCAAGGGCGAGGTTAAGAAGCTTGAGGGCGAGATAAAGAGAGCTTCAGGCATGCTTGCAAATCCTAAGTTTGTTGACAAGGCACCTGCAGCAAAGGTTGAGGAAGAGAGAGCTAAGCTTGCAAAGTATACAGAGATGAAGAGCCAGGTAGAGGAGAGACTCTCACAGCTTATTTAAGTTTATTAAAATCACAGGAAACACGGATACTTTGACTTGCGATGTGAACACATTAAAATCGCAGAGTGTTTGGGTTTAAGATGTAGACACATTACATTTTTCCGGGAATATTATAATATCATGCACCCCGTATAATAGGAAATCACGTTGACTGAGAGGTTCTTGATGTTATGAGATTCAGAAATATTCCCATAAGGAACATCATTTCAGAGGCCATGAATACAGGTGGTATCATAATTGATGTTCGGACCAAAGCGGAATTTGATTCGGGGCATATACCTCTTGCCCTGAATGTTCCTTTAGATACAATAAAGTCAAAGAATTACAGGCTGCCGAAAAGCAAGACCCTGCTGGTGTATTGTATGCATGGAGGAAGCAGTGCTGTGGCTGCCAAGCGGTTATTTGATGACGGCTATGATGTTGTTAATGCCGTGGGCGGATTGAAGCAGTACAAGGGAGCGCTCAGCAGATCGTAAAGTAATTATGCCAAAATTATTACTGCAATGATCTTAAAATGCAAAGTATAAATTGCAGAGCTGTAATGACAATGGTTTAAAGAGGGAAGTATAAGATATAGAAATGTCATATATGAGGTGTTCGGTATGTATAAGATCTTGTGATATGACATTGATAAACAGATAAATTAAGAATCCGGGCTCTGTAATATATTCTCCGGTGTAGGGAAGGTGTGGAGCCTGGATTTAAGGTTTTATTTTAGAACTTGATCAGGAGTAAATACGGGATGATAGATAATTTAGACAGAGTGGAGCTTATTGCTCCCTGCCATTTTGGTCTGGAGTCAGTACTGAAGAAGGAAATATTGGAGCTTGGATACGAGATCGTGTCTGTGGAGGACGGGCGTATTACATTTGCAGGAGATGTGGAAGCAATAGCCCGGGCAAATGTATTCATAAGGACCGCAGAGAGGATCATGCTTAAGTGCGGAAGCTTCAAGGCAACCACATTTGACGAGCTCTTTGAGGGGACGAAGGCGATACCTTGGGAGAATATACTTACCAGGGACGCGAAGTTCTGGGTTTCAAAGGCAACCTCCAACAAGAGTGCATTATTTTCACCATCAGATATCCAGTCCATTGTGAAGAAAGCAATGGTTGAGAGGATGAAGCAGACCTACCATGTGAACTGGTTCACAGAGGAGGGGGCGTCATATCCTGTCCGCGTATTTATCTTCAAGGACGTAGTTACCCTGGCAATCGACACCTCGGGAATATCTCTTCACAAGAGAGGCTACAGAAGGCTGGTAGGTAAGGCACCGATCTCAGAGACTCTGGCGGCTGCTCTTATTATGCTGACACCGTGGCACAAGGACAGAGTGCTGGTGGATCCTTTCTGCGGAAGCGGAACATTTCCAATAGAGGCTGCCATGATCGGGGCAAATATCGCACCGGGAATGGACAGGGACTTCACCGCAGCGGAGTGGGTGAAGATCGGAAATAAAAAGATGTGGTATGAGACCATAGACGAGGCTCATGACATGATAGATAATGACGTGAAGATGAATATCCAGGGTTACGATCTGGACAGCGACATAGTGAAGTGTGCCATGGAGAATGCCAGATGTGCAGGCGTGGACAAGCATATTCATTTTCAGCAGAGGGATGTTAAGGATCTCAGCAATCCTAAGAAGTATGGCTTTGTAATGACCAATCCACCTTACGGTGAGAGACTTGAGGAGAAGGAAGCCCTTCCGGAGTTGTACAGGACCATTGGTGAAGCCTACAGAAATCTGGATAGCTGGTCCATGTTCCTGATCACCTCTTACAAGGACGCTGAGAAATATATAGGCAGAAAAGCCGACAAGAACAGGAAGATATACAACGGAATGATAAAGTCCTATTTCTATCAGTTTATGGGACCGAAGCCACCGAGAAGATCATGACATGAAGAGACTTTGGCAATGGCTATATAGGTGAAGACGACATGTCATAAATTGACATTGCAGACAGCACCTGTGATGGGTATGAAAAATGGCGTTGCAGGTGACATTTATGAGAATGTGTGATAGGTGTAAAAATGGCGTTGCAGTCGGAATTTATGATATCGTGTGATGAATCACATAATGGATGAGATTTGTGTTGGCGTAAGAAGGAGAAGCGTATGAAGAAGCTAATATTTGCAACAGGGAATGAAAATAAGATGAAAGAGATCCGCATGATCCTTGCGGACTGTGGCTATGAGATACAGTCCATGAAGGAAGCGGGAATAGACATAGATATAGTTGAGGATGGAAAGACATTTGAAGAGAATGCCATAATCAAGGCTGAGGCTATCAGAAATGTGGCAAATTGCCTTGTACTGGCAGACGATTCCGGCCTTGAGGTTGACTATCTGGACAAGGCACCGGGAATATATTCAGCAAGATTTATGGGGGAGGATACATCCTACAGAATTAAGAACAAGGCTATCATAGACAAGCTTGAGGGAGTTCCTGACAGCGAGAGGACAGCCAGGTTCGTATGTGCCATTGCGGCAGCATTTCCGGATGGCAGGACAATAACAAGACGCGGAACCATAGAGGGAATAATAGGATATGAAGAGCGTGGCGAGAATGGATTTGGATATGATCCTATCTTCTTCCTGCCGGACAGAGGTGTGTCAACAGCAGAGCTGTCACCTGAGGAGAAGAACGAGATAAGCCACAGAGGAAATGCACTTAGATTGATAAAGGAAGTAATCGATGAAAATTCTGATAATTAGTGATACTCATGGAAGACGAAGCAGCATTGTAAAGGTTGCTGAGAAGGTGGGTGAGGTGGACATGGTGATCCATCTTGGAGACATTGCAGGAGATCTTGATTATGTGGAGGAAATGTTCGATTGCGAGATCCACATGATCGCAGGAAATAATGATTTTATGTGTGGACTCCCGCGGGAGGAAGAACTTGAGATCGAGGGAAAGAAGGTATTCATAACCCACGGACATTTGCATAAGGTGGGCTTTGGAACTGATGATCTCTATGAGCTTGCGGTGAGGAACGGCTATGACATCGTACTGTACGGACATACCCATGTGCAGAAGGTGGAGAACCGCAATGGAATATACATTGCAAATCCCGGCTCGCTGGCACTTCCGCGGGACGGTGCAGAGGGTAAATTCATCCTTCTGGAATTCGACCAGAACGGCATACCATTCTTCGCAGAAAACTCATTAAAGAGAGAGTACAGATCCTACACTGATTGGTTCTTTTAAAGAGAGAGTACAGATCCTACACCGATGGATTCTTTTAAGGAGAGACTATTTAGTGGAAAGTAAGGGGCAGCCCAGTAAGCTGCCCCTTTGTTGGAGATAGATACAGGTTGTGACTTGGATTATGACTTAAATTAATGTAATGGGAATATGAGTCGGGATTACAGTATATGGAGGATACAGGATTGAAGAAGCGTGACATAATAACAGGAACAATCGCAGAATATGATTTCCCAAACAAGGGAAGCTTCATGTGTGGCGATAGAAAGGTTACAATAAAAGGGGCACTTCCCGGACAGGAGGTAAGTGCACAGGTAATAAAATTAAAGAGCGGCCGGGCAGAAGCAAGAACCTTGGAAGTCCTCAAGCCGTCACCTCTTGAAGATAGTAAACCGGTGTGCTCACATTTCGGTCAGTGTGGAGGCTGCAGCTATCAGACCATGAGCTATGAGAACCAGTTGAAGTTGAAAGCAGATATGGTGAAGAAGCTTTTAGATGGGGTGATAAATACAGAAGAAAATCCATACAAATGGGAAGGGATAATTGGTTCTCCTGTTACATCCGGATATAGAAATAAGATGGAATATTCATTTGGAGATGAATATAAGGATGGTCCCCTTGCCCTTGGTCTGCACAAGAAGAACAGCATGTATGACATAGTTCAGATGGTTGACTGCGATATCGTCAGTCCGGATTACAATGCAATCGTAGATTACACTGTGAAGTTCTGTAAGGATAATGAACTTCCATATTACAGGAAGATACAGCACACAGGTCTGCTCAGGCATCTTGTCATAAGGCAGTCATACACTTCAAAGGAACTGCTCATTAATCTTGTGACAAGTTCACAGAATATAGAAGCAATGGATCTTGACGAATATGTGGCAGGACTTCTTCGACTTGAGAAATCCGGCAGCCTTTCAGGAAAGATTGCTGGCATACTCCATACCACAAATGACTCAATGGCAGATGCAGTAATATGTGAAAAGTTAGACGTGCTGTATGGAACAGAGTTTATTTACGAAGAATTGCTGGGACTTAAGTTTAAGATTTCCCCATTCTCATTCTTCCAGACAAATACCGCCAGTGCGGAACGACTCTACAGCAAAGCAAGGGAGTATGTGGGGGACACCAGAGACAAGGTGATATTTGACCTCTACAGCGGAACCGGAACCATCGCCCAGATGTTGTCTGCTGTAGCAAGGAAGGTTGTGGGCGTTGAAATAGTCTCTGAGGCAGTGGATGCAGCCAGGACAAATGCCGAACTGAACGGCCTTGATAACTGCGAGTTTATAGCAGGGGATGTGCTTAAGGTCATAGATTCCATAACCGATAAGCCGGATATAATTGTCCTTGATCCACCTCGTGACGGAATAAATCCAAAGGCACTGGAGAAGATCATTGCCTACGGAGTTGACGAGCTTGTGTATATAAGCTGTAAGCCAACCTCCCTTGCAAGAGACCTTGTGACTCTGCAGGAGAGAGGTTATAGGGTAGTAAAGGCATGTGCTGTGGACCAGTTTGTGAATACGGTGCATGTGGAGACGGTAGTTTTGATGTCAAAGGTGAACCTTGACAAGTAAATAGAGTGTAGCAGTTAAAGGACTTTCTCAGAGGCTATCGTTAAAAAGTGTATGAAGTCTTGAGGAAACTCCTTTTTTGATGCTTGCAAATAGCCGAGAGGGAATTGGTCTACTCGGCAGGGTTGACACTAGGAGATGGATGGCAGAGATTTGAACCCTAGAGGGGTTCAGTATAAATGTTTGAGAAGGAGATATGATTAAAAGTGATTAACTTGAGCAGATTAGAAGAAATAAAGGATTTGCGTACTGTGTGGCCGCATGAAGCCCCTGATTTTACGCCATGGCTTTCGCAGGACGATAACATATCCTTGTTAGGGTCTAACGAACATTTAAAATGATTCTCTTGAATCGCTTCTTTAGCAATACCAGGGTTTGTTTTGGGGCGGTATGATTTGCTTGTTCTGTTAGAATCGGTATCATAATATCTTTCCGGCTTATACTTGGTTTGAGTTGGAGTTGCCTCTTCAATCTGATTCTGATATATGGAATCAACAATATCTTCATCATTTTCAATTAACTGATTGTCCGAGGTTTCGTTCATGACCGTTGATAATGCTACTTTTACAGGTATTGCATTTTGGCTATGAAGAGCAGGATAGAATTCACCACGTGTAGATACAGTTCCATCGAATGTAAAAGAACCATTAATGTATTTGTTCGGAATACCAAGGACAAAAAGCACATTGCTATTTCGATATTTGAAAAAAATAAGAACATCTTTTTCAAACAGACCTTCTCGTAATTTGATGAAGTTAGAATCGTCTTCTTTGATTTTACTTAATTGAACCTGCTTTTCTTGCGTACGTCTGCATTCAATTTTCTTCATCATAAAAGAATTGACAATTGAAATATTTGATTTAACAGGATAATTATTTAATGAAGCAATATTATTCATGCAAAGCTTAATCGGTTGTTTAATCCACGGAGTAGAGGTAGTTGCGTTAAGTATGTAAGACAGCTGAGAGAAAAGAATATAGCCATTATATTCGAGAAAGAAAATATCAATACTCTTGAGGCATCCGGAGAACTGCTACTTAACATCATGGCTTCACTGGCACAGCAGGAATCAGCATCTTTATCACAGAATGTAAAGCTAGGACTTCAGTTCCGATATCAGGAAGGTAAGGTAGTAGTGAACCACGAGCATTTCCTTGGATATACGAAGGATGCAAAAGGAAAGCTAATCGTTGATAAGAAAGAAGCGAAAGTTGTGAAGCGTATCTTCCGAGAGTATTTGGAAGGGGCAAGCTTTAGAGATATCGCAATGGAACTGGAACGGGACCATATAAAAACCGGAGGAAAACGATACAAATGGCACATGAGTACTGTTAGGGGAATTCTTTCGAATGAGAAATACATCAATGATGCCCTTTTGCAGAAGACCATCACAACAGATTTTATCGAAAAAACAAGAATTAAAAACGATGGAACGGTTCCTCAGTATTATGTAAAAAACAGTCAGGAAGCAATCATACCGAGAGATGTATTCATCCAGGTTCAAGAAGAAATGCTAAGGAGAGCCAATATGACAAGCGGAAGAGATGGGCAGAAGCGAAGAATCTACTCTAGCCGATACGCACTCTCAAGTATTTGCACCTGCATGAAATGTGGAGATATATACAGACGAGTAGTTTGGAACAATCGAGGGAAGAAATCTACAGTATGGAGATGCTGCACAAGGGTAGAAAAGGGACCATCGGCTTGCTCCGCACCGACAGTGCCGGAGGAAGAACTTCAACAGGCAGTTATTGATGCCATGAATGCTGTCTTGGAAAGTTCCAAGGATGCGATAGCTATTTTGGAAGAGAATATTCTGGAAGTTATCAGCCAAGACAATTCTGATGAAATTGAGGAAATTAATAAGACCATTGCAGAAAAGCAAAAGGAACTCTTGGAATTGGTACACGGTAAAAAGGATTATTCGAAATGTGCAGATGAAATGGAAGAGCTGCGAGAAAGCAAACAGCTGCTTTTGGTAAAGCATGCTCAGACTGAAGGAACCAGACAACGAATCAATGAACTTGCAGCCTATGTTAAAACACAGGATACTCAGATAACCGAGTATGATGATAAGATAGTAAGGAAATAAATCAATCAGATAAAGATTTATGATGATAAGTTTGTGGTTTGCTTTAAGGCCAAGATGGAAATCAATGTTTTAAGATAAAATATAAAGAAATTAGTAACGTCCAGACGGAAGTCTGGACGTTTTAATTTGCAAATAATAAAATTATATGAAGAATAATTTAAAAATAATTGCAATATATTGACAAATATAGTTGAAATGTGTATGATAAAATAAAAAATGTACGATAAGGAGAAAAATTATGGCTGAATCGAAGCATGATAAATTTATAAGAGTTGCTGAAGCTAGAACAAATAAAATTATTGATATGATTCGACTTTTAAGTAACTGCTCTAATACCGCAACATATGAATACACTGATGAAGACGTAAAAAAGATTTTCTCTGCACTAGAATCAGAATTAAAAACTTGTAAAAACAAGTATCAGGATAATAGCAATAAAGAAAGCAAATTTACGTTGAGGTGATTTAGATGACTATTGAATGGAAGTTTCCGCATAATGGATTTGGACAAGTGCGTGGAGTATCGGACGCAGGCATTGAAACCTTTACAGGAACAGAGATACAGTCGCTTGCAAGAGAAATTTGTCAAAACTCATTAGATGCAGCGGTGGAAGGCAGTAATGCGACCATCAAAGTTGATTTTGAACAGTATAGAATTCCTTCTTCTGATATTCCTGGATATGAGCAGTACGCTTCTAAAATTCAGAAGGCTTATGATTATTGGTCGAAAAAGAATAGTGAAAAGACCATTAAGGTACTGACAAAGGCATTAAATGCAATTAAGAAGCCTAATACAGTTGTTTTGCGAATTAGCGATTTCAACACAACTGGACTTAGCCATCCATATGAGGATAGTGACGAAGGCTGGAATGCATTGACAAAACTCGATGGTGGTGCGACAAAAACGGGTGATAAAGCCGGAGCATTTGGAATAGGAAAGAACGCACCATTTACAAATTCGGATTATAGATTAGTCTTTTATAGAACTCTAAATGAAGATCAAGAGACTGCTGCACAGGGAATGTCACGCTTTATATCTTTTCCAGAAGATTTAAGCAATAGTATGAATACGATGACAACTGGAATTGGTTATTACGGAAATCCGGAAGGTAACTTACCTGTTGATTCTATCAGTGAGTTAGAAAAACTATATCAGAGAACTGAGATTGGTACAGATGTTTTTGTGTACGGATTTAATGCGGGACATGAATGGAATAGCGATGTAATTAACGAGGTTCTAGAAAATTTCTTGATGTCTATTCACAAGAATTTATTAAGTGTTACAGTTGACAATAAAGTCATTGATAATTCTACGCTTGCAAGTTATCTTAGCACGTATAACTCAAAAATAAAAAATGCATATTGGTACTACCAAGTGCTTGTTCGACCTGAAACAAAAGTGTTCAAAAAGGATTTTCATGGGATGGGAACTCTAAAACTTAGTGTTCTAGTCGATCCTTCGGAGAAATTGAATAGAAAAATTCTCATCACTAGATCTTCCGGAATGAAATTATTTGCATTGGGTAATATGTCTAGAATTATTTCATTTTCTGGTGTGCTTGAAATGAAAGGTAAAGAGCTTAATGAATTCTTTAGAGAAATGGAAACGCCAGCACATGATAAGTGGTTGCCAAGCAGACATTCAACAAATGTGCCGCTTGCAAAAGAATATAACAATGAGCTAAAGGATTGGATAAGAGACTGTATTCAAACGTTGGGTGAACATTCCAGTGACGATGAAATTGAAGTTGCAGGTTTGGCTGGTGTTCTTCAGAAGGAATCAGATAAGACTAATCAGCGTGGAGATGACAGCAATAAAGAAAGTCTTCAAGATACGATTGGTTCCATTACAATTCAGCCCCGAACATCAAAAACAAAGCCAAAGGGTTTATTTTACGGAAGTGATGGAAATGGAAAGTCGAAAAACACGGATACGGAAGGAACCATCGGTTCTGATGGAGGCGATCCAACAACTCGAAATTTAGGTGGAACTAGACATAGGAGTAAAAAGGATTCTCATAAAGGAAGAGCGGAACAAGGTGGACATGATACCGTACATAAAAGATATGGTGGAGATATAAACCAAGAACTTAAGAATGTTAGAGTTATAAAAACTTCAAGAACTACCTATAGAGTTTCCTTTATTTTGCCACGAGATATTCGTGCAGGGCATGTTGAGATTGTTACAGTTGGTGAAAATGGTAAATCAAATCGACTGGCCATCCATTCCGCATCAGAGTTGATGGGGTGCACAGGAATAAAGAAGAGTTCGGAAGGTGTAAGTTTTTCTAGTATGAAGGGAAACGAAAAAGTCCAGTTTGAAATCGCTTTGCTTGATAACCGGGATTATGCGATGGAGGTGAATGTATATGAACATAACTAAAAGATTATATACATATCCAGTTCTAAGCGAAGAAAGAGATGATTACAATGATTCTGTCTTTGATGCAGATGTGCAGTATAAAATGAATGGTGTTAATAATCTGTTGTTTGATTTCGATATAGAAATGGATAACAAAGAACTTCAGAAAATGATTCTGGAAGGTGATGCTGAATACGTGGTTCATATTGAATGTGCAAACACATCATATAGAACTACGATTCATGATATTTCAAATCACGTAAGTAAAGAAATTTCGATTGGAAGAATCAACGGAAGAATAGAAATTATCGTTTTAATAGTGACAAAAAAAGATGTTAATCATTTTGTGAACTCTAATTGGAACGAGGACTATCAAGGTCTGTCATTTGAACTTGCAAGGGGAAGTATTCTTGCATATAAAAATATACCTGCAATTGATATTGTAAAGAATTACGAGGAATTTAACAATACAAGTTCTATTTTTAAGGTGTATAAGCGATTAACAACGGAGTCAAAGCCTATGGAGGTGGAACTGTCAACTGCTCAAATTGGTATTGGTTTGGGATTAGAGGAGTATGAGATTTATTCTCGGTTCTGTGACAAAGAAGAATTCCAACCAATATTGAACTCCATGATGGTTTTCCCTGCTTTGGTATATGTTTTTGAAGAATTAAAGCAGGAGAATGGTATTGAAAATTACGCAGGTACAAATTGGTATATTTCTTTATCAAAGGCCTATGAGAAACGTGGAGTAGACTTGGAAAATGAGCTGTTATATTCTGATAAGACTTCTGTGCAGTTAGCACAGGAAGCAATGGAATTACCGTTGAATGCTGCATTGAGAAAATTTGCAGATTTGTTTGAAACTGGTGAGGAAGAGGAGGATGCCTGAATGAAATTATATTTTATGAAAAAAGAAGCACTGGACATCCTTAAATCAAACCTCGATATGGTTTACAACATGTATTTCACGGAAAAGGATAATAAATGGCTTTGGAAGGTCTGTGGAGGAGATCCATTTGTCGAATTTAAGGAGATACAAGATTTCCAGTTGGCACCGATTGATTCTGATATGTCAAAAGGTGAAGTTGAGTTTGCAAACTGTAAGATTATATATCAACACTTGTCATTTTTGACAGAGTCACAGGCTTGTGATGAAAGACTGTGGGCGGGTCTATGCCATTCGGTTTATTACGATTACCTTAGAAAAAGATGGGATTATGATACAAAATCACCTAAAACTCAGAAGGAGGCTGTATCAAATATAAAATCGAGATTTTTCTTTTCTGGTGGTACAAGAGCTGGATTATTTAGAAATTCCATAGCCAAGTGTTGGTGGGTTGGAAGAAATACCTATGATCCAAGCAATGTAACAAATCCATTTGAAAAATTGGATATTATAGGTAGTAACGATATTAGTAGTAAAATTTCCGATATTTTTTACAGTAATAATTTCTCTGCGAATCCGGTTATTTTGAATGGTATCGTTAAAGCATTCAAAAACTTCAAAGAGGAAAACACACAGCTTTCCCTCAAGGAACATATAAGACCATCATTGCAATTCTTGAATGCAGTAGGCGGTGGAGTTGTTTTAGATTGTCTTGATGAGGATGAGATTGCCGATATGCTCATTGATAATATTTATGGTATTTTACAAGGTGATGAGCAGGGTGTAGAGATTGAAGAGGAATCTGAAGAGTATGAAGATATGGATGTTGATGGCAATGACATATCAGAAGAAGAAAACTCTGAAGATAGTGTTGAAGAAGAGTATATAGTTATTGGTCAAAAAGTCAATGTTCGTATTAAGGAAACCGATGAACCAAAAACGATACTGGTAAATTATCTTCCGAATTCCACAAAGATTCCGCCATTGGCAAAAAGCCTTTTAGGCTGCTGGATTGGAGATGAGGTTCCTTTCCAAGGAAAGACATATATTATAGAAGCAATTCAAAAGTAGAGAGTAGTTAAAAAGTGTCAACAGTGGTGAAACTTTTTAACGATAACTCAGACCTATCGTTAAAAGGTGTGTGGATAAGTTCCCCATTACCAAGGTAATTCATAGACAGCAGTCCTTTCATGTGGAGACGGTGGTTCTGATGTCAAAAGTACATAAGTAAATAGCGAGAAAAGGCTTGAAATAGAGGGATTTTGAGTGTTTTAGGATAAATATTATAGGTTTGCTCCATGCTCTCTTTTTTGTGTCTGAGAGAACTGGTCTACTGCGATTTTTCGGTAGGGTTGAGTTGACAAGATGAACATTGGCATAGGTTGAGTGGATAAGATGTACATTTAATAGGTTGAGTTGGTAGGATTATTGAATTGGCTAATTACTATATGTTATTATTGGCTTGTATTTATTAGGCGTCAGATGGGAGGAGAATAAAATATGCAGAGAAATTCAAAGGTACATTTTATACCTCCGATACTGAAGAGAGAGCAACATGTCGGTATTTATTGTCGTGTTAGCACAAACAGTATGGAGCAACTGCAAAGCCTGACTGCTCAAGTATCTCATTTGACAAGACTGACGGCTGCCATGCCGCAATGGGTGTTGGCAGATGTTTATATGGATATTGCTACCAGCAAGACAGGTTCATCAAGGAAAGAATTCAATCGTCTGTTGGAAGATTGCGATTCGAGGAAGATTGAGATAGTAATTACGAAAAATATCAGCAGATTTGGAAGGGATACTGTAGAAATTTTGGATGCCTTGAATCAACTGAGAACATTAGGCGTTCGTGTAATATTTGAGCAGGAGGAACTGGATACTGCGAATACGGATAGCGACTTAATGATTTCAATAATTGAATCGCTTGCACAGGCTGAAAATGAATCCCGTAGTGAAAATATAAAATAGGGCATTAAGCAACGAGCAGCGTCAGGAACTTCAAAACTGTATGACAGGAAGTGCTATGGATATAAACATGATAGGGATGGCAAGTTGATTATTGATGAACAAAAAGCTGAAAATGTTAAACTGATATTTGATTTGTATCTTAGCGGTCAAAGTGTTATAGGAATTATCAAAGAGTTGGAAAAACGGAATATTCTCTCACCTACCGGAAAAGAGAAATGGTGTAAGAGAACGATTGATGTAATGCTTAGTAATGAGAAATATACTGGAGATGTCCGGCTTCTAAAATCGGGTAAAAGTGAGGTTCAATATCTGTCTTCGAATAATAATCCTACGATAATTTCAAAAGAAGTGTTTGAGGCTGTGCAGATTGAAAAGAAACAGAGAAGTAATATGGTAAAAGATGAGAATGGATGGCAGAGAAAAAATGAGAAATATAGTTCAAAAAAGAAAATCGAAAACAAATAGCATTTGAAGATATAACCAGAAAAATAATAACTAAAATGGGGTGATTTTTTGCAATCAAATAATAATGAGTTATATAGGCGCCATATTGCAACACATTCTGAACGTTCAGCAGAAGATCGTGCAGCAGTTTCAACTTTAGAAACATTCCTGACTTCAGATGGAAAAATTAATACAAATTTCTCTTGTGATGATAAGTGGCCAAATCATGATGGTACATTTGAGTTTGTTTCGGAACCCGAAATATCTAGATGTCCAGAACAGAACTTTATAGTTCAGATAAAAGGAACGCATAATTATAAAGACGTTGATGGAATTATTTCGTATAGCTTGACAAGCTTAGCATTTCCAGCTTTTATAGCTAGTGAAGTAACTGCAGATCCAGGAATTTTATTTATTGTTTTAAATCCGGATATCAGAGGCAAGAAACGTGTTTTTTGGAAATATTTGTCTCCCAGTTTTATCCAATCTATAGACTTTGGAAAAAATAGTACTACAATTAAACTCAGTTCTGAAGATGAGATAGAAGATACAGATGAAAGCGTTAATATGTTCTGTCATAAACTTCAAAAAATTATCGATATCCATTTGTTCCTGAGTAAATTAGATAAGGATAATCTCAGAAAAGAAGAAGCTGTAAAAATCATTGAAACTAGATGTGAGGTTATATCACTAGAGATTGATAGAATTAGTGATGGTAACAAATCTCGCGACTATATATCCAGAAGAATTGTGAATGGATTATATGATTTGTGTTATGCTGTTTTAGTTTTAAATGCAATAAATCTGGGATATATGAATGTCAATGAAAGATTGGCATGGGAGTTATCTCAATTTAATATTGAAACTAAATATTTGAGTAACTTTTTGAAAGGTCTTAAATATATTGGATCAAGAATTCCAGAAGAAGGTCAATCAGAAAGGTTGATGCTGAAATACTACAACTATCTTTGGGAAATTAGAAGGTTCTTAAAAACTAATTTCAATATTGATGTATTGAGAAATCTGGAAAGATTTCCTTTGAATACGGATACTCTTGATGTAGAGTATTATGAAATGGTAGCTTCGAGCATTTGTGCAATTGATTTATCACCAAAAGCACCGAGGACTTCTAGATATTATATTCAAAAAAAGACACCTTTCTTTGTTAATGGGGAAAGATATTTTGAAATCACGTTACAGCTCGCCGGATTGTATGCAACGAAATTTAATCGTATAACTGTATATAGCAAGCAAAATATATCAACTAATTACTCAATACAAATTGCATATGCCGATGCAGAAATTAACCTTTGGGGAGCAAAAAGTAAAATTAAAGTAGTAACGAATTGGAAGGTGTCTATTGATCCTTCATGTTTGAATAAATTAGGGAAAATCTTAAAAATTGATATTAAATTAAATAAAAATTATGGTGAGTACAACGCATTGATGAATTTTCTCACTAGAACAGGCATGAATCTTTTTGATTTAATTAATATACATGAAGATAACTTTCAAAATGCTTTGGATCAAATCTATGGAGAGACAAAAACTAATACATTTAAGGATGTATTGATTAAACTGAGAAGAGATTATTCACTTTCTTCAAACAAAAAAGGAAAGCATACAATACGCTACATATTACTAAACCTGCGGGAAGAAACGTTAGAATTCGTGCTTCCTAATGCGTTTGATAAGTATTGTCTTTCTGATGATCTTTATATTACGAGTAGATGTTATCCATTTGAGAAAAAACCCTTTATTTCAAATTTAGCCGGAAGGAAAACCAGTAAGGGTAATATAAAGGATATCCTTGAAATAACAAATGGCTCTGCGGAGTTTGATACAGTACGTCCTTACTTAACGATTGAAAGTATGATACGTGAAACGGGGGAGCTGTATTTTGATATTGATTCGGTAGCAAGCCGGGAAGCGATAGAAAAGTACAACTCTAGTCTGGATCAGTGGGAATGCAGTAACGGTTTTATGATAAATGAAGAAAATGGATTTTTATCAATTGCTTCCTACGAAACTACAACTATATTTATACTTAATAAATTGCTAAAGTTTTCAAAAATAAGTAATAGAGGACAAAGGGAGTCCAACCTACGATATCTTAAGCAATGTAATATAAATTTTGAAGATCCATTAAAAAAGGTTGCCTTGCAAAAGTTATTTGTAAATTCTCAAGTAATGCTCATTTACGGAGCAGCTGGTACGGGAAAGACAACATTGATTAATTACATTTCAAATATGATGAATCAATCAAAGAAACTTTTTCTTACGAAAACGCATACTGCTTTGCAGAATTTGGAAAGACGTATAGAAAATCCAGGTCTTGATTCTGATTTTATAAGTATTGATAGCTTTACAAAGACAATTACACTTACAGATTATGACATAGTTTTTGTTGATGAATGCAGTACAATAGACAATAGAACAATGAAGAGGTTGCTTGAAAAAATTGATGAAAGTACATTGCTTGTTTTAGCTGGAGATATTTATCAAATTGAGTCCATTGATTTCGGTAACTGGTTTTATTATGCCAAGGATATTATTAAAACGGATGGTGCCAATGTTGAACTTTTAAATACTTGGAGAACGGACAAAAAAGAGTTAAAGGGCTTATGGGATGAAGTTAGAAAAATTCAACCTATTATTACTGAAAAACTTGCAATAGATGGTCCCTTTTCAGCTGATATAGGAGAAGAAATATTCGTATCTCAGGATGAAGATGAAATTGTACTATGTTTAAACTATGACGGTAAATTTGGTTTGAACAACATGAACCTTTATTTTCAAAATGCTAACACTAAAAGCGAAGTATATACATGGGCTGAGTGGACATTTAAAGTAGGAGACCCAGTGATTTTTCTCGATACCAAGCGTTCTCCTTTATTATATAACAATTTAAAAGGAAGAATTGTAGATATCTCGAAAAGAGATTCAGCTATATTATTTACGCTTGATATAGACACTATTTTAACAGAGCGGCAATGCAGAAACGAAAGTTTTGAATTTGTTGATGTGACAGATCGTGGAACAAGAATACGCTTAGAAGTAATCGCAAGCGATGATGAATCGGCACCAGAGGAAGAACGATTCAAGACAATTATTCCTTTTCAAATCGCATATGCTGTTTCTATTCATAAGGCACAGGGTTTAGAATATAACTCTGTAAAGATAATTATTCCCTCTTATAATGCAGAAAAGATATCGCATTCTATTTTTTACACTGCAATAACCCGTGCAAAAGAAAAACTCAAGATATTTTGGAGTGCGGAAACAATGAAAGCCATTGTAGAAAGTTTTGATAAAGAAAAAATCGGACAGCGTACGCTTGAGTTTATAGAAAAAAAGCTAGAATAATATAATAGCCTAATAAAACATACAATGTTGAGAAGATAAGATAAGATGGCTGCAAAAGGTTTGAATTTCAAGGAATTTTAGCAAATGTGGGGTTGTTTGGTTATAGCCTAACTATTACATGTCGAGTGCGTAGTATTGATGTCACGGGTTGTGAAATAAAAGTATGAAAAAGGCTTGAAATCAAGGGATTTTCAAAAATGAGGTGCAATTTTTGACTGCATCAAGTTGGCGAAAATCCTTGTAAAATCAATGCGTGGGAACATATCCATCGGAAGAGTTGAGTTGACGGAATAGATATTGGATATGTTGTGTAGACAGGATGGATATTTAATATGTTGAGTTGAAAGTATGGTTGAATTGGCTAATTACTATATGCTATTATTGGCTTATAGTGATTAGGCGGCAGATGGGAGGATGATAAATATGCAGGAAAACTCAAAAATACATTTCATACCTCCGGTACCAAAACGAGAAAAACGAGTCGGTATTTACTGTCGTGTAAGTACAAACAGCATGGAGCAGTTGAAAAGTCTGACTGCTCAAGTATCTCATTTGACAAGATTAACGGCTACTATGCCACAATGGGTATTAGCAGATGTTTATATGGACATCGCTACCAGCAAGACGGATTCATCAAGAAAAGAGTTTAATCGGCTGTTGGAAGATTGCAATTCAAAAAAGCTTGAGATAGTAATTACGAAAAATATCAGCAGATTCGGAAGGGATACTGTAGAAATCTTGGATGCCCTGAATCAATTAAGAACATTAGGTGTTCGTGTGATATTTGAACAGGAAGAACTGGATACTGCGAATACGGATAGCGACTTAATGATTTCGATTATTGAATCTCTGGCGCAGGCGGAAAATGAATCAAGAAGTGAAAATATAAAATGGGGTATTAAGCAACGAGCAGCAACAGGGACTTCAAAATTGTATGACAGGAAGTGCTATGGCTATAAACATGATAAGGATGGCAAGTTGATCATTGATGAACAAAAAGCTGAAAATGTTAAACTGATATTTGATTTGTATCTTAGCGGTCAAAGTGTTATAGGAATTAT